>ERZ1673750.1-NODE-1-length-594934-cov-16.067410_pt1 | contig 594934 bp, 506 predicted proteins | sample MGYA00580203_ERZ1673750 | MGnify/ENA primary metagenome ERZ1673750 (study PRJEB41218, sample SAMN15661763) | gut metagenome | host: Homo sapiens | place: Canada: London | collected 2015-08-20/2019-03-30 | study: EMG produced TPA metagenomics assembly of... | reverse complement strand
TAGAGCACGACCTTGCCAAGGTCGGGGTCGCGGGTTCGAGTCCCGTTTTTCGCTCCAACTCAGAACATTAACATATTGTAGTTCGCTAATACCCCTGGGCGGGTGAGCCGGGAGATACGATTCAATTTCCTGCGAAAATAGCTCAGTTGGTAGAGCACGACCTTGCCAAGGTCGGGGTCGCGGGTTCGAGTCCCGTTTTTCGCTCAGACTAACGTTTTTACGAATCGTACGGCAGCTCTGCCGAGGAATAGCGAACAGAAATGTCCGGATGGCGGAATTGGTAGACGCGCTACTTTGAGGGGGTAGTGATCATTAGATCGTGTGAGTTCGAGTCTCATTTCGGACACTGAGTATGAAGGCCGGCCAGTTGAGAAGTCTCAACTGGCCGGCTCTTTTTATGAGTGAGTGTCTGGAATAAGTGGGAATTTTGGGAATTGATCGGGAATAACTGGATTTATCCGGAATTATCAAGAATAGGCGGGAATTATCCAGAATAAACTGGATTAAGCGAGATTAAATGGATGGAAAAAATCGGGGATAATCCCGGCTGGCGAGATTATCCCCGATTGAGCAGGTTGTTGGGTGTCAAAGGTGATATTCGCGGAAGGCTTCCATGGCTTCGTAGGAGGCGAGGCCGAGGGCATCGTAGAGGCGAGCGGTACCTCGGTTGCGGTCCTCGGCACGTTGCCAGAAGAGGCGCGAATCGTTGCCTAAGTATGGGGCGCTCTCCATCTGGGAGGAATGCTTGAGTATTGCTTTACGCTTGTGCATGAGTTCTTCCGGGCTCATCGGCACGCACATCTCTATATCTTCGACGGGCCATTCGGCCCACGCTCCGCGATACATCCAGATGCGGCAGTCGTTGAGCCATTCGGCGCCGGATTCTTTTATCTGCTCGAGAGCGGCGAGAACAGCTTCGGTGCATTTGCGGTGAGTTCCGTGGGGGTCAGCCAGATCGGCGGCCACATAAATCTGGTGGGGCTTGACCTCCTCGATAAGCTGCTTGACGATGTCGACGTCGGTCTGGGTCATAGGAAGTTTTTCGACGCATCCGCTCTCGTAGAACGGGAGGTCAAGGAAGTGGACATGGGAGAGCGGAATCTCATTGAATGTGCAGGCCGTGCGGGCTTCCCCGCGGCGTATGAGGCCTTTGATGTCGAGAATATCGCGTGTGTCGGGCTGGCCGTCTTTCTTTCCGGCGAGGAATTTCTTCACCTCGCGGTACTTTTCGGGGATAAAGTCGCAGTTGAGGTCAAAAATCTGATTGAACCCGTTGACGAAGTGCATAAAGCGTGTCGCTTCCTCGTCGGCTACGGCTATATTGCCGGAGGTTTCATAGGCGATATGCACGTCGTGGCCTTGGCCTACGAGGCGATAGATTGTCCCGCCCATGGAGATTACGTCGTCGTCGGGGTGGGGGGAGAATACGATTACACGCTTTGGGTATGGGGTGGCTCGCTCCGGGCGGTTGGAGTCGTCGGCGTTGGGCTTACCTCCGGGCCAGCCGGTGATGGTGCGCTGGAGGTGATTGAAAATCTTGATATTGAGCTCGTAGGCTGTGCCGTAGCGCTCGATGAGCGAGTCGAGTCGGGCATCGAGATAGTCGGCTGTAGTTAGGTGCAGGATTGGCTTGGACAGGTATTGGCTGAGCCATACACCGGCCGAGAATGCCAGCTCGTAGGTCCATTCCTCAGGGCGTGCGGGGATATGTCGTGGATTGAATTTTTCAGCGAAGGTGATTCGCTCGGTGTAGTTGAATTCCATATGGTTTAAGGCAAGACAGGTTTGTTGATTCTATTACGCAAAGTTAATGAAATTTTTTTGGGAGCGATGTAGTTTTTGACTGAGGATGGCGTCTAACGTAGTAAATTCCGTAAATTTGAGGCGGAAATTTAAAGTTTCTTCACTTATGCATAATCAGGAAAAACGCTTCCGCGAACTTGTTGAGCAGCAGAAGGCCAACATCTATTCGGTGTGCTATATGCTTGCGGCGAGTCGACAGGATGCCGACGACATGTTTCAGGAGGTGCTTGTAAACCTTTGGAAGGGGATGCCCAAGTTCAGGGGCGAGAGCTCCGTATCTACGTGGACATACCGTATAGCGCTCAACACGTGTATCTCTTTCCGGCGCAAGGCCGACAGACGGCCTGCCACCACCGACATTAATCCCGCGCTACTCAGCGAAGGAAGCGAGTTGGGCGACCAGACGGCCCGGCTTCACAGGCGCATACGTCATCTGGAACCTTTCGACCGGGCCATTGTGCTTCTCTGGCTTGAAGACCTTCCATATGAGGAGATCGGGGCAATCGTCGGTATTCCGGCCAAGGCTGTGGGTGTAAGGCTTGTGCGCATCCGGGAAAAGCTTAAGAAAGTCGCCGACTGATGCCTACGTGCTCCTAATCAACCGAATTCCAATGCTTTTAAACAGAATATATCTATGAACTCCGATATTAACGATAAAGAATTGAACGCACTGGGTGCCGACGAGCAGATGCGCACTATGCGTGCCGAACTCAACGCCCTGAAAAAGGGACTGCGTGAGCAGAAAATCACCACCGAGATGATGCTCCGCAGCGCTATCAGTACGGCCAACCGCGCGGTAAGACGTATGGTTTACCTTAACCTGCCCGCGGTGGCTTTGGTGACTCTTTTCTGCGGCTATCTGAATGTTGAAAAAGGTTTTGTGAGCCATGCACTGGCGTGGGCCACGGTTGCTCTGCTGGCCGTTGTGCTGGCTATGAACGCTGTGGTCAACTGGATAAGCACCGCCGACGTGACCACCCTGCCGCTTGCCGAGCTTCAGCAGAAGCTGATAAAGCGTCGGAAAAGGCGGTTTATTACCCGCAATGTTGGGATGGTTTTTGCGGCAGCGTGGTTCGTATGGGTAATTGTGGAGGTGAGCCGCCTTAGCGACGGGTCGGCATTGATGGAGGGTGTGATAATCGGCGGCCTGGTAGGCGTACTGATTGGCACGCGCCATTTCCGGCGTTTCCAGCGGGCCGACGCTGAGCTGATAGAGCAAATTGACGGGATGGACCCCGGCAAGTAGTCGCACACGCCGATTTTTAGGGGACCAGCGGAATTTTTGTGGAAAAAGATACGCGGAAGTTGGCGGAATAAAAAAGAATGCGTAAATTTGCAAGCCATTACCACGAGCCGTCTTACCAGCGGCCAAGCCAAAGACCACGGAGTAGAGCTTCCGCCACTCCTGCAATCAGAAATCAAAAAACTGCAAAGATAAAATGAAAAAAGATCTTCATCCTTCCAACTATCGCGAAGTTGTTTTCAAGGACATGTCGAACGACGAGATTTTCATCACCCGCTCGACCGTGGCTGCCAAAGAGACCATTGAAATCGATGGCGTGACCTATCCTCTGGTAAAACTCGAAATCACCTCTGCCAGCCACCCCTTCTTTACCGGCAAGCAGAAGCTCGTGGACACAGCCGGCCGTGTGGACAAGTTCCTCAGCCGCTACGGCAACCGCAAAAAGAACTGATTCCGACATCTTCGGATTCAAAAAAGGCGATGCGCAGACGTGTGCACCGCCTTTTTTGTGGGTGCATTTGTTTATAGGGTGATGGAATTTCCTTAACTTTGGCTACCTGTATGAGCAAGAAACGAAACGACAGAAAGGGAGCGGCTGCAAATGTAGTCGCCCGGGAAGAGCAGCGCGTTGTTGAGCGTGCCGCAGGAATGGTGGTACGCAACACCGGAAGCAGTTTCATCGTACTTACCGACGACGGGCGCGAGATTGATTCGCGTATAAAGGGCACTTTCCGACTGCGTGGCATCCGGACGACCAATCCCGTTGCCGTGGGCGACCGCGTGGATGTGGCCGTCAATGCCGACGGCTCCGCCTACATAACCCGCATCCACGACCGACGCAACTATATAATAAGGCGTGCGAGCAATCTATCGAAGGAGGCGAGCATCCTTGCGGCCAACGTCGACCAGGCATGTCTGGTGGTTACACTGGCCCACCCGACGACTTCGACCACGTTTGTGGACCGATTTCTGGCCACAGCCGAGGCCTACGGCGTTCCGGCGCTGATAGTAATCAACAAAATTGATCTGCTGGATGAGCTCGATCAGACGGAAGGTCCGGACGGCTCGGAGGCGACCGGGGAGGAGGCTTTCGAGGCCTCCGACGGGCACGAGCTGCTTGAAGCAGTGGAATACCTCTACACATCCATCGGCTACCCGGTGGTGGCTGTTTCAGCGCGAACGGGGCAGGGGATGGCTCTTCTTCGCGAGCGTCTGCAAGGGAAAATCACACTTATGGCCGGCAATTCGGGGGTGGGGAAATCGACGCTCATCAATGCACTCATACCGGGCCTGGAGCTCCGCACGGGCGAGATTTCTGACGTGCACGACACCGGGATGCACACTACTACATTTTCCGAAATGTTCCCGTTGCCTGGCGGGGGGTGGCTGATTGACACCCCCGGGGTGCGCGGGTTCGGTACAATAGAGTTCGACGAGCACGAGGTAAGCCATTTCTTCCCTGAGATTTTCAGGATAGGGCGCGACTGCCGATACGACGACTGCACGCACACCCACGAGCCGCAGTGCGCCGTTCTTAAAGCTCTTGAGGAGCAGCGTATAGCTCAATCGCGCTACAATTCCTACCTGAGCATAATGGAGGACGCCAATCCCGACAAATATAGAAAGCCTTTCTGACGCCGCATTATAATGGCTTAGCCTTCGGTCTTCGGGATATAATCCCGATTAATCTGGATTTAGCTCGAGGGGGATTAATCCATGAAGCGGTTGGAGAAGATGGAATCAATTTTCTCGTTGATGAGCTGGTCCAGGAGGTCGATTGCCGGGGTCGATTCTACAGACTTCGAAACGGCATCGGAGGTGGGGCGTTCGGCTTGGCAAGCAGCCTTGGAGGCCGACAAGGCAGCAAACTCACCGAGGGTAATTTCTCCGGTCGCGGGGCGTGATGTTGCCGTTGTGGCGTCTGCTCTCGCAATTAGCTGAGGTGCTGTGGTGAGCGGCCGGTCGGGAGAGGGGAGAATGTTTGCGTCCGGATTGGTTCTGGAGGGCGATGGCGCTTTTTCAACCGGGGGGGTTGGTCGCCCTTTGGCAGAGGCCCAGCTTTCGGAAGCGCCACCCACACGGCCTACGCCGCGGAAACGCTCCCCCCAGTAGCCTGTGTCGACCGGACTTACCATGACGCCGCGCGAGGAGGAGGCATGAATCATCTCGCCCCCGCCAATGTAGAGGCCCACATGAGATATATCGGAACCTCCCCCCGCCGAAGAGCCGAAGAAAAAGAGGTCGCCGGCTCGCGCTTTGTTGCGTGCCACTTCGAGGCAGTAGCTTTTCTGAGTCTTGGTAGTGCGAGGAATCTTTACCAGGCATACCTTGCGGTATACTTCCATCACCAGGCCGGAGCAGTCGGTCCCGTCGCGGTCCTGGCCGCCGTAGCGGTAGGGGGTTCCGAGCCATTGGCGTGCTTCGCCCACGAGGTCGAGGCCCATTGCGTCGGGCACTTCGTAGGAGTAGTCGAGTGGCGGTTTTGTCGTGGCCTCGCTGCGGCCGCCTCCTTTACGGTATCCGTCGGAGTCACGCATGGCAGTCGACTTTCGCGAGGAGCAGCCCGAGGCAAGCAGCGCCAGAAGCGTCGCCAGGGCAGTAGCAGCCAATATGTGAAAAAGTCGGCGGGTCATGTTTTTGAATTTCACAAATTTAAGTAATCTCTTCGATTTCTACAAAGGAAATTTCGCAAAACGGCAAGGAAACGCTACCTTTGCGCCATAAATCAATTACATTCACTATATATTTCCAATGGACAATATTATTCAGGCGAGCAACATCTGCAAGCGCTTCACCAATCATGTGGCGCTCGACGATGTGAGCATCAGCATTCCGCGAGGCAAGGTCTACGGTCTGCTGGGTCCCAACGGGGCCGGCAAGACCACTATGATACGTATTATCAACCATATAACGGCTCCCGACTCGGGGAGCGTAATCTTCGACGGCCATCCGCTTACGGCGGCCGACGTGGCCGAGATAGGCTACCTGCCCGAGGAGCGCGGCCTCTACAAGAAGATGCGCGTGGGCGAGCAGGCCATGTTTTTCGCCCGTCTGAAGGGGCTGAGCAAGGCCGACGCGGCGCGGAGCCTGCGCGAATGGTTCGAGCGGTTCGAGATAATGGACTGGTGGAACCGCAAGGTCGAGGAGCTCTCGAAGGGGATGGCTCAGAAGGTGCAGTTTATCGTCACGGTGCTTCACCGTCCGAAACTGCTGATTTTCGACGAGCCATTCTCCGGCTTCGATCCTATCAATGCCAATCTTCTCAAGAATGAGATTCTGCGTCTGCGCGACGAGGGTGCGACGGTAGTATTCTCCACCCACAATATGGAGAGCGTAGAGGAGCTCTGCGAGAACATCACTCTGATTAACCGCTCGCACAACATTCTCTCGGGCAATGTGGCTGAGATTCGCGAGCGGATGGGAAAAGGTTGTTACCGGCTTACATTCGAGGGTTCTGCCGACCAGCTTCGTAAGGCTTTGCAACCGATGCTTCGTGAGGCAAGCTTTGCCCTCGACGGTCAGCCTGATTGCCACGGTGTGGTATCGGGCGAGTTCCGCCTGGCAGAGGGAGCAACACTGCGCGATTTCCTCTCGACGGCCAATGAGGCAGTCGACATAATGAGCTTTGACCGCGCCCTCCCGAGCATGAACGAGATTTTCATCCGCACCGTAGGCGAGGCCAACGATGCCTTAGACGAAACAGAACCTACCCTCTAACCGCAAAACCGCAATACGTTATGAAATCGAATATCGGAATTATAATAGGCCGCGAGTTTTCGGAGCGCGTGGCCAAAAAGAGCTTCCTGATAACCACACTGCTGATGCCCGTGTTCATGCTCGTGCTGATGGTGGCTCCGGCGCTTATCATGCAGTTTTCGTCGCCGTCGGAGAAAACGATTGCCGTAGCCGACCGCAGTGGCCTGATTTTCAGCCCGCTTGCCGAGAAGGCAGCGGAGGCGGAATATCTGACACTCACACGCGCCGACAATACGCCGGTCGACTCGCTCGTTGCCGACACACGCTACGACGGCGTACTCTTCATCGGCGACGACATTGTAGATAACCCGTCGAATGCCGTGTTATACCTCCATGACGCCGGCTCGCTCGAACTTGAAGGTACCATCGCGTCAACCATCGAGAAGGTAGTGGAGGACCGCCGCCTGGAAGCTTACAATATTGCCGATCTCGACCGGATACTCGACGAGGTTAAGGCCGACGTGACGCTCACTACACGTCGTGTGGACGAGGAGCAGGGAGAGCGCGATTCGCTTTCGAGCGACATCTCGTTCGGCATCGGCCTGTTCATGACGTTCGTGCTCTATATGTTCCTTCTCCTCTACGGCCAGATGGTAATGACTTCGATTATCGAGGAGAAGAACAACCGAGTGCTCGAGCTCGTTGTCTCGTCGGTTAAGCCCGTACAGCTTATGTTGGGCAAGATTATCGGCGTGGGGCTTGTGGCTGTGGTGCAGGTGGCCATATGGGCCGTGCTGATTTGCCTTATGGCAGCTTTCCTCCTTCCGGCGCTGCTTCCGGCCGATGTGGCCGCGCAGATGGCTGCCGCGCAGGCCGGCGGAGCAACGCAGGCCATGGCAGATGGCAGCGGGATGTCGTTGGAGGCTCTTCAGGCATTCTCGCTACTTACTTCCGTGGGCTATATTCTGAAGATATTCCTGTATCTGACGGTGTTCCTCATCGGCGGTTTCCTGTTCTACGCATCAATTTTCGCCGCTATAGGCTCAGCTGTAGACAATATCCAGGACGCATCGCAACTGCAGAGTTTCGCAATCCTTCCCATCATCCTTGCGTTGGTATTCTCCATGACCGTAGCCTCCGACCCCAACTCGCCGCTGGCGTTCTGGCTGTCGGTTATCCCGTTCACATCGCCCATGGTTATGATGGCGCGAATCCCCTTCGACATACCGCAGTGGCAGATATGGACGTCGGCCGCGGTGCTCTATGCCTCGTTTGTAGCAATGGCGTGGGTGGCCGGAAAAGTCTACCGCGTCGGCATCTTCATGTACGGCAAGAAGCCAACGGTGAAGGATCTCGTGCGCTGGGCCCGGTATAAGTAAGAGTTTTATTTCATTAATTGAAATTTTAATTAAGTATTGATTGATTTTACCGCACAGCGGAGCGGTAAATCAATCAATTCTTGTTTATGGATTAGGATTCAATGTATTAGGCTGTTTGACGCATTAAGGCAGGTGAGAAGGTATGTCAAAGCCCATATTTTTGATACTTCATCATGAATGTTACGGATTTATTCCGATTTATTCGTCGATTGATTAGGGTAGATTGATTAGCGAAACCGGCCTGTGAACTTTCTGGCGCGGAATTTGGTTTTAAATGTGAAAAGTGTTAACTTTGCGGCGAAACAATACGGCGACGGTATGGCTGCCGCGTCGGATTCACTCCTCTATTTCGGGGTTAAACGCTTGCCACTTTGATTTATTCAGCGGCTGTTTACAATGTTTTGCCTCTTCTCCGAAAAATCTCCCGTATTTTCGTAATCTCTCCGAATTTTCTCCCGTTTTCTCTTTTTAGTTTCCCGACCTGCAACATTGTTCAGCCTTCGTCGCTCTATGTGGGCGCCCTAAGCATGATTCCCATATCATATAATGTATAATATCTCGGACTTACAAAGCATGGCCGACGACAACCTGGTTGCCGTGGCCTCCGACATGGGCATACGCAAGCCCAACGCTTCGCAGCGTGAAGACCTTATTTATAAAATCCTCGACCAGCAGGCCATCAATCTTTCGGCCAACGCTCCGGAGGAACAGCCGCGTCGTCGCGGTCGCAAGCCTAAGAATCAGGCTCAGAATCCGCCTCAGAATCAGGCGGTGGCCGAACAGAATCCGCGCCAGCAGGAGGCTGAGGCCGAAAATCAGCCCAAGCGCCGTGGCCGCAAACCGCGCAACGCCGAAAGCCAGACGCCGACGTTGACCGCACAGACCTCCGAGGCTACGGCACCGGTGGACGCCGCAGTGGATACGGCTGCCGAAGCTGCCATCACTGAAGCAACTGAGGCAGGTAATGCTCAGGATGAGACTGCGTCTGCCACGCAGCCCAAGCGCCGCGGCAGAAAGCCCAAGAACCAGACTATACAGTCCGAGCCGGCACTTGAACTTACTACTGCTGAGGCCGCTCCAGCTGAACTTCTACTCCCCGAGGCTCCCGTTGTAGAGTCGAAGGAGGCAAATGCGACTGATGTTATTGATGTTGCTGAGGAAGCTAAAGTTGAGGAGGCGCCTGCCGATGATCACCCTGCAGCAGCCGAGCGCCCGCAGCGGGGCACATTCATACGGCCCGGGCAGCAGCCCCAGCAGCAACAGGGTCAGCAGCGCGGTCCGCGTGTGTTCGGACGCAAGGTCGACGAGTCGTTCGGCGCATTCTTCCCCCATGCTTCCGGCAAAAGTTTCAAGCCACGTAGCGAGAAGGAACGTGAGGCTGCCGCACAGGCTGCCATGGCGAATCCTATTGTAATCCGCGAGCCGGAGGCTGAGAAGCAGCAGCCAGAAGCCAAGAGTAAGAAAGCTAAGAAGAAGGAACGCATGCAGCAGCGCCAGCTGGCTGCCATGCAGGCACCCGCCTATAATTTCGACGGTTTTCTCCAGACGGAGGGCGTACTCGAAATCGTGCCTGAGGGCTATGGATTTCTGCGCTCGAGCGATTTCAACTATCTCGCATCGCCCGATGACATTTATGTGACCCAGGCACAGATCAAGGCCTACGGCCTTAAGAGTGGTGATGTTGTGGAGTGCACGGTGAATCCTCCCAAAGAGGGCGACAAGTATTTCCCCATGGATCGCGCCCTGATGATTAACGGCCGCTCGCCGGAGTTCATTCGCGACCGTGTGCCGTTCGAGCACCTCACACCACTTTTCCCCAATGAAAAGTTCAACCTTACCGGCGGACGCCGCAGCAACAATATCTCAACGCGCGTGGTCGATATGTTCTCGCCCATCGGCAAGGGGCAGCGCGCACTTATCGTTGCTCCGCCCAAGACCGGTAAGACTATGCTCCTCAAGGATATAGCAAATGCTATCGCAGAGAACCACCCGGAGGCCTACATCATGATTCTGCTTATCGACGAGCGCCCCGAGGAGGTTACCGACATGAGCCGCAGCGTGAATGCCGAGGTGATTGCCTCGACTTTCGACGAGCCGGCCGACCGCCACGTGAAAATCGCAGGCATCGTGCTCGAAAAAGCCAAGCGCATGGTGGAATGTGGCCACGACGTGGTGATTCTACTCGACTCCATCACGCGACTTGCGCGTGCTTACAATACCGCACAGCCCGCTTCGGGTAAGATTCTCTCGGGCGGTGTAGACGCAAACGCGCTCCAGAAACCCAAGCGATTCTTCGGTGCAGCGCGCAATATAGAGGGCGGCGGCTCGCTTACCATCATCGCCACGGCTCTTACCGAGACATCATCGAAGATGGACGAGGTTATTTTCGAGGAGTTCAAAGGCACCGGCAATATGGAACTGCAACTCGACCGTAAGCTTTCGAACAAGCGCATATTCCCGGCTGTCGACATCATGGCTTCCTCCACACGTCGCGACGATCTGCTGCTGCGCGAGGAGACGCTCAACCGTATGTGGATTCTCCGTCGATTCCTTTCCGACCGCAATTCAATCGAGGCGATGGAATTTATCAAAGACCGCATGGAGCGCACCACCGACAACGACGAGCTACTTCGCACCATGGGCGACTGATTGATTGGCCGATTGCCAATCATTCAGCTTCGGGATTTCCCCGATTATTCCGGATTAATCTCGATAAATCGGGCTTCCCCCCGATTAACCCGAATAAGTGCTGGCTGGATATAAAAATAGCCTCAGGACCATCCTGAGGCTATTTTTTGTATGGGATAAATTCCGCTATTTGGCGTGGAGGTCAGCGGTGGGGTCGGCGTCGTCAAGAAAGGGGAGGGAGTAGCGGGCCGACTGGGCGATGCGCTGGTTGCGCCAGCATTTGCGGCAGACGGCTATGTAGCGGTCGTCGCCACCGATTTCCACCTGTGCACCCTCGTTTACGAAGTCGCCGTTGGCGTCGATGCGGGCGTTGACTATGGTCTTGTGGCCGCACGTACAGGTTGATTTTATCTCGTCGATGGTATCGGCGATTTCAAAGAGGCGCCGCGAGCCTTCGAAGAGGTGGGTCTTGAAGTCAGTGCGCAGGCCGTAGCAGATTACGTTGCAACCGAAGTCATCGACGATGCGGCTGAGCTGATCGACTTGCTGAGCGGAGAGGAACTGGGCTTCGTCGACGAGAAACCACTCCACCAGCGCGCCGATTTCGCGGAAGTAGCCACGTGCGAATTCGTAGAGATCCGTGTCAGGATAAATCCACCGACATTCGCGCTCAATGCCGATACGCGAGCGGATTACGTTTTTGCTCTCGCGGTTGTCGACCACGGGTTTCATGCAGAGGTAGCGCATGTGGCGCTCCTCGAAGTTGTAGGCGGTGGTAAGCAATAGAGCCGTTTTTGCCGAGCCCATTGTGCCGTATCTGAAATAGAGTTTTCCTATCCGGTTCATTTACTGGGGTATGAATGGTCAGAGCTCGATTGTCTGCTTGCGGTCGGGACCAACGGACACGATTACCACAGGCACGCCAAGTTGTTTTTCGATGAAGGCGATGTAGGAGCGGAATGCGTCCGGGAGGTCGGCGGCGCAAGTGACGCCTGTGAGCGGGGTCTGCCAGCCGGTGATATCGGTGTAGACGGGTTCAATCTTGGCATGCGGATCGTCGAGGCTGTAGGGGAAGCGGTCGGTCAGAGTACCGTTAATGCGGTAGGCTGTGCAGGCACGGATGGTAGGGAAAGTGTCGAGCACATCGCTTTTCATCATTATGAGTTTCGTAACGCCGTTGATCATTACGGCGTAACGCAGGGCTACGAGGTCAATCCAACCGCAGCGGCGTTCGCGGCCGGTCACGGCTCCGTATTCATGGCCGAGGTCGCGGATGGTACGTCCTGTCTGGTCGAAAAGCTCTGTGGGGAAGGGGCCGGCTCCCACGCGGGTGCAGTAGGCCTTGAAAATGCCGTAGACGTCGCCTATACGGTTGGGCGCTATGCCAAGGCCGGTACATGCACCGGCCGTTACGGTGTTGGAGGAGGTAACATAGGGATAGCTGCCGAAATCCACGTCGAGCATTGTGCCCTGGGCGCCTTCACACAGGATGGATTTGCCCTGGGTGAGGAGATCGTTGACGAGATATTCTCCGTCGACGATGCGGTATTCCTTCAGGTATTCGATAGCTTCGAGCCAGCGCTTTTCAAGGGTCGCAAGTTCGCCGGGTGCAGGAATGGCGTCGAGGGTGGCCAGTCGGGCGATGTGGCGCTCGCGCGCGGCAGCGTACTTAGCCTCGAAGTCGCAGAATATGTCGCCCACACGCAGACCGTTTCGCGAAGTCTTGTCGGTATATGTCGGGCCGATGCCTTTGCCGGTAGTGCCGATTTTGGCTTTGCCTTTGGCACGCTCTGAGGCAGCGTCGAGTAGGCGGTGGGTTGGCAGAATCAGGTGTGCCTTCTTCGAGATGCATAGTGTGCGCTTGAGGTCTACACCGCTTGTGCACAGAGCCTCGGCTTCTTCGCGGAAGAGCACGGGGTCAAGCACTACGCCGCCTCCTATCAGGTTGGTGTCGTTCTGAAAAACGCCTGAAGGGATAGAGCGGAGCACATATTTCTTTCCGTCGAACTCCAGAGTGTGACCGGCGTTAGGGCCACCCTGGAAGCGAGCCACGGCGTCGTAGCGCGGAGTGAGCACATCGACTACTTTTCCTTTTCCTTCGTCGCCCCACTGGAGGCCGAGCAGTACGTCAACTTTCATGTCGGTTTTTATTGATGCAGGATGTGGATATGATTTGATTGAGTTTAAATAATTTTCTATGGATTGGTCAGGACTTCCGGGGGGACTGGGCGGCCTTTTCGCGCTTGAGGCGCTTCTGACACCACGAGCAGAGTCCGTAGACGTAGAGGGCAAAGAACTCGGTCTTGAACGTGGGGTATTTCAGCGCGCCAAGTTCGGCCATAAGCTGCGGATTGCGTACGGCGCGCACTCGCCCGCACGAAGTGCATACCAGATGCAGATGGCTCTCCGAAGCCCCCTGGGGCACGCGTTCATATTGCGCGGGTTGGTTGCCGAACTGATGGCGGCGTACCAGGCCTGCCTCCAGAAAGAGTTGCACGGCGGCGTAGACCGTCGACAGGCTCAGGTGCATCCCGTCGAGCGTCAGCGCCTCGTGGAGTGCGTCGACGTAGAAATGTGCGTCGGTAGAAAATACCTTCTCCAATATGGCATAGCGTTCGGGTGTACGCCTCATGCCGTTGGCCTTGAGATACTTGTCGAGAGCCGTCTTGGCCGGAAGAAACAGTTTGTCGGCCGGATCGGCGGGATTGTTTTTCGCGTTGCTTTTCATCGCTCTGCAAAGATAGCGAAATTTTGCTACCCCACAGCCCTCCGGCGCCAAAAAAATCCTCCGACGCCCCTAAAGGCCTCCGGAGGAGATTGTAAGGTCGGATTTCAGTTTGCGCCTGATTATTCCCGATTAAATATGATTAATCCCGATTTATCTTGATTAATCTTGATTTTCTCGATTGGTTGATTGAATTCAACCCATCGCCATCACTCAGTCCTGGATGGCGAGGAAATTGCCGCCGAGATCGAAAATATAGGTGTCGGGGTCGTTGATTGCGAGCTCTACCTCAATGGCTTTGCCGCGACGGTTGAATTCGATGGATTCGACCGAGGAAGCCAAACCTGCATCATTGAGATGGCGGTAGGATTTGCCGGGAAGAACGTCTTTGACGACCTCGGAGGAGAGAACCATGGCGTCGGGGGCGTCGATTTCGCGTACGGTGCCTTTATTGTCGAATTCGATGTCGATACCATTTGCGAGTTCAACCTCGTAGGTCCCTTTAGCGAAATAGCGCTCTATGCTTGTAATTCCTACGTTCTTGAAATGGTGGTTGATAAATTTGCGAGCACCTTCCGGTAGCTGTTGGTAGTTCTGTGAACCTGCCAGAGCGATGCCCGGGTTGGAGCCCGCGATGTTGCGTGGCTGCTGGGCCAGCATGGTTGCCGGCATCAGTGCGGCTACCGCGATGGCTGCGATAGAGAGGAGTTTTGCGAATTTCATAGTTTTCAAGTTGATAATCAATTTAAAATAAAACAACCGGAGCGGCCGTCCGGTTGTTTAAAAATCTTTAATCGTTATTGTATGTCTGATGTATTGCCCGAATAAAGAGCGCGTACCTTTCCTACGGGCAACTTTCCTTCGAGCAGGAGGGGGATACGGGCCGGGCCGGTGGAGATCCAGGCGTCCATGGCGTCGGAACTGACTTTCCCCCCTTCCTGGGTGAAGGTGAAGGTGATGTGGTAGGCAGGAAATCGCTCCTTGTCGAGTTTTACGTCGGTCAGTCCGCGGTAGTGAATTGTGAGGAACTCCTTCTTCTTACCCGAAAATATATTGAGCCTGACGGATTCCCCCGCTTTCATTTTTGCGTAGTCGATGGAGCGCATGAAGTAGAAGGATGATAGCATGTCGAGGGTGGGGCCTTCGGCCTGATGAGTGCGCTCGTCGTAGTCCATCGGCTCTTTCTTTTTCTTTCGCCACACGCGTGCTTTGGCAGTTGTGGTATTGCCCGAACGCGAATAATCGAGGATGTCGTGCGAGAAGCGTCCGCCCTCATGGGCTATGCGTTCGTAGCGTGAGGGCATGAGCGTAGAGGTGTCGATAGTGCCCAGCAACGTGTCACGTACATGATAGATGTGGTCGGCCCATGGGGCAGAGGCAGCCGTGAGGGTCGACTTGAAAGCCGGGGAACCCACACCCGATGTTGCCAGCGCAACCTCGCCGGCTTTTTTGTTGATAAGTCCCCATTTGTACATTATATTGTATGTAAGCCGTTCGCGCGGAGCGGTCCAGGCGGATGCGAACTCGGGGAGGAAAGTTGCCAGCAGAAGCACGATTGAGAGGCGTAGAAGATTCTTCATTGTACGTTATTGATACTATTACGGACAGTTAGACGTGCCGTCGGTCGGAAAGTTTAATATGCGGGCATTTAAAGCGCCGCCCGGCATCGCTTTGGAAGATGCGTGGGGCGGCGCTCGATGGGGTAGCGGTATCGTTCGCCTGGCGGCTTATTTGTCGCCGGTAAGGGTGAAGAGGAGGTCTTTTTCGTCTTCGGGGTTGGTCTGGATTTCCAGCTTCCCTTCGCGGGCGAGCCATCCGGCAGCGGCGAACACTTCCTTATCTTTCAGTTTGGTGATTTTCTTGAGCTGCTTGAGGCCGAGTACGTCGGTTTCGTTGAGAGCGTTCCATACGAGGCCTGCCCAAGTTCCAATTGTTTCTGCGTTCATAGTTTAATAAATTAGAGTATGGATTGAAGTTTGAGAATTTTATTGATAATCTGCCACGGCGTTTGACTGGCTGGCCTGTGGCGCGGCATTCGACCGAGTGAATGTAGGTAGTTTTTACTTAAAAATCTGATTTTACGATGCAAATTTAAGTAAAATTTTTCAAATCAGCACAATTTATCGTCAAATATTCCTCATAGGCTTGATGATTTATCTGATATTTCGTCCTTGAAGGCGCTGTAGGCACCTCTGTGCGCTTATTTATTTAACAAACAGCGGGCGGGAGGGTTCATTGGGAAGATGAGGATGAATGGGAAGATATTTGCCGGAATGCTTGCTTCCGGAGTGATAATTTCGTAACTTTGTATGAATGTTGGCGTCGCTACGGCGCCGCTTTTCAAATTGTCATTTCACTTTGCTAATTTACTTATTTATGGATTTCATTCTTAATTCGCAATATAATCCCACGGGCGACCAGCCCGAGGCTATTGCCCAGCTTTCGCATGGTGTGGAGCAAGGACTCCCGGCGCAGACTCTTCTGGGCGTCACCGGCTCGGGCAAAACCTTCACCATGGCCAACGTAATCCAGCAGGTGAAGCGCCCCACGTTGATTCTAAGCCATAACAAGACCCTCGCTGCGCAGCTCTACAGCGAGTTCAAGCAGTTTTTCCCCGAAAACTCTGTGCAGTATTTCGTGAGCTACTACGACTACTACCAGCCGGAGGCGTATATACCATCGGTCGACAAATATATCGAGAAGGACCTTATGATCAACGACGAGATTGAGCGTCTGCGTCTGGCCACGGTGTCTGCCCTGCTCTCCGGCCGCCGTGATGTGGTTGTGGTCAGCTCCGTAAGCTGTCTGTTCGGTATGGGCAACCCCGAGGACTTCAACGCCAATGTGCTCGACATCGCCGTGGGGCAACGGCTGGAGCAGCGTCATTTTCTGCGTCGTCTTGCCGAAGCCCTCTACAGTCGCAATGAGGTCGAGCTCCAGAGCGGAAATTTCCGTGTGAAGGGTGAGACAGTCGACATCCGCCTGGCCTACGAGGATATATTGTTGCGGGTGGAGTTCGACGGAAATACGGTGGACGCAATTTCCACGATGCGCCCGCTCGACCTTACCCCGCTTGGCGACCACGACCGCTTCCGCATCTACCCGGCCAATCTGTTTGTAACCTCGCGCGAGCGTCAGGCTTCGGCGCTTGCGCGCATGGAGCTTGATCTTGGCGATCAGGTCGAGGGCTTCAAGAGGGAAGGGCGGCTCCTTGAAGCGCAGCGGCTGCAGGAACGCACCACCTACGACATAGAAATGATTCGCGAGATAGGCCACTGTCCCGGCATTGAAAACTACAGCCGCTATTTCGACGGCCGCGAGGCAGGTATGCGTCCATTCTGTCTGCTCGACTACTTCCCTAAGGATTATCTTACGATTATCGACGAAAGTCATGTAACCGTACCGCAGATACGCGCCATGTATGGCGGTGATCTCTCGCGCAAGCAGAATCTTGTGCACTATGGCTTCCGTCTGGATAGCGCCCTTGACAATCGCCCCTTGCGCTTCGAAGAGTTTCAGCAGCTTACGAATCAGACCATCTACGTGTCGGCAACACCTGCCGACTTCGAGCTCGCCGAAAGCGAAGGCGTAGTGGTCGAGCAGGTGATACGTCCTACCGGTCTGCTCGATCCGCTGATTACCGTCAAGCCCTCTGACCATCAGATCGATCACCTTATGGAGGAGATTGCCCTCAGAAAGGACCGCGGCGAGCGCGTCCTCGTCACCACTCTTACCAAGCGAATGGCCGAGGAACTCGACGATTACCTGCGACGCAACGGCATCCGTTCGGCCTACATCCACTCCGACGTCGATACCCTTGACCGAATTAAGATTCTCGACGACCTCCGTGCCGGAGTGTTCGACGTCCTCATCGGTGTAAACCTGCTCCGTGAAGGACTGGACCTCCCCGAGGTGTCGCTTGTGGCCATTATAGACGCCGACAAGGAGGGGTTCCTGCGCTCCCACCGCTCGCTTACGCAGACTGTGGGCCGCGCCGCCCGAAACCTCAACGGTACCGTCATCATGTATGCCGATAAGATTACGGACTCGATGCGTCTTACCATCGAGGAGACTGAGCGCCGGCGCGCCAAGCAGTTGGCCTACAACGAGGCCCACCATATTGAGCCGAAGGCTATCGTCAAGGCGCGTAACCGCATCATCGGAATCGACTCCGAGGAGGCCGCTGCCCCAGCTATGGGGCGGAAGAATCGCAAGGCGGCTCCGATGGCGTCGACTCCGCTTCCGTACGAAAACGAATACACCGCCACGGTCGATCTCGCCGCCGATCCGGTGATTCCCTATATGACTCCCGCCGAGTTGCGCCGCTCCGTGCAGCGCATGCGCTCGGAGATGGTCGATGCCGCTAAGCGCATGGAATTCATGGAGGCAGCCCGTCTGCGCGATGAGATAATCAAAATGGAGGCGCTTCTGGCGAAAACGGAATGAAGCAGCATGAAATTACCCATAATAAGGATGAGAAATACCCGACGCAGCGTCCGCACCGTCAGGTAGACCCTCTTTCTGACGTGCGCCGCTGGCTCCCCACGTCGGTCAAGGAGGCTGCTCTTCACGGCTGGGACGACGGCCAAGGCGTCGACATTATTCTCTTCTCGGGCGATGCGTATGTTGACCATCCATCGTTCGGTGCGGCCGTAATAGGACGCACACTTCTTGAAATCGGGGGCTATCGTGTGGCTATCGTGCCCCAGCCCAACTGGCAGGACGACTTGCGTGATTTCCGCAAATTCGGCCGTCCGCGGCTCTTCTTCGGCGTTTCCGCCGGAGCGATGGACTCCATGGTCAATCACTATACCGCCGCACGCCGCCGTCGCTCCGACGATGCCTACACTCCCGGAGGACGCCATGGCGCCCGACCTGACTATCCTACAATCGTTTATTCGGAAATCCTGCGGCGGCTTTATCCCGACGTTCCCATAATTGCCGGAGGTATCGAGGCCTCGCTGCGCCGCAACTCACACTATGACTACTGGCAGGATCGTCTACGCCCTTCCATCCTTGCCGACGCTCCTGTCGACATGATAGTCTACGGAATGGGAGAGCGCCCGATTCTCGAGATTGCCCGACGCCTTGATGCCGGAGAGAAGATCAGCGACATCACCGACGTGCCCCAGACCGTGGTGTGGCAGCCGCTTGATGCGGCTCCGACAGGCGAAGCCGAAAGAGCTGAAATTTTCGACGGGGAGAAATCTGGAGGTGAACACATCATCCTTCACAGCTTCGAGGAGTGCCTGCGATCACCGCGCCTGCAGAGCGAGAACTTCCGCCACATTGAGCAGGAGAGCAACCGCTGGCAGGGGGCCACGTTATGGCAGCGCCACGGGCAGCGCATGGTAAAAGTCAACCCCATGTATCCGCCTATGACTACCGAGGAGGTAGACAGGACTTTCGATATGGCCTACACCCGTCTTCCTCATCCGCGCTACAAGGGGAAGCGCATCCCGGCATTCGACATGATTCGTTTCTCGGTCTGCCTTCACCGTGGATGCTTCGGCGGGTGCGCTTTCTGCACTATCTCCGCCCATCAGGGCAAGTTCATAGCATCGCGCTCCAAGGAGTCAATTTTGCGTGAGGTTAGGGCGGTCACCGCGATGCCTGACTTCAAAGGCTACATCTCCGATCTCGGAGGCCCTTCGGCCAACATGTATGCACTCGGAGGCAAGCGCCCAGATGTGTGCCGCCGGTGTATGCGTCCCAGCTGCCTCCATCCCAAGGTGTGCCCCAATCTTAACACCGACCATTCCGCGCTGCTTTCGGTTTACCACGCCGTCGATGCCCTCCCTCAGGTGAAGAAATCCTTTATAGGCAGCGGCGTGCGCTACGACCTTTCGATGCATCCTACCGGCGATTCTAAGATAGATGCCCTCAACCGCCGCTACAACGAGGAGCTTATCACCAGGCATGTCAGCGGTCGTCTTAAGGTGGCTCCCGAGCATACGGAAGATGCTGTGCTCGATGTGATGCGCAAACCTTCGTTCGATCTTTTCTATCGCTTCAAGGAGGTGTTCGACCGTGTCAACGCCCGTCATAATCTTCGCCAGCAGCTCATACCATATTTCATTTCCTCTCATCCCGGATGCACGGAGCTCGATATGGCTCAGCTGGCCATTAAGACTCGCGATCTCGACTTCCATCTTGAGCAGGTGCAGGACTTTACTCCGACGCCCATGACTGTAGCTACCGAAATCTACTACTCCGGAATCCACCCTTACACAGGCGAACATCTTTTCACCGCCACGCGCCCCGAGCAGAAGCTCGCCCAACGGCAGTATTTCTTCTGGTACGACTGCGCCTACCGTCATGGCATCGAGACTTCCCTGCGGCGCCTGCATCGCCCCGATCTCATCCGGCGCCTGTTCGCACCTCACATGCCCAAGCCTCAGCGGGATTCATCGCGCTAAATCGTGGCTTTCTCGATTAATCGCAAATTAAACCGATTAATCTTTCATCCCTGATTTCATTTTTCTACTGTTTTGGATGATTTGGCGGCATTTTGAATTGTGGCCATGGAGGCTACGCGCAAGTTGTTGGACATGGGAGTCTTTTATGCGTCGAAATGCTTTCAGATGTTCTGTAACCCTGCTTTACAGCATAAAAAATAATCGGTTATTTTCATCCGTCATTGCGATTTTTAAACTATATTTGCCATCGAACAACCGAAACCAACGGGCTAATTCCGATTAATCCCGATATATCCTGGTTAATCCAGCTTCATCTCGCTTAATCCCGATTTCCCCCGACTACAGCCAGAAATCAAACAACCAAAACCTTAAGAGTTATGGACATTAATAATATCATGAACGCCCTGGAGGCAAAGCATCCGGGCGAAAAGGAGTATCTGCAGGCTGTGCGCGAGGTACTTCTATCCGTAGCCGACGTCTACAACCGTCATCCCGAGTTTGAAAAAAATAAAATCATCGAGCGCATGGTAGAGCCCGACCGCATCGTAACGTTCCGCGTCACCTGGATTGACGATGCCGGCGAGGTGCAGAACAATATCGGCTACCGCGTTCAGTTCAACAATGCCATAGGCCCGTATAAAGGTGGCATCCGCTTCCACGCTTCCGTCAACCTTTCCATCCTCAAATTCCTCGGTTTCGAGCAGACCTTCAAGAACGCACTGACCACCCTCCCCATGGGCGGTGCCAAAGGTGGCTCCGATTTCTCGCCGCGCGGCAAGAGCGACCGCGAGATAATGCGCTTCTGCCAGGCCTTCATCCTTGGCTTGTGGAAGAACCTCGGTCCGGACCGCGACGTGCCCGCAGGCGATATCGGCGTAGGCGGCCGCGAGGTTGGCTACATGTACGGCATGTATAAGAAACTCGTCGACGAGCATACCGGCACATTCACCGGTAAGGGCTTCGACTTCGGCGGCTCGCGTCTGCGTCCTGAGGCAACCGGATTCGGCGCTCTCTACTTCGTGGAGAACATGCTCGCACGCCTCAACGATTCCATCAAGGGCAAGACTGTGGCTGTATCCGGTTTCGGCAACGTCGCATGGGGTGCAACTATAAAGGCCAACGAGCTGGGTGCCAAGGTTGTTACCATCTCCGGCCCCGACGGCTATATCTACGACCCCGACGGCGTTTCGGGCGAGAAAATCAACTACATGCTTGAGCTCCGCGCTTCTGGCGACGACATCGTGGCTCCTTATGCTAAAAAGTTCCCCGGCGCTACGTTCTATCCCGGTCGCAAGCCTTGGGAGCAGAAAGTCGATATCGCACTTCCCTGCGCCACCCAGAATGAGGTTTCAGGTGCCGACGCCGCTCAGCTCGTGGCCAATGGCGTGAAACTTGTGGCTGAAGTCTCCAACATGGGCTGCACTCCCGAAGCTATCGATACCTTTATCAATTCGCGCACCGTTTATGCTCCCGGCAAGGCCGTAAACGCCGGCGGTGTAGCCTGCTCGGGACTTGAGATGACTCAGGACGCCGAACACCTTCAGTGGAGTGCCGACGAAGTCGATGCCAAACTCCACCAGATTATGGCCTCCATCCACGAGCAGTGCGTTGCCTACGGTATGGAACCGGACGGCTATCTCAACTACATGAAGGGCGCTAATATAGCCGGCTTCATGAAGGTGGCCAACGCCATGATGGAACAGGGCGTAATCTGATTTTTCTCTTCAAATATTAGATCTCTATAGTCAGGCGATGTGCGGCCGAAACAAATCTCGGCCGCCGTCGCCTCGGCTTTTTAATGGTTGTGTTGGGCGTAATGCTCCATCCGCACGTATCAGTTGAGAAGGAGTGTTGAGTCATTTGTCTGTAAGGGCCAGTTGTTTGGTGGAGTCAGCCCTGATTAATCCAGGAAAATCTACCCAACCGCCTTTCGGACCTAAATTTTTAATTTTCAATGTACTAATATAGTTCTTATGTACCTTCTCGGATATGATATTGGCAGCTCGTCGGTGAAGACCGCTCTCGTGGATGCAACCACCGGACGCTGTGTGGCATCTTGCTTCTTCCCTGAGAAAGAAGCCCCAATCAAAGCCTTGCGCCCCGGGTGGGCCGAGCAGAATCCCGACTCCTGGTGGATGTATCTCAAGGAGGGTACAGCCCGGGTACTTCGCGACTCAGGCGTTGACGCATCCGACATCCGTGCTATCGGGATAAGCTATCAGATGCACGGACTCGTGGTCGTTGATACCAAGGGACGCCCCCTGCGCGACGCCATAATATGGTGCGACTCCCGTGCCGTAGCCATCGGAGAGGAGGCTTTCGAGAGCCTTGGTCCTGACCGAATCACGAGTCATCTTCTCAATTCTCCCGGAAACTTCACTGCCGCTAAGCTGGCATGGGTGAAACGCAACGAGCCGGAACTCTTCGCCCGTATATATAAGGTGATGCTCCCCGGCGAATATATTGCAATGCGTCTCACCGGCGAGGTAGTAACTACTCCCGAAGGGCTTTCCGAGCAGATTCTGTGGGATTTCCGCGACAACGCTCCCTCCGTGATGCTGATGGACTACTTCGGCTTCTCGCCGGACCTCTTCGGCGAGGTACGTCCCACTTTCTCCAATCAGGGCCACCTGACCGCCGAAGCCGCTCTCGAACTGGGGCTCCGTCAGGGGACGCCCGTAAGCTACCGCGCCGGCGATCAGCCCAACAACGCGCTATCGCTAAACGTGTTCAATCCAGGCGAAATCGCCTCGACGGGAGGTACGAGCGGAGTGGTATACGGTGTGACAGACAGTGTTAAGCCGGATTCGAAGTCGCGTGTCAACACATTCGTTCATGTTAACCATACCGCCGCGGCGCCGCGTCTGGGCATCCTTGCCTGCATCAACGGTTGCGGCATCCTCAATTCCTGGATGAAGCGCAATGTGGCGCTCCCCGGACTCAGCTACGAGGACGTTAACGGCCTGGCCGCCACGGTGCCCGTAGGCTCCGACGGTCTAAGCATCCTCCCCTTTGGCAACGGCGCTGAACGCCTGCTGGAAAACCGCACTCCCGGCGCCTCGGTATGTGGCCTTGAGTTCACTCGCCACGGTCGCAACCACATGTTGCGTGCCTCTCAGGAGGGGATTGCTTTCGCCTTCGTCTACGGTATGGAAATTATGGAGGAAATGGGCCTGAAGGTAGACCGGATTCATGCCGCGCACGCCAACCTTTTCCTCAGTCCGGTATTCCGCGATACGCTCGCCTCCACCTCTGGAGCTACCATCCAGCTTTACGAGACCGATGGAGCCGTGGGGGCTGCCCTCGGAGCCGGGGTGGGCGCCGGCATTTACGCTTCCACCTCCGAGGCTTTCGCCACCCTGCGCCAGCTCGGCCGCGTAGCCCCTGCTGCCGACCGCACTCCCTATCTCGATGCCTACGCTATCTGGCGCTCACGCCTCGTCCAAACCCAATAATCGGGTTTCCTCGGGGTAAATCGAGTTAAATCCCGATTAATCTCGATAAATCGGGAAAATACTGAAGCTTAGGAGGCGCGAATCCTTTCGCACCTCACTCGTTCGGCCAATTAGGCCGCCGGGGCGTAGAAGCGTTTGCGGCACGGAGGCTTTTTTTGGCTGTTTCGCGGATTTTGCGTATTTTTGCACTCTCAAATATACATTATCCGACTTTTCAACTCCATCTTGCAATGGCAAAGGAACTTAAAGACCTTACGAAACGTAGTGAAAACTACTCCCAATGGTATAACGACCTCGTTGTGAAGGCCGATCTGGCCGAGCAGTCGGCTGTGCGCGGCTGCATGGTCATCAAACCCTATGGCTACGCCATATGGGAGAAGATGCAGCACACCCTCGACGAAATGTTCAAGAAGACAGGTGTACAGAACGCCTACTTCCCTCTGCTTATTCCCAAATCGTATCTCTGCCGCGAGGCGGAGCATGTGGAGGGCTTTGCCAAGGAGTGCGCAGTTGTTACCCACTACCGTCTCAAGAACGATCCTAATGGCACAGGTGTAATCGTCGACCCGGAGGCTCGCCTCGAGGAGGAACTTATAATCCGCCCCACATCCGAGACCATAATCTGGGGTACCTACAAGAACTGGATTCATTCCTACCGCGACCTTCCCGTGCTCTGCAATCAGTGGGCCAACGTGATGCGCTGGGAAATGCGTACCCGCATGTTCCTCCGCACCGCTGAATTCCTCTGGCAGGAGGGCCATTGCGCTCATGCTACAGCTGAAGAGTCGGAGGCACGTACCGTGCAGATGATTAACCTCTACGCCGAATTCGCCGAGAAATATATGGCTATGCCTGTTATCAAGGGTGTGAAGAGTGCCAACGAGCGCTTCGCCGGTGCCCTCAACACATACACAATCGAAGCCATGATGCAGGACGGTAAGGCACTTCAGTCGGGTACATCCCACAACCTTGGCCAGAATTTTGCAAAGGCCTTCGACGTAACTTTCGTCAATAAGGACAACAAACCTGAATATGTATGGGCTAACTCCTGGGGTGTCTCCACACGCCTTATGGGTGCCCTCATCATGACGCACTCCGACGACAACGGTCTGGTGCTTCCTCCGCATCTCGCTCCCATCCAGGTTGTAATCGTGCCTATCTACAAGAACGCCGAGCAGCTTGCCGAAATCAGCCGTGTGGTCGAGCCAATCGTCAACGAACTCCGCGGTATGGATGTAAGCGTGAAATACGACGACGCCGAGAATAAGCGTCCCGGCTTCAAGTTTGCCGACTACGAGCTCAAGGGCGTCCCCGTACGCCTGGCCATCGGTGCCCGCGACATCGAGAACGGCACTGTAGAGGTAATGCGCCGCGACACGCTCGAGAAGCATGTGGCTCCGCTCGAAGGTATCGCCAAATACTGCAAGAACCTGCTCGAGGAGATTCAGACCAACATCTACGCCAAGGCGCTTGCACACCGCGAGAAGATGACCCGCACTGTGGAGACCTACGACGAGTTCAAGGTCGAAATCGAGAAGGGTGGCTTCATCCTTGCCCACTGGGACGGTACACCTGAGACCGAGGAGAAAGTGAAGGCCGAGACCAAAGCCACCATACGCTGCATCCCCCTCGACGGCGACAAGACCCCCGGCAAATGCATGGTTACGGGGCGCCCGTCAGCCCAGCGTGTGATTTTCGCCCGCAACTATTGATTAGCAGATACAATTCTATCCTCAGGATTCTCTCAAAAGCAAAAGCCCCGAAGCCGCTGACGGCCTCGGGGCTTTTTTATATTCAATTAGATGGTGCTATGGGTATTTGTGTAAAGTCTTTTTTCAGTCGGTGATAAGCTGCAGATGGCCCGGATAAGGGGCATCGGTATCATAATAGCAGAAATCCGTATCAAGGGAGCGTAGCACGTCGCCCGACGATATGCCGGTTTCAAGAATATGGCGCAGGAGAAGTCCTCGGAGTGTTTTGAGGCGTCCGCTCCCGGGAGTGGAAAGCCCATTTGCCCCTTCCTGTTGGAAATTTGCCACATACACCGACGCAAAGGCCTTCACTGCCTTCCAGTCGATGCACTTCGATGCGTCGGCCGGAAGAAGATTCAATACCTCGCGACATCCGGAGGTTTTAACCAGATTTACCAGCGAGACCGTTAGGCGGCTACGCCAGAAGGCGCTGAGAGCCCTCCCGTCGGGAGCTATGCGGTCGGAATAGTCAAGGCGGTAAGGTTTGATTATGTCGTCGGGAGCGAGCCATCCGTAGGCCGACGATACTATACGCAGACATCTGCGTGCCCGTTCCATGGCCTCAGGCGAAAGTGATGCAGCATCGAGAGCCTTGAATACTACGCCTGAGAATGCATCGATGGCGCGGTAGCCGTGGTTTTTGTCGGGAAAATCATAAACCATCTTCACCATTGCGGCAGCAGATTTCGGCCCAACCTTGAGGCGGCCCGACAGTTCTGACGCTGTAAGTCCGCGCAGTCCGGCCATAATTGCGTCCGCTTCGAATTCGTAGCACGGAAGCACACTTTCTCCCACCGTCGGACTGCAGCAAGGTGATTCCGGCGTTACGGCTACCTGCTTTGCCGACATGGATTTCGATTCTGCAATCAGCACAATCATGGCGCGGTCATATTTTGAATGAGTCAGCGTATGCGTCCGGCTGCCATGCGTTGGCTGACGGCCCGGTAAATTATAACTCCGGCGGCAACCGACACGTTGAGTGAGGATACATGTCCCAGTTGCGGGATGGCAACGCGTGTGGTGGCCAGACGCAACACGTCGGGAGAAATCCCCACATCCTCAGCGCCCATTACAATGGCTGTCGGCTGGGTGTAGTCGGCTTCGGTATAGTCGACCGACCCCTTTTCAGTAGCGGCTATGATGCGAAAACCGCAGTCGAGCAGATACTTAACAGAGTTGACTGTGCTACCTTCACGGCACACGGGCAGATAGCTCAGCGCTCCGGCCGATGTCTTCATGGCGTCGGCGCCTACGCTTACGCCTCCACGGCGCGGGATTACGATGGCGTCGACGCCGGCACACTCGCAGGTGCGCGCTATCGCGCCGAAGTTGCGTACGTCGGTTATTCCGTCGAGCAGCACTATGAGCGGCACACGTCCTTCCTCGAAAAGCGATGGCACCACGGTGTCAAGTCGCGCGTAGCTCACGGCCGACAGCATCGCCACCACCCCCTGGTGGTTGCGGCGCGTCAGCCGGTTGATTTTCTCAATCGGCACTTTCTGGAGGAGGATTTTATTGGCCTTGAGCACACTCATAAGTTCGCGGGCAAGGTCGCCCTGCAGGGTGTTGGCTACGAAAACCTTGTCGATTTCGCGTCCGGCCTCCACGGCCTCGATTACGGCGCGTATGCCGTATATGTAGTCGGAATTTTCCATCGGTAAATCTTGAATTCAATGTGTTTGGCTTGCGGAGAGAAGGGCGCGAGCGTTTGCGGTGGCGGCCGCGTCGACTGCCGAGCCCGAGAGCATCTTTGCTATCTCCTCAACGCGTTCGTCGGCCGAAAGTTCGCCCACAGATGTAACAGTCGATGTCTCGGTGTCGTGCTTGAACACGCGGAAGTGCCGGTTGCCCAACGCGGCTACCTGGGGCAGGTGGGTTATCGCAATCACCTGTATGTGGGCGGAGATTTCCTTCATCAGTCCACCCATGCGGGCGGCAATGGCGCCGGAAACGCCGGTATCGACCTCGTCGAATACGATGGTTGGCATCTGAAGTGTTGTGGCGGCGAGCGACTTCACCGCGAGCATCAGGCGCGAGATTTCGCCTCCGGAGGCGGATGAAGCAACAGTGGTCGGTGTCTGGTTCTTGTTGAAAGCGAACAGGAACTCTACGGCGTCACTGCCTGTGGGCCCGAGCGGCGTCTTGTTCAGGGCAATTTCCACGCGCAGGTTGTCCATCCCCAGCGGTCGTGCCTGGTCGGCAAGTGCGTCCCCGAGTCGTTCTGCTTCAGCAGCCCGTCGGTCGGTAAGCTCGGCCGCTACGGCCAGTGCGGCCTTCTTGGCGCGCTTTGCCTCCACTTCAAGGGCGCGGAGTGTCTCGTCGCCAAGGTCGAGGGCGCGCAGTCGGTCTGCCATCTGCTCGCGCAGGGCTATCAGGTCGTTCTCGTGGTCAACCTTGTAGCGACGCATAAGGGTGTAGATGGTTGCAAGTCGGTTTTCTACATCGTCGAGCCGCGCGGGGTCGTCGGGCATATTCTCGGCCATGGTCTCGTAGGCTGAGGTAAGGTCATCGAGCTCGATACGGAGGCTCTCCAGACGCTGTTCGAGTTCGGATGTCTCTTCGCCCGGTGCGAGTTGCGCAAGTCGCGCTGCGTAGCCTGATGCCTCTTCGAGCTGGGCGACGGCGCCGCTCTCCTCGCTTGCAAAAAGGCGTCGGATAGCTGCCAGGGCGTCGCCAATAGCGGCTGCATTGGCCAGGCGCCGTTGCTCGGCCTCAAGGGCGGCTACCTCATCCGGCTGAATTACGGCCTCTACAAGCTGATAGTGCTGAAATCGCAGATATTCTTCCTCCTCACGGGCCTGATCGAGCTGTGCGCGCTCCTGACGATAGCGCCGCAGCGCGTGGCGGTAGGCAGTGTATGCCGCCGAGTAGCGTTCGAGTGTATTATGATTGCCGGCAAGCGAGTCGAGCAGACGCAGCTGGTATGCTTGATCGGCCAGCAGGGCATTCTGGTGCTGGGAGTGGATATCTACGAGTAGTGCTGCAATTTTTTGCAGCTGCGCCAGCGTAATGAGCGAATCGTTGACAAACACGCGATTACGGCCGTTGGAGGCCAATTCGCGGCGAAGCGTCAGGGTGTTGGTTCCCTTTTCAGGCTCTACTCCCGCTTCTGCGAGGGCTTCGTGCAGACGCGGATCGGCATCGGCGATGGTGAATGTCGCTTCCACCACCGATTTCTCATCTGGTCGGCGGATTACGCGGCTGTCGGCCCTCGCACCCAAAAGGAGGCCGAGAGCTCCGAGAATTATCGATTTGCCCGCGCCGGTTTCGCCGGTGATTATGTTGAGCCCCGGTCCGAAAGTCAGGTCGATGGAGTCAATCAGGGCATAGTTGGATATGTGGAGGTCAGTTATCATTTCTGCTTTCCTGCCTTGAGTTCGTTGATGCGTTTCATCTCGGTGGGATAAAGCTTTGACAGCAGTTCGGCCACCTTCTCGCGTTCGGTCTGCGAGGCTTTTGAATATACGTTCACCAGTTCGTCGAGTTTAGCGTCCTTGAAAAGCGAAAGTGCCACGTTCATCGGGTCGGACTGATAAATCTTATTGAGGGCCGAGAGACTTTCTGTAATGCGTTGGCGTCCCTTGTCGGGCGAGAGAAACATCTCGTCGAGGCCGGTGCGGTGGTACTGGTAGAGCATGTCGCGTGAGGCCGAGGTCTGCGGCTCGGTGAAAGCTCCCAGCAGGGCCGCGCGGTTTTTCTTGTCTTCAAAGGCCTTCCAGCCACCTTCGCCCGACGACTGCGCCATCTGCACTATGGAACGCAAGCGCTCGAACGCTTCGTCGCCGCCGTGTGGAGCGAACGTGTCGCCGTCGAGGGCTATGATGAAATAGGCGTAAAAATTGAGTATGGCCGTCAGCTGGTTCTCCATCGTGTTGACGGTGAACGTAAGCGGTTCGCCCTGCTGATAGCTGAATTCTACATTTTTGTCCTTGAAGTTCAGTACCGTTGTAGTGTAGGCGCTGTTGTAGACCGGACGTGTGGACTGCACCTTAATGTCGCCCTTCACAACGTTGTCGGTATAGTCGGCCACAGTGAGGAAAAAACGGCAGTCGATGCGCTCGTTGAGCGCATACTGGTCGTTGGTGAAGTGGGTGGTGTTGAAATATTCGCGCATTGACTCTTCAAGGGTGGTGAATACGTCGCGGTTCACGTTCTGGAGCTGGTCGGTGTTGATAGTCACTTCGCAGTTGAGTTCCTGAGCGCGTAGGCCGCTGCCTGATGCGAGCGCGAGCGCCACCACCATAAAGAAAAGTCTTGTCATGGTGCAGTGGAGGATTGACTGACTGGCGATGGGGGAGAGGTTCATTGTGTTGAAATGTTAATTTTCAGGGAGAGAGTCGAGAATGTCGGCGGCTACATCGGCCTTGCTCTTCAGGGGAAAGGATCGTGTGGAGCCGTCGGTGAATACAATGGTTATGCGGTTGGTGTCTGTACCGAATCCGGCTCCGGCATCTTCGAGAGAGTTGACCACCACCATATCGAGATTCTTGCGACGAAGCTTTTCACGGCCGTTTTCGATAGCGTGATCGGTTTCCAGGGCGAAACCCACGAGAAGCTGATCCTGGCGCTTGCGTGCGCCAAGGGTTGCGGCTATGTCGGGATTTTTCACTAACTCAAGGGTGGGAACTTCGGTGTGCTCGCGTTTTATCTTGCGTGCGGCGGGATTAGCAACGGTATAGTCGGCCACTGCAGCCGCCATTATGGCAATGTCGGCGGTGGGAAAGGCTTCCAGACAAGCGTCCAGCATCTCTCTGGCAGATTCCACATCTACGGTCAGCACACCTGAATCCTTAGAGGGCCGCACTTCCGTAGGGCCGAGCACCAGCTTCACGTCAGCGCCGCGGCGGGCGGCCTCCTCCGCCAGAGCCACACCCATACGGCCGGTAGAGAAGTTGCTGATATAACGTACTGGATCGATGCGCTCGCGGGTGGGGCCGGCGGTTATCAGCACGCGTTTCCCTTTGAGCGGCTGCATGAGTACGTTGCCGACCGGATTTTCAGTTCCTTTGTGCAGCGTCTCCTCTTCAAGCATGCGTTGCAGCGCCTCCACTATGTGCTCGGGTTCGGCCATGCGGCCTTTCCCCACAAGGTGCGAGGCAAGTTCGCCGCTCTCAGCCTCTACGATCCGCACGCCGTCGGATTCAAGTGTGGCAAGGTTGCGGCACGTGGTAGGATGGAGCATCATATCAAAGTCCATCGCCGGCGCAATCATGCGTGGGGCGCGTGTGGAGAGATAGGAGGTGACGAGCATGTTGTCGGCCACGCCTGTTGCCATCTTGGCGATTGTGGATGCCGTGGCGGGTGCGACCACAAAGGCATCCGCCCAAAGGCCGAGATCCACATGGCTGTTCCACTGGCCGGTGTTGGCGGTGAAGAACTCGCTGATTACGGGGCGTCCGCTTAATGTGGAGAGCGTCACCGGCGTTATGAATTCGCGGGCGTTGGGCGTCATGATTACCTGCACCTCGGCGCCGGATTTAACCAGCAGCCTGACAAGAACAGCTGATTTATATGCTGCGATGCCCCCTGTGATTCCAACAACTATATGTTTGCCTTTCAGCATCTTTTCAATCCAAATTAGTTTCATTCGGGAATGCTCCCGGTTTGTTCGGTCTAAATCCAGATTATTCTTGATTAATCCGGATTAATCACGATTATCTCGATTAATCCGAAAATCCTGGTGATTGATTGCCAACGATTACTTTTTTAATCAATCAGTTGCCCCGAATCAGCGGTGGTGTCGCATCCGGATGGCCGTGAAGCGCCGCTTGGTTTCGCTGGGGAAATCTCCCTGCTGAATCCAGTTGTAGTAGCCGGGATCCTTCTGAAGCACGTCGGCGGCGAGCTGACCTTTATATTTGCCGAAGTTGATTACCTCGCGGTGCTGGTCGTCGTAGACAAGACGACCGGCAAGGTCTACATTCTTCTGCTGCATCGAGAAATCGGATAGTCCGTCGATGTCGCAGGGGAGGTCGGCGTAGCGCTCAAGCTGCGCCAGAAGCACTTCGTAGGTGGCGCGGGTGTCGGCGTTAGCCGAGTGGGCGCCCTCCAGGTCTTTGTCGCAGTAGAAGCGGTATGCAGCCGAGAGCGTGCGCTGCTCCTTCTTGTGGAAAATGGTCTGAACGTCGACGTAGCGTGGAGCGGTGAAATCGAAATCCACCCCCACGCGGGCGAACTCCTCGGCGAGCATCGGTACGTCGAAGCGATTGGAGTTGAAGCCTGCGATGTCGCATCCCGCGAAGCTCTCGGCGAGCTGCGCGGCTATGTCGGCGAACAGGGGCTTGTCGGCCACGTCGGCGTCGGTGATATGGTGGACGGCCGTTGCTTCGGCAGGAATCGGCATTCCGGGATTAACACGCACGGTGCGCTGAAGGTCGTGGCCGTCGGGATAAACTTTAATCATCGAAATCTCCACGATGCGGTCGCGAAGTATATTGGTGCCCGTTGTCTCCAGGTCGAAGAACATTATCGGGCGTTCGAGTTTCAGTCTCATTCTTAAGCAGGGTAATGGTGGTATGGGTGCCGTGGGATCAGAAATCGCGCACGGCCATGGGCATGAGGATAATCACCAGTTCGGTGTTTTCCTCGTTTTCCTCGGGCTCGAAGCGTCCGGGGCGGGAGGGATCGGCCAGGCGGATTATAAGGTTCTGGGTCTCGATGGTAGAGAATATCTCCAGAAGGAAAGAGGCGCTGAACCCGATTACCATATTGTCGCCTGTAAAGTCGCAGGGCACGTCCTCATGGGCGAAAGCACTGTTGTTGGGGTCGTCGACTTTCATCTCCACGCGGTCGGGCGTGAAGCGGAATTTTACCAGACCATGGCTCGGATCGGTGCAGACTGCCACACGGCGCACGGCCGTAAGAATCGAGGCGCGGTCCACTGTCACAACATAGGGGTTGCTCTGCGGAATAACGCGGTTATAATCGGGGAAATTGCCTTTGATAAAGCGGCTTGTGAGGGTGATATTGCCCGATTTAAACACGGCGCTACGCGGCGAGACGGTCATTTCTACGTTTTCCTCCTTGTCGAGCAGTGTCTTGAGGATTACTGCCGGCTTGAGCGGCAGGATGAAGGAGGCGGTGATGCCGGGGGCGGAGGTGCGGTCGATGTAGCGCACGAGTTTACGTGTGTCGGTCGATACGAAGGTGATACCGTCTTCTTTCATGTCCCAGAGAATACCCATCATCTGCGGACGCAGTTCGTCGGTTCCTACGGCGAAAATGGTGTTCTCCACGCCGTTGAGCACCTGGCTGGCCGGTACGGTGGTTTTCAAGGTTTCGGCTGCCTCCTCTTCTTCCTCGATTGTGCGCGGGTACTGCTGACCCTCCATTGCCATCATGTCGAAACTTCCTCCGGGGAAGGTGATTTTCACCATATAGTTGTCGGGGTTGATGTCAAACTCCACGTCGACGTCGGGAAGTTCCTTTGCGATATCGGAAATGCGACGCGCGTTCAGGCAGAATTCACCTTCACCCTCTGCATGGGCAAGCGCCAGCTGTGCTGTCAGAGTGTTCTCCGTATCGGAGGCGGTGATGGTCAGCATGTCGTCGGCCACCTTCCAATGGAAGTTGTCGAGAATGGTCAGCGTGTTTTTGGAGTTGATTACTTTGCTCACGCCCGAAAGGGTAGAATAGAGGGCTTTGCTCGGAACTTTGAATTTCATATGGCGGTATTTGTTTGTTGTCGGTCAATGAATCTTTTAAATCCGTCAAATTTACGAATTTTTTTCAATCGGTGCAACCCCTGAATGCCTCAGGCGAACGCGCCCGAAGTTTCCAGCTGTTTTGGCGAACAATAGTGGTGACGCGACGTTTACATTTTAAAGCGAAAACGTAAAAACTGTTTAATCTCACCTAAAAACTATGGCAACAACACAAAATGCGGCTGCAGCAGCCGTCAAAAGTATTAAGGGAACGCGCACGGAGCAGGCTATTGTAAACGCCTACATAAGCGAATCCCAGGCGTATACACGTTATACCTATTATGCCCAACAGGCACAGAAGGAAAATCTTTTCCCTATCCAGCAGGTTTTTGAAGAGACTGCCGCCAACGAGCTTCATCACGGCAAGGTGTTCATGAAGATGCTCGAAGGGGGTGTTGTGAACTGCAACGTCGGTGTCGACGCCGTCAAGATTCAGGATACAGCCTCTAATCTTCGTATTTCCATCAATGAGGAGCATTATGAAGCTATGGACCAGTATTTCGCCGATGCCAAAGTGGCTGAGGAGGAAGGTTTTCCTGATATCGCCTCCCATTTCCGTGCCATCGCAGAGGTGGAAAAGCACCATATGGAGCGTTTCTCGCGCTATCTCAAGCGCCTTGAAGATGGTACGCTCTGGAAGCGAGAGGAACCGATTTCCTGGGAGTGTATGGTCTGCGGTTATATCTTCGTAGGAACCGAACCCCCAGCCGTATGTCCTGCATGCGACCATCCCTATCAGCACTACCGCGCGCTCGATATGGATTGACCTTTCTCCTGCTGCAAAACACACATGCGTCGCAAACGTCGGGATTTTTTCCTACCTTTGCGGCGCATGCCGTATCCTCACAAACTATGAATCAATATTTTCCTAATTCCGACGAAATGGCGTCATTGAGGCGGTTTGTAGCCGATAACGCTGCCGAATTGCCTGAGCGTCTGCGTCTTAAATATCATGGCGATGGGCGTCCCTGGATTCCCATGGCGATAAGTCATCTTGAGTCGTTGCGCAAATCCGGGCGAAAGTTCATTGAGTGGAGTCCGGCATTCATGCCGGTGCCGCTCTCGGTAGAACAGGCATCGTCGGAGAAGGTAGCGGCACTTCATGGCCGTATAGCTGCGGCGATAGCCCCCGGGTGTCGTCGGTTCGTTGACCTCACATGCGGTCTCGGAATCGATTGTCGTGCCATTGTGGAAGCTCTTGACGCCGGAATTGAGGGGCGGGAAAGTAGGGTAGAGGCGTTCGCCATAGAGATGAGCCCCTTGCTGGCACTTACGGCAGCTTTCAATTTCGGTGAGGCCGGTGTGGAGAATATTGAGGTTGTAGAGGCTGAATGCCGCTCATGGCTGGAGGATTACATAGGTGAGCCGTTCGGATTGGCTTTCATTGACCCGGCCAGACGTGGTGCTGACGGCGCCAGGGTATACAACATTCACGACTGCAGTCCGGATGTGGCGACAATGGGTGAGCTTTTTGCCCGCAAGGCGCCGCTGGTTATTGCCAAGCTGTCGCCGATGCTCGACATTACGCAAACGCTTCGCGACCTTCGGGCCACCGTTTCGCTACATGTAGTCGACGATGGCTCCGAATGCCGCGAGTTGCTTGCAGTGCTTGATTACAGAGGATTGGAATGCGCCGCCGGATTGGATGCCGAAATAGTGGTCGACAGTGCCGACCGGCCTCCATTCCGCTTCACACTCGCCGAGAATGCTTCTGCTTCGGTTGAGCTGGGCGACCCGGTAGCCGGTATGTGGCTTTTCGAGCCTTCGCCTGCGGCAATGAAAGCTGCTCCGTTTGCTCTATTATGCTCTCGCTTCGGATTGCGGAAGATTCATCCCAATACAAATCTTTTCGTTGCTGACAGTGTAGTCGAAGGGCTGCCTGGGAAATGGATGGAGATTGTGGAGGTGCTCCCCTTCGCCTCAAATGTAATCAAGGGTTTTGCTTCGCGCTATGGGCGTGCCGACGTGGCCGTCCGCAATTTTCCCCTCACAGCCGCTCAACTGGGTGCGCGTCTGAAAATCAAGCCGGGCGGTTTGCTTCGAGTCGTCGGAGTCACCCTCCGTGGCTCCGGACGAACTGCATCTCAGCAGTCTCAGTCGCTACTGATTCTCCGGAAATAGTTTCCTGAATTTTATTCGGGAAAAGAACAGGTTAATATCGGTTCACCAAGTTTTCTCAAGCTGATTGATTACTGTTTACCCGCTTTGCTTAGCCCCGCGCTAAAGTGTTTTATTTTTGGAAAACACGCGCCATATTCCTCTTATCCTCGCGTTCCTTAATGGCCTGACGTTTGTCGAACTCCTTCTTGCCTCGACCCACGCCAATCACGAGCTTGGCGTAGCCCCGCTCCGATATGAAAAGCCTGAGAGGCACGATGGTGAATCCGGCCTCTTTGCCGTTTTTCTCAAGTTTCATTATCTCCTTGCGGTTAAGCAGGAGCTTGCGGTCGCGCCGCTCGGTGTGATTGTTGTAGGTGCCGTAGAAATACTCCGCTATATACATGTTCTTCACCCATACCTCTCCGTTGTTCACGTAGCAGAATGTGTCGGCCAGCGAAGCCTTCCCTTGTCGTATCGACTTGATTTCAGTACCGGTGAGCACTATGCCTGCCGTATATGTGTCGCCTATGGCATAGTCGAATGTGGCGCGACGATTCTTTATGTTTACTTCCTTGAATTTCATGGGGTGAGCTATATAAGTCTGCCGAGTGCGAAATCAATCAGATAGGCAGATCCGAGTATCGATGCGGTTGCCAGAATCATGAACGGACCCACATTGCGCTCTTCAATGCCGGCGAATCGCCATCCCTTCCAGATTATGAAAACGACATAGAACGGCAGGAACCCAAGGAGGGCGATATGCACTTTGACCATATTTGCAAGCATCTCAACAATAGCAAGAAATGCCAGCGGGTAGATTGTCAGCATAAACCATCGTCCACGCAAGTCCGCGGGGTCGGTGTTAGAATCAATCAACCGCGGGCAGTAAAACTGCAACGCGAACCGGCCGACCTGCGATGCAAGAAATAGTGTCATGAATGAAATGGCTGCACGGATAAATGCGTCGACTAAGTCGGCGGTGCCATAGACTACTCTCATCAGTTCAGACAGCGAGCAGACCGCTACAAATGGCAGAAAACAGCGTAAAAATGTCGATTGAGCAACCTGTTCGTCCCATTTCCCACGCTGAGAGGTGAACGTTGCCCCCCTCTGGAAGTCGCCGGAGTCCGCCGTCTCAGAGACACGGGTATCGAGAAATCGTTTGTCGCATTCCTGCTCCAGATCCTCCCACCCCCTGTCGGGCGAGAACACAAGCTGTATGATATTTTTGATGAACTGCAACATCGATAAATTTCTACTTGTAGGGGTATCAGCGACGGTGATTTGAAATTGTCGAAAAAACTATGAATAGAGAGCTATTACTGCTTTTAAATAAGGTGGAGGGGTGTGCAGCGCAGGGCATATTCAATTCAGCGAAATGTTCAAATCATATCTCCGCAATTGATGATGGACGTGTGGTTAAAATTGTAATTGTATCCTTTTTGACTAAAAAAAGTTCTGGAAAACGGATGTAAGCATCGTATTCACAGAACTTTTTTACAGATTGTGGTCCCACTTGGGCTTGAACCAAGGACTCCCTGATTATGAGTCAGGTGCTCTAACCAACTGAGCTATAGGACCTTGCGGGGAGCCATGGGCCCATTCCACATTTTTGCGGAGTGAGGGAGATTCGAACTCCCGATACCCTTTCGGGGTATACAAACTTTCCAGGTTTGCCTCTTCAGCCACTCGAGCATCACTCCTTATCGGGGCTGTAGCGGTTGTTTCCGCTTTCCGAGTTGCAAAGGTAGAAATTATTTTTGAAACCGACAAAAGTTTTTTGCATGTGACTTCTAAATTTTTCTTCTTTCCCCTCCCTGTCAAATTATTGCCGGTGCAAATATTTCCTGGCAAATGATGGTTAGAACGATTAAATTGCGAGGATATCAGGGTGGAGGCTATGGGCTGACCGGAGTACCGTCGATGGATAAACCTTCGAAATCGGAGAAAATAATGCAATTGCCCGTTGTCAGTTTGTTTTCATCGTACAAATCACTTAAATTTGAATTCCAAACCAAGAATTGAAACGATGAAAATAATCCCATCACTTCCGCATCACGCCCGAATTATCGGGAAAGGAATCACTATGGCTATCGGAGATGAACTGGCCGAAAGGCTCGGCGCGCCGGAGCATTCATCGGCCGATGTCGAGACTCTCTTCGCCAGTCTGGCGGCCAGGACTGACACTCAGTACAGCTATATGAACTCTTTCTCCGCCGTTGACGACAGCGGTGAGGTAATGGGAATTCTTGTCTGTTACGACGGAGCACGGCTCATCGAACTGCGCCGCATATTTTTTGCAGAGGCGGCCAGGCAAATCGGGCTGAAGACCGAGGGAGATGTTGACGACCTTCCGGTGGAGACGTCGCCCGACGAGTTTTATCTCGATTCGCTTGCCGTGATGCCGGAATATCGCGGCCGTGGGGTAGCAACCGCACTTATTGAGGCTGCCGGAATGCGTGCACGCGAATGCGGCAAACCGCTGGGTCTGCTTGTTGACAAAACTAACAGCCGTGCTCGCCGACTCTATGATTCGCTCGGATTCAAACAGGTCGGTGAACGGTTTTTCGCCGGTGAATTAATGGACCACCTGCAGCTTCTTTCCGTGGAGGATAAGTAATCAGACGACGCTACATGGCACGTTCACGCATTGTATTGCCGATTAACAGGATGGCAGCGAAAAGCCATTCCGGCATTTTCGTGAAGCGGTCCTCCGACTGGCATCTGCACCGGCCGGAACAATTCCCGCACCGCGACGATTATTATATCTTCTCTTTTGTGGTTGCGGGTCAGATATCGGCTATGGTCGACTTCAAAAAGATTGGCCTGACCGGTTGCCAGGGCATCATAGTAGCGCCATGGCAGGTACATGCTCCTGTTGTCGGCCCGGCACTTCCGGAGGCGTGGCTGCTTTTTGTGGCAGCTGAACATATTTCCGACTCAGTCAGACAGATAATCGAACGCTACATCCTCTTGTCTCAGCCTATTGGATTTACACCCCGACAGGTTGACGACCTGAAGGCTCTTTTCCGTATGCTTTATGAGAACGCATATGGCGATGTATGTTTGTCTGCAATCGCCACAGCCGTCGTGGAAATATTCTGTGGGTCCATATCCATGTCTGAGAACGGGTACAACAACAGTTCGCGTTATACCTCGCTTGTTGTCAGGATGAAGCGCCTGATTGATTCGCATATCGCAGAATGTAGACGCCCGGCGGACTATGCTTCGATGCTCAATGTGTCGAGAGTCTACCTGAACGAAGCTGTAAAGGCTGTGACCGGCGTCAGCGCCGGTGAATTCATCCGTTCTCACGCCGTACTATCGGCCAAACGGATGCTTGTTCATACCGATTTGGATATCAATCAGATTGCTGAAGAACTCGGCTATGACGACACTTCATACTTTTCGCGCATGTTCAAAAAGGAGACAGGGCTGACACCCTCAGAGTTCCGCGAAAACCTCGTTTAGTGCTGTATTTACATCGGGTATTTCCTTTCGGATGGTTTTTGATGGCAGTAAATTTGCCCTGTCAAAACAAAAGAAAGAAAGGAAGAATGAAGTTACGGAAAACGAAAGTCACACGCTACATCTCGCCATCGGGGCGCCGCGGGTGTCTCCATTGCTGGAAATGTGTGGATAATTGCCCGAAAGGAGTGTTATCAACTATATGGTTTCTGTGGCGTAAACGCCTTGTAGTCACAGATCCGGAAGCCTGTATCGGCTGTGGCAAATGCGTAAATGTATGTCCCAAAGGATTGTTTCAACTAAATATGTCGGCCGAATGAGGAAAATTGATATGATAAGGCGAGTAGACTGGATTCTGCTGCCCGCTACTATAGCAATGCTTGTCTCAAGTGTTCAGCTTGAGGCTACCGCAGGCCGCTGTGCAGTCTGGGTGTGGGTCCATATCTGCATAGGTCTATTTTTCTTCGGCCTTATTTTATGGCATCTTTGGCTACATTACCCGATAGGAGTGTGGACCGTACGGCTTTGGAAAAGTAATGCACCCGATATGCGGTGGATGACTGCATTGATGCTTATTACGCTTATTTCGGCGATTATCGCTACTGGCGGGTGGATTGCGAGTCCCACGCATTCAATTGCCGGAGCAATCCATGGAAAAATCGGATTTGTGGCTCTTGCCTTGGCGGGGTGGCATATCGTACGCCGAATCAAGTTCTTCCGCCGGAAATGATGTGTTCTGATGTAGATTCTATTTACGCTAACGGGTAAGCATATATCCGGCCATGGCGGCAAGGACGCCTCCTGCAAGCGAAACGACAGCGTAGGCAAGTCCGCTTATTATCTGGCCTCCGGATAGCATTGTCAGTGTTTCGAAGCTGAAGGTTGAAAATGTAGTCAGGCCCCCGCAAAACCCGGTGGTGAGTGCCAGGCGCCATTCGCGGCTCACTGTACCCGACATCCCCAGCCCGAAAATCAGTCCGAAACAGAAGCTGCCGATAAGGTTGACTGCCATGGTGCTCCATGGGAGCATCCATCGCTGGCTGTCGCCGAGAGCCGTCTGCATCCCGACGGCGGTGAGATAGCGCATTACTCCCCCTATGCCGCTTCCTATGAAGATGGATAGTATTGCCTGCCACATATTCCGTTTGGTCTTGATTGATTCTATTACTGCAAAGTTAGCTATTTCCTCCGGAACCGGAGCAATGGAAGCTATGGTTGCGCGATGTGGGGATTTTTGTTAACTTTGTGGTCTGAATAAATCCATTATCTATCGCAGACAATGCTGAAACGTATTTTATCTATCGCCGGTAAGCCCGGTCTGTATCGCCTGGTAAACCAGGGCAAGAATATGCTTATTGTTGAAAATGTGGCCAATGGCAAGCGCACTCCGGCTTATGCCCGCGACAAAGTGGTGTCTCTTGGCGACATCTCGATGTATACCATGGATGGCGACGTACCTCTTTACGATGTGCTTGAATCGCTCAAGGCCAAGCAGGAAGGCAATCCCGTCGACGTAAAAAATATGACTGACGACGCCGTTCGCGACCTGTTTACCGAAGTGCTTCCTGATTTCGACCGCGATCGCGTATATACTACCGATATCCGCAAACTCTACAACTGGTACAACCAGCTCCTTGCTGCAGGTATTACCGAATTCAAGGAGGAGATGGCTGCTTCCGACGCTGAAAACGAGACGCCGGAAGAAACCGCTGAATAATTACGAATCGGTCTCATAGCTTCAATTAGTGACCGCAATGAACGAAACGGAAGCTCGGCTTGCCGGGCTCTATGCGTTGCATTTCGATGGTGTCTCCCCGGCTGAATTGACCCCTGTTGCCGCATCGGGTGGCAACAGGGAGTATTATCGTCTGGAAGGAACTGCTGGCAACGTGATAGGTACGTCTGGCAGCGATCTGGCGGAAAACCGCGCATTTATATATCTGAGCAAGCATTTCGCCGGGAAGGGTTTGCCGGTTCCCCATATATTTGCCGTGTCGGATTGCGGCCGCTATTATCTACAGACCGACTGCGGATGCTCTTCTTTGTTCGATATCCTGGCCGATGCCCGCACTTCTGGCCGTTTCGGAAATGAGGACGTTCACCTTCTTCGGGCGGCTCTCGATTTGCTCGTCGATGTGCAGTTTGAGGGTGCCTCGGGCATTGATTTCAACCGCTGCTATCCTCAACCGGCTATGAACGCCCGGATGATTGCCTGGGACCTGAATTATTTCAAGTATTCATTTCTCAAACCTGCGCTTGGCGATTTCGACGAGGCGCTGTTGCAGGATGATTTGGATTCTATCGCGACTGCAGTCGGAGAAGCGGCTGTTGAGGCCGATACGTTTATGGTGCGCGACTTTCAAAGCCGCAATCTGATGGTCGACGATGCCGGAAAGCTTTCGCTCATAGACTTTCAGGGTGGACGCCGCGGGCCGGTGGAATACGATGTGGCGTCCTTCCTCTGGCAGGCGAAGGCGGCCATTCCTCCATCGCTCAGAATGCAATTGGTCGACTGGTATGTGGCGCACGCTGAGCGCTATGCTGCCCGAGGTTTCTCTGCTGAGAGATTCCGACGTCGACTGCCGGTGTTCGTGTTGTTCAGGGTGCTTCAGACACTTGGTGCATATGGTTTTCGCGGGCTGTATGAGCGGCGGCCGCATTTCATCGCGAGCATCGGCCCCGGAGTCGCCAACCTGCGCGGTGTGATATCTGAGTTCAATCTGGCAAAGGAATATCCGTATCTTGCCGAAATCGCCGAAAAACTCGCTGACTGCTATGCCGTGCGTACCGCCTCGCCAATTTCGTCGGTGCCACCCGCTCCAGCGGGCGTTCTGACGGTGTCGGTGGCAAGTTTCTCTTATAAGAAAGGAGTTCCCGCCGATCTTAGCGGTAACGGAGGCGGATTCGTGTTCGACTGTCGGGCGGTTCACAACCCCGGGCGCTTCGACCGTTACAAGCCCTTGACTGGACGCGATGCTCCTGTAGTTAGTTTTCTGGAAGATAACGGAGAGATATTTACCTTTCTTGAGTCGGCCTATAAGCTTGTGGATGCCTCGGTGGCGCGTTATATAAGCCGTGGTTTTACCTCGCTTTGCGTCTCGTTCGGATGTACCGGTGGCCGTCATCGTTCAGTCTATAGCGCTGAAGCGATGACACGACATCTGCGCGAGCACTTTCCGCAGATTCGCGTAGTGCTATGGCATCGGGAGCAGGATGTACTTGAGATATTCAACCCTATGGGGGAGAGCGTTACTCACTAACGAATGATTTAAAAGCCGGTTTGACATGAAAGCGTTGATATTCGCTGCGGGAATAGGCTCGCGTCTCAAGCCTTTTACTCTTCACCATCCCAAGGCGCTGGCGGAAGTCGGTGGAATGCCTTTGCTTCAGCATGTTGTCGAGCGTCTGCGCGACGAAGGCGGTATTCGGGAGATGGTTGTCAACGTACATCATTTTCCCGACCAGATAAGAGATTTCCTCGCGGCTAACGCCAATTTTGGTATTGACGTACAAATTTCCGACGAATCGTCAGAACTGCTCGACACCGGAGGCGGTCTGCTGAAGGCATGGAAACTTCTCGACCCGGCTCCCGACGACGCTATACTACTTCACAACGCAGATATACTCACGGATTTCCCGATTGCGGAGTTTATTGATAACCACACACATTCAGGTCGCGACGTATCGCTTCTCGTGCAGCGCCGCCAATCTTCGCGCATGCTTTGGCTCGACAAGGATGCCTGGTTGCGCGGGTGGCAGAACATGAATTCCGGCGAATGCCGCCCTTCAGGGTTTGTCCCAGACTGCTCGGCGATGGAAGCGAGGGCATTCGGAGGCGTGCATATCGTCAGACCGTCGGTTCTGCCGTATCTCCGGGCGTATGCCGATACCCATGGAGAGGTCTTTTCCACAATACCATTCTACCTCGATTCACTGGAGGAATTGCGGATCGGAGGCTTTGAGCCGGCAGATACATACCGCTGGTTCGACATCGGTTCGGAAGAGAAACTCCGGGCCGCGCGCGCTGCGTGGTGACACGTCTGCAATTTTATGGCCAAAAGGCCGTTAATGATATATATTTATTTATCTTACTTACAACCTTTTATTTTTAACATGAAAAAATGTAAAAGAGTCCTCGGCGCCTTGTGTATGGCGGTGTGGGGGTTATCCGGAACATGTGCTCTTGCGCTCGACAACGTCGACGCGGATGGAATGCCTATTATCTATCTGCGTGGTGGCGATATCGGTGAAACTCCGTGGGCGTGTTCGGAATCGCTCCGCTTTGAGCGCAACGGGCAGAATTATTCGCTCCATGTAGACCGCCTGTCGGGCGAATTCAAAATCGCCACCTACGATTTCAAGACATTCGACTATGGCGCACCGGTGCCCAAACCAGATACATACACTCTTATCAAGTCGCAGACATTCAATGCACTGCAGGCCGGCGGGAACCTCGTAGCCAAGGCCGCTAACGATGTGACCATATCGTTTGAATATGTGAAGAACGCCGCATCGATTCCGGTCAGATATCAGATAAATGGAGAGGATATGCCGGTTGAAGGCCTGTCGGGCACGCTCCCGGTTCTTTATATCAATGTGTACGATACTCCGGAGCATCTTTCCTATAATAACGAGATTATTTCCAAAGACCTTGATCACAAAAATTACTTTTCGGAGGCTGAATACTGGCTCGACCCTAACGGCTGCGCTCTTTTCGGTGGCGGCGAGGCAAAAGCAGTAGGCTCTGCTTCCGACCCCCTTCCTCTTGAAATCAAGGCCCGCGGCAACTGGACGCGCAGAGGATTCGCCAAAAAGCCGTTCAAACTGAAGCTCGGAAAAAAGCAGTCGCTCCTCGGTATGACAAAGAGTAAGCATTATGCCATACTTGCCCATGCCGACGACACTTGGGGCTACATGCGTAATTTCGTCGGGTTTAATCTTGGCAAACGTATCGGTTTGCCCTGGACTCCGGCACAACAGCCGATTGAAGTTGTCATCAACGGGGACTATCGTGGACTTTACTTTCTTACCGAATCAATCAGGGTGGGAGACGACCGCGTGCCTGTAACCGAACTCGACGACAATGTGTCTGATCCGGCGCTTGTTTCCGGCGGCTATCTTGTGGAACTTGACAATTACGAGGAGGAGAACCAGATACGCATGGATGAGAAGAGTTGCGTTCCGGGCCTCTATTGCGACCAGTTGCGCATCACCTGGGACACCCCCGAACTCTATTCCGATCTACAGAAACGCTTTGTAACGGATCAGTTTACTGCTATCAACGACCGCGTCGGGGCCAATTCCGACGAGCTTTGGGCCTACCTCGACCTCGACGATGCTGCCCGTTACTATGTGGTCGAGGAGATTATTGCAAATGTTGAGTCGTATCATGGCTCTACCTATCTGTTCCGCGAGCGAGGAGAAGGGGAGAAGTGGCACTTTTCTCCCTTGTGGGACTGCGGCAACGCATTTGTCGGTCCCACCGATGATTATTTTTACAAACACGGTCCGTACGGCAATACCTGGATTCCCTCGATGCGTTGCAACGACCGATTCAACGATAAGGTGAAAGCTACATGGCTTTGGTTCATGCAGAACCATTTCGACGGACTTTATAGCGATATCGCCGCGCATGCCTCTGCTGTGAAGTCGGCAGCCGTAGCCGACCGTCGACGCTGGAAGGACGTGACACCTCCGCAGGGAGGGCAGGCTGTGGCCGACAATACCGACATGGATAATGCCCGACAGCGCGTCGACAATTTCCTTGCTGCAAAAATCAACTGGCTGAAAGGTCAGTGGGGTGACTATACGGTTGGTACCCACAGTGAACCGGATCGAGACGCTACCCCGGCAGCCCCGCTTCCCGACTATGCGCTTGGCGGCATCGTTGATGTGACGGAGTCCGGTCATCACTCCGCTGCTGATGCCCTCTACAACCTTCAGGGCATACGCATTAACCGCCCTGTGGCCGGCCAGATATATATACGAATCTCCAACGGACGCGCAGAGAAATTTCTTGCCCGCTAATTTTAGCTTTTATTTATCGGGGGCGGTGTGTCAAAATTCAAATAATTGACACACCGCCCTATTATTTAACCGGATGGTGAGGGCGCTGTCAGAATGGTCCAGATGGTAGGAGCCGGAGGGTGAGGGTGAAGGGAGTTGACTAAGGTCAATGACCGAGCCCGAATCCCTAAGGCGACGACCCAGATGGGCTATTATGACACGCCCTCCCTCGCTGGTTTATGTCCGGATGGCGATATAGCAGAGGTCTCATTAGGGTACCTTCCACTCGTCGTTATTACCTTGATTGATTACGAAGAGATGCCATACGAGGATATAGGTTTTATTGCGTGTCTTGCCCTATTGATTCCGTTTTCGGTGAATAATTATTTTTTTGAAAATTTTTCATTCTGTAATTACGGAATATTAACCGGGAAATAGAAGATATGTGCGAACTTTTTTGTAACTTTGCACCTTGATATGTGCAAGGTGTACCCTTTGTGAAATGTGCGCAATCCGGACCTGGAAAGGGCATGTTCAAGCAGAAAGCATCGGGTGCCGTACCTGCTCATATGCGGATTATTATCGATTCAGTTTATAATGAGACAACTTAAGATTTCGAAATCAATCACCAACCGCGAAAGTGCTTCGCTCGACAAATACCTGCAGGAAATCGGTCGTGAGGAGCTTATTTCAGTTGAACAGGAGGTTGAACTGGCTCAGCGCATCCGTGAGGGTGATCAGGCCGCCCTCGACAAGCTTACTCGCGCCAATCTGCGTTTCGTGGTTTCGGTGGCAAAACAATACCAGAACCAGGGGCTGAGCCTGCCCGACCTTATCAATGAAGGCAACCTCGGACTGATTAAGGCTGCCCAGAAGTTCGACGAGACCCGCGGCTTCAAATTCATTTCCTACGCCGTATGGTGGATTCGTCAGTCGATTCTCCAGGCGCTTGCAGAGCAGAGCCGTATTGTTCGTCTGCCGCTCAACCAGGTAGGTTCACTAAATAAGATTTCAAAGGCACTGAGCAAGTTCGAGCAGGAAAACGAACGCCGTCCCTCGCCCGAGGAGCTTGCCGAGACACTCGACGTGCCTGTGGAAAAGATAGCCGATACGCTGAAGGTGTCCGGACGCCACATTTCGGTAGACGCTCCATTTGTTGAGGGCGAGGACAATTCACTTCTCGACGTGCTGACAAACGACGACTCTCCCATGGCCGACGCCACGCTGACGCAGGAGTCGCTCAGCAAGGAGGTTGACCGTGCTCTTCATCAGCTTCACGAGCGTGAGCGCGAAATCCTCAAGCTCTTTTTCGGCATAGGATGCCAGGAGATGACACTTGAGGAAATCGGCGACCGCTTCGATCTTACCCGTGAACGCGTGCGCCAGATTAAGGAGAAGGCCATCCGACGGCTGAAAGGCCAGAAGAGCCGCCTGCTTAAGACATATCTCGGACAATAATTGCTGTAGACTTAAAACGAATACCCGAGGGCATCGACCATGTGGCCGGTGCCCTCGATATATTTTAGGCAGTGGAATTTATGGTGATTATTATATTTCTATGGTGATTATTATATTATTGGAAAACAGAGGGAGAACTACGCCATGATATTTTACGGCGTGGCAGGGGGAATCGCCGTTGAAATTGGTTCGACGTTCGAGATTGAATGCGGCAGCGGCAGAGATTCGTGCAATGAAATTCCCGAAGGTATTTGTCAAGCTCCGGAGATCATCTTTGCAACTCTGACACTCCTGTACATGAGCGTGAGGAGGTCTCCGGTTATGAACATCGGATGGAAATGCAGTGTTTATATTGTGTCTGAATCAAATTCTCTAAACTAATTTTTAAACTTGTTCAAGTCATGCTTAAGACAGATTATAAATTCGGAGAAGCATTTTCTCTCGCCTCTCAGGTTGCTAAAAACGATTCAAAGGTTGAGTTCAAGGATATAATGAACAATGGCAACGGCGGCGTGGCCCTGTTGGCTTTCTGTGCAGGTCAGGAATTGCCCACACATCAGGCTCCGGCTGAGGTGATGGTCTATGTGCTCGAAGGAGAGGTGGTGTTCACCATGCTCGAACGCCCAACCACCCTGCATCAGGGCGACTTTTTCCTGATGGGTAACGGCGTAAATCATTCGGTCCGGGCCTTGAAGGATTCTAAGATTATGCTTGTAAAAATCAAACACGATTGAAGGTATGGATAATCCAATGTTCTGCTACCAGTGTCAGGAAACGTCGCGCGGACGCGGATGCGACCGCGTGGGCGTGTGCGGCAAACAGCCCGAAACATCGGCACGTATGGACCTCTTGCTTTACGCCGTTCAGGGTATTTCGCTGATTAATCGCGAACTGCGAATCAAAGCCGAACCATCGCACGAGGCAAGCCGATTTGTGGTCGACGCACTATTTACAACCATAACCAACGCCAACTTCGATAATCCCAGCCTCGACGGTTACATCATTCGCGCATTCGAGTTGAAGAATATCCTTGCTGGTAAGGCCAAGAAGCAGGGAATTGAGCTGCCGGATTTGCCTCAGGTGGAGTTTCTGGCTTCCCCCGACGATGCGATGGCCCTGGAGGCTGTAACCGGCGTCCTTGCCGAGCCAAATCCGGATCTGCGCGGCCTCAAGCAGCTTGCCATCTACGGTTGCAAAGGAATGGCGGCCTATGCACGTCATGCCGCCAATCTCGGCTATGAGGACAACGACGTATATGCCATTATAGAAAATGCCATGGCCGAAACTGCACGCGCCGATGTCGGCGTAGATGAATTGTTCTCCCTTGTGCTTAATGTGGGCGAGGGTGGTGTAAAAGCTATGGCACTTCTCGATCAGGCCAACACGGAAAGCTACGGCAACCCTGAAATCACGATGGTGGACCTCGGTGTGCGCGACCGTCCCGGTATCCTTGTGAGTGGTCACGATCTGAAAGACCTTGAGGAGTTGCTGGAGCAGACGGCGGGAAAGGGAGTGGATGTCTATACCCACTCCGAAATGCTCCCGGCCCAGTATTATCCGGCATTCAAGAAATATCCTCATTTCGCCGGCAACTACGGAAACGCGTGGTGGAAACAGACCGACGAGTTCGAGACCTTCAACGGAGTGTTTCTCTTCACTTCCAACTGCATCGTGCCTCCGCGCCGCGGATGCACATATCTCGACAGGGTATATACCACCGGCGTGGTCGGGATGCCGGGAACCCACCATATCGGTGAGGGGCGCGACGGCAAACCTAAGGACTTCTCAGAGTTGATTGCCCACGCGCAGAAATGCCCTCCGCCAGTTGCTATCGAGCACGGCAAGATTGTGGGCGGATTCGCCCACAATCAGGTTATGAAGCTTGCCCCGAAAATCATAGAACTTGTGAAAAGCGGAAAAATCCGTAAATTCGTTGTAATGGCAGGATGCGACGGCCGTTTCCCTTCGCGCAGTTATTACACGAAATTCGCCGAGGCTCTTCCTCAGGATTGCGTAATCCTCACAGCCGGATGTGCAAAATATCGCTACAACAAACTCCCGCTCGGAGACATCGAAGGCGTACCTCGCGTGCTCGATGCCGGTCAATGTAACGATTCGTACTCGCTCGTGAGAATCGCGCTCGCACTCCGTGATGCTTTCGGGCTGAAAGATGTCAACGACCTGCCGATAGTCTACAACATCGCCTGGTATGAGCAGAAAGCTGTCATCGTGTTGCTTGCTCTGCTTGCTCTCGGCGTGAAGAACATCCATACCGGTCCGACTCTTCCGGCATTCTTCACCCCCGATGTGTTGAAAGTTCTCCAGGAGAAATTCAATATAGGCACCATCACTGACGTTGACACTGACATTGCCGCCATGATTGGCTGATGGCAGCCTCGACAGATTGGTCGTCGATTACTTCCAATCAATAGTGAATCGGAATTACAACCGACAAATATTCAGAGTTACAATAAAGAAATAGCCCGGAGGTTCCGGGCTATTTTCGAGGTACCAAGCGGAATCGAACCGCTGTAGACGGTTTTGCAGACCGTTACCTAACCACTCGGCCATGGTACCTTGCTTTTGCGTTGCAAAGGTATGAAGTTTTTTTGACTTGAGCAAATTCGGAGGGTGGAAATTTTGAAGGAAATGTGAGCGCAAGTGAGAAGCAGAAGGGTAGAGCAACGAGGAGTGAGAGTGAAAGGGGAGATAGTGTTGGGCGGATTCAGGCGTTTTCCTTGATCAGACCGCGTCGGAAGCAGGCGAGCAGGCGCATGAGGTCGTCGACTTGACGGGCAAGCTGGCGCCCTTTGTCGGTGTCGCGCACTTTGAGGCGATGGGCCTTGAATTCGCTCAACACTGTGTTGGAAATAATGTCCTGTCCCTCTTCGATGGCTTTCTGCTGCGATTCGAAGGGCTCATGCTGCACGAGCTGGAAGCCGCGGGAATGATACACGAGCGTATAACCCGCTATGCCGGTCTCCGTCTGGTATGCTTTGGAGAAGCCGCCGTCGATTACGAGGAGTTTTCCTCCGGCTTTTACGGGATGCTCGCCTTTGCGGATTTTCACGGGCACGTGGCCGTTAATTATATGAGACCCTTCGGTAGGAAGTCCGAATTCGGTGAGGATGGCGTCGCATACAGCCGGATTGTCGTTCAGCACGTAGTAGTTTCCTTTTTTCTCTTCATGGGTGCTTTTGTCGGCGATGAGGTAGCGCTCGAATGTGGCCATCTTTGCTTTGTCGAAGAGTGGGGAATTGGGCCCGCACCAAAGATACCACATGTAGTCGACTTCGTAGGCGTTGTCCTGGTCGTCGTCGGCCACGCAGGCCGCCTGCACGAGAGCATTCAGTCGGTCGAGGAGGGCTTTGCCGCTATAGGCGTTTCCTGCAACGTTAACTGCCAGGAACGAGCCATCGGCTTTTAGAGGCACCGAGGCGTGGAAGAGCAGATTGTTGTTGCGTGAGAGGTATAGCGAGCCGTGCTGAAGGAGGAAGTTGATGTGCTTCTGTAATTTTTCGCTGTTTGTGAAATTGTTGTGGAAGGAAGCTACGATGTTTGCTTCGGCGTCGGTGAGGCGGTATGGATCGGCGGGGTCGACGGTCGGGAAAAATGTGTCGGTAAGTGGGTATGTGCGTCCGTCGAGTAATACGGTGCCTTTTGCACGGTCTATTTTGTCGAGTAGCAGGCGGTCGGTCATGCCGAAGTCGAGACGTCGCTTCACTATCTGCCCTTCGAGCTTCCACTGAATCACGCTGATAGCCTTGTGCATCTGAGCCATGATGTGGATTTCGCGGTCGGTGTAGATGCGTTTGGAGAATTTGATGCGGGGCATGTAGGGGGTGACATCCGCCTCGGCATAGACGTCCATGGCGAATGTGGCCAGGGGGAGAAGGTTCACGCCGTAGCCTTCTTCGAGGGTTTCGAGATTGCCGTAGCGCAGCGAGATGCGGAGTACGTTGGCTATTGAGGCGTCGTTACCGGCGAATGCGCCCATCCAGAGAATATCGTGGTTGCCCCACTGCACGTCGACATTATGGTAGTTGCAGAGTGTGTCCATGATGATGTGAGCTCCGGGCCCGCGGTCGTAAATGTCTCCCACGATGTGGAGACTGTCGATGGCAAGACGTTGTATGAGCTCGCACATGGCTATGATGAAGTCGTCGGCACGCCGTGTAGTGATTATTGTGGAGATAATCTGGTTGAAGTAGGCGTGTTTGTTGGCGTCTGCTGCCGTCTCGTGAAGGAGTTCCTGGATAATATAGCTGAAAGCCTTCGGGAGAGCCTTGTTTACTTTGGATCGAGTGTATTTCGATGATACGTTCTGAGCCACTTTCACCAGACGGTTGAGGGTGATTTCATACCATTCGGTCATGTCTGTCTCCTTTTGTCGTACAAGGCGGAGTTTCTCGTGGGGGTAGTAGATAAGGGTACACAAGTCTTTCAGGTCCGCGTCGCGCAGGGTATTGCCGAAAATTTCCGTAACCTTGCGTTTTACGGTGCCGGAGGCGTTTTTTAGCACGTGCTGGAAGGCCTCGCTCTCACCGTGGAGGTCTGTGAGGAAGTGCTCCGTGCCTTTGGGAAGGTCGAGAATGGCTTCGAGATTGATTACCTCTGTGCTGGCCGAGGCGATGTCGGGAAAGGAACGGGCCAGGAGGCGGAGATAGCGCAGGTCGGCCATGAGGTCGACGGTGGGATAATGGATGTGTTCGGTCATCGTGTGCGGATAGGATTGACTGTGGCCGGAGCTTTTCGGAGCCCGACGGCTTACAAATTTAGGCATTTCTGCGGTTAAAACAATCGAAAGAGTCGGTTTAGTGGAGTTTTAGGTAGGAAATGAGGGGATAGAGGTTTGTGGGATAGGCTGGAAAGGGGTAAATTTGCGGCAAACATAAGTGAATTTGCAGCCCGAGAAGCGAATGCATTCAGGGTCTGCGTGTTTGTTTAACCTGCTAAACCGTTTAGGAACAATGATGAAGACCAATAGCTCGTTGTTGCTGCTTTTATCGGCTTTGACTTTAAATTTCAATTGTATGGCCAACGATTCAAAGGGCGCCACTGGCGCCGACGAAATTACCCGTCCACAGCGGGCAGCAGTGAAAGTGGTGCAGACGGCCGGGCGCACGGCTCTGGGCGATTTTGCTCCTGAGTTCGCCCATCTTAACGACGATATTCTTTTCGGTGAGGTCTGGAGCCGTAACGACCTTCTTTCACTTCGCGACCGCAGTATGATTACTATGACTGCGCTCATTGCCCAGGGAATCACCGACAGCTCGCTGCTGCATCATCTGCAGAATGCCAAAGCAAACGGCATATCCCGCACAGAGGCAGCTGAGATAATTACCCACGTGGCTTTCTACGCCGGATGGCCCAAGGCCTGGGCGGCTTTCCGTCTGGCCAAAGACGTATGGGCCGACGACATCAAGGGCGACGATGCCAAGACCGAGTTTGCACGAAGCATGATTTTCCCTATAGGCGAGCCCAATACGGCTTACGCCAAGTATTTCACCGGCAACAGCTATCTGGCGCAGGTATCGACCGAGCAGATACCCTTTGCCAACGTGACTTTTGAGCCGGGATGTCGCAACAACTGGCATATCCACAAGGCCTCGGAAGGAGGTGGACAGATGCTCGTGGGTGTTGCCGGCCGCGGATGGTATCAGGAAGAGGGTAAACCCGCTGTGGAGATTCTGCCCGGCACTGTTATCCACATTCCCGCCAACGTGAAGCACTGGCATGGTGCAGCTGCTGATAGTTGGTTTGCTCATCTCGCTTTTTCGGTTCCCGGAGAGGACGCTACGACTGAGTGGCTTGAGCCTGTTAGCGACGAAGAATACAAAAAGCTTTGATTGAACGATTGATCGGAGATTATCCCGATTAATCAGGAGTTATCGGGATTAATCAGGATTTATCCCGAAATAAACAAGGCGGCGCTTCGCATCGAGCGAGGCGCCGCCTTGGCTATTGATTGTTGGGGTTATTTCAGTACTATCTTCGAGGCGACGGTTGTTCCGTCGGCGAGTGTTGCTGTGGCGATGTAGATGCCGGGTGCAAGGTGGGCGATGCCCATGGCGTTGCCTTCCACGGAACCGCATAGGGCGCCGTTGGCGCTGTGGAGCGCGATCGCTACGGTCGAGGCGGAGGTAGTTGAGAGCGTGCCGTCGGCTACGATGAAGCGCACTGCGCCGTTGCCGTCGAGGCTGATGGCGCCTACGCCGAGGCTCTTGTCGGGTGTGCCGTGGAGCTCGATATAGCTCTTGGGAGCACCTTCGGAGGTGAGTTCAACGAAGCCGGTGTGCATTTCTTCGGCAGCGCTGGCAAATGTTACCGTGAATTTACCGCCTTCCTTGGGGAGCTCGGTTTCGGAGAGGGTGTAGGCCGATGCGTGGGAGCCCACCATCTTGAGCCCGATGGGACCTGTGAGGTTGAGGCCTGTGACCTCGAATTCACGGGCATAGGTGGCGCCGGGTGCTACGGCGAATTCGTGGAGCTTCTCAACGGGACGGATGAATGGAATGTCCTGTCGGCCCCAGGTTACGTCGTCGACATACCAGATTACGGAGGAGTTCTTGCCGCGTAAGCTCTGGAAATTGAAGGCGAACCACATCACGTCGGGCAGATCAAGCCCGTCGAGGTCGACGATGTATTCGTTCCAGGTGCGGTCGGCGTCAGAACCGGTGGGTATTTCGATGCCGAATGAGCCTGCGAGCACTTCCTGACCGTCGCGCTCGAGGTACCACACGTTGAGCGGGTCGATAGGAGTCTCGTCGCTTAGGTTCTGACCCATAGCGCGGAAGGTGAGGAACTTGGCCGTGGTGTTCTTATAGTCTACGGCAGGCGAGATGAGTGTCATCACCGCGGGAGTGTCGTCGGTGGCGAAGAAATCGTAGGCTGTAACCTTGGCGGCGCGATTCACTGCGTCGACGCCGTCGGTGGATGTGGAACCGTCGGCCTTAAAGGCCATGCCCCACCATGCGCGGGTGCCTTCGTTGGCAACGTTGAGCCAGCCTTCAGCCTGGAAGGGTTTGTTGGGTACGGCTGTCTCCATGTCTTCTACAAAGTAGGTAACCGGGTTAAGGTCGCTCAGGTCGTCGAGCGAGTCGCCTTCAGGATCGGTTGGCTGTGTGCCCTGTCCGGTTGCCACGCCCTTGAGGGGGATTATGACGGTATTGCCGCCGGGGGCGGAGAGCTCGAGCTCGTCGGTGAACGTTCCTGCAGCCTTGGGCGAGAAGGTGATTGTAAGGTTGGTGGAAGCGTTCTTAAGCAGCGACGTGGAGTTGAGCAGGAAAGCGCCGGAGCCTTTGGTGAGGCGGGCGTTCCCGTAGTCGGCCATGTTGGCGGTAGTTACTGCGAGCGTCTGACTTACGGGCTTGCCGACCTCGGCTGTGAATTCGGTGATTGTTGATGCGTCGGCGCTCACCAGCGGAGGATTGGCCGGGTCGATTGCTACAGCTGAGAGGGCGAAGCTCTGGCTGAGCTCAGTGGGAGTGGCGTCGAAGAGCAGATTGGCAGTGTGCTTGCCTACGGCCGTCGGTGTGTAGATTACGTTGACGGTGTAAGTGGCGGTTCCGGCGGGAATCTCCTCGGTGTCGATGGCAAACATTGCCCGGTTGGTGCCCGAGAGGTATATCTGGGCTGCACGCTCAAGGTTGCTTGCGTCTACGGTAAGGCGTGCGAAGGGGTAGGTGGTGCCTATTTCAGCGTAAGCCTCGGAGTAGAGCTTCTCTACAGTGATGTCGAGCGCGGGAGCTGCGGGATCGGGCATCTCGACATCGGATGCCGAGCGCGGACGCAGGGTAACGGCTTTGGGCGAGAAACTGATGCCGGCCACCGATGAGGCTTTCTGAGGTACTGTCATGCCGATGAGGTCGGAGCCGGGGAACGGCATAACATTCACTGTGGTTTCACCGGATTTCCCCTGAACGGTCTTGGCGGCGAAGGTCTGGCCGTCGGCCACGTTGGCGAATTCAACATCGCTGTCGAGTTTAACCAGGCGGAAAATGTAGGTCTCCGGGTCGCGGGCCAGTTCGGCAGCGCTGATTTCGAGCGGCTCTTTGGGGGTGCCCTCGGTTACAGTCATCGAAGAGAACATCGGCACGAATACGTTGGCCGAAGTCGTTTCGTCCTGGATTACGAGGCCGTGGAGGCCTTTAACTTTGTCGTTGAGTTTCAGGTCGTAAGAAGTTTCAAACAACCCGAAGTCGAAACAGATGCCACCGCTCATATCCTGAGCGTATACGCGGTTGGTGCTTGCATCGATATGGGTGACAGTCGCTCCGATGCCGTCGTAGTAGAATGCTTCGGCGCCGTCACCAGCCTGATTCTGTACGGCAAGTGAGTTCTGGAGCGTCTTGACGGCAACCACAGTGCCGGAAAGCGGAATAGTCACGTCGGCTGCGCCGTCGGCTTTGAGCGTGAGTGTTGCAGCCTTTTCGCCGGCAGTTTTGGCAGTAAGCTTCACTGTGACGATGGCGCCGTCCTCGCTCATGGCCTCATCGGCTGAAATAGTCGTGGGTGTTACGGTGAAGTCAGTCGAACTGACCGAAGCCGATACGGCACCGGTCAGCTTCTCACCCTTGACGGTGACAATCAGTTCGCCCGGGAGGAACTGATAGGTGGGATCGAAAGCGAGTTCAGTCTTGTCGGTCGTGATGGCGGCGTCGGTTGGCTGCGGGTCCGGGTTTACGGGTTCATCCTGGTCACCGAAAAGCTCAGCCCAGGTGGTGGCCACGCGGATGGCGTCGTACTGAACCTTGGCGCCGTTTTTGCCGCCGTTGCCGCCCTGGCGGAATTCAATACCGATCAGGCCGTTGGTGGCCGATGCATCGGCTGCAGAACTGATTGTGGCATCAGCATTCTGTGGCTCGGCCTTCATGTCGGGGTTTAGCCAAAGCGAGCAGATGTCGTTTGTCGTTCCGTCTACAAATTCATATTTCAGGACTACCAAATAGGTTTTGCCGGTTTCAAGAGTTGCGTCGGCATATGTGCCGGTACTTCCGTTTTTGCTTACGCCGATTTGATAGTGGGTCGCATCGGTGGCTTTAGTAAAGATACGGCATTTTTCATCACCGCTCTTTCCTGCCAGACCGGCGTTAGTCTTGCTTAGACCAACGAAAGCAAATGAGTAGGAATCGTCTCCGGGTGTAGTAACATTAATCAGAAGGGAGGCATATACCGTTCCGGAGTTGATGCGGTCGTCGTTGTAGTTACCCCAGGGAAGGTATGCGCATTCGCTCGAAGACGAACCGGGGATGAGGTTGGCAACCAGCCCGGTTGCTTCTTGATACCCTTCGTAAGCGAGTGGGGATGCGGTAAGCTGAATGGGATCGCCGGTACGAGTCATGTACTGTAGCCATCCGCCGTTGCCGAGGAGGTTGCCGGCGGGATAGTCGAAGTTTTCGGTAAGCAGAAGCTTGGCCGATGCGGGCGGTGCCGCGGCGGCGAGCAGGAGAAGGCCTGCGGCCGCAACTTGGTAGATTTTCTTCATACTTGGAAGTTGAATTATGTGATAATGTGTGAAGTGGCGGTTAATTGGCTGCCTGATTCGCTGATTGATTTGCTGTGCGCTTATCGACAAAATGACGGGCCGTCCGCGATTTGGGCACCCTTTTTGACGATTGATTGACGAATTCAGTTGCAAATAGTCTGCAAATATAGCAAATAAATGTCATAGCCGCAAACGCATGCTCATAGTCGGTTGGCTGGCTCAGGAGTTATCCCGATTATTGCCGGTTGAGAGTGGAGAGGGACCGATTTAATGCGACATATAGCGACGAAACCGAGTTGAAATCTAAAAAAATGCGAAAAAATATGGATTTGCAATGAAAAATTTAATACCTTTGTGTTGTAAAACATAATCTTGCAGTTATGTTGCTCAACCGAAAGCATTATCATGATTAAGGAAACTCTGGAAAAGGTTCTAAGCAAAGACATGTCGGAAATCTGGACCGTGCTCGACAGCGACGAGAAGCGCCGGATTATCGATGCCTTTGTGATTCATAATTTCAAGAAAAACCAGATGATCTATGCCGAAGGGGAGGAGCCGGAATATCTCTGGTGTCTTCTTCAGGGTAAGGTCAAGAAATATAAGGACGGCGTAGGGGGCCGCGTGCAGATTCTGCGCCTTATCCGCTCGGTGGAATATTTCGGTTACCGCGCTTATTTTGCCGAGGAACGCTATAATTCGTCGGCTGCTGCTTTCGAGCCGTCGGTAGTCGGAACGCTTCCGATGACGCTTGTGGTCGACATGATCAACCGGAATTCGCGCCTGGCGTGGTTTTTCATCCATGAGCTCAGCCGTAATCTCGGAGGCTCCGATACTAAGATTGTGAATCTTACGCAAAAGCACATACGCGGACGCCTTGCCGAGGCGCTTATAGTGCTCCGCGACCATTACGGCTTTGAGGACGACAACCAGACGCTTCGCATCTACATGGCCCGCGAGGATCTCGCCAACCTTTCGAACATGACTACCTCCAACGCCATCCGCACCCTTTCTGGTTTCGTATCCGAAAAACTTATCACCGTTGACGGTCGTAAGATTTGTATTCTCAACGAGCCTATGCTCCGCAAAATCTCCAAATTCGGCTGACAATCTAAGACGATATTGAAGGGCGACTTCCCCAATCGCGGGGAAGCCGCCCTTTCTTCATCCATTTGGCTTTACGCTGAATCCTGAGGCACCCGGGCGGGTGCCTGCGGTCAGATGGCGTTGGACTGGTAGAACAAAAGGATTCGGTGGCGCAGGAGGTATTCGTAGTGGGCCTGGATGGAGTTGACCTCCGTGCGGAAGAGATTGTTTTTGGCAATCTCGAATTCGGCGGGAGTGGCGCGGCCGAGATTGTATTTCTCCTGCGTTGCGGCAAACGACTGACGTGTCTTTTCAAGTGTCTCGAGCGACGTAAAATATTTGTCGCGGGCGCCGCGGGCCTGGTAGTAGGCCAGCTGAATGGTGCGGAACAGTTCGGTCTGCGTCTGGTCGAGCTGGAGCTCCGCCTGAAGTTTCTGAATACGCGCGCGGCGCACGGAGTTGCGTGTCGAGAAGGCGTCGAAAATGGGTATCTGCAGCGAGAAGCCTACGTAGGTAGAGTAGTTATGGCGCATCTGCTCGCCGAAGGTCTCGCTCTGCATGCCGCTCACGGTATAGTAGCTTGATCCTACGTTGGCGCCGAAACTGAGCGTCGGGAGATAGCCCGACTTTGCCAGCGAGATGTTGCGCTCGGCCACTTTGATGCCCTGGCGCGATGCGAGGATGGAGTTGTTGTGAAGCAGGGCGGCGTTGAATACGGCATCGGCCGTAGGCACTATCGGTTCGCCTTCTTCAAGCGGAAGAACGTCGAACCCTTCGGCCGAGGGGAGCTGGAGGAGATTGGCAAGCTCAACGATGGCGGTCTGGACGTCGTTTTCGGAAGTTACGACGGTAAGGCGGTCCTGTGCGGCCTGCGATTCTGCGTCGAAGAGGTCTGCTTCGGGCACTTTCCCGGCCTCCACGAGAGCGCGCTGGCGCTCTACCTCATAGGCTGAGTGGGCGCTTTGCGAGCGGGCACTGGCGAGGACTTCCTTAGCGTAAAGTACCTGAAGGTACTGGCTCACCACGTTGAGCGTAACGTTGTCTTTTGCGGCCTCGAAGTCGAGCAGCAGTTTGGCCAGATTGGCTTTTGCCACGCTCAGCTGCCTGACAGCGCTGAGGCCCTGGAAAAGGGGCAGATTCATCGCAGCCCCCCACTGAAAATTGCTGGTATTGCGGTCGGCGTAGGTGTTGGCGGCGGTGAGGCCGCGGCCGAAACTCCAGCTCTGGCCTGCCGAGGCGCTGACGTTGGGGAGGAAGCGGTCTTTGGCCTCGGTCTCGCTCAGTTCGCCTGAGAGGACTTCGAGCTGGGCGGAGCGTACCTGCAGGTTGTGGTCGATGGCGTAGGCCACACATTGGTCGAGACCCCACGTCTCGGCCGAGGCGCCCAGGGCGCCGCATACCATGGCGACTGCTGATATGAGGATGGTTTTCATCTTGTTTTCTAAGCTGATTATATTTTTAGCAATCACTTAATCACTTCTTTGCTTCGGAGCCACGCAGGCGCGTTTCCGGCTTGAATTCGGGCGAGAGGAGCTGCACGTTGATACCGTCGGACACGCCGGTCTTGATGGCCGTGCGCTCGAATTGCTGGGTGGGCTGCTCGGACTTGAGCACGTAGACGAAAGCACTGTCGGCAACGTATTCCACTACGCTCTCGGGGAGTGCCATAACAGAGTCGGCGCGCTCCAGAATCACGGTGGCGTTGGCGCTGTAGCCGGCACGGAGTTTGGCGGAATCGGCTCCGCGCAGTGCGGCTTTCACCTCGAAGGTGTTTGTGCCGTTTTCATCGGTTGCCATCGGAGCGATTTTCTCGATTACTGCTTCATAATCTGAACCGCTTACCGCGCCTACGGAGATACGCACGTTCATCCCCTCGCTTAGCAGGTCGACTTCAGTTTCGTCGACTTTTCCTTTGAAAAGCAGGTCGGTCATATCGGCCACTTTGGCTACTGTAGTACCGTCGTTGAATGTATTGGCCTGAATTACGGAGCTTCCGACCTTCACAGGAACTTCGAGTACGACGCCGGTTACGGTAGAACGTACCAGCGTATTGGAACTCTGGGCGTTGGCTGCCGATACGCCGTCGCGAACGATTGTCAGCTGGTCCTCGGCCTGGGCGAGTTCGGCTTTGGCGCGCTCGTAGGCGGCCAGATCGCTTTCGTATTTCTCGCGGCTCTCATATTTTTTGTCGTAGAGCGAACGGGTGCGTTCGTAGGTCTGTCGGGCTTCGTCGAGCGAGATTCGGGCCACCTCGACGCGGTTGCGTGCTGACGACAGCTGCGTTTCTTCAGGCACAATCTTGATTTTGGCGATAATATCGCCCGCGGCCACATGGTCGCCGGCCTCGACAAGCACCTCAGAGATGATGCCTGAAATCTGGGGCTTGATTTCAATTTCGTCGCGCGGCTCGATTTTGCCGGTGAGCACCGATGTGCGTTCTATGGTCTCGGTTGTGGGGCTTACCAGGTCGTAGACCGTCTCCTTGGGCTTGGAGTTGAGGTAGAGGTAGACGAAGGTGCCTACGAAAACGGCTGCCACAAGCACCCACAGGAGGATTTTGAATAGCTTTTTCATTGCAGTTGAAAGTTGGGCTGTATGGTTGTTATTTTTCTGTTTATTTGTCGTTGAGAGCCTCGATCGGCTTGATGCGCATGGCCTTGGTGGCGGGAATCAGTCCGGCCAGTGTTCCGAGTGTGGCGAAGGTTATCATTATTACCGCAGCCTGCCCCAGAGTCATCTGAAATCCGGCGTCGGCAGCCTCGGGAGTGGCGGTGAGAGTCTGTGCCACCCAGAGGCCGAGCGTAGCGAAGCATATCCCGGCCAGACCGGCCACGGCCGTGAGCATCATTCCTTCGGAGAGTATCTGCATCACTATGTCGAGCGGTTTGGCACCTATAGCGCGGCGTATCCCTATCTCCTGAGTGCGTTCCTTGACGATAACCCACATTATGTTGCCGATTCCGATTACGCCTGCCAGGAGCGTGCTGACACCTATGAAGAGAGCAAGCAGCGAGAGTCCGTGGAAAAGGTTGTCGACCATTTCGAACTGTTCGGAGATATCCATCACGCGCATGGCAGCCTCGTCGGTGGGGGATATATAGTGGCGCGTGTAGATCATATGGCGCATGCGCGGAATGAGAGGTGCGATTTTCACTCCGTCCTCGGCCACGAGCATCAGTGCATCGATGGTGTCGCCGCGTTTGAAGGCCCGGCGGAAGGTGGATGCGGGGATACATACCGACTCGTCGAGGCGGTTGCCTCCCATGGTTATTTCGTTGGTCTGGCCCACAATACCTACTATGGTATAGCTGATGCCGTTTACCTGGATGTGCTCTCCCAGCGGCGAGGGATTGCCGGGATAGAGCTCATTGGCAACCTTGCGCCCAACGGCGGCCACTTTGCGGCCTTTGGCCACATCGGCCTCATTGATGAATCGACCGGAATATACAGCCGGCAGCATCACCTCGGCGTAGTCGGGCTCCACACCGTAGACCGATCCGGAGAGCGAGAACCGCCCGTTGCGGAAACTCACGCCCCAGTGGGAGTAGTTGGGTGTTATCACTTTTATTCCCTGCAGCCCCTGGCGCATGCGCTCAAGGTCTGTGACGTCGAGATCCCAGGCGCGGCGCTTGGCATGCCCGTGGTAAGGCTCGGTGGTACGCTCGGTCCACATTATGGCGCTGTTTGTCGCGAAGCCGTCGAAGTTGCGCATCAGCAGCCCCTTGGCCCCTCGGGCACCCCCGAGCAGAAGAGCGAGCATGGCTGTGCCCCAGAATATACCGAATCCGGTAAGAAATGTGCGCGTCTTATTACGTGCGAGCGTTGCTCCTATCTCCTTCCAGTTGTCGGTGTCGAAAAGCAGTATATGCATTTTGTTTCGGTCAGAATGATAGCGGTTGGTTTATTCGTCGCGGAGGGCCTCCACGGGTTTTACTTTCAGCGATTTCAGCGCGGGAAATAGTCCGGCCAGAGCACCTGCCAGAATCAGGACGGCCGTAACCTGCACGGCAATCGAGAGATCCACATGGGGATGGGTCATGAAATCGGATTCGCCAAACAGCGCGTCGACAACGCCCGTGGCCGCAGAGCCGAGCACTATGCCGATGTACCCGAAAAGAGTTGTTATGGCTATGCTCTCGGCCATAATCTGCGTAAGGATACTGCGGGGTTTTGCGCCTATGGCACGACGGATGCCTATCTCATGCGTGCGCTCGCGTACGCTCACAAACATTATGTTGCTTATACCGACTACGCCGCTCAGCAGCGTGAGTAGCCCCAGTATCCATATGCTGGCGTTGAGGATGTTCATGGCCTGAAGACCTTTCATTCCCTGTGAGAACTGGTTCCATATCCATACGGCGCTGGTGTCGTCGGGATCGAAATCGTGGGCGGCTGCAAGCGTGCGGCGCACGTCGGCTTCCACCTGGTCTCCCTGCTCCGCAGTCTCCACGTTGTGGAGCATTACGCTCATCGAGCCGAGGTCGTCGTCGTTGCCCGCGAGCATGCGGGCAGTGGAGAACGGTATGTAGATTTCACGGCCCCAGCGCGAGGTGTAAATGCCCACAACCTTGAAGCTAAGACCCGATATGCGCAGCTGTTTCCCCAGGGCCTCGTCGCTGTCGGGCAATCCGAGAGAGGTGGCATCGTCCTTCGAAAGAACTATTACTTTGGCGCGGGCGGCCATATCCTTGTCGTTGATAAAGCGACCGCGTTCCATTGTCATTTCGTCGCGGAGCTTCAGTTGCGAAGGGTATACGCCCGTGTAGCTTGAAGTAATCGATTTAGTGCCATAGGAAATTGTGTCGGTGGAACCATAGATTGTGGATGTGACCTCGCGTACGGTCGAGCGGTTTTCGTCGGCCACGCGGTCCAGGTCGGCGCTCTTGAGCGGGATGTAACGCCCCTCGCGATAGCCGTGGTATGGTTTAGAGGTGCGACCGGGCCACACATTTATTTTCTGTGAGCCGGGAGTCATCGCGTGCTCACGGAATGACCCTGTCACGCCGTTGCCCACTCCGAGCAGCACGATAAGCATGAAGATACCCCATGCCACGGCAAAGCCCGTAAGGGCCGTGCGCAGCTTGTTGTGGCGAAGCGTCTGGAGTATTTCGGAAATGAGGTCGAACATTGATTGGAATATTCTTGATTGGAAGCCTGTTGTGAGAGTAATTTAAAGCGTCGGTTCAACTTGGTCGACAATGCGGCCGTCGCTTATGCGAATCAGGCGGTCGGTCTGCGCGCCTACCCCGGGATCATGGGTCACGATTACCACGGTCATTCCCTCCACTCGGTTTAGTTCACGGAATACCTGCATGACTTCCTTCGATGTGGAGCTGTCTAAAGCGCCTGTAGGCTCGTCGGCGAGTATAATCGATGGTTTTGTGATAAGTGCGCGAGCAATGGCGACTCGCTGTTTCTGACCGCCGGAGAGCTCTCCGGGCAGATGGTGGGCGCGGTCGGCAAGCCCCATGCGTTCCAGTTGCTCCATGGCCATCTGGTTGCGTTTGCGGCGCCCCACACCCTGGTAGAATAGCGGTAGGGCCACGTTCTCCACGGCGTTCTTGTAGTTGATGAGGTTGAAACTCTGGAACACGAAGCCAATCATACGATTGCGGTAGTCGGCGGCCCGGTTTTCGCTGAGGTTCTTTATCAGGGTGCCGTCGAGGCGGTATTCGCCCGAATCGTAGTTGTCGAGTATGCCGAGAATGTTGAGTAGGGTGGATTTGCCGGATCCCGAGGCGCCCATGATCGATACCAGCTCGCCTCGCTCTATTTCGAGGTTGATATCCTTGAGCACGTGGAGCGGAACGATGCCAGGATACGTCTTGTTTACATCCCGTAGTCGTATCATTGATGTGATATTGATTTAAATTTATTTATCTGAAACACTTTTTAGACGCACTTTCTTTGTATAAGGTTGCACCGGTGTTGAAAACTTTTTTGTATTTGCGGATTATCGGGGCTTATAGGGGCCGGAAACAATTGTGGACATTGTAGGGATTGTGGTAAAATGAATAATATAAACGCCCCCGGAAAATACCGGGGGCGTTCTCATAATTTAATCAGAATAAATCATCTGGGCAATAGCTATACTCTATCAGTTGAGGTTGGTGTTATAGCGGTGCCAATCGGCGATTTTGGGAAGGATGCCCATCTCAATCACCTCGTCGCGGAGCTTGCAGAGATGCTGGTAGCTCTTTTCAAGTTCTTTCTGCTCCTCGGGGGTGCCGCCGAGCGGTTTAACTGTCACGCCATTTTTATCGATAGTGGTCTCCATGGCCATCATGATGTGGCGGAAGCGGTCGTTGTCTACGTAGGCGCCTGCAGGCCAGCGGAATGGTTTGCCGCCCATGGCTGCGGCTATCATCTCGATGGAGAGGTAAGCCGGGCTCTGGAACGACGAGCGGCCGCGCAGGTCGATGATGTTTTTGCCACCCTGTACCACTTTCTGGCGGATTACCTCCCAGTCGGCCGGGGGAAGGGTGCCGTTGTCGATAAGCTCTTTTAGAGGTTTCCCCTTGATGGCTGCCGTCGATTCGAACACAGCCATCTGCTCGCCGTGGCCACCATAGGTGCGGGCGCCTGTCACGTCGTCCTCGGTCACATTGAAGTATTTTGCAAGTTCGGAGCGCAGACGGGTGGAGTCGAGCGCGGCGAGGGTCGACACGCACGAGGGTTTCACTCCGGAGTAAACCAGCGTGATGAGGCCGGTGATGTCGGCGGGATTGAATACTACCACAATATGTTTCACCTCGGGGCAGTATTTCTTCACGTTCTCGCCGAATTCCTTGGCTATCTCGGCGTTTCCTTTCAGGAGGTCTTCGCGGGTCATTCCGGCCTTGCGGGCTGCACCGCCGCTCGAAACTACATATGATGCACCGGTAAGCGCTTCGGCCACGTCGGATGTGTATGTGAGGTTCATCCCCTCGAAGCCGCAGTGGCGCATCTCTTCATACACTCCTTCGAGCGCCGGAGCGTAGGGATCGTAGAGGCAGATGTTGGGGGTGAGTTTCATCATCATTGCCGTCTGGGCCATGTTCGACCCGATCATACCGGCTGCACCCACGATGGTGAGTTTTTCGTTTGTAAGGAATTCCATAATAGATATAGAGTTATTTAGTTGGTTGGTGTCTTATATAACGTATGCAGTTGGTCGTAGGTTTGGGCTGCCGGCTATTTCATACGACGCAAATATAATGAATCATTGTGGTTTTATGTCTTTTTAACCCAACTTTTTGTTTTCTTCGTTCATTATATTAATAAAATTTTACCGTTGTGATAACAAGAAAACTCCTATCTGCTTTCCTGGCCGTGGCTCTCGTGATCGGCATTTCTTTCGGGGCTCTTTCGCTTGACCTCGATAATCTCGACGGAGACCCGGCATTTGAGAAGGCTGTGGAGATAATCAAGAAATATGAAACGCTCCACAAGGCTTCGAACTGGCCATATATAGGCTACGGGCACCGTGTGCTTCCTGGTGAAAACTATAAAAAAGGTGTAGTACTCGGGCAGGCTGATGCCGAGGCTCTTCTGCGTAAGGATCTACGCAAATATGTTCGTACTTTCAGTCAGTACGGCGATAAGGCTTTGCTGCTTGGTGTACTTGCTTACAATATCGGTCCCAACGCCGTAAAGAAGTCAAAGGTATCAACCCTGATCAAGGGCACTTCGGTGGCGGCGCTGCGCGAGGCGTATGTGGCACACTGCCGATATAATGGAAAATCTCATCCTCAGATTCGACAGCGGAGAATTGAGGAATTTGACACGCTCTACAAAATGGTGACCAAAAATGGCTAAAACTATTGCTTTAAAATTTATGGCTATGTTTCTTAAATGCAGCATATTCCCTTTTGCAGTTGCATTACTCGCGGTCGTTGCCGTTAGTTCGTGTGGCCGTCGGGAAAATCATGAAACAGATTCAGCCGGTATGAAGGAGCTTCGGGACTCGGCGGCCGCCGACGCGCCGCTGGAATGGCCCGAGCGCGCAGAAGCGCTCAAGGGTATCGTCGCTCTTGAACACCATATGTCGTCGGGTAACGCCAAGGCTTTTGCCGCCGACTGCAGCTATCCCATAGAGCGTCCCTATCCCCTCCGAAACATAGCCGACTCGGCCGAGATGGAGACATATTTTCCTCTGATGATCGACGACTCGCTGAAAACCGCCGTTCGCAACGCCCAGTTCGAGCGTTGGCGTCCCGAAGGGTGGCGCGGATGGACACTCGACAATGGAAAATATCTCTGGTGGGATGGTAAACTTTATGCTGTGAGCTACATCTCAAAGGCCGAGCGCGCATTGCGCCGTCGCCTTGTCGAGGAGGAGAAAAAGAGTCTTGCACCCTCGTTGCGGGCTGGCTGGGAACCATTTTTCTGCCTGATAGGGGAGGACAACGGAACTATCTACCGCATCGACGTGGAAAGCCATCGCGCTGACCGAGCCGACGGCCAGTCTGATTCCGAGACTGAATTCACTTCGCAGGCTGAGGCCGATCCGGAAGAAGATTCTCCGCGTTTCCGCATGCTCGTTTATCCGCGTGACATGAGTCTCCACGAACTTCCGGCTGATTCTCTGCGTGGAGTTATGATTGTGGAAGGCTCGGCAGGCTCACGCATTCTCAGTTTCACCGGCAGTGATGGCCGCACAGCTGAATTCGATATGGACTCCACCGTTTCTGACGATACGGAGACTCCGCAACTCATAGTGGTTGAACACGGAGACACCGCAGTGCATGCGGTAAACCGCATCTATTGGCGCGACTATATAGCCCTCCCGCGTTGATGCCTTCCTAAAAAAAATCCCGATTAATCGGGAAAATCCGGATTAATCGGGAAAATACAATTTATCGCGCTATCACTGGTGGGATGGGCGCAGAAGGTCGTTTACGGTTTTCACCGGATTGAATGTTTCGACGGGAACCTCAACAAAAGCGGTGAGCCAGTTGCTCATCGCGCCGTTCCAGAGGCCGGGGAGCTCCAAAGCCTTCAGCGGACGGCCACCGAGCGATTTCGAGGAGATGAAGCCTGTGGCGGGATCGACGTAGTCGGGAAGGTTGAAATGGTGTCCGTAGACGTCCTTCACGTAGCATACGAGGTCTACCGGGTTGAAATGCGTGGCTTTTGCCATCATTGCGGCGAACTCTGGATTAGAGGTATCAATCTGGGCACTCTCCAATATCTGTAGCGAGCGTGATTCCGTGGGATTGTAGGCAATGTATGGGCCTCCCCCCGGTTCACCCTCGTTTTTCACCATGCCGCAGACGCGCATCGGTCGGTCGAGTACCACCCGCAGATATGTGGCCAGATCCTCTCCCCTGAGAGTGTGCATCTCCGGTGAGTCGAAGCTGAAGCGATTGGCCAGAAAGGCGCAGGCTTCGGTCAGGTCGGCCTCGGTGTAGGCGCGGTCGTCTATGAGGTGGATGTAGCGGGCCACCTGATCGTGGAGTTCTATGAGGTATCCGGCCAGCACCTTCTTATAGTGGATGGTGGCGCCGCGCATCGAGTCGGGCACCACGTTGTCGATGTTCTTTACGAACACCACCTGCGAGTCGATGCCGTTGAGGTTGCGGATCAGGGCGCCGTGGCCGCCGGGACGGAACACCATATGCCCCTCGGCGTCGCGGAAGGGGGTATTGTCCTCGTTGGCGGCAACAGTGTCGGTCGAAGCCATCTGCTCTGAGAGCCCTACCTTGATTTTCACGCCCATGCGCTCCTCGATGGCGGGTACGGCCTCGGCGAGCTTGGCCTCGAAAGCCTTGCGGTGGTCGGGCGATACGGTAAGGTGCAGGTCGACGCTTCCGTCGGCCTGGCGGGCTGTCTGCGCCCCCTCTACGAGCTGCTCCTCCACCGGAGTGCGCACGGCGTCGCCCCCGGCGCGGTGGAACGTCAGCAGACCCTTGGGCATCTGGCCGTAGTTCATCCCCTCGGGGAGGATGATGGAGCCGACCACATCCTTGGCGCGGCCCTCGGCCAGCATGGCGTCGACCCCCTTGCCGAAGCGCTTCTCTACGGTAGCCTCAAGCTCGGGGTAGAAGGCGAACTTGTGAATCCCCTGCAGAAGGGCCTCGACGTCGCTTCCGGCTTTAGGCTGAGCCTCCTCGCCATTGACAAAAGCGAAAAGCGCCTTGAACATGCGCGATGCGGCCCCGGAAGCCGGCACGAATTTGGCCACGCGGCCGCCTTCGGCCAAATAGGCGTCCCAGCGTTTCGATGCATCGGTTTGCTCGGCGTCGGTGAGCACTGTAATGCCTGCGCCAGCGCGTGCCGAATCGTAGATTTTCAGGTATGGAAAGCCGGTGGCAAAGCATTTCAGCTGTTGCTCCAGCTGCTCCGGGGTAATTCCCCGCGAAGCAAGCGTCTGGAGATCGGATTCAGAAAGTTTCATTATAAGTTTATATTTTGGTTGTAATATCTTTTAAATAAGCGAGATAATTGCTTTCATCCGAATGCCTTTGGCGACGACCCAGACAGCCCGTTATGGCGCGCCCTTAGGCTATTTCATGCGCTTAATTATATTGTAGCTCGGGGCAACCCCCAGCTCGCCCGCTTTCGAGAGGTTCTCGACGCCTCGGTCGTGGTCGCCGAGACGGAAATACACGTAGCCACGGTTGTAATAGGCCTCACCGAAATCAGGTTTAATCTCGATTGCCTTGTTGTAGGCCATCAGGGCCGAAGTGTAGTCGCCTGTCTCTGCAAGGAGATTCCCCTTGTTGAAATAGGCGAAAGCCATGCGCGGACTAAGCCGGATGGCATGGTCGAAGTCGGAGACGATTGCGCGGAGCTCGGCTACGCGTCCCGGGCCTTCGCCGTTGCCTGCCTGAAGCGACTTATAGCGTGCTATGGCGCGCTGGAAGTAGCCCAGAGCGAAGTCCGGGGTCAGATCGAGCGCCCGGTTGAGGTCGGCTATGGCGGCGGCATAGTTGCGTAGGGCCATAAAATCCATGGCGCGTCCGAAATAGTCGATGCTGCGCGGTTCGGCAGTTGCCAGTGCTGAGTTGTAATAGTCAACGCTTTCGAAATGGCGGCGGATTTCGTCCTCGTCGGCAAGTGCGATGTCGCTGTTGGTCAGTTGTACCACGAAGCGCAGGGCCTTGGTGGCATTGATTTCGTCGATTTCGCGTATAAAGTATGCCGAGGGCTTCAGTTCGGTGGGAGCCGTATAGTAGCTCAGGGCGAACATGGGCTCAAGTTCGATAGCCTGACGGCGGTTCTGCACCTTTCCTCGGATGCTCTTGTTGTTGTAGTCCCCCTCGAGGTCGACATCGGCCGGCGCAGTACGCAGGGCGGCGAAACGTTTGGCCACAGCGTCGGGTTTCAGCGCTTCCTCGGCCTCGCGGTCGGCTTCGCGCCGCGCAGCCTCGGCGGCCTCCTTGGGCGATGTCGACTTCAGACTGCGCGCCATAGCCAGGGCGCGATTGTAGTCGCGTTCGGCCGGACCCATCTGCCCTTGCATGCGGTATAGGCTGCTACGCATGTAGAGCGCCTCCGGTAATTCCGGAAAAGCCTCCACGAGACGGTTCACGTCGGCCATGGCATTCTTTGTGTCGCGTTTCTCCATGTAGAGATAGGCGCGGTTGTAAAGCGAGCGGTAGTCGTCGTTGTCGAGTTCGAGGGCTGTAGTGAAGTCGCGTATGGCGTTGTCGTAGTCGCGTACTTCCATGCGCAGCAGGGCGCGGTTGTAGATGGCGGAGGTATTGACCGGGTCGAGTTGTACGGCGTAGTCGTAATCGGCCAGCGCTCCGAAATAGTCGTCGAGATTATAGCGGAGGAAGGCTCGGTTCACGTATAGTCCGGCCTCGCGTGGCATAAGGCGTATCGCCTCGTCGAGGTCGGAGAGTGCAGCTGGATAATCCTTGTCGCCGTGAATCGCTATATCGGCGCGCAGAAGGTAGGCGTTCGCCTGATTCTTGTTTAGTTCGAGGGCGTGGTCGATGTCGGAGCGGGCCCCTATGGTGTCCTTCTGCTCCAGACGCAGACGGGCACGGCCTACATAGCCGTTCTCGTAGGCTGGGAAGTCGTGCAGAAGGCGGTCGAAAGTCACAGCCGCCGAATCGGGCTGCCCGAGATCTTGTTCGGCCAGAGCTTTGTTGAAGAGCAGCTGACGGCTTTTAGGGAAGAGGGCGAGAGCTTGGTTGTAGTCGGCCACGGCCTCCTCGAGGCGTCCGCGGTTTTGGCGGGCCACACCGCGCACCTCATAGGCGTCGACGATGAAAGGGTTGCGCTCTATAGCCTCCGAGGCGTCCGCCTCGGCGCCGAGATAGTCCTCAAGGTTGAGCTTGGCTATCGCACGCAGGAAGTAGGGCTGGGCGAGGTAGGGCTTGGCGGTGATGGCTTGGTTGAAATACTGGATGGCCACCATATAATCGTCAAAATAAAGGGCGTTCTGACCGACGCGCACCATCTGCTCGGCGTTGACCTGCGCGCGGACTTTCATCGGAGCCAGTATGGCAGCCAGAGCCACGGCCACGGAGAGGAGAACTATATGAATTTGATTGGCTTTCACTGCGTATGGAGGGAGAGTTTAGCGGTATTGATTTTTCGGATGCACCAGGGTGCATCCCTACTATTCGGTGGTCAACAGATAAGGTTGGTGGGATGGCTGTGCGGTGGAAGCTGACGTCAGTCGAGTTTAAGCACGGCCAGGAATGCCTTCTGGGGTACCTGAACCGATCCGATCTGCTTCATACGCTTCTTACCGGCCTTTTGTTTTTCCAGAAGTTTGCGCTTGCGGCTCACATCGCCGCCGTAGCATTTGGCTGTCACATCCTTGCGCACGGCCTTGATGGTCTCTCGGGCTATGATTTTAGCACCGATGGCCGCCTGAATGGCGATGTCGAACTGGTGGCGCGGAATCAGCTCCTTAAGCTTCTCGCACATTTTGCGTCCGAAGGCCACGGCGTTGTCGGCATGGGTGAGTGTCGACAGAGCGTCGACGCTCTCTCCATTGAGGAGCACGTCGAGTTTCACCAGCCGCGATGGACGGAAGTCATGCAGATGGTAGTCGAACGATGCGTAGCCCTTCGAGATGCTCTTGAGCTTGTCGTAGAAGTCGATGACGATCTCGCCCAGAGGAATGTCGAACGTCAGTTCCACGCGGTTGCCGGAAATGAATTCCTGTTTGAGCAGCTCGCCGCGTTTGCCCAGGCAGAGAGTCATAATCGGGCCGATAAAGTCAGTGGTGGTTATTATCTGCGAGCGGATGTATGGCTCGTCGATATGATCGATGAGGGTGATTTCAGGAAGTCCGGAGGGGTTGTGCACCTCAGATTCGTTACCTTTCTTGTCGTAGACTTTGTAGCTTACGTTGGGCACAGTAGTTATCACTTCCATGCCGAACTCGCGGCTTAGGCGTTCCTGCACGATTTCCATATGGAGCAAGCCCAGGAAGCCGCAGCGGAAACCGAAGCCCAGCGCCATCGACGATTCGGGCTGGAACGTCAGCGATGCGTCGTTAAGCTGAAGCTTTTCGAGCGACGAGCGGAGATTCTCGAAGTCCTCAGCCTCGATGGGGTAGACTCCGGCGAACACCATCGGTTTCACTTCCTCGAATCCGGCTATTGCCGGGGCCGGACGGTCGACGTGGGTGATGGTATCGCCCACTTTAACCTCCTTCGATGTCTTGATGCCGGAAATTATGTAGCCTACGTTGCCGGCCGATAGTTCGGGCCGCGGGTCGAGGTCCAGCTTGAGCACTCCTATCTCGTCGGCGTGATATTCCTTGCCGGTGGCCACGAACTTTACGAAATCGTCCTTGCGGATGGTGCCGTTCACTATCTTGAAATAGGCGATGATGCCGCGGAACGGATTGAACACGGAGTCGAATATAAGCGCCTGGAGAGGAGCCTCGGGGTCGCCTTTGGGAGCGGGCACACGCTCTACTATGGCTTGCAATATGGCCGGTACACCCTCTCCGGTCTTGCCGCTGGCGCGGATTATTTCCTCGCGCCGGCATCCGAGAAGGTCGACTATCTGGTCTTCAACCTCGTCGGGGTTGGCGCTCTCGAGATCAACCTTGTTGATTACGGGGATAATTTCCAGGTCGGAGTCGATGGCCATATAGAGGTTTGAGATGGTCTGGGCCTGAATGCCCTGGGTTGCGTCGACAATCAGAAGTGCGCCTTCGCAGGCGGCTATGGATCGTGAAACCTCATAGGAGAAGTCCACGTGTCCCGGAGTGTCAATGAGATTGAGTGTATAGTCTTGCCCGTCAAGCTTATAGTTCATCTGGATAGCATGGCTCTTGATTGTGATGCCACGCTCGCGCTCCAGATCCATGTCGTCGAGCACCTGCGCCTGGAGGTCTTTACCCTCCACAGTGTTGGTGTATTCCAGCAGGCGGTCTGCGAGGGTACTTTTTCCGTGGTCGATATGTGCTATTATGCAGAAATTGCGTATATTCTTCATTTGCGTTGCTTTATTGCAAACAAAGTTACAACAATTTGAGCAAATCGGCAATAACGTAGGTACTCCCGCCTACAAATACGGCTCCCTCGGCGGGTGTCTGTGCCCTGGCTTCGTCGAAAGCACGTTTTACCCCCGCCACCGGGCGCGCTTTCAGTCCGGCTTCGCGCAACTGGCATGCAAGCTTTTCAGCGTTGCGTGCGCGGGGAATATCAGCCTGTGTGGCTATATAATCGGCATCGGCGGGTAAGAGGCGCAGTATATCTAAGGTGTCTTTATCGTCGGCGAAGCCGAGCACCACGGTCAGGGGTTTCGGTAGTGCAGCGATGAGTGGGGCGAGATGTAGCCATCCTCCTATGTTGTGTCCGGTGTCGGCGATGGTGAGCGGGGAGTCGGCGAGTTTCATCCATCGTCCGGCCAGACCGGTGAGAGTACATACGCCTGCGAATCCGCTCTTTACGGCATTGTCAGGGATATTCCACCCTTGACGTCGCAGCTGAAGTATTGCGGCCATCACGGTCAGGGCGTTCTCATGCTGGTATTCAGCGGTCAGCTGATAGTTGAGTGTCCCGAATGGCGTGTGGCCGATAATCAACTCGTTCCCAATGTGGCGGAATGAAACCTGTGGAATTTCTTCTTGGGCGAACCGGAGAGGGGTGCGGTGGGCTCGGGCTTCTTCGGCGAGATAGCCGCGGATTTCCTCGGAAGGCTCGCCACATATACATGCGATTGACTCACGCATTATGCCGGCTTTCTCATGGGCGATTTCGCGGAGGGTATCTCCCAATTGTGCGCAGTGGTCCTTCGAAATATTTGTGATTACGTCGAGCTCCGGGCTGATAATGTTGGTGGAGTCCAGACGGCCGCCGAGTCCCACTTCGATAATGGCTACGTCAACATTTTCCCGGGCGAACCACTCGAAGGCCATTATGGTTGTGAGTTCGAAGAACGACGGCTCCAGGCCGAGATTCATTGCTAAGTAGCGCTCAACGAAGTCGCCGACTGCCTCCCGGGGAATCATCCGGCCGTCGATACGCATGCGCTCGCGGAAGTCCACGAGATGGGGCGACGTATATAGCCCCACCCGGTAGCCTGCCTGCTGGAGCACAGCTGCGAGCGTGTGGCTGGTCGACCCTTTTCCGTTGGTACCTGCCACATGAATTATCTTATATTTATGATGTGGGTTGTCAAAGGCTTCGGCGAGACGAATCACAGTCTGCAACCCCGGTTTGTAGGCGGCTGCGCCGATGCGTTCGAACTGTGGTGTCTGCGCATAGAGCCATGCCGTTGCTGCTTCAAATTCCATTGCCTGCAATTGGATTTAATCAGTTGTGAATCAAAGTGGATGCGTCAGAATGCGAGTGTCAGCAGCCCGACGCAACCGGCTGCCACGATTACCCAGATAGGGTGAATTTTGGTAAAAAGAACTGTGGCAAGTGCCGCCGCCGAGATTGCAACGGAAAAAATGATGTCGCACTCTGTGCGGCCGAAGTTCTCGCCGTTCATCAGTAGAAGCGCGGCCGAGGCGATGAGTCCCACGACAACAGGCCGCAGCCCCTTGAAAATGCCGCGGATGGTCTGGCTCTCGCGGTGTCGCGTCATATACCTGTTGGTGTAGACCACCAAAAGGAATGAGGGAGCGACAACTACAAGCGTGCAGAGCACCGAACCGAGGATTCCCCACCATATGCCGGTGAATCCGGCGCGCAGAGGAGCGGCGTAGCCGATGTAGGTAGCTGAGTTGATGCCAATGGGGCCAGGCGTCATCTGCGAGATCGCAACGATGTCGGTGAACATTTTTTCGGTTATCCAGCCGTTGCCCACAATCTCGCGCTCTATTAGCGAGAGCATGGCGTATCCGCCGCCGAAACCGAAGAGGCCGATTTTCAGATAGCTCCAGATAAGGCGAAGATATATCATCGGTTTTCCTCCTTTCTTCCGGATTGAAGTTCGGACTGGATGTTGCCGCCGTTGGCTCTTTCGGAGTTAAGCCTCTCTGCGGCGGCTTTGCGTTCGCTGCGGCGGAGCCATATCCATCCTCCGAGTGCACCGAGTGCTATATATAGGATGGGATTGCTAACCCATGGGAGTTTCGACCAAATCAGCAGAGCTACTGCTGCGGGAATCCAGACTGTTCGCCAGTTTATGCCGGCCGAGCGGGCCGTGGTTATCACGGGTGCCACTATCAGGGCGACTACGGCCGGACGGATACCGCGGAATATAGCGGCAGCTACAGGTTGGTTCTCGATAAGGTCCGGAGTGAGGAAAATGGCAATCACCAGTATCATGGCGAAACTTGGCAGGATTGCGCCCAGCGAGGCTGCGGCAGCTCCGCGTTGACCTGCCATGCGGTCGCCGATTGCGGCGGCGAAATTCACTGCGAGTATGCCCGGGAGAGCCTGTGTGACGGCCAGGAGGTCGAGAAACTCCTCACGGCTGAGCCACCGTTTCGACGTCACCACCTCTCTCTCGATCAGCGAAATCATTGCCCACCCTCCGCCGAATGTAAATGCCCCGATACGGGCGAAGGTGGCGGTGAGCTGCCCGAGAAGTTTCATTCGTTCGGTTGTCATTCAGTCGTCGTGCTTGAAGAGCTTATCCTGTTCGTCAAGATGATAGTCGCGTGCCAGAGTGGCGATGAAACGGGCTATCTGAGCCATGGCGTCGCGGGTCGCCTCGGATGTCTCTTTACCCTGCAAACGCATCATGAGCATCCCGTATAGGGCTGTGAAGCAGGTCTCGATTTCACCCTTGGCTTCGTCGCCTGCCTTGCTGCGTAGCTCCACGATGTAGGGGAGGGTACGGTAGAACTCGGCTGTATAGTCTGGAAACGAAGGGTCGGCCAGAAGTGCCTGATGGAGGCGTACGAGGTCGGCCATAACATTGCGGTTTATCTGCAGATGTCCTTTCTCAGCGACGCCCTCGAGGCGCATCATTTCGATAAGGCTCTCGTACCATTCGGTCATTTCCTTACGTTGGGCGTCGGTCAGGTCAGGGAATCGGTCGATTACGTTCGTGCGGATTTTGTCAATGTCAAGGTCGTTGGCCCGGATTACGTCCTCAATCTGCCACATGTAGATGAGGTATTCGGCCACGTTTTCCTTTCTTTTCTTCGAAGCGATAATCATTGTCGGTCGGTTTTTGGTGGTGCAAATTTACAAAATTATAACCAACCGCAAGATATTTTTGTTGGGCCCTGCAGGGTTTAGTCTCGAAGCTCGCCGGGCGTCTTTCCCAGATATTTCTGCACGTAGCGGCTCAGATAGGCGGCGGAGGAGAAATGAAACTTATCGGCAATCTGCACTATGGTCAGCGTTTTGTCGCGTAGCATACGGGTGATGCCGCGCAATGTGTAGCGAACAATCCAGAAGTTGGCCGTCTGGCCGCTTGCCCTCTTGCAGACCTCCGAAAGGTATTTCGGCGAGATACAGAGCTTGGAAGCATAGTGTGCCACCTCGCGATCCGTAAGATATTCGCCGTTTTCAAGCAGGTCGAAGAAGCCGCTTAGAATGTTGGCGGTCTGTACCGAAATCGATGCCATACCCTCCTGACGTGAATGAAAGTTGAAGAAATCGAGAATCATAAGCTGCACGGCGCAACGCAGCCCCTCTTCATAGAAGTTGAAGCAAGTGGTGTTCAGTCGGTACTCCACATTGGCGAAATCCTGACGGATAATATCGAACTGGCAGTCCGTAAGTTTCATCACGGGGTTGAGAAATAGAGCCACGGCTCCGCGCATCCCGTAGTTGGTCATCGGAGTGGACAGTTCGGTGAAGGCTTCGTGCAGATATACTACCTTGACTTTGAAATCGGGCGAAGTCTCAATTTTTTCCACCCGGTTTCCGCATCTTATTATAGCCAGATTGCCCTTGTTGAGATAAAAGCGCTTCCCGTTGAAATCGAACTCGGCCACTCCGTCGAGACACAAGGCATGGGCAAGGTAGCTTGTGAGCTTTCCCTGCCCGATACCGTCGAGGGTGTCGGCAATGATTACGTTGGTGCTTATGGCGTTCATTGCAGAGGCGCGGTTATTTGGCGGTGGTTTTCACCCATTCAGCGATTTCCTCATCGGTCACATCGTTCATCAGCAGTCCTTTGGCCCATTTGAGCGTAGGGTATGCCTCTTTGAGGTCTTTCTCGCTGTTGGTTATGTCGCCGCCACCTGAGGTCATGAAAGGCACGAGCGTCTTTCCTTCAAGGTTGTAGGTCTCGATGAATGTGTTGATGATGGTCGGTGCCGTGTGCCACCAGTTGGGATAGCCGATGTAGACAATCTCGTAATCGGCGACGTTGGCAGCGGAATCGGCCAGTTCTGGACGGAAAGCGCGGTCGTGCATCTCCACGGTGCTTCGGCTGAGTGAGTCGCGCCAGTTCAGATCGGCGTCGGTGTAGGGCGTTTTGGGCGCAATCTCGTAAATGTCGGCTCCGGCTATTTCTGCCAGACGTTCAGCTTGGGCACGGGTGGTTCCTGTGGCCGAGAAGTAACACACCAGGGCTTTGGGTGCAGGGGCGTCAGTTTCGGCGTTCTGAGCCTGTTTCCCCTTGGCTGTGCAGCCGCTTAATGCAATCACGGCGGCTGCGGCGAAGGCTGTTGCCTTTCTGAGAACATTAATCTTCATATTAAGTAACTGTTCAAAATTATTTTATACTATCCTGATCTAATTATTTTAATATTTCCGCGGTAAAATTTCCGCATCTTTTCCTCTCTTCATCAGTCGTGCAGACATCTACACTCCTTCTTCATCGAGAAAAATCTCCTGAAAATTTTCCTCCCGGAAATATTAAAATAATTTCGACCAGTTACTTATCACAAACGTTTTTATACTTTTTGACGACTACAAAATTAGCTATTCGCCTTCAATCGCTTCATAGCAATTTTACCTTTACTTTTACCAAATTCTCTTTCTGCAGGAGGTTTAGTGGTTCCGTTGGCAACTCTGATGTGCAGTCACATGGAGGAAAATCAATCGTTGCGCCGCAATTTCAGAATTGCCCATCCACCGAATATCTGAAGAAATATGCCGGGCAACCCGATTCTGATATCCTGCAATGCAGTGGTAAGACTTCCGGTCATGGCCCATTCGCAAATGCTTCCGACTGTTTGATATGTGACTACTGCGAAACCTACTGAAAGCAGTGAAGCGATGTGCCATCGCTGCCCGATAATGGCAGCCGAAAATGCTAATAGAATGGATTTAAGCAGGATGGGCGGAAGCACATGTATCGACGGCATCCCGAACAGCATGGAATTTACTGTCGGTGATGCCAGAGCGATGAGCAGTCCCACCCGCCAGCCGTATCTGTAGGAGCCGATAAGAGTAAAGAAATATATCGGCAGCCATGTAGAGCCTCCCAGTGCGGCGAGATGGCATAGTTGCGGAAATACGATGTTGGCGGTCGCGAACAGGGCGGCGGTAATATATGTGCGGAGTTCGGTGAAACTCTGTGTTTGAGCTCGTTGTATGGTCTGCATCTGATGTTACGTATATTAAGATTTTTGATTCGAGAGAAATTCTGCAATAAGGGGGAGACACTCGTCCGGAGAACTACAGTCGGCGCACAATTGCTCTACCGGACATATGCCGTCGCCCCGGCGGTTGATGATATAAGGCACAAGTGTGGCGTATTCCAGTTGAATACCGGCCTGCCGGAGCACGGCGAGTCCACTCCGGCTAATTGTGTCTGCCCACACTTCAGACACATTGCCAAGAGCCATCAGTGCGGCCGCCCCTTTTCCTACGACCTTGTCGGCCACAGATGCTCGGTTCAATATGGCCGGTTCTGCAGTCAGCAGGCTGTAGAGGTCGCTGACTCCGCGGCTGCGATAGCGTTTGTGGGTGCCGTCTGATGTCTCAACCGCCAGCGAGAGCTGCTCGGCATGAAGTATGTCGACAAGCGGGCGGTTCATAGGGTGTTCTGTTTGAGGTTCTCTGCAAAAGCATCGATACGCTGCATCTGCGCAGGGATGTTGATGGTCTGCGGGCAGTGGCTTATACACTGTGCGCATCCTATGCAGTGGCTGGCCTGGCGCAGCTTGGGCACGCTACGGTCATATCCTACCAGAAATGCCCGACGGGCTTTGGCGTATTCCGGACTTTGTCTCGACGATGGGACGTTTCCCTCATTGATGCATTTGTTGTAGTGGGCGAACACGGCCGGGATGTTTACGCCATAGGGGCAAGGCATGCAGTACTGACATGCGGTGCAGGGCACCGATTCATATCTGCTCATAATCTGCGCCGTATCTTCAAGCAGGTCCATCTCATCTTTATCGCAGATCTCCAGCGGAGAGTACGTGGCGAGATTGTCGAGAAGATGTTCCATATATGTCATTCCGCTCAGCACGGTGAGTACGCCGGGGAAGCTTCCGGCAAACCTGAAAGCCCACGAGGCGATGCTATCCTCAGGTCGGCGCTGCTTCAGGCGTCCGTTCAAATAGTCTGTCAGCGTAGCGAGTCTGCCCCCAAGCAGCGGCTCCATCACCACAGCGGGGATACCGCGCTTCTCGAGTTCAGCGTAAAGATACTCTGCATTGAAGTTCCTCCCCGAGGCATGGCGATAGTCCACATAGTTGAGCTGAATCTGTACGAAATCCCACTTGAACTCATCGTGGCGCGACAGGAGATAGTCGAATACCTCTACATCGCCGTGATACGAAAATCCGAGATTGCGGATGCGTCCCGCCTCACGCTCTTTCAGGAGGAAGTCGAGCAGCCCGTTGTCGAAAAATCGTTCCATGAGAGTGGGCATTCCGTCGCCACCTCCCACAATGTGCATCAGGTAGTAGTCGAAATAGTCGGTTGAAAGCTCTCGGAATGATTTGCGGTACATGGCCACCGACTGGTCGTACATTTCCTGCGGCGACAGACCCTGGCCGGCAAGCCGATGATTCGACATCTTTGTGGCTATATAATAAGAGTCGCGGGGATGGCGCCTGAGGGCTTCGCCGGTTGCTTTCTCCGATTTGCCCTGACAATAGGGCGGCGCTGTGTCGAAATAGTTCACGCCGTGGGCCAATGCGTAGTCCACAAGCTCGTTTACGGCATCCTGGTCGATTATCTCCTCTTCCGAACCTTCCACCTTTTTTGTCGGCCAGCGCATGCAGCCGTAGCCGAGAAGCGATACTTTTTCTCCGGTCTTGGGATTGGTCCGGTAGGTCATGCCACCTTCTTTTCCATGGTTCACTGAGGTTAAGTCGCTTGATGTTTCGGCTGCCCGGCGGCATCCTGACAGCGCGAGGCCAGCGGTGGCGCCTCCTATGCCGAGGCGTCTGAGAAAATCCCTGCGGTTTATATTGTTTTTGGTATTCATCTGGATTCGGTTTTAGATGGTGCGGTGACGTTCGTGTCCTTCCACATAGATGGCACTGAACGGACGCGCGGGGCATAAGTTCTCGCACGCTCCGCAGCCTATGCAGCGCTCGGAATCAACGACGGGAATTTTCGGCGACTCCTCATTGGCCGGATTGGAGGGAACCATGGTGATTGCTCCGGTGGGGCAGTGGCGTGCGCAGTTGCCACAAGCCACATCGTCGGTGAGAACCACACAGTTGGATTTAATCCATACGGCATGCCCAATCTGTATCGACGATTTTTCTGCTCTGTCGATCGGGAGTATTGCTCCGGCCGGACAAGCCTCTGAACAACGGGTGCATTCCGGGCGGCAGTAACCGCGCTCATAGCTCGATTCGGGTTGCATCAGCCGCGAAATATCGGTCGACGGACGGAGTACTCCGTTGGGACATGCAGCCACGCATAGCTGGCAAGCCGTACACCGGTCGGTGAGGTGTTTCAGACTTTGTGATCCCGGTGGCACGATGGGTGTGCGTCGCTGAGGTTTCTTTTTCTCTTCGATTGCCGCAAGGCCGCCGTCGATTATCTTCTCCTCGGCCTCGACGGCTCCTGCTACGGCAGCCATTGCTGTGGCACTCAGGAAGCGTCGGCGTGAAGCGTCTACGTTGTTGCCGGTTGATTGTGTGGCTTTATGCCGGAATGTATAGGAGATGGCGCCATGATGGCATTTGTCGATACAGTCAAAGCATGCCACGCAGCGGGAATAGTCGATTTTATGCTGTTTGCTGTCTATGCATGCGGCTTTGCAGTTGCGTGCGCAGAGTCCGCAGGCATTACATTTTGATGTGTCGATGGTTGGCTTCAGCAGCGAGAAGCGCGACAGGAAGCCGAGAACTGTACCTACCGGGCAGACAGTGTTGCAGTATGTACGGCCGTTGCGCCATGCCAGAATGCCGAGGATTATCAGTGTGGCCGACGCCTCCCCGAGGGTAATCCATCCGCGTAGCCATATATCTACGTTGTAGAATGTGTAACTATCCTCAGTTTCGGCCCAGCGGGCTAACAGGTTGTTGCCTAGAAGCCATATGGGTGACAGGATGGTTTGCGCGATGCGGCCGTATGTGCTATATGGTGCAAGGAGCGCCACAAATGCAGAGATGCCGAATACGATTGCCAGCACCATTAGTGCAAGCATTGTGTAGCGCAGGGTGTTTAGAGCCGGAGAGTAGCGGTAGCGGTTTTTCTTTGCCCGCTTGCCAAGTGCAGCGAAGCAGTCCTGCATCACGCCCAGGGGGCAGATTACCGAACAATATATGCGTCCGAACACTAGTGTGAACAATACCAGTCCGACTATGATTCCCGCATTCAGTGCCATCAGCGCAGGCAGAAACTGGATTTTTGCAAGCCAGCCGAACCACCGGGCGCACGTCCCCGTAAAATCGAGGAAAAGCAATGTGATGAGTGTCAGACACGCTACGGCAAGCGAGATTCTGATTTTTCGCAACATGATTTTAATGCTATCCAATTGTGGATTAATGTATTCTGATTGATTTGCGCAAATTTACAAATTCCATCTGAATTTCAAAGTGCCAATTATTCCGCTTGACATGCACAAAACTCCGTCCGCGATGTGACGTGGGAGTTGTTATCGCTATTTCCGATTACGGCAATCGTATCTTTCCTCGACCGATGTTTCCGGCATCTGACAGCCGGATCTAATTTTGCACCCGGATTTAAAAACTGTTTATTCATGTCACAAACTATGATCTGGTATGTTATCGCGGGCGTCCTGCTGGCCCTGCTTGTCGCTCATCGTATAGGCCGTAGGTATGCCGAGACCTCAACACGTCGTCACCGCCATATCGTCGAAATCGGTTCCGACAACGAGATGTTCTATGTTCCGGGAGATATCATAGGAGAGGATGCCGATGATGACTTCTGAACTTTGCTCCGTCGACGAACGACGGCTTACGGGTTTTCTGGCCGAGTATGCCGCTTCGCTGCTTGGATGCGGTGCCACGTGCGTCCGCATCGAAAAAAACGTCGGCAGAATAGCGGCCCGTTTCGGAGTCACGGCCGATGTGACTGTCATGCCTTCTCATATCCTGGTTTCGGCATGGACCCCCGACCATTCGTGCGGACGGGTTGCCATAAGGCGCATACATTCTCATGCCATTTCATTCAGGCTCAACGCCAGATTGAGTCGTCTTAGCTGGGATGTTGCCGACGGCCGCTGTGATTTCCCTACGATGCTTGAACGATTTGACAAGGCTCTGGCCACTCCTCCTACCGGAGCGGTAGAAGTTCTGCTGCTTGCTTCGGCGGCAAATGCATCTTTCTGCCGTCTGTTCGGTGGCGACCTGACGGCGATGTTCATGGTTTTCCTTGCTACGCTCTGCGGGTTCCGCCTCAAGCAGGTGCTTGTGGCAGAAGGTGTCGACCTCCGTGTTGCCGTGTTCTTCTCTTCCTTCTTCTCCACCTCCCTTAGTGCAGCCGGATATGTATTCGGTCTTGGAGGAACTCCCGAAATCGCCCTCGGTTCAAGCGTGCTCTATCTTATTCCGGGTGTGCCGTATATCAATTCCGTCAGCGATGTGATTGACCGCCATTATCTCTGCGCGTTCAGCCGTTTCATGGATGCTGCGGTGCTGACATTCTGTCTGTCGGTCGGGCTGTGCGCAGGGATGGTCGTACTCGGTCTACATTGGTTCTGAAGCCCGGTAAGTGTATCATATCCTACTCTTGTTGCAATGTTTCAGCAGATTTTCATCAATATATTTCAGGACGGTTTTTTTGCCGCTATAGCCGCAATCGGTTTCTCAAGTATCAGCAATACACCTCGGCGTGCATATGCTGCATGTGCTGTAACGGCGGCCATAGGTCATGTGCTGCGTTATATCCTGACGATGCCGGAGATAGAAATACATATTATCCCCGCCTCCACGGTGGCCGCTGTGGCAGTCGGTATCCTTGCAGTGCTGTTGTCGCCGAGGATTAAATGCCCGGCTGAGGTCTGTTTTTTTCCGGCCCTTCTGCCGATGATTCCGGGCATGTACGCTTACCGTACGGTCGAAGCGCTCGTTTCCTGTCTATATCATACGCAGGAGTCGACGTTCGGACACTACCTTTATATATTCGCCTACAACGGTCTAACATGCGCGTTTATAATAGTGGGGATGGTGGTCGGAGCCACACTTCCGGTATTTGCTTTGAAAAAGATTGCTTTCCGGGCTACGCGCTGAATGGAAAAATTTCGTATCTTTGTTTCAACCATTTGTTTATATGGAACTTCGACAACTCCGTTACTTTGTAAAAGCCGCCGAGTCGCTCAGTTTCTCGGAAGCGGCAAAAATCGCCAATGTCGCCCAGAGCACGCTTTCTCAGCAGATACGCCAGCTTGAAGACGAACTTGGGGTAAGGCTTTTCGAGCGCTCAACCCACGCCATCCGCCTTACTGAAGCCGGACGCGAGGTGCTTCCGGCCGCACAACGCACACTCCACGATGCCGATCAGTGCGCCGACCGTATCCGCGATCTCCGTAATCTCCATACCGGACGGCTCAACATCGGAGTCACCTACTCTTTCAGCCCTATTCTTGCCGAGGTTATACTTTCATACATAAAGGTTTATCCGGATATTAAGCTCAACGTATTCTATAAGCCTATGGCGGAGCTGATGGATCTCCTCGATAAACGAGAGGTTGATTTCGTGCTCGCTTTCAAGCCTTCGCATCCGCTTCCTGATGTTGAGTCGCACATACTTTTTCAGAATCGGCTGTCGGCAGTAGTGGGGCTTGATCATCCGCTTGCTGCGCGTACGGGCGTCACCCTTGCCGACCTTGAGCGCTACGACCTGGCTCTTCCTGCCAGGGGATTACAGGCACGTAATGCCTTCGATGCTCTTGCCCCGGATATTTCACGCTTTCGCGTGAGGATGGAAATCAACGAGGTCAATATTCTTTTAAAAATAGTACGGCAAAGTCTCCTCGTTACGGTGCTCGCCGAGGATTCAATCTACAACGCACTTTCCGACGATGTGGCTGCATCGCTGCCGGCTGTGAAAGCAATCCCGATAGATGCTCCCGGCAACGAAATGGCCGGATGCGTACATGTGCTCAAGAATACCTACCACAAACATTCCATGAAGGAATTCATTCGGCTGCTTTCCGAGTCGATTGCCGTTGCCAGACGCAGAAATGCTTGGATATAAAAGCGCTGTGCTTGTTATGCTTTACCATCACGAGCGTGATGGCGGCCATAATCCGTAGTGGGAAACGGGATATTTTGATGGAATTATGTATATTTGCATCTGACATACATGGAAGTCATTTAAACTATTTCCTCGAAAAGAATTTGAGCCTATTTCTGAGCTGATTTAACCCGAATTTGAAGGTAGGATGCGGGCATCGTGATTGAAAAAGAGGGCGAAATCAGCCAAGAAGAGGGCAGATGTTGGAAATAGACGTCTCGTCAAGCCAATAAAGAAATAGTTTTAATCGACTTCATTATCTCGTACCCCTCTCAGAATGCCGAAAATCCTTAAAATCGATACTCCTGCCGACTATTCCGCCTTTCTCGGAGCGGAGCAGCCTCATCCGCTGGTGTGTCTGATTGAATTCGAGCGCATAGGTCCGATAAGGCATAGCCTTAACGCTTACGGAGTCTACGGTATTTTCCTTCAGGAGCGCAACGGCCTTGACCTTACCTACGGGTGTGGCAAATATGATTATAGGGATGGCTCGCTGATCTGCGTGGCGCCCGGTCAGATAGGTGGCAAGGAGGAAAACGGAGAGAAGGTGGAAATAGGTGGCTGGGCGCTACTGTTCCATCCCGACATACTGCGCGGCACTTCTCTGCAGCAGGAGATTGCCGGTTACTCCTTCTTCGACTACCGCGTGAACGAGGCTCTCCATATGAGTCCCGACGAACACCGTGTTGTGGTGGATATTTTCCGTGCGATGGAAGCGGAAATTGCCAAATCGCACGACGATTTCCAGGACGAGATTATCGTAGGTTACATTTCGTTACTGCTGCGTTTCTGTCAGCGCTTCTACCATCGACAGTTTCTCACGCGACGTATTGCCAACAACGATATACTTGCGCGTTTCAACACATTCCTGCGCGACTATTTCGCCGACGGGCGCCAGCAGGAGGATGGCATTCCTTCTGTCAGTCTCTGTGCTGACGCGCTCCATATGTCGCCCAATTATTTCAGCGACCTTATCCGCAAGACCACCGGCGAAAGTGCAGGAACATACATCCGCCGCTTTGTCATAGCCCGCGCCAAGGATGAACTTGCTGCGGGACTCTCGGTTTCCGAAGTGGCCTACAGGCTCGGATTCGAATATCCTCAGCATCTCAGCCGGATGTTTAAGAAAGGAACAGGAGTCACTCCCAAGGAGTACCTCCGTTCGCTTACCAACTGACACTACCCCCTCCTATGGATATACTCAGGAAAGAACTCACAGAATTCTATACCTCGCAGTGTCTGGCTGCTGAAAAGCTTCCATCTGGCGCCATAGAGGATTGTTGTGGATTGGCTGAGGCTTTTGCAATGATGTCGGGAGGCTGTGCGGTTGTCACTGACGCTGCCTCCGACACATGTAGCGTATATTTCGGGGCGTTAGGTAGACTCTTAGGTATCTCCGACGAAGACCGAATGCATTTTGCTATCGCTTCGAGCGACGAGGACGCTATATACGACCATCTGCATCCGGAAGACCTTGTTGAGAAACGTATGCTGGAGTACGAATTTTTCAAGCATGTAGATTTACTTAACCCTTCGGAGAAGACAGGATATATCGCCTCATGCCGCATACGGATGCTCGGACGCTCGGGGCGCTATATCGCCGTGGACAATACCACACAGGTAATCCGTACCTCTCCTGCCGGTAAAGTCTGGCTTATTCTGTGTACCTACCGTATTTCTCCCTTCGAAGCGGATGGTTCCGACATACTGCCACGAATCACCGACATACGTTCTGGGCGGATTACAACGCTTCCGCTCGCCTCGCGGAGGAGTTCTGTGCTCTCAAATCGCGAAAAGCAGATTCTCCGGCTGATAGGCGAGGGGATGCCCAGCAAGCAAATTGCTTCCCGGCTTGGTATCAGCGTGAATACGGTTAGCCGACATCGCCAGAACATTCTCGCTCGTCTCAGCGTGGGCAACTCCATCGAGGCTTATGCCGCCGCAACGGCCATGAAACTGTTGTAGGCGGGTGAATATGGTTATTTTTCAGTATTGCAGGCTTTAATCCGACAAGGTAATTTTGCAGTATAGTTTTACTTCATGTGTAACCGGGCCGAATTGTATTCGTGCTGTTACTTATCTGTAGATTATCTTGCTATGTTCCGATTTCCAATTCTATTGCTGGCATCCGTTGCCATAGCATCGGCGTTCGCGGCAGAGCCGAATCCCGACGGATTCCGATGGGGGAATGCCAATGTCTATTTCGTGATTACCGATCGCTTCTGCAATGGCGACTCACTCAACGACGTTAACTACGGACGAATCGTCGACTATGGTTCCGAACGGCTCAACGCTGCGACCTTTCATGGCGGCGATTTCAAGGGAATGCTTCAAAAAGCCCGCGAGGGATATTTCTCGCGTCTTGGCGTCGATGTGGTATGGATGACCGATGTCTACGAGCAGATTCACGGCTGGATGTCGGGTAGCGGCTCTGTTAACGATTTCCCGCACTACGGCTACCACGGCTATTATCCGCTCGATTATACTCAGATTGATAAGAATTACGGCACTGTAGCCGAACTTCGCGACCTAATCGACACGCTTCATTCGCAGGGTATCAGAGTTATGCTGGGAGCCAATCTGAACGACCCCGGTTATCCCACGCTTCTCGATGCTGTTCAGTTGGGTTTCGCCGACACGGGGCTGACTGAAAAGGAGGCAGCCGCGCATATACGTCATTGGAGTTTCGACAAGTTTTTCGAGAACCGGCTGAACTGGATCGGCTGGTACGACCGCTCGTGGGTCCGTATGCCCGACGAGGGCTGGGACGAATCGGACCCGCTGCAGGCAACGCTCTACGGCATGCCTGACTTCAAGGATGAGAGCGATGCTCCGACAGTTATTCCTCAGTTCCTTCACGGGAAATGGAAGGCTGAGGGTTTGGCCAATGATGCCTGGGTGAATCCATCCGCCCGGGCCTTGAGGGAGGACCGCCAGTGGTCGCCGATGCAGTACGTCATAGCCTGGATAGCCTCATGGGTCGAGGAGTTCGGTATCGATGGCTTCCGGTGCGACATCGTGGAAAACGTCCACTTAAATCGCTGGAAGGAACTTTCAGAGGCTTGCAATGCAGCCCTCGCCAAGTGGCGAAAGGCTCATCCGGAGAGTCCGGCTTCGGCGTGGACCGACCGGTTCTACCTTACGGGTGACTTCGACAACGCCTATATCGATTTCAAGCCAGAATATGCCGGTGCCGGTTTCTCAAGTATGGTTAACTGCATCTTCCCCAAGCGCGGCGACCTCGACGGAATAGTGAATGTTTGGCAGGCTTACGCCGACAGTGTGGCTGCCCATCCGGAATGGCATCCTTTCAACTATCTAAACAATTCCTACCACCGCGATGCGGACTCTACCAATATGGTCGACTGCGCCACAACCCTTCTGCTTGCTCCGGGTGTCAGCCAGGTTTTCTACGGCGATGAATCGGGTCGCGGTCTGAGCGACGCCCGCTTCAACGTAGATAGCAATCAGGCTTTCCGTTCCGACATGAATTGGGCTACCGCCGACTCGGCTCTCACCGCACATTTCGGACGGCTCGGTAATATCCGTAAGGCTCACCCCGCGATTGGTATGGGACGCCAGCGCGTGCTCTGCCCCCATACGGTGGTCCGCAGCCTTGAGAATGATACGGTTATAATAAGTCTCAAACCGGATGTGGGACGCCCGATAGATGTAGCAGGAGTTTTTCCAGACGGTACGAAACTGAAGGAATTGTATACTGATGTCGTCTCGACAGTTGTCTCCGGTACGGTCGAATTCCCGGATTACCGCAACAGGGTGGCCGTAATCGTAACCTTGAAAGAATATTAATGAAGTATTTTCTCCGGCTGACTGACCGACGGTCAATCAGCCGGATTTGTTTCAACGGGATGACGCTGCGGCAGAGGGTAGTTGCGGGTGCAAAGCTCCCAGATAAGTTTGAGCCATACGATGGTGATGGGGAGCGCCTTGAGCGAATAGGGGCGTATAAGCCCACGTTTGATGCCCGACGGCATCAGATCGCTCGTGCCGAAACTGCCGAGTATCAGAGCGAACAGTAGTAGAATGGTGTCGGCTGTGGTACGTTTCCACGGAGCCGATACGTACCATATGCCAACCCCGAGCATGGCGATAACATAGCCGCTCGACTCGCTCGACGAACTGAAAAGAATGATACACATGAGCGCGGAGGCAACGATGCCCCATTGGAAGCCGTAGGCCGCCCATATGCGGGTGCGCACAAACGGCAGCAGGAACAGAAGCATGGCCGGGAGCAGGATGAACATGTCGGAGAATTCCCGGCCTGATATGCGGTGTACCATCCCAAGAAACGAGATATTCTGGAAATAGTTAGCGGCGTTGTCGAGGTCGACATTAATGCTGTTTTTTTCGATAAGCGATTGTGCCCATGCCAGATATTCCTGAATTACATATTCCGGACTGGAAATGAACATTGGAAGTATGAAAGCCACGGCCGCCCAAAGGGCGAACCAGCCTATAAAACGCCATTTACGGTTGGAGAAAAGTATGAATGCAAGCCCCACAATACCGTAGATTTTTGTGAAGGTCCCGATTACTACAAATAGTGCCGCCCAACCATTGCGCCCGGCCCGTATGGTTGTGTAGGCCGACACCACAAGGGCTGCAATGGCGAGATTGAACTGTGCCATCTGGAACGACGACAGCACTTCGTTTGATATCAGCCACATTATCAGTATCTTGGAGCTGTGCTTCATCGGCATATTCACGATGGCGAAAAATAGGCATGCTCCGAGGGCGAACTGCCACAGCAGCAATCCCCAGAACTTCGGGAGCAGGGCGAAAGGCGCCACGATTATTGAGAAAAATGGTCCGTAGTGGTTGCAGTCGTGGTATTCAGAGGGATATAGGTCGTAGAGCGGCTGAAAGGTAGTGAGATGATCGAAAACACCGCGGAATATCAGGAAGTTGTTCAGATGGCCGTCGAGTCCACCTTTCATCAGCGTGGCAATCACTGCAAGAAGAGCCCATAGACCGGCTATCGTGCGGTAGTCGGAGAAGAAAGGCTTGCGGAAAAAATCTGCCAGACGATTAACCAGCGTGTTGTAGCCGTTTGTAGATGTATTCTGTGTCATTTTTCGCAATGTTGGTTTTTATTCTAATTCCCTGGATTTAGCTCCGACACAACGAGGTTCGTCGCCAATCTGGCGGTCGTTGTATGTATTGGCGAAGTAGGGCGGACGGCGTTTGCTTTCGTTGAACACCCGGCCCAGATACTCACCCATGATGCCCAGACAGAGTAGCTGCACGCCCCCGATGAAAAGGATCGTCACCATAATTGTCGGGTATCCCGCCACCGGGTCGCCGAAGAGAAGTGTCTTGACCAGTATATATATCAGGTAGATGAAACCGATTATTGAGCAGAGGATGCCCAGTACCGAAGCGATGCGCAGTGGCGACGTCGTGTAGGCGGTCAGTCCGTCGAGTGCCAGATTTATCAACGACCAGAATCCCCATTTGGATTTTCCATTTATGCGCTCAAGCTGCTCATACTGAATTCCTTTCTTTCGGAATCCGATCCAGCAGTACATCCCTTTGGTGTTCCTCTGGGATTCGCGCATGTCGCGCAGTGCGTTCACGCATACGCGGTCGAGCAGGCGGAAGTCGCCTGTGTTCTGCTGGATGGGAATGCGGGTAGAGTTCTGCAACAGCCTATAGTACAGCTGAGAGGTCTTTTTCTTGAACCACGACTCTTTCGACGATTTGCGTGTTGCATATACATCCTGCCATCCTTCTTCCCAATGTTTAAGCATCTCGGGTATCGACGAAATGGGGTGCTGCATATCGGTGTCCATGATAATTACCGCATCGCCCGAGGCATAATCGAATCCCGCCATCATGGCGATTTCCTTACCGTAGTTGCGCGAGAGATCCAGATAGCTGAACCTCGGGTCGGATGCGTACAGCTCGCGGGCTATGCGCAGGGTGTCGTCGGTGCTTCCGTCGTTCACGATAAGGAACTCCCAGTCGTAGGCCGGATTTTCCCGTGCGACCTGAAGCATACATTGCTGCATATGCTCCATCGATGAGGCCTCGTTGTAGGAGGGCAGTAATATCGTAACCTTCTTTTTCATGGCATCCCGAATCAGGAGAGAGTTAATTCAGTTTAACGTCGTTTGTGGTTGGCAGTATCCCTGTGGTGTTCCGCGGTTTTCTTTTCAGCTTCTATCTGCTCGGCAAATTTGTCGGGAAAGCTGAGTTTTACAGGAGGCCGCATCATGGAATATATCACGAAGCCGATTCCCATCAGTATGAAGGGGATTGAGAGCCATTGGCCCATGTTGAGCGTCATGCCTATCTCGAAATCTTCCTGGGGATTTTTCACGAACTCTATGATGAAGCGGCTGGTGAACAAGACGATGAAAAAAACTCCGAAAATCAGTCCGGGTCGACGCTCGGCGTTCTTTTTCCAGTACATCCACATCAGCAGGACGAACAATGCGAGATAACATCCTGCTTCATAGAGTTGAGTGGGGTGCGACGGCGCCGAAAATATAGGTTCGGCGCCCTGAAGCCACTGATGTACGTTGACTACGAAACGGAATCCCCACGGCAGGTCTGTGGGATGGCCGTATATCTCGTGGTTCATCAGGTTGCCGATACGAATGAGCGCTCCAACAAGGGCGATGGGAATAACGAGGCGGTCGAATGTCCAGAACGGGCTGCGTTTAGTCACGAAGATAGAAAACAGTACCACGGCAATCATCAGTCCGATGGTGCCTCCATGGCTGGCCAGACCTCCTTCCCATGTGTAAAGAATCTCGATAGGATGCTGCGAATAATAGTCCCACGCATAGAAGAACACATGTCCGAGTCTTGAACCGACAATCGTGGCGATTACCACGTAGATAAGCAGGATGTCGAGCCATTTCTCGGGGGCCCCTTCATGGCGGAACATCCGCTTCATTATCATATAACCGAGGAAAAAGCCGATAACGAACATCAGTCCGTACCATCGTATGGTAACCGGATGTCCGATCAGGATCGGATCAGCCGTCCAGGTGATGTAGTTCAGAAGTGCAGTGATCATTTGGTGGGAAAATTTCGCGTAGGGTAAATTGCGGGATAAAAAATATGGCGTGAAGAGCGGCCGAATCGCGTCGGCGCGTCTTCACGCCATTATCCGGTATTGCGGTCTGGAAAGAAAGGGGGTGAAGTTATTTTCCGTTGACGATTGCCTCTGTGTCGCGGGCAATCATCAGTTCCTCATCGGTTGGAACAACCACAACCTTAACTTTCGAGTCGCCAGTCGAGATTACGGTCTCGGTTCCGCGGGTCTCGGCGTTGATGTCTTCGTCGAGTTCAACTCCCATGAAGGCGAGCGGAGCGCAGACGTTGGCTCGAAGGCCGGTCTGGTTCTCTCCGACACCTCCGGTGAATACGATGATGTCGACGCCACCCATTTCGGCGGCATATGCGCCGATATATTTGGTTATACGCTGCTCGTACATTTCGAGAGCGAGTTGGGCTTTCTCGTCGCCGGCCTTGTCGGCAGCCTCAATCTCGCGCATGTCGCTGGATATTTCGCTTACACCAAGCACGCCGCTCTCCTTGTTGATGATTTTCTGGAGCTCGTCGACACTCAGATTGTGTTTTTTCATTAGGTAGGTGAGCGCTCCCGGATCGACATCGCCCACGCGGGTGCCCATCATGAGGCCTTCAGTCGGAGTCAGACCCATGGAGGTGTCGATGCTCTTGCCATGATAGACCGCTGTAATCGAGCCGCCATTGCCTACATGGCATGTAATGATGCGCATCTTGTTGATGTCGACACCGAGAATCTCGCAGACACGGCCGGAGACGTAGCGGTGGCTCGTGCCGTGGAAGCCGTAGCGGCGCACGCCGTCCTCCTTGTAGAAACGATAGGGAAGGGCGTACATATACGATTTGGCAGGCATCGTCTGATGGAATGCGGTGTCGAACACACCCACCTGCTTGATACCGGGAAGAATCTCCTCGACGGCCTCAATGCCGGTGACGTTGGCGGGATTGTGGAGCGGGGCGAGGTCATAGCAGTCTTTGACCTGCTGGAGAACCTCGTCGGTAATCAGCACGCTCTTGCTGAATTTTTCCGCGCCGTGCACTACGCGGTGGCCAACAGCGTCGATTTCATTGTAGCTCTTTATGCATCCCAGTTCAGGATCCGTCAGAATGTCGAGTACGGCTTTTACGGCACCTTTGTGGTCGACCATGCCGAGTTCGCGGATGGCCTTGGAGCCGTCGTCGAGTTTATATTTCAGGAAGCCGTCGGGCAATCCGATTTTCTCCACGCCGCCTTCAGCCATTACTTCGTTGGTGGCGGTGTCAATGAGTTTGTATTTCACGGAACTGCTGCCGCAGTTCAGAACGAGTATTTTCATTTCCTATAGGTATAAGGTTATGTTTTTCTGATGGTAAGTAACTGGTCGAAATTATTTTGATATTTCCAGGAGATTTTTCTCGATGAAGAAGGCGTGTAGATGTCTACACGACTGATGAAGAGAGGAAAAGATTCGAAAATTTTACCCTGGAAATATTGAAACACTCAGATTAGTAAAGTATAAAATAATTTTGAACAGTTACTTATTAATCATGGATGGCCTGCGAGGCGGTCATGATGATGGTCTTGTAGATGTCTTCGGCCGAACATCCGCGCGAAAGGTCGCTCACGGGAGCTGCAAGGCCCTGGAGAAGCGGACCGACGGCTTCGGCACCAGCCAGACGCTGAACGAGTTTATAAGCGATGTTGCCTACTTCGAGCGAGGGGAAAATCAGCACGTTGGCTTTACCTGCGACATCCGAGTGGGGGGCTTTAAGCTTGGCAACCTCGGGAACTATGGCCGCATCGGTCTGAAGCTCGCCGTCGAGGTGTAGCGAGGGGGCCATTTCACGGGCGATGCGCGTGGCTTCAATCACTTTGTCGACACGCTCATGTTTGGCGCTTCCTTTGGTTGAGAACGATAGGATAGCTACGTGGGGATCGATGCCTGCTATTTCACGGGCTGTTTCAGCCGTGCACACTGCAATCTGGGCGAGCTGTGATGCGTCGGGATCCGGTACTACCGCGCAGTCGGCGAAAACCATCAGCCCGTTTTCGCCATAGGGGCTGTCTTCAGGCAAAAGCATGATGAATGCGCCGGATACTGTATTGATTCCCGGCCGAGTCTTTATAACCTGAAAAGCGGCGCGGAGAACGTCGCCTGTGGTGTGGATTGCTCCCGATACCATTCCGTCGGCATCGCCGGCCTTCACCATCAGACATCCGAAGTAGAGTTCATTTGCAGTGTATCGGCGTGCGTCGTCCATGCTTATTCCTTTGCTCTTGCGGAGCTCAAAAAATAGCGGAGCGTATTTGTCGATGTTGGCATTGTCGGTGGGATCGATGATGGTTGCGTTCCCGATATTCGTGAGACCGAGAGCGTTTGCCTTGGCATTGACCTCCTCAGGATTGCCGAGCAGAATGATTTTGGCAAGTCCGTCGGTAATAATCATGTCGGCTGCTTTCAGATTGCGCTCTTCCGTACCTTCCGGAAGTACGATGCGCTTCATATTTCCTTTATCTCGAAGTTTTAATCGTTCAAACAGTTGCATTCTGTTTAGTTTTTAGTTGTATGGTTGCGGTAATAGGTTGTCTATGGCTGTATTACGTATGCCGGAGCAGTGAGGCTCAACGGCATTGCAAATTTAGCGATTTTCTGTCTAAACGCAATGGTTTTCATGGATATAAAAAGGTCGACGGCTGTGCCTTTTCTGCTTCTCTGGCAGTTGCAGGCACAGCCGTCGGCTGCAATGTAAAAATATTGTCGACTTACTTCGCGTTAGCGTCGAGACCGTCGATAAAAGCTTTCAGATCGTCGCTGGGCGATACTTCATAGAATTTCTGGAAGTATACTTTCGCCTTGTCGACATCCTTGGCGGTGGTCAGGTAGTAGTTGCCGAGACGGCCGAGAACCGCACGATAAATCGGGATACGGCGCTCGTTGGTGGCGTTCGAGGGGTCGGCATCGAGCACTGCCAGTGTCGTTTCGTCGGCAGCGACAACATCGGGAGTAACGGCACCGCGGGCAGCGATGCGGAGGATATCGCTCTTGGTGTTGAGAACCATGGGGTTGTCAGAGATTCGGGCGATTACCTTGTCGATAGTCTGTAGGGCCTTGGCTGCAGCTGCGGCGGAAGCCACGCTGTCGGTGTCGAGGTTGGCGATGGCGAGGTTCTTATAGCGGTTAGCAAGCGAGAGCATGTCGTTGGGGTCGGCGTTTTCGCCTTCCGAGTCGATGTATTTTGCCATGGTGTCGGCAGCTTTGTCATACATCTTGGCCGAAGAATATGCGGCGCTGAGGTCTTTGAGAAGTGAAGTCTTCTCGGGCGAAACAGCCACGGCTTTTTCATACATTTCTACGGCCAGAGTATCGCTGCCCATGTCCTGCAGGAGTTCGCCATACTGGATATAGTCCTGCGAGTTGAGCTGTGCTGTCGGGTTGGCGAAAAGTTTTTCGGCGGCAGCTTTGGCTGCATCCTTCTCCTCGAGAGCCTTTTTGTTGTAGAACTGCAGACGCTGCATGTAGTGGTTGTCGGGCTCTTCGGCAAGAATCTGCGATGCGAGGTCGTAGCTGTCGTTGTAGCGCTTTGCGAAGAAGAGCAGCCCAACCAGACGCTGCTTGTCGCGTTTGAAGCTGTTGGGGTTCTGGATGTACTTCTCGTATTGGTCGGCTGCCATGGTGAGCTGGTTGTTGTCGTAATATTTCTCGGCGAGCTCACGCTGTGCCAGAGCCGAATTGGGCTGTGCGGCCAGAAGATCTTTCAGTTTGTTGATGGCATAGTCGGGGGCAACGGGGAAATATACGCGGGCGTATTTCACGTATGCTTCGGGGTGTTCAAGATTGGTGTCGAAGTTGGCTGCCATTTCATAGAAACCCACGGCATCGCCGATGTTGGTTTTCGCAAGACGGTCTCCTTCGAGAATAAAGGGCGCGGGAGCGTTCTTGACCGCTTTTTTCGCGTCGGCAAGTCCCTTTTCAATCTCGTTGTTGTATTTCACGGGGTCGGCTATGAAGTAAGCACGTGCGATTTCCGTGAGGATGTCGGCATTTTTCTTGGCGAGCTTTTTTGCCTCCTTGAAGTGGCCGGAGGCGGCGGATGCATCGCCGTTGGCCAGATCGAGAGCACCGAGACCGACATAGTTGTAGCCGTTCTGTGCATCGGTTGCGATACCCTTGTCGAAGTTTGCTTTGGCGCCGGCTTTATCGCCCGACTGCAGCGCAATCTGGCCGAGATAATAGTAGGCAGTGGCAAGGTCGGTGCCGCTGGTAGCGCCGAGGTTGTTGGTGAGGATGATCTTGGCTTCCTCAGGCTGGTCGGCGCGGTAATACTCCACGCCATCTTTGAAGCCCTGGGCCGAAGCCGACAGAGCACCTGCCAGAAGCAGGGTGTAGACAAGCTTTGATTTCATTTCTCAGATAGATATTATGTGTTGTTGTTATTTATTTCATTTGTTGGTTGTACATGTCGGCGTAACCCTTTGAAACAGCGGTCTCCGTCAGTCAACCGAAACCATGCGGTGATGTACGGTAGCGGGTAGCACCCCGGTGCTCATCATCAGTTTTTGTCCGCGGAACGAGGTGACGAAAGCAAAGAATCCGTTAGCAAGCGTTCCGGCGCCTCCGGTATTGATCATGTAGATTGACCGGTAGAGCGGATAGCTGCCGTCAAAAATGTAGGCCTGGTAGGGCTTGTAGGCTATGGTGGAGTTGTTGCGGTTGATTCCGAGCACTTTTACCTGGTCGGTGAAGGTGGTGGCTGTTGTATCGTCGACTTCGAGATTCTTGATACGCTCTTCGGCGGTCATGTCGGCTTTTTTAAGGTCGGCTGAAATCCAGCTTACGCCTACAAGACCGATAGCGTTTTTGCGGTTTTTTACAGCCTCGAAAACGGCTTTCATGGTTTCAGCCGAATAGACGTTGGAGGCGTAAGGGGCTCCATGAAGCACGCTGTCGGTCATGTATTTTGCTACCGATGAGCCGCTGTGGTCGAACACTACCTGGATTTTTCCGAGATTCGAAGGGTATACGTCGCGCCATTCGGTGAGTTTGCCGGTGAGAATCTCCTTGAGGTCGGCAACCGAGAGGTTTTCCACCGGATTTTCCGGATTTACAATGACCGCCACGGCATCGACCGCGATTTTTTTCGTTTTGGCAAAATGCTTTTTGTCGCGGAGAAAATCAATCTGGTCTTTGGTGAGTTCATGGCCTACAACGGCCACGCGGGCTTTCCCGAAGAGCAGGGAGTCAACGCAGGCTTTTTCGTCGGTGTAGTAGGAGAGGATTGAAGCGTTGGGATAGACGTATTCAAATACCTCTATTTCCTGCTGCATCACGTTTTCAAACGAGGCATCGCATGCCATGATGCATGTGCCCGAGGTCGACGAGTTGCCTTTTTGCTCCGGACGCTTTCCGGTGCCGTGGCAAGCTGCCATCAGCACTCCGAACGCGGCGATTGCAATTAGTGTGGATTTTTTCATAAAAGCAAAGGTAGCGAATGTTAATTTAACACCCTGCATCCAATGTGCGAAAAATGCTTGCTCCTACCGCTAAAAAATGCAAAAATGAGGAAGCAAGCATATTTCGAAAAGATCGGGGAATTTTCTCAAAGGGATGTATCAAGTCCCCAGAATTGACGGATGGCTCTCCAGATTCCATAGATTATGAACAGGATACCGCCAATCCATCTCAGCCAGGTGAGGAGTTGGGTATGCCAGTCGAAGTAGTTGAGCAGCAGAAGCACACCCATGCCCACATAGACGATTATCATTATAATACCGAAAACCACTCTCATAGTGGAAGGAACAACGCTCTGGGGTTGTTCGTCGTTCTGTCGTGCCATAATTATAGTTGCTTTTAGTTTTTGTTGCTTATAGGGATGGCTGTTATGCTGTTTGTCCGGTTTGACTTCGGAGATACAGCATTGTAAAGCCATGCAGTTGAATTTCCTTTGAATTTTAACACTTTTCAACCCTTATTAGTTCGGACCGTCGGCCAATTTCGTCTGTGGTCATCTTGCGAGATTCAGATTGAGCGACAGGCCGTATGAACTGTTGGTTGTCGGATAGGCCGAGTTCGAGACAATAGGTGTGTTCACCTGATGGTCGAAATAGGCTGCTATGGTGATTGCGCGGCTGAGCACGTAGCTCGCGTTGAAGTTGATTGTGAGTGTGCGCGTTCCAGACGTGGGCTGTGTGTAGTTGCTTTCGATGCGGCGGATGAGAGCCTGCGTGTTTTGCAGCGACAGGTCGGCGTTGACGGTCAGATCATTGCTTACGCCACGGCTTGAACCACGCATCTTCAGAATAGTATTGAATCCGACAATCTTATAGCCGAGGCCCACGGTAAGGCCTTTGGTTGTTGCCTCCACAAGCTGACCGGCCGATGTGTTGAGTGTGAGGGTGCGTTGATCGCGCCACTCGGCGTTTACCTGAAGGTCGTTCCAAAGGGTTGCGTTGAAGCCGATGAGCGGTGCGAAACGTTCCGTTATAGATACGGATGAGATATTGTAGGGCGAAGAGGGAATAGGCGCGCCTGTTAGTTCATCGAGTGTGAATCCGATGTTGTCGCCGGCACTTAGCCAGTTGAGATACGACGAATAGCTCCCTACCGAGTAGGTGCATTGGTAGGCATGGTTGAGGGTGAATGTCTTGAACCACCGGCGCATGTTGCCGAGATTCACCAGGCCGTCGTATGTCACGCGCCAGTTGGGCAGCACATGGGCGAACGATGGGAACGGGTCGAGATATTGTTTTTCGGGGTCAGTGCCGGTGTAGGCCGAGAGGAAAGCCGGAATCAGAACGTCGCTCGACGTCTGCTGTACGCCTCCTACAGCCGGATTGAACGGATGGCCGGCATGCTCGTTATCGCGCATGAAACCGGTGGTGGGATAGGTCAGTCCTTCATATTGCTTCTGTACGCGGCCTGCAATCACGGGAATGTTGTCGATAAGTTTCTGAAACGCGGGGGAGAAATATCCGTCGTCGGCTTTCGACGAACCCAGTGCGGTCTTGATGGCCACATGAGTCTTGGTGTACGAACCCGAAAGGCTGACCGGCATGTCGGCATACATGAACTGTATCTGCGACGTACGGTTGTCCGTGCGGTTTGTAGTCAATTGAATCTTCAGCCCCTTTATGGGCTCAAGCTGGAGTTCGATATTGAGCTCGTTGCCTTTCGACCACATTGCCGGCGACGTCTGGCCGTCGTCGGTTATCAGCCAGCCGCGTTCCTTGGCTTTGTAGATGTAGTTGTCGTCCACGAATCCGAAGGCGAAATCCAGTCCCGGCGACATGGGCCCGTAGTTGGTGCTTTGGCCGAATATATCGCCGATTTCATTACGGAAAAGGGGAATCGACAGGGTGTTGGTGCGCTTCCAGCGAATGGCGATGTTGCGTGGACTCATAGCCAGGCGCAGAGAGTATTCGCCGATGTTACGCCACAGCGACTTCTGATCCTTGAGAATCTCTTCGATGGTGAATTTTACGTTCTGGTCCGACGGAGTCAGAATTTCAATCGAGTTGTTGTCGATAACTCTGAACTTATTCGGGAAAGGAGTGCCGTCGGGTAGTTTGGCAACAACTTTGAGCTTCTTCGTGCGGAGGTTGTGCTTGATTACGAATGTTGTGTCGGGATTGAGTTTGAACGTCCGCTCGTAGCGCTTGGGTTTACGCACGGTCTGGGTTTTACGAGTGTTGGCGAAGCGCTTGTTCACATCCTTCACGAAGGGAATCTTGTTGTAAAGACTCTCGAAGTTTATGCGGCCGTCGATACTGAACGACGACTGATTGGCGATGGTATTGCCCATCGACACGCCGTCGATGGTGGCGCCGCGATCCCAGCGGTAGGTGGCGTTGTAGCTCGCCGACGCCGTGATGAAATCGAGCACTGGGATACGGTTGAACGGGGCGCGGTAGGTGGCCACGAAACTCTGGTTGTAGTTCCATGGCGTACCGAGAGATAGAATTGACTGCCATACGGTGTCTTTCCACTCTTTGTATTTGTCGGGGAACAATTTTCTGTTAACCGCTCCTACGGTCTCTTCAATTCGGGCCGAGGTATTGGAGGTGAACGAAAGGTTGAGCGATTTGGTGATGTTCCATGTAAGTTGCAGCTGACGGTCCCACAGGAAGTTTTTGCTGACCGACACCGGCAGCTGGAACATTACGTCGGTCTCCGAGCGCGTCTGCTGCTCGAAGTAATAGCGACTCATGTTGGTCAGGAACGAGATATTGTTCGGAAGGAAAAAGAATTCCCAGTCCTTCAGGAATTTCAGATTCTTGTTTTTGGATTTAAGCCACGCGAATGGTTTGAGTGGCTTGAACATCGGCGAATAGTTATAGGCCAGGGAGCCGCGGTAGTCGTTGGTATATTCGTATTCAGTTGTGGGATTCGTGCGGCTCTGCTTGTTGAAAGAGAAGTTGAAGGTGAAGTTCGAGGGGTCCCACGGCATGGGTCGGGCGCTTGTAACGTCGAATTTAAGGCCTGAAATTGAGAAACTCTTCACAACATTGGTTTCTACAGCAAACGCTGAGATTGAGTCGCGGGCATGCTGGTCGGGAGCGTCGTCAAGAGCATCCTTGAGCAGGACGTCCTTATCGAGCGGATTGTATTTGGGCGTGGTCTTCTCCTTCGAGTATGAGAAATATATGGGTGCGCGTAGTTTGAGCTTTTCGGGAACGAAGCGCCCCAAATCGGCCTGAATGGCGAAATTATACTGATGATAGTCGTCCATGCGGCGGTCGTTGAGGCCCTGGTCCACATTGCCGAAACCGGCAGTCTCTATATGAGTACCCACGTTGATGGTGGCGAGGTCGCTCAACCCAAGGTTCATGTTGGCCTTGGCAGCCCAGCCGCCCTCCTCGTCGAAGTCGGTGACTTTAAGCTCGTTGATCCACACAATACCGTCCTTTACCACGTTTGCGTTGTTGCGCACTCCAACGAGCATCACTCTGATATCGCTCAGCGAGGGGTTGCCTTTCACTGCCATGCGGTTGCGTTCGTTGTCGGGGTCGCGCGACGTATAGAGCGTGGCATATCCTACGTTGCTCCCCTCTGCGGCCTTGGCGCGGTTGCGCTCCTTTTTCAGTTCCACAAGGTTCTGGAGCTGGAGATCCATGAAGTTCTCAATGGGCCACACCTTGTCGCGGTCGGTTTCTACGTAATTGTTGTAACGTCCGTGAGGGGTAAGCACCAGCGGAATCTCATATTCGTAGAAGTTATTTTTCACATCGGAGCCAAGGCGGATGAACATGGATAGTTCGCCAGACTTGAGATTGGTGACGTCGTCGATCAGGCGCTCTGCGTGAACCCACATCTGGAGCCGCTTGTAGTTGCGCAGGTCGTGTTGCGTGTCGCGGTATACGCCGCGGCCGTCGCCGGCCTGCAGCCCGGTAACTTTAAGTGAGAGCGACTGTTCGTTCAGCTGGGTAATCTGGCTCTGACCCGGGTCGACGATACGTGTCACGCCGGGTGGAAGAACGTAGTTCACCGGTTCGCGGTCGGCATTCTCCTCGATGTTAACCACCGACACGTCGAGATCTCCTTCGGCGGGAAGATCTCCGCGGCTGTTGAGGTTGAAGTCGTAGGTGCGCCATTCGCCGCGCACGAGCTCCAGAGTAGCGAAACGCAGGTGGGTGACCTGTTTGAATCCGGTCATGAACATGCGTGCGAATCTTATGGTCGAGAAGTCGCTAATCGATCCGACAATCTTCTCGTATGCGCTGAGGGGTATCTTGAACTGATACCACTCGGCGGTCTGCTCCTGTCCGTCGCGGGTCAACACTACCGAAGTCTGCTTGTCTGTAATGAAGTTTTTCCCGACAACGAGGTCCTCAGGGCGGATGGAGACCCGATACTGGAAATAGCGTTCGTATTCGTTGAGCGTATTGTCCTGGTTGATGTCTTCAACGTCGGGCACCGAACGAGCGCTCTGGTAGAGCGGGTCTGAAGCATCCTCGGGGGAAAGGGAGTTGCCTTCCACGCCGTTATATCGTTTGTAGCGCTCGAGAATGCTAAGACGCATGTCGTCATAGTCGTATCCGCGGAAGAAATGGTAATTGTCGCCGGCCGGGTCGTTGAGCGGCGAGAAGGGGTCGCTCTGCATGCGCTCGATGGTGGCAGCCGACAGTTTGGAGCGCAGTTTGTTCAGATATTCGTTGTAGGAACTGAAAGAGAACTCCATCTCGTTGGGCAGCCCGTCGAGACCGACGTCCTGCACGGTTCGCGAGCCGCTGTTGTTGTCGAATGCGTAGGTGAGGGAGTTTTGTGAGGAGACGCGTCCCCAAACGGTATTCTGCAGGAACTGATCGTTGCCGTCGTAGGGAATGCCGTTCTCGTAGCTTTTGAGACCGTCTTTCAGAATGTCCTCCGAAATCTCTCCGAAGTTGAAATAAAGGTCACCTCCCTCATAGTTGGGATTGTCGGGATCCATGAAGGGGTTGAGCATCCAGAACTGCACGTATTCGATATTCGACTGCTCGAAATTGGTGTTCTCCATTCGGCGCATAATGCCGCCCCATCTTTTTTCCGGATAAAGCAGTCTGCCTTCGGCATCGATATTGTCGGCATCGAGGTTGTATGGTCCGCGCTCTGTAGGGTAGAATGAAAGGTTCAGTGTCTGGATTACGTTTGATTCGCCGTAGGTCAGTTCTCGGCCCGGGAATATTTCCTGGGAGGTCACTTCGCGCACATAGGGGTTGCTCTGCTGCTTGAAGTCGTTAAGAATGTAGCCGGGAGCCATCGATGAATTGCGCTCGGTAAACATCCGGTCGATATAATACCAGTTCAGAAGAGCTCGGTTTTTGCCGTAGTCCACGTTGTTGCTCAAAGCAGCCTCGGGGAAAAGCGGGTTCTTGCCGGAGTCGAAAGGCGTAGAGGCAAGGAACCACGAATAAGGCGACCGCAGGTCGATGCCTGTCTGCGACGATTCGAAATCGTCAACGTAGGAACTTCCCTGAGCCGAACCGGCTTTTTGCTTATGCGGCACAAGCTGGGCATACTCGGCGGTAAGGTTTAATGTGGAGGGAGCGGTGGCGTTTACAGTCGGAATCTTGTTGAGAAGATTCGTAAGCCACATGAATTTCGTATTGTACGAAAGATTGAATCCGAAAATCGAATTATTGATTATCTCGTCGCCGATATTCACCTTCTCGGTAAGAGCCTTTTCGGAGAAGTGCATGATTGTGGCGCCGATATTGAAATTCTTGTTGATTGCATACTGAAGGTCCAGGCCGAGAAGCGTTTTTCGCTGCATCGAGAAAAGACTTTGATTCTCAAGAGTCACGCTTATGCTCTGCCCGGAGTCGATTATGCTCTGGTTGGTGATTGTAACGATACCCATCGCATAGTCGACCGTATAATCGCTGTTTTCCACAAGCTGCACCCCTCCGGCCATCACAACGACCGAGCCTCGGGGCACATTCATTGCGTTCAGTCGGATCTGCGAGCCCGACGAAGCCTGATAGGAACCAGACAGAATGAATTTGTTCTTGTCGGAGAATTGCCGGGCGACTACCTGAGTGGAGTCGTAAAGCTCTTTATAGACGTATTGCGCGGCAATTGCAGGATTGCCGATTTTCTGCTCGAGATGGCGCCCGAAAGGCTCCGCCACCGGGAAAATTACTTTGCCGGTAGATGATATGATTGTATACCCCTCCACGAAGTCGAAGAACCCGTCGGATGCCGACTGCTGATTGCTGTCGAGTCGGTCGAGGTTCATTACCTGGAGAAGGCTCTGGTTGTTCAGTCCGGGGACCGGTAGATAGTTGATTTCTGTGCCTGTGGTGTCGCTGAGATATTTGATGTTAAGCTTGAAATTCTGACGCGAAAGCTGATAGGCACCAAGCGAATACACGTTTTTCATCATCAGCTTCCACATCGGCATCTTCGGGTCGGTGGTAGTGCTTTTAAGCAGCTTCACGTAGAGGCTCTGCGTGGTGGTCGTAATGTCGCTCGAGAACTCTCCGACCTGATAGACCTGTCCGTTGTAGGTATACTGGAAAGCCACGCCCAGCACCTCGTCGGCGTTGAGCTGGCTTTTTATCGATATGTAGCCGAGAGTTGAATTCAGCGTATATTCCGACTCGGAGAGCAGACGCGCGCTTTCAATCTTCTCATAATCGCGGCCCCCTTCTATCCCATAGGCAGAAAGCGGAGCGAGCGCCTGGGTGACGGTGTTGATGTTTCGCGCGTCGGGATATTGCTCTTTCAGCACGGAGAGCAGATTGTTGCTGTTGTTGCTCGGCACGGGGATGCTCGGGTTCGGTATCCAATAGCTATTGGAAAGCCGGCTGTTTTCGCCCATATCGGCAAAGGCTACGATATTGCGTGCCTGCTCATAGCGCCCGCTCTTGTTGGTGACCCATACCTCGATGCGAGTGATGTTGATACCCGAAGATACGAAAGGAACGCGAGAGGCAAACTGGTCGTAATTGTCGTAGAAATGCTGCGCCAGGAAGAAGTGCCGGTTGGCATCGTACTGGTCGGCATTCACGGAAAAATCCGTAGTCTGGGCGCCTCCTTTGGTGTTCACGCTTTTCGATTCTGAATTCTGCTGCGAGACCAGACCCGTAACGGTCAGTTTGCCGAACTGCAGCTGTGTCTTCACGCCGAAAAGTGCGGTGCTACCACGTATCAGGCTTGAGCCGGTGGTCATTGATACATTACCGGCCTCAATACTTTTCACGATGTCGTCCTCTTTCCCTTCGTAGGCCAGCTTTATATTCTTGGAGTCGAAATCAAATGTGGCGTCGGTGTTGTATGTCATGTCGAAGTTCAGGCGGTCGCCGACCGATGCGCCGATTGTGGCCTGAATCTTCTGCTCGAAGTCGAAAAACGTCTTGCGGCGTGAGTCGAGTGCGAGCGATGGATTGTCTGTCTTGTTGCTTTTGATACCCATCCGCAACTGCACAGAGCCCTGTGTTTTCAACCTTACACCCCCGGGACCGAAGATTTTCTCGAGAGGTCCGTAGTTGAAGTTCATGTCGAAGATGTTGAACGGCTCCTTCTGCTTGTTTTCCTTCAGTTCCTGGTTGCGAGCCTGATAGTATTCCTGCAGGTCGCGCCGTAATTGCCAGTTGTTATACTGCTTTTCGTTGAGAAGAAAGGGTGTGGTGATATCGGTGTCGCCAAGGCGGGTGCGCACTACGTAGAAGCCTGTCGCCGGGTCGAATTCGGCTGTTGTGCGGATATTTGACGGAGTGGCGAGATCGGCCGCGAACTGGTCGGCCATCAGGTTCTCGTAGTTGGATGGTACGGTCTGCTGTACCGGAAACGGCATCATGATTGTGTCCGCCGGATTGGCAGGCGGCAGCACAGGAGGAAAGGCGGGGGGAGGTGTCAGACCGGTAGGCGCCAGAGGCGTCTGGCCCGCAGGCGACTGCGCGAGCGTCAGCAATGCCGTTGCTCCCAGCAACAGAACTGCCATCGGGAGCGTCAAGGCACGTGTATTTTTGAATATATTGCGCAGTCGTCTGGTCGTCATATCATCTGATGCGGACCGCATGCGCACGAATCATCCCGGGTGCAGCCGGCCGTTGCATGAATTAACGGACGCTTATAGCATCTTGAGTGCCTGCTTGATAGCCGATTCCACCCGCAGGGAGGGGTCGTCGGCAAATAGCTTTTTAAGAACTTTCTCGCTGGCCTGGCGCGGGAATCCGAGCATGGTCAGTGCTGCAAGTCCCTCATTGAAAGCGTCGGTAGTTGCTGTCCGCTCTATAATTAACGAAGACTCGACGGGTTTTATTTTATCCCTCAGGTCAACAATGATTCGCTGCGCTGTTTTGGCGCCCACACCCTTTACGGCTTTAAGCTGACGTTCGTCGGCCGTCGCAATAACAGTTTCGAGTTCGGCCGGGGCTATTGAGGATAATATTACCCGCGCCGTATTGGCTCCGACGCCGCTCACTCCGATGAGCAGACGGAACAGTTCGCGCTCGCGGGTTGTGGCGAAGCCGAAAAGTAAATGCGCGTCCTCACGGATAACTTCGTGAAGCAGCAGTTTTGCCTCAGTCCTTCCTTCAAGTTGCGAATATGTCGACAATGATATGCCGATTTCGTAACCGATTCCATTATTGTCGATTATAACCGACGCGGGATTAAGCTCCGCGATATTACCTTTTATATATTCGAGCATCGTCTATCCGTTTGTACAAAGTATGTACAAAAGTACTAATTCGCTCCGACATTGCAAAACACCATCCGGGCGGCTGTTTCGGAAATAATGCTTACCTTTGCAGTCGGAATTGCAGATGCAATCAAAATAATCCATGTGCCATATGAAGATATTCACCGCGATTTGCGGTCTGCTGCTTATTGCCTCGTGTGAAACGGGCGCCAAAGCGCAGTCCAATCAGTCTGCCTCAAGGCTAAACGGAAATGCTGAAAGAATCTCGCCGGTAAACGATTCTGAACGCCTGGACCGTCTGGAGGCACTTGTAGAAGAACGTGTAAGCTACACTCCGCAGATTCATGGAGTGGTGCGCGCACGCTGGGAAGGGGAGTTCGGCCATGACGACGAGCCGTTTCGACATCGGTTTCAGGTGCGGAATGCACGTGTGTTTATCGAGGGGAATGTGCTTCCTGGGGTGAGCTACTATGTGCGTGTTGATGCGTGTGATCGCGGCAAGTTCAAGATTCTCGATGCCTGGGCTCGTTGGCGCTTTCATGACAATTGGCGCATTCAGGCCGGACAGTTCCGCATTCCCTATGGTATAGACTGCTTCCGTGGCCCCGGAACATATATTTTTGCCAACCGGTCGTTTCTCCACAAATATCTTTTGAATATGCGTAACGTCGGCCTTCGCGCCGGATATTATGGGACTAAGATTCCTCTCGTTGTTGAAGCCGGACTATTCAATTCCACGGCGATGGCAGACCACGACAAATGGCAGCGCGCTGTAAATTTCGCCACCAAGATGAACTATAGGGTTGGACCGGTTACACTTTCCACATCCTTTGCCTCGGTGGAACCGGATTCAGTGCGTATGAATCTATGGTGTGGAGGTGCCACATATTCCTCGGGCCGTTGGCTTTTCGAGGCTGAGTATCAGAATAAGCATTATACTAATAAGGCGCATAAAGCTACACAAGGTTGGAATATATTCGGGGTCTATACGCTTCCATTGGTCAATAAGGGGGTATTTAACCGTCTGGATTTTATGGCGCGTTATGATGGTATGACAGATTGTTCCAACGGAACCCGCAATGATGATGGCCTCCTTATTACGAATGATTCCCGAAGGCAGCGGCTCACGGTGGGTGCACAGATTGCGTATGTCAAGATGCCGCTGAAAGCCCTAATCCGCTTGAACTACGAGCACTTCTTCTATCCGTCGGGAATTGCAGCCGCAGTAGGCGAGTCCAATAAAGTAGTTGCGGAGCTTGTTGTGCGGTTCTGATGGCCGTGCGGTTTGTGGGCGCGTTAATCGATGATTAACTCCCGAAGTATCGCATCGGCTGTAAGCCAGTCGCTTTCAGGGATTCTTACTCGGTTCTCTTTTGTATAGAGCATACTGCCAGCTTTTTGTATATTGTCCAGTAGCTCGCTTGTCAATGCCGGATCAAATATTTGCTTTGCAAATTCAATGTCAAGCCCGTAGGATGTCCGCAGCGAGGTGATAATGTAGTCGTTAAGTCTGTTTTTTGCAGTTTCAGCTTCTGCCTCGGCAGGAAGTGGAGATGCCGCCATTCGGTAACATTGCTCTATCCCCGCGATATATTCCTTTATATTGCAGGGGTTCGACCGGCGTGTCAGTCCGTCGAAACTATGGGCGGAAGCTCCAAGACCGAGATACGGAGTGTAATTCCAGTAGCTTGAATTATGTCGCGCCTCCATGCCCGGGCGGGCGTAGTTGGATATTTCATAATGCGTATATCCGTTGGCGCTCATTGTGGCGCAATATCTTGAGTAGATTTCAACCGCTGTGGTCTCGGATGTTTCCGCTACTTCTCCCTTCAGCATTTTGGCATATAATCTTGTTCCGGGTTCATAGGAAAGAAGATAAGCCGAAAGATGAGGAGGCCTGAATGCAAGCATCCGTGCCAGATCGTCCATAGCATGGCTGGGAGTCTGGCCCGGCAGTCCATATATCAGGTCGGCATTGAAGTTGATTCCTGCTGATGCAAGCGTTTCAAGCGCTTCAAGCGACTGGTGGGAAGTATGGTTTCGGCCAATCGCTGCCAGCATCTTAGGGTCAAACGATTGCACTCCGATACTGATTCGGTTTATCCCAAGCTCTCTGTATTGCCTGAGAGACTCGCCTGTAATGTCTTCCGGGTTAGCCTCAAGTGTGCACTCTTCCCATACCGGATTGCCGAAAATCCGGGTTAGCCCGTCCATAATGCGTTTCAATGTGGCCGGTTGCAGTAATGAGGGGGTCCCTCCACCTAAGTAAAGCGTCCGGAACGGTTCGTCGATTTCGGCTCTTCGCAGTTCTGCTTCATGAATCAGTGCATCGGCATAGGTCACCTCATCGGAAAGCGACGGTTGGGAGAAAAAGTCGCAATAAGAACACTTACTGCGACAGAATGGTATATGGATGTAGAGTCCGGCCAAAACAACAGACGGAAGGGATTAAATATTCTGCAGGTGTGTTTTACTGCTCGAATATATAGGAGTAGGAAGTTATGATTTTATCCATCTTGCCGTCGGCCCGCAGGGGTTCCGGGTTGAGGATGCCGTCGGAGTTGACGGTAAGGTTAAACCGGTTGGCATACCCTTTGCCGAGGGCATTTTCGATACACTCCGCACTTTTGGTCAGCTCTCCGGCCTGTGCATATAGACATCCGAGCGTGTACGATGCGCATCCGTCTGAATCGTTCGCCTTAGTGCGGATGCTGTCGGCCCATTTTACAGCGCCTTCTTTATCTCCGCTTGCCAGAAGTGCGAAGCCATGCAGGGATGCCAAATCGCTGTCGGCACTGCCGAGAGCGGCCATACGGCGGTAGATCGAAAGCGCATCGGCGTGTTTGTCGAGGGTCTTGTCGACTATAGCGCCACGATACAGATAGAGTGACGCATTGTCGGGGTGATCGATAATCATCTCTCCAAGCAGGTCGGACGCTTCCTGTCCGTGGCCAAGATCGTTGAGAATCAAAGCCTTTTGCAGAAGGACCTCCTGAGTATCGGCTGATTTGGCCATGGCCTTCTCAATAGAGGAGAGAGCATCGTCGAAACGTTTCTGAGCGCGGTAGATTTTTGCTGCAGTGAGCAGATATTCGCCTTTTTCGTCGCCCATGCCGATTGCGCGGTTCACATTGTCGAGTGCCTGAGGATAGTCGCAGAGCGCCAGATAGCATTCGGCAAGCGAATTGTAGATTCCGGCGTAATTATACAGATTGGCATCGATAATTTTGTTGTAGTCGGCTATTGCCTGGGGATAATGCTGGTGGGCCTGGGCGATAACGGCACGCATATACGGGAACATGCCCTGATCCGGAGCCTGATGTATTGCATTGGAGAGCGCAGTGATTACGGCCGGATAGTCGGCGCTGGCCATGTCGATGAGCTGTTGGAAAGCTTTGGGGTTATTGTCGGTGGAGATGGCCATGAGAAGGTCGTCGACGGCTCCGGTGTTATTGCCGAGTTGTCGACGTATGCCGCTGCGGCGTACGTAAATATCGCTGTCGGCCGGCATCATTGCCACTGCATCGTCCATATACTCCGAAGCCAGGCCGAGATTGTTCTCCTTGATTGCCACTCGGGCCAGACCTGTCAATGCTTCCGCACTACGGCCATTATTGGCACGCAGACGGTTGTAGTCGGCTTTTGCCTCGGCATATTTGCCAAGCTCGTATTCGCAGTTGGCTTTCTGGTAGAGAGCCATGAACGAGGTCGGATCGAAGGAAAGCGCTTTTGTGAAGTCGCTCAGGGCCTCGGCCGGCTTTTCAAGCATCTGATATATCTCTCCACGGAGAAGATGGCATTGGAAAAGCATATCGGCATCGCCCTTGGGCGCGTGGAGAATGGCGTTGTCAATATCCGAAAGCGCTCTCAGATATTGGTTGAATTTATAGTATTCGTTGGCACGCCGGAAGTATATCTCGTAGTTGTCGGGATTGGACTGTAGTTCCTGATTGTAAACGTCCATCATCGCTTTGGTCATGGGATCGTTGAGGCCGCTTTGGGCGAATGCCGTAGAAGCGGCTGCTGCGACGACGGTGGCAATCAAAAGTCTGGATGGTTTCATGTATGAATACTTGTTGTGATGATTATCGTGAGTTATTTACTTGTCGCCGTCAATGGCGTTTACTGCCATGCGAAGAGTTGTAAGCTGTTCGAGCAGATCCGGCAGGAGATGGAGCGCGAGCATGTTGGCTCCGTCGCTTTTTGCAACTTCGGGACGCGGATGTGTCTCTATGAAGATTCCATCGGCGCCGACGGCTATGCCGGCACGTGCCACGGTGGCGATGAGGTCCGGGCGTCCGCCGGTTACTCCCGCACTCTGGTTCGGCTGCTGGAGCGAATGTGTCACGTCGAGAATTACCGGACATCCGTTCTTCTTCATTTCCGGTATGCCGCGGTAATCTACAATGAGATCCTGATAGCCGAAAGTCGTGCCGCGCTCGGTAATGGCAACATGGTTGTTGCCGGCATCGCGGACTTTCTGCACAGCATACTTCATAGCTTCCGGCGATAGGAACTGGCCTTTCTTTATGTTGACCATTTTCCCTGTGCGGGCCGCAGCTACGAGTAGGTCTGTCTGGCGGCAAAGAAATGCCGGAATCTGAAGAATATCGACATATTCGGCAGCCATGGCCGCCTCTTCGGCCGTGTGGATGTCGGTTACTACCGGGATTCCGAAAGTCTTGCCAACTTTACGCAGGATTTCGAGCGCCTTGATATCGCCGATGCCAGTAAAGGAGTCGATACGGGAGCGATTGGCCTTGCGGTAGCTCCCTTTGAAGACATAGGGAATGTTCAACCGGGAGCATACTTCCGACACTTTTTCGGCAATTTCAAACGCCATCTCCTCACCTTCGATTACGCAGGGCCCCGCAAGCAGAAAGAAGTTGCCTGTAGAGCTGGAACGAAGATAAGCCGATATATCCGGATTGTTCATATTATATTTTAAGTTGTTGCTGATTGATAATTCGTGGAGCACTTTAATTTTCGAGTTGGTTGACCACATGGACTGTCTGGCATGCCATGAGTGCGGCAGTTTCTGTACGCAGCCGTGCGTCGCCCAGAGAAACGGGTACGAATCCGATATCAGTTGCCTGCCTGACCTCCTCTGGTGAGAAATCCCCTTCGGGGCCGATTGCAATCACTACATCGGATCCTTCGTGGAGTTCTCGCGAGAGCAGTTTACGTTCCATTTCGTTCATACAGTGGGCTATGAAAAGCTGCGCGCTGCTGTCTACGCTCTGAATGAACTTCGACCACGGCGTCATTTCGCAAACTTCAGGACAAATTCCCTTGAGGCTTTGTTTCATGGCGGAAACCGCTATCTTCTCAAGTCGCTGCTGCTTGATGTCCTTTCGTTCGGAGCGCTGGCAGAGGAGGGGAACAATGCGGTCAACCCCTATTTCAGTGAGTTTTTCCACAAGCCATTCCATCCGGTCGATATGTTTGGTCGGGGCAACGGCAATGGTGATGTTTCCGCGCCAGAATTTATCCACCTTCTCTCTGCCGATGATCTCAAGACGGGTGCGTTTGGCGTGAGCTTCGACAATGCGGCATGTGTAGCGCGTGCCGCGGCCGTCAATTACCTCTACCACGTCGCCCTCCTGCTTGCGGAGCACTCGCACGCAGTGCTGCGAGTCGCTTTCGGGAAGCGTCAGTGTCTCAAGTATATCCGGTGCAAAGAATTGGATCATATTTCCAGCTTTGAAATTGGAGTCGGTTATAATATTTCTGATTCGCTCACCATTCCCGGGGCAGGCGACTGGGTATTCTCCGCTTCCTTGATTTCTTCAGAGGAAGTCGGCTTTTTGCTGTCGTGGAAGATAAAGAAGAACAGTATTCCGACAACAAGTGCGTATGCAGCGAAAATATACCAGCATGTCCGCCAGCCGGCAAGCTGTTGTTCGGGGGAAAGCCCTGCGGGTACGAAACGGTTGACGATTGCCATGGCCGATAAAGTGCCGATTGTTGCTCCGAATCCGTTTGTCATAATCATGAACAACCCCTGTGCGCTCGATCGGATGTTGGGGGTGGTCATTTTGTCGACGTACAGGCCGCCGGACACGTTAAAGAAATCGAAGGCTATACCATAAACGATACACGACAGCAGGAACATCCAAAGCCCTCCGTCGGGATTGCCGGCTCCGAAAAATCCGAAACGGAAAACCCACGCGAACATCGACATCAGCATAACGCCCTTTATTCCGAATCGTTTCAGGCAGATGGGAATAAGGAGGATACACAGCGTCTCACTGATTTGCGACAGAGAAATCAAGGCATTAGCGTTGCGTGCCGCCCATGCGTTGGCGAATTCCGGAATATTCTCGAAACTGGTTATATAGGGATTGGCATATCCATTGGTTATCTGTAGCGAGACGCCCAGAAGCATGCTGAAAAGGAAAAAGATTGCCATCTTCTTCTGCTTAAAGAGTTTGAATGCATTGAGCCCGAGCGATTCGCTGACCGAGGCTCCCTTGGCGACTTCCGAAGTAGGGCATTTGGGCATCGTCAAGGCATAGAACATCAGCACGAAGCTGAAAAATGCCGAGGTAAAGAGCTGCATGTAGCTTGTCTGGAAATGAGCTCCTTCCGGACCGACGAAATTCACGAAAAGCATCGCGCATATGAAGCCAATGGTTCCCCAGATGCGTATCGGCGGGAAATCCTTGATAGTATCCATATTTGCTTTCGTAAGCGCATTGAAAGCCACGGAATTTGCAAGGCCGATTGTAGGCATGAAGAATGCTACCGAAAGGGTATAGAGTGTGAACAGTGGCGCAAACTCTATCGAGGATGCGGTCATACAGTAGACTCCGGCTGCTGCCATGAAAGCACCGGCCAGCAGGTGCGACAGGCTCAGCATGCGTTGTGCCTGAATCCAACGGTCGGCAATAATACCGATTACCGAGGGCATAAACAGCGATACAAGTCCCTGAACGGCGTAGAACCAGCCTATTTCAGCTGCCAGTCCGTTTCTCGACAGGAAATTGCCGAGTGAAGTTAAATAAGAGCCCCATACGGCGAACTCCAGGAAGTTCATTATCGACAGTCGGATTTTCAAGCTTTTCATCAGTTGTGTTTTAAGGTTTTATTTGCTTTTACGTGAATTGAGTATGTGTTTTATGCGTGCTGCTTGCTCATACTCCTCTCTTTCAATGTATTTGTTCATCAGCTCGGTGAGCTGGTGGTCGGTCATGTTTTCAATCGGTTCTCCGGCGTCAATGTCGTTATCCGTTATATCGTGGGCTTCGCCGTCGGGCTCCGTTGCCGAGGCTTCCTTGATTTCCATAATGAAGCCGGTCTCTTCAAGAATCTCAGGCGTCGTGTAAATCGGGCTCTGAGTCCGCATTGCTATGGCTATGGCATCGGAGGTGCGCGCGTCGATTATCACTTCGTTTCCTTCCGCATCGATAAAAGTGAGATCCGACGAGAAAATCCCGTCCTCAAATTTGTGGATGAAAACTTCGCGCAATTCGAGGTGAAACGCATGACAAAGCGATGTAAAAAGATCATGCGTCATAGGGCGCGGAGGAATTATTCCTTCCATTTTTATCGCAATCGCCTGTGCTTCCGATGCTCCGACAACCACAGGTATGCGATACGGACCATCCGTCTGGGCCAGAATAAGGGCATATGCGCCGCTTTGTATCTGACTGTAGGATATGCCCATCACGCGCAGTCGTACGCGTCGGCCATTCGGTTTTTCCCGGTTGCTGTTGGTTGTCATTCTTGGTCTGATCGGAGTGGTTTCGAATCGGATATATTTATATAACGACATTTCGGCCGGTTATTATGCCGCTGCTGATGCAAAGGTGCGAATTTTTATCGTAAATCACTCCGAATTGCCCGGGAGCGATACCTTGAACTTTGTCTTCAGATTCCACGACATATTCGTTTGCGCCCAGATGTGTCAGCCGGGCTTTAGTAAAATTAGGCGCATGTCGGTTCTTGAACGTGATTTCCAGTCCGGAAATACCGTCGGGCCATGGTTTTTCGGTTATGAAGTGCATCTCGTCGAGATGGAGGATGCGGCCGTATTGTTTTTCGCAGTCGTAACCGTTGGATACGTAGACTACGTTGTCTGGAATGTTCTTCTTCACGACATACCATGGCCCACCGCTCAGCCCCAACCCTTTGCGTTGTCCGATTGTGTGAAACCAGTATCCGCGGTGCTCTCCGAGCTTGCGGCCGGTCTCGATTTCCACTATTGGACCGGGGCGCTCTCCGAGATGGCGCCGGATAAAGTCGTTATAGTTAATTTTGCCGAGGAAACAAATCCCCTGACTATCCTTGCGGTAGGCATTCGGCATATGCGTTTCTACGGCTATACGGCGCACTTCGGCTTTGGGGAGGTCGCCGATGGGAAACATCAGGTGGCTGATCTGTTCGTAGGATATCCGCGCAAGAAAATCGGTCTGGTCCTTTACCGGGTCGACAGCGGTAGCCAGCCATGTCTTGCCGTCGATAACGTCGGTGGTGGCGTAGTGGCCCGTAGCCGTCTTGTCAAATTCATGCCCCCACTTCTGTTCGAAGAAACCGAACTTGATCATTTTGTTGCACATAATGTCGGGATTGGGCGTAAGCCCTTCGCGCACTGTGCGTAGCGCATATTCCATTACGTTATCCCAATATTCCTTATGCAGTTCCACCACGTCGAACGGGAGGGCATATCGCGATGCTATGAAACGACACATTTCGATGTCTTCCTCCGCCGCGCAATCACCTTCGTCATTGTCCATTCCTATGCGGATATAAAAAAGATGAACGTCGTGTCCCTGTTCAAGAAGGCGATGAACGGCAACGGCGCTGTCGACGCCTCCGGATATTAAGGCCGCTATTTTCATTTCATGTATTGGTGTTATTTTGCCGGTAGGAGACAAATCAGTCCGGAATCATCTTTTTGCGTACTGATGCGAATGCCTCCAGAAGGCCGTCGACCGAGAGTGTTTTTGAAAGAATTTCGTGTTTGGGATTCAGATAATAGAATGTGGGCGTCTGACGCATATCGAGCATTTCGTCGATGTCGGGCGTCGCGCCTACAATCCAACGCTTGTTGTAGCCGGCCGTCTGCGCTTTCCATTCGTCGGTTGGCTCCCCCGGATAAATACTTACTACCGTTATCAGACCTTTGTCGAGCAGCATGTTGAGATTAAAGTCGGCCTGAAGGCGCGTTCTGGCCAATTGACAGTCGTCGCAGTCGGGGTCGTTGACGAACAGCAGTACGTATGCCCGCTGAGGAAGTTCGGAAATGGAGCCCGTTGTGCCTTCCGGTGTCCTCCATCTGATATCCGGTGAGGTCATTCCTACCTGGGAATGTTCAAGCGCCTTGGCCTGATACTCAAAACGCGCACGCTCGGCTTTCCCGATTTTGCCGTTGGCCGCCACAGCGCGTGCGAAAGGCAGATAGCATTCGTCGCATTGGATTCTCGCTGTATCGGCGTAGAATGCTCCTTCGGCTATCTCGGCGAGAGAGAGCATGTTTTTGGGATTTTTGTTTACCTCTTTAATCAGGTTGTCGATGCTCCGGTGTACTACCGTGGCATCGGCGTGAGGCATCAGGTTGGCATACACGAGAAAAGCCTCATTCAGTTTCGAAAGATGGGAGAACGCGCTCTTAAGGTTGGCGCGTTTCCAGAAATTCTCGATGAAGTAGTTGGACCGCTCGGTAAAGTTCTCAATCGATTCCGGTATATTCGGATATTCGAAGAGTTGTCCTTGGGGTGTATCGGCTGAGGCGAATAGTGCCGCCGTAGCCGCGAGAGTCATTATGATGGTTCTGGGGAATTTCATAAGGCGTAATGGGAAAGATGCAATTCAAGCACAATGCAAAGTTAAATAAATCGGAATTGAATGGCAAACCGTTAACTTAAATTTTAGCTATATGGGGTCTGTAGCATTAAAAACTAAATTTCATAGTCGGGTGTTAAGATTAAGTAAACGGGACGATGGAATGCGTTTATCGTCCGAAGTGGTTCAACTAAATTTATCAATGGGCCTCATGGGATATGAAAGTAATACAAATAGCATGGATTTGCCTCTCATTGCAGTGATCGGAGGCGGATTTGCCGGCCTTAACTTTGTAAAACATATTGATTTACGAAAGTATCGTGTTGCTGTGATAGATGAGAATAACTATCACTCGTTTCCTCCGCTTTTCTATCAGGTTGCTTCCGCCGGACTGGACCCCTCGAGCATCTGCTTCCCGCTGCGACGCGAACTCCGCAAACTTAGAAGTTCTAATGTGAGTTTTCATCTCGGCAGGGTGGAATCTGTGGATTTCGCTCGGCGGAACATACATACCGATTCCGAAACTATCCGGTATGATATGTTGGTGATTGCGGCCGGTACAATCAACAATTTCTTCGGGATGCCGCAGTTGCAGGACTCCGTTTATACCATAAAGTCGACTGCTGAGGCACTTCGCTGTCGCAATGATATCCTCCGGCTTATGGAGCGGGCTGCCATAGAGAAAGATGGAGCGCGCCAGAAGGCAATGTTGCAGTTTGTTGTAATCGGTGGCGGTCCGGCCGGAGTTGAAATCGCAGGTGCCCTTGGCGAGATGAAGCGGTATGTTTTGCCGCGCGAGTATCCGTCTATCCCTTCTGAAAATATGAGTATTACTTTGCTGGAGGGGACCGACCGGCTGCTTGGCACAATGAGTTCCATGGCGCAACAGACGGCAATTCGGGATTTAAACCAGCTTATGGTCGATGTCAGACTCAAATGCCTTATGAAAGATTTTGCCGACGGCGTAGTGACCCTTGCCGATGGCGAGCGGATACCGGCATCGCATCTCATATGGACTGCAGGTGTAACTGCTTCTGCGTTCCGGCTCGACGGAATGGAGCCGGAATTTAATCCCAGGGGACATGGCGCTCGTTTTGTAATCGACCGCTATTGCAGAGTCAAGGGACTGGAAAATGTCTATGCCATAGGCGATATTTCCATAATTGAGGGAGATGCCGATTATCCGAAAGGACATCCGCAACTCGCGCAGGTTGCCATTCAGCAGGGGAGGCTCTTGGCCTCGAATCTTAATGTTCCTGCAAATGCCCGGCCGTTCAGCTATAACGATAAGGGGGCAATGGCAACTATCGGACGAAATAGGGCTGTCGTCGATATGAAAAACAGTCATCTTACGGGTTTCCCCGCGTGGCTTACGTGGATGTTTGTCCACTTGATTTCACTTCTGGGTATGCGCAATAAGCTCACTGTTCTTATAAACTGGATATGGGCGTATTTCAATTATTCTACCTCTTTGCGTCTTCTAATCCGTCCGGCGAGACATCCATTTAAAAACAAGAGTCTCTATGCGGCACTTATTGCATGGCTTATCCCGATAATGGGTTTTGCCGACAATACTGACAGAGATAAATATCTTGAGATTAATCTGCCGGACCACTGGCGCTATGTATCCGAGCAGACCATCGAGGCGCCGGACAATCTTACCGGATGGTGGCGCGTGTTCGGTGATTCCACACTTGATTCACTCGTTGCACGTGGCCTTGAGACGAATCTTACAGTGGCCGAGGCCTACCATCGTTCGCTGGCCTCAAAAGCAGCCATAGGCTCAGCGCGTGCCGCGTTCTATCCTGAAATCGGACTGACCGCCGGATATACGCATGCCCGCACCTCGGGTCGCACCACTTCAATGTCTATGAACCCTGTTACTGAAAGTTATTTCAATGCCGGCCTGAACGCAAGTTGGGAAATTGACATCTTCGGGCGTATCGCTAAGGGTGTCAAAGCAAAGAAATCCGCGTATATGGCTTCCAAAGCCGAGTGGGCCGGAGCAATGGTAAGTATCACCGCTCAGATAGCGTCACAATATATCCAGCTTCGGGCTTTTCAGGCGCGTATGGCTGTGGCAAAAGCCCATCTCGAAAGTCAACACAAGGTCGTGGCTATTGCCGAAGCGAGATATGAGGCTACTCTCGCGTCGAAACTTGATGTTGCTCAGGCTCGGGAAACGTATTATGCCACAGCGGCTACTATACCTCAGTTGCAGAATTCAATTAACCGGTGCATCAATGCTTTGAGTGTTCTCGTAGGTATTGACAATCCTTCAATTTCAGCTATGGTTTCCGCCGATTCCTCGGCCATCGTTTTGCCGAACCCGGATCGGCTTATTGGAATAGGTGTGCCGGCCGACCTGCTCCGTCGTCGCCCCGACATTGCTCAGGCTGAGATGGAGGTAGCATCCCTTGCTGCTCAGGTAGGGGTTGCCAAGAGCGATTTCCTTCCCACCCTTACAATCAACGGCACTATCGGAACGCAGGCACACTCCATTAGCGATCTATTCAGTCACGACAGTTTCGCCTATAGCATTGTGCCTACACTTAACTGGACTGTTTTCGATGGATTCAGCCGTAAATACGCACTTTCACAGACCAGGGAACAGCTGAAAGCGGCTGTCGACAATTATAATCTTACAGTCTTGTCGGCTATCGAAGAGGCCGACAACGCAATTTCCACCTATGTGGAGTCTCTGATTTATAAGGACGCATTGCGCAAGGTTATCGAAGCAAACGACGAAGCATTGTGTCTCGCTGTAGACCGCTATAAGAATTCCCTTTCGCCGATGAGCGATGTTGTGACAGCTCAAATCAATGCATTACAGGCCGAAAGCAATCTTATTGCAGCCGACGGGTCGGCCTTATCGGCTCTGGTAAGCCTCTATGAGGCTTTGGGTGGAGGATTCGACATCAACAGTTTCTCAATCGGACGTTAATAGATTCTAATGTCATCAATACAGGAAGTTATATGAAACACATTTTCAATACATTCCTTCCGGCGATTATTCTGCTTGCTCTTATGTTGGCCGGTTGCGACCGCGATAAGTCTAAAAGATCCGACACATCATCGGCCGAAAGCGTTGATGTGACTATGCCGCAGGTAGATTCAGTGGTTCTTCATAAACAGTATCCGGCATATGTCAGTGCTGAAGCTGAATCCGACATCGTGGCAAGGGTAAACGGCTACATCCGTCAAAAATTCTTTAAAGATGGCGACTGGCTCCCGGCTGGAGCTCCTTTGTTCGCTATCGAGTCTACAACCTATGCCGACCAGGTAAGTAAAGCAGAAGCTGCATTAAAAACTGCCGAAGCGTCTTACGATTATGCATCCAAGCAATACGAAGCCATGAAAAAGGCTCTTGAAAGCGATGCCGTGTCGAAAATGGAAGTCATTCAGGCCGAAAGCAACATGGAGCAGGCAAAAGCATCAATAGCGACTGCGCGCGCATCGCTGCAGACAGCCCGTATGATGCTCGGCTACTGCACTGTGCGTACACCCTTTGCCGGACATGTGGCTTCGCCGAATGTAGATGTAGGAGATTACGTGTCGGGCGAGGCATCTCCAGTCGTCATCACAAGGATATACGATGATTCAATCATCAAAGTGAATTTTTCTATCGACGACGATGAGTATCTGAGTCTCACTTCCACTGCCGCCGGGCGAAAGGTTGATTTGGATAAAGTGCCTGTTACTTTCGGCGACTCGATACTGACCAAGTATGTTGGAAAACTTGAGTATCGCGCCCCTGATGTGAATAAGTCGACCGGCACTGTGTCCTTGCGCGTCGCCATTCCGAATCCCAAGGGGGAATTGAAAAGCGGTATGTATGCCACCGTATGGCTTCCGACCGGAGTCAACCCGAAGGCCGTGCTGGTGCGGGATGCTTCTATCGGCACGGATCAGCTCGGAAAATATCTTTACGTCGTCAACGATTCCGATAAGGTGGTATATACTCCCGTGAAAGTCGGCGAACTCTATCAGGACAGCCTCCGTATAATTTCTTCCGGCCTTAAGCCGACCGACCGCTACGTAAGCCGTGCGCTCCTTAAGGTGCGTGACGGAATGACGGTCCGCCCTGTTGAAATTAATAACAACAAACACTGAGCTGCCTTATGTTTTCGCGATTTTTCATCGACCGGCCTATTTTTGCCACTGTTCTCGCCATTCTTATGGTACTTGTCGGTCTCATAACGGTCAAGACACTTCCAATAGCGCAATATCCGAATATTTCGCCTCCGACCGTAGGAGTATCCGCCACGTATCCCGGTGCCGACGCCGAGACCGTAGCCGAGGCTATAGGCGAACCTATCGAACAGGCCGTCAACGGTGTGGATGGGATGCTGTATATGAGTTCAAACTCGGGCAACGACGGTTCATACAGTCTTCAGATTACGTTCGAAAACGGTACGAATCTCGACGATGCGTCCGTAAAGGTCCAGAATCTCGTCAGCCAGGCTTCCGCGCAGTTGCCTAATGCGGTCACCCAGCAGGGTGTCACGGTAAATTCCCGGTCGAGCAATATCCTGCTGTTTGTAGCGCTTGAGAGCGACGATCCGCAGAGATACGATGCCCTTTATCTTACGAACTATGCCCAGCTGCATATTGTCGACGAACTGTCGCGTCTGGAGGGTGTGGGTGGTGCCAGCGCTTTTGGTGCGGGAGACTATAGCATGCGCGTCTGGATGGATCCGTCGAAAATGAGTGTGCGTGGTGTCACTCCTACAGATGTTCGTGCGGCAATTGAAGCTCAGAATATGGAGGTTTCGGCGGGTTCGGTCGGTGCTGCGCCCGATACCGACAATACGCCATTTCAGTTTACGCTTACATCCAAGGGGCGGCTTGTCACTCCCGAGCAATTCGGCAATATTATCGTAAAGACTGATACTCAAGGAAATGTATTACGTCTGCGCGACATTGCTTCTGTAGATCTCGGTAGCGAGAGCTACAGCAGTGTCTCCAAAGTATCCGGGCGTTCGGCGGGTCTGATTGGCATCTATCAGCGTTCCGACGCAAATGCTCTCGATGTGGCAAAAGAGGTGGAATCCAAGCTCGCCGAACTCGAACAGTATCTGCCTGCGGGAGTCCATTGCAGGATTCTTATGAATACCACCGATTTCGTTACGGAAAGTATCGACGAGGTCCTTGTTACATTTGTCGAGACGACACTAATCGTGATGCTTGTAATTTTGCTGTTTCTGCAGAGCTGGCGTGCGGTCATAATTCCCATGATTACCATACCGGTCTCACTGATAGCAACATTCGCGGTGATGAAACTGCTCGGCTTCACGCTTAATACCCTTACGCTTTTTGGCCTGGTGCTTGCAATCGCCATAGTGGTCGACGATGCCATAGTGGTGGTGGAGGACTGTTCACGCCTCGTGGATGAGGGGACACTCTCCCCGCGCGATGCGGCCCGCAAGGCGATGGTTGAACTTCAGGGGCCTGTGGTGGGCGAGGTACTCGTTCTGTTGTCGGTATTCATTCCCACCGCATTCATTTCGGGAATTACGGGGGAACTATACAAGCAGTTCGCTCTTACCATAGCTGTTTCTACGGCTTTCTCCGGGTTCAATGCCCTCACGTTCACTCCGGCCATGTGTGCGCTATTTCTCCGTAAATCAAAGCCTACGCGCTTTTTCCTCTATCGGTGGTTTAATGCCGGATGGGTAAAGACCGTGGAAGTCTATACTTCGCTCTTGGGCCGCTGTCTGCGTCATCCGGCCGTGGCCATAGGTATTTACCTTGTGTTGTGCGGAGTTGCATTCTGGGGTTTTGTCAAATGGCCGACCAGTTATGTGCCTGAGGAGGATATGGGTTATTTCCTTGCCTCTGTACAGCTTCCCGAGGGGGCGTCGCTTGAGCGGACGGAGCGTATCGTTGACCGCGCGTCGGATATGCTGCTTGCTATGCCGGAGGTTGCTGATGTTATCGAGATGTCAGGCTTTTCATTCATGGCCGGTGGCGCCGGCAGCAATCTCGGAACGATGTTCGTGGTTTTGCGTCCCTGGAGCGAACGAAAGGGGAAGAATCATACCGTTGAAGCCGTGATGGATCGTTTTAATGCCGCAGTTGATTCTATTCAGGAGGCGGTGGCTTTTGCACTGAATCCACCGGCAATTCCGGGACTTGGACTTACTTCAGGGCTCCAGATGCAGCTTCTCGACATAAACTCTCATGGAGCGGCTCAGATGCAGACTGTATTGGAGCAGATACGTGCGGAGGCGGAAAATTATCCGGAGATTGCTTCAGTCACTTCGCTATATGAGGGCGAGGTTCCGCAGTATCGCGTAAAAATCAACCGCGACAAACTACAGACCATGGGGCTCAACCTAAGTGATGTCTACTCCGCGCTTTCGGCATTTATGGGAGGCAACTACGTTAATGATTTTGTAGAATTCAACCGCGTGTATCAGGTGAATATAGCTGCGCAGGGTAATGCCCGTTCCGTTGCAGGCGATGTACTGAGGCTCAATGTGCGTGGCTCCGACGGCCAGATGGTGCCTTTCGGATCGTTCGCTCAGGTGGAACCGGTGATGGGCTCGTCATCGATAAGTCGTTATAACATGTATGAGACCGCATCATTGACTGCAACCCCGGCCCATGGGATTTCTTCATCGACGGCTATCGACGTTATGGAGAAAATCGTAACGGAGGCAACCGGCGGACAATATGGCTACGCGTGGACCGGCGAAGCCTATCAGGAGACGCAGGCCGGCACTACGATTTCCGCAGTATTGCTCTTCGCAGTCATAATGACACTTCTTGTGCTTGCCGCCCAATATGAGAGCTGGACTTCGCCCATGGCTGTAATCATTGCGATGCCCACGGCTATTCTTGGCACGGTTGTCGGGTGTATGATAATGGGCCAGAGCATAAGCATATATACTCAGATTGGAATCGTGCTGCTTCTCGGTCTGGCCGCGAAAAATGCGATTCTGATAGTGGAGTATGCTTCTGATTATCGTAAGGCGGGGATGCCGATCAGGGAGGCTGCTCGTCAGGGAGGCCTCGTCCGCTTCAGACCTATCATGATGACCGGGCTGGCATTTGTATTCGGTGTAATGCCTATGCTGTTTGCAAGCGGAGCCGGGGCGTCAAGCCGTATTTCCCTCGCATCGGCGGTAGTATTCGGTATGGCTGTAAATGCTGTGATCGGCACGTTGTTTGTGCCAAACTTCTGGGAACTCTTCCAGAATCTGCAGGAGAAATATCTGAATAAATTATTCGCAGGTGCTGATCAAGCGGCTGGTACAACAACTTCTTCTTCAGCTTCACAGGGTTCACAGAGCGTGGGAAACTCTCCCTCATCGGTATAATCCCTACATCGGAACATAACACAATCGACCGCCCGGCGTCTGGATACGAAATATCCGTCGCCGGGCGGTCAATGTTGTCATATCGTACTGATGGGTTCAGTTTGCGAAATCAATGGAGAGTCCGAGCTGAAACTTCCGCGGATTGATGGGGTAGTGCGGCATCGAAAACCAGTTCGTACCCGTCAGCCCCTGATTTACATGGCTCATCATAAGATAGAACCGCACTTTCGATAATTTACAGTTGAGATAAACGTCGACCATCGGATAATTGCCTATATCGACTGCGTTCTGGTTGTAAAACGACATGGTGGCCGGCTGGAAGTCAACGCTTTTATATTTTGTAAAATATGTGCCGTTTATGCCGAACTGTACGAAAAGTGTGGCAATTTTAAACTGGAGTGAGGCATTGGAGGCGACAACGAGTTGCGGGAGAGGAATGACCGCCTGTTCCGAACTTTTTTGCCATGTCAGGCGGTTCTGCCAGTAAAACGGTCCGAAGTGGAAGTTCTGGTGCAGAGTGGCGCTGACAATCTGCACTGAGCCCCCATGCTGTGCCGGCAGTGCGTTTTCGTCGAAGTAAATCTGATTCTGAACATTCTCAACTGCAAAATTGAAGTGGGTTTGCGTCCATGGTATGGAAATCTCCCCTCCCAGTCTCAGAGACCTAGTTTTGGAGAAACTGTTTTCCCACATGAAGTGGTTCGACCAGAAATGCTGCATGAGCCATGGTGCGGAAAGGTTCGTAAAATGTCCGAATGCTCGTACGGGCACTGTGTCGCCAAGAAGAGGAATGCGTGTGGTGAGTTCGCCGTTTACCTTGATTTCTCCTGCGGCAGGCCCTACAAGTCCTATTTCGCCGGTAGCGTCATAGTTGATGATTCTTCCCTGTTGCTTGGTAAGTCTGGCGCCTACCCATAGAAGATTCTCCTTTTCAGCGAGTGGGATGTCGGAGATTGTAATGGGTGTCATTGCCTCGATTTGTGCGCCCGTCGGGTCTTTACACCCGCTTTCCATCGAGTAGGAACGTATCTCGTGGGTGGCAAATGCTGTGAGAGCTGCTTTCGCCCATTTATTGAATCCTTCAAGCAGTGAGACTCCGATGGTATTCCTTACGCTCCAGTATTTCTGGAAATCGTCGGTCTCGACCGGATTGAGGTATGTGGTAGGCCAGAATTCGAGATTCTGGGTCATGTTCTCATTTCGGAATGAATGTTTCGATTCGCGGTAACGAAGTGTCCATATAAAACTGGTCACCGGCACGAGCGTGCGTTTCACTGTAGTGTCGTTCACCTGCTCCTCGCGCCAGAATCCGATTTTATAGCGGTTATTGAGCCATAGGTCAGTACCTTTCACTCGGTTATGTGCATCAGAAAGGTTTGTCGGAATCTGCTTGGCGTTCACGGAGGTGTTGCCACCCTGCACCACGGCAGGATCTGTAATGTAAAGGTCGTCGGTTATGCCGCCGTTTTCTTTGGTTACAAGATTGAAATGTGTGAACGATCCCTGAAATTCATAGTGCTCGCCGAGATACGACCCCGAGAAGCCCCAGTTGAGGTCTTTGGCGGCCTGGTCTTCGTAAGAGCCTTTGGAATAGATGTAGTCGATTAGGGCGCCGACTTGTGTGCGAGCGTTGGCGTTTGCTGAGAAAATGGTCGAAAACCGGTCCTGACCGTTCTCTTTCCCTCCGCCGAAGTTGTAGCTTAGGAGTGTCATCGGGATTCTCGTGTTATAGAATCTCGCTTTCGACATTGTGGGAATCCACGTCTCAAGGGCGTCGCGGAAATGAAAATCGCTCTGAATGGGTCGCTCCATGTAAAGCAGATTGTATCCTTCGGCGCAATAGTTGCCGGTCGTGGCATATGCCGAACTGATTTGCTGTGGAACGAATTCAAGCGAGTAATTCTGGAAGACCGTATCGATTGTGGCCGGCGACCGTTGTCCGAGCAGTGGGTCGACTCTCCATGCGAAAGATGGCTCGAGCACCGGCTTCTTCGCTGCTTCAAGAGGCATCGAAAGGAGTGCGGACACTGCAAGGAGAAGTAAATATGCTGTGAATGTCTTTTTGTTCATTGTAGGCGTACGGGCGCAACCGAACTATATCGCTCAACCGGTTTGGCCGATAGGGGGACACGACGTTGCACCATGATGCAAAGTTAGCAAACTTTTCTGTAATAGAAAGCCGCATCGCCAGTCCGGCTATCCGGCAATTATCCCGAGAAGTTCGGATAGATGGCGCATATGGTATTTGGCGTTATATTTCTGGAGTGGTGAAGGTGTCTGCGGATGGATGGCCGCTCCTTCTTGATTATCAATCTGGATGGTCGTCCAACCCATTTCGTTTGGCCAATGGAAATCTTTGGCGGGGTTGTCGCCGATATAAACGAATGAATCCTCTCCGGGGCATAGTGCGGCAAGCCGCTCGAATGGGAGGGGAGAGGTTTTATCGGCTCCGGTTTCTTCCGAGATTATAATGAAATCCGGATTCACATAGTCGTCAAGACCAAGAGCTCGGATTTTGTTGCGCTGAGTTTCCGACCTTCCGTCAGTAATAAGAGCAATCCGGATTCGTAGTCTCTGCAGCTCCCTGAGTAAGGCAACTGCTCCGTCTCGTAATGCAATCGACGGGAAGTGGCTTCGGTAAATCCGCAGAATTTCAGCTACGGTAATATAGCCTTCACCATGAAGATGGTTTATCACATCTACGAGTGCGTCTATGCATTCGGCAGGAGTCGGTTTGCTGTGGAGGATGCGAACAGCCTCATGTGACTCCAGAATGCCTTGTCGTTGCAGTTCATGTGCCACGGCCTTAAGCCCGGACTCCAGAAAATCATGCTCAAAGTACAATGTGTCGTCAAGGTCGAAAGCGATAACCATTGTCAGCGATTCCGTATAATCTCAAGAATAGTGTCGGCAACCTCATGTACTTCGCCGTCGGTGAGACTTGAGCCGCTTGGGAGGCATAGTCCGCGGGCAAAGATGTCCTCGCCTGTGCCGTTTCCATAGAAGGGACAATTTTCGAATACAGGCTGCATATGCATCGGCCTCCAGATTAAGCGTGTCTCTATATTTCTTTCAAGAAGAGCGATGCGTAGCTCGTCGGGCGTAATACCGGTCTTTTGGGGGTCGAGTAGAATGGTTGACAACCAGAAATTTGATTTGAACTTTCCGGACGGCTCGGAGTGGACACGAATGGCGTCGTTGCCCGCAAGGAGTTTCGTGTAAATGGTGTGGATTGTGCGTCGGCGCTCCACACGCTGCGCGAGTTCCTCTGCCTGGGCGCATCCAATAGCTGCCGAGACGTTGCTCAGCCTATAATTGTAGCCGATGGTTGTATGGTAATAGTATGGCCGGTTCTCACGTGCTTGTGTCGAGAGGAATTTCACGCGGTCGGCGCTTTCTTTGTCGGGGCATACGAGTGCGCCACCTCCCGACGTGGTAATGATTTTGTTGCCGTTGAAACTGAGGGCTCCGTATTTCCCGAACGTTCCGCAAAATTTATCCTCATAGGTTGAGCCGAGGGCTTCGGCGGCATCTTCAACAACCGGAATGCCATATCGGGAGGCAATCGCCATTATGCGGCTCATATCGGCCGGCATACCGTAGAGATGCACCGGGATGATGGCTGCGGGATAGCGTCCGGTAGCGGCATAACGCTCGCGAATAGCAGTCTCGAGCAGCGTGGGGTCCATATTCCATGTGTCGCTTTCGCTGTCGACAAACACGGGCTTGGCACCGAGATATGTGATTGGATTGCAGCTGGCTGAGAAGGTCAGATCCTGGCAAATCACTTCGTCGCCCGGTTTTACCCCTGCCATTACCAGTCCGAGATGGATTGCCGCTGTGCCTGCAGAAAGCGCGACAACGTCGGGGGCGTGGAGAAACCTTTCCAACCGATGCTCGAATTCATCAACCCAGGGACCAAGCGGCACAATCCATGTGGAATCTATGGCCTGATTCACGTATTCTTTTTCTTTGCCTGCGAGATGGGGCAGTGATAGCTTGATCATATGCGATAATGTGAAAGAAATTCGGCCGTAAAGTTAGTGATTTTCCGGCTCACATCGGAGAATTTATTTATGTTGCCTTAAAATCACGGTCGTTACGCCGTAGCGACGTTTGCCCGATGGATGGTGCGGATCTTCCATCCGGTCCACGCGAGTATGATGCTCATGCAGGGAGAAAGCCAGTTGAACACGCAGAACGGCAGATAGGTCAGAGTGGCCACACCGAGGACTGTGGATTGTGTGATGCCACACGAATTCCATGGAATCAAAACGGAGGTAACGGATACCGAGTCCTCTATGGTGCGGGAAAGCAATCGCGGTTCAAGTCCGTAACGCCGATAAAGGTTGCGGAACATATTGCCGGTAATTATCAATGAGAGATACTGGTCGGCAGTGGTGGAATTCATCATAAGTCCTGACGCGACAGTTGCGCCTACGATAGACTGGCGCCTGTGGAGGCGCCGCACAAACGCCTCCGTAACGATAGCAAGGAGACCGGTTCCTATCAACGCAGCTCCGAACATCATTGCGGAGAGCACGAGAAATACGGTCGGGAGCATACCGAGGATACCTCCGGTAGAAATCAGGTCGGCCACGGATGCATCGAGTCCGGATATGGCGTTGACATTGTTCCCACCCCAGATGGTGAGCGATGCCGACAGAATATTGTGGCCCAGTTGGGGCTGAAAAACAAATATGCCGATTGCACCCATAAGGCCGCTTGTGGCCAGGGTCAATAGGGTAGGAATCCGGAATGCAATCATCAGAAGCGTGATTAGCGGAATGAGGAGCGTGACGGGTGAGATATTGAAAATTCCATCAAGGGCTTTCTGCAGTTCGCCGGAATCCTCACTGACGCCGGAAAGATCAGTCGCAAGTCCGGCGCACGCGAATATTATCAGTGCGACTGTCAGAGCCGGAACAGACGAAAGCATCAGATAGCGCATATGGGCGAACAAATCGACTCCACATGCAGAGGAGGCCACAACAGTGGTGTCGCTCAACGGCGAGATCTTGTCTCCGAAATAAGCGCCGGATATAATGGCACCTGCAATCCAGCCGGCATTGTAGCCCATCACTGTACCTATACCCATGAAGGCTACGCCGATTGTGGCGATTGTTGACCATGAGCTTCCCGTAAGTACTGATACGACAGCGCATATAAGACAGGTGGATACAAGAAAGAACGTTGGATTAAGCCATGCAAGTCCGTAGCATATAAGCGTAGGCACAACTCCCGAAACCATCCAGGTTGTGGCTACTACGGCGATACAGAAAAGCATCGGGACTGCCGGAAGGATCTGTCTGGCTGAGCGGGCCAGTCCGAGTTTAATGCCCCGTAAAGATAGAGTGCCGGCTGATGCCGCTACAATTACAGCCAACGTGGCTGCTCCAAGAAGCGCATAGGGCGAGTAGCCGGCGATAGCATCCGGACCGTCAACGGCTATTATGGTCACAAGGCATCCAAGCAATGCGACAATAGGCAGAAGCGCAGCCCATAAACTTATTTTGTGTCTGCGTCCCGATTGCACCGAAGATGTCTGAGTCTTTTTTACCTTTTTATTTTCCAATTCTCTAAATGGTTGAATTTAATAGATATGCTTTTAATATGGTCTATTCTCTCAAACAGACGTGATTTTTCTTAAAACGACGTCTTATATAATTTATTGCGTTGAAATCCGTTAAATATCTGATGAAGCGACGGCATCGTTTCCGTTAAAAACATAAGATAAACTAAACTATTTCTTAAAAGGCCTCCCAGGCTATCTGCTTCAGGAAATAGCTACAAACAGACTATATCGAGATTCCTGCTGTGAAGAATTATCATAAAAACCTGCTCCTTCTTTTTCCCATGCTTGTCTCCCTCGCTGCAAATTGCCAGGTGAAGATCCATGGAAAGGTTACCTCTGTCGACGGGGATCCTCTTGAGTTTGTCACGGTCCGTGTAGCCGGAACGGCTGTCGGCACCAATACCGGCCTCGACGGCACATTCCGTATGAGTTGTCCGCAGTCGGCCAACGATACGCTTACCGTAGTGTTCACCCTTATAGGTTACGATGAGCTCCAGCGTAAGCTGATTAAACCGCGCGGAGACCTCGCGCTGAATGTACATCTTAAGCAGAAAGACCGTCAGCTTGCGGAAGTCGAGGTTACTGACTTCAGAAAGCAGACATCGCAGATGCAGACTATCGATAAGGAGGCATATTCTCTGGCTGCCGATGCCACCGGAGGGTCGATTGAATCGATGCTTTCCACGCTTGCAGGCGTGAATTCCACCAACGAAATGTCCAGCCAATATTCGGTAAGAGGTGGTACCTTCGATGAAAACTCTGTATATATCAACGGAGTGGAAGTCTATCGCCCCCAACTTATCTCGTCCGGACAGCAGGAGGGACTTTCGATTATTAACCCGGATATGGTCGGATCAATCGGATTCTCGACTGGAGGCTACGGTGTGGAATATGGAGACAAAATGTCGTCGGCTCTGTCCATAACATATCGCGAGCCCGAGTCGTTCGAGGGCTCTGTCACAGGTTCGCTTATGGGCTTCTCGCTCGCTCTCGGCCAGAGTTCGAAGCATTTTTCCCAACTGCACGGCATCCGTTTCAAAAAGAACAATTCACTGCTTAGCTCGCTTGAGACAAAGGGAGAATACGATCCTTCGTTTTTCGATTACCAGACCAATTTGATATGGAAGATTTCTCCCAAGTGGAAAGCTTCATTTTTGGGCAACATAGCCGTAAACCGCTATAAATTCAAGCCTACCGACCGCGAGACGAATTTTGGAACTTCCACAGATGCCAAACAGTTCAAGGTGTATTTCGACGGTGAGGAAAAGGATCGCTTCGAGACCTGGTTCGGAGCCTTGAATCTCACCTATACCCATTCGAAATCCACCTCGTTGTCGCTTCTGGCATCGGGATTCCTGACTAACGAGCTGGTCGGCTACGATATATCCGGCGAATACTGGCTTGATCAGGCCGGAACGACCGGCGACGGGAATCCCGACAATGCCGTTGGTGGCGAGCTTGGTGTGGGCCGATATCATGAGCATGCGCGAAATCGCCTGAAGATTTCAGTATTTTCTCTCGGTTTGCAGGGGCATACGGGAATCAATAAGCATAATCTGACCTATGGGTTTAATTTCAACCGTCAGACGATAATGGAACGTACCAGGGAATGGGAGCTGCGGGACTCCGCAGGTTATACACTCCCTACCGACGGCCAGCATATCCGTGTAATCAGCAACCTGATGTCGAATCAGGACCTTTCCACAACCCGCCTGGCCTTTTATGTGGCAGACAGCTACCGCCTGCAGTCGTCGCTCGGATATTTTGCTTTCAACGCCGGCATCCGTTTGAGTTACTGGGATTTCAACAAGGAATTTCTGTTTTCTCCACGCTTGAATGTGGCTTTTGTGCCCGAGCGCAATCCGGCATGGACCTTACGCTTCGCAACCGGACTGTATTATCAGCAGCCTTTCTATAAGGAGTTCCGTAGGCCGGTGGCCGATGCCTATGGCAATACCGAGGTAGTGCTCAACAATGAGATTAAGTCGCAGCAGAGCATACATTTTATTCTGGGCACCGACAGGACATTCCGCATGTTCAGCCGCCCGTTTAAATTCTCGGCAGAGGCTTATTATAAGAAGCTGAACAATCTCATTCCATATGAGATACAGAATCTCCGGGTTGTCTATCAGGGCGAGAATCTTACAGATGGGTATACCGCCGGACTTGATTTCAAACTGTTCGGCCAGTTTGTGCCGGGTACCGATTCCTGGATTTCCTTCTCATTGATGAAGACATCCGAGAATCTGAACGGTGTGAATGTGCCCAGACCTACCGACCAACGCTATTCTTTCGCACTCTATTTCACTGATTATTTCCCGAAATTCCCGAAACTGAAATTCTCATTGCGCGGCATATTTTCTGATGGACTCCCGACCACGGCTCCACATTCTACCCGCGACAAGGGGTATTTCCGTGCTCCGGCCTACAAACGTGTCGACGTCGGTCTGAGCTATGCTTTGCTTGCTCCTCTGTCCGACGACGCCAATCCGTCCGGGCTTCACAAATGGCTGAAGTCAATCTGGGTGGGATTCGATGTGTTCAATCTTCTCGATATCTCCAATGTATCAAGCTATTATTGGGTGACAGATGTGAACCGTATTCAGTATGCTGTTCCAAACTATCTGACCCGCAGACAGTTCAACGTGCGTCTTTCCATCGATTTCTGAATCTCATGAGCAAAATTCAACTAAGAAAAGCCCTGGACGCCTTTACGAGAGAACAGCTGCTTGATCTGGTTCTGGAATCTTACGAAGCAAGCAAGGAGGTAAAGACTTATTTTGATTATTTTATTAATCCTGACGTCAATAAGCTTTACACCAGATATGTTGAAGCTATCAACAGGGAATTGCATCGTGGAAGGCGCACCAAAAGCAAAACTCGGACTTCGGTGGTAAAGCGTCTGCTGAAGGAGTTCGCGTCGTTCCACCCGGGATTCGATAAGGAGATTGCAATCAGGGTTTCCACCATAAAGGAAGCGGTGGTTAACGATGGCTTTCTCCATTTCAGCGAAGCACAGCGTAAGGCATTCGCTAAGATATGTACAGATACCTTAATGCTGGCCGATCGAAATTTATGTCTTGAAAAAGTTCTGGCAGACTTATTGCCCTACTTCCATTGTAAGGAGTGCGGTACGAAGGTTTTCCGGGAATGTCTGCTGGATGCCGTCGAGGAGGCCGGTTTTTAGCAGATAGTTGATATCCCGGGGCGGTAGTATACAGCTGTAGCCAGATGGCTTAGCTTTCTTTTGAATGGTATACGTTCATCCTGCAGTTGGCACAATCGAATTCCAGTCGTAGTCGCAAATTTTCGGACCTCAGCCAAAGATCTTTCGGGAGTTTTTTGCCGTCAGCGGTTTTTATGCAGGCTCCAAGTTCGCGCCTCACGCAATAGCGTGTCTGCATTACGCGTAATTCCCCGTTATTATCCCTTTGGCAGGAATCAACTTCCACGGCGTAGGGGAGAGGTGCGTTGTTTCCTATAGACTTTTTATAGAACTCCTCAGCCCATTTGTTGGCGATATTCAGATGTCGTGTCGGCAGGGGTTCCGAAGCAGGGTAGTGGGGAATGGCCGATTGGGCTGCAATCTCATTTACCGGTCTGCGGTGAAAATCATGGCGCAATCTGATTGCCGAATCGAGAGCAGCGACGGCTTTCCTTCGAAGAGAAGTAAGAACGGACGCCGGTAAAAAGAGATCCGCTGCCCGGTCATCAAGATTGCGCAGCCGATAGGCAGTATCGCCGAGTTTCCCAACAATATTTTTATGGTTGGAGTGCTGGGGAGTTCTGGACTGCTGGATGTCAATCCGGAGTGCCTCTTCTGCAAATATCCCGTTGCCGAGGTCAAGACGTAAGCTGATGCCCTTAGGTATCGGTCTTAAAACAGCATCGATGTCAACGAGGCGGCTCGCTGCATCTGTACGTTGTATGGCATCTGTGAATTGCTTGTCGGCATTACGATATAGAACTTGTCCCGGTGTCAGACCTTCCACTTTTTGCGCGAGATAAAGTCGATTCCCTTCCACGCGGTTCACTCTGAAGCCGGTGAATTGTCCTGCGGCATTGAAATATCCCAGTCCATCGCCGTTTGCTATTGATACCGTGGTCTGCACCTCGATGGTGTTCGGACGTAGAAGTCTGATGATACGCCCGATTTTCTTGCCTATGAATTTAGGAGTACTCATGGACGACATTCGGAGCGCCTGTGTGGGTTTCTGCAGGAAATAAGATGTAAATCCGCGATTGAAGCTGCGCTCAACGTCGGGCGTGAAATTTATAGTCGAACGTCCCAGCGAGCAACGCTGCCAACACCCTGGATACGAAGCGATAACTTCATTTAATCGTCCGGAGTAGGCAGCCACAACATTTTTCACATAATCGGCGTCCTTGAGTCTTCCTTCAATCTTAAAGGATCTGATACCGGCATCGAGCATTGCTTCCAGAGCGTCAAGACGGCTGAGGTCGCGCAGGGAAAGGAGGTGCTTCCCGGTGAGATACTGTTTTCCGGTAGAGTCTTCCAGATTGAATTTATATCGGCAGATCTGGGCGCATTCGCCCCGGTTAGCACTTCTCCCGATTGAAATATAGCTTGCCTGACAGTCGCCGCTATAACTTACGCACAAAGCCCCATGAATGAATGCTTCGAGAGGAACCTTGACGGCTGAGTTCATCTCGCGGATTTCATCCAGAGTGAGTTCGCGCGGGAGTACCAGTTGGCTGAAGCCGGCTTCCTGCAGGAAATGTGCCCGTGCGGGGGTGCGAATGTCGCATTGAGTGGAGGCATGAAGCGCTATCGGTGGAAGGTGTTGCATCAGAAGTCCCATATCCTGGACTATAAGAGCGTCGATTCCGGCGGCATACAACCGCCATGTAAGACCTACCACGTCGGCCATCTCCGAGTCATATACCAGAGTGTTGAGCGTAACGTACACTTTTGCATTATAGCGATGCGCGTACCGGCATACCCTGGCAATCTCATCTATTGAGTTTGAGGCAGCCTGTCGTGCTCCGTGTGAGGGCCCACCGATGTAGACGGCGTCGGCACCGCATCGAATCGCTTCGATTGCTATGTCGGCCGAACGCGCGGGCGCGAGAAGTTCAATATCTGCTGGCATTATGGGAGGTATGGGGAATGATAGAATAGGGGGCGTATCCAATCATGGGTCTGACGTCTTATGATAATTGCTTGGGATTACCCCAGCGGGCATTCTGAAGTTCGGCTGCACGATTTTCAGGAGGATTGTCACAGTGATTCCAGAACCGGGCGCTTGCGATTGCGTCGGGTAGGAACTGCTGCCTTACGAAATTGCCGGGGTAGTCATGAGCATATTTGTAGTTTGCATGATAACCGAGCTCCTTCATAAGCGATGTGGGAGCATTGCGTATATGCAGCGGAACCGGAAGATTGCCGGATTTTCGTACTTCGGCCAGCGCGGCATCGATTGCCATATATGCAGAGTTGCTTTTGGGAGATGTGGCAAGATACACGGTGCATTCAGCCAAAGGTATCCTCCCCTCGGGCATACCAATTTTATGGACGACATCAAACGTGGCGTTAGCCAGTAGCATTGCGTTGGGATTGGCAAGCCCGATGTCTTCACCGGCGAGGATTACAAGGCGACGGGCGATAAACAGCGGGTCCTCACCGCCTTCAATCATTCTTGCGAGCCAATAGACTGCCGCGTCGGGGTCCGATCCGCGGACGCTCTTGATGAATGCGGAGATTATGTCGTAGTGAAGTTCACCCTGCTTATCGTATGCGAGAGGGTTCTCCTGCAGTTGGGCGATAACGGTCGCGTCGTCGATTATCATGGGCTGCCCAATTGCAACCGACTGTTGCAACAGGTCGAGAATATTAAGTAGCTTGCGCCCGTCGCCTCCCGAAAATCTGAACAGAGCATCCGTCTGCACCACTTTTACATCGGTTGCACTGAGAATTTCATCTCGGCTGAGCGCCCGGTCGAGCAATATTTTCAATTCAGGCTCTTCCAGTGGCTTAAGGGTATAGACCTGAGTTCGTGAAAGCAGCGGACGGATTACTTCAAAGGAGGGATTTTCGGTGGTGGCTCCAATAAGTGTGACTGTTCCCTGTTCGACGGCACCAAGCAATGAATCCTGCTGTGATTTGCTGAACCGATGGATTTCATCGATGAAAAGTATCGGCCGTCCGGTGGAAAACATACTGGAGGCATCTGCCCGACAACGGTCAATTACTTCGCGCACGTCTTTTACCCCGGCTGTCACGGCCGACAATGTATAGAATGGCGATTTGGTCGTGTTGGCGAGAATGCGGGCAAGCGTTGTCTTGCCGACTCCGGGAGGTCCCCACAATATGAAGCTGCTCACGTTGCCGCTTTCAATCATACGGCGCAACGGGGCTCCCGGCCCTACAAGGTGTGTCTGGCCGATATAATCATCGAGCGTTGCCGGGCGAAGTCTTTCAGCTAAAGGGGCAAGCATATTATACTATGGAGTGAGAAAGAAACTTGGTGGATTATTCAAACTGGCCTTCTGCAGGAATACGCGCTCCCCGCAGATAGTCTGCCGTCGTCATGCGGCGTTTGCCCTGTGGCTGTACTTCAAGAACTTCGATAGCCTTATCGCTGCAGCCCACAAACAGTCGGGTACCATTCATTACAACATAGCTGGATGGCGCCAGGTTCGATGGTGCTCCTTCCGGATTAAGATTAGTCGCAAATATCTTGATCATAGCGCTGTCGAGTATACTCCATGCGGCCGGATATGGCGACAGTCCGCGCACGTGGTTGTGTACGGCTCTTGCTTCCCGGCTCCAGTCAATACGGCATGTTTCCTTGAATATCTTGGGCGCGGGTGTCGGCTCCTGATGGCCCGTAAGTTCTTTCTGGGGTGTCGTCGTGAGTGTACCGGCCTCGATGGCTTCAACAGTCTTGACTGTGAGCGATGCTCCAAGAGCCATAAGCCGGTCGTGTACCGAACCTACATTCTCATCAGGGCCGATTTGCAGCGATACACGGTCTATTATATCGCCGGTATCGATTTCATGCTGGAGAAAGAATGTTGTTACACCGGTCTCGGTCTCGCCGTTCATTACGGCCCAGTTGATAGGAGCTGCACCGCGATATTTTGGCAGAAGTGAGCCATGAAGATTAAATGTGCCCAGCGGCGGCATCTGCCAGACTACTTCGGGAAGCATTCTGAAGGCTATCACAACGAAAAGCGGGGCATTGATAGCCTGCAACTGCTTGATGAAGTTCTCGTCTTTCAGTCTGACCGGCTGCAGCACGGGGATGCCGTGTTCTACGGCATAAACCTTGACGGGAGACTGAAACAAATGATGACCGCGCCCGGCAGGCTTGTCGGGCATCGTGACAATGGCGGCGACCTCATGGCCGGCCTTGATTATTGCGTCGAGACTTGCTACAGCAAACTCGGGTGTTCCGAAAAATACTATTTTCATTTTGTGTTCGGTTGATTGTCAGAGGGTGAATCCTGTTGTTGCTGGCCAATACCTTCCGCAAGCGCCTTCCAGAGATTATCGTCCGGAATCGGTGCGTGCAGGAGAATCGTTTTTTTTGATACGGGATGAACGAACTCAAGTTCGCGGGCAATGAGGGAAATGCTGCCGTCTGGATTTGAGCGACGGTCGCCATATTTCAGGTCGCCGCGAATCGGGCATCCGATGGCCGAGAGCTGCACACGTATCTGATGTTTCCGGCCGGTAAGGAGTTTGACTTCAATGAGATTGTAGCGCTCGGTGGAAGTGAGCAGGCGGTAGGCGAGGCGTGCTTCTTTCGCGCCATTGCGAGGTGTGACGGACGCGTACGACTTATTGTTGTGTTCGGTCGTTGTAATATAGTGCGTCAGTGTCTGTTCCGCCATAGGTGGTTTCTGGCGTGAAATAGCCCAATATGTCTTGTGTATTTCGCCGTTGCGTAGCATCTCGTTAAGCCTTGAAAGCGCTTTTGAGGTTTTGGCGAATATCACAAGGCCACCTACAGGCCTATCGAGACGATGTACCAGTCCGCAGAACACATTGCCAGGTTTCCGGTATTTGTCCCGGATGTATTCCCGCACTCGTTCCACCAGAGGCTCATCGCCGGATTTGTCGCCCTGAACGATTTCTCCGGGAAGCTTGTTGACCACAATGATATGATTGTCTTCGTAGACAATGCGATCGGCTATTTCGTTTTGGATATCGGTCATATAACAGGATGCTTAATCCTCGCTGTAGTGGCGGAGCACGCGACGGTATGAGTTGAAGATTTTCGATTTTGATACAAACCCGATGTAGTGGCCGTCGGCATCGACAACAGGCAGATTCCATGCGCCGGTATCGTCAAAAGCCTTCATAACTTTATCCATCGGTTCGCCGAGTTGTACTTTCCCCGGTGGTATGGCCATGAAACGGCTTACGTGCAGACGTCGGTATAGGTCGGGACGGAACATAATATTGCGGATGTCGTCGAGCAGAACGACTCCCAGCAAATGATTCTCCTCGTCGACTACCGGAAAAAGATTGCGATGCGACTGGGAAATGGTATCTACCATCTGTTTTAGATTCCATTCGGGACGAACGGGGAGAAAATCGGTTTCAACCACCGAATTCATTTTGAGCAGCGTGAGCACAGCCTTATCCTTATGATGCGTCAGGAGCTCACCTCTGCGGGCAAGTCGCATTGTATAGATAGAATACGGCTCGAAAATTCGGATAGTGCCATAGGAGAGGGTTGAGACAATAAGCAGCGGTAGGAAGAGCTGATACCCTCCCGTCATTTCGGCCGTAAGGAATATTCCCATCAGCGGAGCATGCATCACGCCAGACATTACGCCGGCCATTCCCATAAGCGCGAAATTCTTAACCGAGAGATCAAGACCCGGAAAAAGGGTATTCAGCAGAAACGCGAAAAAGAACCCGGTCATACAACCTACATAAAGCGAGGGCGCAAAAGTGCCGCCCACGCCGCCCGCTCCATTGGTCGCGGAAGTGGCGAAGCCTTTGAAGACGATAATCAGCCCGATATATAGGATGATAAATGCCACGCTGTGGCGGTCGCCGTAGAAAATCGAGCCGTCGACGATACTGGAAGGGTCGCCGTTGAGCAGAGAGTTGATTGATCCGTAACCCTCGCCGTAGAGAGGCGGGAAAAGGAAGACCAGTCCGGCAAGAACCATTCCCCCGAAAAGAGTCTTGCGCCACTGAGCCGAGAGTCTCTTTTTGAAGAACGACTCCATCATCATCATCACCTTGGTAAAATATAAGGAGACGAGACCGCAGAACACCCCCAGCCCGATACAAAACGGGATACGCCCCGTGACAAACGGTTCGCTCTGCACGAAAAAGAACTCCAGATTATAGCCTGTGAACACGTATGCTACCGAGGCGGCGGTAATCGAGGCAATCAGCAGCGGCATCACCGTTACTGTTGTCAGGTCAAGCATCAGAACCTCGAGCGTGAAAAGCATCCCCGCTATAGGCGCTTTGAAGATTCCGGCGATGCCGGCAGCGGCTCCGCAGCCTACGAGAATCATCAGCACTCTGGGAGAAAGCCGGAAAGCCTGTCCGAGATTTGAACCTATGGCTGCACCAGTGAAGACAATGGGACCTTCCGCTCCGACCGATCCGCCGAATCCGATTGTAATCGACGACGCCACTACGGAAGTATACATATTATGTGGCTTTAATCGGCTTTTATTCTGTGAGATGGCGTATAATACGCGGGTCACGCCGTGAGAGATGTTGTCGCGCACCACGTAGCGAACATACCAGCATGCCAGAAGCACGCCGACAACGGGATAGACTATAAATAGATAGTTGCCTTCGTTTACGTTGACATGAGCCGTGAGGGTTCCTCCTATCATATGGATCAACCATTTAAGCACTATGGCGGCCAGTCCGGCGAGCAGTCCGACGACCAGCGACAGGATAATGACAAGAGTTTTCTCTTTAATATGACGTCCGCGCCACACGAGGAATCTCATCCATGCGGCATGGACGGGTTTATACAGTCTGGGCGGAAGATATGGCTGACGCATATTCGGGTTAATGGTACAAGGGTGCCTTACAATCTGATTTTACCTATATTAAAGCAAAATGCGCTACAAAATGTAATATATTTCATCCGTCGGACTACTTACCTTTTCCCGACATAACTGTCGCTATCGTATAGGCGATGATTTTCAGGTCGGTAGTGAACGATACGTTTTCGATATATATAAGGTCGTAGTGCATACGCTGAATCATTTCGTCAATACTCGAGGCATATCCATGCTTCACCATCCCCAGCGACGTTATCCCAGGACGCACGCAGTGAAGCAATGTATAGTAGGGAGCATTTTCAAGAATCTGTTGAATGTAGTGGTCGCGTTCAGGCCGTGGCCCGACAAGCGACATGTTGCCGGCAATCACATTGATGAACTGTGGCAACTCGTCAAGGCGGTATTTACGCAGGAAACGGCCTACGCGTGTAATACGTGGATCATTTTCACTGCTCAGTCGTGGCCCGGAAGCTTCGGCATCCACTGTCATAGTGCGGAATTTCAATATGTAGAATGGCTTGCGGTGAAGCCCGATTCGTTTCTGAGTGTATATTACGGGGCCTTTTGAATCCAGTTTTACGGCTATGGCGATGACAAGGTATGTCGGAATCAGAAGTATGGCCGCGATAAGAGCACCGATAAAATCGCCGGCACGCTTCATGTTTATGGTACTTTCGGCAATATAAGGTGTTGTAATGTCAATGAACGGGTCTGCGACAAGGCGGTTCAATCGTGGCTTGGCTGTAAGAAGATTCACCAGCGAAGGCGACATCAGCACTGGAATTTCCAACGGCAGAAGCTTGTTTATTAGTTCCAGCAGCTCTCCCGGACTGCAGTCCGAGCGTGCTACGACAATAGTTCTGACATCGTTTGCTCGGCAGAAGCTTTCCATATCATTAAGGCTGAGAACCGGAAGGCCGGCTATCTCGCTCTTCCCCGATTCTGGAGCACGGGATTTGTCGGTAGGCGAAATCCATTCCAGTATGCCGACCACACGGAATGCATGGCTAAGGTGATTTATACCGCTCTCAAGCCTATGTATGGCTCCCGGAACATCGGCAAGACTTCCTACATATACGGTATTGAAAGCGATTTTGCCGGAGGCGACGCGTCGGCTGTTTAATGTAGTAAAAGTAAGACGCTCCAGATATACGAAAGTGAACAACAGACCAAACAACATTACGAGAAGTTCGTAATTGGTGGCACGATCAGGAATCGGATCATCGACTATTGCAAGAAAGTAGATAGCGATTGTACCGACAAATGCCGTTGAGAGGGTAGTGGTAAGTTCCTCGATACGCGATTTTATGAAAACCTTATTATAATATCCTGAAAGCCAGTAAAGAACGGACATTCCAAGTGGGAAAAGTATTAGCCCGAGAATAACCGGCCGAATCCCCAGGAATGAAGCGAAGGAGCTGTAATTCTCCGATTCGCCAACCATTACGAACCTGATGTAGCTGAAAACCAACCATGCTGACACGGTTGCAAGCAAATCGCCTGCAATATAGAGTGCGCGTTGTCGGTTTTCACTGATCATTGAGTCGCTTGATTCGGTTTTCAGCGAATAATGGTTACTACTCCGCTGTCGGTCAATTTAATTATGTTTGAGGGAGCCACAGTCTCGGTATTGTTTCGGCCGTAGTTTGCAACATAGTCTACGCCGTCGATAATCTCCGGATTGATTTCGCCGAAGCAGAGGGGTGCTGATGCTCCGCTTATATTTGCTGAAGTGGAAATCAGTGGCCGACCGATATGCCTGCATAGAGTGGATGAAAACCTTTCTCGGGTAAGGCGGATCCCAATGCTTCCGTCAGGGGCAAGCAATTCGGGCGCAACACCGATTCCATGGTCGTAGACGATTGTGAGCGGATGAACGGCCGCATCGATTAATTGCCATGCGATATCAGGTACATGCGCCACATGGCGCTCGAGCATGGCTTCCGTTGCAACCAGAGTTATGAGAGCTTTTGAGTCGGCGCGTCGCTTTAAGTCGAACACACGTCTTACAGCATCTGAGTTGGTTGCATCACAACCGATACCCCATATTGTATCGGTTGGATAGAGGATAAGGCCGCCCCTTTTTATGGTTTGGGCGGCCTGTATGATATCGTTGGAGAATTCAATGTCGTTGCCCATTTCAGCAAAAGATACGAAACTACTACAAAGTTAGCTAATGACACTCATTTTTGCAATAGTTTCCCATCCCGGGCCGTTCAGGATTCCGGTGGGCAGGATTCCGGTGCATCCCCTTTTTCTCTCGTTTGCTCGATTTTGTTTTTGGGCAATGCAAACGATAGCCAGATATATCCTCCGATGCCGGCCAGGAGCGACCCGGCAACAATTCCAAGTTTTGCATGGTCAAGCAGAGAGACTTGTGCCGGCGTAGCAAACGAAAGGTTTGCAATAAACAGCGACACGGTAAATCCGATACCGCCCAAAACGGCGACTGCAGCCATCATATTCCAATTGGCAGAATGGGGCATCGGAGCTATCCTCAGCTTTACTGAAATCCAGGAGAAAAGGAAAATTCCGATAAATTTTCCCACTACGAGACCCACAATCACGGCAAGCGAAACACCGGTCCACAGATCAGACACGTGCATTCCGGAGAATACAATACCGGCGTTGGCAAAAGCAAAAAGCGGAACAATGAAATTGTTGACCATCGTATGGAGGGAGTCCTCCAAATCCTGTAGCGGCGAGATTACTTTGTCCGACGCCGATTCTATCTGCTTGAGGAGGTCCATCTGCTGACGAGTCAGTATACGCGGCCGGTCGAGTCTGGCATCGCGTTCTTTGGGAAATTGAGCCACTGCCGAACGAATTACCTCTATGTAGCTTCTCGGACGGAACACCGGGCGCGCAGGCACACACATTGCGACACATACGCCCGCAATCGTCGGATGTATGCCGGAATTAAGAAAAAGGAACCAAACCGCGATTCCGATTCCGATATAGAAGATTTTACTCTGAATCCGCATCCATTGCCCCACGGCAAGCAGTCCGAGCAGAATGAGCGCCCCGACCAGCATCCAGGCGTTGATTTCGCCAGAATAGCATGTTGCGATAACTATGATGCCGCCGATATCGTCGACTACAGCCAGCGTGGTGAGGAATATCTTCAATGAAACCGGCACTCGCTTGCCGAGCATCGCGAGAACACCGAGCGAGAACGCAATATCGGTAGCCATCGGGATGGCAGCTCCGCCCGAGTAGTTCGTGCCGGTGCTTAATGAAGTGAATATCACCACCGGGACAATCATACCCCCTATCGCGGCAAGAATCGGCAGCAGGGCCTGCCGAAAACTCGAAAGCTCGCCCACAAGAATCTCACGCTTGATTTCCAATCCGATTACAAAGAAAAATACTGCCATCAGTGCATCGTTGATGAATGCCAGCAGCGTCATCGGTTCGCCATGGTGGGAGAAAAGATTGAAATCCCCGATTTGAAGCCGTACTTCCTGATTCCAGAAGGATGAATAATAATCGGCTGTTGCGGGAAGGTTTGCCACAATCATGGCGAGAACTGTAGCAAATATAAGTATATTGCCGCCGGTAGCGTGTCGGCGAAGAGCCTGCGATGCGGAATAATAGACCGTGCGGGCGAAGCTTCGGGTAGGTTTGTCAGCTGACATAACGGATGATTAATTGTTTAACTTTCAAAACATCCGCTTCGTGGCTGTTGTTCACCAAGAAGTAAGCGATACGCGATACGGATGTTTTAGATTCATTAACAGAAACGTTAACATTATTGGATATATTGTAACGGCTCCCATAAAATTGTTATCTTCGCAATATGAACAAGAAGCCCGAGCTGCAGATTTTTCTTTCAGATACCTCCTCCCCGTTGGAACTGCCGTATGCCGATGGCGGTATCCGTGCCGGTATTCCCACCTATGCCCAGGAGTACATATCTGAAACCATCGATCTTAATTCTGAGATTGTCAGGCATCCTTCTTCCACCTTTTACGGTAAGGTCATCGGCCATTCGATGGCTGATGAGGGAATTATGCCTGGGGATATTCTTGTTGTAGACCGCTCGCTTGTGCCCGAACAGGGCGATCTGGTAGTTTGCAGTATCAACGGAGAGTTTACCGTAAAACGTATCCGTATTGACAACGGCGAGGTTTGGCTTATTGCCAGCAGAAAGGATTTCGATCCGATAAAAGTTCCTGCAGGCAACAGATTTATAGTTTGGGGTGTGGTGACGCATACCATTCGTGAAAACCGCAGGCGGCGTTGAAAGGCGTATATGGTCTGTGCGTTTTTTGCGTCAGCCATCTTTTACATGGAATGCCCCGAAACGTAAAAATGGCAGCGGGTATTGTAAAAATAAAAAAGAATCAATACCTTTGCACAGCAAAAACGCAGTGATATGCGTATCCTCACCATTGGAGAGATGGCAGAGTGGTCGATTGCGGCGGTCTTGAAAACCGTTGAGGGTCACACCTCCGGGGGTTCGAATCCCTCTCTCTCCGCCAAAAGGCAGACAAAAGTCTTGTAAGTAGCTCACTTACAGGACTTTTTCTTTTTAGGGATTGCCTGAAAATGCCATAAAAATGCCCCGTTTTGACATAGTTGTGCTACAGCCGTGCTACACAAATCTGCTACACGAAAAATGTAGCACGAAACGAACTAACTATTTGATATGGCGTAATTTGTCAGACTTTTGTCTGCTCAATATCTAAAAGTAGTCTATACCTTTGCAGCTACAATCTGCTACACCCAGATGCAAAGGAAAGAAATTAAAAATTTTAGATATGAGCAAAAGCAATTTTAACATTAGGTTTTACCTACGCACAAATCACGTCAACCGTGACGGGACCTGTGCAATCATGGTGAGAATCACAGTGAATGGAGAGCGAACTGTATTCAGCACCAAACTCTCGGCAGCTCCGGAAAACTGGGATGCCGAAAGCAATCATGTCAACGGAAAATCGAAAGCTGACAAGGAACTCAACCGAACTCTTGATGACATGAAAGCCTCAATCCGCAATCACTATTATGAATTGGAGCGATATGAAGCATCTGTAACTGCTGAGAAAGTACGCAACGCATTTCTTGGCATTACTGCCCGAACAGAGTCTTTGATGCGCCTCTTTGACGAGTATATGGAAGAGTGCCGCTCTCTTGAAGGTATCAGCAAAAGTGCCGCTACCGTCCAGAAGTACGACCGCTGCTATCGCCGTGTGCAGGAATTTCTGAAAGCGAAGTACAACCTTTCGGATATTCCATTGGTGGAAATCGGTCACAAGTTCATCACTGACTTGGAATGCTATCTGCGCACGGTAAGCATGTGCAATGAAAACACCACTGCCAAATTCCTTCAGACTTTCAAAATGATTATCCTCCGCGCGCGTAACAATGGATATATAAAAGGAGATCCATTCGGCAGTTACAAAATCCGACTCAAACGAGTTGACCGTGGTTATCTAACCGAGGAAGAACTGGCTGTAATCATCAAAAAGAAGTTCTCAACCAAGCGGCTTGAACAGGTACGCGACATCTTCATCTTCTCCTGTTACACCGGACTTGCCTACATCGACATCAAGGAACTGAGTGCTGACGACATCCGCACATCTTTTGACGGGAATGAGTGGATAATGACCCACCGCCACAAGACAAAGACACCTGTAAATGTGCCTCTACTCGACATCCCCCGTAAGTTGGTCGCCAAATACAAAGGTAAGACCAAAGACGGGAAACTACTCCCGGTACTGAGCAATCAGAAAATGAACGCTTACCTTAAAGAGATTGCCGGAGTATGCGAGATAGATAAAAATATCACGTTCCACCTTGCCCGACATACTTTTGCGACAACTGTAACATTGTCGCAAGGTGTACCAATCGAATCTGTTTCAAAAATGCTGGGGCATACAAACATTCAGACGACACAAATATATGCCCGCATAACAAACCAGAAAATTAGTCAGGATATGGCGGTACTGGCAGATAAAATGAATGGTAAAGTCCGAAAGCAGGGCCGCAAAAAGAAAACAACTGTTAAAAATTCGGCTGCGGAAACAGCATAAATGAGCCGTTGAGACCTTTTTGAGGGCTGAAATCGGTGTCATCTTATGGGTGTCTTAGGAAAAAATATGTTAAAAGGAGCCGTCAGACCTGTTTTGGCGGCTCCTTTTACATTTTTGCAGTGTACTTTAGGCACGGTTATAGTTAAGGAGCGTTAATATTGCCCGTTAGTAAGGGGATATATTAGGAAATGCTGTCGAGGAGAGGCTGTAGTTTTGCATTGTCGATGATGACAAGCAAACACTAAAATCTCAAAATATAATGAATTACGAAGAAAAAGTAACAGCACTCCTTGACGCGGTTGAGAACATGTGGATTTTCATTCGCAATGCCGTTGACCGTCTGGATGCCGAAGAAGACCTGCTGCTGACAAAGGATGAGGCAGCCTATGTACTCGGTTGCAGCACCCGAACCATCTGCCGTTTGCAGGAGAACCGAGAGATAGAATATGTGCTTATCCGTGGCACAGTCCGCTTTACCAAAAAGGCACTCCGTGACACAATCATTGCGAATACCATCAGAGTATCGCCTAAGACCAAGCGCGACTTCGAGAGGAATTTCAAGACAATAATCTCAAAGCGTGTGAAGTGATGGAAACGATAACCATTGAAAAAGGCTCTTTCGAGCGTTGGATGCGAATGATATTCGACCGCCTTGACCGACAGGACAGAAAATTGGACGCCCTATCCAAGCGTAACCAGCCATCTCTGCCGGAAGTGAACAGTGAACGAGTGTATGATGTGCCTGCTCTTGCCGAGGTATTCAACGTGACCGCCAACACAATCTACCGTTGGAAACGTCTCAAAATTCTACCTCTCCGTAAAATCGGAGGCAAACTGAGGATGCTGGAGTATGAGGTTGCGGAAATCATTACCAATCCCGACAAGATGAATGAACTGAGAAAATCGGAACAATCCGATAAAAACAATACCCACTAAAATCTTAATTATTTTCAAATGGATCAAACCCAAGAAAAAGAACAGGTGCTGATTGCCCGTAATAATGACACGGGAGAAATCGGCGCGGTGACAGGCCAGAATCCGGACGGATCACCGCAACTTGCCGAGATGAAATCGGCAAAACTGAGTGACCTTGTGAAATTCACGAAAGGTCAGAACCCGGTGGAAGCGTTTATTTCAAACTTTATCCGCCAAGCAAAGAACCCTTCGTTGTTCGGCTTTTTCAAGGTCGATGCCGCCAACTTCGACACAGAGGGGCAAGGACTCGGAGCACTGCTTCAATCTCCTGACACCAATAAGGAGCTTATTGCGCCCTATAAAGTTGAGGCAGATGCAAGCTCCCAAAACAAGTATCACGCAATCGACGAAAGCAAGATTGACTGGGATGCTTTCAAAAACAACTGGGGCGTTGACCGTGAACAGTTGGAGAAGTCCGGAGACCTCGAAAAGATGCTCAACTATGGCAAGTCCGGGCTACTGAAGATTCAGCCGACTCTCGCCGGTGAGAAAATGGAGCTTGATGCACGACTGTCACTGCGGACAGATGCCAACGGCTCGGTGAAACTTGTTCCCCACTTCATTCATCTGGAGCCAAATCTCGAAAAAGAATTCCGGGGTCATCAGTTCACAGCGGAAGACAAGGAGCAACTTCTCAAAACAGGCAATCTCGGCAGGATTGTCGAACTGAACGGCAAGGACGGTCAGAAAATCCCCTCTTATGTGAGCCTTGACCGATTGACGAATGAGATTGTCAGTATGCCGGCTGACCGCCTCCGTATCAAAGGCAACATCGGTAAGACAGTGTTGACGAAAGAGGAAATCGAAACCCTCAAAAGCGGACAGCCTATTATCGGTAAGGAAATCAGTACCCGCGACGGCAAGACATTCAAGACCACACTACAGGTCAATGCCGACAGCCGGTGTGTGGAGTTCGTGCCAAAGGCTTGGCAAAACCACAAGCAGGGAGAACAGGCACAACAGCAGCAGAAACCTCAGCAACGTAATTCATGGACTGATGATGAGGGTAATATCCGACCAATCAGCAAATGGAAGGATAACCACTTTACCGACCAACAGAAGAAGGACTATGTCGAGGGCAAGACAGTCGTACTGGAAAATGCCGTAGATAAGCAGGGGCAACCATGCACCTTATATATAAAGTTCGACCCAGCTCAGCAACGACCGATAAGCTCAACCAAGAACCCGGATCTTGAACATACGGTCGCTCCTTCCAACGAAAGTGCCACACAGGTAGCTGTCAACAACGAGGGCAAGAGCAATGAAGCCACTAACAAGGTCAAAGAGCCGCTTCAACAGGGGCAGACAGCTCCGAAGAATGAAGAGCAACAGACCCAGCAACGCAAACCTAAGGGGCCGAAAATGTAGAAATATCGCCTGAAACGGTGCCACTGAAATCTCCAAGTCATAAATATTAACCCCGGTTGTAGGGGTAAAAAGATTGCCCCTGCAACCATAATTTACAACAAGAAAAATGAAACTCATCATAACAGAGACAAAAGGAATGGCTGACGCCATCGCAAAAGCAGCAGGAAACTTCGAGGAAAACACATACATCTACCGCAACGATGATGATACTATCGTCTGGACTGATGGTGCGGTGGTTGACCTTGCATATCGTCCGGTTGGATATATGGGCGATATAGATGATTTAACCGCCGAAGAAATTGTAAAAACATTTTACAAGACTGTTGTTAGAACCGGTACTGAGGATTATCCCGGACTTACAGCAATGGATCACAGCCATCTCTCAACTCTGGAACGTGAGTTTGAACTGTGCGATGAAGCTATCTTTGTCACAGTCCCGACTGATGACAGTGTCCGCTTCGTTCAAGCAATCGTGGCTTTCTTTCATCCCGATATTCCTTGTCGTCATGTAATGCTGCACCAACTTGACAGCATTGATGTAGAGGATATTCTGGAAGGTTATACCTACACTCCTATATTAGAACAACACCTTACGGACTCGGCAATGCGCCGTATCCTCAAATGGGATATGGCCCGATATGCTGTCAAAGATACAGAGCATAAGCTCACACCTCTTGCAGAGAGATTGTTGGGCTACATCCACAATCTCGAAAGATGTGAGGCAATCGAATTCCAGAGAAAGTCAGGGGATAATCCCCGCAAATACAGATGTCCGGCTACGCTGCTCAGTATGGAAGACTTGCAGGGTATAATGTGGGCGAAGTACAATCTCTTCCCTTTCCAACTCAAAGAGCCGTTGGAATACCTTTTCTATAAAGGGTTGATCTCTGCACCGTTCACTCACAGCAACCATCATTCAGACACAAGTATCTCCAAGTTGCTCGGCACTGAGCCTACCATTGAGGAACTCGCCGTTGAAAGACTCCGCTGTGCAGGTTGGGTCAACGCTATCATACCACTCGGACAGAAGAACGACCAACTTCTCGCCGAAAAATATGACGCTGAGAAAGATGAGTGCAACACCTATAAGGTCGCAGCCATGCTCTATTCTTATATCCTCAAACACACCAAAGAGGTGCTGACCTACGGAGAAACCGAAACTATCTTAATCTGCGCCTACAACGACTTTCAATCCGTCCCGGTTACTGCTATTCTTAATGGCAGTCATCAGAACAACGCTGTGTCAGGTTCAAGCGAGAACTTCATCGAAAGCAGGACTATAGGCGAACTTATAGACCAGCTGGTACAAGCGGAAATGCTTGACACTTACGGCGACAGTGTGCGACTGTCGGACGAAGGCATCATTTACCTCAATTCAATCAGTCGATAATAATATGCTGAAAACTAAATAAAACAGAGCCGCCCCCATTCCCGGACCAAAGATATTTTGTATCTTTGCCACTGAATCCGGTCATTTAATCTTTTTGATCCATTTGACTGAGATTTTAGTGGCGCCGTTCGGGAGGGATACCCGGACGGCTTTTCTTATTCACCCCACTAAAATCTCCAGACAAATGACAAATCCAACCCGTGAGGAAGAACTGTCGTTCTATTTCCTCTATCTCAAAAACTACCTTGAAAGCTACAAGTTCGCAGGTGTGACCGACGCATTCATGCGTACCCGTGCCGAACTCGCCGAGGAAACATACGAAAACGCTCGCCGAAACGGTGACGAGGTTGACGAGGCACATGAGCTGTCAATGGCCGCTCTGCTTGACGGCTTCCGCTACTCCGACTACGAGATCATTATGGATGTTCTCGAAGAGGACTTTTACAACGATGTGTCGGAAGACATGCGCCCATTCATGGCAACCTATCTTCTAAATCTCGGTATGGTTGAGGATGTTTTCGATGAGTATGACATTCAAGAGAACACATTTGTAAGCGGAGGTAAGTATGATGCTCTCCGCTGTGAACTGACCGGTGTAATCAGCATAATTCTGACTGCTGATGGCTTATAATCGGTTACAGACCATGCGAAATAACATCGAGGCGATAAGGGTAGCCTTTCGTCTCGGTGTTGAGAAGCGACCGCCTACCGCTGATGAGCAGGAGGTGCTGGGCAAATATGCCGGGTTCGGCGGGTTGAAATGTATCTTGCAGGACGCCAACGAACTTGCCGATGCCGCCAAGTGGAGCAAGAGCGATATTGAGCTGTTCGCCCCTACGGTTGAACTGCGCCGCCTTATCCATGATTATTCAAAGGACGACCGGGAATTTGCCGCCTATATGGACTCTCTGAAAGCGTCCGTGCTGACGGCTTTCTATACTCCTGCGCCTGTCATTGACGCGCTTGTCGCATCATTGCGTGAAAGAGGTGTGAAGATTAAGCGTTTTCTTGAACCGTCTGCCGGGCAAGGTGCTTTCATCGACTCCTTCCTGAAGAATGAGAACTATCCGGGAACGGAGGCACTCGCCTTTGAGAAAGATTTGCTGACAGGCAAGATTTTATCAGCCCTGCACCCGTCTATCTCCACCGAGATAAAAGGATTTGAGCGGATTGACCGTGATTTTGAGGGTTATTTTGATGTGGCTGCGTCAAATATTCCTTTCGGTGACTTTGCTGTCGCTGACCCTCGATATGCCACGAGCAAGGAAATTGCTTACCGTCAGTCAACAAAGGCAATTCACAATTATTTCTTCCTCAAAGCACTGGACTCTGTGCATGAGGGTGGTATTGTGGCTTTTATCACATCGCAGGGTGTGATGAACGCCGCCAGCCCCTTTGTGCGCATAGAGCTGATGAAACGCTCCGACCTTGTGGGTGCTTTCCGTCTGCCGAACAATACCTTTTCCGACAACGCCGGAACAGATACAGGCTCTGACTTGATTATCCTTCAGAAGCATACGGGTAAGCAAGCAATGTCGGCTGACGAGGAATTTTTCATCCAGTCAATCATTGACCGTGATACGAAAGCACCGACAAACAAATATTTTGCGGCATATCCGCAGAATATCATCTGCACCGAGGCAAAAATCGGCACTGACCCATACGGCAAACCGGCTATCATCTACAAGCATGAGGGCGGTGTCTATGGTATAGCAAGAGAATTGCGTGATGCATTGGAAGATTCTTTGCGTCTGCGTCTAAACCTTGAATTGTATAACAACCACGGCATAAAGCCGCCTACGCCAGACCCGGTAAAACCGACACCTGCGCCCAAGCCCAAAGTCGCAAAAGTCGCTGAAACTCCGCTAATGACCCAATACAGGGAGATGAAAAAGAAGCACCCGGATGCGATACTGATGTTCCGTGTGGGCGACTTCTATGAGATGATGGGAGAAGATGCCGTGAAAGCGTCGGAGATACTGAAAATAACCCTGACCCGACGACGCAACGGCAAAGCCGGGAGCATCGAACTGGCAGGCTTTCCGCACCATGCCCTCGACACCTATCTCCCCAAACTCGTAAGAGCCGGGCAACGTGTGGCTATCTGCGAACAGCTTGAAGATCCAAAGCAGAAACAAAAGGAGGAATACAAGCCTACGGAGATTATAACGCCCCCGCCAACAGTTGAGCCAAAGCCTGCACCTGTTGAGCCAATACCTGTATCAGTACCGGCTGAACCTGTAAGGGAGATTGAAATCGACGGTGGCCCCGACTATACCGATAATCCCGACCCGCGTCTGTTCGCCTACAATCTTTTCGGAGAGCTGGAGCCGTTGGAGAAACCGAAGCGTCAGCCACGACAGCCAAAGGCACAGGAGGAAAAGCCGAAACCCACACCGAAAATTGAAATTTCAGATGCTACCGCCAAGAAATTCCGCCCGCTATCTGAAAAAGAACTTGAATTTTACGGTTCTTTGAACTGGGAGGACAATCCGCCAATCAACGGCTTCTACGAAACCATGATGAGCATAGCCCACCGTCAGATGGCGGAAATGGAGGCTGAGCGACAGGCGGCGGAAGCGACCAAGCGGGAAATAATCACAGAGAACGGCACAGTCATTGAAAAGACAGAGGGCGATTTTATTCCTCAGCCAAGAGTGGCAAAGGCTGCGACACCTGCCCCCGTCGAGCGCGATATGTCGCCCCGCAAGTTTTCCGAGGATATTCAGCATTTCCACCAGAACGGCTCAATGGTCGTGGACAACGGTCAGGTCGGTTTTCTTTCGGAGGTCAAAAAGTTTGGTGCTACGTTCACTCCGCTTCCAATCAAACCGGAGCAGGAGAAACGCGCCATGCTCTATATAACCCTGTCGGAAACATATCAGCAGCTCTATCACTATGAGGCTGAAACTCATGAGGCAAGTGCTGACCTGCGCGAACACCTCAACCAGTATTATGATGAGTTCGTTGACAGATACGGCAACCTCAACGAAAAGCAGAACGCCAAGTTTATCCTTATGGACGCAAACGGCCGTGACGCACTCGCGTTGGAGCGTGGCGAGAACGGGCATTTTGTCAAGGCTGACATCTTCGACCACCCCGTATCTTTCGCCGTTGACGAGGTTACATCGGTTGACACCCCTATGGAGGCGTTATCTGCGTCGCTCAATAAATATGGAGAGGTAAATCTCGAATATATGGGCAGTCTTGTCGATATGGAGCAGGACGCTATGATTGACAGCCTTGCCGGACACATTTACTACAATCCGTTGGTTGCGAACTATGAGATTGCCGACCGCTTCATTGCCGGAAACGTGATACAGAAAGCCGAGGAAGTGAAGGCGTGGATTGACCGCGAGGAAGAACGCATCAAGTATTTTCCCGGTTTTGACGGCGTTGAGCCGTTCATCGACTTGTCGAAGGAGTCTTTGAGAGCGTTGGAGGAAGCGACACCCCGCCGCATTACCTTTGACGAACTTGACTTTAATTTCGGAGAGCGATGGATACCGACAGGCATATACTCCGCCTATATGAGCAATCTCTACGGAACTGAGGTGAAAATAGCATATACTCCCTCTATGGACGAGTATTCCTGCACTGCCCAGCACAAGAACATGAAGATATGGGAGGAATTTTGTGTCAGAGGCCACTATCGCACATACGACGGTATGAGTCTGTTGAAACACGCCTTGCATAATACCGTGCCGGACATCAAGAAAAGCATCGGCAAAGATGACAACGGGCATGACATAAAAGTGCCCGATGCCGAGGCAATCCAGTTGGCAAACTCCAAGATTGACGAGATCCGCAACGGCTTTACCGAATGGCTGGAGGCTCAGTCGCCGGAGTTCAAGGAGCAGCTTGTGGATATGTATAACCGCAAGTTCAACTGTTTCGTGCGTCCGCATTATGACGGGTCACACCAGACATTCCCCGACATCAACATGAAACTGTTGGGGGAGCGTTGCAATGTCAAGTCAATATACCAGTCGCAGAAGGACTGCGTTTGGATGCTGAAGCAGAACGGCGGCGGAATATGCGACCACGAGGTGGGGACGGGTAAAACGCTGATAATGTGCATGGCAGCGCATGAGATGAAGCGTCTGGGATTGGCTCACAAGCCTATGATTATAGGACTGAAAGCCAATGTTGCGGATATTGCCATGACTTATCAGGCGGCATATCCAAACGCCCGTATCCTGTTCGCCGATGCCAAGAGTTTTGAGGCGAAGAACCGCGTCAATTTCTTTAATCAGATAAAGAACAACGACTATGATTGTGTGATAATGTCGCACGACCAGTTTGGCAAGATACCTCAGTCGCCGGAAATTCAGCGTGAGATCCTTCAGGCTGAACTTGACTCGGTGGAGGAAAACCTCGAAGTTGTCAAGCAGCAGGGCAAGGACGTTTCACGCGGTATGCTCAAAGGGCTTATCAAGCGCAAGGAGAACCTGACCGCCAAACTTGAAACACTCCAATATCAGATGGAGCAGAACAAGGACAGCATCGTGGATTTCCGACAAATGGGCATAGACCACATTTTCGTTGACGAGAGCCACCAGTTCAAAAATCTGATGTTCAACACAAGACATGACCGTGTCGCCGGATTGGGCAACTCGGAAGGCTCCCAACGTGCCCTCAATCTTCTCTATGCTATCCGAACCATTCAGGAACGGACAGGCAAAGACCTCGGCGCGACATTCCTGTCGGGTACTACAATCTCTAACTCGCTGACGGAATTATATTTGTTGTTCAAATACTTGCGTCCGAAGGAACTTGAAAGACAGGATATAAGGTGCTTCGATGCGTGGGCGGCTATCTTTGCAAAGAAAACCACCGACTATGAGTTTAACGTAACGAACAGCATAGTCGCAAAAGAATTTGCAAAGGAAAATCGATACAACTCAATAAGGCTAAATAGTAATATTTTCAATAAGTTAACGGTTTAGATATTTTTCGTGAGTTGTCTATTTTTGCCGTTATTTTCCCATTCAGTACACAATTAGTACATTTCGATTGTTAATAGATGTTGAGGGTCATTTTTACGCCTCTTAATTCCTAATTACCTTTGCACTCCACAAAGATAATCATTTATGGCTAAAGTAGAAAACAAAAGCAAACAAAATCCGAAACTCCAGCAGACCGAACTCAAGGACGGACGCGCAAGCCTCTATCTTGAATACTACCTCGGTCGTTCCGAAACCCCGGTGCTTGATGACGAGGGAAACCAAGTCTATTACACCTCCGGGGCAATGTCGGGTAAACCCAAATACAAGGTCAAACACGCCCGAAAGAAAGAGAACCTCAATCTCTACATTTGGCTGCACCCGCGTAACCAGCAGGAGCGGTTGCAGAACAAGAACACTCTTGCTCTCGCCGAAAAAATCCGCTTTGAGCGTGAGCAGCGTTTCTTGGAAGACAGGGAGGGATACAAGTTCAAGAAAGACACCAACATCAATTTCTTCGATTATTTTCAGATGAAGATAGATGTTTCAAAACGTGCCTATTCCTATAAGGCAGGAATGAAAGTCGCACTACGCCGTTTTCAGTCTTTCCTCGCCGAATCTCCACGATATAGCGTCTATGCCAACTATATACGCCCCGACCAGCTGACGCACGAAATGATGTCAGACTTCGCCGACTATCTCAAAGAACGTGGCGTTGGAGCAGGCCCAAATACAATATTAGTCCGATTCAAGCGTATTGTCAATATGGCGGTTGATGAGGATATAATCCGTAAAAATCCATGCAAGGGTGTTTGTCTCAAAGTGGATAAAAAGGCACTGAAAAAAGCCATACTCTCTCCCGAAGAGATAGAGCAACTGTTGGCTACACACTATCCGCATGAGAACCCGAATATGCAGCGGGCTTTTATCCTCACGCTGTTCTGCGGTATCCGTTTCTGCGATGTCAAGGCGCTCACATACCGCAATGTGGACTATGTGGGCAAGACATTGAGTTTTGAGCAGAAAAAGACAAAAGACCGCAGTTCCGACAATTTTGTTATAATTCCGCTCAACGACACAATACTCAATGTCATTGGCTATCCATCGCAAGATACTGACCTTGACAGCCCGCTCATAGACCTGCCGAGTTATCATACTTGCCTCGCGTCACTCAAAAAATGGGTAAAAAAAGCCGGAATTAACAAAAATATAAGTTGGCATTGCGGGCGGCACAGTTTCGCCGTTAATCTCTTGAAAGGTGGAGCGAACATAAAGACCGTACAGGCTCTTATGGGGCATAGCTCAATTGAAATGACATCACGGTATCTTCATGTCATAGACAACGACAAGAGCGAAGCCATAGACAGCCTCGGAACAATATCCTATGCAGAAAAATACACCACTACCAAAGGTTACTCGCCGGAGGATAGAAAGCGAATGTCGGAGAACTGCAAAGGAGGTTCTCGTTTCAAAGGGAAAAAGGACAAAGAGGCGGATACAGCAGCCTCAACCGATGATGTCACGGAGATAGCTGTGTGATTTTTTCTCGCTGCCTTGACACTCTTTCTGCACTGCCGGAGCGTTATAAGGTTGTGCAAGTGAGGATAAAGACTTAACTTTGCATACGAATCGCAGTCATAAATTTATTTTGATTGTGGATTTTAGTGGTGGGACACTGGGAGGGATACCCGGTGTCCTTTTTCTTCCCGTTGCCGAAATTCACATATCTTTTGTAAATTCCGAAAAATTTTCGTAACTTAATATAGCAATCCGGGCATAGGATTAGCCGATTTCAGTCAGCCGTTAGTCAATGCAAGCCGCAAGGTGCTGAAAGTTTGGATATTCCGTACCGGGGTTGTAATTTCGTTGCGCCGACAAGGAAACGACCGCCGAAAAGAAAAGCCGGACATAAGTCAGAATAAATCGGACAAATCCGGACACGGCGAACCATCGCGGAGATTTCCTTGTTTGAGTAACGGAGCATTGGCAGCCGACGTGCCGGACGCACCGATTAAAACCGCTACGGAGATTGTAGCGACATCGGTGTTTCCCCTCTGCCGACCGCACCCTTGCGAAAGGCTGAAACGCTGATATGCGTAAGAGAGATAGAACCGATGTCGAATAATCATTCGATGATTGGACAGCCTTGTTATTGCCATTTATCCCGTGGCAGTATCCGGGCATTGAAGAAAGTATATCAGCATTTTAACCGATTAGCACGACACAAGGGCGTGCCGCCCGAAACTTTATCAACCGCCGACCAGCCTTATCCCTCCGGGTGTAGTCATGGGCTGCGAGGCAAAATTATTATTAACCCAAATGACAACACCCCAACATCTGTATGATGATACCCTTAACGTTTTCAACCCGTAAAATCCCATGCCCAATGCGCTAAACCTCATCCAACCCACTAAAACATCCACAACCACAATGAACATGACTGACTTTTTACACCTCCCCTTCGTCGAAGTCCTCAAACTTCTCGTAAAGGGGTCGGTAGAGGAATACCTCGCCGAGAAAGAAGCTACTTCTTCAAATACAAATCAGACCGCAACGCAGCCCGACTGTGAATCGCTCGACATGAAAGGGGCGTTGGAACTGCTCAACGCCAACGGCTACCCCATAAAGAGAGGGCAGCTCTACAAGGAAACGAGCGCGGGAACAGTGCCGTTCCAGAAATTCGGGCGAAAACTCCATTTCAAGAAATCGCAGCTGCTTGAATGGGCTGAATCCAAGCTGATAGACGGTAACGCCGTAGGTGTGCTTGTACCCGCCACAATAGCGCAGAAAGGGGGTAAGCGATGAAAAAGGAAGAAACCGCCGAAAAGAAGAACACACCCGGCAACCCTTTTCCGCTTGACGTGCTGCCCCAGAAAATGCGCGATATTGTCACGGAGGCTAATGCCGTTCTCGGCTTTCCCAAAGACTATCTCGCCATGTCCATGCTCACGGCTATGTCGGCGGCGATAGGCAACACCCATAAGGTCGAACACATGGAGGGTTGGCAGGAATACTGCATTCTTTTCGTCGCCCTCGTAGGTCGCCCCGGAGCGAACAAGAGTCACCCGTTGAGCTTCGCCATGCAGCCATTGATTGATTTCGACGCGGAGCAGTCGGCAATCTTCAACGAGGCTATGAAACGCTACGGGGCGGCAATGGAGCTGCCGCCGAAAGAGCGAGCCGCCAACGGCTACGACACCAACCCGACCGAGCCGAGGCGCATACGGTTCACCATGCAGGATGTAACCCCGGAAGCAGTCCACCGCATACTCTCGGAAAATCCGAGGGGGCTGTGCCTCTATGCCGATGAGCTTGCCGCATGGTTCAAGAACTTCAACCGCTACAACAACGGCTCCGAATCCGAGTTCTGGATGTCGGTGTTCAACCACAAGGTAGCCATGTCCGACCGCAAGAGCAGCCAGAGCGGTGTGTTCATCGCCAATCCGTTCCTGTGCGTCATCGGTACGATCCAGCCCAAGGTGCTGGGCGAACTCGCCGCCGGGAACCGCAACGCCAACGGTTTCATGGAGCGTTTTCTATTTGTCGTGCCGGACGACCAATCAAAGGTGAAATGGAGCAGCGAGAGAAAAACACCCTCGTTCGACATCGTTGCGGCATGGCGTGAGATAATCTCCAAGCTGACGGATATTGTTCCCACCGTTGACACCAACGGTAATGTAATCCCGGAGAACGTGCAGTTTGCACCCGAAGCGTTCGACCGCCTCGTAAAATGGCAGAACGACTACACCGACAAGTGCAACGCCGAGGAGAGCGACACGCAGACCGCCATAGCGAGCAAACTCGAAATCTATGCGGTTCGGTTCTGCCTCCTGCTGGCCGTTGCGGATTGGGCTACCGGGGCAAAGAAGAAAAAGGCGATAGACACCGCCGTTGTCGAGCGTTCAATCCTGCTGACGGAGTATTTCCGCGTGACCGCTGCAAAGGTGCAGGGCATAATCGGAGAGGACGGATTGACCGATGTTCAGCTTGCGGTGATGTCGGAATTGCCCGACACGTTCACCACCGCCGAGGGCGTTGCAATAGCTTCCAAGAACGGAATGCCGGAACGGACATTCAAGAAGTTCCTGCACGACAAACGGGGCGTTTTCTTCTCCCGTGACAGTCACGGAAGCTATACCAAAATTTAACAACCACCCCTTGCACTTCTTGCACTTTTGCATTTTCAACCGGGTCAACTTTTACCCGGAATAAGATACCGAAAGCCCCCTGAACCGGGTGACCCCCGCTTTTTACGGTGGCTTTGGATTGTGCAAAAGTGCAAGAAATGCAAAGGGTAAAATTCCACACGAAATTTGATGAAGATAATATTTTTTCTCGGTGTACCACTATACCCGTTACAGTGGTCTGCCACCCTGCGACCCTCGTTTGGGGAGCAGTTCCATCCGTGCTGCCGCGCACGGAAATTACAGCCATGCAGGAAATTCCTTAGCATATTAGGGAATTTTTCGAGCCGCATATCGTTCCGATACGCTAAAAATATCCCCAATATGCCAAAGGGTGACATCCCTTTGGAAACCCCTCAACGGCTTAACTGGAAGCCGTACACTCCGATTGCTCCGCAACAAAAATTCGTTCGCCTATGAGCTACGCAGTGTTCCACATCATCAAGGCGAACTCGTCATTGAACTCGATAGCCAAGCATATCGAGCGCACCTCCCATCCCGACAACGCAGACCCGGAGCGGACGCACCTCAACCGCTACGGGCTGGTCGAATATCCCGACGGTATAAACGGGCTTGCGGCGGCTGTCGAACACCGCCTAGCCAACGCCGGGATAACCCGTAAAATCTCCGACCGGCAGGTACGCTGCCTCAACATGGTGATGACCTCCGACAACGAGGGTATGCAGAAAATCATCGACGCCGGAAAACTCGACCAATGGATAGCCGACAACATCAAGTGGGTTCGTGACACATTCGGCAGCGACAATGTTGTCGGAGCAGCCCTGCACATGGACGAGCGGACACCGCACCTGCACATAGCGGTCGTTCCGATTGTCACCACCGAGAGAAAAAAGAAAGCGAGGGAGGCGGCGGTGAAGAAGCGTTACCGCACCAAGCCGACCAACCGCCCAAGGCTGTGTGCCGATGACATAATGGAGCGTAAGGCGATGAGCCGTTACCAAGACCTCTATGCCGAGGCAATGGCGAAGTATGGATTGGAGCGGGGCATCCGGGGTTCGGAAGCCCGGCACATCGACCAACACGAATACTACCGCCAATGTCAGCGCGAAAAAGCCGGACTTGAAAGGGATGTAGCCGAACTCTCCACCGAGAAAAAGAAACTCGACAAGGAGAAGAAATCGTTGGAGCGTAAGGTAGAGAATCTTGAATGCAGTGCAACAGCACTTGATGTCCGAAAGAAACGGCTTACGGAGGTCAACGAGGAAATCCGGCAGGCCAACAGCGAACTACATTCCGAATACTCCCGGCTGACCGAGGCTAATTCTTCTCTCGCCGCCGAAAACAAATCACTTGCCGACACCAATGCCGGACTTTCGGAAGAAACATCAAGACTTTCGACAAAGCGCGAGAATCTTGCAGCCGACACCGAAAGGCTGACAGCCGAAAAAAAGGCATGCGAGGCGCAGACCGCCGAGGCACGGCAGGAGGCTGAAACCGCCATGCGTGAGCGTGATGAAGCCAAAGCCGAGCGCGACGCACAGCGAAAGGAAGCCGTCAGCAACATCGCCAACATCTTCACCGGGAGCAAGACCAAACGACTTGAAGCCGAGGTTGCACGGAAAGATAATGAAATCCGGGAACTGAAAGACCGAGCCGAGGCAAGGGAGCAGGATTTACGCCGTGAGATGTCCAACCTATCCGACAAACTCCGCAGACAAAAGGAACGTGAGGCCTCCACTATCCGGATACATAACTATCTGGAAACCGACCTCAACACATTCTTCCCCAATGTGCTTCCGCTTTTGGAGGCGGCGAGGGAATGCCGTGAGGTCGGTTTGTCTGACGCTGTAACCCGCGTTTTGCTTGACAAACAGCCGCACTATTTCAATCAAGGAGCTACCATCCATTCGGAAACATACCGTCAAGATTTCGATGTATCCGACGCAGAGGTGCAAATCAAGCGCAGTCCAACCGACAACAAATTTCACCTCCACATCAACGGCACCCGTGTGTTCCAATGGCTCAAAGAGCAATGGCAGAAGCTTAAACAAACTTTCAGCCGAGGCATTAGACGCTAATACCGTACAATGACTTAAATGACAATAACGGCTATCTCTCCGTAATCACTTAAATCGGAGAGGTAGCCGTTATTTTTCTCGTCGCCATGCCCTGACTATCAAATAAATTCGTTAACTTTGCATATGGAAAAGCAGGAGAATAGCATCTACAATTCAAGATTTTGGGTATATGAGATATTATTATTTGGAATATCTTTTATACTCCTCAACTATTTGTTTACGTCCATGGATTTTTATAATGGAGAAGGTGCAGCATTATATGGCTCTTGGTATTTTATTTTTGTCGGGGCAATTTCATGGAAAATAGGGATAGGTCAGAAATGGATAGAACAAGTATTAATTACGGCAGCGACATTCTTCGCATTCTGCATAGCAATGGTATTTCTATCTATTCCGTTATCTTTTTTATTCAACCTCAAATTTGAAGATACCGAATGGCTGGTATTTCCACTTTTCTCTTTTTTGTCAATCTGTGGAGGTAACTTTCAAATGTTACTGACCCTATTGATATATGCAGTAGCAATAATAGTGAGTTGTGTCATAACTAAATCCAAATTTACGGGATACACATGTGAGCCTCAAAGTGATGAAACAAAAAATTAGGCATATCATAATCTATCTTATAATACTCATAGAGGGGATGTTATTTTTTTGCCTCACTCCGCCTGCAAATTATGGCGAATGGGCAGTACAGGTCGGTGTTATCATACAATCCGTGTTTGTATTATTATTGAGTGTTATTCTGGTAATTGCACTGAATCTTAAAGTCCGTTCGGCGATTATAAGAAACATCTTCTTATGTTTTATACCTTATTTGCAAATTATATATTGCGGCATTTTCTATGAGTATGGCATATTCACAAATATGTTGTTGCCTATATTTCAAGGTCTATTCTGTTATCTTGTATGGAGGTTTGAAGTATCAATAAGGAACAAATTGGTGTTATTATCCAACCTTTTGTTTTCTTCCTTATGGGCAATTTCATTAGGAGGTCATAAATATTATTGGTATATAAGTAATGACTTAGAAACAGTTGGCGTAGTAACCGCTGAAAGAGTAATCGCTGTAATATTAATCACATTGCTTTCAAATGTAGCAATTCAAGCTACTACCAATTTTAAGAATCGCAGTGTGCATAATCAGTATAATTGATAGCGAAGTTATGATAATGATTGCCTCTAAAATACAGCAGATGATTGATGATTACAAAGAACGCGGAGAATGGATAAAATTGCATTCTCTTTTGTTGGAAATCATTAAAGACTATCCCGATGAATACTACTTCTTAACAGAGCTATCAAGTGTTTGCTATCAATTAAACTTGCCGTCGGAATGTTTGAACTATGCTGAACGAGCTTATAAAATTGCTGTAAATGATTTATGGGTTACTTTTCACTATGGGATGGCGTTATATCTCAATGATGATTTTGAGAAAGGGCAGATTATGTTTTCCAAAATCATATCCACATCGGTAGAGGTTTTGGCTTATGGAGAACATGGAGAGGGGTTAAAGTGGGCAAAATCTCTTATAAATGATAGTCGATATATGATTGCACTTTGTCTGATGCAACAACAAAAATATTCCGACGCAAAAATTATACTGCAAGAACACATCAGCAAAAGAAAACGGGGAATATATAGTGACTTTTCAAAGCGGCAAGCATTAAACCATCTTCAAAATATTCGACAAAAAATAGAAAACAGCGGCAATTAAATAAAACAAACAACCCTTAAAAATCCCAAAATCATTGTTTTGGATTGCCTCCAAATTCGGGAATAGTACACTTTTAGTACACTATATAAGCGCACTCAATACTGATATTCAGTCTATTAACTCAATATTCAATATCTTCTCGAAGGAGCGTTTCCGCTACTTTATCAAAGTGCCGGAGTTGGCGGCTTTCTACAATGAGATAACCGACTATAAGACGGCAGAGGATGTCGGCGTTGACCGTCCGGCAAAGAATGAGATACTGCACAATATCCCGCCGACACCTCAGCAGGAGGAATTTATCCAGAAGTTGATGGAGTTTGCAAAGAGCGGCGACGCGACTATTCTCGGCCGAGAGCCATTATCGGAAACTGAGGAAAAGGCGAAGATGCTTATCGCCACCGACTATGCCCGTAAAATGGCACTGGATATGCGTATGATTTCTCCGACGTATGAAGATGATCCGAACAATAAGGCTTCGCACTGCGCCAAGATGATTGCCGAATACTATCATAAGTATGACGCTCAGAAAGGCACACAGTTCGTTTTCAGTGACCTCGGCACTTTCAAGCCCGGCGAGTGGAATGTCTATTCCGAGATTAAGAGAAAACTGATTGAGGATTATGGTATTCCGGGGCATGAGATACGGTTTATACAGGAGTGCAAAACTGAGCGGTCAAGAAAGGCTGTCATACAGGCTATGAACGACGGAGATGTGCGTGTGCTTTTCGGCTCAACTTCGATGTTGGGTACAGGTGTAAACGCCCAAAAGAGAGCGGTTTGCATCCATCATCTTGACACGCCGTGGCGACCGTCAGACCTCACACAACGCGATGGCAGAGCCATTCGCGCGGGTAATGAGATAGCCAAGTTATACGCTGACAATAAGGTCGATGTGATTATCTATGCGGTTGAAAAGTCGCTTGACTCCTACAAGTTCAACCTTCTTCATTGCAAGGCTACTTTCATTGCCCAGCTCAAAAGCGGTGCTTTGGGAGCGCGAACAATCGACGAGGGTTCTATGGACGAGAAGAACGGCATGAATTTCTCCGAGTACATGGCTATACTCTCCGGCAACACCGACCTTCTTGACAAGGCAAAACTTGAAAAGCGGATAGCGGCATTGGAGAGTGAACGGAAGTCGTTCAACAAAGGACGCGGCGACAGCGAGTTCAAACTCCAGACCATTACCCACGACATCGCCAACAATGAGGCGGCGATTGAGCGTATGAAAGCTGACTGGGAGCGTTACGACAAGGTTGTGCAGCGTGACAAGGAGGGCAACCCAATCAACAATCTCACGATTGACACCTGCAACCTCTCCGATGAAAAGAACATGGGTATCCACCTGCAAGGGCTGGCACAGCGTACCGACACCCACGGGCAGTACCAGCGTATCGGCGAGGTTTACGGCTTCCCGATCAGCATTATCTCCGAAAGAGTGGTGTCTGACGGTATTGAGAAAGTGCAGAACCGTTTTGTTGTCGAAGGCAACTACAAATACAAGTACAATAACGGTCAGTTGGCAATGGCTGACACCCATGCCGCCTGTATGAACTTTGTCAACGCTTTGGAGAAAATCCCCGGCATAATCGCCCAGTACGAGGAACGCACCGCCAAACTCAAAGCCGATGTACCAATCCTTGAAGGCATTATGGCAAAGACATGGGGCAAGGAGGACGAGCTGAAGCAACTCAAATCAGAACTTGCCGCCCTCGACCGCAAAATCGCCGCCGAGTTAGCCCCCAAACACGACGAAAAGGACGGCGAGGAAGTCAAGCCGGACACCCAGCAGCACGGTAAAGTCGTAGAGGTCACTCCATCTCCACAATCCCAATTCTCCGACGAGAAAAAGTCAATGGTGGCAGAGCCAATAGAGATTTATCGTCCGCCAATTACGCCAAACAAACCGTCATTCCGACCTTTTGGAACATAATTAAGATAGTCACTGGGTATCTCGACTCAGTGGCTATCTTTTTCATAAAATATCAAATATGGTAATTTTAGGGAGATTTGTGAAAATTTTACTCCGAATATTGAAACTGTAATTATTCTTCTTTGGCGTTATATTTGCAAATTATTTTTAGAACTCTGTAAAAAAAGAATGAAAGTAATGATATTGACCGGAGCGGGTCAGATAGGTATGGCGATAGCCCGTCGTATGGGCTACGGCATGAAGATTGTCGTCGGCGACCGCAGCCTTGACAATGCAAAGGCGGTATGCTCAACAATGAACAACGACGGATTTGATACTGTGCCTTTTGAAATGGATCTGTCAAGCCGCGAGTCGATTCTTGCGTTAATCGCCGAGGCTCAGAGATATGGCGAGATTTCAATGCTCGTCAACGCTGCCGGAGTATCGCCCAGTCAGGCACCCATCGAAACGATACTTCATGTTGACCTCTACGGTACAGCGGTGCTTCTTGAAGAAATCGGCAAGGTAATAAAGCACGGCGGTACAGGCGTGACCATCTCCAGCCAGAGCGGACACCGTATGCCAGCCCTTACACCGGAACAGGACCGACAGCTTGCCATGACTCCGACTGAGGAACTGCTGTCGCTCGATATGCTCCAACCTGAGAATATAAACGACACACTCCATGCCTATCAGATGGCGAAACGCTGCAATGTGAAGCGTGTGATGGCAGAGGCCGTGAAATGGGGAGAACGCGGAGCACGCATCAACTCCATCTCTCCCGGCATAATCGTCACCCCGCTTGCAATCGACGAGTTCAACGGGCCGCGTGGCGACTTCTATAAAAACATGTTCGCCAAGTGTCCTGCCGGACGCCCCGGCACAGCCGACGAGGTGGCTAATGTAGCCGAACTGCTTATGCGTCCGCAGGGGGCGTTCATAACCGGTGCCGACTTCCTGATTGACGGAGGTGCCACCGCATCATTCTTTTACGGACCACTTAACCCCAACACAAAATGAATAGACCTTATATAGTGTGCCACATGGTGGCTTCAATCGACGGACGCATCGACTGCTCGATGGTTGACAAAATTAGCGGCGACGAATATTACGACACCTTAGCCAAACTCGACTGCCCGACGCAGCTTGAAGGCCGTGTGACAATGGAACATTACAGCGCATCGAAGGAACCCTTCATTGCCAATGACCCGACTCCTTTCGGCAAGACATCGGTCTATAAAGCCGTTGACTCGGACGAATACACGGTGGCGGTTGACACTCACGGTCGCTTACGCTGGCCCGCTTCTGAAATAGACGGTGTGCCCCTCGTCTGCATCGTGTGCGAACAGATATCGCAGGAATACCTTGAAATGCTCAAAAATCAGGGCATCTCATATATCTGCATCGGTCGTGAGGCGATAGACTTACCCCGGGCTATGGATATTCTATATGAGGAATTTGGAGTCAAGCGAATGGCTGTTCTCGGAGGCGGCCATATCAACGGCGGCTTCCTTGCTGCCGGACTTATCGACGAAGTGAGCCTCTTGCTTGCTCCCGGCATTGACGGACGCAAGGGGCAGACAGCTCTTTTCGATGGCATAGCGGACATGAACCGTATGCCGGTAAAATTATCGTTGCAAAGCGTAGAGCGCATTGAGAACGGAACATTATGGATAAGATACAAAACCAATTACTGATGAAAAAATTATTCAATATTTTAATGCTGTTTTTGGCAACCGCCTTGCCATTGGTATCATGCAGCCAGACAAATAAATCGACAGAGATGAACCCGAATGTAAAAGCAATCGTATGCTATTTTTCAGCAACAGGGACAACCGCAGACGCTGCCCGCCGCATAGCGGAAATTGCAGGGGCCGATATTCATGAGATAGCTCCCGCAGAAAAATATACCTCAGCTGATCTTGACTGGACCGACAGCCTCAGCCGCAGTTACGTTGAGATGCATAACCGCACATTCCGCCCGGCTCTGAAAGATTCAGTGACTGATTTGTCTGAGTATTCGGTCGTTTATATCGGCTATCCTAACTGGTGGAACACTCATCCTACCATAATCAACACATTTATTGAAAACAACAATCTTCAAGGCAAGACCATAGTGCCGTTCATGACTTCAGGTGGAAGCAATATCATAAACAGCGAGAAGGAACTGAAAGAACAGTATCCGTCTTTGAATTTTGCCAAAGGACTTTTGATGAATGGCGTCAACGATAGTGATATCAAAGAATGGGTTGAAAAGCTGAAATGATAATGGAAGAAATAAGTAATCGCGAAAGCACTCACGAAGTGAGAATAGATTGTGCGCATCCCACTCCGGAAGAAGCGGAACTTTCAAAGCATCAGATGCAAACCCTGTTCAAACTGAATCATACCATGCCTGCCACTGAGGAATTTGACGCTTTGGTGCGCGAGTTATTCCCGGAGATGGGTGAAGGTAGTCGCGTAACTACCCCATTGAATGGCGTGAGGTTCAACAAGGTCAAAATCGGACGTAAGGTAATAGTGCAAAGCAACTGCCTGATGATGTCGGCAGGAGGAATTACTATTGAGGACGAGGCGTTGATAGCCGCCAATGTCCAGTTGATTTCCAACAACCATGACCTTGAAAATCGCATGGTCATCACCTGCAAACCTGTCAGAATTTGTCGCCGTGCATGGATTGGAGCCGGGGCAACAATCCTGCCGGGGGTCACGGTAGGAGAAAATGCCGTTGTCGGCGCAGGTAGTGTTGTGACCCGGGACGTGGAGCCCAACACAATCGTGGCAGGAAATCCGGCACGGCTAATCCGGCGCATCAAATAAATTTACGGTTCAGATGAATTGACTGTACGGTATTCGCTCGGTGACATTCCGAGATGTTTTACGCAATAACGACTGAAATAGCTGACGGATGTAAACTTCATCTCGTCGGCTATTTGCGTTATGGATAGTCCGCTGTCGTTGAGGTAATTTTTTATAATGGAAGCAGCGGCCCGGTTGATATGTGTGGATACACTCTTTCCTGAAATTCTCTTGATGGTGTCTGACAAATATTTGGGAGTGACGCTAAGTTGTTCGGCATAATAAGACACTTCCCGTTCAGTCTTGGGTCGTCCGCTCTCTATCAAATTGAAGAACTGGCGAGTGATATACCCTACCCGGTCTGTTGACAATATATTCTCGTTTGTCATTGAATGGAATGCAAACAGATCGTAAATCATTGTCTGCAACAGACCTCCTATCATCTCGGCATAAAACGGATGATTGACATCTTTGATACGGGCACTGACATTTCTTAAATCACTTATGAATGTCACAGCATCAGAAGCCGAAACCTTTATTATGGGATTGGAATAAAGACTTATACACCCTGCTATACCGTAATTGTTTGCAGGAAGCAATGTATGAAGAAACTTGTCCGGTGCTATGACATATTCACATTTGAAATTACTGTCAGACTCAATTTCAGTAACTGCCTGCGGATTTGAGATGACGGCAATTTCATTTATGCCTATTGTAAAGCGTGTGCCGTTATATGTAAAAGTCCCTTCGCCGGATGAGCATATCAGATGGACGATACAATCATAATATGCCGGCGAGTTAATGCGGTGAAAATCGCAGTCAAAGACTATGTTGTTATGTAAATTTCCGTTCATATCCGCAAAATTAGCACTTTTCGTAAAAATGTGCAAGGCTTACTCCTATTTGTGAAAATCATTTTTGCTCAGACAGCGTTAATTTTGCAGTATCGAAAATTACAAAAGCGAAATAGATATGGCTAAAATACTTATAGCTTTCTTCTCATTGGCAGGAGAAACATACGTCAACGGTCGCATAGAAAACCGTCCTGTTGGAAATACAGAAGTGATTGCCAGAAAATTACAGACCGAAATCGGCGGAGATATGTTTCACATCGAAACAATGACATCATATCCCGATGATTACTATGCTGTCACTGATGTCGCAAAACGCGAACTCCGTGCAGACGACCGTCCGGAAATCAAAGGTTCGGTTGAAGATATGGACAGTTATGATACAATTATCCTCGGATACCCTAACTGGTGGGGCACGATGCCTATGGCTGTAAAGACATTCCTTGAAGGATATGATTTTGTAGGCAAGACAATCATTCCATATTGCACCCACGAAGGGAGCGGTATGGGACACAGCGAATCAGATCTGAAAAAATTATGCCCGGACTCTACGATACTTCAAGGCACTCCAATACATGGTGCCGACGTGGAATTTGCAGACCGTGAGGTAAACAGGATTGTAAACTTTATAAAAAGATAAATGTATGAAAACAATTAAACTGAACAATGGAGTGGAAATGCCACTCGTAGGTTACGGTGTATTTCAAGTAACACCGGAAGAATGTGAGCGTTGCGTCACTGACGCACTCAGCGTGGGATACCGCTCGATTGACACGGCTCAGGCTTATTTCAATGAGGAGGGCGTGGGCAACGCATGGCGCAAAAGCGGTATCAGCCGTGATGAAATTTTCCTTACTACAAAAGTATGGATAAGCAACTACGGCTATGAAAAGGCAAAAGCCTCGATTGATGCTTCGCTTCGTAAATTGCAGACCGACTATATAGACCTGCTTCTCTTGCATCAGTGCTTCGGAGATTACTACGGTGCATATCGAGCTATGGAAGATGCTGTCAAAGAGGGTAAGGTTCGTACTATCGGTGTCAGCAACTTTTATTATGACCGTTTTACCGACATTGCCGAAAACGCATCAATCGTTCCAGCTGTCAATCAGATTGAGGTAAATGTATTCGCACAACAACACCTCATGCAGCAGGTATGTGAGAAATACGGTACACATCTGATGGCTTGGGGACCGCTTGCCGAGGGCTTCAATGACTTCTTCAATAATCCCGTACTCAAGGCTATCGGCGAGAAGTATGGTAAATCAGTGGCACAGGTTGCTTTGCACTGGCTCGTGCAGCGTGGCATAATCGTTATTCCGAAATCAGTGCGTAAGGAACGAATGATACAAAACCTCGACATTACCGATTTTACTCTTGCCGATGAGGATATGCTGGCAATCTCAGGGCTCGACCTCGGACATGGTGTTGTGGTAAACTTCGAGGACCCGCAGACCCGCATGAACCTCCAGCAAATGGTAAAGAAATACTCGGTGTAATCATTAGCATCAACCGATGAAATACGTAAAATTTGGAAATACCAGAGTCGATATTTCAATAATATGCCTCGGTATGATGAACTTTGGTGCTCTCGGTTTAGAAAACGGTGCTTTCTCACGGGCTCGGAACTTTGAAGTACCCACGCCGCCTGCATGAACTTTGTCAACGCTCTGGAGAAAATCCCCGGCATAATCGCCCAGTACGAGGAACGCACCGCCAAGCTCAATGCCGATGTACCAATCCTTGAAGGCATCATGGCAAAGACATGGGGCAAAGAGGACGAGTTGAAGCAGCTCAAATCCGAACTTGCCGCCCTCGACCGCAAAATCGCCGCCGAGTTAACTCCCAAACACGATGAGAAAGACGGCGAGGAAGTCAAGCCCGACACCCAACAGCAACCAGCATCTGTTAAAGTTGTTGACCCTCCCGGTCAAGCTACCGACGATAAAAAGTCAATGGTGGCAGAGCCAATAGAGATTTATCGTCCGCCAATTACGCCAAATAGACCGTCATTCCGACCATTCGGAACATAAACAAGTCAGGCACCGAGTATCACTACTTGATGCCTGACTTTCTTCATTGGGTTTGTTCGGTTGATTATATGTGCGGGATTATTTGTATATCCACTCTTTGATTTTGTCAGCACTTGCCGGAAGTCTAAGGCCGGTGTGCCATTTGAGGGTAGGATAACCTTTCTGCAAAGTTGCGTCAGCTTCCGACATCGGGCTTTCGTATGATGTGCAGAAGGGATATAATTCCTTACCCTTCAAATCCGTGTTGTCAAGGAACGTGCGGATTACCGCCGGTTCCTCATGCCACCAGATAGGAAAGCCGATAAAAACAGTGTCATATTGGCTAAAATCCACACCTAATGGTTTGATTGCGGGGCGCAATGTCTGGTTCAGATGCTCCTGAGTGCAACGTGACTGTTCGTTTACCCAATCTACATCTTCAGCAGTGTATGGTTCTGCCGGGAGTATTCTCACAATCGGCGAACCTGTCACTTCCGCCAATTTTTTAGCGGCAAGTTCTGTGTTACCTGAATGGGTAAAATATACTATTATTGATTTCATATCTTTCCCAGTTTTTGCGGTAGGTTCGGTCGCAGAAAGGTTGAAACTAAACAACAGAGCGGCTATCGCCATGACCGAGTTAATTATATTTTTTATCTTCATTCTCTTATTTGATTAGTTGTGATCCATCATGGAATGCCTTGCCGATTATGCCTCCCATTTCACGATAACTGCGTGTTTCGGAGTCGTATGAGATAGGGCGAAGCAGTGAATAATCAAGTTGCCCGGCTTCATTGAAAAGGTTTTCTTCCGCCTGAAGATTTACAACCTTGCCGACAACACGAGTTTCGCCGAGTTCATCATTGATTGAGATAACCTCACACTCCATTGTCAATGGGAATTCGGTTATTATAGGTGCGTTGACAAATTCGCTCTTAACAGCGGTTACACCGGCTTTCTCTATCTTATTCTCCTTTCGTCCTGATACCAGTCCGAAAAAGTCACACAACAACATGGTATCAACCGTGCCGATGCTGAGTGTGAAAGCCTTGTTTGCACGGATATTTTCTGTTGTCTTATGACCGACAGCAAGATTGAGAGCAACCTCGTGATAGCCACATTGACCACCCCATGCGGCGTTCATCGCGTCCGGCACACCGTTTTCATCGTAGGTGGCAACAATCAAGACGGGCAACGGAGTTACGATGGTTCTGTTTGAAAAACTTTTTTTCATAACATCTCCTTATCTCCAGCCCATGAACATCTTTACAACTTCCGGCGCATGGTGGTCAAAAAACAGACTTTGTTTTGTGTCAAGAGCCGCGATTGCCGCCATATCCTCTTGCGATAGTTCAAAATCGAATATATCGAGGTTTTGCTGCATACGCTCGACATGAACCGACTTCGGAATTATGATAACATCACGCTGAATGAGCCATCGGAGAGCTACCTGTGCCACTGATTTACCATATTTCTTGCCGATGTTTTCAAGTACCAGATTGGTAAAGAAATTGTTGCGTCCCTCGGCGAGAGGGGCCCACGCCATCATGTGCGTGCCAAACTCTTTCATGTAGCCCTGTGCCTCAATCTGCTGGTCGAACACATGGGTTTCAACCTGATTGACTGCGGGAACAATCTCCACATTGCTTGCAAGGTCAATGAAATGGTCGGGGTAGAAATTACTTACGCCGATTGCGCGAACTTTGCCCTCTTTGTAGGCTGCTTCCAATGCACGGTATGCGCCGTAACGGTCGCAGAATGGCTGGTGCAGGAGCATAAGGTCAATGTAGTCTGTGCCGAGTTTACGCAGGCTCTCATCAATAGAAGCCTTTGCTTTGTCGAAACCATAGTTGGAGATCCAAACCTTTGACACAAGGAACAGCTCATCACGGGTAATGCCGCTTTTCTTTACAGCAGCTCCAACGCCTTCCTCGTTATGATAGGCTTGTGCGGTGTCAATCATACGGTAGCCTACACTCAGAGCATCTGAAACACAACGCTCACATTCAGCCGGCGACACTTGATAAACTCCGTAGCCAATCTGGGGCATTACAACCCCGTTGTTCAATGTTACTGTTTTCATATTTGGTTTTTATATTTGTCTGTTCATAAAACAACCGTAATGTGCGATTGCTCAACACAAACTTCGGTAAGTCTTACCAATTTTACCTCATCAGAGTTGTTCTTTCAAAATTTCAAAGATTTCATCACGGGTAAACTTCTTGCAGCAGCCGGGAGTAAGTACGCAAGTATCGGCTGAATCGCGTAACACCTTTTCATCAGTAATACCCATCTGACTCCAGCGTGTAGGCATTCCTATTTCCTGAATAAAATCTTCAAGAAGGTCAATGCCTGTATTTGCCGCACGCAAATCGTCATTGTCGTGAACACCCCATACCTCACGGGCCATTCGTGCCAGTTTAGGTGTTCCTTCCGGCAGATAGTGACGGTAAAGCGCCGGTTGTATCACTGCAAGTCCTTGACCGTGGTTGCAATCGGTATATGCGCCTACTGCGTGTTCAATCATGTGGCACTGGAAGTCGGTTATCTTACCGAGTTTCAGCATCCCGTTTTCTGCCATCGCAGAGTCCCACATCAACTCGCCACGGGCAAAGTCATCATCAAGATTGGCTATCAAGACACGAATATTTTTAATCACGTTGCGCATTATAGCCTCGTTGATCTCATCTGACACATTGGTGGCGAACGGCTGACCCAGATAAGTTTCCATACAATGGCTCAGAGTGTCGAAAGCCCCGCTTATTACCTGTTTCATCGGGAGAGTGAGCGTAAGGTCGCTGTCAAGAACTGCGAAACGATGGAACGCACCGAAAAGAGCCTGCTTGAGTTTCTTGCCCTCATGGGTTATCACTGCACCGTTGTTTTGTTCCGCACCGGTGCCAGACGCTGTAACAACAGCCCCACATGGAATAAATTCAGTAGGCAGACGGTGTTCGTTATAGAACATATCCCAGACATCTTCGTCACTCTTTGCCTGAGCAGAGATTATCTTGCAGCAGTCAATTACCGAACCGCCACCAACAGCGAGAATAAAATCAACGCCTTCTTTACGGACAAGTTCAGCACCTTCCTGAACTTTGGCGTAAGTCGGGTTAGGCATGATGCCACCGAAATCGACAACGGTTTTGCCCGCATTTTCAAGCCAACCGTGGATTTTATCATACAATCCGGTACGTTTCAGTGAGCCGCCACCATAGGCAAGCATAACGACCTTGCCCATAGCGGGCATTTCTTTTTTCAGTGCATCTTCGGCACCGCCTTTCCCAAAGTATTGCCTTACGGGATATTGATAGTTAAAACAATTCATAGTTCTATCTTTATTTTATAGTTGACATATCAATGACATAGCGGAACTTGACTTTGCCGTCACGCACTTTGCCGTATGCCTCGGTTATCTTTTCTGCATCAGCCGGTATTATCTCAACTTCGGGATAAATGTTGTTTTCAACGGAATAGTTTATAGCCTCTTGTGTTTCGGGAATACTGCCTATGCGGGAGCCGAAAAGCCTGCGGTCAGCCATTCCGATGAAAGAACGCATTGAGATTGTCGGCATATCCTCGTTTGAGGGAATACCGACTATGCACATCTGCCCATTCCATTTCAACATTTTCATGTATTGGATTGGATCGTAGTTGGTGGGAATTGTACTGATGATAAAATCGAATGTATTGTCAAGTCCTGCCATTTCATCAGCATTATTGACATTCACATATCGTTCCGCACCAAGTTTGGAAGCATCTTCACGCTTATCCTCAGTCAAATCAAAGATTGTAACATCAGCACCGAGATGTTTGAGATAACGAACAGCCATATAGCCCAGTCCGCCGAACCCAGCTACTCCGACCTTATCTCCTGCTTTAACGCCGGCAAATTTAATCGGCGAATAGGTTGTAATTCCGGCACACAGCAACGGGGCTACTTTTGACAAATCAGCATTTTGTGGAATGAGTATCGCGTAGTCCTCCGATATTACATAATTATTGGAGTATCCACCCTGTGTACGTTCATTATTGTGGTAAGGGTCATGGTCGTGGTAGGTTGAAACTGTGTGGCTGCAATAATGCTCCTGCCCATTCTTGCAGAAATCACATTCATGGCATGAGTTGATTATACAGCCCACTCCGGCATAATCTCCGACTTTGAATTTTGTGACATTTCTGCCCACCTTGACAACCTTTCCTGCGATCTCATGTCCGGGAACCATTGGATATTCTTCCTTGCGCCAATCGCCATGAACATTGTGCAGGTCGCTGTGACAGATACCGGAATAAAGAATTTCAATCTGTATCTCGTCATCTCCGACAGCATGACGGTTGAACTCGTAAGGCTTAAACACCCCTGATTCATCAAAAGCGGCAAAGCCTTTTGTCGGGATTGAGTCCTGTGCTTGCAGTCCTGTGGCAGAAAACAATAACATTGAGATACCTGCCAATATTGATAGTCCTTTCATGGCCGATTACTCCGATAGATTATGGAATTTATAACGTAACCATACTATGCCATGAGGCTTTTGCTCCATTGAGATAAGCTCCATAGCCTGACCCTCCGCCGGACGTTCTTCCGAGTGTCCGAGGTATTCAAAGATTGACGGTGCGGTGGTAAGTCCGTCTATTCCGGGATAGATCACAAGGCTCAATTCATTGATAAGTCCTTGTGCAAGCATCGCTCCGTCAATTATTCCACCACCTTGAAGTGATATTATTTCAACATTGAAATAATGTTTGACAAGAGTAAAAACCTTTCGGAGATTGCAGACATCATCGGTAACGAGATAAGACACTCCCTTTTCTTCAAGAGCCGCAAGGTAGTCTGTTGTGGCATTCTTACCTAAAATAGTAAGGATATTGTCGCCACGCAGACGGTCAGATGTGAAGAAAATGTCGGCATCAGGGTCAATCGTGATAAACAGTCTTGAAGAAGTCCTGTTACCGATAAAAAACTTGCCGCCCTTACCTATGGGGGCGCCTTTTGGCATAAACTTATAGGGGAACGCCTCGCGTGCGGTAGCTTTGCCGAACATCCATGCGTCAGCACCGAGGGTTTTGCCGATGGCGGCGTATTCTTTGAACAGTTCCGACGGGTTTGTACCGTCAAATGGAGGTGTCCAGCGTCCGGGCAACAGTCGCCCGTCAACCGAACTCATTATATGGCATATTACTTTGGGCAACATATCAATATTCAATTTTCATGTTCAACAGATACTTTTGCTTATCTTCAAGTGACATATTGAAGAAACGCTGCTCCTTGTTGAGAGCGCGCATTGCCTCCATTTCTTCAGGAGTAAGTTCAAAATCAAAAATATTGATGTTTTCGGTTATATATCCGTGATCTGTTGCACCGGGAATAGCCGAAAGTCCTTCCTGTATATGCCAACGTAGAATTATCTGCGCCGGAGTTTTGCCATGAGCCTCGGCGATTTTCATTATAGTCGGGTCTTTGAATAAGGCTCCATTGCTCATTGCGCCACCAAGCGGGAACCAGCACTCTACCTGAATGTTGTCAGCGGCGGCGCGTTTGCGCCATTCAAGACGCTGGGCGTAAGGATGACATTCAATCTGGAACACGGCAGGTTTGATTTTCGCAAATTCTATCACGGCGTTATAAAGAGAATCAGCGGCATCAAAATTACTGATACCCAAAGCTCGAACTTTACCTGCTTCCACAGCTTTCTCCATGTCGCGCCATGCCCCTCTCCAATCGCCGATAGGCTGATGAACATACAACAGGTCGATATAATCAACACCAAGGCGTTCAAGCATCTCATCTATTGCTTTTGAGGTTTTCCCTTCGCCATATTCAGTAGGCCAGATTTTACTGGTTAACCAAATATCTTCGCGGGGCACACCACTGTCTTTCATCCCTTGTCCCACACCACGCTCAATACGATAGGCATGGGCTGTGTCGATGTGGCGATAACCATTCTTCAAGGCAAATGTGATAGCATCTGCCATAATGCTGTCGCCAGGCACGTTGAATGTTCCAATGCCGAAACGCGGCATCTTCAACCCATTGTTCAGTTCCGCATAAGGAACTTGTGACTGGGCATTGGCTGTCATGACTGCAATGCAGAGTGCCAATCCAAGTATTATTTTTTTAATCATAACTTTATGCTTTTTGATTTTCTACAACTTTTGATCCTCCAAAAACCTCGCTCATCGGTATGCTGTCAAGTTGACGGTCAATAGCCGCAACTTCCTCTGTTGATAGATTTATATCAGCAGCTCCGATATTCTCTTTCAGTCGGCAAAGGTGGCGTGTACCTGGAATAGGCACGATATATGGTTTCTTACACAGCATCCACGCAAGAGAAATCTGCGACGGAGTTGCGTGCTTTTCATCAGCAAGTCGGCGTATGAGTTCAAACAGCATTTCGTTTTCTTCAAAACTCTCCCGGCTGAATTGAGGCATGGCTGCCCGATAATCATTCTTCGGATTGAATTTTGAATCGGCGGTATAGAAATCCGACAATAAGCCGTTGGCAAGTGGAGAAAATGCGATAAAGCCTACATTCAATTCTTCAAGTGTAGGGAAAATATCCTCATGCCACCTTGCCATCATCGAATAACGGTTCTGTATAGCCGTTACGGGACATACAGCATGAGCGCGACGGAGATATTCTTCAGCAGTTTCAGATATACCCCAATGGAGTATCTTCCCCTCTTGTATCAGTTGCGACATAGTTTCTGCCACAATTTCCGGCTCGACATCAGGGTCGATGCGGTGTTGCAGATATAGGTCAATGTGATCTGTCTGCAATCTGCTCAGAGAGCCTTCAACAGCCTTCCTTATACTGCCGGGCGTTGAGTCCGGTATCAGTGGATAAGGCCCCGGTTCATGAGATTTGTCAAATGTAAGACCGAATTTTGTTGTAATCACTATTTTATCGCGGTAAGGTTTCAATGCCTCGCCAAGTAGTTCTTCATTGTCATGAGGATTGGTGTCAGTACCGTAAATCTCTGCGGTGTCAAACAGAGTATAACCCATTTCAACGGCATCGGCAAGCAGCGTTTTCATTGCCTTCTTATCAGCGGGTGCGCCGTATGCGTGGCTCATGCCCATACATCCGAGGCCAACTGAAGATACCGTTAATCCGGAAATTGTGCGAAACTTATTCATGATGATATATCTATTTAATATTTAGAGATTGATGTTTGCGCCACGGCTTGAAGACAGAGATTACGACAAGAAAAATCAATGCCAGTGCCTGATAGAATGATGCGTCACGGGCCAGTTTTAGTGAAGCGATTACCTGATTGTCATTCAACGCGGCATCATAATCTTGAAGGATTGTCCCATAAGCGTGTTGACAGGCCGGATAAAAGACCAATGATGCAAGCAATATAACTATACCGCACACCATCCACTTGACAATAATCCAGCGTTGCTGAAAAAATCCCCACGGCGTAAACAGACCGTAAACAATTCCTGTTACAATGCTTACTATCGCTGCCGGAACAGTAAGAAGTCTGTCAATCCAAACCATGCACTTGTAATACATGAAAAGCTCCTGACCGGTGTCATAAGTAATCCATGAAAGAACCCACATTGCGATAATGCTGACAGTCCATGTCATGACTACAAGCAAATGTAGGATTTTCAAAATCTTAGTGCCGTTGGATTTGAGTTGCAGCATTAGTTTGTTTTTAAGACCTTACGGGTTGAAGCTCCAGACTTGACGATATATATTCCTTTGCTGAGAGTGTCAGGAGATACAACTCGTCCATTAAGGTCAAAATATGTTTCGGTCGTATTTTCTGCCAAATCAGTACTCACACTATTTATAGCAGCAGAGTTGCCCTGCATAATCGGAGTGAGGAAAGCATCAAAATCATTTCCCCAGATTGAGGCGTTGCCTCCGCTACCGTATCCATGTGGATAACCTTGAAGCACTTTGGTTTCCACTCTTACACCGGCTTCTTTCACTGCATTTGAGTTTTGGGTAAACTGTCCGGCAAAGCCGTCGCGTGTACCCCAGCAATAGAAGGCCGGAGGAAGGTTCGCGGCACGGAGTGTTTCTACATTGTTCATTGATACGCTCAATCTTCCATAGAAAGAATATATCATACCCACGGCACAGGCTGAAACAGGCACGTTGTCAAGTTCATCGGGACGATAGGAACTGTCAAGGGCTGTACCATTGGTAAGGTCACGCCAGTTCAGCAGAACCTCGCCATTCAATATACCTCCGGCTGAAAAACCGACAAGTGCAATGTTTTCAGGATTGATACGATAATCTTCAGCATGAGCTTTTACATATCGTATAGCCCTTTGCAGGTCAGTTGCGCTGGCCTGCATGGAATAAGGATTGATGCGGTAGTTCACAATAAAACACTGGTATCCCATCGGCACAAGCATATCGGCTATGTCGTAGCCTTCGTTCTGCATACTGCGGAAAGCAAATGCACCACCGGGGCAAATCATCACAGCACCTTTGGGTTGAACATTCTCAGGCACTGTATATACAAGCATATTGGGCATAAAGTCAGGGCCGTCAGAATTGTTCACATTTTCCCTGAAGCCGGGGATATTGCCACGTTGCCAAAGTTCCACTGTCCCTTCCATCGGTGCTGTCGCACCTCCGGGATTAAGACTGCCATACTGCTCGTTGATGAGGTCAATCCACGTCTGTATGCGGCTTTCATTGATAGAGCCGCTTGTAAGTCCAAGACCTTCAAGATGCTCGGCATCAGGTGTCATATCCACAATCGCCTGAAGTGTTTCATCTCGGTAGGTGGAGGCGTATGTTGTAAAGGGAACAACGGTTTTGCCCTCAAAATTATAACTCTCCGCGAAAGTATGTAGAATCATCGGAGCTGTATGCCACCATACCGAACCACCGAGGAAAACCACATCGTAGTCGTTCCAGTTCGCCACGCTGTTCTTTATCGCGGGACGTGCATTGCTGTCACGCTCTTCCAATGCGACCTCAGTGCAAGGAGTATATGATGTTGGATAAGGATTGACAGGTTCAATTTCAAACAGGTCACCTCCAGTAATCGCTTGAACTTGTTCCGCCATGCGTTTGGTTGTGCCACCCCATGAGAAGTAGGCTATCAATACTTTTTTTCCTGAGAAATAATCAGATCCTCCACCTTCTCCCGGTTGAACGGGTTGAGGCTGCGTAGGCTGTTCCGGCATTTCCGGTTCATTTGCGCTGCATGACACAAAAGTAAACAGCGTCATTAGTAAGAAAAGATAGTGCTTCATGCTTACTGAAAATTTAGAATTTTACTGCTGCAAAATTACTGACAGATACCGAGGTAATTATTATTCTTTTTTCGGCTCGTTATTCCAAAATTTCCGAAAAGACATTTTCCCCAAAAAGTCGGCTATACCTTTTCGGGAAAAATGGTAATGAAAGCCGAAAAATTTGTATTATCCCTTTGGCTATCCCTTTATAAATTTGCACATTGAATAAATACTATAAATCAGGAAACATAAATGAAAAGACTATTTTATCTTGCAGTGGCATTGGTTATAGCCGGCTTTGCAATCCAATCCTGCACAAGCAACAAGCAGACGGAGAATAATAACAGTCAGGAGAATGACACAAAAGTTCTGGTATGCTATTTTTCTGCAACAGGAACAACTGAGAAGGCGGCCCAACGTATTGCCGACCTTACAGGTGGTGTTCTTCATAACATAGCCCCGGAAGTGGCATACACTGACTCCGACCTTGATTGGCGTGACTCTCTTTCGCGCTCCTATGTGGAGATGCACAACCGCGATTTCCGTCCGGCTCTCAAAGATTCTGTGACAGATATGTCTGATTACAGTGTTGTGTTCATCGGCTATCCAAACTGGTGGAATACACATCCGACCATTATAAACACATTCATCGAAGCCAATGATTTGCAAGGTAAGACAGTAATACCTTTCATGACCTCAGGTGGTAGCAATATTATCAACAGTGAGAACGAACTGCATGAGGCATATCCCGGCATCAAGTGGGCAAAAGGTCTGCTGATGAATAATGCGTCAGACAGTGATATTAAGGATTGGTTGAAAGAAAACGGGTTATAAGATGAAAAAGTTATTTGCCTTCGCTGTGCTGTTCATCAGCTCTATTATCGGAGTTGCAGCACAAGATAGTTCATTTACAAAGGAGGAACAGGAGATCATCAATCTCTCCAACGACAAATGGCAATGGATGTCGGATAAAAATGTGGAGAAACTTGCCGACTTGTTCCATGAAACATCACAGTTCGTTCACATGGGTGGCTATTGGGGCAAGGAACAAGAGCTGAACACAATCAAAGATGGTGGTATCTGGTATAAAAAAGCTGAGATACACGACCAAAAAGTAAAGTTTACCGATAACACAGCCACTGTTTACAGTATCATACATCTCAATTCTGAAGTGGGGGGCAACGCTGTCCGCTTCCCATTCATAGTTACAGAGGTATTTGTCCGCGAAAATGGCAAGTGGCTACTGTCCTCACTTGTGTTTACTAAAACATTGGGTGAATAAAAGATTTTCGGAAAAAAGTGATATACACACCGTGAAAAATGAAAATCACGGTGTTTTGTCAGATTGTTTAATAACCGTGCTTCGGCACAAATAACAAGATTACATGAAACTTAAAACGATTTTAATCATGGCAGCATCAGCTATCAGTTTCGGCACGGTTCTCCATGCTCAGGATAATCCGTGGGGGCTTGTCTATGAACAGGCAATTACCGAAAATGTACCCGGCAAAGTGAATATCCACCCGGTAAAATACAATCTCGACGGCATTGAAATAGCCGCGAATATCTATACTCCAGCCGACTATAATCCCAATGAAAAAGAATATCCGGCTATCATCGTGGCACACCCCAATGGAGGGACAAAGGAGCAGGTAGCGGGCCTTTTCGCTCAGCGAATGGCAGAAAAAGGCTATATAACCATTGCCGCCGATGCTTCATATCAGGGAGCAAGCGGCGGAGAGCCACGCCACACAGACCGTCCGGCAAACCGTATCAACGACATTCACGGAATGGCGGACTATATTTCCAAATATCCAGGTGTTGATCCTCAGCGTATAGGCGCATTCGGTATCTGCGGTGGTGGCGGCTATACTCTCGGCGCGGCACAGAGCGACAAGCGTTTCAAGGCCGTAGCCACACTGAGTATGTTCAATTCCGGTCGTGTCCGTCGCAATGGCTTTATGGACTCGGCTATGCCTACGATACAGCAGAGGCTCAAACAAGCATCCGATGCCCGTGAAAAAAGAATTGAAACAGGAGAGATTGTATTTACAGGAGATATGAACCTGACCGATGAGGAAATTGAAAAATTACCATTTGACCTCTACCGTGAAGGCGCAATCTACTACAACCGCACACACGCTCACCCCAATTCAACATTCCGTTACACAATGGAGAGCCTTATGGATCTGATGACATGGGATGCCACAGACCATATCGACTTAATCAACGCACCGTTGCTTATGATGGCAGGAAATAAGGCCGATACATTCTATATGACCTCCGATGCCTTTGAGAAAGCAACCGGCACAACCGACAAGGAACTATTCCTTATACCGGGTGCAACCCATATCAAGACCTACTACGAACCGGAGTTCGTGGATCAGGAAGTGGCAAAACTTACTGAATTTTTCGGCAAGAGATTATGAAAATCCTACGACCAATCATTTGCGCGATTCTCGCAATAATTCCAATGATAACAATGGCAACAGATATAAATACTTTCCGTCAGCCTTACCCGGCAGGTCAGGCAATGACAGGCAATCCGAATTTTATCGGAACTGCATGGCTCTATCCTTTGAGCCATGAGAAAGAACTCAATGTGCCTATGTTCAATGTGACATTTGAACCCGGTTGTCGCAATAATTGGCACCGTCACAGCGGAGGTCAAATCCTTATCGCTACTGCCGGTATCGGTTATTATCAAGAAAAGGGCAAAACCGCCCGCCGCCTGTTCCCCGGAGATATTGTTGAAATAGCACCAAATGTGGAACACTGGCATGGAGCCGCCCCCGACAGTTGGTTTGCGCATATCGCTATCGAGTGCAATCCGCAGAGCAATGAAGTCACATGGCTCGAACCTGTAAACGATATTCAATATGCCGAGGCAACCGCTGATCACGCTGATGTAAAGGAGTTGACAGAACGTCAACAAGCGATTGTGGCGATAGCCTCTTACGCTGCAATCGGAGATACAGACGGTTTGACAAAGTCATTGGTTCAAGGGCTGACAGCGGGAATGACTGTCAATGAAATAAAGGAATTGCTTATTCAGTTGTATGCCTACTGCGGCTTCCCACGTTCATTAACTGCACTCGGAGTTTTCAACAAACTGCTCACAGAACGAAAGGCAAACGGTATCACTGATATAGAAGGCGACTCTGCAAAAGTGGTAAGCGATATTGACAAGTACGGTCAAGGGGCTGAAACATTGAGTAAACTTTCCGGAGCTCCGACCGACGCTCCAGCACCGTGGTATCAGGATTTTGCTCCCGGAATAAACACATTCCTCAAAGAGCATCTTTTCGCAGACATCTTCGGCCGTGGAGTTCTGCCATACACTGACCGCGAGATAGCCACAGTGTCAATGCTTACAGCTCTTGGCGGTGTAGAACCAATGGCTACCGGGCATATCGGGATCTGCCGTCATCTCGGAGTGACAACACCCCAGTTAAATGCTCTGCTCGACATCATTGAGCGTAATATGGGCAACCGGAAAGTTGAACCAATCCGTAAGATTGTAAACAGATGAAGAAGTTAATCGCACTAATTTTATCGGCTATGGCAATATCATCATCTTTTGCCGAAGGCATTGTAATACAGAAACAAGGGCAGTTTCCTGTCGGTGGCACCACCATACAACGCGAAGGGACATTCAATCCTGACGTGTTCGTAGGTTGGGCGGAACAGGATCAATCCGGACAAAGTTATCGCCGCGACCATGCTTTTGCTCGTTATCAAATTCCGGCAGATGCAAAATCGCTACCTTTGGTATTCGTTCACGGATATGGAGGTGACGGCGTGTGCTGGGAAACGACTCCCGATGACCGTCCCGGCTTTGCAACTCTCCTGCTTGCCAAAGGCTATCCGACATACGTTCTCGACCTGCCGGGCAGAGGATACGCATCGCGCACAAGTGCCACTACGACTGTCACACCCGTGGCAGATGAAATGTTCTGGTTTGATATATGGCGAATGGGAATTTGGCCCGAATGGAATAAAGGGTCACAATTTCCGCAGGACTCGCTTAGTGTAAGCAATTTCTTCCGTCAGATGGTGCCCGATCTGAGTAATCATCAGCTTGATGTTCCAGCCCTTGATGCTATGGCAAAGAAAGTCGGCGACCAAGTGCTTGTAACCCATTCGGCAGGCGGTTTTCCCGGTTGGATGGCAGCAATGCGCAATGAGGAAGTGAAAGGAGTTGTATCTCTCGAACCCGGAGGATTTGTATTCCCTGAAAAAGAAATTCCGGCACCGCTTCCTGGGCTGACCGGAGGTCTGAAAGGCGTTGGCGTGCCTATGGAGCAGTTCATGGAATTGACAAAGAAACCTATCGCTATATATTTCGGTGATTATATCCCCGAAAGTAACGCCACTACATTAGGCGGAAGCAACTGGGAGGTAAGATTGAAAATGGCACGCGAGTTTGTATCTGCAATAAACCGTCACGGAGGCGATGCGACACTTGTCCTTTTACCCGAAATAGGAATATATGGCAATAGCCATTTCCTTATGCAAGAACTAAACAATGATGTAATTGCCAACCATGTAGCACAATGGATTGATGCAAAATTCAAATAAAATTTGTAACTTTGCGTATGGAAGAAGATAAAGACTTTGATAAAATAATCATCTCCGATACGCTTGAAGGCGTGGGTACAGATAGACTTGAGAACTATCTGGCTCACGCTTTGTGCGTTGGTGGGGCTATGGAATTTGACTTCAACGGTAATCATTTCACTATGCAGAAGGGCGATTTGATAATTGTCCGCAAAGGGAAACTGATAGAGAATGTCACTGTTTCAGATGATTTCAAAGTCAGGGTTGTCTATATTGATTCAGGTTTTGTTGAGCATTGTACCCCACAATCCAACTACGGTATGAAAGGACAACTGGCTCTGTTTATGAATCCGGTCATGAAACTCAATGAAAAACAATTTGCTCTCTGCATGAAAGACTTTGACAGCGTTGAGTATCGTGTTGCCACCACGGGATTTGTATTCTATGAGGAAAGTATCCGTTGTGCGGTACAACTTATGATATTGGATTTCTTTGACTTCCATGCCTATAATTATGGTGAGGACTCTATCTCATCACAATATGCCGTGATTATGAACAAGTTTCTTGCGATGCTTGAAAACGGAGATTATCGCAATAATAGAGAGGTTACATATTACGCATCGGAATTGTGCGTGACCGCAAAATATCTTTCAGAGATATGTAAGAAAACAAGCGGGCATTCAGCAAACTTCTGGATAAACCGTTACACTATTCTCGACATATCCCGCCATTTGCGCAAAAAGGAGTTTACCTTTGTTCAACTTTCCGACCTTTTCAATTTCTCATCTCCCGCATATTTCAGCCGATACGTTCAGCGTTATCTTGGTATGAAACCGACTGATTACCGCGACTGACAAATATAAAACCGCATAATTAAAGGCGCAACCTAAATCTCATGGGCTGCGCCTTCTCTATGAAAAAAAGTGATTGGTTGATGGTTATTATTTATTTGATGTTTTAGGATACCCCGGTTTTACCGGAATACGATTATCGTCCATCGCTGCACTATATGCAAGCCATGCCACTATTGCTGCATTGACTTTCAAATCGTCCAGCGACAATCGTTCATAAGTATCCATCGTTGTGTGATAAGTCCTGAAATAGTCCAGCGGGTCCTGAATGAATTGGAAAGCTGGAAGCCCAAGACGAGTAAAGCTGACGTGGTCTGTACTACCTACAGACATTGGCGATAAGGTGTTAAATCCTAATGACACCAAAGGTTGTTTCCATGCTTCAAAATATGGATATGCCATGTCATTTTCTTCCATATAAATGCCTTTGAAACGTCCAGAACCAAAGTCCATATTCAGATATAATGCAAAGTCATCATATTCCGGCAACTTTTTATTTTGTTCTTTATCGTAGAGCTTATGGTCGGCATAGCCTCTTGACCCATATAACCCCTGTTCCTCTCCACCCCACAGAGCAAGGCGGATAGTGCGTCGAGGTTTTATATCAAGAGCCTTGAGTATGCGCATGGCTTCTATCATTGTGATGCAACCTGAACCATTGTCAGCTCCACCAGTTCCACCATGCCATGAATCAAGATGTGCTCCGATAAGTACGACTTCATTTTTCAGTTTTGGATCTGTTCCCGGTATCTCGGCAATAATGTTGTTGATTTTCTGATTGTCAGTAAAGGTATTCCTTACATCAAGTTCCATTTTTACCTCGTCCCCGCCTTTAAAAAGGCGAACCATTCTGCCGTGATCTTCGGTGGGCAAAACAATCTCCGGCACGGGTTCCGATTCTCCGACCTTATAATTGACACCTCGTGATCCGGGTATATTGAAAGTGCCGTCGCCTACAATGACAGCCAACGGACGCTCCTCTTTGATAAGCGAGTCGATTGCTTGTTGCAATCCTTTGTTTGAAGTGGACGACCATCTGCCCCACGGATTTGAGGGGCGATTGTCCTTTGTCATTTCGGCAAGTTCTTCATCGGAATATCTCTTTGCCATAGGACGGAACGACAGTTCATATTCCCTTGCGATGGGCATAATGACAACCTTTCCGTGAAGTTTACCGCGATAGTTTGACAATGAAGTCGTATCTGTTGCTTCAAGCAAGATGCAATCGCCTGTAACCAAGCCATTGGTACTGCCTGACCACGCTTTGGGATTTGCCGCAAAACTGCAATAGTATGGAGCTGTCATTGCCACATAGTTCTTTTCATTGTCCCATCCTCCTTTTGTAAAATCAGATGCAAACTCTACATGGACGTTGTCAAACCCAAAGCCCTTTAACGTGTCTGTTACAAGTTGTTCGGCACGCATTTTTTGTTTTGATGCCGCAAGGCGCGAACCGAGTTTATCAGTTATGAAATGTGAGATGCCTTCCACCTGAGAATGATTGAAGGCTTGGTCTTTTACCCTATACGCCATTTCTTCAGACTGGCGTGTCTGGGCTTGTGCTCCTGTCGCAAGTAAAACTGCGGCGACAAAAGTCACGATACATCTTACCATTGTTATTTTAGTTTTAAGTTTATATCATCAAGCCATTGAGCCACACCTAAAGTATCGCCTTCTTCGGAAATGAAACCGGTTGGGTGTAATGAGTTTGGTGTAGCGTTCACAATTTCAAGCAATGTTTCATGAGGAAACATATTGGCGTATGAGCAGAACGGAACCACTATTTTCCCATTAAAATCATAGCCTGATTTTTTAAGAAATGACATTACTGGCATTGGCGCGGTGTGCCACCATACGGGACCACCCACAAAAATCACGTCATATTTATCAAAATCAGGAATGGTATCTTTCAACGCAGGAAATACGCTGTCGTTCAATTCTGATTTTGCTTCCGATGCACAATCTTTGAAATCTTCCGGATAAGACTCTTTTCTTTCAATACGGTATAGCTTACCACCGGTGTGCTTTGCTACTGCCGTTGCAACCTGTTCGGTATTCCCGCTTCGGCTGAAATAGGCTACCAAAACATTGCGTGTCGTATCAGGCGATATTTCATCTCCGATATAAAGAGGCTCATTTGACCCGGTAAATTTGGAACAACCATTATTGATAATTCCAAATAACAGTAAACATATATATAAGACTCGCTTGATTGTCATATTGATGCTTGTGTTGAATTGTAACTTACAAAGTTATAGAGTGCAGTATGTTTAAGCATCATCAGAATGTCTGTATGTAATTTCATTTTTTCCGAAAAATTCCGCTTGATGTCACGCCACGGCATCAGTCAAAGATTATATGAGATATTTTCGGAAAAAATTGAAAAACCCACCGATTTTTGCGTAAGTCTAATGTCATTTGTCAGAGCTAATTTTGTACCGTAAAAAACTGATTTCAACATGAAAGGTAAATATATGCTGCCGACATTGTTAATCGCCTGCTCATTGCTTTGCGGTTCTTGCTCACATGACAGCGATTTTGAAAAAGAGAATGAACCAATGTTACCTAACAACAACTATCCCGTTAAGGGTGATAATGAAATGAATTCAACGGATGGATATTTCAATGCCAACACAACTGTGGCGGAGGTTATTGCTGATCCAGCCTTCGGAAACTTCGGACATCTGTTGTTTCCGGTGGATCGTAATGTTCCTACATCCATGACTCTTGCTCAGGTAAGTAGTTCAAGCGTATATGTATGGTATTCATATATTTCTGTTAGCAACACAGTTGAAATATTGAACTATCTCAGAAATGAGGCACTATCCGGCAAACAAATATTCTATCCGATTTACTCTGAGTCAGAAATAGCCGCTGACCGTTCAAAAGCCGATACCGGATTGTTTCTATTCAGAGGAACAGAAGGAAATCCATTTGCTATAACCAATGCAGGTGGTGGGTTCATGTATGTCGGAGCTATGCACGACAGTTTCCCGCACTCACTTGAAATAAGCAAAGCCGGATATAGCGCATTTGCACTGATATATCGTCCCGATGATCCATACAATGATTTGGCCCGGGCAATAACTTTTATTCATGACAATGCCGCAGAGCTGGGTGTCAAGGCTGATGATTACTCCTTATGGGGTGGTTCTGCCGGAGCAAGAATGGCTGCTACTCTTGGAAATTCATCATACCTTTATCAACTTACCGGACGTAGAGATATGCCTCAGGCTGCTTCCGTCATCATGCAATATACCGGTTATTCAACGGCATCTCAATATGACGCTCCAACCTATGTATGTGTAGGGGCAAACGACGGAATTGCCTCATGGCGTACAATGCAGAACAGGTTACAACGTCTGTCTGAAATGGGAATACCCACGGAGTTCCATGTGTATGATGGTTTAGGGCATGGTTTCGGACTCGGTCATGGCACGGTTGCTGATGGCTGGATAAATGATGCGTTGAAATTCTGGCAAAAGAACATGAAAACAGATGAAAGTGCAGGTATTCCACCTGTATATGCCGATTGAGAAACTGAAAAAAAGGTAAGAGTTACCGACATTTTTCAAGTGTATCCGCTAAAGGAAGTTTGTTCTTTTACTGAATTAAAAAATACAGAATATGAAAAATAGAATATTAGGAACAACATCATCGCTCGAAGTATCCAGTGTCGGACTTGGCTGTATGGCTATGAGCCACGGCTATGGAGAACCTGCCGACAAGAAAGAAATGATAAAACTTATCAGAACCGCTCATGATTTGGGTGTAACTTTCTTTGACACAGCGGAGGTGTATGGGCCATATACCAATGAAGAGCTTGTAGGCGAGGCTCTTGAACCGATAAGGAATGAGGTGAAAATCGCCACAAAATTCGGTATCAGCATGAATATGGACGATTTCAAGCAAGTGCTTGACAGTCGCCCGGAAACAATCCGCAAATCTGTTGAAGGTTCGTTGAAGCGTCTTCGCACAGACCATATTGACCTTTACTATCAGCATCGTGTTGACCCGAATGTCCCCATCGCCGATGTTGCAGGAACAATCAAAGATCTGATGGACGAGGGTAAAATCCTCCACTGGGGATTGTCAGAGGCAGGAGTGAATACTATCCGTGAGGCAAATTCAATTTTGCCACTTACAGCAGTGCAGAGCGAATTCTCTCTTTTTTGGCGTGAACCGGAAAAGAACCTTCTGCCTGCTCTTGAAGAACTCGGCATCGGTCTTGTGCCATTCAGCCCTCTCGGAAAGGGTTTCCTTACCGGTGGAATAACCAAAGACACAAAGTTTGGGAAACATGATTTTCGCTCTTCTGTACCACGTTTCCAAAAGGAAAATATCGAGGCAAATATGGCCCTTGTGGAATTTGTCAAGTCTGTGGCTGAAAAGAAAGGTGTCACACCTGCGCAGGTCGCCATTTCGTGGATTCTCTATCAGAAACCGTGGATTGTTCCTATCCCCGGAAGCCGAAGCCTCAAACATCTGGAGGATAATATTGCCGCCGCCAATGTAACCTACACCGCAGAAGAAATGGCTGAAATCAATGCTACCCTTGACACGATCGTCATTCAGGGCAACCGCTATAACACCAACAACCAATCCCATATTGGCAACTAATAAACAAACATCATCTATACAAAAGGCAGGTCGCGCACCTGCCTTTTGCATTTATGGTAAATCTATTAACAATTAACCAAATAATCTATGAACAAAGTTCTGATTATTGATGCTTCCGAAAGCGATGGGCGCATTATGTCCGGCTTGTTGACACGAGCTGGGTATGACCCTGTTGTGACGGAAAGTATCGAAGCCGGGAAAGTTGAGGCGGCAAAGCTACCACCCGGCGCGGTTATCGTCTCGGCAATGCGTTTGTCAGACGGAACCGCAAGAGAGTTTATTAACTGGCTGAAGAAGGAGAACTACGGTTTTCCAGTCATAGCCATAGTAGAAAATCTGAACAACGCAGATGTAGTAAGCATCATGCGTGGCGGCGGAGCAGTGGATGTAATACAACGTCCGGCAATCGACAAGCAGCTTGTTGAAACCGTCGCTCAGTATGCCCAGGCGGAAAACAAGACATTTTCCCTCGGTAAGCACCTGATACCACGGCAGAGTAAGGAATGGCAGGAGATTGAGCAAAAAATACAGTCAATCGCCAAAAGCAACGCTAATGTTATCGTATTCGGTGCAAGTGGCACGGGTAAGGAACAGGTCGCGTTGGAAATCTACCGCCAGAGTCCCCGCTCACAAAAGCCGCACATCGTAGTTGAGGCAGGTGGAGCCGGGTTGATTGGTAAGCACGACCCAAAATCAGAAAGGAGCGAAACCTACAACCGCATCAAAAGCTACTTCGAGAATGCCAACGGTGGAACAATCATTGTGAAGAACCTCCACTTACTGAGCTTTGAAAAGCAGTCGGTGTTGTTACACATCCTTGAAGAAGAACATCCCAATGTCCGCGTCATCTGTACCGCTGAGCCATATCTCCGCCGAATGATGGCTGAACAATCCTTCCGCCCGAACCTGATGTATATACTCCGAGAGTTTGAGATTGTCATCCCATCACTCCGTGAAGTGACCGAGGACATTCCGGTGTTGGCTGATGTTTTTCTCAAAATGTATGCCGGAAAGACAGAACAATCAGCAAAACGACTTGACGCATCCGCAATCAAAGCCCTGAAACAGCATCTTTGGATAGGCAATGTGAGAGAACTGAAGAATGTCATCATACAAGCAGCCTTCGTAACAGATAACGATGTGATAACATCATCAGATCTTACATTCAATGTGTCTGACCCGGAAGATTACGAGGACGTTCACTTGAAGAATCCTTCTGATGAAAAGCGGCGTATAACCGATGCTTTGAGCCGTACAGGGTGGAATAAATTCCAAGCTGCCAAGCTGTTGAAGATAAGCCGTACAACTCTTGATTACAAGATTAGGCAATTCGGAATTAACAAAGACGAAATGTGAAAGCCCGTTAATTCGCCAAAATTTTGTATCTTTGTGGCGAATTTAGAAATAATGGCGACTGGAGAGCCGGTCGTATTCTGATACAACATAACATAAGACCGCTTATGGGTTAACTGGAAATCTGGACAATTTTCAACTATCGACTCTATAGGCTGATGCTTATGCTATGCTCTTGCATAGCGTACATCTGCCATGTCGATTAGCCCGAGTCCAGATGGGTCAGTTTTGTGGTGGGTGTGCGCTTTTTTTATGCCCATTTCTGTTCACTTCTGGGACACAATGTTCATTGTTTGAACAATCTCCGATTTTAACCTTCCTTAATTTCAAGCCTTGCTCTAATCACATCTACTCACATTATCAGCAAATTACGAATTAACATTTAATAATGTAATCCATTTGTAACAGGTGCGGGTTTATTACTGCGGAAAATAAAACAAACTATATGAAGCACTTAATACTCCTGCAAACACCATTCTTCGCCCACGTCAGGGAGGGGCGACATGATCTCTTGGGCAGCTCGCTGTCGGAGTTCAAAGAAACCACCACAGCAATGTGTTATGCGCCGGATGTAATCTGGCACGATGTCCACTTCTCCCTGTCTTACGTTCAGGAAGAACTCCAGCTACTCCTTGAAACGGTCGCCACTGAAATCTCCAAATTCATTCAACGTGCAATCTCTTTTCTCAGCCGCATGATTGAGCATGTGCGTCTGATGATAACACACCCGCCATTGCCGACAAAGAAAGACAACACCGCACTTCGTGCATTGGCTGTCAGCGGCAAAATTACCAAAGCCGACATCGTTCAGCTTGGCAGAGCCATTCACGCCGCCGCTTATAGTTCTACCGGAGTTACAATCTACGAGGTCATATCAGGGCTTGCCGCCCTGTTCGGTATGGAAATCAGCGAGGCATACGCCAATACCTGCTATGCCGATATGAAATACCGTTGCAAAAAGAGCTACACAGACTTCATCGACAATCTCCGCGACACCTTCCTTGAACGCATCGAAAGAGACCTCGACAAGAAAAAGAAGAAAGAAACAACCTAAGCATAACAATATCGTTCCGACAGTATAAACTGTCGGAATTTATTTCTTCACAAATTTGTGAATCTGAAAAACTATCGTTAACTTTGCATCGTTAAATAATTGATATGATAGTCACTTTTGAACAGACCTACCTCAAGGAGTTATATGAAAACGGTAAGACTTCCGATAAGAAGCACCGTTTTCAGCCGAGTATCGTCAAAAGGTATAAGGACAGAATCAACTATCTGATGAAGGCGACTTCAAAAGAGGAACTTTATCCCATCAAGTCCTTGCATTTTGAGGCTCTACACGGGGATAAGAAAGGGCTATTTTCGGTAAAAGTCAACGATCAATACCGTATTGAGTTTTCTTTGACTGAAAATTTTGAAGAGCCAATCCTGACTATCTGCAATATTGTTGAACTCTCAAACCATTACGACTGATATGATAACACTTCCGAACATCGACCCGTCAATGATTGCAAACAATCTGACACCCTTTGAGCCGACTCACCCCGGAGAACTTATACGCGATGAGCTGGAAGAACGTCATTTGACGCAAGCCAAACTTGCCGAACAGATTGGAGTGTCGCCATCGTTGCTGAATGAGGTAGTCAACGGCAAACGTGGCGTCAATACAGAACTGGCTCTTCTGCTCGAAGCGGCATTGGGTATATCCGCAAATATGTTTTTACAACTTCAGGCTGATTACAATATGCAGGTCGCAAAGTCTGACTCAACTTTCATGAGCCGCCTTGCAAATATCCGTAAGATTGCAGCGGTATTATAAGATACAACAATATAAGAATACACCACCCCGGCAGACCGTTCTGTCGGGGTGGTGCGTATAATGGGATTAGTGCTTGTTAAGCAGGTGGCAAAGTTGCGGGTCTTCGGCAATCCGTCGTTTCTCGGATTCTACAATCATCTTCACTTCCGCCTTGATGCGGTCGTAGTTGGCTTTAATGCACTCGTCCATACAGTCGTTGCCTTCATCATCAACGAATTCATGAATTACCGGAATTGGTTTATACGCTTTTGTTTCAGCGGATACGGTTTTATTGTCAACCACAATTTCAGCATGAAATATCTTCTGGTCGATACGTTCATCAAAATTGTCGCAGACAGCTCCGACAAACATGCCCTGCGTGAGAGTTGAAATCTTACTTGCCGGGATAAGACTGTCCATCTGCGTATTGAATGAGGTGGATACATCCTGACGGTTGATTGATATGGATTGCCGTTTCTGCAATACCTTACCAAACCGCTCCGATAGCGTTTTGGCAGTCGAGCCAACCACCTGACCGGAGAAAATATTGCCGACAGTATTCATCACAACTGCTGCCTCCGGTTTACCATAGTCACGTTCCAACTGGCTGAAGTCCTGAAAACCGAGGCACACCGCAACCTTGTTACTTCGAGCCGTAGCAATAAGATTGTCAAGCCCTTTGAAGTATATCGTGGGGAGCTCATCAATTATCACTGAGGACTTTATCATACCTTTCTTGTTAATGAGTTTTACAATACGGGAATTGTAAAGTCCGAGAGCCGCGCCATAGATATTCTGTCGGTCGGGATTGTTACCGACACACAGAATTTTTGGAGCCTGCGGATTGTTTATGTCGAGAGTAAACTCACTGTCTGACATTACCCAGTACAACTGAGGGGAAATCATACGGGTCAGAGGTATCTTCGCCGATGCAATCTGCCCCATAAGCTGTTCAGCCGCTCCACCAAGCCACGCATCCATAAACGGCGAGAGGTAATTTTCCAATTCAGGATAACTGGTGAGGATAGGGAAAATATCCTCGTAAGGTCGGCAGAGAAACTCGATAGCGTGAGGAAAGGTGCAATACTTTCCGTTTTCATACAGCCGGAGATACCAGATGATAGCCGCCAAAAGGATTATCGGCGACTCCACGAAGAAATCTCCCTGTTTCTGTACCCATGTTTTGTTAAGGTTCAAGAGTATGGTATATGCAGACTCGTATGCGTCCGATATATCGGTCATGAAAGCCGGATGTATGGGATTACAACGATGACTGCGGCGCGGATCATCGAAGTTAATCACATAGAATTTAGGCTCGACACCATATTTCTCCTTATAGACATTCTTGTGTTTGAGCATCTGATTGTAGGCTATGATTGACAGGTCAGCATACTTGTAATCATAGACATACATCGAATAGGCTTTTGCAATCTGCTGTCGGATAAAGCTGTTGACAACGGCATAAGACTTACCCGACCCCGGAGTGCCGAGTACAATCGTGGCGCGAAACGGGTTGACAACGTTGATGTAACCGCTATTCCATTTCTTTTTGTAATAGAACCGTGTCGGTAGGTTGACCGAGTAGTCATTTTTCATCAACGTCGTTTCCTGCATGAACGATTCATTCTCGTTGTTAAAACGGTCGTCCATCATATTGTTCTTCAACAATCGGCTCATCCATACACCCGACATCAACAGGCATATATAACCGATTACGGTAGTGGCGACATACATCAGCCAATGCCCCTTTGGGAAAAGAAACAGAACTATGCCAACTGACAGCAATATCCATATTGTTCGCCAAGTGATGTTCTGGTTTTTCACACCCTTCGTGCCAAAGCATGAAGTGGCGAGAAGAAGCAGAGAGAACCACTTGGTGGAATACTGGGATGTAAACATTCCGCATGACGATTGAAAGCCGTTTAGAACTTTCGCCATAAGTTTTGTGAACCACCCTTCGGCGGGACGGACTTCCGGGCAAAACCAATATAGGTTTGCCACTATCAGTATAATGCTAACGGCACGGAGGAAGTCCATTATCCGCGCCAAAGCCCTGAGATCATCTTCTTGTTGTGACATTTTTTTCTTTGAGTTAAGTTAAAGTTTGGGCCCGCGGCGGCGTTTCTTCTTACGCCGCTGCATCTCACGATAGAAGGCTTCTTCCTCGGCATTGAAGCCGGGTCCGACTTGGAACAGGTCGAGTCCGGGAAGTGTCGGTGCGTTATCAAATTCATTGTTCCGTGTTGCTGATTGTGCAGAACTACGCTGACTTTGATTAGGCGATTGGGTATGTGTATCGGCTCCGGCAGAAGTATTCTGACTTTCATCATTTGCCGAAGTATCTTGAACAGGGACAATCGGCTGTTGAGTGTCCGGCTCAACAGTGTGCTGTCGCTGATTATTGAACCGTTCTTCAAGAGCATTGGCTGAGAACTCTCTGCCAATCCGGGAGCCGTTCAGGACAACCATATTATTATGGTCGATGAATGTGACTCCATAGATACGTCCCTCGGCAGTATATCGGAACAGAACATCTACCTTTGCTTCTTTGAGTCTGGCAACAAAGTCCTCTTTGCCGGTACAAGCTGCAAGTATTGGCGCAATGATAACTTTTGTTTTCATTGGCTCAATCTTATTCTTGTTGCGTTCAAACCGCTGTTCAATAGCCTCGCGACCCGCAAACTTGCCGAGGCGTGAGGATTTGAATGGAGTTGCGATTGTCTTGCCCGTATCATCGGTGGCAAAATACACCAATCCATGATATTCACGGCCATTTACTTTTCCGTCTGTTGGCTCACACCTGATATTGAATAAGGATAGGACTGCATTGTATTCGCCATAAGACTGGAATCGGTAACGCATACCGACCATTTTCACAGCATTGGCAAGCTGACGCTTGATGTCACCGGAAGGGTCAATCTTACGGATAGGCATATCAGGAGTAATCTTCTGACGCTCGGACGAGCGGAGATTGTATTTTTTCTCCAGCTCCCGGCAGATGTCCTTACTGCGGTAGAAGTTATTTTTATCCGATATGCACCGACCGTCAGTATCAACACGGAGTGCCACAATATGTAAGTGATGTCGGTCGATGTCCATGTGCTTATACACCATATAAGGCATATCGCCGAACCCCATCTTTTCCATGTACTCACGCGCAAGCTCCGCATATTCCACATCGCTCAACCTGTCATCCGGGTGTGGATTGAGTGAGATATGCACCATCGGTCGCTCCGTGCGTGTTGATGTGGGCATCCAGCTACGGAAATCCTGATAGGCACGGTTGATATTTACCTTACCCGTGCCGTCGTTGTAGATTTTGTTTGTAACCAGTAACCGACCGTCCTCCTTGTTGATCTTTTCCGAATTATACACCAAAGCCCGGTACAGAGAGTTGCCTAACGATATTTTTGCAACCACTCCCTATCGAATTTTTCTGCCAGTTCAACAATCTTGTGGCTCACGTTTACCAACTGCTTTGTGACGGATACAAGTTCACGCATGGCGGCCGATGAACGCGTCACTGTGTTGTGTGCGGTCAGTTCTCTAACCGCCCTGTCGTATGTCACACCGATAGTACGGTGTTGGGCGTTGAAATCCGAAAGGCGGTCGATGAAGATGCGCGAGTTTTCATCAACATAGAAAACCTTGAAAGGTTTTCCGAAAATCTGCAACTTGATGAAAGCGGACAGAGACTCCACTCCCGATTTTTCGTGCATGGCTTGGAGCTGTGCCTGCTCCATAGCGTTAAAGTTGACCGAACAGCGGAACACCGTAGGGTCAAGTTTGGGATGTCTCCCAGCGTTTCTGTAATTCTTTGGATTCATTTGTATGGAGATTTTAGTGGGTTGTGCCGAAAGGTATCATTGAAGCCACCGCAGGTTACAAATTCAAGGAAGTGCGACTTTGGAGCGACTTCCCCCGGTGATAACCGCAAGGGTGTTGTGCTGCAATTTTAATTGTTTGCAGCAGAACACATACCTTGCAGGTTTCATGTGAAACTCCATTTGAGAAGAATTTGGCGTGAACAGTCAAAAGCTGAAATCAGGTGCCGGTCATTACCTGAAATCATATCATTCAAATGAGATTATATAGCCAAAATCTACCGTCCGGAATTATTGCGTTGACAGTATGATGTTCCGACACTGCAAAGTTACAGCCAATTTTGCGGTCGCACACTATACCTGTATTAGTCACAATCAGTCAAGCATTAGTCAATATAATCTACAAGGCTCAGATTGTTAGGAAATTAGAAAATCTGTACGTTACTTTGCAGAGGAATTGAGGGAGAAACGGGCTGATGAGCCGACCAATTCACAGGCTCAAAAACCGATTGATTCTCCGGTTCATCGAACATTGAATTTATTGAGGAAGCCATAGGTAAAATAGAGAATTGACAAACGAGGCAATAAATCGCTTCATTCAGTCAAAAGTCATTTGGCAAGTTCATTCATTAATGAGCTTAAAAGTATCTATCGAGATATAGATAGATTGCCGTTACATGGCTTCCCATTCAGGGCAAAGTTCCACCGATATAAGTCCGGCCATAAGAACGGTGGAAATCCCTTTTTCAGCTAAGCGGACCACAGGCCGAAAGCGACAAGTAGCAGATAGTGCTCCCCAAAAACAGTATTAACATTTTAATTTCATTTTTGAATGGCAAAACCACTTTATGTGGCTGTCTCCACTCAAAAAGGTGGAGCCGGCAAAACAACCCTCACGGCTGTACTGGCAAGCTATTTCTATTTCGTGAAAGGAATAGACCTTATTGCCATAGACTGCGACTATCCGCAGTACAATCTCGCCGATCTGCGTGACCGTGACTATCTTCTTGCCGAAAAGAGCAAGAAGGTAAATGAAATCGTGTACCGCACATGGAAAGCCCGCAACGGGGCGGCATACGTTATCGAGCGGTCAACACCCGAAGATGCTCTTGCAGTAGCCGCCGGATATGCGGCAATGGATAATGCACCGCAGATTATCTTCTTCGACCTGCCCGGCACGGTCAACAACAACCATGTGATCAATACAATCGCGCAGATGGATTATGTATTCTGTCCGATTACCACTGACCCGATGGTTATGGAAACATCAATAGCATTTTCCAATATCGTGCAGAATGAGTTTATCTCCACAGGTAAATCCAACATCAAGGGACTTTATCTGCTATGGAACAAAGTGCCGTCGCGTGAACGCAACGACCTTCAGCGACTTTGCGAACAGTTTGTAAGTGTCCTCGGAATTCCCGTTATGGAAACGGTACTGCCCGACAGCACCAAATTCCGAAAAGAAGGTCAGGGAGAAAAGCGTTTCAGTGTGTTCCGCTCAACTATCCTTCCTCCCGACAAGGCTTCGCTAAAAGGGAGCGGTATCGAGGAAATGGCAGATGAAATAATGGGCATAATCGGTATCTGACTATGGCGGCAAATGAAAAAGAAATCAACGAGCAGGGTGAGCAATTCCTGCACGCGCTGCGCCCCAAACCTGCTGCGCCCACCTCCCCAACTGTGCAACGTGAACAGAAAAAATCGACCAAGCTGGACACGAAAATTGAGAAAAATGATGATGTAGTTGAAAATTATATGGAAACATACATCTACGACAAAAGCAATCTCAATTTCCGCAAAGGGCCACGGCAGGCTTTGATTAACCGTGATATGCACGATTTAATCAATCAGATAGTGACTATCATCGGTGAAAATGAGACAAGCGTATCGCAATACATCAACAATGTCGTTGCCCGGCATTTGGAAGATAACTCCGAACTGATCACCAGACTTCTTACAGAGAAATTCAAAGTCAAAATATGAAAAAGAAAAGTGACAACAAAATCGAAGCCTACAAAGCCAAGTACATGGCTGAAAGGCGTATCCGGGGATTCGGGCGACAAATCCGCATATCATCGGAAACCGCTCAGATGATTACCAAAATCATACGTCTGACCGGCGATGAAAAGACTACAGCGGGTGGTTTTGTAGAGAATATCCTGCAAGACCACATTGAAACCCACGCGGACACTATCAATGCAATGCTTGCTGATATACCCGGTGTAATAATCCCTAAACAATAACTAAAACTCAAAACTATGTTTTTCGACAAAAAGAAACAGAAATCAGACAGAAAGAATGACAGTGCCGAAGCGCAGTACCTTGACCGCTTCCTGTCGCGCAACCGTATCGAAGCACCCCGCAAAGGTATCTTCGTAAACCGTGAACTCGTCCACCGTATCGCCAAGTATGCCGGTATCATGGGGCAAGGTCAGGCTTCTATTGGCGCATACGTTGAAGAAATAATCCTCGACCACTTTGAAAGGAACGCCGCCACAATCGAATCTCTGTTCAACGCAAGCCCTGTCCGACGCCTATGAAGGTACTGTTAGCCATTCTGCTCATCACAAACGTAGCGATCATCTGGTTTTTCGTTCTTCGTGGTAATGTGCGCTTCAACATCAACCGGGAGAAAGACGTGGTACACGCAGAGGTTGAAATCCATACTGAACAAAGCGATGTGGCGCACGAGCAAACGGATAATGACGACCTTGTGCCGAAGTCCACTATTCATATCGAGGAAATTCGCTCGGTGGTCGCAGATATGCTCCCCGGTATGGTGCGAAACGAGGTCAAGGAGCTTCTTCAGGAAAATGATACGGTATTTGATGATGAAGCTGGCAAAAAGCAACGTTTCACGGCTGTGAAAGATGTTGACAAGGCTTTTCAAGACGACCGTATTGAAGGCCCTGCCGATGGGCAGGAACCCGCTACCGGCGAAGATGATGAGAGTGTACCTGCCTTTGATGACCTTGACAAAGGTTTGTCAACACTCAAAGACAAGTCAGCTACAAAAGAGGATAAGGCAAGAGCCGTGAGTGCAATGCTCAGTGTTGACGGAACAAATCTTGTGATGTCGCTCCCTGAACCTCTGCACACTAACTTCCTAAATATGCTTACCGACTACAATGCCCAGCTAATAGACGGCGAGGAAGACAAAACTGCTGAAAAAGAAAAGCCTATGCCAAAACCGAAAAAGGCAAAAGAGTTGCCTGACAGCATTGACAATTTCCGCATCAGCGACTATAAAAACTGATAACACTAAAATCCCAGACAACTGAATCAAAACCCGTGGCAAAGAAATATCCCGTCTGCGCCACACAAAACAAAGATTACATGACAAAAAGAAAACTTTTCACTCTGCTGCTTATCGCAGCCACAGTAACCAACTCATTCGCTGCCGGAAACGGCATGGCAGGTATCAACGAAGCCACCTCGATGGTGAGTTCGTATTTTGACCCGGGCACGAAACTGGTGTATGCCATCGGAGCCGTGGTCGGACTTATCGGCGGCATCAAGGTTTACTCCAAGTGGTCGAGCGGCGACCCTGACACCAGCAAGACTGCCGCGTCGTGGTTCGGAGCCTGCATCTTCCTTATCGTTGCAGCTACAATTCTCCGTTCATTCTTCCTCTAATGTCCGAGTATCAGATAAATAAGGGTATAGGACGCTCGGTTGAGTACAAAGGATTAAAAGCCCAGTATCTGTTCATCTTCGCCGGCGGATTGCTTGCAATGTTCGTGGTGTTCGTCATCATGTATATCGTTGGAATATCGCAATGGTTCTGCATAGGCTTCGGTGTCATCGCCACATCAATCCTTGTCTGGCTCACATTTCATCTGAACGCCAAATATGGCGAACATGGACTGATGAAACTGTCGGCGTCAAAGTATCATCCGCGGTACATAATCAACCGTCTGCGCATAACCCGCTTAATCAAAGGAAGAAAATGAGGAATACACTTAAAGCAACGACCCTCGAAAGCAAGCTGCCCCTGTTGGCGGTGGAGCATGGTTGCATCATCTCAAAGGACGCGGACATTACCGTGGCCTTTGAGATGGGCCTCCCGGAACTGTTCACGGTCACAAGTCAGGAGTATGAGGCTATGCACGCCGCTTGGTGCAAGGCGATAAAGGTGCTGCCACACTTCTCCGTGGTGCATAAGCAGGACTGGTTCATGGCTGAGAACTATAAGCCGGAGTTACAGAAAGACGATTTGAGTTTTCTTGACCGCTCGTTTGAACGCCATTTCAATGAGCGTCCGTACTTAGCTCACAAGTGCTACCTGTTCCTGACAAAGACGACAAAGGAGCGTATGCGCCAACAGAGCAATTTCTCAACTCTCTGCCGTGGTCGTATCACTCCGAAGGAGCTGAACCATGAAATGGTTGTCAAGTTCATGGAGAGCGTTGAGCAATTCGAGCGCATAATCAACGACACCGGCTATATCAAGTTGCGCCGATTGTCCGACGATGAGATTGTCGGCACTGAAACGACCTCCGGCATAATCGAAAGGTATATGTCGTTATCTATGGGAGATGTCAACTGCCTTGAAGATATAGACCTGTCGGCAAAAGAAATGCGGATTGGCGACAAGATGCTATGCCTGCATACTCTTTCCGACACCGACGACCTGCCCGGCAAAGTCAGCACTGATAACCGATATGAGCGACTTTCAACGGATAGATCTGATTGCAGATTGAGTTTTGCCTCTCCCGTCGGCTTGCTGTTGCCGTGCAACCACATATACAACCAGTATGTGCTGATTGACGACCACGACGAGAATTTGGCAAGGTTTGAGAAAACGGCACGCAACATGAACTCTCTTTCAAAGTACAGCCGTAGCAACGCTATCAACAAGGAGTGGATTGACCGCTATCTGAACGAGGCACACTCTTACAGCCTGACCTCGGTGCGCTGCCACTGCAACATCATGGCGTGGAGCGATGATGCCGAGGAACTGCGGCGGATCAAGAACGATGTTGGCGGACAGCTCGCCACTATGGGCTGTATGCCGAGGCACAACACTATCGACTGCCCGACACTGTTCTGGGCGGCGATGCCCGGCAACGAGGCTGATTTTCCCGCCGAGGAAAGTTTTTACACCTTCATAGAGCCTGCCGTGTGTTTCTTCACTGCCGAAACCAATTACCGCAGTAGCCTATCCCCATTCGGTATAAAGATGGTTGACCGTCTTACGGGTAAGCCTGTCCACTTGGATATTTCCGATGAGCCGATGAAGCGTGGCATAACGACCAACCGAAACAAGTTCATACTTGGCCCGTCTGGCAGCGGAAAGTCGTTCTTCACTAACCACTTGGTGCGACAATACTACGAACAAGGAACACATGTGCTGCTGATTGACACCGGTAATTCTTACGAAGGGTTGTGCAACCTGATCCACAACCGTACCCACGGCGAGGACGGCATATACTACACCTACACAGAGGAAAAGCCGATTTCATTCAATCCGTTTTTCACAGACGATGGAGTGTTCGATGTGGAGAAAAAGGACAGCATCAAGACACTGCTGCTGACGCTGTGGAAGTCGGAGGACGACCGCATAAGCAAGACCGAGAGCGGCGAACTTGGCTCGGCACTCTCCATGTTCCTTGACAAAATGCGTCAGAACAAAGAGATTGTCCCCTGCTTCAACTCTTTCTATGAGTTTATGCGCGATGATTATCGTGCTGAAATGGCGAACCGTCCAATCCCGATTTACAAACAGGACTTCGACATCGACAATTTCCTGACTACGTTGCGCCAGTATTACCACGGCGGTCGCTTCGACTTCTTGCTCAACTCAAAGGAGAACATAGACTTGCTCAACAAGCGGTTTGTGGTATTCGAGATTGACGCTATCCGCGACAACAAAGACCTGTTCCCCGTGGTGACAATCATCATCATGGAAGCCTTCATCAACAAGATGCGCCGGTTGAAAGGTGTCCGCAAGATGTTAATCTGTGAGGAAGCGTGGAAAGCGTTGTCAACGGCTAATATGGCTGAGTATATGCGCTATATGTTCAAGACCGTCCGAAAGTATTTCGGCGAGGCAGTGGTTGTGACACAGGAGGTTGACGACATAATTTCGTCGCCGATTGTCAAGGAAACAATCATCAACAACTCCGACTGCAAGATACTTCTCGACCAGCGAAAATACATGAACCGCTTCGACCAGATACAGGAGCTGCTCGGCTTGACCGACAAGGAAAAGGCGCAGATACTCAGTATCAATATGGCGAACAACCCGAACCGACTTTACAAAGAGGTATGGATCGGACTGGGCGGAACACAGTCAGCCGTGTATGCCACCGAGGTGTCGCCGGAGGAATATCTCTGCTACACCACCGAAGAAACGGAGAAAATTCAGGTGCTCAACCGCGCCGCCCAACTTGGCGGGGATATTGAGATGGCTATCCGACAACTCGCGTCTGAAAGGCGCAAGCCATAATCCATTAAATCAGATGAAATATGAAGTTATTGAAACTCGCGGCTACCGCTGCGACAGGCTTGCTCTTTGTCCTCGCGGTCCTCCTGAGTGTGATGCTCAAACTATTGACAACCACCGCAAAACTAATCGTGGGCATGGCTCACAAAATCAGATAATACTAAAAAATAGAATGAAACAGATAAAAATTATAATCCCGCTTATCGCCCTTTGCCTGTTCCTCGGAACCGGCAGGGCGAAAGCCCAGTGGACGGTAATAGACCCGTCCAACATCGCCCAGAGTATCGTCAACTCGTCAAAGTCGCTGGTGCAGGAGTCAACAACCGCTAAAAATATGGTGGCGAATTTTCAGGAAACAGTGAAGATCTACCAGCAGGCGAAGAAATATTACGATGCTCTGCAAGCGGTCAACAACCTCGTCCGCGATGCCCGCAAAGTGCAGCAGACAGTACTGATGCTCGGCGACATATCCGGTTACTATGTGAATAACTACAAGAAAATGCTGACCGATCCCAACTATACATCGGCTGAACTGTCTGCAATCGCCTCCGGCTACACGAGGATACTCGAAGATGCAACAGGCGTCCTCAATGACCTCAAACAGGTCGTGAACATCACGACACTATCCATGACCGACAAGGACAGAATGGACGTTGTGGATGACTGTTACAACGAGATGAAGCGTCTTAAAAGCCTGACCGCCTACTATACGAACAAGAACATTTCGGTGTCATATCTCCGTGCGAAGAAAAAGGCTGATACGCAGAGGGTAATCAACCTGTACGGCGACGGATCTGAAAAATACTGGTAATGCCTATGCTTTGTTCCATTGATTTTTCAAATCTCCACACCATACTCCGGTCGCTCTACGATGAGATGATGCCTTTGTGCGAGGACATGACGGGAGTGGCACAGGGCATTGCCGGACTCGGCGCGCTGTTCTACGTTGCCTACCGTATTTGGCAGTCACTGGCAAGAGCCGAACCGATTGATGTTTTCCCGTTGCTCCGTCCTTTCGTTATAGGCTTCTGCATCATGTTTTTCCCGACAGTCGTGCTCGGCACAATCAATTCCGTGATGTCGCCAATCGTACAAGGCACAGCCTCAATGTTGGAGGGTCAGACGCTCGATATGCAGAAATACCGCGAGGAAAAGGACAGGCTGGAATATGAACAGATGATGCGTGACCCGTCAACCGCCTACCTTGTCGATGATGCCGAGTTTGACAGGCAGATTGACGAACTCGGAGTGACAGAGGTCGGCACAGCCGCCGGAATGTATATCGAGCGCGGAATGTACAAGATGAAGAAAGCGATTTCCAATTTCTTCCGTGAACTGTTGGAGATGCTCTTTCAGGCTGCCTCGTTGACGATAGACACGATAAGGACTTTCTTCCTGATTGTGTTGGCGATACTCGGTCCCATATCATTCGCGCTCTCCGTCTGGGACGGCTTCCAGAATACCCTCGTCCAATGGATATGCCGATACATTCAGACATACCTGTGGCTCCCGGTAGCTGACCTGTTCAGCACGATACTCGCCAAGATACAGGTACTGATGCTCCAGAACGACATTTCGGAGCTGACAAACAACCCCAATGCGGATCTGGACGGCTCAAACACTTGTTACATCGTCTTCATGATTATCGGCATAATCGGCTATTTCACAATACCTACCGTCGCCGGCTGGATCATTCAGGCAGGTGGCATGGGCAGTTACGGCCGCTCAATCAACAGCACCGCAATGACCGGAGGAAGAATAGGCGGAAGCATAGCCGGAGGACTTTCAGGAAATGCAGTCGGACGGGCAGGAAAACTTTTGAAAAATACATTCAAAAACTAATTAAATGGAATTTAAGTCATTAAAAAACATCGAAACATCCTTCAGGCAAATCCGGCTGTTCGGCATAATCGTCATATCGCTCTGCGCTCTGGTCGCGGTAGCCTCCGTGATGATGTCGCTCAGATTTGCCGAAAAGCAGAGGGAGAAAATCTATGTCCTTGACAACGGCAAGAGCCTTATGCTCGCCTTGTCGCAGGACATGGAACAGAACCGCCCGGCAGAGGCGCGGGAACACGTCCGACGCTTTCACGAGCTGTTCTTCACGCTGTCGCCCGACAAGTCGGCGATTGAGCACAACATCAACCGCGCCATGTCGCTGGCGGACAAAAGTGCCTACAACTATTACTCCGACTATGTGGAGAAAGGCTATTACAACCGCATAATCGCCGGGAATATATCTCAGGTGCTTCAGGTTGACAGCATCGTCTGCAATTTCAACGACTATCCCTACAATGTCAGGACATACGCACGGCAGATGATTATTCGCCAAAGCAATGTGACGGAAAGGTCGCTTGTCACGGATTGCCGCCTTGTCAACACCGGACGCTCGGACGACAATCCCAACGGCTTCATGATCGAGGGGCTGACGATACTGGAAAACAAAGATTTGATAACCACTCAACGTACTTTATCCCAATGAAACTAAAAATCAGAAAACTTTTGTCGCCCTTATATAATATGGTGTGGCACACACCGAAGGGGCGACTTGCCGCCAAAATCAGGAAGGCGTGCGATGACCTGCCCCGTAACCAGAGGCTGATGGTTGTGACAATACTCCTGTCGGCTTTCATACTCGCCGCTTTCTTTGTGTTCGGCAACGCCTGTTACAAGATGGGTGCGGGTCAAGCCCGACGATTCATAGAGATTGAGCATATCCGACAACTTGATTTACCAACTAAAATAATGAGCCATGAAACTGATTGACGAACTCAGGAACCGGCTCACGCCAAAGACTCCGGCTGACCGGGAGCGGGTAAAGAAGATTGCAGTCTATACCGTGCTGTGCCTGTCGTGCCTCGTGTGCATCTGGCTGATATTCGCTCCAAGCGGAGATGATGAAACGGTGGCAGGCAAAGCCAACACCGAACTACCCGACGGAACAACCAACGGTATGCCGGACAGTAAGATTGCCGCTTACCAGCAGGATGCGCAGAATAAAGAGAAGGCAACCCGGCAGGCCCGGCTCGAAAGCATATCGGCAACGCTTGATACGGTTGCCGCTCAGTCAACAACCGATATGCCGGATGCCATCCAGTCATCGGCTGACGCATATCAGCAGGCGCAGGCTTCATTGCAGGATTTTTATATCCCTGAACCGTCGGACGAGGCACAGCAGGTTGCCGAGTTGCAGGAGCGTATCGCGGAACTGGAAATGCAGCAGTCGATGCCTGACTACAACCACAAATCTCCCGATGAGATGGAGTTGCTTGAACGCTCCTATCAGCTTGCAGCCCAATATATGGGCAATGGCAACGGTGGCAATTACCAACCGCCACAACCGCAGGAGGAAGAAAAAGGCAAACGCAATGTCCAGCCCGTGGCACAGGTCAGCCGCAATGTCGTTTCATCGCTCGGATCATCTTCCAACCGTGGGTTCAACACCTCGGTCGGAGTGAAGCAGACATCAAGCAAGAACACCATTTCAGCCGTGGTTGCCGACGACCAGACTATCGCCAACGGTCAGCCAGTCAGACTGAGGCTAACAGAGCCGATGTGGGTCGGAAACAGACTTGTGCCACGCAACACAATCATAACTGGCGAAAGCCGATTGCAGGGCGAGAGGCTGGAGATTGAGATTTCATCAGTTGAGTCGGAAGGCTCGGTGTATGAGGTGGAATTGCAGGTATTTGATTCCGACGGTCAGGAGGGTATCAACATCCCCAACTCAATGGAGTCTGACGCGCTGAAAGAGATTGGTGCAAACATGGGCAGCACGGTCGGCAGTTCAATCAATATCTCCACCAATGCGGGAGCGCAGATAGTGTCAGATGTAGGTCGTGGCATACTCAACGGCGTCAGTTCCTATCTCACAAAGAAAGTCCGCGAGGTAAAAGTACACCTCAAAGCCGGCTATAAGGTAATGCTGCACCAGCCGGAACAAAACTAAATTCAAAACCACTTAAATTTTCCAAGTATAATGAAATTGAAAACATTTATTCTTTCCGCCATTGCCGTAATCGGCATGGCAACCCCGGCTTTTGCCAAAGGCAAGACAGCCAAAAACACCGATAACAACGTGTCGCCAGACACTGAAACGGTAGCCGAACACGACATTAACGTGTACGGCGCGAACTACACCGACGGCGACAAATTCGACGGTCTTACCCGCAAAGTCGGCTTTGACCGAATGATTCCACCTCACGCACTGGAAGTTGCGTATGAAAAGACGACACACATCATTTTCCCCTCGGAGGTCGTCTATGTTGACCTCGGCAATGAGAACCTCGTCGCCGGACTTGCCAACGGTGCGAAAAACGTGCTGCGTGTCAAATCGGCTTTCAAGTCGTTCAAGACTGAAACAAACCTGTCGGTAATAACCGAAGATGGCAGCTACTATTCGTTCAACGTGAAATTCGCCAAAGAGCCGCTGTTGCTCAACATCGAGATGACCGATTTTCTCCATGACGGCGAGGCCGTGAACCGCCCCAACAACGCACAGGAAATCTATCTGGAAAAACTCGGTCAGGAGTCGCCGATGCTTGTAAAACTGATTATGAAATCTATCCACAAGCAAAACAAGCGGGAAATCAAGCACATCGGTAGCAAGCGTTTCGGGGTGCAGTTCCTTCTCAAGTCAATCTACACCAACAACGGCTTACTCTATTTCCACACCGAACTGAAGAACACATCAAACATTGCTTTCGACATTGATTTTGTATCGTTCAAGATTGTGGATAAGAAAGTTATCAAACGGACTGCCATGCAGGAACAGGTGCTTGAACCGCTACGTGCCCAGAACTATGTGACGGTGGTACATGGCAAATCCACTGAAAGAACCGTGTTCGCTTTGGAGAAATTCACTATCCCTGACGACAAACAGCTCGTTATCGAGGTCGCTGAAAAGGAAGGCGGCCGCCATCAGTCTTTCGTGGTAGAGAACGAGGATATTGTGAGAGCCAACGTAATCGACGAATTAAGCATACAGTAAACTATGAGAAAAGCGATGATGATTTTCGCTGCCATGCTTGCCCTTTTCACAGGGCAGGCAATGGCCCAGCGATGCCTCCCCGGAATGTCAGCCGTGGAAATAAAGGCAAATATGGCAGACGGTTTTTATACCGGCAAATCCCGCAACTGCGGCTATTCATTCGGTGTGTACTACTCCGTATTCAAAGGCAATGCCAACACATGGACTTTCGGCGGTGAGTATCTCCAGACTTACAAACCATACGGCGAAAATGGTCGTATCCCCGTTGCGGAGTTTACCGGCGAGGTCGGTTATAATCTCCACCTGTTGAGTGACTACTCGCAGACCTTCCACCTCTATGGCGGCGTGTCGGCCCTCGGCGGATATGAAACGGTAAACTGGGGTAAGTCGGTGCTGTCCGATGGATCCACGCTCCACAACGGCGATGCCTTCATATATGGCGGCGCACTGACCGTTCAGGCAGACTTTTACCTATCTGATAAAATCGCGCTGACTGCCAATGTTAAGGAGCGGTTTGTGTTCGGCAACTCAACAGGGCATTTCCATACCCAGTATGGTGTCGGTGTCAAATTCATAATCGAATGAGCCTATGGGAATGACAGTAATCGACCTCGACATAAAAAATCTTCCTCTTAAAGATTTTATGAAGGCTATGGGATTTGAGCCGATAAACCGGAACAACAATCTTCTGACCTACGAGTCGCCATATTCGGCAAATGGCAATATCGTTGTGGATACCGATGCCAACGGGTGGTACGACAAGGTGCAACCCGAAAAAATGTATGGCGGCATATACGACCTCGCCTATGAGATTATCGGCAGTGCCAATAAATCGGAACTAAACCTGTTCATCGCCTCGGAAATGAAAAAAGTTCGTGATGTGAAAATGTATCATGTCACGGCAAACGAGCCGGAAAAGAAACAGGAACTGCCGCAACGCAAACGTGGTATGCGCCTATGAACATCGACGCTATCCGACAAATCCCGCTGGTGGATTTTCTCAACCACCTCGGCTATCAGCCGACAGGTCGTGACAGCAAAGGACTGTGGTTCTATTCTCCATACCGCAATGAGCGTAAGCCGTCGTTTCATGTAAATCCACGCAAAAATCTATGGTTCGATTTTGGCAGTGGCGCAGGTGGCGACATCTTCAATCTTGCAGGAGAGTTGACAGGCGAAACAGACTTCATCAGACGGGCGGAGTTCATCGCTCAAAAGATGCAGTTGCTTGTTGAGAAGCCGTACAAACCCGTGCCATTCGTCGAGCAACCGACATTTGAGAATGTTGAAATATCACGTCTGGAGTCGCCGATACTGCTGAACTATCTCGCAGACCGTGGCATACCGCGTGACATCGCCCAACGCTACTGCGTGCAGGTTGACTACACGCTTCATGGCAAACGATACTATGCCATCGGTTTTGAGAACAATGCCCACGGATATGAGTTGCGTAACCCTTTTTTTAAGGGAGCATATCCGCCGAAAAACATCACGCATATCTCCAACGGCAACCCTCGGTGCAACGTGTTTGAAGGCTTCATAGACTTTCTTTCAGCGGAACAGCTCGGTTTGAATGAAAGCAATGACAGCGTGGTTCTCAACTCCGTGTCAAATCTCAACAAGGCAATCCCTTATCTGCAACACTATCCGCTCGTGCTGTGCTATCTTGACAATGATGTTGCCGGACGTGCGGCACTCGCCAAACTCCAACGCGAGTTTGGCGACAAGGTGGCGGATAAATCCTCACTCTATCCTCAACACAAGGATCTCAATGACTATCTGATGTCGCTGACTCCGAAAAAATCCAAATCAACAAAATCAAAATTAAAACTCTGAAAAATTATGACTACAATTCTCAATAAGATTGGCGCGATGCGCCTCACTCCCGCCCGGTTCTTCGGGTTCTGGGCTACACTCTTTGCCCTCGTATTCACTCTCTCGTCCTGCTCTGACGACCTCGATGTGCAACAGTCCTATCCGTTCACGGTGGAGGTAATGCCCTTCGCCGAAAAGATTGTCAAAGGGCAGACCGTTGAACTGCGCTTTGAGATCCAGCCGGAAGGCAACTACACCAACACCCTCTACACAATCCGTTATTTCCAGTATGACGGTGAGGGAACGCTCAAACTCGTTGACGGCCCGGTACTGGTTAACAATGACCGTGTGCTGCTCGAAAGCAAGACCTTCCGCCTGAATTACACAGCCAAATCTTCCGACGCCCATAAATTCCTCGTGGTCGTTGAAGATAATTTCGGCTCGACACCGTGGGAACAGACCTTTGAGTTCAACACCAAAGATAGTGATGACAATACAGGTGGCTTGGTCGTTACTCCCATCAATCCCGGAACATTAACCCCGCTCAGCCTATGAAAAAACTGCTGTTCTTCTTTGTGGCGTTGCTGACCCTTGCGGCAGCAACGCCCGCCCACGCTGCAAAACGTAGCATTATGGAGTTGCCGTTGTTTGAACGTGCCGTACTGATAATCAAGAAATTTGAAACGATGCACCACCCGAAACACTGGCCCTATGTGGGCTACGGTCATTGCGTACAGCGGGGGGAGCCATATCGCCGAGGTGTGCAACTGACCGAGGCACAGGCTGACGCACTCCTGCGAAAAGACCTCCGCAAATTCTGCGCCCTCTACTCCCAATACGGCAAAGACAGCGTGCTGTTAGGAGCATTAGCCTACAACTGCGGGCCCGGCGTCATCAATAAATCCTCAATCCTGAAAAAACTCCGACGAGGCGACCGAAACATATTTAAGGAATACACAGCCCACTGCCGCTACAAAGGCAAATTCCACAAGCAACTCCACCAACGCAGGCTGACCGAATTCGCCGCCTTGTATATACCATAATTATTATAGCAACTCTTATCTGTAAATACCAGATAAGGGTTGCTCATTGATTTTAATCCCAATCATTAAGATTGGCTATGATACGGTCGATGTCTCTTTCATCGAAAATCTCCGACTGTTTCTCGTGATAATTATGGCAATGACATTCGCCCTCGCAATGGCAGTTACAGTCGGGAGTCAGTTCTTCAACCGTGCTTTCGCCATATTGGTTTTCCTGTTCCATATCACTGAGCCACCTCCTTCTTGAACTCGGCCGATGGTTTGAAGAATGGAATATTATGAGCCGGAATTACTATTGTGGTATTCTTTGAAATGTTGCGTGCAGTTTTTTCAGCACGTTCCTTAACTTGGAATGTGCCGAAGCCACGGAGATATACGTTCTCTCCATGTGCGAGGCTGTCTTTTACTACAACCATAAATTGCTCAACCACTGCAAGAACACTTGCCTTGTCAATCCCTGTGGTCTTCGCTATCTCGTTTACAATTTCTGCTTTTGTCATTTTGCGTACTTATCTGATTTAGACTGCAAATTTACTAATTTTTGAGGAGAATGGCTATTGACTCTTGTATGTAAAGAAAAATCTCAGTAATTTAGCGTAACTAATTACGAAATCAAATACCGATATATAAAATGGACTTCTTTGAACGTACAGGTAAAATGGCTATCGGCAGCAGGTTGAGGGTTTTGACCGAAACGCTGACACGCGATGCAGCAAGCATTTACGGACTTTATGGTGTTGACATAAAGCCCAAATGGTTTCCTGTCTTTTACTCGCTTACAGACGAACAACCCAAAAGTGTCACTTCCATTGCAAGGGAGATAGGACAGTCGCACCCATCGGTAAGTACCATAGTCAAGGAGATGATGAAAGCAGAACTTATCACGGAAGTTGACGATAAAGCCGACCGCAGATGCACTCTGATAACGCTTACGGAATACGGCAAAAGTCTATCTCAGGAACTTATCGCCCAGCTTCGTGATGTTGAACGTGCAGTGGAACAGATCTCATCTGAATGTGATAATGATCTTTGGGCAGCTATCGCTGATTGGGAGAAGGCTCTCGGACGCAAATCCATACTTGACCGGGTACGGGAGATAAAAGAACAGCGCGAACATTCAGAGGTGGAGATTGTCGAATATCAACCTCAATACAAAAAAGCGTTCTATGAACTCAACCGCAAATGGATAGAATTGTATTGGGAGTTGGAACCGCACGACATTGAGGTTTTGGAAAATCCAGAGAAGCATATCCTTGAAAAAGGCGGTCATATATTCGTGGCGTTATACAACGGCTTTCCCGTTGGTGTGTGTGCCCTGTGCCCCATGTCGGAGGAATCGCATTATGATTTTGAACTGGCAAAACTCGCGGTCAATAACTCAATCCAACGAAAAGGCATCGGTCGCAGACTTTGTGACGCAGCCGTGAACAAGGCGCGTGAATTGGGTGGAAATATGCTGTTTCTTGAAAGCAATACCCGCCTAAAACCTGCAATAGCCCTCTACCGCAAACTCGGTTTCAAAGAATTACCTGAATATCATCCGGCATACGCCCGTGGTGACATACAGATGGAATTACCACTCTAAACCAACATAAATCATGAAAACCAGGATATTTGTACGGCGCGAGGATGCGCTCAAAAAAACTTTCAAGGGAGTTAATCTCGACTCTCTTGCCGTTGGCGAGAAGTCAATGGTTACAAAGATGAACTACGTCAAGGGCAACTTTGCCACACTCCACACCCATCCGCACGAACAATGCGGATACGTAATTTCTGGCGAATACCGTCTGATAGTGGACGGCGATGAAAAGATTGATGTGATAATGCACCCCGGCGACACATACGCAATCCCCGGCAATACACCTCACTCGTTTGAGGTAATTGAGGGAGGAGAAGTTGTGGATGTGTTCACTCCCCATCGCAAGGATTATTTGTAAAAATACAAACAATGCCCAATCGCCGCCTTTTGGCGGCCGAAATTTTTAGCAAAATCAGTGGCGCAACTCTATCACAGGGTCGCGCCACTTGTCATATTACGATTTGGCAAATATTATTTTTACATATAAAGGTGCATACCGGTCACATCCGAAAATATGTCTTCAAGCATATCACAATAGACACCTTCATAGGTCTTGATGTCCTTGATTTTGACCTCAAAAGTCTTTCGGCTGAACGATTGGCGGTAGAACCGCATATTGTAGAGGTCTGCGCCTGCGTCATAGATGATTTCAAGGCGGTTAGCCGATGTCTTGTTACGGCTAAGGCTCATTCTCAATCCGTTGCCGAGGTTGATGAAGTCGTGGCTTCCGGTCATAACCACAAATCGCTTTCCTCCGATTTGTTGGAGTATGGTTGCTGCTATCTGATTGTCCATAGTGCTTTATTTTTGAGTGTTTTGTTTATTGTTGAGCCATTCATCACGCTTGTGTCTGCACTCTGCGAGTGTGGGAGCGACACAAGAAAACAGCTCGTTGTCGGTATCTCGGTAGTCGTACATCACACGGCTTATCCGCTTGCCACGATGGGCAGAGTAGAAAGTTTCGTATTGTTCAGTGCCGGGAGCGGTGGTTGTGCTCACTCCTTTGGCGGTCATCTTCGTTGCCATATTCATTGAGGTTTTAGAAATTTACAAATATCATTCTCTGTCCGTAGGTCTTTTATGGGTCACTTACAAGGCGTTGCTTTACCCAAAAGTGGTGTTTGCCGTAGCCATATAGGAAAAACTTGTTGAGTTCGGTACGCTCGGCGCATACGGCTACTGTTTCTCTCAGTTCTGTTTCATTGCGTGTCAACAATATGCGGTTTATGAGGTCAAGCACAATCGCTCTTATCTTATCTTCAAAGTCAAAAATCAGACTTTCAATTATTACGTTCATATTAGTTGGGTGTTGTGACCTGCGCCATTGCTGACGCAGGTCTGATTAAACATTTAGGCAGTCATTCTCTTGCGGATTAACTTGGCGTTGCTGTTGACAAGGTTGATGATGCGGTCGTGGTATTCGGTGTCCTTGTTATATTTGCCGTGGCACTGAACCACTTTTAGGGTACGCAAGTCAACCTCTATGGTTTCAATTATCTCTCCGTCAATCCTCGCTGAAAGAATGAGAGAGTCCTCCTTTCGGTAGTATCCCGCTCCGAACACGCAGATATTCTGCGCCTTGCCCTCCTCATAGTATTCATTAACACTTTCAAGTACCTTGATTGTCAACTCGTTGTCAGTGATTACCAATCCGAAGAACTTGGATTTGAGGGCGATGAACTTTTCAGCATCTTCTTTTTCTTTGAGTAACCTCTGTTGCTCACGCTCACGCCTTTCTATCTCATATTGTCGTGCACGCTCGGCTCTCGCTTTCTCCCTCTTGGCGTCAATCAACCGATTTGCTCGGTCGTGAGCCTCAATGAAATCATTTGGGCAGATGTTTTGGGGATTGCGAATATCCTTGCCTAAGTCCTTCAACATATTCAGATAGTCACACCACATTCCGATGTTGTTGATTTGATATTGGTGGCGTTTGGCTATCAGATATGATGCCCAAAGATTGTCAGCACTGCGGTTATTATCAAGAAAGTATTTCAGTTCCTCAATCTCTCCGGCTTTCATCAGTGTTTCCATGCGAGGGTCGGAAAGCAGAGCCTTGAAAAGACGCACGGGAGATACTCCGTGGAAATCGCCCTTGAAGCCATTTCGTTTGAGTTGCGGTATGAATGACTTTCTCGGATATACATCGCTCCACGCCACAACATCATCATAAAGGCTGTTTTGCGGTCTTACCTCCATATCGCTATCCAATGCCCATACATCGCAGTAATAAAACGGATAGCCACGGAGTAGAGCCATATCAGTGACTTTGCCGTTGGGAGAAATCCACCTTTGGACAACCTCGTGGCAGTAGAACTGCATAGGCTCTCCCTTACGGCTGACATAACGCACCTGCGACACACGGACAACCTGAAAGCCCTTGAAGGTAGTTATCACGCTGAAATATCGTATCTGGTTAAGAGTTCGCTTGCGTGTTTCCTCAACCTTAAGTTCAGCTCCGCAGATTGGGCAACGGCAACCGCATAAAGTGTCGGCAAGGGCACTCTTGCTGTGCCATACATGACCGCAGTCAGAGCAGGTCATCGTGCCATTCTTGGTGCGGTAGGCAATGTGTTCGATGCAGTGCTTGTATGCCCATTCAAACTGAGCGTCTGAAATAGGTCTGAGGGTTGCTGATAGTCTTGCGACCTCTTTTTGTATTTTCGTTTTGGGTGTCATAGTCGTATGGTGTTAAAAGTCAAAAAGACTGGGTTGAACATCTTGGGTTTTCTTCTCAGTGGTCGGCTTGGGTTGGGAGTGCTTGCGCATCTTTGCCATTTCTTCCTGTCGCAGACGCTCTATTGCGTCCTGTCGTGCCTGTTCCTTTTCTTCCTCGGTCAACTCTACCGTATGGTTTACCACCACTTGGCAGTTGATTGGATTGCCCACCTCTATCTCGCTTTCTTCATAGTAATGGATTGCTTTGCCATAGATTTCATCATCGGTAAATCCATTGCAACCGCTTTTCTGCACCTCGCTGATGATATAGCGAACACAATCATCAACTGATTTTTGAGGATTAGCGAACTTGACTGCAAATAATGCGTCATTCTCGGCTCTCTTTTCAAGGTATTGCAGAATGGTGTCTGCAAATGCCATAGTGCCCTTGTTTTCATTCTTGTTTGCCATAGTCGTAATTTTTAGAATGTAGTTAATATCCAATAGATTGTCAGTATCGCTGTGAGTATTGATATTATCCAACCGACACCTCGGAGTATAGGTCTTATCAGCACCCAATAGATGATTACGCCAACTATCGCCACCACCCAAAGGACGAACCTTTTTATGCGGTTGAGACTGGAGATGGATGCTCTGCCTCGGAAATTTGATATGTTGAAGTTCGTTTTCATCGTGCGACATTTTTTTTATGCGTCTATCGACTATCGAAGTTTTGCTTGCTCGTTAAAACTATCGCGTGTGGAGTGCAAAAGGGCTGTTCGCCCTTTGATGAAAAAATACAAGCTGACCAACGGGAAGTCTGGAGATTTTTTCATCAAAAAGGCAAAAGAATAGCCCTGCTCCACACGTTTTCAATTACGAGCAAGCAAGGCTTCCTTAGTTGATTTGACTGCAATAAATTGGAGCTAAGTTTCCGCGTCGGTGAAAACGAACGTAAACATATTAGATTTACCCTTGCCATCGTTTACTGATGGCAATAGGCATATCCCATAGAACTAAATCACTTCTTTCGGTGCAAATATTTTGCAGTATCAATAGATATTACCCAATCCCGGAAAGCATAGTCTATGGCTTTATGCCATTGTCTATGCCCGTGGATTGCTAACAAGCGGAGAGTGATTTGGCGGTCAAAATTCCTCATCAGGCAAAGGCGTTAAAAACACGGAGCATAGCCAGAAAGTCTTGAGGTAAAAAGCAGCGTCCCCGATGCTTTACCGCAAGGCGTTGGCAATACTCGGTGTTTAGCCTCTGCCCATAGACGGGAGGTTGTCAAATGGTGTCAGGCTTGCCCGATACTTTTTGACGACCTAACGCCGCCAACACCTGACCGCTAAATCTTTCTCCGCTTTAGACTATTAGTTACATCATGTGATTATTATAGGGGAAGACAGTTGGAAATATATGAATAGGGAATAATAGCCTTTTCTTCGGATTTTTAACACATTAGATAGGTTCGATTTAAGAATTTATTTGTAATTTTGCAGATGTATCAGAGGATATAGAGCAGACAGACGGAGACAAGGGAAAGACACCCTGTGACAGTACTGTGCTACATTCGTGCTACACGCAAGATTTAAGCCTGCATAACAGTTTGGTTATCAAAATATTGGAGAGAAAGTTCACAATCCTCTCTCTCCGCAGTAAAGCCTGGTTACCAGGCTTTTGTTGTATATACACCCGATTTTACACACAAATCGTGTAAAGTCGGGTGTTTCGATAGATTCTTAAATGTGCAGGCCGATCAAAAAAGAACCGGCTTTAACATCGCAGGTAGCACGCCGGTTTCCCTCGTTACCCGGCTGTTTGATTTTCTTTGCGCATCTCTATCTGTTCGGTTTAGTTTTGTCGGGCGTATATCAAGCCGGAACCAAACCGTTTTAAGAAACATACCAATCTGAAACCATCTTATCAGATATGTTTGAGATTATTTCAGGATGGCAGATTCGGCAGATTGGGACTCTGATATTTCGTTGTTGCGTTTCACTTTCTTTCCGTATGAGAATGTATATGAGAGTGTGAGCTGAATAGATCGCGCGAGGCTGCTTGACCAAACCCATCCGTGAGCAGAGTAGCGATTTGAGTCAAAATCAGAGTAATACCGGTTGCTGTTGAACCAGTTGCGGAATTGCAGTCCTGCCTTGAAATCGCCTGCCGCATAGTTTACCAATATGCCGTATGTGCTTTTGTAATGATAGCGGAAACCATAGTCGAATGGCGCAAGATTCTTGTTAGGCGTCTGATAATATAATATGAATGAAAAGTTCTTGAAATAATAGTTGGCCTGCAAGTTCGCGGCAATCAGATTCATCGATTGAGCATCGATTCCGGAGGCTACCATACGTTCTGCTTGTCCCGACGCTTTGAGCGATAAAGCATTGTCGAACAATTTGAGTGTAGCAGACAGATAGCCTGAATATCTGTGAAAATCGCCACTGTTAATCTCTTTGCGTATCAAGCCGTCATATTCCGGTAGTAAAAAGTAATCGTGGGCTGTTTTATTCAGAAAACCATGATATTCGGCAGTTGCAGACAAGCTTAATTTATTGGTGGGTATATAGGTATATGATGCAGATGCAGTGATGAAGGTGGTGTTGCGCAACTCGGGGTTGCCTTGCAGCCACAGCAGTTCATTGCTTTGAACTATTGCAGAGTTTGAAGAAGCCGGTGTCGGATGGTTGTTTCCCCACCATCCCTCGACAGATGCCGAATGTTTTTCGTTGATTTTGTAATCAAGTTGCAATCCCAGACGTGGATTCCATTGTTTCAAAGTGTTGACACCGTTTAAACGTCCGATTACATAAGACGCGCCTACGCGGGAATACATGCTCAGACCGCACTTCCAGTTTTGCATATATTCTAAAAACAGCATATTCTCCGACGAGAGGAGTTTCTGTAAGCCATTGTAGGAGCCCTCATAGTCGGTGTGATAAATGGTGCTGAAAGTCATCAGGGAGGTTCTGATGGTGTTGTTATGGGAAAACTTCTTGGAATATTGAACTATAAGTTCCGGTGCATAGGTTGTCTCCCTATTGTTGTTTATTATTGGAGTAAGATTGCCGAGCTGATATGAGGAATTTCTACGGGTGCTTCCGTATGCGAATCTCCACGATGCAATCAGAGTATTGTTTTTCGGCATTGCAAAGTAATAATATCCGTGCAGACGCGGTGTAATTGTCTGCCCTGACTCTTTAGATAAAGCCTCCGATGCGGAGAATATATCCTGAGAGTAACTGACGGACGATAAATTATTCTCCAAAGGTGTCGCAGTGCGGTTGTAAGAAACGGAATGCAGAATCTCAATATTTTGGGTTTCATATGCGGCACGGAAAGCAGCTGACTGGGAATTGGATTGTTGAAGATAGTTCCCGCCTGATTGCGAGGTTCTGGTAATGGCATCAAAATGGCGGTCGCTTACAGATATGTCACGGAAAGTCTCGACATTATGACTCTCATAATTATCATTATGAGTGATGCTACCGGTCACATTAGCATCAAATGACCAGTTCTTATTTACAAATTTTGAGTACAATATGCCGTCTCCGCGGTCGATGTTGAGGGTTGTACCGTTTGCAGAAAGTTTGGTGTAACCGCCCCACTCGTATTTGCGCATAACGAAGTTAATTACATTGGCCTGACCCCCGAAGCGGGCATCCTGAGGATATTGCAGCACCTCGACACGAAGCACGTCTTCAGGACGCAACCCCTGCAAATCCTCATCTGTCGCCTCCTTGAAATCAATAAACATCGCTACATCTTTTCCGGTGTATGTCTTTACAGACATGGTTCCCGGAGTAATATTAAGCTGAGGTATATTCATCAGTTCCAACAGCCGGGTAGCGTCAGTGGCAGTTTTCTTGATTTTATTTGTAGGTATATATGCGACACCTCGGTCAATCACACGTTGAGTGCGGGCTTCAACTACAACCTCATCAAGCTCATGTGTCTTTATGCTGTCGGAATGTTCGGTCTGCGCCATTGCAGCTGTCGCAATAATGACGCAGAATATTGATATAATGAAAGGTTTATCCATAATTGTCGTGATTATAAGTTTGTTCATAGTTCTTGGATTTATATTGGCTCGATGACTGAGGGCGGTAATAAATCCATAAAAGACGATATGTTGATACAACGCATCGATTAGCCATTTTAATCAGCTGGCCAACAAGAAACCTACAATCAGACAAATTTAGTTACAATTCCTGATATTAGGGGTATTATGTCGTAATAATTTTATTGAGTGGAGATCGCTTGTTTATTCATAATTCATAATTAGGGCGTGCCAAATTAGTCTCACCCAAAAGCACACCCAATTTTGGTTACGGCAAAATAGCGGTAATAGATATATATTTCGCTGACAATTTTTAAATCACGCAAATACATGATAGTCCGTGATAGCTCGGCTCGCTTGCACGATAATTCCTTTCCCGAATTCTCCGTATTAGTAGCAGAATCGCGATTAAAACATATTAAGGCGTATCGTAGCAACTTGACCTATGATACGCCTTTTGGGACGAAGGAAGGAGTTTATTGAGCCTGAGAAACGATGTAGGGCTGTAATTCCAGGTAGATGTCAGTTTATCAGGATTTTTGATGGTTTTATTCCTGAAATCATAATATAGATGCCGGGTGCGGTAGGTTTTGTGGGTAGCCTATGGCCATTGCAGTCAAAGTATTCTGCTGGAGACGACGTTGGATCGTACGTAGAATCGATGCCCGAGAGAATGTCGGATGGCGAGATGGTAAAGACCCTCACTCCGGGAGTGTGCTGATAGAGGGTAATGTCGTATGTCCCTTCTTCGACCTGTATGTAGTTGGTTGCATTCGGCGCTATCATCAGCCTGTTTTCCGCATCCATTCTAAGAGGGCCGGACGATAGTTGGAAGAATGTCCTTTTGGTTCCGTTGTCACTTACACCCTCGAAGATAAAGCCATATTCTAAATGAACATTACTGGCCGCAACGCCGGTAGTTTCTTCGTTTCCAATTAGAGGAATCTGTCCTTCATATTTCCCGTCGACAAGGGTGGGAAGTGTCCCGTCGCTGTTGACCGGAATTATATACATTGTGCCGTCAGAGGCTGTCGCGTTCGCCTTTTCCTGTCCGATGGCCGGCATAATCAGCATTGTCAGAGTGATGCAGAGAAGAATCAGCCTTTTCATTATTTATTGTGTGTTACAGTATGATGGTATATATGAGAATTTTCTTTGATAGTATATCTATATACCCAACATCTTATGAGACTCTAAAGTTCTTCCTCCGCCAGTCAGAAGCGTGGATTCCGCAACTTGCAATATTTCGATTAATACGTGCATTTTATGTGGCATATGACAAAATAATATGCCGGAAGTGGATATCACATCACGCTTCCGGCATAGTTCTAAGGGCAGAATCTACAGTATATCAGATTCCGAGTCCTTTTTTGATCATTTCGGTTTTGGCCTCGGCGGCCTTGATTGCTTCGGCATAGTCGGCTTTGCTATTCATCGTACTACGAACCTCGATATAGAATTTAATTTTGGGTTCTGTACCGGAGGGACGGATGGAAATCTTCGAGCCGTCGGCGGTGAAGTACTGAAGTACATTCGATGTGGTCGGGAAATCCATCTTTTCGACTTTACCGGTTTGCACATCGGTGCAGTTGAGGTCGGAATAATCCTTTATGGTTACCACGGGGGAACCTCCGAGCGATTTCTGGGGATTTGCGCGGAAATTCTTCATCATGGCTACGATTTCGTCGGCTCCTGTTTTGCCCGGACGAACCACGGAAATACCCTCTTCGCGGGAGAATCCATATTTCAGATAGATATCCTGAAGCATCTCGAGGAAGCTCATGTTATTTTCTTTTGCCCAGGCGAGCGCCTCGGCCATAAGAGAGATTGCCGAAACGGAATCCTTGTCGCGGGCGAATGTCTCGGCCAGGAAGCCGTAGCTTTCTTCTCCGCCACCGAGATAGCGGGCTGTGTCTTCATTGTCGCGGATTACGGATGCAATCCATTTGAAACCGGTGTAGCAATCGTACATCTTGATGTTGTTTGCATCGGCGATGCGCTTGATTGTCTCGGTGGTGACGATGGTCTTCACGATATACTCCTTGCCGGTAAGGCGCCCGAGTTCGGCATTGCGCGTCATCAGGTAGTAGAGAAGAATCATCACAATCTGGTTGCCGTTGATAAGGGCATATTCGCCGTTGGGCTCACGCACAACCACACCGATACGGTCGGCGTCGGGGTCGGATGCCATTACGAGGTCCGCACCGACTTCCTTGGCTTTTGCGATTGCCATAGCCATGGCCGGGGGATTCTCGGGGTTAGGCGATGCTACCGTCGGGAAGTCGCCGGAGGGGATGTCCTGCTCGGGCACATGGATAATGTTGTCGAATCCGTAGTTACGGAGCGAAGCGGGAACAAGCTTCACGCCGGTTCCGTGGATGGGTGTGTATACGATTTTGAGATCGTGGTATTTCTTGTTAATTTCCGGACTGAGCGATAGGCCCTTGATTGCATCAAGGAAATCTGCGTCCATCTTGTCGCCGATAATCTCGATGAGCTCCTTATTGCCCTGGAATTTGATATCGCTTACATTTTTGATGCGGTTCACATGGCTGATGATGTTTACATCGTGGGGAGCGATGATCTGTGCACCATCCGACCAATAGGCTTTATAACCGTTGTATTCCTTGGGATTGTGGGATGCAGTGATGTTTACGCCGCTCTGACACCCGAGATGACGGATGGCGAAAGAGAGTTCGGGGGTAGGACGGAAACTATCGAAGAGATAAACCTTGATGCCATTGGCAGAGAAGATGTTGGCGACAATTTCGGCGAATTTGCGCGAATTATTGCGGACGTCGTGGCCTACTACTACGGAAATCTGAGGAAGGTCGGGGAAGGCTTCCTTCAGATAGTTGGCAAGCCCCTGCGTGGCGGCCCCGACGGTATATATGTTCATGCGGTTGGTGCCGGCACCCATTATGCCGCGCAGACCGCCCGTGCCGAACTCGAGATCCTTGTAGAAGCTTTCAATGAGCTGAGTGGGATCCTCTGCTTCAAGCATCTGTTTAACCTCGGCGCGGGTAGCCTCGTCATACTGGTCGCTCAGCCAAAGCATGGCTTTCTCCTTAACGGTTTTAAGAAGTTCCTGATTGTTGTCCATAGAAATGGGGTTAGTTTATGATAGTTGTAGTAATTGTTGCTTTTGGAAGTTGATATATTATTATTACAAAGATAATCAGTTTACATTGAATCATCAAAGTTTTTAATACTTAAATTTAACGCGAAATGTTAAACCGACCATGCAATAATTGCTCTTCAAAAATCTTAAAGAAAAACAATGGCCACAATCAAAGTGTTGCGGCCATTGTGAATGGTTATGAAATATTTAGAATTAATGGCTTAATGAGTGAATCCCAAGTTTCAGCGACATGCCCATGCGGATTCCACTGCCATTTGGCGGTAGGCCATCAGTCCCTGTTCGGAAACTTCAACAAGCTGGTAGCTGCCGTCGGGGGCAATCATCTTTACATGATCGTTGTCGACGAATGTCATGAATTTTACGGGATCGCTGTCTCCGGCGCTGACGCTCCAGCTTCGGTCTGTCTGGTCGAAATCGAGTCGAACCACAGAACCGTCGTTCTGCGAAGTTATGGTATAGCCTTTACCATCGCATTCCACGAGATACTTGCCATCCTGTCCGTCGATCATTGTCTTTCCCTTTGCTATGGGGTTTGAACCGCTCCAGAATTCTATCGAGTTGAGTACAAGGACATCTGCCAATGCGGTGACTTCGTAGACGGGAATGATCCAGAACGCGAAAAATACGAGTTCGTTTACAAATTTATTGCCGATCTGTTTGTTCCAACCCAGAAGCTTGTTCGTCAAGGCGAAATTGCCGATACAGGATGAGAAGAGCATCGAACCGGCCAGAGTGCAGGCGATTGCTACGGGTAGATACCTTTTTTTCATAATAACGTTTTTTTGATTGAGGGAAAAGGGTTATTGTCTGATAAAATTCTTTAGGTTATGTTGTATAAAGCCCGGGGGCCGACTCAACACTTCAATATTCGAAAGTACCGAATTCCGATGCGATGGTCAGGCGATTTGATTCTGAGTTTTCCACCCGTCCGATTATTTGGGCATCAATTCCAAAACTTTGGGCAATGGAAATCACCTCATCGGCATGTTTGGGACGGAGATAAACTTCAAGACGATGGCCCATATTGAAGACTTTATACATCTCAGCCCAATCAGTAGTACTTTCCTTTTGAATAAGTCGGAAAAGTGGTGGGAGCGGGAACAGATTGTCTTTGATCACATGCTTGCCATCCACGAAATGCATCACCTTTGTCTGTGCGCCGCCGGTGCAGTGAACCATACCATGGATTTCCGAGCGCATTTCCTTAAGGAGCGCCTTGACAACCGGGGCATACGTGCGCGTGGGCGACAATACGAGTTTACCGGCCGTCAGCTCGCATCCTTCAACTTTATCGAGAAGTTTGCAAGTGCCGCTGTAAACGAGATCGTGGGGCATAGCAGCATCGAACGTCTCCGGATAGCGTTCGGCAATGAGCTTACAGAAAACGTCGTGACGCGCCGATGTGAGGCCGTTGCTTCCCATGCCGCCGTTGTATTCGGCCTCATAGGTCGCCTTTCCGAAAGAAGCCAGCCCGACAATCACATCGCCGTCGGCGATATTGGCATTATCAATCACATCGGCCCGACGCATGCGGGTCGTGACGGTTGAATCAACGATTATCGTGCGTACGAGATCGCCGACATCGGCGGTTTCGCCGCCGGTGCCATAAATCTCCACTCCATATTCACGCATGGTCTCGAGCAGTTCCTCCGTGCCGTTGATGATTGCCGCGATGACTTCACCGGGAATAAGTCGCTTGTTGCGGCCGATGGTAGAGGATACAAGCATCCTGTCGGTTGCTCCTACACAAAGCAGGTCGTCGACATTCATTATCAAGGCATCCTGGGCGATTCCTTTCCATACGCCGAGGTCGCCGGTTTCACGCCAGTAGGCATAGGCGAGCGATGATTTGGTGCCTGCCCCGTCGGCGTGCATTATATTGCACCATTCGGCATCTCCGCCGAGAATATCCGGAATTATCTTGCAGAATGCTCGTGGATATATTCCCTTGTCGATATTCCTGATGGCGTTGTGTACATCTTCTTTAGCGGCCGATACACCGCGCAGATCGTAGCGTTGCGACATATAAGTAACTGTTCAAAATTATTTTATGTTTTCTGGTCTAATTATTTCAATATTTACGCGGTAAAATTTCGTATCTTTTCCTCTCTTCATCAGCCGTGTAGACATCTACACTCCTTCTTCATCGAGAAAAACATCCTGAAAATTTTCCTCCCGGAAATATCAAAACAATTTCGACCAGTTACTTATGTAATTACGTTGATTAATTATCGGAAAAGAAGAAGCATGAAATAAACAAACGATGCCGGCGCTACGAGCAGCAGGGAATCGATGCGGTCGAGAATTCCGCCATGTCCCGGAAGAATATTGCCGGAATCTTTTACTCCGAGGGCTCGTTTGATCATAGACTCAACGAGGTCGCCCCAAGTGCTGAATACGCAGACTATTGCCCCATATACAAGCATCTCCGGGAGGGTTATCCCATTAAGGTTGTCAGGCCAGATATAAAAAACCGCAGCTGATGCAATAAGGCAGAACGCGAGGCCGCCAATAAAGCCTTCCCACGACTTTTTGGGAGAAATACGCTCGAAGAGCTTATGTTTTCCTATCAGCGAACCGACGCAGAATGCTCCGGTATCGTTGACCCATATCAGGATAAACATGGAAAGCACTATATGCCATCCGGCAACCATATAGAAGAATTCCAGAAGCATGAGCGGAAGAGCCACATATACCTGACCGAGAATGGAATGTGCGAGATGTGCCAGCGGATTGCCATCCTGTACGTAGAGCTGTACGATAAGGCGCAGCATTATATAGACAATATACCCGACGATACATCCAAGAATCAACTGGTCGTTTACATGAATGAATTGAGGCGCGCATATGGTTATCAATAAAGCCGTCCCTACAAGGTCGAGAAGGGTAGTGGTGTTGGAAACGAAGTTTCGGTTGGTGATTCGGTTGAACTCAGAAACACCAAGTAGGCCGAAGAGCATTACGAGTGCCCACGTCCACCATCCGCCTGCAACAAGCGCGCCAACAATAGCCGCTATGTAGAGAATCCCTGTTATTGAGCGAGTTAAAACGTTTTTCATCAAAAATATATAAAATATTCGTGGAATGCAGCCGCAAAAGGTGCTATATCTATCTTCCGAAACAGTGGAATCAAGACGATTGCAAATTTAACGATTTTTGCCGAGTTAAAATCATAGAATGGCAATAAACACCATAAACTTCTTCCTATAGGCTTATTTTAACCGCAGCAGTCGCTCCGGAGCCAGTGGTCAGTGAGGCTATATACAGACCTTTTGCAAGGGAATCCATATCAATTTCGCCACTGCCAGTTATTGTTGTCGATGCAACTCTGCGTCCTTGAAGATCTGTTATATACAGTTGAGCGGATTCTCCTGGCCGTAAATTGACATAGAGGATACCATTGCCATTGTATTTTATATAATCGCCGCCGTTGTTATAATCCCCCGGCAAGTATTCCAGTCCCGCCATTGCTTTCGCTTCACGAAGAGCTGCCTCACAGTCGATAATACCGTTACCCCACCGCGGATTGGACGCATTGGCAAGGGGAGCGCCTATGGTTTTCTTGATGGCATTGACCACATTCTCTGGCGACAGAGAGGGGAGAGCCTCGCGGATTAGCGCAGCGACACCAGCTACATAAGGAGTTGCCATAGATGTACCACAAGTGCTTACGTAATAATACTTCTTCCCATCAACTATAATCTCGGCGGATGCTTTTTCGCTGAACTTTTCCGGATGATGATCGATATACGCCGATGAGAAAGCAGAAACAATCTGAGAGCCAGGGGCGCAGAAGTCGGGAAGAATCTTTCCGGTGGGCAGCTTCGTGCCGAAGCTTGAGAAGAGTGCGGGATCATTTACAGGCCCGAAGGAAGCGATGCTCCCACCGGCAAGTAGCGGATGATGATCGCGAGTGACGTACGCACCGACACTCAAAACCTCATCGGTAAGGCACATATTGTTGACAGCTCCGTCGTTTTCGCCGAAAACGGCAGCCGGATCATTCAAAGAGGTGAGATTGAAATTGCCGTCGGTATAGACGTATACAACATCATCCGAGGTTCCTCCGACCTCAAAGCCGAAACATTCGTCGGTCGCAGTCGCACCTGCTACCGGTGCTATATTATATGAGGCCGTGATGTTGTAGCGGTTGTTTTCAGGATTCAGTTCGGAGACAATATGAATGTAGCCCGAAACATCGGATGGCAGTCGAGTAGACTCGCACATCGGGTAATTTGATACAAGATCTTCTGAAACAATAATCCACTCGCCTTCGGGATTCTCGCGCGTGTTGAGCTTCACATCGAATGTGCGCGACGAAGATTGCTCTCCATATCGGATTATGCTGATGGAGAGCGGATTCTCATTGCTATTCCATATGTCGACATTCCCTCTCAAAGTCGTGCGGCTCTGGCCGGAAGTAATATACGACCGAACAATGCCGGATGCCGACTTATATCCGTTGATTGCGCCCGGACGGCGCGCTTCGTTGCCGACAGCTATACTTACAGGCGCTTCCTCAGCTATTCTGCCGATGTATTGGTTGAATAGCGTCGTGCCGTCGTGAGGGCCTATATAATTTGATATGGACAGACTGATTGATGCGGGTTTGTCGACCTCCTCGGCATAATCGAGAATCTCTTCACATCCATTGAGAATGTAGGCATCGTAAAGCGGACCGGTCACCGCTATCATGTCGGCATCAACCGCTACACCATTGTATGGAGAACCTTCAGCATATCCTCCGAGGATATTGGAGGTATGCGTTCCATGGTAGTCGTCAGGATTATCGGTCCATGATGAAAACATTTCTTCCGACGATTCAACGACTTGTGGTGCAGGACTTTCCATCGAATGTTTAATCCAGCGCTTGAACCTGGATTCCCCGGTGGCATCTTTCAGCGCGATATGTCGGAAATCTATTGCTACATCATATAAACCTACAACAGTCCCTTTACCGGTGAGGCCGGCTGGATTTGATTCCGATTTGCCGATAGATCCGAAATTACACGATTCACGTGCAAAATCCATCTCCGGAACCGAAGCCACCGAAGATTCTATGCGGAGAATAGACTGTGAGTCGAAAATACTGTTCCAGCTGCTTTCGGCTACGGAAGCAAGCACGAGGCGGTCCCGTTGATGAAGCACAGTGACGCCATCAGGCAATTCAGAGTCGGAGCTTTTGAGTTTCAGGATAACGGGGAGATAGCGCTCACCACTTCGGCCGGGAGCTGATAGCTTGCCCGTACTTGCGTGCTGCATTGTGATTCTCGCAATGTTGTTTGCCTTATGGGCGAACAGCGACAAGGGAATCAGAAGTGACGCCAAAGGCATAATCCAGGAGTAGGATAGCCTTTTTTTCAGAGATAAGATTGTCACGATTACAGATAAAAGGTAGAAAGAATTTTTCTGTTGAAATATAGAGACATTAAAGGCTCTCACCGTTGCGCTCGATGGTTCTGCCAATCAACATTAGAATGGCACCGACAAGCACGAAGCCGCATAGGGTTAGGGATGTAATCCATGTGGTAAAACATGTAACATCGATAATAGCCAGAATGATATATGCAATGATAATGCCGATGTTGAGTATGAATCCTATCCAGAAAAGCAGTGCTCCGTATTTCATAAATCTAAATTATAGAGGTCGTTTGCTTATATAAAGGATTGTTAACTCAAATTTGTTCAATTTTCTCGGGCCTTTCGCGGTCGCTTCCGACTATTCTGAATGCAATATGGTATTTACCGGCAAAAATGTCATTCTACTGTTACGGATTTCGCGAGATTTCGAGGCATATCCACATTGCAGCCCTTACGTACGGCGATATGATAGGCAAGAAGCTGGAGCGGAATCGAGACCACGATCGGCGAGATAATTTCCGGCACTTTGGGAATCTCGATTATATGGTCGGCTATAGCGGCAATATCCGAATCTCCGGTGGTTACTACCGCGATTACTGATCCGCCACGGGCTTTTACCTGCTGTATATTCGAAATGATTTTATCATGCATCTCGTCGACTGGTGCGATAACAACTGTCGGCAACTCATGGTCGATAAGTGCGATTGGCCCGTGTTTCATTTCAGCGGCCGGATAGCCCTCTGCATGTATGTATGATATTTCCTTCAGTTTAAGTGCCCCTTCGAGAGCACTCGGGAAATTATATCCCCTTCCGAGATAAAGGAAATTGTGAACATAAGTATAGATGGCCGAAAGGCTTGAAATCTGGTCGTTGACTTTCAAAGTCTGCTCGATTAGCTCCGGTAATTGCCTGAGAGAACCGACCACCGCCTTCTGAACGGCCGGGTCTATTGTTGCACGCAGTTGTCCCATCGCGATGGCAAGCATGCAGAGAACCGTTACCTGGCCGGTGAAAGCCTTTGTGGATGCCACGCCGATTTCCGGACCGACATGGATATAAGTTCCGGAGTCGGTTGCACGGGCGATTGACGAGCCTACAACGTTGCAGACACCGTAGACAAACGCACCACACTGGCGTGCCATTTGAACGGCGGCAAGCGTATCGGCCGTTTCTCCCGACTGTGAAATTGCAATTACAATATCCCGCTCAGACAGAATTGGGTTGCTGTAACGGAATTCGCTGGCATATTCCACTTCAACCGGGATACGCGCGATTTCCTGAATCAGGCGTTTGCCGATCAGGCCGGCGTGCCACGATGTACCGCATGCCACAATGACAATACGGTTTGCATTCAAGAATATATCTTTATGGTCGAGAACGCCGGAAAGGGTCACGCTGAAATCCGATGGGTCGGTGGCTACGCGGCCTCGGATACAGTCGGTGAGTGTGCGCGGCTGTTCGAAAATTTCCTTCAGCATGAAATGGGGGAATCCACCTTTTTCCAACTGCGAAACGCTGAGCTGAAGAGTCTGAATGTCGACTTCAAGCGGCTCGTTGTCGGTATTGATTACGGTTAGATTCTCCCCCCTACGTATAATGGCGATTTCATCGTCGTTAAGGTAGACAACCTGATCAGTATACTCGATAATAGGGGTGGCGTCGCTTGCAAGGAATGTTTCGTTCTGGCCTACGCCTATTACGAGAGGGGAACTTTTACGGGCGGCAATGATTGTATCCGGGTCGTCTGTATCCACTACAGCGATGGCATAGGCTCCGACAACTTCCTTGAGGGCGCCACGAACGGCGTCTACCAGAGAGCAGTCGGTTGTTTCCTTCACATATTCGATAAGCTGCACCAGAACTTCCGTATCGGTTTCGCTTTTGAAAGTGCGTCCATGGAGTTGAAGAGCCTCTTTAAGAACGTTGTAGTTCTCGATCGTACCGTTGTGAACCAATGCAATCTTTCCGCTCGCGCTTAGATGCGGGTGTGCGTTGGTTTCATTCGGTTCTCCGTGCGTCGCCCAACGGGTGTGGGCAATGCCGACATTGCCATTGACATCTTTTTGATGACAGAAACGCTCGAGATCGTCGACTTTCCCCTGTGTTTTATAAACATTCAGAACCGTTTCGTCGCCGTCAGTGTTAAGCAGAGCGACGCCTGCGCTGTCGTATCCGCGATATTCCAGACGATGAAGTCCTTTGACCAATATTTCAAATGCCGGCCGGTTGCCAATATATCCTACGATTCCGCACATATATTTTTAAACGATTACTGAATGACGATGTAAAACTTAAAAATGACTTGCAAAGTTACAAATTTCATTTCACATTGGCAAACAGAGTCGGAATCATTCCATTCTATTGGCACTAAGAAAGATGGAATATTATGAGCATGCGAATTGCCCTGGGCCACGCGCTATCAGACGGGGAGAACCATCATCGGGATATCGGCGCGGAATAGCAGTTTGTGGGCAAGCGATGGATTGAAAATCCGAGAAAACATGTTTTTTCGCTTGTTGGGTACGCAGAGTAATTGGAATGGGTTCTTATCCCTCATGGAAAGCAAGTAGTCGTCAACCGCATGAGTCGAGACATTCTCAAACGAAAACGTGAAATCCGGATAATGCCTTCGGCAGTAGTCCAGGAGATTTTGGGCATTGCTGTCGGTTGCGGTTTGTCGAAGTCTGCGGGGAGGTACATTGACAAGCGAAACATGTTTGGCCGAATCAGGCATGAGTCTGTAAAGGCTGTCAAGGGCCAGAATGTCTTCCTGATCAAGATTGCAGAGGAATACGATATGCCGTATATCAGATAAATGAGCAGGATCCAGATTCTCGGGAATGGTAAGGGCCGGAACGCGGACGCCATCAAGGACCTCTGCAGAGACGCTTCCGATCAGGTCGAGCTCTTTTTGAATGGCGTCGCGGGTCGACATTACAACCATAAGAGGTTTGAAGCGACGCGTGTGGTTGAGTATAGCTTCTTCAGGAATACCTTCGGTAATTATCGTCGAGAATTTTACCGGAGGGAGAGCGCCATTTTTGATATCCGATTTGATGGCAGCTACAAACCTCGCCATCTGAGCCTCGGCCTCAGTGCGTAGAACTTTGGCTGAATCGCTGTCGCTTGTGGTGAAATCATATGAATCAGACAATTGCCGGGAGTCAATGCGGTTAGGGGAGAGGTATGCATGTAAAAACTCAATCTCGCTATGCGACCGGGCTGCTACATGCATCGCCACTCTGGTCGCTGACATTGAGCGTGGAAGAAAATCAACGGGAACAAGAATCTTGTCGCTCTGGATGCGTGGTGCGGCCTCATGGGTGAATATGTCGTAGTTCTCTACAATCAGAAGGGCTTTGGCAAGATCAGACTCATTTATGCGTACGCGAACGCCGACACCGACTTCCGGCGATGAAAGGTTGATGTTATGAAGTTCGCAGGGAATGCCTTCCTGCTGCAGGACTTCACGCATCTCGGTAGCTTTGTCGAATGTGTGGATGGCCAGAGTAATAAGTCGGTCGTTTGCCATAAATAGTAGAGTTATATTCCCTTGGGAATTACCGCGATGACGTAATTGAAAATCGCGCCTTTTATTACAACTATATGATTTAGTCGAAACAAAAGGCGCGGAACAATATCGTTTGTGTTATGCTTCTTTCTTTTTTTCCTCTTCTTCGAGAATCTGGACTGCCATGTCGTAGATGGTTGTGTCGTCAAGAACGACTATGCCTCCGCCGGGACCCGGTTCGATGTGAACACCGCAGTTTTTACCGAATTCATAGTTTGATCCACCGAAATAATTGCGTACGGTCTGAACGGTAATATGAAGATTGTCGGCAATACGATGTGTGGCGCCCTCGGGGAGGCTGTCTTTGAGGCGACGAAGATCGTTAAATGTGATTGTCTTTGTCATAATCGTTGTATTTAAGGTGAGTAAATATTTCTGATTTGATTGCGCGAACACTTCGATATTCGTGCCAATGAAGGAGAGGAATTTTCTACAGCCTAAATTTATGCCAAATGTCCGACATTTGCAAATGCATTTTATGTGTTATTAAACACAAATAGGAAGCCGTTTGCTAAAATGTTTTGACCGACAAAGTGTTAAGCGGAAACAAAAAACATATCGTGAGGCACTTCAGATGCGTTCTACATCGGTTGCTTTAATCCACGCACGCTTTCCTGGGCCCACAAGCACTTCATACCATTTGCCGTCGACATTGCTTGTGACTGAATCGACTATTTCAACCTTGGTGCCTTCATGGAGCAGGAATGCTTCTTCCGACTGGTTGCGTGCTTCGCGCGGAGTGGTCGATAGTTGGGCCGACGGTGGTAATACCACAGCATATCGGTCGGTAGTGGCGCGATTGCCCGCTGCAAACGATATGACTATGGAGAGGGCACACACCACAAATACAATTATACCGCCGAAGAAGCTCACTTTTTTCACTATTACGACGGAAGAGAAGAGGTAGGTAAGCGCTCCGGCAAGGAATAAAGCGAAGAGGATGATTGACACCCAAGCCCATGTATCAGCTTTCAGCCCCGTTACGAGATTTCCCCAAAGGCGATCAAGGATGGAGGATTCATCGAGTTGCCGGTCGGCGATTTTCCCTTTTACAAACTCAAGGTTGGCGGAGGCATCAGCATTTGTCGGATCGAGCTTAAGTGCCCGCTCATAATTCACTATTGCCTTCCCGAGATTCCCCTGGCGATAATAGGCGTTACCAAGATTGTAAAACAATATCGACGAAGTTCCGAAGCGACTGATAGCTTCGCAATAGAGTGCTTCTGCAAGGATATAATTATCGGCTGTATAAGCGGAGTCGGCCATCATGGTCAACTGCGATTCGGGCTGAACCGGGTTCGAATCGATTGAGTCGGTCGCAGCCGCCGATTCGACAGGGACGGGCGAAATCTGCCGCTCAATTGTATCTCCATCTGTCTGGGCAATGCCACTCAAGGCTGTTGCAAGAGAGACCGTTACCAAAAGAGTCTTTATATTCATGGGAAACTTGTTTCAGGATTAAATGTAGAATAAGAATAACAGCCGTCGCATTCAGCGTGGCGACAATTTCGACTTGTCCAGGGCATTAATGGCCTGAACCGCTTTATCGTAGATTGCTTCGACATTTGAATCGAGCGAGGAGTCCGGAGTATAACGCGCCATCTCGCATTCGTCGAGAATTACCACAATTTCATTGCAGATTTCATCCGAGACGCCTCTGTGAGCGAGATTGTCGACAATGTTCTGACGCGTCAGCTGTGACACCGGGATGTTGAGCTTGTCGCTCAGATAGCCCCACAGCGCCCTAAGCACCTCCTGGTAGAATTGTTCGCTCTGGTGCTTCTTCATAAATAGTTCGGCAGAGCGTAAGCGCTTTTTTGCCACTTTGTTGGCTCGCGATGTGCGACGACCGACAACATCAGCATCGAGTCTCATCTGATGACGTGCTACGGCAACCCCGGTTATGCTGATAATTAGAAGTCCGGCAAAAAGAGCCCAGTACCACCAACGGCTAATAAGGGGTGTATGGTCTTTGCTCAGGCTTTTATCACCGGTTTTTATATGAAGTATATCGGTGTTCTTTGCTTCGATGTCATGCTGGTCGGTGTATGCGGTGGTACCGGAACCCTTGGCAACCTCAAGTTCGTATCCGGCTGCAGTGAGGGTTACATACTGTTTTTTTGCAAGGTCGAAATATGTGAACTCCTGCGCCGGTATTTTGAACTTGCCCACATTCTGCGGAACGATCGTATATTCTGCCGTCATTGTTCCGGTAAGTGTATTTCCGGCAATACGGGCATTTGTATCCGTTTTAGGTGTATATTGTTCGAACTCGCTCGGTATCTGCGGCTTGGGGATTGTCACATACTTGATATTGCCCGTTCCTGTAGCTATATAGCGTAAGGATATGGCTTCGCCCGTGCGAGGCGTCGAATTGCTCAATGAACTCTCGAAAGTGTAGTGGCCTACAGCTCCAGTGAATCCTGCCGGCTGAGGCTGGGGGAGGGGCGTAATTTCCACAGACTGGCTGAAAGGCTGCAGATGCACTTCCTTCTCAACCGGACGTGCCGAAATGAAAAATCCGTTGGAGACACGCTCAAGCTGTACGACACTCAGGTCGTATTTGCCTGAATTAATTGTAAGTTTGCCGGACTTCTGAGGGAATATTATACATTTCTTCAGCACTGCCGTAATGTAATTCTGGCCATTATAGTGCTCAACCTGATTTAGCTGGGCCTGTGTGTCGATTTCATCAATCAGAAATCCGTCGAAAGTGGGAGGAGAGGTGACCATAAACGAATTGATACGTTCGAACTTGGTGTAAAGTTTCAACGTGCATTCTATGGCCTCTCCCTCGTATGCGTGGTTTTTGTTCAATATCACGCGTACGAAAATATCATTCTTGGATATTTCCGGGCGCGATTCCTCGCCGGCATCGTATTCGTCGAATATCGACATCGGGTTGCTGTAGCCACCCTGTTGCTGGCGAGGTGCGTTTTTATCCGGAGGCAGAATCTTGAACGAAGCCTGCGCCGTGCGGAGCGTTTTACCGTCAACGTCAATCGATGCGGCGGGGATGGTGAAAGTACCATCTTTTTCAGCCCGGTAAGTAAATGTGTAGTCGATTGTTGTTGACGACGACTGCTGCCCGTTGATAATTTGCACGGACTGCATCGTACTCATGCCCGGTCGTGGTGTCAGCAGTTTACACCCGTTTACTGTCGGGGCGTTGAGGCTTGTACCTTCCCCGTTGGTAAGGCGATATATTATGTGAAAGTTCTGTCCCGCAATCACGTTGCGAGGTGGTATTACTTTAAAGGATGCCTGTGCATAGACCGAAACTATACAAGATAGCAAGATAACCGTCAATACGGCAATGCGTGTGGGAAATATGGATTTCATATAGTTGAATACGCTATGTTAAGATGTAAACGCCGAAATCTTCCAGGCGTCCTTCAGGGTGGCAGGAAAATGAATCGCTTTTACCAGGGCTTATCGGTTGTCCGGCGGTTTGCTCTTTTCTCTTCGCCTTGTTTCATAAGCTCTACTTTCTGGCGTGTGCCGTTTTCTTTATCCTCCATGGCCTTGAGAATCTGCTGCGCGCTTGCGTCGCTCAGACCGCCCTGTTGCTGTTTCTGTTCTTTATCTTTCTGATCCTGCTGAGGGCTGTTTTGTTGATTCTGTTGGTCCTGCTGATTATTTTTGTCCTGATTCTTGTCCTGATTCTGCTGGTCTTCGTTCTGCTTCTGATCCTGTTTATCCTGATTCTGATCCTGGTTCTGCTGTTGGTTGTCCTGATTTTGATTCTGGTCTTGATTCTTGTCCTGTTCCTGCTTTTTCAGTTGGGCAAGCCGCAGGTTTTCACGCGCCATGTCATCGTCAGGGTTGCGCCGAAGGGCATTTTTATAGTGCTTGATAGCTGCGGCATAATCTTCAGCTTTATATGCCAGATTCCCTCGGTCGTAATAGGCCTTCTGCGCAAGCTGGATGTTCTGCTGTCCGGAAACACTGGTGAGGATAGCGTCGGCGGTCCGTATCAGAGAATCAGCTTTATTGGCGACGTCGTTGCCCCGCTGCTTTATATACGACGACGCAAGATTGAATTGAGCGGTGGCATTATCGGGATTTTCCTCCAGCGCTTTCTTATATGATATTTCTGCATCGGCATAGCGTTGCTGTGCGAAGTGGGTGTTACCTTCTTTGATGGAATTCCTCTCGCGCTTCGTGGAATGGAAGCCAGTTTCGGCATTCGATCCGCATGCGGTAAGCATCAGCAGAAATGCCCCCAGTGAATATATTGATATGTTAGGAATCAGTTTCATTTCAATGTAAACTCTTTATCAAAGGATTTATTTGCTAAAGAACGTAAACTGCTTGAGCCAACCGATTTTACGCGGTAGGATGAAAGCATCGACAGCGAAGAGTATCAGAGCTATTGCGGCAAAAACCGGGAATTGCTCGGCGCTCGCCTTATAGCTTACATGACTGAGATCGGATTTTTCAATATGGTCAAGCCTGTCAATCAGCTGGTCGACGGCTTTATTACCTGAGCCATTTATATATTCGCCACCTCCGGCCTCGGCAATCTCCTTTGCCATCTTTTCGTTAAGGAATGTGGTGACGGGCGCTCCGGAAGCATCCTTTAGGAATTCTCCTTTAGAAGAATCGAGTGGGATGGGTGCGCCTTTAAGAGATCCCACACCAATCACATTAACTTCGATACCTTGATTTTTAGCATATTGCGCCATCTCCATGGCATCTCCCTCATGGTTCTCGCCATCGGTTATCACGATAATGGCCTTGTTTACATCGGAATCGGGTGAAAATGAATTCATTGCCATATTGATCGCTGTGCCGATTGCCGTCCCCTGCGTTGTAACCATGTCTGTTGAAATCTCATCAAGATACATTCGTGCTGAGAGGAAGTCTGTAGTGATCGGGAGCTGTGTGTAGGCTTCTCCGGCAAATACAATCAGTCCGACCTTGTCGTTGTCGAGTTTATCGATTAACCGGTTGAGAATATACTTTGCCCGCTGCATGCGCGAAACTCCCTGGGGGTCGTCGGTAGATGATGCGAGCATAGAGCGCGACACGTCGAATGCAATCATCACCTCGATTCCCGAGGTATTTTCAACTTCTTCTTTCTCTCCCGCACGCGGACGTGCCACGGCGATAATAAGCGCTGCAAGCGCAAGAAGTTCGACCGCGATTTTAACCGCAGGCATATAGCGTGAGGCATCCGGCATGAGCGGAGTCAGGTACACCGGATTCCCATATCTGAGCAGCTTTTTACGCCGGGAGAAACGGGCAAGCACCCACAGCCCGAAAATAGCGGGTATGAGTAAAAGCAGATATAGCAGATTTGGATATGCAAACGACATATTTACGAGTTCTTTCGGTTTAATTGAGTTATGGCAGCGTACGCAGCCATGTCTGACGCAGAAGCAGTTCAATGCCTACCAGCAGAAGGGCAGCGAGAGCCCAGGGCAGATAATTGTCTTCTGTATGAGAGAAATTTCTAACGTCAAGTTCGGTTTTCTCCAGCTTATCGATTTCATCGAATATTTCGCGAAGAACCTTGTTGCCGGTGGCGCGGAAATATTTTCCGCCGGTTATAGATGCGATTTCTTTCAGAGTCTCCTCATCGATTACAACAGGCATCGGAACATATTCGATACGTCCGAACATGTTGACCTGAGGATATGGAGCTGTTCCGTTGGTGCCTATGCCGATGGTATAGACTTTTATACCAAGCTTATGGGCAATTTCTGCCGCAGTGAGCGGAGCCACGATTCCGGTGTTGTTTGAACCGTCGGTAAGGAGAATAATGCTTTTCGATTTAGCTTTGCCATCCTTTATGCGATTGATGGAAGTGGCAAGTCCGTCGCCTATGGCGGTTCCGTCTTCAAGCATCTCGCGATTGAGAGCACTTACGTAGTTGGCGAGCGCGGCGCGGTCGGTAGTCATGGGTACGCCGGTAAACGCTTCCCCTGCGAAAACCACAAGTCCCATATTGTCAGATTCGCGACCGTTAATAAAGTTGGTTGCAATCTTCTTTGCCGCTTCAAGTCGGTCCGGCTTGAAGTCGCGAGCAAGCATGCTTGAGGATATGTCGAGCGCAATCACCATATCGGTGCCTTCTGTGCGCGATGTATGCCATGCGTCGCGAGTCTGTGGACGCGCAAGAACAATAATCAGACACGCCAAGGCCGCCATTCGGAGCACAAACATGCCAATGAGTCCGTAATAGCGAAGCGGACGTTTCGCCATACGAAACGAGTTGACAGTAGATATATGAAGTGAAGGATAGGCCGTACGGTGTTTCCAGACATACCATGCGATAAGCGGTATGAACAGCAGAAACAGCCAGAGATAGCCGGGATGGGCGAGTTGCATCGTCATAATTTCCTATCAGTTTGCCTATTGTTTAGTCAATAAAATTCATTAGGGTCCGACCGATGGATTCATTTGTTGATATCGCTGGACGCCGATTCCTCGGTAGTCTCCGGCGCCGGACGTGTTTCCTCTACAAACTGCATCGCATCGGAGAATGCACGGACATTATCGTCAGGAAGAGGACGGACCTTCGCGAATTTCACAAAATCAGCAATCTCGACTACACGTTCCATGCGTGAATGCGAGAGCCGTGTTTCCTCGTTCGCTCTCAATGCCTTGAGAATCTGTGAAGAGGTCATCTCCATGGCGTTGATTCCGAAACGCTCCTGCAGGTAGTCACGCAATATATCGATAAGACGTGTGTAATACTCCTTTTCCTGACCTTTCTCCCATAGCTGCGCTTCCTTTAAAGCGTTAAGCCGGTTGAATGCAATCTGGTCGGGTGGGAGGCGTTTCTTCTGCGGCAAAATAGTTACATTAACCTTTTTGCTCATGATAAGATATGCGCACACACCTCCTGCTACAATGAGCAATCCGAGCAAAATGTAGACCCAGTAGTCGGTAATCCAATCGGGGAGCCAGTCGTACCATTTGCTATCAAACTCAGAGACATCAGCTATGGGATGAATGTCGGTCAGCGCGGTAACGTCTACAGGGTTGACCTTAAGCGATAGGCTGTTGCTCCGTATGGTATCCGGTCCGCTCACAAGCAGGAAGGGTGGGATGGTATATACACCGGAGTCGAACGACTGGATTAAAAGTCCGCGTTTTATCTCCACAAGCCCGTTGCCTATATCGGTGGTATCACCCTCCAGCCAGTCGATGATTTCGACTTGCGCAGGAAAGGCATTTTTATCGACGAGCAATTCAGATGGAGCATCGGCGCCCTTTACAATATCCACCCGAGCAATTGTCTGTTGCCCCATGGTGAGTTGAAGAGAATCGAGCGACGCTTTAATCTGAGAGCGGCCGGCGGCATGAGCGTTCTGGGCCAGCGATACCGCGATTAAAAGCAATATGTTGTAAATAGATGATTTCATCCGAATAGTTAATGCATTTACGTATTGTAATGTCATCGGCCCCGGCGGGAAAAGTCGGAGCCGATATGGTTCAGGAGGGTATTCATACTCTCTGCTTGAAAAGTCCTTTCAGAGCGGCGACGTAGTCCTCATCGGTAGCCACGCTGATGGAGTTGACTCTGCAACGTTTTAATGTGTCGGACATAGTCTGCTGACGCTCATACCACCAGCGGCCATAGTCGTTGCGCACGCGTTTACTGGATGTGTCGACCCATTGCTCGATGCCGGTTTCCAGATCGGCTACCCGAAGCAAGCCGACATCCGGTAGCTGTGAATCCCGCTTGTCGTAAACCTGGATTCCATAGACCGCGTGTTTGTTTGAGGCTATCGAGAGTGCTTTATAATATTCTTTATCATCTATAAAATCGGATATGAGGAAAGTCGTGCAACGCTTCTTAAGAGCATCCGAGAAATATCGGAGCACCATAGCGATATCGGTTCCGCGACTTGTCGGCTTAAAGTCAACCAACTCCCTGATGATAAATAGAATATGCTTCTTGCCTTTCTTCGGAGGAATGAATTTTTCGATTTTATCCGAAAAGAATATCACACCGATTTTATCGTTGTTCTGTATGGCCGAAAAAGCCAGCGTTGCAGCAATTTCGGCAATCATCTCACGCTTCTCTTCGCCGACCGCCCCGAACAGACGTGAACCGCTCACGTCAACGAGGAGCATTACCGTAAGTTCGCGTTCCTCCTCATATACTTTTACATAAGGATGATTGTGTCTGGCCGTAACGTTCCAGTCAATATCTCGGATATCGTCGCCATACTGATACTCGCGAACCTCGGAAAACGTCATGCCGCGGCCCTTGAAGGCAGAATGGTATTCGCCCGCAAAAATGTTCTGCGAGAGACCACGCGTCTTAATTTCTATGCGGCGTACTTTGCTAAGAAGTTCTTTTGCATCCATAACGGCAATTTAGAGTAAGTCGGATATTGGGCGCTACAATCAGGGCACCTCGACCTTGTCAAGGATTTCAGAAATAATCTCGTCGGCAGTGATATTGTTGGCCTCAGCCTCGTAGGTAAGCCCGATACGGTGGCGAAGCACGTCGTGACACACGGCACGTACATCTTCCGGAATCACGTATCCGCGCTGCCGCAGGAACGCATACGAGCGAGCGGCCCGTGCAAGCGAGATAGAAGCACGCGGAGATGCACCGAACGCTATTATGCTTGCCAGATCATTAAGCCCGTAATCGGAGGGGAAACGCGTGGCAAACACGATATCGACGATATAGCGTTCGATCTTCTCGTCGATATAGATTTTTTCCACTACTTTCTGCGCCTCAATTATTTCTTCAGGCTTAAGCAGCGGCTGAATATGCTTTTTTCCGTTGGTAATATTCTGGCGTATAATCTGCTTTTCCTCTTCGCGCGAAGGATATCCGATAACAACCTTGAGAAGGAAACGGTCTACCTGGGCCTCGGGAAGCGGATAGGTGCCCTCCTGTTCAATCGGGTTTTGAGTCGCCATAACAAGGAACGGCTCATCAAGCGGGAATGTCTTGTCGCCGATTGTAACCTGACGTTCCTGCATGGCTTCAAGCAGGGCCGACTGCACTTTGGCCGGGGCACGGTTTATTTCGTCGGCGAGAACAAAGTTGGCGAATACCGGGCCTTTTTTTACCTGAAATGTTTCATTCTTGACACTGTATACCATGGTGCCAAGCACATCGGCCGGAAGAAGGTCGGGAGTAAACTGGATACGGCTGTATTTTGCGTCGATTATCTGAGCCAGCGTTTTGATCGCCAATGTTTTTGCGAGACCCGGGACACCCTCCAGCAACACGTGGCCATTGGAGAGCAGCGCAATAAGAAGCGATTCCACAAGGTGCTTCTGTCCGACAATCGTCTGGTCCATGCCGCGAGTAATCAGATTTACAAAATCGTTCTTACTTGCAACGAGATCGTTTAATTCCCGAATGTTTACCGTTTCACTCATAAGTAGGAATGGTTATGATATTGATTATAATTAGCTATATTAGATTGTATAAAAGAGTCGGGCCGGATATAGTAGGGAAAGGTCCATACGCAGCCTGCGCCGACAGCCGGTCCGTGATATTTCCAGACGGGATATCTGCCTCGAACCGCGGTGCAAAAATATGAAATAAGGACCGAAAGTGTGAAAAGCGAATGTTAATTTTATCTACTAAGCCTTTAGCATTTTTAAGATTTAATTATTTTTTGCTGTTAGGGTCGTAGAAGAAACGTTATTCAAGCCGGGTGTCACGATAAATAAGTTCGGCCTGACGTTCGGCATCGGCTTCACTTGTTTTGTCGCCGCTCTTGATGCCATACTTTTCAGCGGGAGGAATCACTACAACCGTATTAGGAGCTATATGGTCGGGATCGCTAAGCGAGGCTTTGTTTTCCAGATAAATATATACCCAGAATTTTTTCTTTCCATAATGCTCGAGCGCCATGGTTGTGAGATAGCGGTTGACTCTTACTGTATCAAGTTCCACACTTATGGTTTTGGCCGGTTGTATTTCGGCCGATAAGGTATCAACCTCCGTTGAATGCTTTATAGTGGAAGAGGTGCTGTCGGGGAGCTCGGTTACAATCGTTTCAGGTTGCGACGCGGGAAACACCTTAACGCCTTCCGCCTCAATATTAACGTTCTTAACATGGTCAATGTTTAGCCGAGTGCACATGAAATACCCAATAATAAGTCCGGCTATCAGCGAAAGCACTGAGAAGAGTATAATATTTAATGTGTGACGTCCGGAGTCGGAATGTACCTCGACGATGCGTTCTTTCTCGATGATTTTTTCAACAGGTGGCGTCGCTGCCTCAATGGGAGCAGGTAAGGTGCCTGCCTTTGTGTCGGCGAGATTCTGTATTGGAGAATTGCCTGCGAGCCTGATTGTCTCTGGCCTGTTCTCCTCGGCCTTGTGAATTTCAGAGGCCTTAATTGACTCTGGAATTGGCGGAGGAACGGCCTTGCGCTCCAGTTTTATTGTTTCCGATTCTGTAACATCCTGTTCCGGCGTTGCTGCAATTTCAGCATCAGCGTTGGATTCCTTTGCCACTCCATCAGTGCTATTGGCTGAATCGTTTGCGGGAACGGTCATTTCTTTGATGTCGGATTCACTCTCCCTCTCTTCTTCGGGAAAAGGAATTATCTCGTCGGTCTCGATATCCAGTTCAGAAACGCCATCGGGAAGCTCCATCGGCTCGAACATTGCAAATGGAGCATTGATTTCAGCTGCGATAGTGGAATCAGGTGCGAACGCTATTGACGGCTCTGTGCCGAGCGTAACAACCCTGAAGGTTCCAATGCCGGGAATTATTGTGCTTCCGTTCCGTTGAAGTGCAGCGACTATACTTGCCGTCATTGCCTCGACCAGGGAACGGCTCTCCGGTTCTGAGAAACAACCGGATGCAACGATGCGGGCAATCAGCTGAGGAAGGGCGAGCGTGCTCATTTCTGTACCTCCTTTACTTTTTTCCGAAGCATTCCTCCGGGCTTAAACTGCAGTTCGATTGAAGGGGGCAATAGCATGTTTCGGCCTGATGCCAGATCGCGGACCACACTTTCGTCATGTTTCACCCCTTCGAATGTCCCGAACCCGGGAATGGCTACATTGTTTTCATTGCCACATTCTTCACGTATTATATCGGCGAATACGGCAAGAAATCTCGCCACACGTGCTGCATCTATGGAGCTACGTCGCGAAATGTCAGAGATAATACTGTCTTCCATTCTCGGCAAATAACAGGGTTAATGGTTACACTTACAAATATAAGGATATGGCGTAAATTACGACACATTAATCTCGTTTTTTTAAATCTTTCAAACGGCAGTCGCAGGAATCTTTGCATTCATTGCAGCAATTACCGCATATCGGGGTATCCTTACAGTGCAGTCTCCGATTGAATCGGATAATCTTCAATATTATCACGATGACGACCGCTACAAGAATCAATCCCACAGCAATCCATTGAATAAGCTGGCCGACTGGCATCTGATCCGAGGTCATTTGAAGTGTTTTTTAATTGAGGCATTCAGTTTGGATGGTGTCAGGCTTTCCGGGAACTCGTCGAATGAAAGACGAAGAGAGCATCCTTGCCGAAACTCTGAGCAACCGTATGCGGTTCGCCCTTTCAGAAGATGGCCTTTCCCGCAGAGCGGGCATACAATCTGCTCAAGAGATTTTATCGGCGGCTTACGCTTTGCTTTGGGCTTGGTTTCCGCCAGATCGGATTTACCGGCATCTTCTTTTGCACCCGAAGTAGCGGCTTGCGGCACATCTATTTTTTTCATAGAATTGTCGTTAAGAACATTGCTGACAATTCCTGAAATCAATTCTTTAAGTTCATCGATAAATTCTGAAGCGCTGTAGGCACCACGTTCAATCCGACGTAGTTTATTCTCCCACAATCCGGTAAGCTTGGCGCTTTTAAGCAGTTCTTCATTTATTGTGCTAATCAGCTCGATACCGGCCGGAGTTGCTACAATATTCTTTTTTTGCCTTGCTATATAGCCGCGTTTGAAAATGGTCTCGATGATTGATGCTCGTGTAGAGGGGCGCCCGATGCCGTTTTCTTTCATCGCATCGCGTAGCGTTTCGTCGTCAACTGTTTTACCGGCTGTTTCCATAGCCCGGAGCAGAGTTCCCTCGGTATATGGTTTCGGTGGCTGTGTTGTCCGTTTTTGTAGGGATGGTTCATGGGGGCCGGACTCTCCTTTTGTAAGCGGCGGCAGGATCCGGTTATCTCCAGCCACATCGTCGACCGTATCAGCAGGGACTGAGTTTTTTTTATCAAGAACATCGCGCCATCCGCTCCGGGTAATAACTTTCCCGCTTGCTTTGAATTCCACTTCGCCTGACCGACCGAACGCAGTGGTCTGGTTGAATTCGCAGTCGGAATAGAATGCTGCGATAAATCTTTGGGCGATAAGATGATAAAGATGCCTTTCATTACCTGTCAAAACAGCCGGAGACTGTCCCGTAGGTATTATCGCATGGTGATCCGTGACCTTGGAATTATCGAATACTTTCTTACTCTTCGGTATCTTGCCGGCAAGCACCGGAGCCGTAATATCGGCATATGGCGTCATCTGCCGCATGATTTCCGGAATCTTTGGATAGATGTCGTCGCTCAGATATGTTGTATCGACGCGCGGATAGGTAGTCGTCTTCTTCTCATATAGACTCTGAATCAATTTGAGAGTTTCGTCGGCAGTCCATCCGAAGCGTTTGTTACACTCCACCTGAAGCGAGGTCAGGTCGAACAGGCGGGGAGGGGCTTCTTTCCCCTTTTTTTCCTGAACGTCAGTAATTGTAAAAGGTAGAGGCCGGATTGCCTCGATTGCTTTGATTGCTTCGGCCTCCGAGGAGTAGCGGCCGCCTGTTGAGTTGAATGTTACCCCTTTATACTCGGTTTTGAGTTCCCAGTAGTCTTCCGGTTTGAAATTGCTGATCTCGCAATGTCGTTGCACAATAAGAGCGAGCGTTGGAGTCTGTACACGTCCGATAGAAAGCACCTGCCCGGGGCGCGAGTACTTCAAAGAATACAGTCGTGTGGCATTCATTCCGAGTATCCAGTCGCCGATGGCTCTCGACAGACCGGCGTGATAAAGGTTGTCGAAATCAGAGGATGGCCTGAGCGCTTTGAAACCTTCGCGGATTGATTCATCTGTCAGTGAGGAAATCCACAATCTCCGCACCGGACAAGATGTTCCGGCCTTCTGCATGACCCATCGCTGGATGAGTTCCCCCTCCTGACCGGCATCACCGCAGTTAATCACTTCGTCAGCCTGATGTATCAGAGTCTTGATTACGTTGAACTGATGTTCGTAGTTGCGTTCTGCGATAAGTTTGATACCGAATTTCGGAGGAATCATCGGAAGCGAACTGAGACTCCAGCGTTTCCAGTATTCTGTATAATCGGCTGGCTCCTTAAGCGTACAGAGATGCCCGAAGGTCCAGGTTACAGAATAACCGTTCCCTTCGTAAAAGCCGTCACGTTTCACCGATGCGCCGAGAATATTCGCAATATCTTTGGCGACACTTGGTTTCTCTGTTACACAGACAATCATCCTGTAATGTTATTCAATATCTTATGCCGGGTGCAAGTGTCTTACTGTCGTGCCGGACACGTTACATCGCCTTTTACCGTATGGAATACAAGCGTGGCTGTCTTGGGGATAACACCTTTAAAAGGGAAATCAATTTCAAGCATGATTACGCCCTGATCCTCAAACTGAAAATAGCGTTCGAAGTCAACACCGTCAATATCGGTAGCCTTGACAATTTTTGAACCCATTACGAGGTCAACACTGTCGATGCGCTGGGAGGTATGGGGAATGCCGACAACGCAGACGGTTAACCGGACTCCGGTGTCGGTTTTAACTGATTTATCAGGAATAATGTTGATTTCCGCGTCAAGTTGGTTTACCTGTGCCGTCGCATCAAACGAGGAGGAAGATGCGGCAACACAACCAAGCGTTAGTGCAAGTATAAACTTAAGATGTTTCATAGTTTTCGTGTTATGTCGTTAGTCCTGAGTTAGACCGGTTGTAAATCACAAGGTTTATCCGATATCAGCCGATATTTTTCATTCCGCACTTTTAGCTTCCTGCCAAAGGCGTTCCATTTCATCAAGCGACAAATCTTTGAACGTCTTGTTTTTCGATTTGATTGCCGATTCCATATGATTGAAACGCGAAATGAATTTTCTGTTAGTCAGCTCCAGCGCATTCTCAGGATGGATACCATACAGACGGGCTGCGTTTATTATGGAAAAAATGACATCGCCCATCTCCTGTTCCATACGCTTGCGTTGCTCCTCGGAAACTGCATCTTTGCTTTCAAACCCAGAGGCTTCAGCCGAAAATTCCGAGATTTCTTCTTTTACCTTGTCCCATACGTCAGCGGGCTTCTCCCAGTCGAATCCGGCGTTTGCCGCTTTTTCCTGAATTCTGTATGACTTGATAAGTGCAGGGAGGGCGGACGGTACACCCGCAAGGATGCTCTTGTTTCCGCCTTTTTCCTTCAGTTTGAGCTGTTCCCAATTCTGCTCCACCTGATGGGCATTGTCGGCTTCGACGTGTCCATATACGTGGGGATGACGATATATAAGTTTTGTCGCCAAAGCGTCGCATACCGTCACTACATCGAATTCTCCTTTCTCCTCACCGATTTTGGCATAGAAAAGAATATGGAGAAGTACATCGCCGAGTTCTTTCGCGATTTCCTGGCTTTCGTTCTTGACAAGGGCATCGCATAGTTCGAAAACCTCTTCCACTGTGTTCTGCCGGAGGCTTTCATTGGTTTGTTTTGCGTCCCAAGGGCATTTTACGCGTAGCGTGTCGAGCACATCAATCACTCGGCCTACTGCTTCGATTTTCTCTTGACGTGTATGCTGTTGCATCGGGTTGAAATGAATGTTTAGTTATGTTCGGAATACTTTTTCATGCCGTCTTCAAGCCATTCTACAAATTTTGTGACGTTTTCATCATAGAAGGCCGGGGCGGAGAGGGCATCTCCGTTATTGTTGAGAATGATATAGTACGGCTGGGAATTGGCGCCGAATTTTGAGCGCTGGAGGTAACTCCACTTGTCGCCTACCGTTTCAAGCAATAGAGGCTTGCCGTTCTCTTCCACGCGGATGGGGGCCTGAAGCGGGGTTTTATCGTCGACCATCAGTTTTATCAATACGAAATTGTCCTTGATAATCTGTGTCACAATGGGTGTATCGAATACCGCACCTTCCATTTTACGGCAGTTCACGCATCCGTAACCTGAGAAATCGATGAGTACGGGTCGACCGTTTTCAGCTGCGTATTGCATTCCCGCATCGAAATCGTCGAATTCCTCAAACTGACCTCCTGCATATAGATTGAAATCCTGAGTGTAAAGCGGCGGTACAAATGCACTTACCCCCTTCAGAGGCGCGCCCCATAGACCGGGAATCAGATAGATTGCGAAACTGAATGATGCAAGCGAAAGGAAGAACCGAGGGATGCCGATATGGTCTAAGGGAGCATCGTGGCTGAAACGTATCTTACCGATAAGATATGTACCGAGCATTGCAAATATCACTACCCAAAGTGCTATGAAGATTTCGCGGTCGAGGATTCCCCAGCCGTAGGCAAGGTCGGCTACAGAGAGGAATTTCAGGGAAAGTGCAAGTTCGAGGAATCCGAGCACGACCTTCACCGAATTCAGCCAGCCTCCTGAGCGTGGCATTTCTTTGAGCCATGACGGGAAAATGGCAAACAGAGTAAATGGTAACGCGAGTGCGATGGCAAATCCTGCCATTCCGATTGCCGGACCGGTTAGATTACCCATCGAGGCTGCCTCTACAAGCAGCGTACCGATAATAGGTCCGGTGCATGAGAATGACACCAGGGCGAGCGTGAAAGCCATGAAAAATATGCTGATAAGGCCCGAAGCCTTCTCCGCCTTACTATCGACTGAATTGCTCCATTTCGAAGGGAGTGTAATATCGAAACCTCCGAAAAACGATATGGCGAATATCACCAGAAGCAGGAAAAACGCGAGATTGAACCATGCATTTGTCGAAAGCTCGTTTAATTTCCCGGCTCCGAACAATCCCGTGATTATGAGACCGAGAGCAAGATATATAATTATGATGCTAAGTCCGTAGGTGATGACGTCGGAAATCGATTTGCGCCGTGAGCCGCTTTTTTTCAAGAAAAAGCTGACTGTCATCGGAATTAGCGGCCAGACGCATGGAGTAAGCAGCGCAATAAGTCCGCCCCCAAATCCCCATATGAATATCATCCACCAGGGACTGTTGGAAGTCGGTTGTTCGGACGCACCGTCGTCAGCAATCTGCACCGGGTTCCACCATTGGTTTTCATCGGGTTGCGATGTAGGTTTAGACGAGGCGGGAATTGAAGCTGTTATTGCAGAATCTGTTGCTGAGGGCGGAGTGTCGGCTACCGTTCCCTCTCCGACGATAAGCGTAAAAGGTGATTTTGCCGGACTGATGCAGGTTTGGTCGTTGCAACCCTGAAAATAAACATATCCGCTGATTTCATGGGCTTTCCCGTCGGCAATTTCGAGTTTTTGTACAAAACTTACATCTGAGTCCCACCACTGCAGTTTCAAGGAAAATATCGGATCGAACTTCTCTACCGGCTGCCTTGAAGGAACCGGCTCGCCAAGAGTCTTGACTCCTTCGGGCAGCGACAGGACAAAAGCTGTGGAGTTGGGGCCTCCCTCGGGGAGATGGAGACCGTACAGGTGCCAGCCCGACTCAATTTTGGCAGTATATTTTATGGTAGCGCTCTCGGCTGAGTTCTGTTCTACGGTCGTATCCCAGACGATAGGGGAGAGCTTCTGTGCTGTTATCGACAAAAATGCCAGCAGGCATATAATTGTTGTGGTGAATCTGTTCATATGTCTCAACAGTATTGGTAGATTGGCAATTCTAATGTGGATAGGAGGCGTTCATCGTTTCGGAAGTATCCGCAGATTGAACGTTTTTCTTTCAGGCGGCAGACATGTGGCATCGTTGCATCCCATAAAATCTACATAACATTTAATACGTAGACCCTGAACATCTTGATTGGAAATTTTAAAGGGCTGCTTGAATACCACCGAACCTTCCCAATATTCCACTTCGGAATTGTATAAGGAATCATGTTTTTTTATGGGTGCTTTATCTACAGAGAGTTTACCGTTGAGAACAACGCCGGTGTTTGTCTCAAAGGTGAATCTTGTCGGTTTTGGCCCGTCGGGTGGCATCTGCATGCCATAGAGATGCCAACCTTCAGCCATGGTCACGGTAAATGTTATTACACCTTCCGTATTTGAAATCATGCGTGCGTTGGCGCGCCAGGTTATCGGTTTTGTATCAGACTCATTAGCGCCGAAATGCTGCGCTTTGCCGCCTGCTATGGAAAGAATAGCGGATAAAAGGAATATTATGAGATTATGCTTCATCTTATTTCAGATTGTGTGTGATACGTATTTGGACTGGACATTTCTTATATCGCCGAATCATTGAGTATTCGTCCGTCGAGTCGGCGCATATGGGCTTTGTATTCTCGAGAACCAATGTATTTTTCAATCGCGTCAGCATGCGAGGCATTATGCATATCTGTACCGATAAAATCCACAAGGTTTTTCTCAACCAATATCTCGGCCATACGCTTTATTTCCTTTCCGTAGTAGCCTGCCAGACTCAGTAGGTTTACCTGAAAGAGGGTCCCCGCTGCATGAATCTGTTCGTAACGTTCGGGATGGGGGAAATAATAGGTATATCGCTCTGGATGAGCGAGCACCGGCCGATAGCCTTTCACGTTTAAATCGAAAAGTCTGTTGTCAAGGTCCCATGCCTCCTGTACAAACGGATTCTCGACAAGCAGAAAGTTATTCGGGAGTGGCCGAATGGCGCCTTTCTCCAGCTCGGCAAGAAAAAAGGCGTCCAGACGATGTTCTGCCGAATAGTCGAGCTTCACTTCGAGGTTTCTTGCGGATACTTCCTGTTGTAAAAGACTGAATGCATCTGCAATTACCTTCGGAGTATTTTCAAATGTATCCTGGGTAATGTGCGGTGTGCAGAATATTCTTTGAATCCCCCATTGGGCTTCGCGTTCCACCAGGTCCGCGCCTCCGGCAGGTGTGGTCTGTCCATCGTCGATGCCGGGCACAAGATGGCAATGCATCTCTGTCTGGAAAAACAGTTTGCGTTGCGTTTTTTTGTTGTGGAACAGGAAGTTAAACATATTAAACCGTAATTCTCAAATAGTCTGGCGGATGTCGTCGGGAAACGAGCGTCTGTCGCACAAAATTGTTGCAAAATTACGAAAATATCGCCTCGGAAACAATAGGTGGATTGAGTTTTGACAGACCCGTTTCCTCCATCGGTCTCTTGATGAGCCAAATGCATTATGGAGTGGCGTCGGCTGCGGAGTATCAACTGTTTTAATCTGTTAAAAAATTATTAAATGAAAGTTGTAGGATGCTTTAGGGTTTGAGAAACGACGTGAAATTGTAAAAAAAATCGTAACTTTGCACAAATTGTAAATCGATGAGACGGAATCGGCCGAGATGTCAGCACCATCCCGATTTGGAGATGCCTCTGGAATTCGGTCTTTATGGATAATTCATTGCATTAGGCACCCTTTCTGTCGCATCAACACATTATGTCATTTTTCACAGGATGAGAAATAAAAAAATTCTGTACGTTTCGCAGGAAATCACCCCTTATCTGAAAGAGTCAGCAATCGGCGATGCATGTCGCCTCGTTCCGGCCAAAGTTCAGGAACTCGGCTTTGAAGCTCGTGCTTTCATGCCCAAATACGGGTGCATCAACGAGCGACGGAATCAACTCCATGAGGTAATAAGGCTGTCCGGCGCCAATATCTCCATTGACGACAACGACCATCCGCTTATTCTGAAAGTGGCTACCTTGCAGTCGTCGCGCATGCAGGTGTATTTCATCGACAATGATGATTTCTTTCAGCGTCATGCCCTGCAGGATATTGAAATACGTCTTACTCCTGAGGAAAACGACGAGCGGCTTATATTCTTTACCCGTGCTACGATGGAGACCGTTAAAAAACTCCGTTGGGAGCCATCTGTGGTTCATTGCTCGGGATGGATATCGTCGCTCATTCCCCTTTTCATCAAATCGCAGTATGCCGACGACCCGACCGTAGGTCAGGCTAAAGTAGTTTTCTCGCTTTTCAATGACTCTTTTGAGGGTACTCTCGACCAGCGTTTTGTAGAGAAGCTTCTCCTTGATGGTTTTACCGACGAACAGCTCCTTCCGCTCACAAAGGGTGAAGGAATCGACTGGATAACTCTCAACAAGATTGGAATCCGCTATGCCGACGGCGTGGCTTTGACATCCGACGAGGTCCCGGGCGAACTGCTTGAATATGCCGCCAGTCTTGGCAAACCGACCGTCAAAGTCAACACAGTCGATATAGATGCTGCTCCTTTGGTTGAGTTCTATAAAGCCCTTGGGGATTGAAATACATTCCATCAGATCAATAAAGTATTTACTTGAGATGACACAATATAAAGGTCTGGCCATTTCGTTGCTGTTGGCTATGCCATCTATCGCCGCCCTTACGTCGTGTGAGGACACTCCTGATATCGGCAATTCGCTCGTTGAGGATGAAACCGAGGTCGTGAAAGTCTCGGATTTTACAGTAGTCGGACGTACCGTGGGCAACACCTCGGTTGAAACCCGCAATCTCGTTGAGATGCTTGGCCGTATCGATGCCGACGGCTATGGGAAATTAAGCGCCGAATTCGTTACTCAGTTGATGCCGGCGGCCCAACTCAGCTCCAACCTTACGCGCGACAACGTCGACTCCATCAGAATTGAATTCTATATAAATAATGGAGCATATGTGGGCGACTCTCTCGCCCCGATGGGACTTGAGGTATACAAACTCAACCGACAGCTTCCTGCCAATATCAACAGTCAGTTTGACGTTGCACAGTATTATGATCCGGCCGACTTGATTGCCAGCAAAATATATACCTGCAACGCCCTTGGCGCCACAGATTCCATCCAGAATCTTTCATATCGACAGATTGATGTAAAACTCTCGGAAGCCGCTACGCGCAAAGTCGCCGACGAACTGATTACACTTTACGAAACGAATCCACAGGCATATCTTTTCCCCGCTATTTTTGCCCGGGAATTCCCCGGCATATATGTTAAAAACAGCTATGGCAGCGGACGTATTGTGGAAATCTCACAGACGCAGATGACGCTCTATTACCACACTACCTCCGTTGACGAGAATGGCGAAGAGAAAATTGTAAGACATTCCGGCAGCTATTTTGCGGTAACGCCCGAGATTATCCTGAACAACATGCTGCAATATGACATGTCGACTGATCTTGACCAAATGATTGCAGATGGTGATAAAATAATTGTTGCGCCAATCGGCAAGGATGTGGAATTGGAGTTCCCGATTGAAAAAGTGATAGAATACTATAATGCCAACTCCGGTTCGCTTGCGGTAGTCAACACTCTTTCGTTTAAGTTGCCGGCTGAAGCAATTGATAACAACTACGGAATCACACCACCAGAACATCTGCTTCTGGTGCTGAAGAGCAAGAAGGATAAATTTTTTGCCAACAATGAGTTGGCCGATAATGTAACGTCTTTTTATGCCGCCTACAACTCGACCGACAAATGTTACAACTTTGGAGGCCTGCGCAATTACCTGCTCGACGTACTTAAAAAGAAGAATCTTGCTCCGGAAGACTATACGTTTGTCCTGACACCTGTAACCGTAGTTACAGAAACCAATTCCTCCAACTCGTATTACGGCACTACTACTGAGTATGTCAGTGCAATCGACCCATATATCGGCGCCCCTCGCATGGTAAAGTTCGATTTCGATAAGGCGGAAGTTTCTCTGACGTTCTCAAAACAGACACTTGACTGAATCTCGTTTGTGCAACCATCCATATTCGAATCAGGAATATGATTGCCGGATGTTCACAAACAGTAAAAATGAAATCCAACGAAAGGTTGCTAATCTGAAAAAAGATTCGTAACTTTGCAATCGCAAAACGGGAGAATAACCGGTTTGCAAATAAAGCTTAGACACCCCATTTCGGGCGATGTCAGGTATCAAGCCGCAATAGCTCAGTTGGTAGAGCATTTCATTCGTAACGAAAAGGTCGTGGGTTCGAGTCCCACTCGCGGCTCAAAAGGAAAGCGCTGAAAACCAGCCAGTTATATGGTTGGTTTTCTCTTTTTGTGTTGTGAAACATATTGTAGATTTCAAAAATTATCCCCACTTTTGAGGCGAAATCCGTACGGATTGTTTGCATCAACACATAGTGCCAATTTGTCTATTTAAGAGCAATTTCTATTCTCATAAAATGGAAAGGCTTGGCGGCTGTTCAATTAACATAGATTGAGATTGGCGGCTTCCCAATTCTCCCTTCAACCTTTGAAACCCGACCGCTGCAACGATTCGGGGTTTCTTTTCAATGTCTTATTGTTTTGTGTTTCTTATCGTAGTCAGGAAAAATCGAAGTCGTCGGTGTCGGCAAGTGTAATACCACCGCCTTTGTATTCGTCCCAGTGGCGGAGGCCGTCTGAAATATATTCAGGGTTATATAAGTTGGCGGGCAGATTATTAAGAAAATACTGTTCGCCACAATCGATATTAAAGCCGTCCACAGCACTCCCCGGCGCAAAGGTCTGAGCGGCAAATTGCGTACGATATATAACAAGGCTGTCTTTGGCACGTGTCATCGCAACGTAAAGGCAACGGCGGTCTTCTTCGATGGCTTCCGTCCCGTTGGCGATGGCTTTGGCGGATGGATAGCTGTTTACGCTTACATTTACGAGATAGCAGTTGCTTGCTTCCAATCCTTTTGCGGAATGAATGGTGGTAAGCGTAACGCAATCGTCGGGATCCGATTCGTTTTTGATTGCCGTTCCAAGAGACGGATCAAGAATGTAGTCGGATATAAACGCTACGAGGCTTTCGGATGTCTCGCCGATTTTCGCAAGCAAAGCTATGTCCTTCCGGCGCCGGCTCCAATCGGTTTTGTATTTCGTTGCGAGAATTTTTGAAAGGCCTTCAAGCGCTGCCTCGATGGCTTTATTCACCGCGGACTGAAGTCGGTGGATTGCATTAAGTGTTTCCACAACATTCGGATCCAATTTGAATCCTTCAGAAATGGCCTGGCTGCATTCCTCTAATGAATCCTTACCTACAATAGCGTCTATTATCCTGGCGGCAGTGATTTCACCTATGCCCGGGTAAAGGAGAAGGTAGCGTTCCCACGCCAGTTCGTCGTGAGGATTGGCTACGATGCGCAATGCAGCAACAATGTCGCGCACATGCGCGGAGGCCATAATCGTTGTGCCGCCATAGACCACATATGGAATCTGCGCTTCGACCATGCAAGCCTCGATGGCCTTCAGTCCCCAGTTTGAGCGCGACAGCACCATATTCTCGCGGTAAGGTACGCCATTTGCGCCCCGACTATTCTTAATTCGCATCACGATATCGCGTGCCTGATCCCATTCGTGACGGAAGTGACAGATCTCCGGCATGGCACCTTTCCCGCGATATGCAGTAAGACGTTTATTATAGTCAAGCGGCGACTGATCAAGCAGCCAGTTGGATATGTCGAGAATTTCTTGTGTCGAGCGGTAGTTAATCGTCAGCTGCTTCACGTCTGCCTCAGGTACTATCTCCTTGAAATGGTGTATGGAATTAAAATCCGCGCCACGGAATCCATAGATTGACTGTGCATCGTCGCCCACGCAAAACAGATTGCAGCGTTGCCAGAATGATTCAAGAAGCAGATATTGCAGAGGATTGGTGTCCTGCATCTCGTCAATCAGAATATGGTCGTAGCTTTCGGCCATAAACCTGGCAGCCTCTGGATTCTTTTTCAGTCCTACAGCCACCTTTTGCAATATGTCGTCGTAGTCAAGATAATGCCGTTCGCTTTTATATGCCATGTAGCGTTTGATCGCTTCCTGGTATACAGGGAGCTTTGTAAGAATCCTCTCGCGAGTGCGCTCATCAAGTTTGCCGTTGAAAATTCGGCATCCGATTGCGGTCGACAGATTGCAGCGGGCGTTAATCGCATATGAGTAAACTTCAGCCAGTTCCGACGGATTTATGAAATTGCTTTTCTTGAAATGTCGTCCGCACACTAGTTTGAAGGCGCTTTCACGATCCTCCTCGTCAATTACAGTGAATTTGCCGAAATTGAATACCGATGGATTCTGTTCAATCATCTCCATACACCACGAATGGAAGGTCTGACCTCTCAACGCACGCGCATCGCGCTGTGTCGAGGCCTGAAGCCTGGTCACAATCTCCTTGGCTGATTTACGTGTAAACGACAGAATCAAGATGCGTGAGGCAGGCACTCCCTTATCAAGCAAATACTTGGCACGTGCAATTATGGTGCGAGTTTTCCCCGTGCCGGCGCCGGCAAGTACAAGTAGATTCCGTCCTTCAAAAGTGGCGGCAGCCGCCTGTTGTTCGTTTAGCTCCGACCAGATATCGCTGCTGCTTTCAAAATTTCTGCTCATAGGGTGTGTCGCCACGAATGTAGCGTTTAAGTTTAGATATTTCGTTTGATTTTACCGTTGGAGGTTTCCGGCAAGCTATCTACCAGAAGAATCTCGCTATGACGGGCCGCCATAGGGAACTCGGTCGCGCATACGTTTGCAATCTTCTGGATTAAATTCTCCGGCATTTCACTCCTTCCCGGAGCCGCCACTATCTGTGGGGCTGTTCCCCATAGAGGGTGCTCAATACCTCTGACCATCAGAGGAAAGGTGAAATGTCGGTTAAGAATGGCCTCAAGTTGCTCGGGATAGAGTTTAATACCGCCACTGTTGATGATATTGTCATAACGTCCGCACCATCTGAATTCTTCCGGCGACAGTAATTCCACAATATCATTTGTGGCCAACATATTAAAACTGAAACGTGCCGATTTAATGGTAAGACATCCTCGGTAGTCAACACCGAAGGTGATTTCCGGGAGTGCGCTGTATACATCCGAGCCAACTGGCCGCAGAGCCACATGACTGCATGTTTCAGTCATCCCGTATGTCGCAAATGTCTTCCAGGGCATTTTAAGCAGCTCCTTTTCAAGTGGAGCCGAGATGGGGGCTCCGCCTACTATCATATTTCGCAGGCGCTTATGAGCATATTTGTTTGCTATCAACGCCTCGCATTGCGACGGGACAACTGCCATCAGGTCAATGTCGCCGTAGGCGTTGTTAAGGAGATGATTGGTGGGATGAACGGCTGTAAGACGACATCCTGCCGTGATTGCACGGACAATCATCATTTTACCGGCGATATAACTTGCTGAAAGAGGCAAAAAAAGATGAGAGGATGAATTGATTCCGAAGTAGCGGTTGGTAGCCTCAGCGGATGCCTGCATATCTTCTTTCAGTAACCTTATCTCTTTCGGCTCTCCTGTCGACCCGGATGTATGGGCAATAACATACGGCAAATCTGAAAGCCACTCGTCGATAAACGCGCGGACCTCGTCTGTCATCATCCAATCAGCAAATGCAGCTCTCTTCGTTACCATTTATTATCCTGAATTGTATCAAACCACATCTTATCACCATCAAGCCGGAGGGTGGAGGGGAAATTGTCGGTATACAATAACCCCGTGCCAAGACCTTGTGGAATCGTCGGCCGATAGCGGGCAACCCATTGGGCAATCGCACTAAGACCGATATTACTTTCGAGGGCGGAAGTAGCCCACCAGCCAATATTGCGCTCCTTCGCTATATTAATCCAGCGGTCGGCTTCGGCAAACCCTCCGCACAGGGCCGGTTTCAGGATTATATATTGAGGTCGAACAGTCTCAAGCAGCATTTCCTTAGAGGTATCCGAGCTGAATCCGATAAGTTCCTCGTCGAGGGCAATCGGAATAGGGGAGCGCTCGCATAATCGGGCCATCTCCTGCCATTGACCCGCACGTATAGGCTGCTCAATCGAGTGGATATTATACCGGCTGAGTCGCTCAAGACGTTCCATAGCATTTTCTGGAGAAAACGCGCCATTGGCGTCAAGTCTCAACTCAATATCCTCGACTGTAAATTCCTTACGCAGGGTGTCGAGAATGGAAAGTTCTTCCTGAAAATCTATTCCTCCGATTTTCAGTTTCACACATCGAAATCCGCTATCAATTTTTTCGCGCAACCTACGGAGCATGGTCCTCTTGTCGCCCATCCAGACCAGTCCGTTGATAGTAATAGCTTCCTCGCCCCGGCTGAAAGGCGTATCAATCATTTTCCGCGAACCTTTTGCCTCAAGACTCCAACGTGCCGACTCAAAGCCGAACCGAATGGACGAGAGTTGAGGCAAAGGGATATCCGGATTGTCGCATGCTTTCTGCAGGATATTTGAATAATCCGGTGAATCCTCAGCACTCAGACCGGCAAATAGATTGCATTCCCCTGTTCCAATCACATCTGGAGACGCATCATCCCATAAGTGCAGTATATACGTATCCTTTACATCCATGTGCTGGCGGGATGTAATGGCTGTCTCTTTAAAGTGGAGCGTGTATGGCTGAAAACGGGCTTTTAATGCCATCGGATAGATATATTAGCCGGGGAACTTAGGGAATTGCTCAAAATCCGGATCACGCTTTTCAAGGAAAGCATTTTTTCCCTCCTGAGCCTCAGGCATAAGATAATAAAGCAACGTAGCATCGCCGGCAAATTCCATCAGCCCGGCCTGACCGTCGAGTTCGGCGTTAAGGGCACGTTTAATCATGCGGATAGCCATAGGCGAACGTTTCAGTATCGTCTCGCACCATTCGATAGTTTCTTCCTCAAGGCGGTCGAATGGCACCACAGCGTTAACAAGTCCCATGTCAAGGGCCTCTTTAGCGGAATATTGACGACAAAGATACCAGATTTCGCGTGCCTTTTTCTGTCCTACACAACGTGCGAGATACGACGATCCGAAACCCGCATCGAAACTCCCGACCTTCGGGCCCGTCTGCCCGAACCGGGCGTTTTCAGATGCAATCGACAGATCGCAGACCACGTTCAGCACATTTCCGCCTCCGATTGCATAGCCATTGACCATCGCAATAACCGGCTTGGGTATCGAGCGTATCATCTTATGAAGTTCCAGAACATTGAGGCGAGGTGTACCGTCGGCATCTACGTAGCCGCCCAGTCCTTTATAATGCTGGTCGCCTCCGGAGCAAAAGGCCTTGTCGCCTGCGCCGGTAAGAATAATGACACCGATACCGGAGCAGTTCCGGCAATAAGTAAACGCATCCAGCATCTCAAAATTGGTCTGAGGCCGGAATGCATTGTATACCTTCGGGCGGTTGATTGTTATTTTCGCGATTCCTCCCATACGTTGGAAGAGAATATCTTCATATTCCTTGATTGTTTCCCAGTTACGCATAAATTATTATAGAATAGTGAGTTGTCAAATTTATCCAAGAAGTTCTTTGAACACTTCCGCATCCGTATCTGTATCCGAAACGACTTCCAGAATCACTGGTCTGGAACAGTTGTTCTGCAACGCCATGAATGCCGGGCGTAGCTCCTCATATGATTCCACCCGTAGATAGTCGAATCCGAACGTCCGGGCAAGCGACTCTACCGGCACGTTAAGATCGCATTTCAGCAGGCGTGCTGTTTCCGGCAATCCGGATGTGGATGCGATATGTCTGAATATCCCGCCTCCTCCATTATTGAGTACGATAATCTTCAGTCTCGGAGTAATCAGATTTGAAGACAAAGCGCCGACGTCGTAAAGAAAACTCATATCGCCGGTTATCAGAAGAGTGGGAGCGCTTTTATAGGCATGCGAAGCACCGACGGCCGTCGATGTACAGCCATCAATGCCACTGACTCCACGGTTGGAGTCAATACGATGTACAGAAGTAAGTGGCGGGAGTTGTGCGTATCTTAATGCCATTCCGTTGCCAAGCTGTAAATTCCACGCAGGTGGGATGTGTTTAACAATCCATCCCATGGCTACAGGTGCGCTCCATTTGCCAGACATCTGTATGCGTTCAATCTTGTTTTGCAGGTGTGAGAGCTCTTTTCTGGCTGCATACTGCCATGTATTGGCGAAAGTCGACACAGAAGGAGCGACGCGTTGCAGATGCTCCATCGCACCGGCAATTCGGGGGAAAAACGACTCGGCAGGATATTGAAAAGCAGCCGACAGGCACATATAGGTGTCGACAATATTATGTTCCGGTCCGATATGCCAGTGCTCTCCAATATCATGTGTCCTAAGCCATTTCTTCATTCGTGCCGACACAGGCGCACCACCGAACGTTATCAGAATGTCGGGGTCGGGGAGCTGACATTCCGGTCCGAAAATCACGTCGGGCGTTGAAAATGCCTTATCCGTCTTTATATTTGATATCCCTTCAGCTACAACCACAATGTTTGGCTGCGACGCAAGTGCCCCCAATGATCGGGAGAGCGCATTTGATGGTGGATTGCAGGCACCTGCAATCAGTACATTGGCGCAATGAAGTCTCTGAGCAAGTGTGCGCGCTTTCGATGTTTCGAGCTTTTCTGTCGGACAATTATACTCGATTTTCCTGAAACTACATGAGGCATCCACATCGATTTCCCGGGTATGCGGTTCAGCGATGGAAATGTTGATATGTACCGGACCGGCTGGAGAAATCACGGCGTGCTGAATGGCATCGTTAAGTATACGATCAACATACCATCGCTCTTCGTCGGTGTCGGCCTCTGCTTTCAGCGTATACGACGCCTTCACGATATTTGATAAAGTCCCGGGCTGTCGGATAGTCTGGCTGTCTGCCTGATCAATCCATTCCATGGGGCGATCGCCGCTGACGACTATCAATGGAATCTTTTTGTAGAATGCCTCGGCAACAGCCGGTCCATAGTTCAAGACGGCACTTCCGGAAGTACAGACTATGGCTACCGGACGTTGCGAAATCTCTGCTATCCCCAAGGCGATGAAAGCCGCTGAGCGCTCATCGACAACCGAATGGACATGTAGCTCCTTTGTGCGGTCGAGCGCCATCAGCAAGGGAGCATTGCGGCTCCCGGGCGATGTCACGACATCTTTTACCCCGAAAGCCGCAAGCGCGCCGGCAAGTTGCCGGCAGGTATACTTATCAGTTTGGATCATTTGTTTACGCGGAACCGGTCTACTCCGTCGCGCAGATATGCTACTATCTGCTGTGCGGCCGCAATACCGGCATTGATGTTTGCCTCAGCAGTCTGTGCTCCCATTTTCTTTGGCGTGAAGAATACTCGGCCTCGGAAGGTAGCTTCCAGAACCTCGGCATTGTCGGGCTTTACATCGGCGACATACTTAAGATCGGGCCGGTCGTTGAGTGCCTGATAGAGGCCGTCCTCGTCAATTACCTCCTTGCGCGCCGTATTGATCAGGATGCCTCCCTTGGGCATGCGCGTAATAAATTGGTAATTGATGGATTTACGAGTCTCATCGGTGGCCGGTATATGAATCGACACAACTTTGTTGCCGCTGTAAAGCTGCTCTACAGAGTCGCTAGGAATTACATCCGCCGACTTAATGGCTTCTGCCGGACAGAACGGGTCGAAAGCACTGACTTTCATTCCGAATCCTTTGGCTATACGGGCCACGTTGCGTCCAACCTGACCGAATGCATGGATGCCGAGAGTCTTGTCTTTCAGTTCGCTGCCCGATGTTCCGTCGTACATATTGCGTGCGGCCATCACCGCCATTCCGAACGCAAGTTCAGCTACGGCATTGGAGTTCTGGCCAGGTGTATTTTCTACGCATACGTCGTGTGCGGTCGCTGCTTTCAGGTCTATGTTGTCATAGCCTGCACCGGCGCGAACCACGATTTTAAGCCGTTTAGCCGCGTCGAACACTTCCGCATCGATTTTATCGCTACGGACAATCATTGCGTCGGCATCGGCTACAGCTGCAAGAAGAGCGGCTTTGTCCGGATATTTCTCAAGCAGAATGACTTCATAGCCCGCTTCGGCCATTACATCCTTGATCCCGTTGACGGCAACTGCTGCAAACGGTTTTGCAGTGGCTACTAATACTTTCATGATATGGAAGGTGTTAGATAGAGAGTATGGTGCGAAATTTCACTCAGGCTTTCTTCTGGAAATCTTTCATAGCTGTAACGAGCACATCGACGCTTTCCATCGGGAGAGCGTTGTAGAGCGACGCACGGAAGCCCCCCACAGAACGATGCCCCTTGATTCCAACGATACCACGGGTCGACGCAAACTCAATAAAGGCTTTTTCGAGTTCGGTGTATTCCGGTTTCATTACGAAACATACGTTCATGATTGAGCGGTCGGCATGGTCGGGCACAGTGGCCTGGAACATTGCGCTTGAATCGATTGCCTCATAAAGTTTGGCTGCCTTGGCAAGATCTCGACGTTCAAGTTCTGCGATTCCACCAACCTCTTTGTAGTAGCGAAGGGTCTGTAAGGCACTGTATATTGGAAGAACCGGGGGCGTATTGAACATCGAACCCTTGTCGACATGGGTCTTATAATTGAGCATCGTAGGCAGCGGACGGTCCATATGTCCCAAGGCGTCATCACGTACGATAATCAACGTAGCGCCTGCAGGGGCGAGATTCTTCTGCGCTCCGGCATAGATGATGTCATATTTGCTGACATCTACCGGACGTGAGAAAATATCACTCGACATATCGGCGACCAGACGAACCGGCACGTCAGGATCCTTACGGATTTCGGTACCGTAGATTGTATTATTTGTGGTGTAGTGGAAATAATCTACATCTGTCGGAACGCTGTAGTCTTTCGGAATATAGTTATAGTTCTTATCCTCGCTCGATGCCACCACATCGACTTCGCCAAAGAGTTTTGCTTCTTTGATAGCTTTATGTGCCCAGACGCCGGTATCGAGATATGCGGCCTTCGTGCGCAGCAGGTTCATTGGAACCATCGCGAATTGCAGCGATGCCCCACCGCCGAGGAAGAGCACACTATATCCGGCAGGAACATCGAGCAATTCCTTTACAAGAGCCTGCGCTTCGTCCATAACAGCCTGAAATTCTTTTGAGCGATGACTCACTTCCAGCAGACTCAGGCCGGTATCGGCAAAATTCATCACGGCATCGGCCGTGTTCTTGATGGTGTAGGGCGTGAGAATCGACGGCCCTGCGTAGAAATTGTGCTTCTTCATATAGTTGAGCATTATTAGAGGTTGGGTTCGCATTGATTGACGAAGTATGAGCATACGGCCCTCGACACACGAAGCCGGAAGCAATTTGCTCATAGTGCAAATTTAGCAATATCCCGATATAATCCAAAATAATCCGGTCCCGTTTCCGCCTCATTCAGGCCTAACGAAGATTTTTTTGTTCAGGTTGCCAGAGGAGTCCGTATATCCCCGCTCGTTCATCTAATTAATGAGTAATGCAGGATATAAAAAGCTCGCGGAAAATCCGTAAATTTGCAAAATGCAAATCTGTTGACCGCATCATGCTTAAAAGCGTTTTTAAACTCTTCCTCACTTTCTGTATCTATACCGCCATTCTTGTTGTACTCCGGCTTGCCTTTATGCTGGCATACTGGCGAATCTTCGGCACATATGGGGCGGGGGAGTGGCTTGCGGCCGTGGCACACGGGCTGCCGATGGATTGCAGTATCGCCGGCTATCTATCGGTAGTACCGGCTCTTCTGTGTGTGGTGGAGTGCTTCACCGGTTCTACTCGAATCACCGAACGAATATCATATATATGGTATACCATTACCGGCCTTTTGCTGGCAATCGTATATGTGCTCGACATGGTTTTATATGGCTACTGGGGCTTTCGGCTCGATGTAATGCCGTTTTTCTATTTCTCGACATCGCCAGAAGCCGCTCTGGCTTCGGCACATTGGTATGAGCTTTTTCTCGCATTCATAGCCATAGCGGCAATTAATTTCGCAATTTTCATCGCATTGCGTTCGGCAACGGGCCGAGTAAAAGTCGTAGCGGGCAACCACCGGTGGCTACAGGCACTCTGCATGCTGATTATTGCCGGATTGCTGATTATCCCCATTCGCGGAGGGCTGGGATTGGCCCCCATGAATCTCAGCCGGGCATATTTCAGCACCGACGGCCGACTGAATCACGCTGCAATCAATCCGGCGTTCAGCCTGATGTATTCGGCTACTCATCAGAACAAGGATTACGACAGATTCATGTTCATGTCTGACGAGGATGCCGTTACAGCTTTAAAAGAGTATAAGGCTGTTCTGAGAAATTCCATGCCGACCGATACTGCTGCCGTTCGTCTGACTACAGTAGAAAAACCGGATGTATGGTTGATTATTCTCGAGAGCTTTTCCTCCCGGCTTATGCCGTCGGCCGGTGGTGAGGCCATTGCAGTCGGGCTCGATTCAATTGCTAATTCTTCGCTCTGGTTTACAAACTTTTATGCAAACAGTTTCCGTACAGACCGTGCTTTAACGTCCATCTTGAGTGCCTTCCCTGCACTTCCTACGATGAGTCTTCTGACTAACGTTGAGCAAGCGGAAAAGCTTCCTTCGATAGCGACCTCCTTCGGGAAGCAAGGATACGAGACCAACTACATCTACGGAGGCGATATTAATTTCGCGAATCTGAAGGCATATCTTGTGGGAGCCGGTTACGGGAAAATATATTCCGAAAAGGACTTTCCATCATCGCTACGTACGTACAAATGGGGTGTAGCAGATGGACCGCTGTTTGATTTCGCTTTGAATAAGTCGCATGCGGCATCCCCCGAGTTTAATGTCGTGCAGACTTCGAGCAGCCACGAACCCTTTGAGGTTCCATATAGCAATCCTGCATTTGACGGGGCGCCGGCGAAGAATGCGTTCGCATATACCGACAGTTGTCTGACCGCTTTCGTAAATCGGCTTAAAGCTACTGAACGATGGGACCGCACTCTTGTGGTTATCGTTCCGGACCATCTCGGAGCATGGCCACTTGATTTGCCGGATACACCAGAGCGCCATCATGTACCACTGATAATCACCGGCGGAGCATTAAATCCGGCTCTTATAGGTGTAAAGCACTCGAATCCGGGATCGCAGGCCGACATAGCGGCTACTATACTTGAATCGGAGGTTCCTGAATTCCCGTTCAGTAGAAATCTTATGGATTCCGGATCGACCGGATTTGCCGTATTTTCAGAACCGGAAATTGTCGGACTGGTCTCCCAGTCCGATACGATTGTCTATAATATAGCTACAGACACTTTCTCCGGTTCTGAGAATCCATTGGCTCGTAAAGCTCTGAAAGCATATCTGCAGCAGCAGTACCAGACTGCGGCCCAACTATAATATTCCAAGATTGAATGATTAAGATGATAGAGTTCTTCGATAATATAGATTCAACGGTTTTCCTGTTCTTCAATGGAATGCGCGCCCCGTTTCTCGACACATTCATGATGTTGTTTACAGACCGTTTTATATGGGTGCCGTTTTATGTAGTGCTGGCCGGCCTGTTGTTTCGTGGAGGCGGCCTGCGTGCCGGGTTCCTCTATATGTTGGCTCTCATAATTGCTGTAACACTTACCGACCAGACGTGCGCGTCCATCATTCGCCCTGTAGCTGTACGGCTCCGGCCATCAAATCTTGAAAATCCGCTTTCGGAGTTTGCTCAGGTCGTTGGCGACTACCGAGGGGGCGATTATGGTTTCCCGTCCTGTCATTCCGCGAATTCATTTGCACTGGCATTGTTCATATCATTGTTCTATCGTCGGAAAGCCATGACATTCGTCATGTTTGCATGGGCACTCCTTAATTCCTATACGCGTCTGTATCTCGGCGTGCATTATCCCGGCGACTTGATTGTTGGTGCGGCAATCGGGTGTTCCTTCGGTTTCATCTGCTATATCGCAGCCCAATCAACACAATGCCGTTGGCCGCGGGCATTCAGCATCGGCGGCACGATGGAGAACTCTCCTAAGGCTATTATCGCAGGGATTGCCGAACGATGCGACGCAATATTATTCAGGATCAAAGTTTTCAAGGCTAAAGAAGTTGGAATTTCCTACATTGATTTCGTCTGGTTGATGCCAGCTGTTATATTGGCGTGGATTATTCTACGGTCGCTAGTTTAGCCTTTTTTTACGTGTAATTTACAAGTTGTTTGACGTGTAACAAAACGTCGGCAAGTCAGTGACTCGCACTGACTTGCCGATGATTAATATAATAAGGTATGAAGTATCAGAACTTGTAGCCAAGTGTAAGCACCAGCTGGCTTGAATTCAAATCAACCTTTGCAGTAGGAGCTTCCACCCAGTTGCCATTGTAATCCTGGAAATTGGTGAATGCATGATAGGTTGCGTCCGTGTGACGGTAGAGGTAGGCAAAATCCACATAGAAGCCACGGCTTCTATATCCCAGACCGGCAGAAAAAGTGTTTGTTGTATTCTGCAAGGTATATCCGGGGTCAGTCCCGGCCGTAATAACCTCGATGTCTCCATTGGCGGCCTCAGGTTTTACTGCAGTAGAGCTATAGTTGTAGCCGGCACGAACCGAAAACTGAGGGGTTATACGATATTCTCCACCGATGCGCAACGTATTAGTCGACTTGAAGTAATTTTTGACACCCTGGTTGAAAATATCAAAATCTCCTTGCGAATCAGAAGTCTTCATACTTCCGTATGCGTCATACTGATAATCGACACTGACTATACCACGTCCGCCAATCACACCCGCAGCACCAATCATGAATTTCCAGGGTGTTTTTAGGTTCCAGTCGAAATATGCATCGTCGGTATAATCATTGAAATTGTAATTTTCATGATTCCCGGATGGGAACAACGTCTGCGACGACATCTCGCCGACATAGCTTGTGGAAAGGGAGTACCACGTAGGCGTATGTATGGCCGCACCGATTCGCAATTCGTTCACAGGCTTAACTATCAATCCGAATTTCAGATTGACGCCCGTACCGGTTATTTTTTTGGAATTCCTGAGATTCCAGTTGTCGTTTCCTTCGTCAATACCAACATAGTAGGCTTCCTTCGACTGAGGATCCTGCTCCATAACCGGAACATTGGCACTTACAAGATTCTCTCCGTAGTATGTGACCTGCTCGAAATTGATGTCATCGATACCGATGCCAAGTCCCCAGTAAACGATATTTGATACATTTCCTCCGAAATTTATGGAGTACTCGTCGACATATCCGCGTTCACGCACACTGAATGCATCAACATTGCCGGTGGTCGGATTGCCCGAAAGTCCGTTCATCGGGTGTTGAAACAAGCCGGAATACCGATTGCCAAGCTGAAAGATGGGTTGACCGGCATTGTCTGTGCCATCATGTACTTCCGGATTTATAATCCCGGCCGAGTAGCTAAGAATGCTGAGCCAGTCGATATTAGACGACTGATATGGGTTATATCCGTCGCTAAATGTCATGTCAGCCGGGTCGATTCCGTCTGTAAACTTGGCTATGTAGTTGGACATCGACGTGTTCAGCGGCATGCCGCCTCCGCGATACTGCCGTGCGAACGACTTCAGACGGCTGTAGGAAACGCCCCACGAGAAAGTCTGCATCGTGCTGTTCTGGCCGAAATTATATGTTCCTACATATCCAAAGGTATTGACATCAAAATGGGTATTATCCCACGTTGTACCGTTGGCTTTCGAACCGAGTATATTCAGATCCAGCGTGAGACCGACTTCGCTGCTGCGATATATGCCGATACCGGCCGGATTCTGGTTGAGCGTTGACAAATCGCCGCCAAGAGCCGTAAAGGCGCCTCCCATGCTCATGAAGCGGGCTGTACCTCTCAGCTCGGTCTGAGAGAGATTGTATGCATCCACCGGGCTCTGTGCCGAAAGTGTCAATGGCAGTATTGCCAGTGTGCCGAGAGCTAAGTAAACGGGATATTTCATTATTACGAGTTTTTAGTTGCTAAGTTAGACATATTGAGAACTGGAGTGAGAAGCGGCTATCTGCCTCTTCTGCCACCTCCGCCGCCGGAAGCGCCCTGGCCGCCGCCGAAACCGCCGCGCGAACTGCCGGAACTGAATCCTCCGCGCGAGCCTCCGAATGAACCGGAATGATTATGGTAAGTCCCGGAATTGTTGCCGTTAGAGTTATAGCGGGTGGAAGGGGTGTATCCTGAATTATTCTGAGGCGTCCGAGTGGGTGAGGAGAAACCGCTCTGCGACGAACGTCCACGCGTCACACCACGAGGGGCGGTAGCGCCATTTGAAGGTGTGCCCAGTGGCTCACGATACCCGGGCCGGTACGATCCGGTACCTGATACTCCGGTGGCCGGACGAGATGTCGACGTCGAACCTAAACGATTGCCTCCATAACGCCCCGAAGTAGTCCCAGTACCGGACGAATATCTGCCGGCTCCGATAGCTCCGGACTGCCGCTGAGAGATATGCGGACGATAGGCTCCGGAGGACGATTGAGGACGATAACCCCACGACGGTCCCCAACTCCACGATGGGCCCCATCCCCAGGAGGGTCCCCAGCTCCAAGCCGGGCCCCAACCCCAGTTCCAGCTCCAGGATGGCCCCCAGGTATAATAGGGGCGGTAATATCCGCCATACCATGGATCGTATCCCCAGCTACTGTAATACCATGGATCGTAGTAGCCATAATACCCGGCGTAAGGATAACCGCCCACGACATTAAGGTTTATTGTAGTAGTGGGTTGGCTGTAATAATTGCTGTTGTCGTACGTGGTGTAATCATCGTAATGGTCGGCTTCAGCCGCGACCGCCTGATTTGCGACATCAGAGTCCTGGAAGCGTGCAAGACGACGTGTATTGCTCATGTCGACAAACTGTTGAAGCGTGATAGAGTCCGGCTGATTGGGATTATCGGTTCTCACAGCGGGCGTACGACGGTTGTATTCATCGACATCGCGTGTGGAACCACCTTCTACAGTATAGGTATCGGCGCTCTGATAATCACCTACATTATTCCAAGGCACATATGTCGCCCCGTCATAGTAGAGCTGTGTGGGTTGTGAGGCTGTAGACCTGCCGGAATCCGACTGGGTACGTTTCTGCGTTTTCTTTTGAGGTGCTTCCTTCTTTGCTTTTGAAGCGTCGTAATAGATATCGTCATCGTAATAGCTCTGGGCCGACATAATGCCTGCCGAAAGCCCGACAAAAAGCGAAAGCATGGAAATGCGGGAGAAAAGAGCTGTTGGTTTCATGTTGAAGATTCCTCCTGAGAATATTGTTAAAATATATCTTCTGATTCTATTATGTCTGAATATAAGACTGCCCGAAAGGGCACAGGTTTAACGTGTTCAAACCATTATGTTACAAATATAACAATCCTTGGATAGAAAATACCAACGGGAGATGTAAAATTATGTCAATTGGAGTCTTAATTTGTCCCTTCGGCTACCGTTGTGCTACTGACGAAGAGGTTCGTACACACGCTCTCCTATATGAGAGGCAAGATGGCTGCAGAATTCCTGCAGTTCCTTTTGGCGTGCCATCAGCCGCAAAACTTCCTCAATGTCGTAGTCTGGTTGTTTCTGCAATTCTGCTATTCTTATTCTACAGTCTTCGGCTTTGCACCGGAAATTGTCGTATTTCAGTGCACACAGAGCTCTCGGCACAAGGTCATCAAGCCGTTCGGCATCAGTGACGATTTTTGTACCTTTGGTATAAATCTTGCTCAATATGTGTTTTTCAATCACCAGATTAGAGGCGCTTGCTCTTACGGCGTCGTCGGGATGCGAGGAAAGATGTCTTGTAAAATAATTGAGACTGAAATCCATCAGATCAGCATCATACTGCTCCTTGCATCTCATCGCCAGGCCAGATTCCAGCCTGTTTATCTCCTCGGTGGTGGAAGCGTCGCGTTTAATCTGTTCGCGCCCTTCTTCAAGGCTCTGATTATATTTAAGGAGCGCCTTCTCCTGGGCAGTCGCATAATCGTCTGGCCACGACTCGTTTCTCAGTCGAAGAGCCTCTTCAAAAACGCGCCGGAAAACTGCTGATGCGAAACGCACATCATCTATTTCAAGGTCTTCCTTAATAAAATCTATCACGCTGATTGGCTTTCCGTCGGTGGAAAAATCATCCCCCAGAGGCAGAAGGCCGTATCGGAGCACAATCTGCAGAAGAGCCCGTTCCTGGGGGGCAAGTGTCGTTGCATGGGGTAAATCCTCGGGAGAACTCACCGCCTGTCGAACACCGTGGTTTTCGGTATTGTCGCGAGAGCCGGTATCTGTATTCTCAGATTCCTGTGCGCTTTCAGCTGGTACAGAGGGATTATCAATGCTCTTTATGGCAGAGTCGCGTCTTGCCTGACGTGCATTGCTCTCCTTCATGGAGGCGATTTCCACGTTCACCTGGCGGAGCATCACTGCCTCTTCTATTTCAAAGCGTATGGCGCATTCCTTGATATAGATGGAGCGGGTTATTTCATCGGGAATGTTGGCAATCGATTTGAGAATGCTGGCAAGAACCTTCGACCGTTTGATAGGATCGTCGGAGCAGTCGGCAAGCAGGATATTCATCTTGAATTTGATGAAATCCACCTCATTTTCAGATATATATCTGTCGACCTCTTCGGCAGTGTGCGACTGGGCGAAAGAATCGGGATCGTCGCCGTCAGGCAGAAGAAGCACCTTGATGTTGAGGCCTTCGGCAAGAAGCAGATCGATGCCGCGCAGCGAAGCCTTTATACCGGCAGCATCAGAATCGTAGATTACGGTAACATTCTCTGTAAAGCGGTGAATCAGCCGGATCTGGCCCTGGGTCAGCGACGTTCCGGAAGAAGCTACAACATTTTCTACACCTCGCTGATGCATGGAAATAACATCCATGTATCCTTCTACAAGGATACAGCGGTCCTTCTTTACTATAGCCTGCTTGGCCTGATAAAGCCCATACAGTTCACGGCTTTTACTATAGATTATTGATTCCGGCGAATTTACGTATTTCGCCACTTCCTTATCCTTGCGCAAGGTTCTTCCGCCGAATGCCACGACTTTTCCGGAGATGGTGAAGACCGGAAACATAACGCGGGCCTTGAAGCGGTCATAATAAGAGCCTTTATCAGTATGAATGCATAGCCCGGTGTCAACAAGATATTTCTCTTTATGTCCGGCATCGAGAGCCGCACGAAAGAGATCATCGCGTCGGTCAAGCGAATACCCGAGGTGAAAACGCTTGATAGCCCAGTCGTTGATGCCTCGGCCACGGAAATAGGAGAGTCCAATGTCGCGTCCGTCGGCCGTATCGGTAAGGTTCTTTTCGAAATGAGCCAATGCAAAATCATTGACGGCCATCATAGCCTGACGGTCGTTCATCTCCCGGCGTTCGTCGTCAGTCAACTCGTGTTCCTCGATTTCGATGTGATATTTCTTGGCAAGCCATCGAAGTGCCTCCACATATGTGAGTTGTTCATGCTCCATCAGGAAGCCGATTACACTACCGCCTTTGCCGCAACTGAAGCATTTGCAAAGACCTTTTGAAGGGGAAACCGAAAAGGACGGAGTGCGTTCGCTGTGGAACGGACAGAGTCCGACATAATTCGCACCACGTCGCCGCAGATGTACGAAATCGCTCACAACCTCAACGATATTGGCTGTGTCGATTATGCGCTGAACTGTTTCCCGGTCGATTGTGGTACGGGCCATATGTATTATATATTGTGCTGTTTACGTAATTATGCTTTTAGAACGGTACGTCCTCGCCATTACCGGTTATATTGGCGGAACCGCCGGAAAATGCGGGTGCGCCAAGCGGATCGGATTCAGAGCCGTTTCCGTCATTTAGTTTGGAGCCTACTACATGACGGGTTACCAGATCGTTTTCATCCCAATTCTGGAAACGCGCGAAACGACTTACAAAGCGCATTTTCACATCGTCGACCTTACCGCTGCGGTGTTTTGCCACAATGAATTCGGCAAGACCACGGATGTCGTTGCCTTCTGCATCGTGCGAACTGTGAAGATAATACTCCGGACGATGGATAAAGCATACGATATCCGCATCCTGCTCGATGGCGCCGGATTCACGAAGGTCGCTGAGCTGCGGGCGTTTGCTTTGTCCGTCTGTTCCGCGGTTTTCGACCGAACGGTTCAGCTGGCTCAGGGCAATTATCGGAATGTTTAATTCCTTTGCCAACTGCTTGAGTGAACGGGAAATCATGCTCACCTCCTGCTCTCGCGAGCCAAACTTCATGCCGGAGGCATTCATAAGCTGAAGATAGTCGATGATGATGATTTTGACCTGATGTTCTCTTACAAGGCGACGAGCCTTCGTGCGCAAGTCGAGAATCGAAAGGGAAGGGGTATCATCGATATATAGAGGGGCTGAATAAAGCTGCTGTACGCTGCTCATCAGTTTGTCCCAGTCGGCGTCCGTAAGGCGGCCGCTTTTAATTTTTTCACCTTCGAGCTCACAGACATTACTAATCAATCGGTTTACAAGCTGGAGGTTACTCATCTCAAGCGAGAAAATGGCTACCGGGGTATTGACATTGACTGCCATATTCTTTGCCATGGACAGCACAAAGGCGGTCTTGCCCATCGCCGGTCGTGCCGCAATAATGATAAGATCCGAATTCTGCCATCCCGATGTGAGAGCGTCCAGTTCATGGAATTGAGTTTCAAGTCCGGAAAGACCGCTGTCGCGGTTGGCCGCAACCTGAATCTGTTCGATGGCCTGGCGTACAACGGGATCTATCTGCGTTACATCCTTCTTGACATTTCGTTGTGAAATCTCGAAAAGACGACCCTCAGCCTCCTGGAGAAGGTCGTCCACGTCATTACTTTCGTCATAAGCCTTTCCTTCGATGCCCGACGCAAAAGTAATCAGTTCCCGCGCAAGATATTTCTGGGCGACAATTCTGGCGTGGAATTCAACATGGGCTCCGGATGCCACTTTTGCCGTCAGCTGCGATATGACCACCGGGCCGCCTACCTTCTCGAGATTTCCGTCGGCACGCAACTGTTCAGTCACCGTAAGCATGTCGATTGGCTTCTGTTGAGCCCCAAGCGATTGGATGGCTGAATAGACCATCTGATGGCGTGGATCGTAGAAACTCTCTGGTTTGAGAATATCGCAGACGGTAGTGAAGGCGTCGCGCTCAAGCATCAATGCGCCAAGCACAGCCTCCTCCACTTCTATGTCGCGTGGAGCAAGCCTGCCGCCGGAATCGTACATTGAATCCGGTTTAGGCTGCCTGGGAGTGAACGGGCCTTGTCGCCGTGTATTGTTTTGCCGGTCGTTGTTGTCCATGGGAGATTTTTTGTGCCCCCGGCGCATTGCGCGAGGGGCACTCAAAAGTTATCTAAATAATTTAGAAAAGATGCTTTAAATACTTAATGTACAATGATCTTAAGCGCATTATATGCTCGCTCGGCTTTCGCACGGGCTGCTGCCACGGTCTCGTCGGTTGCAAGTATTACCGCCATACGTCGATGTCCTTTTACCTCAGGCTTGCCAAATATACGCATCTGCACGCCAGGTTCGCGGAGAACTGCCTCAAGATTGTCGAACTCAACTTCATCCGAATCGCCTTCCACCACTACCGCACGCGATGCCGAGGGGCCGAGGAAGCGTATTTCGGGTACCGGCAGCCCGAGAAGAGCGCGGGCATGCAGTCCAAATTCGCTGAGCTCCTGCGAAATCATTGTCACCATTCCTGTATCGTGAGGGCGCGGCGAGACTTCAGAGAAAATCACATGGTCGTCTTTAACGAAAAGTTCAACGCCGAAAATTCCATATCCGCCAAGAGCATCTGTAATTTTCTTGGCGATATCCTGCGCCTGGCGCAACGCCTTAAGATGCATGCGCTGTGGTTGCCATGACTGGCGATAGTCTCCATTTACCTGGATATGGCCGATAGGTTCGCAGAATTGGGTTCCCGATATAGACCGGACCGTCAGGAGGGTAATTTCGTAGTCGAAATCTACGAAACCTTCCACAATCACACGGCCGGCACCGGCGCGTCCTCCGCTTTGAGCTTCCTCCCAGGCCGCTTCTACATCATCGGCCGATTTGACCGTGCTCTGACCGTGTCCGGAAGAACTCATTACAGGTTTTACAACACAAGGAATGCCGATTTCTTCCACCGCCTTCAGATACTCCTCCTTTGTCGAGGCGAAACGATAGGGAGACGTCGGCAAGCCGAGTTCCTCGGCGGCAAGCCGACGAATCCCTTCACGGTTCATGGTGAGCCATGCGGCACGTGCGGTCGGTGTGACATTATAACCTTCCTGCTCAAGCGCTACAAGTGTGGGGGTCGCGATTGCTTCGACTTCGGGAATGATATGGTGAGGCTGTTCCTTTCTGATGGTAGCCGACAGAGCGTCTGCGTCAAGCATGCTGAAAACATGATTGCGGTGTGCTACCTGCATTGCAGGCGCGTTGGGATAACGGTCGCATGCAATAACCTCAACGCCCATACGTTGAAGCTCGATAGCGACTTCTTTGCCAAGTTCGCCACTTCCCAGAAGAAGTGCCTTACGGGAGGAAGGTGTGAATACCGATCCGATTTTTGCCATTGATAGGGTGGATGTGAATGAGTGAAGTGATGGATTGCTGATAAATAAGCTACGGAGTCTGCCGATCCCCGACACTGCAAAGGTACACAAAAAAATCCGGTAACACATACTACTTCACACATAAATTCCCGCAAAAATTACGTAACTTTGCACTCCGATAATTTTCAGTATATTCAAGCCGGCAGAAGCGTCTTCACGACGTGAAAAAGGGGATGTACGGGATAATGTGCCGGCAAAAATCATATCAAGATGGACGACAATTGCCATATATTATCCTTCGGAAGGGTCAATATCGACACTTCCGACCTTGATACCGACCCGGACCTGACGTCGCTGCCTTTGATGGCGACGAGAAATCTTGTTCTGTTTCCCGGTGTCACCATTCCGATTGCATTGATGCGACCGGCCTCGCGTCAGATAGCGAAAGAGGCAAACGAACGCAAAATCCCTATCGGCATAGTATGTCAGATTGATGCCTCGGGAGAAGGGAATACATCGCTCAAGGATTTGTTTGATTACGGAGTAATCGCTGATGTGCTTCAGATTATAGATTTACCTGATGGCGAGCAGACCGCAATTGTGCGCGGCCGCGATAAATTCAGGATTCTCGGCAAAGGAGCTACACAGATAATTCCTGATGCTCTACATGCAAACGTAAGAATTGTATCCGACCGAATGGCTTCGAAACGGGCGGAATTCAATGTCCTTATGAAGAATCTTCGTGAGCTGACGGAAAAACTGAGCCGCGCGGACGGAAATGAGGGGATGCTGTTCTCTGTAAGCAATATCGAGAACAACGCTGAGTTTGTAAATACGACTGCAACAAACCTGCGTTTCGACCCGGCACAAAAGATGAAAATGCTGGCCACCAACCTGATAAGCAGGCGTGCCTTCCTTCTATATTCCATGCTTCTGAGCCTGGCCGAGCAGGTCGAAGTCGCCAACAGAATAAAAGAGCGCGCCCGTATGGGTCTTCAGGAGCAGAACAAGAATGCATTTCTAATGCAGCAGATGAATGCCATCAGGGAGGAACTTTACGGCGATGAAGACAGCGAAATAGATGAAATTCGGAAAAAATTTACCGAGTGCGACCTTCCCAAGGAAGTTGCATCTTCTGTAGGAAAAGAAATCGAACGGCTTGCGAAAACCAATCCTCAGACGCCCGACTATACCACTCTGCTTACCTATATCGAAACAGTACTTGACCTACCCTGGAAGAACACGACCGAGTTAAACTCCGACTTCGATAAAGCAGAAAAACAGCTGAATGCCGATCATTACGGACTTGAAAAAGTCAAGGACCGTATTCTTGAGCAGATGGCCGTAATGATGAATAATCCCGACGGGAAAGCCCCGATTATATGCCTTGTCGGCGCTCCCGGTGTGGGAAAAACGTCTCTTGGCGTCTCGATTGCCGCGGCACTTGGGCGCAACTATCAGCGAGTGGCCCTCGGCGGCCTTCACGATGAAGCGGAAATCCGCGGTCATCGTCGCACATACGTCGGTGCGATGCCCGGACGTATAATAAGTGCGATGCGAAGGGCTAAATCAAAAAATCCGGTTATTCTGCTCGACGAAATCGATAAAATCGGAGCCGACTTCAAAGGCGACCCTTCGGCAGCCCTCCTCGAAGTGCTTGATCCGGAGCAGAACTGCCATTTCCACGACAACTATATTGATCTCGATTTTGATTTGAGCGATGTTCTGTTCATCGCGACGGCCAATAGTCTGGCTACTATTTCCCAGCCACTGATTGACCGTATGGAGGTAATTGAACTTTCAGGCTATCTCCCACAGGAAAAAATGGAGATTGCCCGTCGCCATCTGCTTCCGCGCATTTCCAAAAGATTGAAGGCACCGGAAGATTTTGCTCTTGGCGACGATGCGCTGAGCGGCCTTATCGAGGATTATACGGCTGAAAGTGGTGTCCGCCAGCTTGAGAAACAGCTTGCATCCATAATCCGCAAGGTTATTCTCCGAAAAATGCAGCATCGCGACGTGCCGGCAACCATTCATAAGGAGGATTTGAAGGAATTTCTGGGTCTGCCGGTGCATCGGTCCGACCGGTATGAGGGAAATTCATTTGCCGGAGTGGTGACGGGTTTGGCCTGGACGGCCGTCGGAGGTGAGATATTATTCGTAGAGGCATCCTTGTCAAAAGGCAAAGGGGAAAAGCTTACTCTTACCGGCAATCTTGGCGACGTGATGAAGGAATCTGCCATGATAGCTCTGCAGTATGTTAAGTCGCATGCCGCACAGCTCGGCATTTCAAGCGAAGCCCTGGACTCGAACAATATTCACATCCATGTGCCAGAGGGAGCAATTCCCAAGGATGGGCCGTCCGCCGGAATCACCATGGCAACAGCTATAGTTTCCGCTCTCACAGGAATGAAGGTGCGCAACCGGCTTGCCATGACCGGCGAGATTACGCTCCGCGGAAAGGTGCTTCCGGTAGGTGGCATCAAGGAAAAAATTCTTGCTGCAAAGCGTGCGGGGATTCATGAAATCATTCTTTCGGAGGGAAACCGAAGGGATATTGAGGACATCAATTCGCGGTATGTCGAAGGATTGCAGTTTCATTATGTACAGACGGTTCTTGATGTGATACACATCGCAGTAACCGATGAAAAGGCACCTCTTTAAATAATTCCTAAAGTAAACGAAAATTCCATATAAACATGGCTGACACATCACTACTCGACCGCCTCGAAGGCATAGACGCACGTTTTGCAGAGGTAGCCACTCTCATCACCGATCCTGCGGTAATTGCCGACATGAAGCGATATGTGAGGCTCAACAAGGAATATCATGACCTTGAACGGATGTGTGCGGCCACGCGCAGATACCGCAAACTGCTTTCTGACGTTTCCGAGGCAAAGAGCCTGCTGGCGTCGGAGAACGACCCGGATATCCGTCAGATGGCTCACGATCAGCTCTCGGAAGCCGAAGCTGCACTTCCTGGTCTGGAGGAGGAGATTAAAATCATGTTGATTCCGGCAGACCCCGAGGATGCAAAAAATGCCATTGTGGAAATCAGAGGTGGAACGGGAGGCGACGAAGCCGCCTTGTTTGCCGGCGACCTTTTCCGGATGTATTCCAAATACTGTGAGCAGAAAGGATGGCAGGTGGCCGTAACGAGCGCAAGCGAAGGGGCTGCTGGCGGATTCAAAGAAATCGTTTTTGCTGTTTCCGGCGACGGAGTCTATGGCACGTTGAAGTATGAGAGCGGCGTGCATAGAGTGCAGCGTGTGCCCGCCACGGAGACCCAGGGGCGAGTGCATACTTCTGCCGCGACGGTTGCTGTTCTTCCGGAGGCAGAGGCCTTTGATGTCGAAATCAACGAAGGCGAAATCAAATGGGAGACATTCCGCTCCGGTGGGGCAGGTGGACAGAATGTCAATAAGGTCGAATCCGGTGTGCGCCTTCGATATATGTGGCGCAACCCGGTTTCGGGCCAGACCGATGAAATCCTTATCGAATGTACGGAAACACGCGACCAGCCAAAAAACAAAGAGCGTGCACTCAGCCGTCTGCGTACATTTATTTACGATAAAGAACATCAGAAGTATATCGACGATATAGCCTCGCGACGCAAAACGCTCGTAAGTACCGGCGACCGTTCTGCCAAAATCCGTACCTACAATTTTCCCCAGGGCCGGATTACGGACCACAGAATTAATTACACCATTTACAATCTCCAGGCCTTTCTGGCGGGCGACATACAGGATTGCATCGACCATCTTATCGTTGCCGAAAATGCAGAAAAGCTGAAAGCTACAGAATTATAAACCTCAATATACCAAAGAGATGAACGCATCACAATTAACTGCAAATATTGCAGCAAAACGTACATTCCTGTGTGTAGGCCTCGATAGCGACCCGCTCAAATTGCCTGAATGTGTCCTTGAATCCACTGCAAGTCCCGCGGACGCTATGATTGCGTTTAATAAGGCTATTGTCGACGCGACAGCTCCATACAGTGTGGCCTATAAGCCTAACACGGCCTTCTATGAAGCGCTGGGAGCAGATGGATGGAACGCCCTGCAAACGACAGTCGACTACATCCGTGAAAAGTATCCATCTCATTTGATTATTGCAGACGCAAAACGCGGAGACATCGGCAACACCTCCGCGCTTTATGCACGCGCATTTTTTGAAAACATGGGGGTCGATGCGCTGACGGTGGCTCCATATATGGGCTCCGACAGTGTGCGCCCATTTCTCGGTTATAACGGAAAGTGGGTTGTTCTCCTGGCATTGACTTCCAATCCCGGTTCTCACGATTTCCAGATGCTTACCACCGGAGAGTCTATGCGGCTTTTTGAAAACGTGCTTGCCACCGCTCGGGGCTGGGCGTCGGCCGACGAGCTAATGTTTGTTGTTGGCGCGACGCAGGGGGAACTTATGTCCGATGTGCGTCGTATTGCTCCTGATAACTTCCTCCTCGTGCCGGGCGTCGGTGCCCAGGGTGGCAGCCTGGAAGAAGTATGCCGCTATGGAATGACCGACAATTGCGGACTGCTTGTTAACTCATCCCGAGCGATTATATTCGCATCGAAAGGTGACGATTTCGCGGTTGCCGCCGGAAATGCTGCAAAAGCATTGGCCGAAGAGATGGATGCAATGCTGGGACGTTATTCCAAATTGTAACGGTATTGCAATTTTTTAACTGCTCTTCGTCCATTTTTTCACTCGAAAAAGCTATCTTTGCCTCAGCAACAACGCTGGAAACTCAATTCTCAATTAACATATTACTATGACAATCGACAACTACAATTTCAACGGCAAGAAAGCCATCGTTCGCGTTGACTTCAATGTGCCCCTCGACGAAAACGGCCACATCACCGACGATACCCGTATCCGCGGCGCTCTGCCCACTCTTAAGAAAATCCTCAACGACGGCGGCAGCCTTATCATCATGAGCCACATGGGCAAACCCAAAGGGAAGGTTAATCCCAAGTTCTCGCTCGCCCAGATTAAGGACGACGTTGCCAAAGCCCTTGGTCGCGACGTGAAGTTCGCCCCCGATTGCGCAAATGCTGCCGACGCTGCTGCCAATCTTAAGCCCGGTGAAGTTCTCCTCCTTGAAAATCTCCGCTTCTATCCCGAGGAAGAAGGCAAGCCCGTAGGTATCGACAAGGCTGATCCCGCTTATGAGGAAGCTAAAAAGGAGATGAAAGCGCGTCAGAAAGAGTTCGCGAAAACTCTTGCGAGCTATGCCGACGTATACGTTAACGACGCATTCGGAACAGCTCATCGCAAGCATGCATCCACTGCCGTTATCGCCGACTATTTCGATAAAGACGACAAGATGCTCGGCTACCTTATGGAGAAGGAAGTCAATGCCGTTGACAAAATTCTCAGCGACATCAAGCGTCCGTTCACCGCAATCATGGGTGGCTCGAAGGTTTCGACCAAAATCGGCATCATCGAGAACCTCATGGACAAGGTTGATAATCTTATTCTCTGCGGCGGCATGACCTATACCTTTGCCAAAGCCATGGGTGGAAATGTCGGCAATTCCATATGCGAGGAGGATAAACTTGACCTTGCACGCGACATCATGAAGAAAGCAAAGGAAAAAGGTGTGAACCTTGTTCTCGGCACAGATTGTGTTGCTGCCGATGCTTTCTCTAACGATGCAAACACAAAGGTTGTTTCTGTAATGGACATCCCCGAAGGATGGGAAGGTCTTGATGCCGGTCCTGAGACTCGTAAGGCTTTTGCAAATGCTATCCGCGACGCCAAGACAATACTCTGGAATGGCCCTGCCGGCGTATTCGAATTCGACAATTTCACTGCCGGTTCGCGTGCTATCGCAGAAGCCATCGTTGAGGCTACCAACAACGGCGCCTTCTCGCTCGTAGGCGGTGGCGACTCTGTAGCATGCGTAAACAAGTTCGGTCTTGCCGACGAGGTATCTTATGTCTCGACCGGCGGTGGCGCGCTTCTCGAAGCCATCGAAGGCAAAATTCTTCCCGGTATCGCAGCTATCAAAGGCGATAAATAAGCATTAGAGAGTCGAAAACATACCGGCTTTCAAGCAAATACCCCGGAGGCTCATTGAACCTCCGGGGTAATTTATATTATCTGCTAAGAAATTCGAGAACTGCTTACTTGATAAGATACTGGCTCGAGATGGATTCGTTGTTGTGTACACGACGAATTGTATCGGCAAAGAGTTTTGCCACCGAAATGATATGGGCTTTCTTGCAGGGCTTATTGAATGGAATCGAATTTGTAAAGATCATTTCAGTAAGGCCGCTGCGGTCCACATTTTCCGATGCCGGGTCGCTCATTATGGCGTGGGAGGCAAGCGCACGAACAGATTTTGCCCCCTCGGCAAGCATGAGGTCAGCAGCTTTTGTAATGGTTCCTGCTGTATCGACCATATCATCGATAAGTATTACATTTTTGTCCTTAACATCTCCGATAACGGTCATTGTAGCGACAACATTGGCTTTGGCGCGCTGTTTATGGCAGAGCACCAATGGAACGTTCAGATACTTGGCATAGCTGTTGGCTCGTTTCGCTCCTCCCACATCGGGAGTGGCGATGACGAGGTCGGGGAGATTGAGGCTCTCAATATAGGGGAGAAATACCGAAGAAGCATAAAGATGGTCTACAGGAATATTGAAGAAGCCCTGAATCTGGTCGGCGTGCAGATCCATGGTGATGATTCGGTCGGCTCCGGCGGTGACAAGCAGGTCGCTCACCAGCTTTGCGGCGATGGATACGCGAGGTTTATCCTTTCGGTCTTGGCGCGCCCAGCCGAAATATGGCAGAACTGCAATAACCGATTTAGCCGAAGCACGTTTGGCGGCATCAATCATAAGCAGCAATTCCATCAGATTATCGCAATTGGGGAAGGTTGACTGCACGAGATACACCTCGCAACCGCGAATCGACTCTTCAAACGACACTTCGAACTCTCCGTCGGCAAAATGTAAAATGTTCATTTTACCAAGTTCAATACCAAGGTCTTTGCAGATTTCTTCGCCCATGTAGTGCGATTTGGTACCTGCGAAGACCTTAATGGGGGGCAGATTGGGATTCATTGGGTAGCCTTTGAGTATAAGGAATGTTGATGGTTTTGATGGTGCAAAGGTAAGGATTATTCGGCAATCGCTACTGCATTATTTGCAGTTTTTTTGAAATTTCCAGGCAACAGCTCCCCAAGGCCCTATGTATGTGGCAAATGGAGCGTCGGGCGACAGCGTTTTTTTCAGGCGACGACCCGAAATAAGGTCGGTTGCCATGGCCGAAGCCGATTCAATTCCCATCACTTCGAAAGCAAGCTCCGGTATATTGATTTCAAGATCTTTCGCCTCTCCCGAGAAATTCACAGCCACAACGATTGTCGTATCGTCGGCATGGCGGAGAAATGCATAGTTATGATGGGGAGAGAAACGGGGATTATTGAAATTCACATACATCACATCGAAGAATGTACCGCGATAGAATGCCGGCTCGCTGTTAAGGAGACGGAGAACCTTTCTGTACATGGCGCGGAGATCCCGTTCAGCAGTAGAAAGAGCGCCCCCGTCGGCGGCACCACCATTAAGCCAGCGGCGCACGGTCGGAATACTCCAGTAATCGAATATTGTGGTTCGGCCATCGCATCCGCTGAACCCTTCGGCATCGTCGGCGCACTCACCAAGTTCCTGGCCGGCATATATCATATAGGGTGCATTGCTCATCATGGAACTTACAACCAGCGACGGCAGAAATTTTGAAGCATCGCCTGCGTAAAACGATGAGGCGAAACGCTGCTCGTCATGATTCTCAAGGAAATTCAGCATTCTATGGCCGATGCCGTCAATCCGCTGCCAGCAATCAGTAATCCGTGCTGCCGAATGATGATGCGTCTGAATGTCGCGCAGTGTGTCATAAAGATTCACCTTATCATACAGATAATCGAAATGACCGCGTCCGAGAAAATCCCGATACATGTTCACATCATATATCTCGGCTATAAACTCTATATTGGGGTAGCGCTCCTTTACCTGAGGAATGGCCCACTCCCAGAAATCCAGGGGAACCATGAAAGCCATATCACACCGGAAGGCATCAACACCTTTGGAGGCCCAAAACCGTAGAATACGGAGCATTTTCATCCAGGTGGAAGGTATCGGATGGAAATGGCAAGTTCCGTCTCCATAATCCACTCCGTAGTTTAGTTTTACCGTCTCATACCAGTCATTACGGGTGGGAAACGCATTGAAACAGTCGTTGCCGGATGCCTTGGCAGGGAATTCCGTATATGTGCCAATCTCAAACTGGGGCTGAAACAGCTGCCGCGGAATATAATAGAAGTTGTTTTTGGCGTCGAAAAACTTTGTGGAATCGTCGTTCACGCCAAAATCTTCTATTCCGGCTGGAGCAGCATCGGAATGGTAACGACGTGCCACATGGTTGGGCACAAAATCCATCACCACTCTCAGACCGGCCTTATGTGTGCGTCCTACAAGCGCCTCAAATTCCTTCATACGCCTGGGCACATCTACCGCCACATCGGGATCAATATCGTAGTAATCCTTTATCGCATAGGGTGAACCGGCATTACCTTTTACCACATGAGCGTCGTCCGGTTGAATTCCATATCTGGAATAGTCTGTGGCCGTGGCATGTTCGATTATTCCTGTATACCATACATGTGTGGCTCCCAGATCCCGAATCTGCTTCAGCACCCGGTCGGTTATGTCGTTGAGCTTGCCGCAACCGTTTTCATTTATGTCTCCGTTGGGACGACAATGCTCACAAGTATTTCCGAACAATCGAGGCAACATCTGGTATATCACAGCCTTACCGATTTCAGGAAGGCGTGTCGTCTTATCTCTGTTCATAGCAAAATTTCGTATAATCTATATTTAAAACAGCTTATTACTCAGCTCAATAGTCCATATTTTCATCGAGGATTCTTTTCCTCCGCCCTCAGCCATTGGCGTATGGCCCGATGGGCGGCGGCATAGCCGCTTAGATAAGCCTTATGGATATCTTTCAGATTGAAAACCTGATAGTGAATCAGTTCCGGTGTAATAATAACATGGTCGCAGATATCCATATCCTGCTGCTGATTGGCTTTGGCCATCAGGTTGTAGGTGCGCATACCGATGTCAAGAAACGATTTCTTATATTCAAACGTACGGAGGGGAGAAACATTAATACCGATTAGAGTCTCACACTTCTCCCTGATTATCCATGCCGGCAGATTACGCAGTACACCGCCATCCACATAATGGATTCCATCTATTTCCACCGGCGAGAAAACGATGGGAATGCTGCATGATGCAACCACACGTTCTCCAAGAGGGCCTTCATGGAATTCTGCCGGCTCGCCATGGTCAAGATCAGTAACACCGACATAGGTCGGTATTCGAAGATTTTCAAGCCGGTCTATTCCGGTCGCCTCTTCAATAAACTGTTTGAACCGCATGAGACTGAACATGCCATCTCCATGAATGAGCGACGGACGGGCGAAATCCGTGAATTTTGTCGAAGTAAACAGTGAGAGCATCTCGTCGAGGGGAACGCCGGCCGCATACATAACTGCAGCGACAGCTCCGGCCGATACGCCGGCTATAACGTCTGGCTTCATGCCCGCTTCTTCCAAGGCCTTGAGAGCGCCCACATGTGCGAAGCCACGCGCACCGCCGCCGCTCAGCGCCACGCCAAGGCGATAGGGAGGCTTAGGTCGTTCACCCTCAGTGAGCATTCCTACAATCTTCTGCTTTATCTGTTTAATCATCAACAAACTATATTATCAACTCCGACGAATTTCGATTGAGTCAGCATCTGTAGAACCTTTGTTTTGGCCTCGGTTTCCTTGTACTCACACTCGGCTATAGAACCGGATGTAATACCTCCGCCACCGTATATACAATAGTCACGGGCATCAAAACGCATACATCTCAGGTTTACGAAAGCATGGTAGCCGGTTGGTGTTGAAAGTGCCACAACGCCGCCGTAGCAACCTCTGGTATGATTCTCCAGATCCGCTATGTCGGCGATTGCCCGGTCACGTGGCGTTCCGCAGACAGCTGGAGTGGGATTAAGCGCATCGATTGTGGCGGCAAGCATCGAGGCCGGAGCCTTACATCGGACGCGCCTGCAAAGATGCTCAATCTCACCGAACGAGACGTTCTCCGGGTCACCAACCACCGGAGTCAACCCCAGAGCCAGTAGACTTCGCTCTATATAATCAACAACAAATTGATTCTCTATCTGGTTTTTCAAGTCCCACGGATTGTTCTCGGCGACTTTACGTGTTCCGGCAAAAGCCATGGTGGACAGCGTCCGGCTGCCATAATCGTAATCTATAAGCGTTTCCGGAGTGGCAGCCAGCCATCCTCCGGTCCCGGGCGTGTAAAAGATATAGCGGAATGTTGCAGGATTAAGCTTAAAATAGCGCATTGCAATCATGCCAATTGAATCCGCGAATTCATTACGCGATCCGCAAATTGTTCGCGAAATTACAATTTTGCCGGATCGTTCGCGACATCTTTCCACAGCGTCTTTTACCGAGCGGATATAGTCTGCATAAGTCGTCGAGCGGCGTGGCATCTCACTACTGGCTTCCAGAGTGTCTGCCCGAAGAATTCCCGTAGCAGAAAATATTGTTCTGTCAGCAAATCGTCCAAGCCATGGTGTCACCTCGAAGGTCGCTTTCCCTGACTCGGAAGAGACTTCCGTTTCTTCCGGTCGCAGCCCGAAGATGTATGGACTTTCTTTCCCGGGCAGTATGGCTATGGCGAATGAGGAGCCACCCTCAATGGCACGGTCTATGACAGACGCAATTTGCTGAAATGAGACCTCAGTATTCATTAAAGTATCCTTTACTCAGTCTGTGTACTCTCTCTACCAATCAACTCGAAGGGGAGAGCCTGCAGAATCCGAACGTCGATAAATTCACCGGGGACTAATTTTCTTGTTTTCTCAATCATCACCTCCGGGTCAACTTCCGGCGAATCCCACTGGGTACGGCCTACATAAAAATCGTCTTCCTCGCGGTCGACAATCACCCGCAGTATCTTGCCGACCTTTTCCGACTGAATTTCCTGAGAGATTTCTTCCTGAAGTGCCATCAGGCGGTCAAGACGTCGCTGCTTAACATCTGCCGGAACATCGTCGGCATAATTGCGTGCCGCGAAAGTATCTTCTTCCTCGCAATAGGCGAAAGCACCCATGCGCTCGAACCGATGCCGACGGGTAAATTCCATCAGATTCTCAAAATCTTCCTCAGTCTCGCCCGGAAATCCGACCATCAGGGTAGTTCGCAGATGGATGTCCGGCACGCGACGTCGCATCTCTGCAAGGAGTTTGTCGGTTTCAGCAGCAGAAATATGCCTATGCATACGGTCGAGAATGCGGTCGGAACTATGTTGCAATGCAATATCAAGATACTTGCAGACATTAGGGCGGCTCGCCATAATGTCAAGTACCTCCATGGGAAAACTTGCAGGATAGGCATAATGAAGTCGAATCCACTCAACTCCTTCCACATCGGCAATCGCCTCTATAAGCTTTGGAAGCAATCTTTTTCCCTCCTCTAAATCCACTCCATAATCCGACAAATCCTGAGCGATGATATTGAATTCCTTAATGCCGCGACCAACAAGCATACGCACCTCTTCTACTATTTCCGGAATCGGACGCGAATGCAGACGGCCTGTAATCAATGGAATGGCACAAAATGCACAGAACCGATTGCAACCTTCTGCGATTTTTATATAGGCATGATGTGGCCCTGTTGCCAGAACACGGTCGTAGGTTGCCGCGCCGGGATGTACACGCGCGAGATCCGATGCAAGCCCCGTCCAGTCATACTTGCCGTAGAAGCGGTCGACCTCAGGCAGTTCTGCCGACAGCTCTGCACGATAGCGTTCGCTCAGGCATCCCATCACGTAAAGCTCTCGGATGTCACCGCGAGTTTTCGCGGCAATCTGAGTCATAATCTCGTCGATCGATTCTTCCTTTGCATCGCCGATAAATCCGCAGGTGTTTACAACGACAATATCGGGGTTGCCGGTCTGCATGCCGCCTTCGGAATGCTCGGCATCAAAGCCGGCATCTCTCAGCATGGCAATCACGCGCTCCGAATCAACAAGATTTTTCGAGCACCCGAGGGAGACTACCTTGATTGTTCTCTTTTTCATCATGTTACGCTGTCTGTACCGGATACTGATTCTGGCCTGCGAGCGTCATTGCGCGCTGTCGGCTAAAAGCGACTCCACAAATGCCTGGCGGTCAAAAACCTGAAGGTCATTAATGCCTTCACCCAGTCCGATATATTTTACGGGAATCTGCATCTGGTCGCTTATACCTATCACGACACCTCCCTTGGCGGTCCCGTCAAGTTTTGTCACAGCCATTGCCGTCACTCTTGTAGCGGCAGCAAACTGGCGCGCCTGCTCAAAAGCGTTTTGCCCCGTAGAGCCATCCAGAACCAGAAGAACTTCATCAGGAGAGTCAGGGACAACCTTCGACATCACACTGCGTATTTTCGTAAGCTCGTCCATCAGCCCCTTTTTGTTATGAAGTCGGCCGGCCGTATCAATAATAACCACATCAGCCCCCTGGGCTTTTGCACTCTGGAGTGTATCATAGGCAACCGCCGCAGGATCGCTGCCAAGCTGCTGTTTTACAATAGGCACACCGGCACGCCGAGCCCATTCATCCAGCTGCTCTATGGCTGCGGCTCGGAACGTATCGGCGGCTCCGAGAACGACCTTATACCCCGCAGCCTTATACTGGGCCGCGAGCTTGCCGATTGTCGTAGTCTTGCCCACTCCATTGACTCCGACAACCATAATCACATAGGGACGACGCTGCGCATCGTCAAGGTTGAAATCTGAGTGGGTATCCGTATTGCCGCTTTCTGTAAGAAGCGCACAGATTTCCTCGCGCAATAGCCTGCGAAGTTCATTTGCGCCTACATATTTGTCACGTGCCACACGTGCCTGCAGACGGTCTATAATCTTCAATGTTGTCTCCACACCTACATCGCTGGTAACGAAGACCTCCTCGAGATTGTCAAGCACTTCGTCATCGACTCGGCTTTTGCCGGCAACGGCATGCGCAAGTTTTGCGAGTAAACCTTCTTTGGTCCGTTCAAGACCTCCATCGAGCGTCTCTTTCTTTTCTCTTGAAAAGAGTTTATTGAAAAATCCCATATATCAGTCGGTAATGTATGTCTTCATGCGGCCGCAAAATCGACACGCAGATATGCAAAGTTAGCCATTTTGCCCCAATTGCACAACTTTCCGGAATCACGCATCAGAGCAATCCGAAATGAGTCAGTGCATTCACCACGCCATGATCCGTAACATCGGATGTAACATAATCTGCGGCGGCTTTTACATCCTGCGAGGCATTTCCCATGGCAATGCCAACGGCCACATGCCGTAGCATTCCGATGTCGTTGCCTCCATCTCCGAATGCCATCGACTCTTCAAGAGGGATGCCGAACCATTCAAGCATTCTGTCGATTCCGAGACTTTTGTCATTACATTGTGGAATTATATCACAGAAGTCGGGATGCCATGCGGTAGCCACACAATGAGTCAATGTGTCATTCATGACTCCGCTCTCCTCGCGCTCCCTTTCAGTGGAAAACAGCATCAGCTGCACAATCTCCTGATGCAAGGCTTCGTCAATGGGGCAAACGGGCACCGGCGGGATACTCAGCATGTCAAGGATGTCTTCGACCGTACGATTGATGCCGGTAAGGAAAATTTCTCCATCACGAGGCACAACTGCAAACGGATATCGACCGACGACGTCACAGCACGTTAGCCTTCGGATATCCGATTGATCGATAGGACTGCAAAAAATGCAGGTTGATTTATCGGAGAGCAGACACATGCCTCCGTTCACCGCCACATAGCCGTCAAATTCTGTATCGCCGAGATTGTCAATCCACGAGGGATGGCGTCCAGTAGCGATAAACACCTTCGTGCCGTTGCGGCGCATCCGTGCTATGGCATCTGAAACTTCTTTCGGGATACCTGGAGCTCCGAATGGCACGAGTGTGCCGTCAATGTCGAAAAAGACTGCTTTAATCATTGAATCTTTTAGGGTTGTCTTCTGCAAAGGCAACACTTCAATTGAAGATTGAATCAGGCAAACGACAGAAGTTCGACATCAAATACCAGAGTCGATCCGCCGGGTATGCCCGGAATTGAACGCATTCCATAACCTTGCTCGGCCGGAATATAGATTTCCCAGCGGTCGCCAGGGCGCATTTGCGTAAGTGCAACCATCCAACCGCTTATCAATTCGCGCAAGCGCATTGCCGGAGGGGTGGAACCACGGCTACTATCGAACGTTTTTCCATTGATGGTGTGACCGGTATAATGAACCGTCACTACCGAGTTCCTATTCGGAGTAGCTCCCGTCGCGGGCCCTTTTTTCAATACCTTGGCGAAAACACCGGCACCAACAGCCATTACCCCTTCCTCATGCGATTTATCGGCGAGCCATTGCCGGTTTTTAATTACATATTCCTGTTTAGCCATGCTCGAAAGACAAACTTCTGTAAAATCAGTCGAGGAACCGCTCGATATGATACAACGGACGGTTTTTAACCTCCTCGTAAATTTTTCCCACATAAATTCCGACACCGCCAAGCGCCACAAGCACGAAACCTCCCACAAGCCATACCGACAGCATAAGTGACGCCCATCCATGAACGGCGGTATGTGCTATCAGTGAGTAAATCACGTAGCCGGCAATCACTATACTGATTGCAAGGAATATAAGACCGATATAGAGTATGGCGTAAAGCGGACGGACTGAAAACGATGTGATACCGTCGATAGCCAGACCGAGCATCTTGCGCAATGAATATTTGGAGTGGCCGGCCATTCTCGGTGCTATCACATCCCTCACCGTAGTAGACGGGAAACCAATCATCGGAATGATACCTCTCAGATAAAGATTCTTCTCCGCATAGCGCGAGAGCTCGTCGAGAACTCTTTTGGACATAAGCCGAAAATCGGCATGGTTATACAGCGCATTGACGCCCATCTTCTTCTGCAGCTTATAAAACGCCTGGGCGGACAGCCTCTTCAGCAGGGGATCGGCATCTCGCTGCTCCTTAACGCCGTATACTACGTCGAAACCTTCGTCGAAATCCCTTATCATCTCCGGAATGGCCTCAAGATCATCCTGAATATCAGCGTCGATTGTAATTACAGCGTCAGCCATATTCCGTGCCGTCATCATGCCGGCCATGATGGCATTTTGGTGGCCGACATTACGGGCGAGATTCAAGCCTTTGAATCGCTGGGGATTCTGTGCATGGAGGCGATTGATAATCTCCCATGTCGAGTCGCCACTTCCGTCGTTCACAAATAAGACATAACTGTCGGGAGCGATTGCCTTTTCATCGACAAGGCGCGTCAGCAATGCATCGAGACGTGACGCCGATAAAGTGAGGACTGCCTCCTCGTTATAACAAGGCGATACAATCGCGAGTCGGGTTGTTTGCATTTCGTGGAGATATAGAGTGCAGATTTATTATGTTTAGTCGGATACGATTTTAAGCCGTTCGATTTCAGGAAGTGCGAATTCAGTAAACGTGCAGAACTGCTCTCCCTGATTCTTAAACATCTTAATTACAGCGTCGAGGCGTTCTTCCATCTGACGCCCCGCATGATTGCGGCTAATAAATTTCATATTGAATTCGGGATGCTCGCCGAGGGGATAGAATTCCCACGGATGGAAGTATGTGGCCATGTATCCGTCGTGCGATACCGTCCAGCGTGCCATCGCCTTATAAAGCCAGAGCGGCAGATTATGCAAGGCCAGCCAGAAAAGCGGGAACCGGATCCAGGGCGTTACCGAAGCCGGTATCTGTAGCACTCCGTCGGACATGAAACATGTACGTGGCTTGTCCAGGTGGTTATAATGGCCGGGTATAAAGCATGGATTAAGAGACGAATTGTATATATATCCGGCCTTGCGGATGTCCTCTTCGCTGACGGGAAACATACGTGGCTGACGATAGCCGTTAACCTTTCGGCCTGTAATTTCCTCAAGTCGTTCTTTCGAGCGGAAAACATCCGATGGCTTTGGATTCCAATGGTCGCACCCATGGGCGGCAACTTCGTGCCCCTCATCAAGGATACGGCGCATCAGCTCGGGAGCGTTGTCGGCAAAGGTCGTTGTGCAAAAGAAGGTAGCCTTTACGTCGTTGGCTTTCAGAATATCGAGAATGCGGGCTGTACCGTAGCCCGACACTTTCATAGATTCTTCCAGAGGGTAGTCGATACCCGATTCACGGGGTACATCGAATTCTTCTGTATCAAAACTTAGTAGTATCATAATCGATTGCAAAGTTACTCATTTTTGAATCATCATGTGGTCTTAAAGGCTGTTTTTTTGTACCTTCGCGCCTGAAATGACAAAATTTAATACACGTACATGCTTTTGGCTACTACTGATAGTGGCTTGCATTACCATTGTCCCGGCTCTTGGCCTGACAGACTTTCATACTAAAGGCGAGCCCCGCGAGGCTGTGGTAGCTTATACAATGCTTGAGAATGGCAACTGGGTTCTGCCACGTAACAATGGCGGCGAAATCCCCTACAAGCCGCCGTTTTTCCACTGGACCATAGCAGGCGTATCGCTGCTTAATGGAGGTGTTGTAAATGAATTTACATCCCGCTTCCCCTCCGCAATGGCTTTGATTGCCATGACCATGGTGGTTTTCATATTCTACAGTCGCAGAAAAGGGAGCAATATCGCTCTTCTCACGACTTTTGTCAGCCTGACGGCTTTTGAACTGCATCGGGCCGGTGCCAACTGCCGCGTCGACATGATGCTTACCGCTCTTTCGGTCGTATCTCTGTGTCTTTTCTATAGATATTGGGAAAGAGGACTTAAAGGAGTGCCATGGCTCCCAATCCTGCTGATGAGCTGCGCTACTTTGACTAAAGGTCCGGTTGGTACGCTGATTCCATGTCTGGCATTCGGTGTCTTTTTACTCTTGCGTGGCGTAAATTTCTTCAAGGCTTTCGGACTTCTGTCGGCTTGGGGACTCGCATCCCTTGTACTTCCTTTCTGCTGGTACTGGGCGGCGTATCTTCAGGGCGGCCAGGAGTTCCTCGATCTTGCACTTGAAGAAAACTTCGGCCGAATGACGAGTACCATGAGCTATGAATCCTGCGTCAATCCATGGCCATACAATTTTGTTACGCTTGCCGGCGGATATATCCCATGGATTCTGCTTGTTGTCCTTTCTTTATTCACGCTTCACTTTAAATTTGCAAAGCACCTGAAGACGTCCGGCTCAATAAAATCGCTGTCGGCACGGATTCTGAACTGCGATCCGGTCAATATGTTCTCTGCCGTCTGTATTGTGGTGATTTTTCTCTTCTATTGCTTTCCGCAAAGCAAACGCAGCGTCTATCTGATGCCTATATATCCCTTTATCGCTTATTTCCTCGCATGCTACATGGTTTATCTCGTAAAGGCGAAATCGGCATCCATACGAATTTACGGCAACATCATGGCATTCGTTGGGATTGTGCTGACCGGAGTATTCATAGCGATAAAATGCGGGCTGATTAACCCCGGAATTTTTTCGGGAAGCCACGCGGCAGAGAATGCTGCCATGTTGCACGAACTTGAAGGAATCGACTGGTGGCGATGGCTTCCAGCCGTTGTGCCGACGGCATTGTCGATAGGGTGGTGGTATTGGACTTCCAGACAAAAGAAGTTTTCCATTGGCTATCTTTATGCTATCTGTGCAATGACTTTCGGATTGTATTTTGCGCTCGACACAGTCTACCAGCCACATATTCTACATGCGAAATCGCAGCGGATTGTTGCCGAACAGATTGATGACCTCGCACCTGCATCCGCCGGAACGATATATGAATTCATCGAAGAGGGTGAGACCGCATTGGGCGACCCGATTCATTTCTTCGAGATTAATTTTTATCTTGGGGACCGCATTGAGAATTTTCGTCGGAACATGCCGTCGGATGGGTTCCTACTGATTAATGCTGGTGAAGATGATAAGTTTTTCCCACTGTTTGAAGAGGAGGGATACAGATTCGAGGAGGTCTATAGTTCACCGGTCAGCTTCCGCCCGGTTCGCCTGTATAAATTTAATCGTCAGAACGAGGCCTTTAACCAATAATCTGACTACGAAAATAAATCCCCGCCCATGAGTCCTGTTCAATACGGACCATTAGGCGGGGATTATTGTTTTATTCCTGAATCAGTCAATCTGAATCACAAGGAAATTGCTGACGCTCCAGAAGCGCGATGGGTTCTGAATGCGAAGCACCTTGTTGCCATTAGGCGCATCGACAATTGTATAGGAATCGGAAGGCTGGTTTGTAAGCACCTTCGCTTTTTTCGAATGCAGGTCGATTGATGAAAGCGTGCGCTTGTCAGCGGTGGTAAAGTAGCTCTGCTCAAAATCCTGCGGAAGTATTTTGGTCTTACGAAGGAATCCAGTAGAGATGAGTTTATGATCTTTCAGCTCTGATTTGCTGCCGATTGCGTAATAACATGTATTAAGCTCGTTGGTGACGGCTACCGCCGTCTGCTCGGCCTGATCTTTTGCTGCAGTAACAGCCGTTACCTCAGTATTCAGGGAGTCGATATTGGCAGTAAGATGCACAATATGAATGTTTGCTTTTTCGAGTTCACCGCGTAGGGATGCAATTGTACTTTCCTGGTTGGCAATCTGCTCTTTCAGGGTCGCGATGGACTTCTGTAAGGTGGCGTTGTTGGCCGACGAACCGCTCAGCTTCTTTTCCAGTTCTGCCAGACGGTCGCGACGCATCTGCAGGGTCTGCTGAATCACAAGCATGTCGTTTCGAATCTGCTCCCGGCGATCGTTGCTTTCGGCCGAAAGATTGGCAGAGGGTGTCGAGAGGATATTTTCCATCTGCTTAATCTGGTTCATTCCCTCAGCCACATCGTTCATTAGGGCAAGGAGAGAGTCCTGGTCGGCCAATGCCTGCCGAAGCGAATCTGCCGTAGTCGGTCCCTCGTAGTGGTCGGCCACATTGTCGGCCTTTTTCGTACAGCCTGTAAGCATAAGCATAGAAGCTGCAAAAATAGAAACAATTTTACGCATAATGGTCTGTTTCAATAATTAGTTGATTAACGTATTCAGTACATTATATGGGCTCCGGCGCATCCACATCTTTTTTAAATTTATTACGATGCACTTTCTGCTCTGTCCGTTCCGATTTGAAACCTAACACGACTATAACGCATTCTCCCCGCGGATTGTTCATCTTGAAATAATCCAGGAGCTGGCCGAGACTGCCTCGGTGGGTGGTATCGTGCAGCTTGGATATTTCGCGCGATACAGAGGCCTGACGGTCCTCGCCAAATGTTTCGCATAAATCACCAAGTGTACGGACGAGCCGCAACGGAGACTCATAGATAATCATTGTTCGTGGCTCAGTGGCAAGTTCCGCAAGTCGGGAAGCGCGTCCTTTTTTAGGTGGAAGGAATCCTTCAAAAGTGAAACGTTCACAAGGCAGACCGGAATTGACAAGTGCAGGCACAAATGCCGTCGGCCCCGGAATGGTCTCCACTTCCACGCCGGCTTCGCGGCACGCTCTGGTCAGCATGAATCCGGGGTCGGAAATTGCCGGAGTCCCGGCGTCGGAGACGAGCGCGATTGTTTCTCCGCTCAAAAGGCGGCTGACAATAGGCTCGACGGTCTGATGTTCATTGAACTTATGATGGCTCATCATCGGCGTCTTAATATCAAAATGACGCATCAGTACACTCGAGGTTCGCGTGTCCTCCGCAAGGATCAGCGAGCATGTTTTTAAAATCTCAATGCTTCTCGGTGCCATATCGCCGAGGTTGCCTACCGGGGTGGGTACCACATATAGTTTTCCGGACATATGTGTAAATATTAAGTTGAAAACGTTTGCTTTGCAGTCAGAATCTCAAGTAAATCTTAAATGCCGAAAAATGGCTGTAAGAAAGATATGAACGCTTTAGATTCCGGCTGTTTGAGGTTTAAGCCATAACGTTCGGCCAGAAGGTGTGATACTTCGCTTATACCTGAACATTCTGCTATATCCGTAAGTGCGGATTGCATCCTCGATGCCGAACCTTGAAAAAGCGCACGCCTGAACAGGAAGACATCGTTAATGCTCATTGCCCGCTTAAGATCGGCGGCTGACGGCCCTTCTGGCATAGCATCCGCAGCTTCCTCGGCTTCGGCGGTCTCGGCTTCTTTTTCCGTATCAGTTTCAGAATAAATGCGGCTTTTGTCCTCAGCACCGGCCGTTGCTTCCGGTTCGGCAATGGTCTCAATCATTTCCGTCGCAGATTCGGCGTCCGTGTCAGCCGTATCATTGCTGGCAGAGGGATATTCATCAATGTGCACGGTAGCTGGCGCGCATACCTCCGCCGATACATTATCTTCTGCCGACATATCGCCTGTTGTCAAACTATACAGCCGTGCGATTTTCTCACATGTGGAACGCTCCGGAAAACTAAGGCTATTGTCTTTTGCCCCAAGGAGTTCTTCGGCTATATCGGCGGTGAGTTGTAGCAACTCGGTTATCAGATCATCGTTCATATTTTCAATAATTTCGGAATAAAATTACATTTGTTGCGGGAATTGTTTTTCCAGAAAAGTTTCAATCGATTTGACAACGCGTGCGCGAGTCGTAGTAAAATCGTTGACCATCACCACAACGACATGAGTGGGCTGACCGTTCATATCCAGTTTATATCCCGCATATGTCTGGACTCCGTTCATCGAGCCGCTTTTCAACGCGAGCTGCCCGGCAAGCGGAGAGTCTGAGAGAAGGCGGCGCACGGTGCCTTCCCTGCCAACCAGAGGGAAATAACCGATATACCTCGGTCCCCAGGGCTGGCGTGCACAATATGCGAGCAGAGAAGCCATAAATCTGGGAGTCATTGAATTGGCCCGTGTAAGTCCGCTGCCGTCGAATATGCGTGCCGACTCAACATCAATACCACTTTCGGCCAGTAATGCCGTCTCACGCTTAAGAGCATCGGCACGATAGCCCCATGGAGCCAATTTGCGAAGCATGGCTTCGGCATAAAGATTATGGCTCGTTTCAAGTGTGACACGCAATATCTCGTCCAGAGTAGGGGATATTATGGTGGCAATCGAACGCATGGGAGCCGGAGTAGGTGCCACATCATTCCAGTCTACGTCGATACTGTCGTGATCAAGCCGCTCTTCAAGTGCGATGAGAAGTTCCTCTCCCGGGTCCTCAAGCGCAAGTTGATTTGCTGCATTATCACGAAAGTTAAGTGCATAAAGTCCTGCGCCGTAGGCATGCCTCAAATCGCCCATTTCCCAGGTTCCTATCGGACCTTGTTCCTTAAATCCGACCGAATCAATCTCAAGGGCGCCATAGATCTCATTTATATGGGATTCGTGTAATGCTTTGGTGATTGCATTGATGATGTTGCCTTTCCCGGCAAATCGTTCGGATTCAATGGTCGGATCGCCGGATGCCTTCACTACAATATCGCCATATAGACGGCCGCAACCGTCGTCGGAACCGCGAACAAATACTTCCGTCAGATAAGTATCATCCGCCAAACCTGCCATTTCAACAGCTGCAGCGGTCACACATTTGGTAATACTTGCCGGAGTAAGCATTCGTTCGGCATTATACTCCGCGACAGTCTCTCCCGTCGACAAATCCATCACTATGATGCCGACATTCGCATTGTTCGAACGAGGGAAAATCAGTGGGGACTGGCCGTAAGCCGTGCAACATCCTAGCGCAAGACATAGGACGGCCAATAGCCACCGCGCCGGTATATGGTTGATAGTACGCATTCTGTATACCTCTCAGAAGTTTATAACTCAATGCGAAGTTAGCGATTCTGTAACGTTACCGCCAACTTTTCGCCGTTAATGTTTCCCAATCACGCTGGTTTTTATCATGCGGGTTCAAAATATACGTGGGAATGTAATACCCATGGATTTTTTACGTTTAAAATATACGTGGGTGCGTATCTGCGCCCTCTATCGCCATATACAGACGACACTATAACCCAGATGAAATTATTTTCACGACTGACAATCTCACTCGCCATTCTTTTGATTTCTGCTGTTTGCGGTGGAAACGCTTTCGCACAGGATGGTTCTACCGCATACAATTATTTGAATGTCACTCAATCCTCGCGCATCTATGCTCTCGGAGGTGTCAATATTACCGCCGTTGAGGATGAATTGAGCGTTACGGATCAGAATCCGGCGCTCCTTGGGCCCGAAATGAGCAATCAGATTCTCGTGGATTATATGAGATATATGGGCGGAAGCAATTTCGCAGGCGTAAGATATGCCCATAGTGCTACCGAACGCGGCGCGTGGAGTGCCGGAATTCGTTATTTCGGCTATGGCAAAATGACAGAGGCTGATGAGTTCGGCAACATTACAGGCTCATTCTCTCCGAAAGATGTGAACTTCTCCGGATCATTTTCATACGACATTACCGACCGGCTTCGCGGCGGAATAGCGCTTAAAATGCTTTATAGCAGCTATGAGGCTTATTCGGCCTTTGCCATAGGCGTTGATCTGGGCATCAACTACTATAATCCTGACAGCGAATGGTCGGCCTCGGCCGTAGTTGCAAATCTCGGCGGCCAACTGAAACGATTCAACGAAACGCACGATCGCCTTCCCATCGACATCCGGCTTGGTGTGGCAAAAATGTTCAGCAACATACCCATACGATTCTCCGTTACGGCCTGGAATCTCACAAAATGGCATCTGCCGTATTATAAAACCGGTGATGGGACGCAACCGCTTGAGGAAAAAGACTCTTTTATGAGCAATCTCTTCCGCCATCTGGTTTTCGGCGTCGATTTCATACCGAATGAACGTTTTTATGTTGCCCTCGGCTACAATTACAAAACCAGGACAGACATGAGCACCTATCAGCGAAGTTTTTTCAGTGGGTTCTCCCTCGGCGCTGGCATGAACTTACGCCGTTTCAGTTTTGGATTGGCTTTCGCACAGCCGCACTCCGGGGCAACTACGCTGATGCTCAACCTGAATATGAACTTGAACGAACTTCTTAACTGAAAACAGCATATCACCACTTCAAGAATATTACAATGGAACCTAAAATATTGATAGCTCTCGACGGCTATTCCTCTTCAGGGAAAAGCACCATGGCAAAAGCACTCGCAGCCCGGCTGGGCTACAGTTATGTAGATACCGGTGCGATGTACCGCGCCATCACATTGCTTGCAATGCGAAATGGGCTCATTACGCCCGATGGGAATGTGAACGTCGGGGCCCTTGAAGCGCTTCTTCCCGAAGCCGAAATAAGTTTTTGCCGCATGCCCGACGGCTCGCAGCATACGCTGCTCAACGGCGAAGACGTAGAGCAGCTCATCAGAAGAATGGATGTGTCGTCGAATGTATCGATTATCTCAGCCATTCCTTCCGTTCGCCATTGCCTTACCGCCCTGCAACAGAAGATGGGGCAGGAGCGCGGTGTCGTGATGGACGGCCGTGATATAGGCACAACCGTCTTTCCCGATGCCGAACTGAAGATTTTTGTTAACGCTCCGGCTCAGACTCGCGCTCAGCGTCGGTTTAAGGAGATGGTCGAAAAGGGGATTCCAGCCACCTTCGAGGAGGTGCTCGCCAATGTGGCTCATCGCGACCATATCGACGAGACACGCAAGGAAAGCCCGCTCCGCCGGGCTGACGATGCAATCGACCTCGACAACTCCGACATGACAATCGACCAACAGAACCAGTGGCTACTCGACCGCGCGATGGAAGCCATCAATAAAAAAGCCTCTTTGCTCAATGATTGTTGAAATCGATGCGGATTCCGGCTTCTGCTTCGGCGTTGTCAACGCCATTCGTAAGGCTGAGCAGGCCCTGGAATCGTCCGGGGCGCTTTATTGTCTCGGAGATATAGTGCACAACAGCGATGAGGTTGCACGGCTGGCCACGCGCGGTCTCAACGTTATAACTCACGAAGACCTGAACCACCTTCATGACACTCAGGTACTTCTGAGGGCGCATGGCGAGCCACCCTCTACTTACCGGACTGCTGAACAAAACCATATCGAGATTATTGACGCCACCTGCCCTGTGGTTCTTAAACTACAGCAGCGAATCAAGCAAAGCTATTCATCTGCAGAAGGAACACGTCCGCAGATTGTAATTTATGGCAAAAAGGGGCATGCCGAAGTAAACGGTCTTGTAGGGCAGACCAATGGCGAAGCAATCGTAATCGAGGGGCTGCATGAGCTGGACCGCATAGACTATTCGCGGCCGGTTGCATTATACTCCCAGACAACCAAATCGCTTGTTGGGTTCAAGGAAATTATAGCTGAAATACGCCAGCGGATGCACCCCGGTATTCCGTTTGAGAGCTACGATACTATTTGTCGTCAGGTTGCCAACCGGGCGGAAAATATCAAGCGGTTTGCACAATCTCACTCGGTTGTTCTGTTCGTCGCCGGGAAAAAAAGCAGCAATGGGAAAGTGCTGTACGCAAACTGCTGCGAGGTCAATCCGCATACCCATCTTGTCGCGAATGCCTCGGAGGTTAAAGCCGAATGGATTGAAGGTGCAGCAAGTGTCGGAATCTGCGGTGCCACCTCCACACCGCGTTGGCTAATGGAAGATGTCAAGACCAGGGTGCTCGATATAGTAACCACAAATACGTCTGAATCTGATGAATGATTTCGTAGCAGTCGACGTTGAGACCGCCAACGGTGCCCCGACAAGCATCTGCTCAATTGGTGCTGTCAAGGTTCTTGACGGGGAAATCGTCGACAGCTTTTACGAACTTGTGAAACCGGAACCCAATTTTTACTTTCGCCATTTTACGGAAAACATCCATGGCATCGACCGCTCGATGACAGATTCGGCCGCCACATTCGATACCGTATGGCGTCGAGTCCACAGATTTATCGGAGCGCTTCCTCTTGTGGCCCACAACAAAAATTTCGATGAAAGCTGCATTCGGGCCTGCTTCCGTTGCTACCGGATGGATTACCCCGACTATCCGTTCTATTGCACTCTTCAGGCTGCCCGACGCAAGATCCCGAAACAAATGTGCTCATCGTATTCGCTCCCCTCATTATGCGACTTTTTCGGGATTCCCTTTTATAATCACCACAACGCACTGGCCGATGCCGTAGCCTGTGCCAAACTTGCAATGACACTTCTATGATTCGCAGAATATTTCATTCGCTTTCCTTCCTGATACTTTTATTGATTGCATCTACCTCATGTTCGACTGACAAAAAAGCCTCCAGCGAGGATATTGCAAAAGCAGCCGCTTTGGGCAGAGAACGCGCTCTCGAACTTGCACCGCCTGCCATAGGTCAGGATACTCTTGCTATGGAAAGCATCTTGCTTGATGTGCGCGAACGCGAAGAGCGGCTGCGCCGGGCCGGATACAACGACATGGCGGATTCCTATATTGATGGATTTCTCCAGACGCTCGATTCTGTGAATCCTGCGCTTGCATCCGAGATTCACTAAGTTGAAATCGCAAAAAAGCATCCTTATGCCGGAATATTTTCCGACTATAAGGATGCTTTTTTATTCTGGATTCGCGGACGCTTTATCAGCAGGCCTTGAAACTCATGTCGAGCCCTTTCACGGAATGGGTAAGTGCACCCACAGAGATGAAATCGACACCGCACTCTCCATAATCACGAAGAGTATCAAGGGTTATTCCCCCCGACGATTCAATCTCAACCTCCGTGCCGTTGTGCACATGCGAATCGGCCAGAAGCTGTGCATCGGGAGCTTTATACGCCCGGATATGCTTCACGGCTTCCATCGTGCGGGCCGGTGTGAAGTTATCGAGCATGATGCGGTCTACTCCGGCTGCCAGGGCCTGATCGATTTCTTCCGTGTTGCGCACTTCCAGTTCAATCTGAAGGTTCTTGCCGTTGTCGGCGCACCATTTTTTTGCTGCTGCGACTGCCTGAGATATGCCCCCGGCAAAGTCAACGTGATTATCCTTTATGAGAATCATGTCGAACAGCCCGATGCGGTGGTTGCTTCCGCCTCCGATTTTCACCGCCTCCTTTTCAAGCAGACGCATTCCGGGCGTGGTCTTGCGCGTGTCGAGCACTTTTGTCTTCAATCCGGCAAGCCGCTGCTGATACCGATCGGTCATTGTTGCTACGCCACTCATGCGCTGCATGATGTTCAGCATAATACGTTCGGTCTGTAAAAGCGAGCGCACCGGTCCTTCCACTACGAAGGCTATATCTCCGGGGCGAACATGCGCGCCGTCAGATATATATTCCGTCATCTTTAACGACGGATCAAATTTCTGAAACACTTTACGGGCTATATCAACCCCGGCAAGAATGCCTTCTTCTTTTACAATGAGTTGCTGTCGTCCGGTTTCCTCGGCCGGTATTGTCGAGAGGGTAGTGGCGTCGCCATCGCCCACATCTTCAGCAAAAGCCAATGTGAGAAGGTCATCGATCAGTTCATCACGGGTTTTCATTTTCTTTAGAAAATTTTGAAGTTATTGCTGCCGCAAAGGTAGAGAATTTCGTATTATATAGCAATAATCAACGTCGGGTAGCTATCATAAAACTGCGGAAAAACAGAGCGGCCGCCAGAAAAAGAGATACGGAGAAACTAAGTACGATTCCCCACGTACCGAGTTTCAGCGGGAAGGCGAGCGTCCATGAAGTCGGCAACCCCACAACAACATAGCTGACGACTGCAATCCAGAGCATCGGCATCACGCGGGAGGTGCCGCGCAAAGCATTGGCGAATGTTACCTGCGTCGCATCTCCAAGCTGATAGAGCGCAAGCGGTACGACCAATCCGGTTGCCATATACAACACCTCGGCATCGGTAGTAAAAAGTCCCATAAGCGGCCGCGCGAAGAAGATGAATATGCAGGTGGAAATCATGGCGAATACAAGCATGACCAGATAACCATCGAATGCTACCCGCCTGCATGCCGGCAATCCGCTTGCTCCGGCTACATTCGATACACTCACCGCTATTGCGGTTCCGATACTGTAGTAAACGCAGAATCCGAGCGAGCCTATGATTACAATAATCTGAAACGCCGCAAGAGAAATCGTTCCGAGCCAACCGGCCATTACGGCACAGAAAGAAAAAGCTGAAGTTTCACACGACATCTGAAGTGCCACCGGCCAGGAGGTAGCTACTACCTTGCCGAACATCGGACGGCTTACCGACAATCCAGGGTCGCGGAATCCGGATTTGTACTCTCGATAAGCTGGATTAAACAAAAATACAGCCATGATGACAATAGCAGCCAGTACGCGTACACAAAATGTGGAAATTCCAGCTCCGGTAAGTCCGAGTTCAGGCGCACCCCAACGTCCGTAGATCAGCATATAGTTGCCTACGATGTTGAGAAGATTGCACGCAAGAAGAATCCACATCGGCATCTGTGTGTTCCTGATTGCAAAGCTCCACTGGGCAAATGCGTTGAAAACCGAGACGAAAATCACAGAACTCAGTATAATCAGGTAGAACGGGCGTATAAGCGGAAGCAGTTCATCGGGCTGCCCCATTCTGTCGAGATAAAAATAGGCGCATCCCATTATTGCCGTCAATATCACTCCGACTGCAAGATTCGCGTAGACACCCGCGCGAAGCACCAGGCCTATCCGGCGACGTCGGCTGCGGGCATACAGCATACCGATTATGGGAGTCAGGCCATAGGAGAACCCCATAGCGCAGAGCAGGACAATATTGAAGACGTTAACAACAAACGATGCCGATGCCAAAGCCTGTGTGGAGTAATGGCCCACCATTATATTGTCGGCGAATCCGACAAGAATAAGACTTATCTGCGAAATCAGTACCGGTAATGCAAGCTTCATAAGCCGTATGCAACGTTCAACAACCGCAGGAGAATCCGATGTACAATTACTCATTATTTGACTTCTGAAATTAGAATATGGCGCCAGGAGGCGGACATTATACTCAATCGACTGCAAAGGTAACCATTCCTTCACTTATTCCCAATCCGAATAAATTTGAGCGGCCATAACGGAGGCGGACCGGTAAGGGGAATACAAAAGATGCTTCCCGTCGTCCCGACGGAGAGCATCTCATGGAGTAAATCTCATTATGTCTCTCAAAAGCTTTCGTATCTACGTTCTATAGCGAACGTTTTATCGCAGGTATGGCAACCAGGCCTATGCCTACCAGGGTAGTGACCGGGAGAGCTATTGCCAGCATTAAGGTCGTTGACGTCAGGCCGTTGTTGATTGTGTCGGTTACAGCATATATCCAGCCCGACACCATAGCGAGTGCACCAAGGATGTAAAAGAGGTTTACGCAGACTGACATCGGAGTCCAGGCCATAGGCTCGGGAAGGCGGTTTAATATCTTCTTGACAAACCATGGGTTTTCCGGAGCCTCGGGCAACTCCTTATGAAACATTTCACGTATTTCACGGTCAAGGCCGCTGTATTCGGATTTCTTCATAATCGTATTCAGTTTTTGCCCATCACCTTTGCCATATGGAGCCGCGCACGGTTCAAATGCGATTTCACAGTTCCTTCCGGCATTGAGGTAATCTGGGATATTTTCTTTATAGGCTGATCTTCCAGATAGAAAAGCAGGCTTACAATTCGTTCATTCTCGGGGAGCAACTTCAGAAGCGAGGCCACATCCATCGACGCCTCGGTTGCATCATGTGGCCTTACACCGTTTTTGTTTCCAGCCACATCGACATCAAAGGCACTATAAGGAATCTCGGCGTCGACGGAACGTTTTCGACGATATGACACGAACTCGTTGACTGCAATTCTATAGAGCCAGGTCTTGAAGCCGGATAATCCTCTGAAACTACGTATGGCCAGCCAAGCCTTAATGAAAGTTTCCTGAGCCAGGTCGTCGGTCAGCGAAGCATCTCCTCCGACCATATTCATCAGAAAGCGTTTAACCCCCGGCTCGTAGGCAACGACAAGCCGCGAAAAAGCCTCGCGGTTGTCGGTGGCCATACATTGTGCCACAAGTTTCATTTCTTCGAATTTGGAAAGCATCAAGAAATGTCGGCTGAAATGCCGGGGTTAGGCTATGGTTGGTAACGTAGATTAATTCAAAGTGGTAATTACTGTTTATTCAGTACACGTTTTCAGGATTCCTTCGGGGGAACCGGCGGGGGGCACTGCTGATACTCAGACATCCCTGATGGTGTGGCCGTCGGATTCGATTGAGGTGCCCCATATCCCTGCTGCGGCTGATAGCCGTAAGGACGCTGATAAGGCTGCTGGAAAGGCTGAGACTGCCCAAAGGGTGCCTGCGGCTGGTAAGTAGGGCGTTGTGTACTGGGGCGGCGTAGCCGTTCATTGGAATAGCCGGGTACAAAATAATAGCTGAGCAGCTTTGCAACCCCGATGAAAATCAATATGCCACCACAAAGGAATGCAGCCGGAGTTACGCCGTTCACGAGAAAGAAAATGAATACCGGCACACCGATGCACACAAGCATAATTCCGGTGGAGAATCGTCTTGGATCGCGCTGACTTAAAGGCTGCGCGGCAAACATCTTCGTCGAGTTGGCTGCCGACATCTGGCTTTCATCGCCTATTGCCGTTTCCGACGATGCAGGCTGGGAGAAGAAGGCATCGGGGAGGGTATAATCATTGTCAATCGCCTTACTGATCAAAGCGTTTTTATCGCGGTTTCTACGGATAAAATAGTTGGTTAGAAACCACACGATACATACAATTGCAGCACATGGAAGTCCAAATACTATCCCAACAATAGGAACGACATGATCTGCCACAGCGTCAGTCATACGGTTGGTGCCGTATTCCACATCTGCCGAGTCGACAGTCATCAAGGCCTCCGGAGATTCTACAGAAACATCGCTGTCTGAAACTCTATAGGCCGCTCCGTCTTTAAGTATATACTCATCTCCGTCAATCATAGTATAGACGGCACCTACAGCCGCCTGAATTGAATCGGCAACTGTTGCGGTAAGTGAATCGGCCGCGGCGGCACTTTTAGCCTGGACCTCGATAGAGTCGGCTTTCGGACCTATGGAAGGTGGAGCAGCGCTCAGAGCGACAGCAGAAGCTGCGACACCACAGGCCAGCAAATAATTAAGTTTTGTCATATCGCGTAAAGAGTTGTTTGATTTATCTTTAAAATATATTACTGACTTTTTGGCGAAATCCTTTATGAATTTCATTTACTTTGACGTCGCACCTCGAAGAATGGTTGCAAATTAAACAAATATTTTTTTGTTAGCAATGAATCGATTTACTTTGCAGTCTGAAAACAGAAGCAATACAATGATCTTATTCCCGAACGCCAAAATAAACATCGGCCTTGATATATTGAGGCGAAGACCGGATGGCTATCATGATTTATCTACAGTGATGGCACCTACCGGCTGGACCGACATTCTTGAAATAGTGCCCTCAAAAGATGAAATTGACCGGCTTAGCGTTACCGGCCGTAAAATTGCTTGCCCACCTGAAAGCAACATTGTCATGAAGGCGGTTAAAGTCCTTAGAGCTGAATTCGACTTCCCGTCTGTCGACATTCATCTGCATAAGATAATCCCCGACGGAGCAGGTCTCGGGGGCGGTTCGGCCGATGCAGCCTTCACCATCCGGGGAATCAATCAGCTGTTTTCATTGGGTCTGACGGATAAACAAATGGCTGCTACTGCAGCTTCGCTTGGCGCTGATTGCGCATTTTTCATATATAATCGTCCGATGATGTGCGAAGGAATTGGCGACATCCTGTCGCCAACAGCCTTACCGATTCCCGACAATCTTCAGCTTGCAATCATCAAACCCGAAATAAGCGTTTCAACCGCTCAGGCATACTCGAAAGTAATACCTGCCGTTCCGGCAAGCCCTCTTAATGAAATCATTGAAAAAAATCCGTTTGAGCAATGGCAAGGTCGTGTAAAGAACGACTTTGAAACATCAGTTTTCCTTCAATTCCCTGAAATTGAATTTATCAAGACCACGCTGCTCGACCTCGGCGCCATCTACGCCTCAATGAGCGGCAGCGGCTCCTCCGTCTACGGATTTTTCGACACCTCCGACGCCCTCCCCAACCTTCAGGCCGCCTTCCCTACTTCCACCATCTTTTTTGCGCCCTTTAACCCTCATCCCTAAACACAATTATTTATAAGTATAAATCCCTTTGGTATTTATACTTATAAAGCACCTTAGGCGATAAGCCTCTGTGTTAGAGGTCTTACCGCCTAAGCAACTTATAATAAGGGGTTATCTCTTAATCCTCGATGGCAGCCTGCGCCGCAGCGACGCGGGCGATGGGCACACGGAAGGGGGAGCAGCTTACGTAGTTCATGCCGAGTTTGGCGCAGAACTTCACAGACGAGGGTTCACCGCCATGCTCGCCGCAGATACCTACCTTAAGGTCGGGACGGGTGGAACGGCCTTTCTTCACGCCCATTTCCACGAGCTGGCCTACGCCTTCCTGGTCGAGAACTTCGAAGGGATCGGTCTTGATGATGCCGTGTTCCTTATAGAATTTGAGGAACTTGGGTGCGTCGTCGCGCGAGAAGCCGAATGTCATCTGAGTGAGGTCGTTCGTACCGAACGAGAAGAATTCTGCAACCTCGGCAATCTGGTTGGCTACGAGGGCTGCACGCGGAACCTCAATCATAGTACCTACGAGGTAGGGGAGAGACTGGCCTTTTTCCTCGAATACCTTGGCAGCAGTGGTGTTGATGATATCGGCCTGGTTCTGGATTTCCTTAAGCGAACCTACCAGAGGAATCATGATTTCGGGCTTGACATCGATGCCGCGTGCCTTGACTGCAAGTGCGGCCTCGATGATGGCACGTGTCTGCATTTCGGTAATCTCCGGATAGGTGATGCCAAGACGGCATCCACGGTGACCGAGCATGGGGTTGAATTCCTCAAGCGCGTCAACCTTAGCCTTTACCTCAGCGAGGGTGATACCCATTTCGTCGGCCAGTTCCTTCTGAGTAGCGGTCTGATGAGGCACGAACTCGTGCAGAGGGGGATCGAGCAGACGGATTGTAACGCCGAAGCCGTCCATTGCTTCGAAAATACCCTCGAAGTCGCCACGCTGCATGGGAAGGAGTTTTGCAAGAGCTGCCTTACGGCCTTCAACGTCGGAGGCAAGAATCATTTCACGTACCGACTTGATGCGGTCGCCTTCAAAGAACATGTGCTCTGTGCGGCAGAGACCGATACCCTGGGCACCGAATGCGCGGGCCTGCTTGGCGTCGCGGGGAGAGTCGGCATTGGTGCGGACGAGAGTCTTTGTGTATTTGGCAGCAAGATTCATGATTGCACCGAAATCGCCGTCGAGTTCGGGTTCAACCGAAGGAACCTGACCGTCGTAAACGTCGCCGGTGGAGCCGTTGAGCGAAATCCAGTCGCCTTCCTTATATGTCTTGCCACCCATTTCTACGGTACGGGCTTCGTAGTCGACCTTGATTTCGCCGGCGCCGGATACGCAGCACTTACCCATACCGCGGGCAACAACAGCTGCATGACTGGTCATACCGCCACGCATGGTAAGAATACCCTGTGCAACGGCCATACCGCGGAGGTCCTCAGGAGAGGTCTCGATACGAACAAGGACGACTTTCTTTTTCTTCTCTGCCCAAAGTTCGGCATCGTCGGCGAAGAATACAATCTGACCGGTAGCTGCACCCGGCGAAGCGGGAAGGCCTTTTGCTACAACAAGCGCACGCTTGAGAGCAGCCTTGTCGAATACGGGGTGGAGAAGTTCGTCGAGTTTCTGAGGCTCCATGCGGAGAAGGGCAGTCTTCTCGTCAATTTCGCCGGCACGGAGGAGATCCATGGCTATTTTAACCATAGCAGCGCCGGTGCGCTTGCCGTTACGGGTCTGGAGCATCCAGAGCTTGCCGTCCTGGATAGTGAACTCCATATCCTGCATATCTTTATAATGGTCTTCGAGCTTGTGGGCGATATTGATGAGTTCTGCGGCGCACACAGGCATCGATTCTTCAAGCGAAGGATATTTCGCAGCGCGCTCTTCTTCGCTGATACCCTGAAGAGCAGCCCAGCGGCGCGAGCCCTCTACAGTAATCTGCTGAGGTGTGCGGATACCGGCCACAACATCCTCGCCCTGCGCATTAATCAGGTATTCGCCGTTGAATATATTTTCGCCGGTGGCAGCGTCGCGCGAGAAGGCAACGCCGGTAGCGGAATTATTGCCCATGTTGCCATATACCATGGCCTGGACGTTAACGGCCGTTCCCCATTCTTCGGGAATCTGGTTCATACGGCGGTAAAGGATGGCACGTTCGTTCATCCAGCTGTCAAACACGGCGCAGATACCGCCCCAGAGCTGATCCCATGCGCTTTCCGGGAAATCCTTGCCGGTATGCTCCTTAACGGCGCTCTTGAAGAGCGTAACGAGAGTCTTGAGGTCGTCGACTGTAAGGTCGAGGTCGCTTTTCACACCCTTTTCTTCCTTCACCTTGTCTATAATGGCTTCGAAGGGGTCGATTTCAGTCTTTGATTTCGGTTTCATTCCGAGCACCACGTCGCCGTACATCTGAACGAAACGGCGGTAGCTATCCCAGGCGAAGCGGGGATTTCCGCTTTTCTCGGCGAGAGCATTCACGGTAGCATCGTTCATACCGAGGTTAAGCACGGTATCCATCATACCGGGCATGGAAGCGCGTGCTCCGGAGCGTACGGAAACGAGGAGGGGATTCTGGGGGTCGTCAAACTTTTTGCCGGTAAGAGTCTCTACGTGAGCGATTGCTTTCTCGACATCGGACTTGATATCCTTGACCACTTCGTCGCGACCATACTGGGTATATTCGGTGCAGACATCGGTCGTGATAGTGAATCCGGGAGGAACCGGCATTCCCAACTTGTTCATTTCAGCGAGGTTGGCACCTTTGCCACCGAGGAGGTTACGCATCGAGGCATCGCCTTCGGCCTTACCGTCGCCAAATGTATAGATCTTTTTCATTTGGGTTTTGAAAGTTTTAAGATTAGATTATTTAATATTGTTCATTTTGTCATTGCAATATGCCGGAAAAAGGCTTGCATTCAAAGCTTCGGCAGCAGGCTGACAGGCCCGAACCCGATACCGGAAGGCATGCACACATTCTGGCATTATTTGCAAAGATACGACTTTGCCATGAAATTTGCCGTAAAGAGAATGAAAAAATAGTCAAGACTTCGCTAAAATTCCCATTTGAAGCAAATAATAAGGCAATTTTGTCCTATAATCCTTAAATTTGCACACGTAAAACCGGTGTCGGCTGCTGAGCTTTACCAGTACAATTGGTAGGCTTCCCGGCACCCCCTTTCAAAGTATATCAGGAATACAATGTCACGCAAAAAGAAAGAATTGCCATTACTTGAGAATATAGAAATAACCGGTGTGGCCGCCGAGGGCAATGCTATCGCAAGAGTCAACGATATGGTTTTGTTCATACCCTACGGAGCTCCGGGCGACGTGGCCGACATAAAAATTGACCGCAAGAAACGCTCGTATGCCGAAGGACATATCGAACGACTCACGAAGCCATCCGAACTACGCACGGAACCACAGTGCAAGCATTTCGGCACATGCGGTGGCTGCCGATGGCAGCATCTTCCGTATGAGTATCAGCTCAAAGCCAAACAGCAGCAGGTATTCGACGCTCTGACGCGCATAGCCAAAGTAGCGCTTCCCGAAATATCGCCCATTATCGGTTCAGAACGTATCTGGGAATACCGCAACAAAATGGAATATACATTCTCCAACAAACGGTGGATTACCTGGGAACAGCTCCGAAGCGGCGAGGACGTGGGCGACCGTTCGGGAGCAGGCTTCCATATCCCGGGTGCATTCGACAAAGTGCTTGACATCGAGGAATGCCACCTGCAGGACCATATCGCAGACCGAATCCGGCTGCACCTTAAGAACTACGGCATCGCCAACGGGCTGCCATTCTATGACCTGAGAGCTCAGCAGGGTTTTCTCCGTACGTTGATGATCCGCACGCTGACCACCGGCGAACTGATGGTAGTCGTTGTGTTCGGCGAAGATAATCCCGAAAAAATCCAGGCGACGCTCGACGACCTCCGCCAGGCCTTCCCGGAAATCACATCACTGCTCTACGTAGTCAACACTAAAGTCAATGATACAATCGGCGATCTTGAGGTGCACTGCCATTCCGGACAGCCGTGGGTTGAAGAAGAAATGGAAGGTCTGCGTTTCCGTATCGGGCCGAAATCGTTTTATCAGACCAACTCTCGTCAGGCTTACGAACTCTACAATGTGGCCCGCGACTTCGCAGGTCTAACTGGAAACGAACTGGTCTACGACCTCTACACGGGCACCGGTACCATAGCCAATTTCGTGGCACGCGATGCCGCGAAAGTAATAGGGATAGAATATGTGGAGGATGCCATCCGCGACGCCCGTATCAATTCAGAAGCCAACGGGATACACAACACCGAATTCTTTGCCGGCGATATGAAGGACGTCCTTACGGATGAATTTATCGCTGAACACGGGCGTCCGGAAGTGATGATTGTCGACCCTCCCAGGGCAGGCATGCACGAGGATGTGGTCAACGTGATTCTCAACGCCGCTCCCCGCACCATAGTATATGTGAGTTGCAATCCGGCTACCCAGGCGCGCGATCTGGCGTTGCTCGACTGCCAATACTCCGTCGAAGCCGTGCAGCCCGTCGACATGTTTCCTCATACGCACCATGTGGAGAACGTTGTAAAACTCAAACGACGCGAAACTTCAACGGATTCGATATAAGGCCGGAAATCTCAGAGGTTGGAATTGTAATAGCGGGGATTGCATGTAACTTCCTCGCCGACAAAGTCCGGCAAATCAAACCGGTCGCCGGCATCCCGAAGCTCAATTTCGGCTACAACCAGTCCCTCGCGCGAGCCATGGAATTCGTCCACTTCCCAGAGGCGGTCGTCATAAGGCACAATCCATCGCGTCTTATGAATTATACTACCGCCGCAAAGCGAAAGCATCTCTCTGGCATCGTCAAGCGGAATCTCATACTCCCATTCAGAGCGGACACATCCCGCATTACGGCCCTTGACCGTTATGAATGCCTTGTCGTCGATAACACGCACCCTTACAGTGCTGTCCGGATTGCGGCTCAGATAAGCCTGCCGCACCACATGAGCGGCCACCGCCCGATCGCGATAGCCGTCGGAAGTCACAAGAAACTTTCTTTCGATTTCCTTTGCCATAAATTTTGCTGATAATATTTTCAGCAAAGGTAACAACAAAATAGATAACACTTGCGAATATTCACGGTACATATCAAGATTTTGTGCTCGCTTGTTGCGATAGTATTGTGTCGGCTCCCGCTACAGGCTGCCACACCTCGCGACGGCTACGATGCCGACACCCTGCGCGGACGTACGCTCGGCGAGGTTGTGGTTCACCGCGGAAAACAACGCTACAGCAAGCGCAACAATCCCGCTGTGGATTTCGCTCGACGCATCCGCGAAGCTCGCGATGCAAACGACCCGCGCCGCAAGCCGCTTTACTCGTACTCGAAATACGACCGGATGGAATTCGGACTTCATGACTTTTCTGTCGGCGACACCACTATCGGGAAAAAAGCCGGCAAGTTCGCATTTCTGAAAGAATATGTAGACACAACCGATGCCTCGGGTATACCTCGCCTGCCGCTTTCTATAAAAGAGAAGTATTCCGATGTGGTCTACCGGCGGTCGCCGCATTCGGAGAAGCTGATTGTAAGAGGGATCAGGCAGAACGGTGTCGATGAAATCGCCGACCTGCAGAACGTACAGACAATGGTAGAAGATGTTTTCAGAGAAATTGATCTCTATGACGACAACGTCAATCTGCTGCAGAACCGCTTTGTGAGTCCGCTGTCGGCAATCGCTCCGGATTTCTATAAATTCTACCTTACGGACACCGTGAGTCTCGGCGACATGCGTTGCATAGTGTTGAGTTTCGCCCCACGCAATCCCGCCACCTTCGGATTTCTCGGTCGAATTTATGTGGAAAAGGGTGATACCAGCATGTTTGTCAGAAGGGTCGATATGGGAGTATCACCCACTATCAACCTAAACTTTATCGACCATATCCGAATCATTCAGGAATATGACAAGGCCCCCGACGGAACAAGGCTGAAAAAACTCGATGATTTTAACGCGGTGATAAGCGTAATCAAAGGCACGCAACCGCTGTACGCCCGACGGACAACCAGCTACTCCGGGCATACGTTCAATCCCGCCGGTGAGATGACCTCATATCTCGACCGCCTGGGGGATACGTTCGACGACGAGCAGGCCTACGAACGCGACAGCGTATACTGGATTCGCGTAACGGACCAAAAAGGGGACACTCCGACGGGCAATAAACGCATTGTTCAGATGATGGCACGCTTGCGCCAGGTACCCCTTTATCGCTACGGCGAACGATTCCTGAAACTTATGGTCGTAGGCTACGTACCTACAGGCAATCCTTCGAAATTCGACTTCGGTCCGCTCAACACAACTTTGAGCGGCAACTCTGTGGAGGGGCTTCGCTTGCGTGCGGGTGGTATCACTACAGCCAATCTTTCAAGGCACTTCTTTACAAGAGGATACGTTGCCTACGGCACCCGCGACCAGAGGTGGAAATATCGCGGAGAAGTAGAATACTCCTTCAACCGTAAGCGTTATCACTCGCGAGAATTCCCAATCCACTCCATCCGGCTTGAGCACCAGTATGATATCGACCAGTTGGGGCAGAACTACATGTTTACCAATCCGGACAACATGTTTCTGGCGCTGAAACGCGGATCGAACCATCTGATCACCTACCTGCGACATACCACGGCGACCTATCAGCTTGAATTGGCCAACAATTTTTCTACTACAGTCACAGCTTCGTCCAGGCGCATGGAACCGGGTCCATGGGTTCCGCTGATGACAACCGACGGACAAACACTAAGCCACTATACACAAAATCGCGCCTCCATTACGCTGCGATACGCTCCCGGCGAGAAATTCTACCAGACAAAAAGCGCCCGCATACCTATCAATCTCGACCCATGGGTTTTCGTTCTGACGCATACCTATGGGCCCGACAACAGACTTGGCAACCGGTTCGGCATAAACCGCACTGAAATAAGCATCCAGAAAAGGTTCTGGTTCTCGGCCTTCGGATTTGCCGACGTGATAGTAAAAGGTGCCCGCGAATGGGGCAGAACCGCATACACAAATCTACTGTCGCCTAACGCCAACCTCTCCTATACCATCCAGCCCGAGAGTTTTGCCCTGACCGACCCAATGGAATTTCTCGGAGACACAGGTCTACAATGGGATCTGACATACTGGGCAAACGGAGCCCTCTTCAACTACATCCCGCTTCTGAAAAAGCTGAAACTACGCGAAGTAATTGCCTTCAGAGGATGGTGGAGCCGGCTCTCCGACAAAAACAACCCGATGGTGGAGCTTTCCGATATATCAAGCGGAAAAAGCATCGACAATCCACTATTGCTCTGGCCTGACTACGTTCTCGCAACGCCTATGCACAGCAGGCCATATATGGAGATGAGCGCCGGAATCGACAATCTGTTGAAATGCCTGAGAGTGGATTATGTATGGCGTCTGAATTACCGCGATACACCCGGAGTCAGCCGGTCGGGCCTACGTGTCTCGCTCCATGTCACATTCTGATTGTCCAGGCATCGGAATAAAAAGCAGCGGGCCATCGGACTTCCGACGACCCGCTGAATATATTCACCTGAAATTACGGAAATATCAGCGTGTTGCAATCACCTCAATCTCAACAAGAACATTTTTGGGAAGAGTTTTAACAGCGACAGCCGAGCGGGCCGGGAATGGAGCGGTAAATACAGAAGCATACACCTCGTTCATCGGTCCGAAATCTGCCATGTCGGCCAGGAAGACAGTGGTCTTGACTACATTGGCAACTGTCAGACCGGCCTCTGCAAGAATCGCGCGGACATTTGCGAGCGACTGCGTCGCCTGGGCTGTTATACCCTCGGGGATATTTCCGGTAGCGGGATCCACAGGAATCTGACCTGAAATGAAAACGAATGCGCCGGCATCTATCGCCTGGCTGTAAGGGCCGATTGCACCGGGAGCCTTATCGGTAGAGATTTGAATCTTCATAAAATATAAAAATAATTATGGTTATTTGATGGATGGTGTCGTGCTGACTGACGACGTCGTAGAATCCGCTGCCGCTGCAGCGACAGCCTGCTCCACAGGATAATCTTTAAGATATATTTTATCGGCCATCGCAACGAATTTCCGACGAAGTTCGGTCAGCGCGTCGTTGATAGGCTGGAAACTATCCTTGAAATGAGGTATGAAGTCCTCCGAACCGGCCGACCCGAGGCGATCGGCTATCATACCCACAGAAATAATCGATGGATCGATGGCGGGAGCTATAGCACATTCCTCGTCGCTCTTGGAAGGAGCGATTTTGTAAAGCAGCCCGCAGATTTCAAGTTTGTGGGCGGCGTCGTTAACCAATGTGATCGGCAACTCATAGTAAACGGCAATCTGATGTGGCGTAAGCGGAGAAACCTGCCTGAGATACCGGTCTACGGCGATTGTCATGACGGCAATGGTAAGCCGCCACTTGTAGTTATTGGATATTTTGGCAATTTCGTTGTTGAAACTGAATTCAAAAATGTTCTGCGAGGAAAAACAGACAACGGCTCCAGCCAGAGTAATGGTCCAGACAAGTTGCAGCCAGATAAGCAGCAACGGCAGAAAAGCAAACGACCCATAGATGGCGTTGTAGCGTGTTACGTATATCTGACCGCTTACGAAAAGCCATTGAAGAATGGAGAATGCCGTTCCGGCCATCATACCAGCAAGGAAAGCGTTGCCGAAGCGCACACGGGTATTAGGGATAAGCATATAGCTGCCTGCAAAAAACAGCCATGTCATTACCAGCGAAAGAAGGTCGAAAAGAACCTTAAGCAACGGACTGAAAAAGCCGGCCGGAAGGAGCGATGTCAGCGTCGAAGACATGAAAACCATTATACCGCTGGCACATATCATCAGAATCGGCAGAATTAGAACAATTGCCGTGTAGTCCGTAATCTTGCGCCATAGGCTGCGTCCCTGCTTTATTCCCCATATCAGATTGAACACATCCTCCACATTTGTAATGAGCGAAATGAGGGTCCAGAGCAAAAAGAGAATGCCGACTCCGACAAAAATACCCTCCGACGACTGCGCCAGATAGGAGTCGACGAATGTGAATGCAGTGCTGAGGGCCTGTCGCTGAGCAGGAAAATGTTCAAAAAGCTGCGTCTGCAGCAGATTCTGGAAACCGAACCCACGACCGATGGCAAAAACGAGCGCCAATGCCGGCACAATGGCAAGAAGGGTCTGATACGTAAGCGACCCGGCGCGCAATTGTAACTCGCCATTCAAGAACGATCGAACCGAAAGATTGATTGTCTTTACAAGATTTACTCCGAATGTGTTTCGCGTGTCGGACCACACGCCCCCCGTCGCATAAGTGTAGCATCGGATCACAGAACCAATAATCCGTTTGAAAAACGGCACCTTTTCTGCTGAATTCGGGGTAATAGGGTTAGGCGTGCGTTCCATAGTTCAAAATTATTAAAATAATCGCAACCGGCCAAATCCAAAAGGCCGGTTGCGTTAATCTGGGTTGAAAAATAAATATTACTTCCGGCTTCGGAGCAGATAACTGCGGTGGGGAGCGGCGATACCGGTAAGCCGGTGTTTCTTCACCTTGAATTCCTTTTTATAAACCTCATCGAGATACGTACCGTCGGGGAGCGATGTCGGTACATCGATGTGCGAGGCAACTCCGGAAATATTTACAACGGCGGCGCCTTTCTTTCCACGATTGACTACTGCAACGGTGCCTTCCGGATTAAACTGCAGGTCCTCCTTTTGTCCCTTCATGGCCTGACGGAATTTATTGACAGCAACAACCTCGGGATGGAAAAACTCATCGTTGCCGCGTGCACCAATCACATTGTCGCCCCAGTAGTTGGAACGCGTGGATCCCATCGGGCGACTGAAAAATAGGGGAGTACCGTTCTGACGGGCAGTCAGGAATACCCAACCCGTACGAATCTGATCGTCGGAAAGGCTGGCGCTTTCGTGGGCATTACAATATGTGTCATGGCTTTCAACCCACGTTGTGAGGAATTCCGGAGCAGCCTGATGACGCCAGTCGGCTATATCGAGTCCGTTGAAAGAGCCTTTGGCAAGCGCATCGCGAAGCACATGCCCGTAGGCCGAAGCCGTCTGACCCATATAGTCTGCATACTCGAGTTCCGGTACATTTTTGTCCTGAAGCACCTCGCCATATACAAAAAGCGAATCGAACGGAAGTGCGAGGGATAGCCCTTTGACGGCCTTACGTCCGGTTACGACATCCCAAAAATCGTTTTCTTTCACACCGGACGCCGTATCCACCGGATCGGAATGAACCCCGATGTGTTTTGCAGTATCGTAGCGGAACCCGCGCACACCAAGGCCGAGAAGATCGTTTACAAATTCAAGATAGTATTTCTGGAAATCCGGATTCTCTGTGTTTACATCCGGAAGCGAGCCCATAGCCCAGAGCGTACATTGTTCGCGATTATTGTAATCTTTGATTGGCGTAAGGCCGTTGGAATGGAACATCCTATCGCGACCTCCAACCGCCTTGTAGAAATCGTCGGATACAGCATCTACATCGAACGCCGTATGGTTGGGAAGAACGTCGACAATGACTTTCACATTATATTTCGCTGCGGAATCGAGCATCTGTTTCATTTCCTCGCGAGTGCCGACGATAGCGTTCCCGATTTTCCAGTCGGTAGGCTGATAATAGTAATACCACGAGCCGTCTTTACCTTTGTCATCGAAAATTTTGGTAATTTTCCCCTCGGGATTAAAATGCTGCTGCACAGGCGACGTCTGAAGCATTGTGTAGCCGGCCTCTGCAATTCGCTTCATATTGTCGGCGATGGTGGGGAAATTCCAACTCCAGACATGTAGTATCGACCCTTCATTGGTCGCGTCGGGATTATGTGTAATCCGGTCGGTGGCGTGGATAGCCGATACTCCGGCTACCAAAGCCAAAGATGCTAAAACAATTTTACGCATGGTAGAATTTAAAGGATGAAAATATAAGTAAGGCGCTGTAAAACACATAGAGGAGGCGGATGTATAAACGGCCGTCTCCATTCGATACAAAATTAGCGAATAATATGGTAAAATCAAAGGCATCCGGCATTTCAGTTGTCGGATGCCTTTGAAATGGTATCGGTCTTCCAGACAGAAAAAAGTCTCTTTAACAGGTCTTACTTATTTTCTGTTTCTGGAGCAATCAGTTTGTATCCTTTGCCGTGGATGTTGATTATTTCAATCTGAGGATCATCCTTCAGATGCTTGCGCAGTTTGGTGATATATACATCCATCGAGCGGGCATTGAAATAATTGTCGTCAATCCAGATGGTCTTGAGAGCATAATTGCGCTCAAGGATTTCATTTACGTGGGCGCAAAGCAGACTCAGGAGTTCTGATTCCTTGGTAGTGAGCTTCGTCACCTTATCGTCAATCATAAGTACCTGCTTCTGAGTATCGAAAGTGAAACGCCCGATTTTATACATTGTAACGTCTTTCCCCTTCTTGCCCTTCACACGGCGCAGAATGGCCTCGATGCGGAACACGAGTTCCTCCATCGAGAAAGGTTTGGTGATATAGTCGTCGGCACCGATTTTGAAACCTTCCAGAATATCCTCCTTGATGGTTTTGGCAGTAAGGAAAATGATGGGCACCTCGCTGTTGACCGAGCGGATTTCCTGAGCGAGCTGGAAGCCGTCTTTCTTGGGCATCATGACATCAAGAACGCAGATATCGTATTTCCCTTTCAGGAAAGCCTTGTATCCGGCGTCGCCGTCGGCATAGAGGTCGGCATTGAACCCTTTAGCCTGAAGATACTCGCGGAGGAGCATGCCTAAATTTTCATCATCCTCGCAAAGGAGGATTCGCATACGATCGTCCATAGTGTTTGTTTTTGATTATATTAATATTAATTTAATTTTAGCTAAATTGTTCAGTGAAAAGGCCTGAATTTATACATATTTATAAATCAGACGGCTTACTCACTGTCCTGAGTCCTTTCGGGAGTTTCGTCGTCCGACGATGTTTCGAGTAGCGGAAGGGTGATTACGAAACGTGTGCCACGCCCGAGCTCGCTTTCAGCCTTGATTTCGCCTCCCATAAGCGTAACCATCTTATGCACATAGGCCAGTCCGAGGCCGAAACCCTTCACATCATGCCGGTTGCCGGTCGAAACTCTGTAGAACTTCTCGAATATTTTCTTCAGGTCTTCCTTCCGGATACCGATTCCGTTGTCGGCAATCACGATCTCAAGTCGCTGGTTGGATATATCGCGGGTGCTGACTGACAGTTGAAGGGGCCGATTCTCATTCCGATATTTGAAAGCATTGTCAAGCAGATTGAAAATTACATTTGTAAAATGCATCTCATCAACATTTACAATGGCGTCGACCGCATCGAAATTCGAGTCTATCCGTCCGCCATATTTCTCGACTTTCAGACGGAACGTATTTACGACATTGGAAATTACAAGATTCGCGTCTACATCCTGCATGCGGAGCGTACCCTTTTTCTTATCGAACATCGACATCTGAAGCACTTTCTCCACCTGGAAGCGCAGACGCTTAGTCTCGTCGTTGATTACATTCGAAATATGCTGAAGCGTCTCGGGCGACTTACGGACCGACTGGTCGTTGAGCATCTGAGCGGCGAGAGAAATGGTGGAGATGGGAGTCTTGAATTCATGCGTCATGTTGTTGATGAAATCATTTTTCATCTCCGTGATTTTCTTCTGCCGGAAGGCCACAATGATGGTATAGAGGAATACTATCAGGACCACAAAGGTGAAGATAAACGATGGAATCATAAACTTCACCGAACTGAGAATGTATTTCGTCTTTGAAGGGAAATAGACCTTCAGATAATTCTTCTTTACAGCCGGATCATTGCGAAACAGCGACTGCACGAACATACTGTTTTCAAGCATCGCCGGATTGACATTGGAAAAGCCTCCAGACTGATAGAACACCTTGCCGTTACGGCTTACGACCGCAAATTCAAACGGAATCTCAAGTCCATTGTTTTCAAGCTCGCGCTGCAGGTACTTCCTGACAGCAACCGAATCGGCGCGTTCCTCTATGGGGCGGTCACCCGCCTTGTTCATTATATTGATGATAACATCGTCGATAACACCTTTCTGATAAAGATACTGACCCTTCAGCTCCTCGCGCATGGAATTGAAACTGTTGGCGATGCCGTTGCCGTTCTGAATCTTGTAGATTTTCTCGGCATCACTTTTGAGAGTCACCTCACCGGCCAGTCCGCTGTGGGTTGTAAAAGAATACTTCACACCTCCGAGATGCGGAGCACCACCATATTGCGCATAAATCGACGACGACTCCACCTGAGCTACATCCTCTTCCAGGAAATATTTTGTTTCGTCCTGTTCAAGCAACGACGATACAGCATACAACGACCGGCGAACGCCCTCGGTAAACTGGTCGTCGCGCATCCGAATCATGCTTTTCATATATATAATCTGGATATATAGGAGTCCTACAAGCGTAAGCGCCATAAGGATGGCCAACAGCCAGATAGTGGATTTCTTCATATTTAACTGACTCGAATCAGCCGGTAGCATCCGCCGTGAGGATGGAAATACCTCGACCAATTCATTGATTTAAAGATTCTTTTAAAATATTAACAAATAAGTTCGCCAACAGGTTTATTGTGTCTCCGCATCCTTCCATCTGTTTTAAAAGGGAATCGGAGCCTCATAGTCCCGTTTTAACATTTCAGTGCAAAATTAACATAAAAGTTTTTTGTATGCAAATTTTGAAAATAAAATATTTATAGGGTAAAAATGAGGGCGGTATGCCAGAAATGGATTCTTGACATACCGCCTTCAGGCAAAATAAATGATTATAAGTAACTGGTCGAAATTATTTTAATATTTCCGGGAGGAAAATTTTCAGGAGATTTTTCTCGATGAAGAAGGAGTGTAGATGTCTACACGACTGATGAAGAGAGGAAAAGATGTGGAAATTTTACCGCGGAAATATTGAAAATAATTAGATAAGGAAAGTATAAAATAATTTTGAACAGTTACTTATACTATCCCTTAGAATAACGGTTTTAATTATCGCACCGACTTTCTTCACGCTTGCGGGTCAGAATACACTTTATCTGACGACGGTAGAACCAGCAGGCCAGCAGGAAATATACGCCTGCCTGAATCCAGAGCGCGATGTATTCACTCGAGATGTCGCTCAGCCGAGCGCCGGACGATGTGATACGCACATAGCCGTTCATCCCGAATGTCGACGGAAAAAGATAAGAGAAGTATTTCCAGAATGCCGGCATATCCGACGCTGGCCACGACAATCCGGAAAGAAACAGCATCGGCACTGACAGGAAGACAAGCAGCAGAATTGAGTCCTCACGCCTGTAGATGAACGACGACAGTACCATGGCAAGAAATATACATGCCAGTACAAAAGGCACAAGGAAAACAATGAAAGTGGTATAATGTCCGAGTTGAGGAAGCGTGAAAAGTCGTGTGACAACAGCAAACATATACACTCCAAGTATAATATAAAGCATAAAATAGGGGAGTGCCTTCCCGATTACAATATGAACGGGATTCTTATACCATGGATGAAACGGGATCACACTGCCCATGTGATGTTCCCGTGAATTACCTGTCGACATGCCGATTCCCAGAAGAAGTGTCTGCTGAATAATCAGCATCAGCACGGGGGGTATCAGGAATGCCGCAAAGCCGCTCTGCGGATTATATAGCGGAACATAATCATAATCAATCGGCATCCGGGTAATTTCGGCCTGGCGGTCGGTGATAGAAGGTAGATAATGATTCACTTTGATGTCCTTGTTGACCTCAAGCGAAACATTGGTGGCCGTAAGAAGGAGCGCCTTGTAATAAAGCATACTCGACATATCGCAGTAGAGGCCGATAGGGGCCTGGTTCCCGTTCCAAAGCTCACGTGTAAAATCTGAAGGAATGCGAACGATGCCATACACCTCCTGACGGCGTATCATCTCCTGCGCTGCTGAAAGATTGTCGCAGTAGGCCACGATTTTCAGATCGGGTGAAGCGTCCATTTTTCGCAGAAGCTCACGGCTGAGTTCACTGTGACTTTCATCGACAACGGCCACAGGCACCTCTCTTACCACCTCATTGGTATATACGTAAGAGTATAGCAGCGGATAGGCCAGGGGAACAAACAGAATGAATATCATGATGCCCTTGTCGCGAAATATGTTGCCGATTTCCCGATACCAGATCTGGAATATGTTTAATATCGACTTCATCTTGTCATTCTTTGTATTTGTATTTCAGGAAAGCTGTTCTATAACGCGGAAGAACGGCAATCGGGAGCACAAGAAAGCACAGCAGAGCGGCCACCGAAGGCCAGACGTAGAGAATCGAATACCCGTTCAAAGCCTGATTGACATAAATGAGGTAATAATGACGCAACGGGAATAACCAGGAAAGTTTCTGCAGGAAGCCTGACATTGCGGTGACCGGATATGTAAATCCTGCAACGGAGAAAGACAGTATTCCCCATAAAGAGCACAGACACATAGCCGTTCGCATCTGGCCGAGAAATACTCCGAAGAAAAAAACTCCGAATGCCTGCGAGGCAACCACTGTGGCAAATCCGAGCAGCATCATATGCCATATCGGCACATTACACGGATACCCCATGATTTTATAGAAGTATACATCATAGAAAATGAATACCAGAGTAAACCATAGAGTCTGAGGAAGCAGTTTCCCTACGAGCGCCACAGTCGACGAATTGCCTGCAACAGAATATAGCTCACGCTGGCGCCCCGATTTCCACTCCACCCCGACCGTATAGGAGGTGGATAACATTATCAGGAGAATCAGAATCCCCGGAACAATAATATTATTCAGATACACGGAATAGTCAAGCGTAGGATTGTTCAACGGATGCGTCTCTATCGTGATAGGCTGGATTATGCCCATGGCTTTTTTCTCGGTGGCGCCACGGGCATATAGCGTCTCGCGGGTCAAGGCCAGCCCGGCAAGTTCGGAGGCAGTCCTGAAATCCTTCATTAGCAAAGAGCCCGGCACAAAATAGGACTCGTTGGTGTAGAAGGAAATCGTCGGCTGACGATTGGCAAGCGCCTCCGCAGTTGTCCCTGCAGGTATAAAGAAGAAGGCATATATCTCACCTCGCTGCATAGCTTCCTTCGCTTCAGAAAAAGAGCTATATGATTTAGTGAAATTCGCATTCTCCATCGCATCGACAGTGCGCACGATGGTCCGTGAAATATTGGTATTGTCCATGTCTACAATACCTGCGGGAAGATCAGACGGCAGCCCGCGGTCCATGAGCGTGACAAAAAACACCGCACATACCAATGGCGCCACCACCATACAGAACAGGAACAGCGGACGGTGTGAGAATCCTCGGATTTCACGAATAGAAATGTCTCTGATACGATTTAGAAAATCCATGTAAACTATCTGACTAAAATTGCCGACATACCGCTGCGTAAACCATCGAAACCGGATGATTCCAGAGGACAGGCCTTCACCTCAAATGTCTTGAGATCGAATTTGTCAAGTGCCTTGGTTGCCTTCCATGTGGCGAAACTCCCGACATCCTTGATGCGCGAAATTTTCACCTTTACATTGCGGTCGAATGCCGGAAGATATACCTCTGCCTCGGTGCCTACAGTAAGTCCAGGCAGGAAATCTTCGCGAACATTGAACGTAAACCATATTTCACCGGTTTTAGAAACATTCATTATCGGGGCCCCGCTACCGACAAGTTCGCCCGGCTCCGGAAAAATCTCCGTCACGACACCATCGGCAGATGCGAGCAGAACTGTTTCATCAATATAAGATGAAACTTCGCTTACGGCGCTTTCTGCCCTCGATACCTGAGCGCGTGCGGCACTCAGGTCCTCCTGTCGGGTTCCATTGACTGCCATTTCATATTGAGACTTTGCGGCATTTTCCGAAGCCACCATAGCTTTATAGTTGGCAAAAGCCTCATCGCGCTTTTGTTCGGCCATTACGCCCTGTTTACACAGCCGCTCAACTCGATTATAGGTTTTCTCGGCAACCTCACGTCCGGCCACAGCCTTCTGCCATACTTCATACGCCGACTGAATCTGCTCGCTGCGCGCTCCGGCCACAGCCTTTTGTTCCAAGGCTCTTGCCGCATTGCGCGCCGCTTCGGCCTGCGCGAGCCGTGCGTTCATGTCGGGTGCCTCAAGTACCACAAGAGTATCTCCCTTGCTGACCATATCGCCTTCCTCAACCCTAATTTCAAGTATCCTTGCGGGCACCTTGCTTGAAACTCGGTAATCGGAGGTCTCCGCCTCTCCCTGGATGATTTCCTCCGGTTCAGGGATTGAGAGGCCTATGATTATGACTGTGGCTATCACGGCTACGATAATCGCCGTGCATACAATGATGGCATTGATATTCTTCGATTTCTTTTTCATTGCTGTAAATAATGATTACTTGATTACACCTAATGCACGCTTGAGATAAATGTCGGCAAGACGGAGTTCAATTTCAGCATTGATATTTCCCGTCTTCGCCGAGAGCCACGCTGTCTGCGCCTCGATAACATTGCTTACCGGAATAACGCCTTCCTTCAATCCCAGCGTGGCATAGCGGAGATTCTCGTCGGCCTCACGCTGGCTGCTCAGAGTGGTCAGATATTTTTCCTGAGCCTCTTTCAGTTTTAGCTTGCTCTGATTCACCTGAAGCTCAATCTTCTCCTTGAGTTCATCATAGCGGAAACTTGCGGAAATAGCCTCGGCCTTGGCCGATTTGACCTTAAATGCTCTGTCGCCCCATGTAAGAATCGGGATATTGAGAGCGACACCTATATTCCAGGTTCCTTTGAATTTCTTTTCAAAACTATTGAAGACCGACGGGTTGCTTGCGGCATAGCCGCCGGTCAGGGCTACAGACGGCAGGAACTCCGAACGCGCAATCTTAATTTTTTCCTCGGAGATTCGAACCGAATTCCCGACGGCCGACAATTCCGGCCGTTGAAGCCATAAATTAGTGTCGTCCGGAGCGGCAGGCATGTAACTGCCCGCTGAATAGGTCGCTGCATCAGCCGGAACAACATCATCGTCAAGCGGCAGCCCGCAGAGCTGACACAAACGCATACGCAGAAGTTCAAGGCCGTTGTCAACCTGAATAATGGTTACTTTCGCCTCATTCACCTTGACTTTCACACTCAGACAGTCGGCTTCAGTGGCGAATCCTTCCGCCTTGAGTTTTTCTACGTCGGAATCAAGCGTCCGTACAAGATTTAGATAACTTTCAGCAAGATGCTTTTTTGAAGTCAATGCTACGATATTCCAATAAGTTTCATCGACATCAACAATCAGATCCTGTAGACACAAATCTAATTTGTGGTCGGCGATTTGCTCTACATATCCGGCTATTTTATTATAAGCCCTGATTTTTCCACCCATATATATAGGCTGTGTGAGCATAACCGCCGCTCCATACATGTTTCGCGTATCCGTACGGAGAGCATCGACAAGCCTCTGGCCGACCGAGTTAAGCGCCGGAAGCGAGAGAGCCGACCCGATATGGGACAAACCGGACTTCTGCTCGTCGCTAAGAAGTGAAAGTTCCCGGTCTGTATGCATGTATATTCCGGAGGCGCTGACTTTTGGCAAATACGCCGTAAAAGCTGATTTTCTACCGTAATGGGCCGCCCGACGCTCCATCTCCGCCGCACGCAATTCCTTGTTGTTTGCAAGCGCGAGTGTCCGGCAACTATCGAGCGAAAGCGATGTCGATGCGGCATCTGCCGATATGACCACCGACATTATTAAAGGCAAAAGAAGATTTTTTCTGTAATGCATATTTCATTGTCCTGTTTTCGATGCAAAGTTCGTGACAATAGGATACTCGGGAAAGGCGCATTCATCGTTTGTATTGGAGCAAACATCGTTTAATATCGAATAATGGCATAAGATTCCACGATTTATTGTTATATTTGTATTGTAAATTCTTCAACAATGGCAACTGAACCTACCGATATTTCAATCGAACGAGTCCTCAAACAGGATATTCCGGATATTGTGAGCTATTGCAATCACATTCTCCTCGTCGACAACCTGAGCGATATGCGTCTGTTCTCGCACCCCGCAAGATTGAGGGCGACAACAGTGCTGGTATGCACGCAGGGCATAATAGAATGCAGCATAAATCTCAAAAACTACACCGTAGCGGAAAATCACCTGCTGGTGAATTTTTCCGGCGACATAATTCAGATACACCGAACCGAAAATGTGCGCGGATATGCAATCATTCTATCGGAAGAATACCTGCGCGAAGTGCAGCTTGACTTCCGGATGAGGGCACAAAGTTACATGAACATACGTGGCAACGGGCCTGTCGCTGTTCCACGCGATGAACTTACGTCATTAAAACCATATTACCGACTGTTCAAAAAAAATATGGAAGAAGGTAATGCCGATGTAATCCGGGGACTGGCTCAGGCTCTGTCGTACACAATCATATCACTTTTGAACCGTTATAACAAACCCGTTCAGCCAGACGGCCGCTACGAGACATCGCGCAAAGAACAATTGTTTGAAAAATTCATGTCGCTGCTTGATACCTATCATGGCCAGGAACGTGCGATTCAGTTTTATGCCGATAAAATGTGTCTCACCCCCAAATATCTGTCGGGCATGATCAAAGCTTATAGCGGGAAGGGGCCATTGGAGTGGATTAATGAGTTTGTGATTCTGGAAGCAAAAATGATGCTCCGGTATACCGACCTGTCGGTACAGGAGATAGCCTACCGGTTGAACTTCCCGACTCAATCTGCTTTCGGAAAATACTTCAAGCAACAGATTGGTGCGAGTCCGAAGCATTTCCGCAATAATAATTGATTCAATAATTGATTCGGCACATCTTGAGGAATAAAAAGTTGCCGGAAGTGTCTTTACCGACACTTCCGGCAACGGGAAGATATATAATGTTTCAGCTCTGTTGTAGCATCTATCGACCGGTTAAACGGTCAGATTTTGTTTGTAGAGAATTAGGAATGGATTCTAATGAATCCTGACTTCGTAACTCAGGACCGGGAATCACCACTTAGTAGTTCCACTGGCAGGCAATCATGCTGAGCGAGTTGCAACCAACGGTGCGGAGGTCGGTGATCATGTTGTAACGGCAGTTGATGTAGGTAAGAGCCTGGTCGAACTGAACGTCGAGCATGGTGAGCTGGTTGTTGTTGCAAAGCAGACGCTGCAGGAAAGTCTGGTTGGAGAGGGTAAGCTGGGTAAGGTCATTGTAGGAGCAGTCGACGAAGATCAGCTGCGGGCAATCGGTCACACTCAGCGTGGTGAGATTGTTATAAGAGCAAACTAGGTCGAGGAGCACGGGGCACTGACGCATTGCAAGCGACTGCATGTTGTTGTCGGAGCAGATGAATGTGCTCAGTGCGGGGAGATTGCTTACAATCAGCGAGGAAATTTCGTTGTCGTCGATATTCAGGTTCTGAAGGTTCTCGACACCAACAAGGGTAAGACCGGTAAGCTTGTTGTAGCCGCAGTAGAGATTTTTAAGATTCGTGCAGTTTTCAACCTTAAGCATTTCCAGATGATTGCCCTGGCAGTTAAGAGTCTTTAAAGTTGACGAATTGGCGACATCAAGACCCACGAGATAATTGTTGGAAATATTAACGGTCTCGATCAGTGGAGTCTGGGCCATATTGATTTCCGGCAGACGATTCTTATAGATATTAAGGGTCTGGAGACCGGAGCAACCGTTGAGATTGACTTCAGCGATTCTGTTGCGCTGGGCGTCAACGCGGGCAAGATTGGCACAGCCGTCCAGATTAAGGGCTGTGAGTGCATTGCGGGAAACATTCAGCTTCGTGAGCTGGGAGAAGCCGGCCAGATTCAGTGTACCGGCCAGATGCTTGTCGGCCCACTCGATAGCGGTGATGTGGCCGTTTTCAACAGTAACGCCTTCCCAAGTAGCGGGAGCCTTGACATCGGTGATTTTCAGAGCGGCAGCATTGGTTGCGTGTTTTTCAGCGGGCTGAGCCAGGAAAGCCTGAAGCTCTTTAAGCTCGTTTTTGTCGATTTTCTGTGCGAAAGCGCTCATGCATCCTACCATGAGAGCCATCAGTAATAGAGCCTTTTTCATATTATAAATAGTTGTTAGAGTTAGAATGTTTCAAGACAGGATGGCAGACGTCATAAGATACATTCTGCCGATGTTTACTCTATTAACATTTATAATAAAAGAAAGGTTGAGCGCCACTGAAAATAAATCAGAGCAACGTGCCCAGCCGGCGGTAGAGCGCCTACCGGGCAAACCGAGCGGTCAGTTCATCGAGTTCCTGCGAAGCGAGTTCCCAAAGGCTGAGTGCGTTCTCCATTTCGCGTGTGCGCTGCTGATGAAGCGAGTATATATCGTTGTCGCCCAAATCGCCCGAAGCAATCCGAGCCTCAATATCGGCAATCTCCTTCTCAAGATTTCCCACAGCGGCTTCTGCATCCTCAACCTTCTTCCGCGCTTTGCGGAGCATTTTCTCACGCTCTTTCTGCTCGGCATAGCTCAGCCTACGCGGAGCAGGACCGTAGGCCTGAGACTCCGGTCTCGCAGCGGGTGCAGCTTCAACCTTACGCTCCGGCTCTGCCTGAACGCCACCACCGGGCGATTTACTCAACTCAAGTTCCTGAAGCGACGTCAGTTTTTTCTTCTCCAGAAAATCATAGATGCCGCCGAGGCATTCCTTCACCCGGCCACCCCCAAATTCATAGACCTTCTCCACAAGACCATCGAGAAACTCTCGGTCATGGCTCACGACAATCACGGTGCCGTCGAAATCTTTGATGGCCTGTTTGAGAACATCCTTGCTGCGCATATCGAGATGGTTGGTTGGCTCGTCGAGAATCAGAAGATTCACCGGCTGAAGAAGCAGACGAATCATTGCCAGACGAGTCTTTTCTCCACCGGAAAGTACCTTCACCTTTTTATCCGAGGCTTCGCCTCCGAACATGAAGGCACCGAGTATATCGCGAATCTTAGTGCGTATATCCCCGGTCGCAACCCGGTCGATGGTATCGAACACGCTTATCGACTCGTCAAGAAGCTGAGCCTGATTCTGGGCAAAATATCCGATCTGAACGTTATGGCCGATTTTCAGACTTCCGGTGAAAGGGATTTCGCCCATGATACACTTTACGAGCGTCGACTTGCCTTCGCCGTTCTTGCCGACAAAAGCGACTTTTTCGCCGCGAGAGATTGTGAACGTAGCATGGTCGAATACCTGATGATCGCCATAAGCTTTGCCCACATTATCGGCAATCACGGGATAGTCGCCCGAACGCGGAGCCGGAGGGAAGCGGAGTGAAAGACGAGAATTGTCGACCTCGTCGATCTCGATACGCTCGATTTTCGCAAGAGCTTTCATACGGCTCTGAACCTGCACCGCCTTAGTGGCCTTATAACGGAATCGCTCGATAAAAGCCTCGGTATCGGCAATCTCTTTCTGCTGATTCAGGTATGCACGCGTCTGCTGCTCGATACGCTCCTTGCGAAGCTCGACAAACTTGGAGTAATTTACGGCATAATCGTAAATACGGCCGCAGGAAATCTCGATGGTGCGCGTAGTGACATTGTCGATGAACGCACGGTCGTGACTGACCAGTACCACCGCTTTGGCTTTCAATCGCAGGAACTGTTCGAGCCACTGGATGGACTCAATGTCAAGATGGTTGGTCGGTTCGTCGAGAAGGAGTACATCGGGGTGCTGGAGAAGAAGTTTCGCAAGTTCGATACGCATGCGCCATCCACCGGAGAATTCGGCTGTGGCGCGGTCAAAGTCATCGCGTACAAAGCCGAGACCGATAAGCGTGCGCTCCATCTCAGCCTCGTGATTTTCGGAATGCTCGATTGTCAGACGGTCGGTAATGGTCGTAGACTGCTCAATAAGCCGGGCATATTCCTCAGACTCGTAGTCTGTACGTTCTGCCAGCTGACGGTTTATCTCGTCGAGATGGCGCTGCATCGTGTCGATATGTGAGAAAGCCTTACGCACCTCTTCAAGCAACGTAGTTTCGTCGGCAAGCTTCATCTGCTGTGGAAGATAGCCGATGGTTGTCTCGGCAGGGACGGCGACCTGCCCCGACGTAGGACGTTGCAGTCCGGCAATGATTTTTAGCATTGTCGATTTTCCGGCGCCATTCTTGCCCACAAGGGCAATCCTGTCGCGCGGATTAATCACATAATTTATATTGTTGAAGAGAGGCACGGCGCTGAATTCCACCGTGAGGTTCTGAACAGCAATCACAGCGATAATGAAATTGGGTTTTAAAAGACTAAACGCGCCGGCGGTGAGGTCAGCGCACGTGATGCACCACAATGCGGTGCGATTCTGTGATGACGATGTCAACCCCGACATCGTGGGGTTCAGTCGGGAAATCGAAATCACACAACTGGAAATCGTAGGCGACACCAATCTTGGTGGCCCGGCTGTTGGCCAGCAGCCGGTCGTAATAACCCTTTCCACGACCGATGCGGTTGCCGCGCCGGTCGTAGGCCACAGCAGGAACGACAACCAGTTCGATATCGTCGATATCGGCAGTCTCGTCGCCTGTAGGTTCTTCAATATGGAAAGCTCCCATAGCGAGGCGCGAGCGGTCGTAAGGAAGAATTTCGAGATTCACTCCATTTACTCTCGGAAGGAAGAAATGCTTCTTCCCGGCCCATTTCTCAAGGAACCGATGAGTCGACAACTCGTCGGGGAGAGAATGGTACATCAGCACATTTTCGGCAAGCATGAATGCCGCCGACTGCTCAAGCAGACTGAACACTCGGGAGGCGGCAGCTTCCTTTTCCTGTTCGGAGAGAAGCGACTTGCGGGTTTTGATCCGGGAGCGGATGTCGTTTTTATCGGTCATGATTTGGAATCAACTTTAGCTTTACTTTTTGCGGAAGCTCCCGGCCGCCCCTGCGGTACAGCCGGTTCCGGCTTGATAGGGAAGGCGGCCGTCCCGTTAAGCAGTTCAGACACGGCGCGGAGCACATTGCTGTCCATGCGGTTGACTATCTCGAAATAGGCATTGTAGCCGAGAGCATCGCGCGCAATCAGAGCTTTCAGTTGATTAACAATCAAATCGTGGGAAATGTTGATGTAATACCACCGGGCCTGAACACCATTTCGAGCCGCGAAATTCACGAACTGACGAAGCAGAACATCGTCGGAAGGCAAGCTCTTAATAAGCTCTTCTGCAGAAGCTTTACTCTTCAGAGCCTCGCGGTTGGAGTCTACATAGTCGAAGGCGAACTTCTGAAGAAGTCCGGCATTAGCTACATTAATATAATAAGACGTTATGCCCGAAGTGTCGTTCGGCACGAAAATATCCGGCATAATGCCCCCGCCTCCATATACTTTCCGTCCGTTGAGAGTTGTGAACTGCAGCGATTCATCAAACTTGATGGAATCAAGACTGAACATCTCTCCGCGGTTGTAGCGGTCGATAATATCATGGCCGTAGAGGGCACTATTGGAGTAATCCTTCTGAATGCAGCGCCCCGAGGGCGTATAATAACGGCCAATGGTAAGACGTACGGCGGAACTGTCGGGAAGCACCGACTGGCGCTGTATGAGCCCCTTGCCGAACGAACGGCGTCCGACAATCAGAGCGCGGTCGTTGTCCTGAAGCGCACCTGCGAAAATCTCCGACGAAGAAGCGGAGAACTCATCGAGTAGTACAACAAGCTGAGCATCCTTGAAATTGCCGTTCCCATCCGCATGTACTTCCTGGCTTGAGTAGAGATCACGTCCACGGGTGGTGACAATCGGCTGACCTTTCTCAAGAAACTCGTTCACCATAAGGAACGCTATCTCCATGAAGCCACCGGTATTGCCACGCAAATCGATCACGAAATCCTGAGCCTCCTGTGAGCGCAGGTCGGTAAGTGCCTTCCAGAACTCATCGTAGGTTGTACGCCCGAACTTGTTCACCTTAATATATCCGATTCCCGGACTGACGATATAAGAGGCGTCGACCGTATTAACCGGAATGTCGCCTCTGGTGACGTCGAAAGAAAGCAGTTTCTTTGAATTGCTCCGTTTTACAGTGAGCTGTACACGGGTATCCCGCGGTCCACGCAACTTCTTTATGACATCCTCATTTGTTATACCGACTCCGGCCACGTCCTCACCGTCGACTTTCACGATGCGGTCGCCGGGGAGAAGTCCGACCTTTTCCGACGGGCCACCTGACGTAACTTCGATAACCGAAATAGTATCGTTGTTGATCATGAACTGGATGCCGACTCCGCAAAACGAGCCGTCGAGGTCGTCGTTGACGGCCTGCAGTTCGGAAGCAGGGATATACGCCGAGTGTGGATCGAGATTTGCCAGCATTGACGGAAGTGTCTTTTCCAGTACGCTGTCAAGATCTACCTCGTCGACATAGTCCTTACGGATAAGATTCAGAATGGTCTGAAATTTTTTTTGTGTCGGGGTAGGACCGCTCTGACGGTTCACAATATCACCGGCCAGGAAACCGACGATAAAAGCAATAGCCACAATCAGCGGAATCCAGACCGAAGCACGCTTAAGATTGTTCATTTTACAATTGTATCGTTCAAATCCGGCATATGCACACATTCCACACCGGCCCGCTCGAGCAAATCGATTCCGTCGGTGATACGGTATAGCTCGTGATATACCACTCTTCTAATACCGGCCTGAATAATAAGTTTAGAGCATTCCATACACGGGGAGGCCGTTATATACAGCGTGGCGCCATCGCTCGAATTATTGCTGCGGGCCACTTTAGTTATTGCGTTGGCCTCGGCATGAAGCACATAAGGCTTGGTAAAGCCGGATTCATCCTCACACACATTTTCAAATCCCGAGGGAGTTCCATTGAACCCATCGGAGATTATCATGTCGTGTTTGACGATGATAGCACCAACCTTTCTACGCTGACAATAGGAATTCTCAGCCCAGATGGCCGCCATGCGGAGATATCTGCTGTCGAGAGCCCGCTGCTTTGCTTTGTCCTGCATAAAATTATCTGACAGATAAATAAAGGCATCCGGAATCTTAGTCCGTCGAGCCGCTTATCGTGCAAAGTTACGTAGTTTTTTTATCCCCACAATCAACCGGCGTCAAAAATAATGTCCTCACACGATTTTTCCTCAAAAATTTCATATGATACACCCGATGATTGCGATAAGAATGCCAAGGAAAATCAAACCGAAACCGACCGCTTTTATCCGGACCCATTTGGTCTTGAGAGCCTCGGTTTGTATAGGATTATTCTTTGACTTGAAAAAAGCATAGGAATATTTCATTGCGTAGGCCATTGTAAACAAATCGCCCAAAATATTTATTCCGATTCCTACATAAATTAAAACATCCTGCATGTACTTACAACGCGACTCCGCAGCAAGATGTTTAGTCAACGGAATGCGCTATGCGAGCAACGATTCAATTGAGCCGGTAAGACTTGCAAGAGAGGGAGCGACGACGTCGCAGTATGGACGGATTGCATCAGCCGGATTGGTAGTTGCCAGACCAACGACTTTGCACCCTGCCGAGCGTCCGGACTGAAGCCCCTGGAAAGAATCCTCGAAAACAAGACAGTCGGCCGGACGTACGCCGACCTTACGGGCTCCGACAAGATATGGCTCGGGGTCGGGCTTGGAATTGCTGACATCCTCGGCGGAAACAACAGCATCGAAATGAGGAAGAAAGTCAGGATGCTGACGTGAGAGAAAGTGCATCTTCTTCTCGTCGCTGCTGGTTACAATAACAGTCTTGAGGCCACGAGCACGCAGTGCGTCTACAAATTCCAGAGCCCCCGGAAAAACAGGGTAGACAACCTCATTTTCAAACTCATGAAGCAACCGGTCAACATCCTTTCTGACTTCAGGGTCAGAGAAATGAGTCTCCAGAATATCCTTGAGGGTCGTACCTTTTATATCATAAGCAAAAGTTGGCGAGGGGAGATGGTGAATCTCGCCCACACGCTGCCAGAACTGGGTATATAATGTCTCGGAGTCAATAAGGACTCCGTCGAGGTCGAAAAGAGCGGCTTTCTTCATATAATTGAAAGTAGATCAGTAACCGGATTTAAACCGGATGAATCCGATGTTGCAAATGCTAAGTATAACGCCGGGACGGCCAAATGAATTGCAAAGATACAACTTTTAACACTAACGAATCGCCAAAAGTGGCTAAATTTGCATTATAATAAATGACGGCAAACCGTTTGGCAGACGTTTCAACACAGCAGATATGTCGAAATCATATAATTCCACGCAAACCGCCTCGGTCAACGCTCCGCGGCAGTCGGATCCCACAACACTCGGCACGCTGCCGATTGGCAAGCTCCTTGTGCAGTATTCCATTCCTGCCATCATCGCGAGTGTCGCCGTCAGCGTCTACAACATCGTCGACAGTATATTCATCGGAAGGGGAGTGGGCCCCATGGCAATCGCCGGACTTGCCATTACACTGCCGCTGATGAATCTTGTGATGGCTTTCTGCACGCTTATTGCCGCCGGCGGCGCTACAATCTCCTCCATTTTTCTCGGGCAAAAGAATGTGGGAAGAGCTACGGATGTCGTCAACAACGTGATGACGTTCTGCCTGATCCATTCGATTGTGTTCGGCGGAGTGACCTTATATTTTCTTGACCCGATACTTCGCTTTTTCGGTGCGACGCCCGAAACAATTATCTATGCAAAGGAATTCATGGAGGTAATCCTCTATGCCACTCCCGTATCCTATGTGTTTATCGGATTGAACAACCTGATGCGCGCCACAGGCTATCCACGCAAAGCCATGATTTCCGCCCTGCTGTCGGTAGTGGTCAACGTAGTGCTCGCGCCGATATTCATCTATACCTTCCACTGGGGAATCGCCGGAGCGGCGTGGGCCACCAACTGCGGACAATTCGTGGCGTTCATATGGGTGTTGAGCCATTTCCTCTCCAAAAAGAGCTATGTACACTTCAACCCGCATTGCAGTTGGCTGAACGTCACTATTCTCAAAAAAATATACGCAATCGGTCTGTCGCCGTTTCTGATGAACGTCTGCGCCTGCATTGTGGTGATGTTCCTCAACAAGGCGCTTCTCGACTATGGAGGCGCCGACGGCAACCTCGCCATCGGAGCCTTCGGAATCATGAACAGGACGACGATGTTTTTTGTGATGGTAGTGTTCGGAGTGACACAGGGCATGCAGCCTATTCTTGGTTTCAATTTCGGAGCCGGGCAATGGGAACGCGTCAAGCAGACCTTATATAAAGGCATATGGATTGGTGTCGCCATTACAACAATCGGGTGCGCACTGACGGAGGGCATTCCAGACTATTTAAGCCACTTGTTCACAGTAGATGAATCGCTTATTAAAATAGCCCGCGAAGGTTTCCGGATATACTTTATCTGCTACCCGGTGGTCGGCGCACAGATTGTGATTCAGAATTTCTTTCAGTCAATCGGCAAGCCGCAACTTTCCATATTCCTGTCGCTTACACGCCAGCTACTGTTTCTGTTACCGTTTCTGTTCATTCTGCCGAGACACTTCGGAATTCCGGGCGTATGGGCCTCAATGGCCGCAAGCGATATGCTGGCATTCATCGTGGCGTTTATCACCATGATGATAATGATGCGGCGGCTCGGACGACGATACTCTACCCCGACAAGATAGCTTACCCAACCAGATATATGCAACAGACACTCGAATTAAGACTCACGCCGGAAGTCGCCTACGTACCACTGCGGCTGACAGCTGCCGTCTCGACACGCCTCGGCATAGATGTAAACCGCATTACCGAAGTACGCATTCGCCGACGGTCGATTGACGCGCGACAGCGTAATGTAATGGTAAACCTCTCGGTTGACGTTTTTATTGATGAAGCGCCTCCGGCTCCAGAGGCGGAACTTCCTGCGCTCCCCTCGACGGGAAGTGTTGCAGACGCAAAGCCGATAGTGATCGTCGGAGCCGGGCCTGCCGGGCTGTTTGCCGCATTGAAGGCAATCGGACTCGGACTACGGCCGATTGTTCTCGAACGAGGTAAGAGCGTAGAGGAGCGCAGCAAGGATATGGCGCGCATCGCCCGTGAGAACATCGTGGACCCCGAATCGAATTATTGCTTCGGCGAGGGGGGTGCCGGCGCATATTCCGATGGAAAGCTATATACCAGGAGTAAAAAACGAGGCTCGGTGGAAGAAGTCCTCCGGCTTTTTGTAGCTCACGGCGCATCTCCTGACATTCTCGTCGACGCGCATCCCCATATCGGCACCGACCGTCTGCCGCAGGTAATCCGTGCAATCCGCGAAAGCATAATCCGCGCCGGAGGCGAAGTACATTTTTCCACACGCGTAGACCACCTTCGGATTGCCACGGATGAAGTCGGTGCAAAACGTGTAACCGGGGTGGAAACGGCCGATGGAACCTCCTATGAAGGGCCCGTAATACTGGCCACGGGGCATTCAGCCCGCGATGTATACCGCCGCCTCCTTGCCGACGGAATCGCTATCGAGCCCAAAGGAATTGCTGTTGGTGTACGCCTCGAACATCCTCAGAACCTGATTGACCGAATACAATACCATAATCCGGGAGGACGCGGGAAATATCTCCCCGCCGCAGAATATTCCATGCTGACGAGAGTAGACGGCCGTGCCGTCTATAGTTTCTGCATGTGTCCCGGCGGGTTCATCATACCCGCGGCAACAGGGCCGGAACAGCTCGTGGTAAATGGTATGTCGCCCGCTTCACGCGGTACCAAGTGGGCCAACTCCGGGATGGTGGTCGAAGTATTGCCGGAGGACTTGGAGGAATATGCCGAATATGGGCCGTTGCGCGTAATGGCATTTCAGGAAGCCATAGAAAAAAGCTTTTTCGATGAGGCCAAAGGGAGTCAGAACGCACCTGCCCAACGGATGCACGACTTCGTGAACTCCAAAAGCTCCCAGTCGCTTCCTTCTACATCCTACGCGCCGGGCATACATCCGGCTCGCATCGACAAGCTGCTGCCCTCATTCATAGCCCGACGCCTTCAGAAAGGGTTCGCCGAATTCGGTCGGAAGTCGCGCGGATTCCTGACCAACGATGCGGTGCTTATCGGCGCGGAAACTCGAACCTCTTCACCGGTAAGAATTCCGCGCATGGAGGATTCTCTGCAACATATCGAAGTCTCCGGTCTGTTTCCATGCGGCGAAGGAGCGGGATATGCGGGCGGAATCGTATCGGCAGCAATCGACGGCATGAGATGCGCCGCAGCGGCCGCCGACTATCTCAAAGAAAACGAAACTGAATAAAAACTATTGGGCTGGAGGTTTGTTAATAAGTATAGAATAAATTAAAAAGAGGGATGCCGGATGAAGTAAAGCAACTATTCCGGATTCCATGAATACTTGAAAATCTCAACAGTATGAATTTCAACAGTTTCACCATCAAATCGCAAGAGGCTATCCAGAAAGCGCTGGAATACACCCGCTCTGCAGGCCAACAGCAGATTGAACCAGTACACCTGCTGAAGGCCGTAATAACGGAAGGCGAGTCGCTTGTGAAATTCATCTTTCAGAAAATAGGCGCCAATCCCGCGCTCATCGGCCAGCAGATCGACCGCGAAATCGGAATGCTTCCGAAAGTGAGTGGAGGCGAGCCATATCTGAGCCGCACCAGCAACGACGTGCTCCAGCGTTCGCTCGACATCGCCAAGAAGCAGGGCGACGAATACGTGACCCTTGAGGCCATTCTGATGGCACTTTTTCAAGTCAACTCGTCGGCATCGACAATTTTAAAAGATGCCGGGCTGAGCGAGAAAGAACTTCAGGCTGCCGTAGATGAACTCCGCAAGGGAAAGAAAGCGACTGACCAGAGCGCAGAGGACACCTACAACGCCCTAAGCAAATATGCCATTAACCTCAACGAACGCGCACGAGCCGGAAAACTCGACCCGGTAATCGGCCGCGACGACGAAATACGCCGCGTGCTTCAGATTCTGAGCCGCCGAACCAAGAACAACCCGATGCTGATAGGCGAGCCAGGCACCGGCAAAACCGCCATCGCCGAGGGACTGGCCCAGCGCATCGTGCGCGGCGACGTTCCCGAAAATCTGCGGTCGAAGCAGATATTCTCGCTCGATATGGGCGCCCTCGTGGCCGGCGCGAAATATAAAGGTGAATTCGAGGAACGCCTGAAAGCCATCGTGAACGAAGTTACCCAAAGCGACGGCGAAATAATCCTCTTCATCGACGAGATCCACACTCTTGTGGGTGCCGGAAAAGGGGAGGGGGCGATGGATGCCGCCAACATCCTGAAACCGGCCCTTGCGCGAGGCGAGCTCCGCAGCATCGGTGCCACCACACTCGACGAGTATCAGAAATATTTCGAAAAAGACAAAGCTCTTGAACGTCGCTTCCAGAAGGTGATGGTCAACGAGCCAGACGAAATGAGCGCCATTGCCATACTCCGCGGACTGAAAGAACGCTATGAAAACCACCATAAGGTGCGCATCCGCGACGAGGCGATTATCGCAGCCGTACAGCTTTCCGAACGATATATCACCGACCGCTTCCTCCCCGACAAGGCCATCGACCTGGTTGACGAAGCTGCCTCAAAACTACGTCTGGAAATCGACTCAGTGCCGCAGGCACTTGATGAGATCAGCCGCATGATTGCCCAGAAGGAAATCGAGCGCGAGGCCATAAAGCGCGAAGGCGATAAAGCGAAAGTGCAGGAAATCGAAAAGGACCTTGCCCGCATGCGGGAGGAAGAGAAAGAATTCACGGCAAAATGGAAAGCCGAGAAAGACCTTATCAACCGCATACAGCAGAACAAGATTGACATCGAGCAACTGAATTTCGAAGCCGACCGCGCCGAGCGCGAAGGGGATTATGCCAAGGTCGCAGAAATCCGGTATTCAAAAGTACAGCAAAAAGAGGCCGAGAACGCTCAGATTCAGGAGCAACTCAAGGCAATGCAAGGGGAGAAAGCACTCATCAAAGAGGAAGTCGACGCAGAAGACATCGCCGATGTAGTATCACGCTGGACAGGCATACCCGTCAACAAGATGGTGCAGAGCGAAAAAGAAAAACTGCTCCACCTTGAAGAAGAACTCCATGAGCGTGTAATCGGCCAGGAAGAGGCCATTCGCGCGATAGCGGACGCCGTGCGCCGTTCGCGCGCCGGTCTTAACGACCCGCGCCGACCTATCGGCTCCTTCATATTCCTCGGAACAACCGGTGTGGGCAAAACCGAACTCGCCAAGGCACTCGCCGAATACCTTTTCGACGACGAGAACATGATGACACGCATCGACATGAGCGAGTATCAGGAGAAGCACGCCGTGAGCCGACTCGTTGGAGCACCTCCGGGATACGTCGGTTACGACGAAGGCGGTCAGCTTACAGAAGCCGTGCGCCGCAAACCATATTCAGTTGTGCTGTTCGACGAAATCGAGAAAGCACATCCCGACGTGTTCAACATCCTTCTGCAGGTACTTGACGACGGCCGACTGACAGACAACAAGGGCCGCATGGTGAACTTCAAGAACACCATAATTATCATGACCTCCAACATGGGATCGAGCGTTATCCGCGAGAACTTCTCGAAGATGACGCCTGAAAACAAGGATGAAGTGATTGAAAAGACCAAACAGGAAGTACTCGATATGCTCAAGCAGACAATACGACCTGAATTCCTCAACCGAATCGACGAAACCATAATGTTCACGCCGCTCAACCGTCAGGAAATCGAGGAAATCGTCGGGTTGCAGGTAAAGAGCGTGAAACGCATGCTTGAAGCCAATGGAATTACACTTGAAGTAACTCCTGCCGCACTGAGCCTGCTTGCCGACGAAGGATATGATCCGGAATTCGGCGCACGACCCGTGAAGCGTGTGATTCATCGTCTCGTGCTTAACCGCCTGTCGAAGGACATACTGGCACAGACCGTAGACCGCTCGCGTCCCATCATAATCGATGTAGCTAACGACGAGCTGGTATTCCGTAACTAAAAAACATTGCGGGAATGAGGCTCAGATGCGTCCCGCACCGCTTCCGGCTTCATTCCCGTTTTATAATATTTTGCTCTACAATTATTTATTTTTCAAACTATTAAAAGGGATAACGAATTATGAAAAAGTTTTTCAGTATCATGCTGATGCTGTTGCCGCTTACGATTTTAGCGACAGCCTGCGACGACGATGACGACGACATGCCGAACGTAGGGGTGCAGTGCACTATATCCGGAGGGGTCTTTGAAGGCGACGTAATTTACGTCACGCAGGGGTCGACCCTGCGCATCGACGGATTGACATTAATCAACCACACCGACAAAGACGCCGCGATGGGAGCAGTAAATTATTACTGGGACCATTATCTGGTGGGGACAAACCCGACAGCGCCTTACGAACTCGAACTTGACACCTCTGATTTGCAGCCGGGCATACACCTCCTCCAGGCACAGATGCCAATCTATGTAGTTGACTATCCCATCTGCTGGGGATATATTCAGTATGAGGTCTATATCGTAACCGATGAATCTCAGATTCCCGGAGATGGAACAGAAACGTCGAAAACCGTGAGCGGTGTAATCAAAGAACGTGAATAACCCTCATATACCTTATATATGACCAAGGCCTGTAGGACATCATTCCCACAGGCCTTGTCTGTAATATAGAAACTCAGGCCATCTTCAAGCTTTTTCCGAGAGCTCAAGCCATCGCATCTCTTTTTCGTCGATAATACTTTTCAGTTCCTCATAACGAGCGGACTTCTCCGCAATATCCTCTATCGGGCTTCCGCTTTGAAACAGGGATTCAAGTGCGGAAAGTTCGTCGTTGAGCGACTTTAATTCCTCCTCAAGCGCCTCGAATTCCTTCTTTTCCTTAAACGTAAGACGTTCGGGGCGGGAAGAGCGTCGGGGCTTAGCTTCTGCGCATGCTGCCTTTCTTTCCTGCGTGACAGCTTCCGCAGCCGTGCGCTCGACCTCCTGACGGGCTTGCCATGCCCTGAATTCAGTGTATGTGCCCGGGAAATCCTTTACAGAGCCATCGCCCGGCAATACAAAAAGATGGTCGACGACATTATCCAGGAAACGACGGTCGTGGCTCACGACAATCAGGCAACCACCAAAATCGGCCAGATATTGCTCAAGAATCCCGAGGGTTGCTATGTCGAGATCGTTGGTGGGTTCGTCAAGCACCAGGAAATTAGGCTGAGACAACAGGACCGAAGCAAGATAGAGACGTGCGCGCTCCCCTCCGCTTAGTTTCCCGACAAGTTTCTGCTGGTCGGCCGGAGAAAAAAGAAAATACTGAAGGAATTGCGAGGGATTCACGCGGATTTCGCCGCCGTTGAGCACGATGTCGTCGGCGACCTCCGTAATCACATCGACCACGCGCTTACCCTCATTGAAACTGATGCCATCCTGACGGTAATATCCGAATCTGACTGTGGTACCAATGTCCCACTTGCCTGAATCCGATTCTATTTCGCCAAGAAGCATCTTGATGAAGGTGGACTTGCCTACACCATTATGGCCTATGATACCGACCTTTTCATAACGCGAGAACACATAACTGAAATCATCAAGTATAGTATGGTCGCCAAAACGCTTGCAGATATGGGTCGCTTCAAATATTTTGGAGCCAATATATCCGGCTTTAACGTTCAGGGCGACGTCGCGCTGGCGAAGGTCGACGGCAGCCTTTTCCTTAAGATTATAGAAATTGTCGATACGGAAACGGGCCTTACCGGCCCGCGCCTGCGGCTGACGGTTCATCCATTCCTGCTCCTTGCGCAAGGTGTTCCGCACCTTGGCCAGTTCCGCCGTCATAGCATCGATTCGCTCGGCACGTCGCCGCTCATAATTGGCGTAATTACCCTCGTATATATAAGTGGTCGAGCGGTCGATTTCAATGATTCGCGAGCAGACACGATCAAGGAATTCACGGTCGTGTGTCACGAGCAAAAGCGCGATTTTTGAACGCTGAAGGAATTGCTCAAGCCATTCAATACTCTCAATATCAAGATGATTGGTTGGCTCATCAAGCAGGAGCAGCTGAGGGTCGCACATAACCACGCGGGCCAGAGCCACACGTTTCCGCTGACCACCGCTCAGCTGTCCGAGAGGCTTCTCAAACTCGGAAATGCCGAGTCGGCCGAGCGTCTGGCGCAGACGGTCGTGATAATCCCATGCAGCAAGATTGTCCATGTGCTCCGAGGCGGCAGCGACCCTTTCGTGGTCGGCAGACGCCATTGCAGCCTCATACTCGCGCACAGCATTAGTGACCGGGGAATCGATGTCCAGACACCACTGGATAGCGTTCATCTCCGAGGGCATATCGGGCGATTGCTCAAGATACGCCATACGAAGGGCCGAAGTAGGAGTAACGCTCCCGCTGTCGAAAGGCTCCAGCCCGGCGATGCAACGCAGCATTGTGGTCTTTCCCATGCCGTTGCGGGCAATAATACCGACCTTATCGCCCTCGTCGATTCCAAAAGTGGCATCGGCAAAGAGCATCCTGTCGCCATAGCTCTTAGTCAGGTTTTCTATCTGTAGAAGGGTAGCCATATAAACGAAACAGACATATCTGCATATGAATACCGAAGCTATCGTTTAGACTTCGGGCATTTGAATTACAATGCAAAGATAACCATTTCGCCGCTTAAATGTAGAATGAACCTTAGGGAAAAAGGAAGGAGAAATCCAATGGAGGTGCCACACGGGGACTTCATTTCTTAGTACAAAGCGTATAAAACACGACGCCCCGCCACAATCACATTCGATCCATATATGATTGCGGCAGGGCGAAGGCGGTTGATCTAACCGGCGCGATGAGGCCTACCTCGCATACCCATATCGCGCCGAGCCAAAGCTCGGGCACCGGGAACAAAAGCTTTGCCATAGCTTATGCCTCACGGGATGGGGTGCGCCATTGACCGATAGGAACCTGGCAACAGCCCCGGTCGGTCAATTGGGAGAATGGAAGAATGTAAATGTACGCTTGCCATGCGGTTTAGCTTTGGGCTGCGGGGCATGACTTGCCGCTATATACATCGCTCATGGTCGACACCTCTGTGTACGGTAAGGATGAACGGTGTGAATTCAGGATCTATGGGGAGCTGAATTGAGCCCACCAGACGACGGATCAGGGCATCAAGGTGGGGATGGAGGCAGCGGTGCTCAAACTGATGGATGAGGCGCCGGATGTCTGCGAGGGAGTATAACCGGAGCTTCCGCACCTGGGGGAGCCGGGCCGTGCGGTAGACGTCCCTCTGGATGTCGGGCGGATGGAGATAGGGATTGCGCGGTCTTCGACTCATATCGGGGAGGAATAATGATAGGGATTTTTGGTGCTCACAATGCAAAGATACGACCGGGGTAGTGCCAACCCGATGCACATCAGAACTAAATAAGGTTAATATTTCGGAGGAATTTAACATTTGAGGGCATGACACCTACGCAATAAACTAAGTGACAAGGAAATAAATCAAGATAAACTCCAGCGCACGCACAGATTCCGACGGGAATAAAGGGAAAATCGTATTTTCGGGTAAGATGTAGGGAGATGAATGGAGGTAGGGGAAAGAGGACGAAAGAAACAATTAGCTTCAGGATAAAAGTAGGGAAGAAAGCCGGCAGAAGTGGTTAAATTAGAAATCAGGCATCGCAATTAGGGACAACATATTTGGGTTAACGGCGAAAAAGGAGTAAATTTGCAGTTTGAAAATCGAGTACCCGACCAAGTGGAAAAAGATATTGAAATCAACGGCATAAAACTCCATTACGAGGAGACCGGCAGCGGCCGCCCGCTCGTGCTGATGCATGGATGGGGATGCGACCACACGACCGTGCGGTCGATTGCCAAAGTGGCCTCGCGCACCCATCGTGTGCTGAATCTCGACATGCCCGGCTTCGGACAGTCGCCTGAGCCGGAGGAAGTCTGGACAGTCGACAACTACACCGACCTTGTGGAGAGCCTGATTGGTAAGCTTGACCTCCGGAAGCCCGTACTCGCAGGACACAGCTTCGGCGGACGAGTAGCGATCCAACTGGCATCGCGCCGCCCCGACGACATCGATTCACTTATTCTGGTAGACGCCGCTGGCATAAAGCCACGGCGCACATTCCGCCACTACCGCAAGGTTTACACCTTTAAGGCAATGAAGCATCTTGCCAATTTTTTTCTCGGCAAAGAGAAAGCACAGCGGGTAATAGACCGCTGGAGGGGGAAAAGCGGCTCGTCGGACTACGCCGGAGCCTCGCCGAAGATGCGTGCCATCATGAGCCGTGTCGTGAATCTCGATCTGACCTCCTGCCTTCCGGCAATCAAAGCGCCCACACTGCTCGTATGGGGGGAAGCCGATACAGCCACACCACTTGCCGACGCAAAAAAGATGGAACGTCTGATACCCGATTCCGGACTTGTAAGCTTCCCCGGGTGCGGCCACTACAGTTTCCTTGACAATCCCGGCCAATTTGCGGCCGTAGTGTCAAGTTTTCTTAATTCAAGAATCCAATCCTGACAACACCAATGTCGACCATCAATTTCGTATTCCTAATCATACTTACAGTCGCAGCCGCCCTCTGCTGTCTGGTAACATTCAGCCGCGACCTGATGATGCTCCAACAGAACTCCTACCGCAACGAGCGCTATTCCCGCTGGTTCTCGCAATCGGGCGAAAGCACCCGAACAGGGAGGATAATGGGGTGCATCGCTCTTATGCTGCTGCTGATTCCATCCATCCCGCCTTTTGCAGCTGCGGCGGTAGGTATCATCATCACGGTCTGGGAATCCATCTCGCTGCTGAGAATGAAATATAAGAAGCCGCTGGTATGGACCGCCCGCGCAAAGCGTATCTACGGAGTGATGGTCGGCCTGGCCTGCGTGGTTGCGGCAATTATCGGTATCTTTGCAGGCTTAAAGGCTCTGGCTGCCACGGTACTTGCCATCGGTGTAGTATCTCCGCTGTTTCTTGTAGCTGCCAACGACCTGCTGAAACCGGTAGAAAAAAACATCAACCGCAAATATTATAACGAAGCGGCCTCCATACTCGCCTCAATGCCCAATCTGAAGATTGTGGGCATAACAGGTTCCTATGGCAAGACTTCCACCAAGCACTACCTTCAGAGAATCCTCCAGGAGCACTTCGCCACGACCATGACACCCGGGAGCTTCAATACCACAATGGGCGTTATCCGCACGATACGCGAACACCTTCGTCCGTACGATGAGGTATTCATTGTGGAGATGGGTGCCAAACAGCCCGGCGACATCAAGGAGATTTGCGATCTGGTTCATCCCGGAATGGGCATCATCACAGCCGTGGGCGAGCAGCATCTGGAATCCTTCAAGACTATTGAGCGCGTACAGGCCACCAAATTCGAACTTGCTGACGCCATTCCGGCAGAAGGGATGGTAGTGGTGAACAACGATTTCCCTTACGTTGCCAACCGCCCCGTTGACAATACAACCTGCGTTCGCTATGCGGTCGCGGCGCCTGACGGTGCCGATTTCGTTGCAACAGACATCGTTTATTCACCCTCAGGCACCGACTTTACAATTAAAGGGGAAAACCTCGGCGAACCGCTGAAACTGCATACAAAGCTGGTAGGGGAGTGCAACGTTTCCAATCTACTTGCCGCTGTAATAGTCGCTTTGCGACTGGGAGTTCCAACAGATAAAATCCGTTTTGCCGTTGAGCAGATCGAGCAGGTGGAACATCGTCTGAATATGAAGCGTACGCCTGCGGGAATCACCATAATCGACGACGCATTCAATTCCAACCCGGTAGGTTCGAAAATGGCTCTTGAAGTGCTCGCAATGATGAAGCAGGGAAAACGTATCGTAGTCACTCCGGGGATGATAGAACTCGGCGAAATCGAGGCGACGGCCAACGAGGAATTCGGCCGCACGATAGCCCGCTGTGCCGACGTGGCCATCATCGTAGGTCACTACAACCGCGACGCCATACTCAACGGCACCGCCGAAGGTCCCATAAAACCGGAAAACATACACGCCGTCGACACATTTGCCGAAGCGCAGACCCTCCTGAGCAAAATCGCCAAAGGCGGCGACACAATCCTGTATGAAAACGACCTTCCCGACACATTCAAATAATCAGTAAAGAAAACAACCTACATATCCGATAATAGATGAAAACTACAATAGCCGTGTTTTTCGGCGGAAGATCCACCGAACACGAAATTTCAGTAATATCAGCCAATCAGGCAATCAATGCCATCGACCGCGACAAATACAATGTCGTGCCTATCTACATCTCAAAGGAAGGAGCCTGGTATACCGGCGACTGCCTGCTCGACCTGCAGCGTTACCGCAATCTTCCCCAGCTGCTCAAAGAATCAGAGGCTGTATACATGCGTCCGATTTACGGCGACTACAACCTTTATTACTCGCAGCCGAAAGGATTGTTCGGGAAAAAGAATGTCGCAGCGAAAATCGACGTAGTGCTTCCGGTACTCCACGGAGCCAACGGCGAGGACGGCACATTCGAAGGGATTCTCGACTCAATCGGCATTCCATACGCAGGCTGCGACACCCTCGCCTCGGCCAACGGCATGGACAAAATCACGATGAAGATGATACTCCGTGCCGACGGCATTCCCGTGGTTGACTATGTATGGTTCACCGACCGCCAATGGTTCTCCGAAAAAACTACTCTGACAGATAAAATCGAGTCGGAACTCGGTTACCCGGTCATCGTGAAACCCGCCAACCTCGGCTCGTCGATCGGCATCGGCTGCGCCCACAACCGCGAGGAACTGCACCGGGCCGTTGAAGACGCTGCCCGCTACGCTTCGCGCATCCTCGTGGAACATATGTTGGCCGATATGCAGGAAATCAACTGCTCGGTGCTCGGCGACTGCAACGAATTCCAGACTTCCGTGCTCGAAGAGCCAATAAAATCATCAGAGATTCTTTCCTACGACGCAAAATATCTCGGAGGCGACAAAGGCACTAAAGGGATGCAGGCTTCGGCAAAGAAATTTCCGGCCGACCTTTCCGAGAACGAAACCAAAGAGATTCAGCGACTTGCAGGGGAGACTTTCCGAGCACTCTCGTGCCACGGAGTAAGCCGCGTCGACATGATGATTGACCGCCCCACACGCAAGATCTATGTGAACGAAATCAACACCATCCCAGGCTCGCTGTCGTTCTACCTTTGGGAAGGCTCCGGCATTAATTTCTCCGCGCTGATCGACAGACTTGTAGCACTTGCCGTTAAACGTCATACCGAACGCGGCCGCAAAACGTTCTCGTTCTCGCAGAATATTTTCGCCATGGGTGGAGGCACCAAGGGGGCGAAAGGCGTTAAAGGAGCTAAAGCGGGACGTTGATTCTCAGGTTTGCTCCCTAACGGCAAATTGCGTATATTTGCATCCATCAAAATAATGAATCCAATCACTATCCGAACGATGAAATTCGCCGAATATAACAAATTCAATCTCTCTGAAATCAATAAGGAGATGCTCGCGCAATGGAACGCCGAGAATCTTTTCGAGCAGAGCATGACAACCCGCGAAGGTTGTCCCTCATTTGTGTTCTATGAAGGACCGCCTTCGGCCAACGGCATGCCGGGCATCCACCATGTGATGGCCCGCACCATCAAGGACATATTCTGCCGATACAAGACAATGAAAGGATTCCACGTGAAGCGCAAGGCCGGCTGGGACACCCATGGTCTGCCGGTGGAACTCGGAGTCGAGAAATCGCTCGGAATCACCAAGGAGGATATCGGCAAGAAAATCTCCGTCGACGAATACAACGCCGCATGCCGTCGCGAGGTGATGAAATATACCAAGGAGTGGTCCACCCTCACCAACTCGATGGGCTACTGGGTTGACCTGGAGAATCCTTACATCACATACGACAACCGCTATATCGAATCGGTATGGTGGCTTCTGGGTGAACTGTATAAGAAAGGTTATCTTTACAAAGGATACACGATTCAGCCTTATTCGCCCGCAGCCGGCACCGGTCTGAGCACACACGAGCTCAACCAGCCGGGATGTTACCGCGACGTAAAGGACACCACCTGCGTGGCCCAGTTCCTTTGCACCGACCCGCTCGACATAATGAAGGGCTTCGGCAACGCTTATTTCCTGGCGTGGACCACAACACCCTGGACACTTCCCTCGAACACAGCCCTCGCCGTAGGGCCTGACATCGACTACAACATCGTTCGTACCTACAACCCCTACAGCGGTGAAAAAGAGACCGTAGTGGTTGCTGTAGCGCTGATGGGGCATTTCTTCAACGCCAAAGCCGAAGAACTGCCGCTGGACTCGTATAACAAAGGAGACAAACTGATACCTTTTGAAGTTGTCGCCACGCTGAAAGGTAAAGACTTCGTAGGACTGCATTACGAACAGCTCATCCCCTGGATGAATCCAGGAGAAGGGGCATTCCGCGTTATCCCCGGCGATTACGTGACGACCGAAGACGGTACCGGCATCGTGCATATCGCCGGCACATTCGGCGCGGACGACCTCCGCGTATCGCGCCAGAACAACATCCCGCCGCTGACGCTTATCGACCGCGACGGAAACATCCGGCCGATGGTCGACATGCAGGGACGCTTCTTCCGCATTGAAGACATCGACCCGAACTACGTAGCCAACAACGTGGATGTAGAAGCCTACACTCCCTGGGCCGGCAAGTATGTGAAAAACGCCTACGACGCCTCCAAAGCAGAAGGCGACGAGACGCTTGACGTAGAACTGTCATTATGGCTGAAACAGAAGGGGAAAGTGTTCAAAATCGAGAAACACGTGCACAGTTATCCCCACTGCTGGCGTACGGACAAGCCTGTGCTCTACTATCCGCTCGACAGCTGGTTTATCCGCACAACGGCAGCACGCGAAAGGCTCATGGAGCTCAACAAGAGCATCAAGTGGAAACCTGCTGCCACCGGTGCCGGCCGATTCGGCAAATGGCTGGAGAACCTTCAGGACTGGAATCTCTCGCGCAGCCGCTACTGGGGTACGCCGCTCCCCATCTGGCGTACCGACGACGGTCGCGAGGAAATCTGCATAAGCTCTGTTCAGCAACTCTACGACGAAATCGAGAAATCGGTAGCCGCCGGAGTTATGGAGACCAACCCGCTGAAAGCAAAAGGATTCGAACCGGGGAACTACGACAAGGCCAATTATGAAAAGATTGACCTTCACCGTCCGTATGTAGATGACATCGTTCTCGTATCCGAATCCGGTCGTGAAATGCACCGCGAAACAGACCTTATCGACGTATGGTTCGATTCCGGCGCAATGCCATATGCGCAGATTCATTATCCGTTTGAGAATAAAGAGGGCCTCGACAGCGGTGAACTCTATCCCGCCGATTTTATTGCCGAGGGCGTAGACCAGACTCGCGGATGGTTCTTCACTCTCCATGCTATAGCCGGAATGGTTTTCGATTCTGTGGCTTACAAAGCCGTAATCTCCAATGGCCTTGTGCTCGACAAGGACGGCAACAAGATGTCGAAACGACTCGGGAATGCTGTCAATCCATTTGAAACCATCGAGGAATTCGGTTCAGACCCGGTGCGCTGGTATATGATTGCCAATTCGTCGCCCTGGGACAATCTGAAATTCGATAAAGAAGGTGTTCGAGAAGTGGCGCGCAAACTATTTGCAACGCTCTACAACACATATTCATTCTTTGCATTATATGCCAACGTCGATTCTTTCACCGGTGCAGAGAAGCAGATTCCGGTAAACGAACGACCGGAAATCGACCGCTGGATACTCTCGCTGCTCAACACGCTCACTAAAGACGTCGACGAAGCTTTGGCTGACTATGAGCCGACCAAAGCGGCCCGCGCCATCAACACATTTGTCAACGACAATCTGAGCAACTGGTACGTCCGCCTCAACAGAAAACGCTTCTGGGGAGGAGAGATGACCTCCGACAAACTCTCGGCATTCCAGACACTCCACACCTGCCTGGTGACCGTTGCCAGACTCATCGCACCCTTTGCTCCATTCTTTGCCGACAAACTATATAAGGATCTTACCGCTCCGGTTCTAGAAGCCGAAGGGAAGAATGGAACCTCAGTACATATCGCATCGTATCCAATTGCCGACGAGAGTCTTATCGACAAGGACCTCGAGCAGAAGATGAACCTTGCCCAGACCATCACGTCGCTTGTGCTTTCATTGCGTCGCAAGGTGAACATCAAAGTTCGCCAGCCGCTGCAGACGCTCATGATACCCGTTTCCAACGAAAAGGCCAAGCAGCAGATAGCCGATATGTCGCAGCTCATTCTTTCGGAAGTCAACGTTAAGGAAATCAAGTTTGTAGGAAGCGATGAAGGCGTACTTGTGAAATGCATCAAAGCCGACTTCAAGAAACTGGGCCCGAAACACGGCAAGATGATGAAAGCTGTGGCAGCTGCAATAGCAGCCCTCAGCCAGGCTGAAATCATCGCACTGGAGAAGGAAGGTTCGCTTGCAATCAATGTGGAAGGAACTCCCGTTACCATTGATGTGGCAGACGTTGAAATCCGCAGCGAGGATATTCCCGGATGGCTCGTTGCCACCGAGGGAACCGTTACGGTGGCACTCGACATCACGGTGACCGAAAATCTCCGCAGAGAGGGTATCGCACGCGAACTCGTAAACCGCATACAGAACATCCGTAAGAGCCGTGACTACGAGATAACCGCACGAATCAACGTTGCCATCGCACCAAGCTCCCTGACCGACGACACCGTGGCCGAATATGCCGACTACATCGGCCGGCAGGTGCTTGCACAGGCAGTGGTGGTTGCTCCCGTAGAAAATCCTCTCGACGACGAGCGACTTGACATCGACGGCACGGAGGTGACTGTAAAAGTGACACTTGCGTAACAGGGGAGGGGAGAGCAACACAAATTGCTCTCCCCGCTCTGAACGATATAGCATTCTGTAGTGTTTGGTATATATCCAAATTCACACAGCTCACAATTTTACCATGACAGAGAAAACTCGCTACACCGACGAGGAACTTGAAGAATTCAAGGTTCTCATAAACCAGAAGCTCGACAAAGCACGCAATGAATATGAAAAATTGCGCGCCGAAGTGATGAATACCGACGGCAACGGAACGGCTGACACATCGCCGACGTTCAAGGTGCTTGAAGAGGGCGCTTCAACCCTTTCAAAGGAAGAGGCCGTGCGCCTGGCGCAACGACAGGCCCAGTTCATCAAACATCTACAAGCCGCGCTCGTGCGCATCGAGAACAAAACCTATGGCATTGACAGAATCACAGGCGAACTTATTCCGAAGGAGCGTCTGCGCGTAGTGCCTCATGCCACTCTGAACGTTGATTCCAAAAAGAAATAAATGACGCACATGTCATGCCCCCGAAGGCGCGGACTGCTCGTGGCAGGCATAATCCTGACCATACTCTTAGCCGATCAGGTGCTGAAATTCTGGGTCAAAACCAACTTTTATCTGGGAGAAAGTCTTGAGATTTTCTCCTGGTTTCAACTTGTGTTCATCCAGAACAACGGAATGGCTTTCGGCTGGGAAATCGGCAGCAAACTACTCCTGACCCTGCTCCGCATTGCAACCGTCGGTTTCCTGATATTCTATATTTGCCGGATTTACGGCCGGAAAGAATGTCGCACAGGTTATCTTGTCTGCCTGGCACTTGTGGTGGCCGGCGCCGCAGGCAATATAGTAGACTGCATGTTCTATGGCCTGATTTTCAATAATCCTCTTCCGCCAGAGGTTGCGCAGGTTTTCCCAGCCAACGGCGGCTACGGCACTTTCCTTCACGGTCTTGTAGTGGATATGTTTTATTTTCCGCTTTGCGAATGGGATTGGCCCGCATGGATGCCGATAATCGGCGGACGTCACTTCTTGTTTTTCCGACCGGTATTCAATCTCGCCGATGCTGCCATAAGCGTAGGGATGGTGGCCCTTATTCTGTTTTATTCCAATCAGATATCACTCGTCCCATGGCGCAGGAAGGCACAGGAAATGGCTGATAACGATACAAACGACCAAGCGAAATGAAACGCAGCAGTCTCTTCCATTCACGCAAAATCAACGGCCGGGGGGGCGGTGCAAACTTTTACCTTGCACTTGCCGCGACATTTCTGCTTCTGACATCAGGATGCAAAAAGACGCCCGACTATGTACTTGATAGGGAAGAGATGGCGCAGCTTATGGCCGATATACATATGGCCGAGGCCGTAATTGACTTCAATTATTCCGATTTTCCCTCTGATTCAACCCGTAAGCTACTGAAGCAAAGCGTATACGAGGCACACGGAGTTACGGCTGAGCAGGTCGATACATCCTACGTGTGGTATGGCAACAATATCGAGGAATACATCAAGGTATACGACCGGACGATAGAGATTCTGCATCAGAGGCAGAGCGACATTGTAAGTGCCAATTCGGCTCAGATTGCGATTGCAGGCGATTCCGTAGCCGTATGGCGCGGTCCGGAACGTATTCTCGTTTCGGAAACGATGCCTTCCCGTATCGTTACATTCTCGGTTTCACCCGACAGCACATGGAAGGCCGGCGACATCTATACCCTCCACTATAAACCTATCAATGGCCAAAGCGACGTAACAGCCAGAGTCCTGATTGATTATGCCGGCGGACTGACGCATTACGTAGATCGTTCGAACTCAATGCGGTTTCCCAACCGCCTGCAGATTCAGGTAGATTCAACAGAGACACCACTTCGTGTATACGGTTATCTCGTTTTCAAGCCGGAGAAAAACATCCGCTTTGAAATAGACAGTATATCTCTCACGCGACAGCGCAAGGATTTAATCCCGGGATTCAGTGCACGTCCGGAAATATTCCATACAGGAGATGTCATTGAAAACGAAGCGGAACAGGATTCGACAGCAATGGCGACAGACGCGATAGAAAATGTCCAGACTATGCATCGTCGCCCAACTACTGAACGGCATCGTCCGTTGGCCGAAGGAATTGAGACTCCGGAAAGTTCGTCGGCCAACAAAGCGAGCGAACACCGCCAGGATGCCTCGCAACATAAACCCACGGCAACTCAGCGAAGAGAAGCCCGCGAACGTCAACGCTCGGCACAACCGATAAAACGTTCGTCGGCCACGCCGGCCAAAGCCATTCCTACGAAACGCACAAAATAAATAAGTGATTGAGAATATGATATGTCGCATTCTCAACAAGAATAAACTTCCGGATATAAAAGGCCGATGCGCACTATTGGGCATAGTGCGCATCGGCGATATAGATCTTCACTTACAAATATATAAAAGGTTAGGGGATATTGTGGAACTGACCCCATTTGTCAAGGAAACGCCCGAAACGGTGTTTATTAATGGCCCAATCAATCTTACCGGAATAATCGAGCCTGTTCTCAACTAAACCAGTTGAGACGATTTATGTCGAAGACCGGTCCATCAGTACATACACAGACATTCCCGGCATCTACCGTGTTTTCAACACAACAAAGGCAAGCACCGAGACCGCACGCCATCGAATTCTCCAGGGAAACCTCGCAAGAAATTCTCCCGGCCAACGCTATCGCCGCGACGGCTTTCATCATAGGCATCGGTCCACAGCAATAAATATGCGACCAGACATCAGAATGTAATGCGGGATTTTCAGTAATAAGTCCTGCCACACCGGCCGAGCCATCGTCAGTAGAAATCAGGACATTACCGACATTCCTGAATTCTTCAATCCGCAGGAGCTCAGTAGCAGACTTTGCCGCGAGAAGGAACGTAGGCTGTATGCCATTAGATTTCAAGCATTTACCAAGGAGTAGGAGAGGGGCAACTCCCACACCTCCGCCCACAAGCAAAGGGGACTCTCCGGCAGCCGCCAGATTGAAACCATTACCCAAAGGAAGCATCACATTAAGAACGGTTCCGGAAGGCATATCACACAATATTGCCGTCTGCCGACCGGCCACCCGCACGAGCAAAGTAATTGTGTGATTGGCAGAATCAATATCATGTAGGGAAATCGGACGTCTTAACGCCATCGAGTCAGCAACAATTTGAATTTCGACAAATTGCCCCGGAAAGACATGATTCCAATCTACGGTTTGGCCTCCGCACTCGCGTAAAACCAGCAAGGCATATGTATCAGATAGCCTGATATTCTTCTGAATCACAAAATCAGTAAGCGATTTGTGTGCATGTTTATCTGAGGAACAGATTGAGGTTCGTTCGTCGGGAACTGGCATAATTCGGACATTTGAGATTAACTTCGGCAAAGTTAGCAATTATAACGTCTGCGACAAAACGCAGGAACTACAAGTATGAAAAAGATATACCAAATATTTTCAATGTGAAGAATACTCATCGGAGGGGAAGGCCTTCACGCTCTATTTTACATAACCCCCATTATATAGCAAATGAGACAATCCAATAGAGTAAGGTCAGCAAGATAATCGAATCCTACATTTAAACGAAACCATTCCTCTCATACGTCTGGGTCAATCTAAATTCTAGGTGAATTTACCCCGTAATCATGGAATTTTCCCCCAGAATCCTACATGAAGTTGAATCTTGATTTCCATTTATGGAATTCAATCATAATTCTACTTGTTATCTACTTGTTATTACGATGCCGTTCCTTTGCATGCTCTTGAATATAGCGACTATTTAAGATTCTGACAGCATCCCATTCACTTCAGATTCCAAATCGGCGACATCAGACTCGCTGGACTCCATTCGGTTAATTTCCGCGCCTTTACTGGTTTTAGCCCCCAGCCGGACAATTTTCTGCGCAGTAACAACTATATTTCCCTTTCCTTCAGCCAAACGGCTTTTTGCCTGCAAATAAGCATCGCCGGCAGCCTTAAGATGCTTATTAATGTTTTCAAGATCCAACGTGACGTTCGTGAATTTGTCGAGCATCGTACCACTCAGCCTCGCTATTTCCTGAACATTTTTGTTTACCGAATCCTGTTTCCACAGCTGCTCGAGCATGCGCAGAGCTGCTATGAGATGTGTGGGCGACGTAAGCAATACGCGCTTTTCATATGCCTCCTGCCAAATATCCGGCTGCAGTTTCATCATCGCCATATAAGCGCCCTCATTGGGAATAAACATCATAACGAAATCCAGGCGCTTATCACCCACGAGGTCCTGATAACGTTTATCGGCCAATTCAGCTATATGTTTTTTCACCGAGAGCAAATGCCTCTTGGCAGCGGCGTCAACAGCCACAGTATCAGCTGAATCGGCATTGACGTAATCTATATATGCCGTGAGCGAAACTTTAGAATCGATGACTACGCAACGTCCATCAGGATAATTGATTACAACATCCGGCCGGAGCTGGCGTCCATCCTCGGAAGCAATTTTGGAGCCATCCTCATTTGTGGTCGCCTGACATTTGAAATGAATACCCTCCTGCAGTCCGGACATTTCGAGTAGACGCTCAAGAATCATCTCCCCCCAGTCACCCTGAATCTTTGAATCCCCGCGAAGGGCCTTAGTAAGATGACGGGCTTCAAGGCTGATGTTCTGATTCAGTTCAATCAGGTTTTTGATTTCCTTTTGCAAAGAAAAACGTTCCCTTGATTCCGTCTCGTATGCGTCGTTTACCCTCTTTCGGAAACTATCGATATTTTCTTTAAGAGGCTCAAGAAGCTGACTGATATTCCGCCTGGTAGCGTTATGGATTGATTCGGTCTGTTCCTTAAAAATCTCGCCGGCGAGATTTTTAAAATGCTCGGTGGAGGATTTCTGCATTTCCTCTATGATAGCCCTACGCTGTTGAAACTCTTTTTCAGCCGATGCGACGCGCTCCTCCATTCGTGCCATTTCGGCCTGCAAAGTTGCATTCTTTTGGTTGGCATCGTCGAGAGTCGAGCGGATTTCCTTAAGCGCAATGTCGGCCTCGGTACGTTTGCGCATCTCCTCAGCAACCTCATTGTTCTTTCTCTGCAACTGCTGACGAAGATCGGTAATAATACCATCGCGCTGCGAAATCAGTTCATCCTTTGATGCAATAAGAGTCTTGAGGGCACTGGCCTCTCCCCTCTCGCCTGAAACTTTAATCTGTCGGGCAAAATACATCATGGCAGCCACAATAAGCAATGCCGCAAAAAATATAATAACACTTTCTATCATAAGTAACTGTTCAAAAATATTTTATCACGATCAAGCGACTGAAATATGCAAGCGAGCCGCCGAATTGTGCAAAAATTAGGAATGCAAATATAATGAAAAGCATGTGCAAAAGGCGTAAATTTGTGAAAATATAATTTTCCCGCCCATACGATGAAATACTTACCCGGAATCAATTTCAATGTTATAGCGGCAATCGTTTTCACCGGATTGCTTTGTGGATGTCATCATGAGTCCAATGAACTTGCCCACAACCATAATCATGCTCATGATTCTGCTGATATAATCGACGAGGGTGAACATAACCACTCCCCTTCCCATATTATAATAGAACCGGAACAGGCACAAAAACTCGGGATAAAAGTTTCCAGGCTGAAAGCCGGAGAATTTCAGGAAGCGATTCCTGTCGATGGCGCAATCGACTACTCCCCTGTCGGCCAAGGCATCGCATCGGCCCGATCTGGTGGCATCCTTACGTTCTCACCATCAATAACGCTCGGCAGCCAGGTCGTAGCAGGGCAGGCAATCGCCTCAATATCAGGTGCGGGCATGGCCGGTGGCGACGTTACGGAAAATGCACGCGTACAAGTTGAGGCCGCAAAGCGCGAACTTCATCGGCTCGAACCGCTGCATGCTGAAGGTATTGTATCAACCCGCGACTACAACGCGGCCCTACAGGCATATGAGACCGCAAAAGCAGCCTTGGGGGCGACGTCGTCCAGCCGCGGGAGCGTTGTCACTTCACCAGTAACAGGCGTGATTACGTCGCTGACGGCCAGCCATGGTCAGGCCGTAAATCCCGGCGATGCGATTGCGACAATCGCATCGTCGAATCAGGTCGTACTTCGTGTGAACGTACCTGTTCGCTATTCATCTGATATCGCTTCGTTTACCGATGCCGACTTCCGCATAAACGGCACATCCGAACTGCTATCTGTCAGCAAGTTAAACGGCCATAGGGTAAACGCATCGACCGTAATTGCTCAGAACGGATATATCCCCCTCTATTTTTCCATATCCAACAAAACTCTGACTCCCGGTACGTATTGCGAAGTATATCTCCATTCCCCCCAAAAAAACGAAACCTTATCCCTACCGCTTTCTGCAATAAGTGAACAGCAGGGACAGACATTTGTATACGTCCGTCTGGATGCCGACGGCTATGAAAAACGTCCCGTAGCCTTAGGTCGTAGATCCGCTGACAGGGTTGAGGTAGCCGGTGGCCTGCATGCCGGCGACGACGTTGTGACGGAAGGCGTCACATTTCTCCGTCTGGCAGAGGTTTCCGGAGTCCGGCCGGAAGGCCATACCCATTAAGAAGCCTTATTGCTCCGACTTTTGAAGAAATCGTTTCTCTATATTTCCAGAAGCACGACCTCACCATATGCTCAATAAAATAATTCATTTCTCACTTTATAACCGTCTGGTTGTCCTCATTCTGTCGGGATTGATTCTCGTAGGCGGAACTATCGCCCTGATTCGTTCCGAGATCGACATCTTTCCTGATTTAAACGCTCCGACAGTCGTTATCATGACAGAAGCCCCTGGGCTGGCTCCTGAAGAGGTTGAAAGACTCGTCACATTTCCGGTCGAGACAGCCGTAAACGGAGCCACAGGCATCCGTCGCGTCCGTTCCTCTTCAGCAATGGGTTTTTCGGTTGTATGGGCGGAGTTCAACTGGGAGACGGATATATACCGCGCACGTCAGATTGTATCTGAACGCATTGCTACTTTGGCCCAATCATTTCCAGCGGGAGTAAAAGCGCCCACCCTCGGACCGCAATCTTCAATTCTTGGAGAAATCATGATCATCGGCCTCACCGTCAATGATTCGATTGCTCCCGCCGGCAACCATATGGGAGAATTACGTTCAATCGCCGACCGCGACATACGCCCACGACTTCTTTCTATTTCAGGCGTATCACAGGTATCGGTAATAGGCGGCGACGTCAGTGAATATCAAATTCTCCTGAACCCCGCACTTATGAAAAAATTCGACGTGACCCTCGATGATGTGCTCGCAGCAACCGATGCTATCAATGAAAATGCTGTCGGTGGGACACACTATGAATTCGGCAACGAATACATCATAAAAGGAGTGGTTAACACTCGCAATTGCGACGACCTCGCAAAGACTGTGGTCAAATCGAACGCCGGGTCTGTGGTGACGCTAAACGATATAGCAGAAGTTGCAATGGGAGCCAGTTCGCCTCGGCTCGGCTCCGCTTCGGTCAAGGCCCGACAAGCGGTACTGCTGACAGTGACCAAACAGCCGCTCGCAGCTACAATCCAACTGACAGACCGCATTGAAGAAGAGTTGCATTCGATTGCTGCCACCCTACCTCCATATGTGCAAATCTTCGACGACATATTCCGCCAGAGCGATTTCATATCCAATTCAGTCAGCAATCTGCAGTCGTCGCTCCTTGAGGGAGCACTGATGGTGATAATCGTACTTTTCTTCTTTCTTATGAACCTGCGGACCACGATTGTTTCGCTCGTATCGCTCCCGATGTCAATTATCATTACCGTGTTGATTTTGCGCGGTATGAACGTTACAATCAACACCATGACCCTCGGAGGCATCGCGATTGCCATCGGTTCGCTTGTAGACGATGCTATTGTCGACGTAGAGAACGTATATAAACGCCTGCGCGAAAACCGACACCGGCCCGAATCCGACCGGCAGCCTGCACTTCACGTAATTTACGAGGCCTCGAAAGAGGTCCGTACCCCCATATTCAACTCGTCGCTGATAATCGTCGCAAGTTTTATCCCGCTGTTCTTCCTATCCGGAATTGAAGGGCGTATGCTTATTCCTCTTGGTGTGGCATTTATTGTGGCGCTCGCCGCATCGACGGTCGTCGCTCTTACGCTGACTCCGGTGCTGTGCTCTTATATGCTAAGTTCCGACAAAGCCACCGGAATGTTAAACCGGCAGCCATGGCTTGCGAAAAAATTGAGAAACGCCTACAGTCGGTCGCTTGAATGGTGTCTTCTGCACGGAAAAGTGGTCATTACCATCACCGCAGCATTATTTATTTCTGCCGTTATATTAGTCTTCACTCTCGGACGAGGCTTTCTTCCGCCTTTCAATGAAGGGTCCATGACAATCAATGTTTCCACCCTTCCAGGCTTCTCGCTGGAGGAAAGCGACCGCGTAGGCCGAATGGCCGAAGAAATAATCCTCGCGACACCGGAAGTTCGTACGGTAGCCCGAAAAACCGGACGCGCTGAACTCGACGAACACTCCCTTGGCGTCAACGTGTCGGAAATAGAAGCGCCCTATACCCTTTCCGGACGAAGCCGCAACGAGATGGTTCGCGACGTGCGTCGCAGACTTTCAGAAATCCCCGGTGTAAACATTGAAATCGGACAGCCCATCTCCCACCGTATCGACGCTATGCTTTCCGGATCCGAAGCCCAGATTGCCATCAAAGTGTTCGGCACAGATCTTAACAAACTCTTTATCTATGGTCGAGAGATCAGCACGATTCTCAAGGAGATTCCCGGAGTGACCGACGTGAACCTCGAACAACAGATGGAACGACCGCAACTGAAGATTACACCACGTCGCGAGCTACTCGCCCGCTATGGTATAACTCCCGGCCAATTTGCCCGTACAGTCGACGTAGCGCTGGCAGGTATGGTAGTCGGTGAAGTATACGACGGAAATCTCCCTTATAATATAACTCTGAAATTCAACGAGGATTCCCGGAACTCCATCGCAGGACTGGCCGATATTATGATTGATTCGAATGTCGGGAAAATCCCGCTAAGCTATGTAGCTGATATTGAGTCGACAACAGGCCCCAATACAATCAACCGCGAAAACGTCGGACGTCGTATCGTTATCTCCGCCAACGTCGACGGCAGCGGGAATCTCAGTGGAATAGTCGACCAGATCCGGCAGCGTATTGACAGTGAGATACAGCTACCTGAAGGCTACCACGTGACATATGGCGGTCAGTTTGAAAATGAGGCGCGTGCATCGCGCACACTGGCGCTGGCTACCATAATTGCCCTCCTGGTGATTTTCATGCTTCTATATGCTGATTTCCGTAATCTAAGCCAAAGCATGGTGATATTAATCAATATGCCGCTGGCAATGATAGGAGGAGTATGGATTCTGAAACTCACAGGGAATGACCTTAACATACCTGCCATAATCGGTTTTATCTCGCTGCTTGGCATCGCTACCAGAAACGGCATGTTGCTTATGTCGCGATACAATCAGCTCCAGATTGAAGGGGAAACGCTTGAGCAACGCGTACGCTCTGGCTCGACCGACCGACTGATTCCAATCGTAATGACAGCGCTCACTTCTGCGCTCGCGCTTATTCCTCTGGCTCTCCGGAGCGGTGTGCCGGGCAATGAAATTCAGAGTCCGCTTGCCTTGGTAATACTCGGTGGCCTCGTAAGTTCCACCACACTCAATATATTTGTAGTCCCAGTGCTATATAAATTCATCTCCACCCGCAAAAAGCCGAAATGAACTCAACCATAAAAACCATCATACTCGGAATGCTGCTCATCCCGACAGCATTATCAGCCGATACGTTCACAGAAATAACGAACGCAATGGTCGGTTCGTCACCGATAATTCAGGCTCAGCAGGAAACGCTTCGGGCTCAACTGCTTACCACAAAAGCGGACAACACTCTGGATAATCCCGAGATTGAATTTGAAAGACTCTGGAATGCCGGAGAGCATGGCGACAACCGTTGGAGCGCGGGCGTAAGCCAACGTTTCGAGTGGCCCGGCATATACAATGCCCGGTCGAAAGTCGGACAGGCTGTGTCGGAGGCAAACTTGCGGCGAATGGATGAACTCCGGACTGAAATTACCGCGCAAGTGTCGAAAGCTCTCATCGACTATGTCGAAGCTTCACGAAAAGCCACTGTGCTGGCGGAGGCCGATTCCCTGCTAGCGTCTCTCCGCGATGCTACAGAAAAAGCCTATCGCCACGGCGAGACAACAATCCTCGATGTTAACCGTACAGCTGTCGAGGCTGCGGGAGTCAGCGCAGACTATGCCGAAGCACTCGCCGCACTCGCCGCTCGTAGAGCGGACCTTGAGGCCATGGGTTATAATCCCCGCACGATGCCCCCACTATCGTTCGGGATTGATTTTCCTCATTATGAACTGTTGCCTGACGAATCATATCTCACCGCAGCAGAAACGGCGCCGGCAGTGTTATCAGCAATGGCAGCTCTAAGAGTTGCCGAGGCAGAAGCTGAGGCCACCCGAAAAGGCCGTTTCCCGGGTTTCTCACTCGGATACCGGCACGCTTTCGAAGACGGCAACCATTTCAACGGACTCAGTGTGGGAATCGAACTGCCGATATGGCGCTCCGGCAAGGAAGTTGCAGCTGCCAATGCCGCCAAACTGGCAAGTTCATTCCAGCAAAAAGCCGTCCTGACAGAAACTGCCGGACGCATACGCAGCACTCTGAACACGCTGCACGGGCTACAGACCCGGATTTCCCTGCTCGCTCCTCCCGTTGAAAACACAAACAATCAGCGACTTCTTCTGAAAGCCTACAAAGGTGGACAGATTACTTTACTTGACTATCTACGCGAAAGCACGTATTTCCTTGATGCACGTCTTTCTCTGATTTCACTGCAGGCAGAACTTGCAAGAGCCGGAGTCGAGCTCCAGGCTCTTACACCCGGTTTGTAAGCGGCGCTTACTATGCATTTCAAGCCACAAGACCCTCATGACACACGTCTAAACCCAACGACGTGTGCATTTGTTATATTATTGAATTTTTACGAACAGGCATGCCAAATACGACACAAAATCAAATTCGGCCATTTTTGGCAATGTTTTTGTTGTAAATACAACTGGGTAAAACCGTCAACAACTCTTGAAATATAATAATACGCCATATGGATAAGAACAAACGCAACAAGTCGGCCGAAAACACTACCGATGCACGCATAGAGAATCTCGATATTGAAGTCAACGACATCGAAACTCCGGAAACAGACGGGATGCCCGAAGAGGAAAACGTGGAGGCTGCCGAACTTGAAAAAGTAAAAGAACTGCTTAATCAGAAAGAGCAGGAAATAGAAAAAGAAAAGAAAGAATACCTCTTTCTTATGGCGGAATTCGACAACTTCCGCAAACGTACCCTCCGTGAACGCACCGACCTGGTAAAGTCTGCCGCCGAGAAAGCACTCAAGGGCATACTTCCAATCGTCGACGATTTTGAGCGCGGACTTGATGCCATCAGGGATTCGACCGACGCCGAAGCAGTAAAAGAAGGAATGCAATTGATATACAACAAACTGGTAAAATATCTTGCTGATAACGGAGTGAAGGCGATGGAATCAACCGGCGCCGCATTCGACGCCGACCTTCACGAAGCTGTGGCGATGATTCCCGCTCCGTCGGACGACAAAAAGGGTACAGTCAGCGACACCGTGGAAAAAGGATATATGCTCAACGACCGCGTACTCCGCCACGCCAAAGTCGTCGTAGCTCAGTGATACGTGTGTCATCTTTTGAAAACTTACAGCAATGGCAGAAAAAAGAGATTACTACGAGGTGCTTGGCGTTTCCAAAACTGCCACCCCCGATGAAATAAAAAAGGCCTACCGCAAACTGGCAATCAAATACCATCCCGACAAGAATCCCGACGATAAAAACGCCGAGGAGAAATTCAAGGAAGCGGCTGAAGCCTACGAAGTGCTTTCCAATGAGGAAAAGCGTCAGAAGTACGACCAGTTCGGCCATTCGATGGGTCCCCAGGGATTCGGAGGTGGCGGAGGCGGCTTCTACAGTTCGGGAGGCATGTCGATGGAAGACATCTTCGCTCAGTTCGGCGACATCTTCGGTGGCCACTTCAATATGGGTGGCGGCTTCGGCGGAGCGACCGGAGGACGATCCAGCCGTCGCTCACAACGCCCCCAGCGCCGAGGTTCCGACCTCCGTATCACGGTCAAACTTACGCTTGCGGAAATCGCGTCGGGGGTTGACAAGACCCTCCGGATTCCCACCAACGTAGCTTGCCAGCATTGCCACGGCACCGGCGCAAAGGACGGCACAGCTTTCACCACTTGTCCCACCTGCCATGGAGCCGGAACGATAAGTCAGGTCGTTCAGGGATTCTTCGGCCCTCAGGAAGCTGTAGGCGTCTGCCCTCAATGCGAAGGAGAGGGGAAAGTCATACAGCAGACCTGCGGCTATTGCAACGGCGAAGGCACTCAGAGAAAAGACGAAACAGTATCGTTTCACATCCCTGCCGGCGTGCAGGAGGGCATGACTCTTACCGTAAAAGGTAAAGGCAACGCCCCGCGTCGAGGCGGAATAGCCGGCGACCTGCAGGTCGTAATTCAGGAAATCAAACACCCTGAACTGATTCGCGACGGTTCAGACGTAATCTATAATATGATGCTGGATGTTCCGACTGCCACTCTCGGAGGTGCCGTAGAGGTGCCTACCATCACAGGACGTGCCCGACTGAATATTCCCGCCGGCACGCAGCCCGGTAAAGTGCTTCGCTTGCGCGGCAAGGGTCTCCCCTCTCCCGACAACCGAGGAGCGGTAGGCGACGAGCTGATCAACATCATGGTCTACATCCCCGAGCAACTGACCGACGAAGAACGCAAGGCTTTCGAGAACCTCCGCGATATGCCGAACATCAAACCTTCCGAACAGACCTCTCATCGTTTGTTTTCCAAGCTCAAACATATATTTGAATGAGTTCGCCCGTGAATGGCGCTGCAATCCATTCAAATGCGAATCCTTCGAAAAAAGCGCTGCCCCGCTATGGAGCAGCGCTTTTTTCGCAAACGGTGTGGGAAAGATTTAATCTTCTTTCATCACCATACGCTTGAGAGTGATAATCTCGTTACCCTCCACATCGTAAAGACCGACAGTATCGGCACCTGTCTGACGGGCTGATTCCACAGCTTCGAGTGCCAGAAGCAGCTCAGTCTCACGCGAATCGGGTGCACACGCCATTCGGGTTGTGATTATATCGGTAAACTGCATGGAGCGCTCTTTATCCGGATCAATAAAAAGGTTGCCGTTAAAAATGTTGCACCCTGTATTGCCATGTATCCGCAACTGTGGGATATCTACCACAATCGTGGCAGCATCTTCCGAGCCCTCGGCAGGCATTGCGGTTGAGTTCAGGGATGTAATCGCCCAAGGTCCGTTAAGGAACTCCATATTGTGCCTACGAAGGGTTATCAACGTAGAACCGTTCTGAGCTTTCAGGTCCAGATATGTATCAGGACCTTCCTGACGGGCCGAATAAGATTTCACATCGGCCAACGCAAGATTAATAAGATATTCAAACGGAGCATCGGCACACGCTTTCATTGTGGAAACCATATTCTCGATACTTACAGACGAAGGAGCTTTGACCGATATATCAGCATTTATGATATTACATCCATTCGACCCGTACATCCGGTTTGCGGGCAGATCGAAACATACATAAGGACGCTCCTCGCCGGTAACAATATTGCCGCGCACGCTGTAGATTGTCCATTCGCCCTCGATACTGAAATCTGTAAGAGACTGTTTCGATTCCAATCCATCGGTATGCCCTGACTTTACCGGCTGGACAGATGGAGATTTTGCCTCACCGACTGCATCTCGACGTGTATCCGTCGGCCTCGCGGTCTTGGATGTTGACTGCTCACTCTTACCCTTGGTCTTGTTCTTCACAGCTTTGCTTTTCGAAGGTTTCGATGGCTTTGCAGCAACAACTTTATCTGACTTGGGAGGCGTGAGAACCTGCCCCGAGGACTCGGAAGTCGTAGCCTTACCCTTTGTCACTTCGACTCCCGATCCATTAACGACATACTTATTGGAATTGTCTGTAAAAACTCCACACGCACTCAAGGCTGGCAGGAAAGCCATCAAAAGTGAACCACCTACCGAGAAATAAGTACGACGAATTCTGTTTTTATCCATAAAAATATTCTGTTTCTGTTACAATAAACGTGAATTTCTACAAAAATAACAATTTCAGAACTATTTCTCCCTCCCTCACTTATATTTTTTGTACATTTGTGTTGATTATCCTTACTTTGATTCCCATGAAACACCATTTTCTCCGTTCCGCAGCACTAATCGCACTCGTCGCCGGCGGTATGCAGTTTTCACACGCATCAACACCTAAAGTGACAGTGGATCGACATGGCCGAATGATCAATTCCGAAACCCGCGCTGAAGTGCGTTACTACGGTACAAATTATACATTGCCATTCGCCCACGGATTTCGTGCCGCCAAGGCGCTCGGTACAGATATCAGGGAAGCCATCGACCGCGACGTCTATCATATGAGCCGCATGGGCCTGAACGCTTTCCGCATGCATCTATGGGATGCTGAACTCGCCGACAGCGTCGGCAATCTTGTTAATAACGAGCATCTTGCCCTGCTTGATTATCTGATAGCGCAACTCGAGAAGCGGGGAATCGACATTATTCTGACCGCCCAGACCAATTTCGGCAACGGATATCCGGAAAAAAACATCGATACAGGGGCGTTTACGTACGACTTCGAGAAATGCAGGATTCACGAAGATGCGAGAGCCATAGCTGCACAGGAAAAATATATTTCCGCTCTCTCGAAACATAAGAATCCATATACCGGCAAGACTTACGCCGACGACCCTTCCATAATTTCCATGGAAATCAACAATGAGCCATGCCATATGTCTTCCTCCCGGCAGGTAAAAGATTATATCAATACAATGGTCAAGGCGCTCCGACGTGCTGGCTGGAAGAAGCCCATTCTATATAATGTGAGTCACAACGGTGATGTAGTCGACGGATATTACGACGCCGACATCCAGGGCACCACATACCAGTGGTATCCCATCGGGCTTGTAGCGGGGCATGAGCGCAAAGGAAATTTTCTGCCATACGTGGCCGACTACAATATCCCGTTTTCCGATCGCAAGCGTTTCGACAGAATGGCGAAAGTGGTCTACGAATTCGATCCTGCCGATATGCTTGAAAGCTATCTTTTCCCTGCAGTTGCACGCACATTCGCACGCAACGGATTCCAGTGGGCCACGCAATTCGCTTACGATCCCATTGATCTGGCACGCTTCAACACTGAATATCAGACGCATTATCTGAATCTTGCCTACACGCCCCAAAAAGCTCTCGGCATGCGCATCGCCGCCCATGCGATGGCAAATGCCCCTTATGAGCAGAATGCCAGACCGGTAAATTATCCTGCAGATTCCATTTTCAACGATATAACACTCAGTTACACCAATAATCTCGCATTACTTAATTCAACCGACGAATATATTCATACCAATTCCACCGACAAGATGCCGGTATCGCCCGATTCCCTGCAATCTATTGCCGGATACGGCTCGTCGCCGCTGGTAGAATATAGCGGAAGAGGGGCTTATTTCATCGACAAAATTCCCGGCACGGACGTATGGCGGTTAGAAGTGCTTCCCGACGTATTCTATACTTCCGATCCATTCGGCAAGCCCTCACTGCGCCGTGAATTCGCTCATATCATCAATGCCACGCATCCGATGTCGCTCAAGCTCCCGAATCTTGGAGAATCTTTCGCGGCCCGGAAAATCAGTCCGGAAAGCGGTCAGATAACTCTTGCAAAAGAAGGAACCATAAAAGTGAATCCTGGAGTCTATTTCGTGGGCAAGGATGAAGCGCAAATCGACCGTATCGCCACCGACAGCCGTCTGGGAGCCATCCGCGTTGATGAATATGTAATGCCACCGGTCAAACAACTGCCCGTGGCGGTTAATCATACTCCAGTCAAATATCTGGCAGCAGGAGATTCGCTCGTGATTCGGGCAGAGGCTATTGCGCCCACAATGCCCGACTCCCTTATAGTCTATCCCGATGATATCTCTTTCTGGCGAGAGAGCAATCGGCTGTACACCCTGCACAAAACAGCCCCATACACCTATGAAGCTACCATACCGGCCATCGACATTGCCGGACGTGATAAATTCCGCTATCGCATAGTAATGCCTGATGTAGAAGAAGTGGACTCTACTCATCTGGCCACATCATCCGATATTACGTTCCCGGGGGCACTCTCCGGCAATCCGCTCGATTGGGACAGTACTGAGGGTGGAGATTATTATTCTGTAAAAATTCTCAACAAAACCGACCCCATTGTTCTGTTTGACGCATCGGAAGGCTTTGACGGCATGGAACTCAGCACAATTCCGGACACATGGGGTCGCGCCCGCACAAAAATACAGGAACGCCTTCCTGTAGCGCCCGATGAACTGCAGGTGAACCTGAGCGCCGGTAGCGATTCTATAGCTCTCGTCCTGACTAAATTTGTCAAACCAACGCTTGCTCCCCTCGCTGCGAATCTCAATAATAAAAGTCTGATTGTTAGATTCGGTGATGAAGCTTCGGTAGATTCAGTGAAAGTGTCGATTGTCAATTCCGACGGTGTAACATTCTCGACATCTGTATCGCCGAGAGCCGGAGAAACCGTATCAATCAATCCGTCTGAGATGACACTTACCCCCACTCTGCTGGTGCCGGCGCCCTATCCTACTTTTTTGGGGCGTGAATACACTCCTACGGGATATACGCGCGAACCGATGCTATCGGAGATCGAGAAAATACAAATTGTAGTACCAGCCGGGCCATCTGAATTGCCACAGAACTTCTCTATTGTCGGGATATGGATTGAATAATGCCTTGCAGTAACCTACAGCCATTACAGAATATTAGGTTTACGCAGCAGGCATTTTAACCTAAATTAGATAATTTCGACAAAGTTCATTACGTTAATACAACGTAAAATACGCTCGGCAATTTAACATAAATCCGCAACATATATCAATGGTCGTCCCCGACCAAAAATAACACGACTAACCTACCAATGAAACTTACCTTTCTTAAAAATCTATTTTTTGCTTGCACTGCTTCGATAGCTCTCTGTGCCGGTTTTTCTTCCTGCGGTAACGATGAAGAGGAGATACCGGAGCCCTCGACTCGACCAGTGGTTCCTCCTGTCACCGATCCCGATGAAACATTCGACAAAACTTTTGAATCGAAAGGGTTCGCCCGCGGAGCCGATATAAGCTGGGTAACCGAACTCGAGCAAAAAGGCTATCAATTCTATCCCCGTGGCAGCAAGACACCTAAAGAACTTACCAAGTTGCTACGAAATAATTGTGGCGTCAACGCAATCCGCCTACGTGTATGGGTAAATCCCACCGGCGGGTGGTGCGGTCTTAACGATGTAGTTGCAAAAGCTCGCCGAGCCAAAGACCTACGCATGCGCGTGATGATTGACTTCCATCTTTCCAACTCATGGGCTGATCCCGGTAAACAGTATGCTCCAATTGAATGGGCGTCTTATACTCCCGAGCAGACTGCCAATGCCATATCCACACACGTAAATTCCACACTTCAAGCCCTTAAAAACGAAGGTGTAAACGTATGCTGGGTTCAGATTGGAAACGAAACAACTCCTGGAATGCTTCACGAACTCGGCGGCAAGATGGAAGGCTCCAACGCCGGCGAGTTCCCTCGCTATCTCAATGCCGGCTACGACGCTGTTAAAGCGGTTTATCCGGATGCTCAGGTCATTGTGCATCTCGACAAAGGTCAGGATGCAGCCACCTACAATTGGTTCTTTGATCTGCTCAATGCCAACGGAGGCCGGTACGATATGATTGGAATGTCGCTCTATCCAGAAATTGAAACGGGCTCCGGTTCCTCATGGAAAGTATCACTCGACAACAAAGCAATCGACGATTGCATCGCCAACATCAAGGCCCTGAACACGAAGTACGGCAAAAAAATCATTATGTCGGAAATCGGATTCCATTACACCAACTATCGCGGTGGATCCGCTACCCTCACCAAATTTTTGAAAGAGTTTTCTTCCGGCAATGTGCTTGATGGCATATTTTACTGGGAACCTGAAGCACCCGAACAGGAAGGCTATAAGAAAGGCGCGTTCGACAATAACCGTCCAACACCCCTCTTCGATGCATTCCTTGAGAAGCAGCTTACTCCCGTTCAACCATGACCTGCGGAGAAAAACTAAAGAGCACATAACTACAACATCATAGTATCTTCAATTCATGAAAAACAACCTTTTTCTCGTCGCGCCGACCTGCTTAGCTATTCTGGCGATTGCCGGAATGCAGGATGCGTCTGCGCGAACCGAGACCACACTCTCCTCGGGATGGCGTTTCGCAAAAATCGACAGTCTTGGCAAACAGGCGGACTGGCAAAATGTACACGTTCCTCACGACTGGGCCGTACATGAGCCGTTCGACCGCAACCATGACCTGCAGACAGTAGCTGTGGAACAGAATGGTGAAACCGAAAAAACAGAAAAGACAGGCCGCACGGGTGGTCTGCCATATATGGGCAAAGGCGTTTATACCACCGACTTTCAGGTAGCCGATACTACCGGTCAGGTTTACACCCTGGTATTCGACGGTGCGATGAGCAATCCATCCGTTGAAGTCAACGGCGCCAGTGTCGGCGGATGGGCATACGGATACAACTCATTCTTCCTCAATCTCCCTCAAGGCGTTATTCGCCCCGGCAACAACACAATACGCGTAGCTCTCGAGAACAAACCGCAGTCGTCACGCTGGTATCCCGGTGCGGGACTCTATCGCAATGTTCATTTGGTCGCCACTTCCAAAATTCACATCCCTGTGTGGGGAACCTATCTCACAACCCCCTATGTCACCGCTGACGAAGCATCCATACGCCTTACAATGGATATAGAAGGCGCTACCAAAGGTCAGGCTGTAGAAGTAAAGACCGACATAATCGACCCATCAGGTAAAACAGTTGCTACAAACAACACCCTGTATCATAGTCACGGACAGCCTTTCCACCAGAACTTCCTTGTTGCGAAACCCATGTTGTGGGATACCGAGACTCCGAATCTATACAGTGCACGCACCACTCTCAGCGTCGACGGCAAACCTGTCGACGAATATACAACCAGATTCGGTATCCGCTCTATAGAGTACATCCCCGAAAAGGGATTCTTCCTCAACGGAAAATACACCAAATTCAAAGGTGTCTGCAACCACCACGACCTCGGGCCTCTGGGAGCAGCCGTCAACCGCGCTGCCCTCCGCCATCAAATCGAGCTGCTGAAGGACATGGGAGCCAACGCCATCCGTACCTCCCACAACATGCCGGCGCCTGAACTTGTCGAACTCTGCGACGAGATGGGAATGATGCTTATGGTCGAGCCTTTCGACGACTGGGGTTTCCGCCCCAAAAGCCCCAACGGATATGGTTCGATTTTCGGCGAATGGGCCGAGAAAGACATGGTCAACATGATCCGGCACTATCGCAACGCCCCCTCTGTTGTGATGTGGAGTATCGGCAATGAGGTGCCCAGCCAATGGGGCCCGGACGGAGTGCAGGAACTCCAGATGCTTCTCAACATAGCACATCGTGAAGATCCGACTCGCCCCGTAACCTGCGGCATGGACCAGATCGGAGCAGTGCTCGACAACGGCTTTGCCGCCGCACTCGATATCCCCGGCTTCAACTACAAGCCCCAATACTACGTCAAGGCCTACAACGTGCTTCCGCAGCGGTTGATTCTCGGAACCGAAACGGCATCAACAGTATCTTCACGCGGAACGTATATCTTCCCGATGGAACTTAATGCCAATGCAGTCCACGACAATCATCAGTCGTCGAGCTACGATACGGAATTCTGCTACTGGAGCAATATCCCCGACCTGGATTTCGCCATGGACGACGACTATCCCTGGATGATCGGACAGTTTGTATGGACCGGCTTCGATTATCTCGGCGAGCCTTCTCCCTACGATACCGACGCATGGCCCAACCATTCAAGCGTGTTTGGCATAATTGACCTCGCATCCATTCCTAAGGACCGCTATTACCTCTACCGCTCGCAGTGGAACAAGAAGGATGCAACTCTGCACCTTCTCCCCCACTGGACGTGGCCAGGCCGCGAAGGAAAGGTTACTCCTGTCGTAGCCTATACGTCCTACCCGTCGGCAGAGTTGTTTGTCAACGGCAAATCCATGGGACGCAAGACCAAGGCATCGGCCAATCCACTCGATTATACGAAAGTAGCCGAAAAGCCCTATTGGGAACGTGCGAGCGTACAGGACATTCAGGCCCGCAATGATTCGCTTGCTATGGATCGCTACCGCCTCATATGGGACGATGTGGTTTACCAGCCCGGCGAACTGAAAGTCGTAGCATTCGACGAAGCCGGAAATCCGGCTAAGGAACTTGTGGTCGCCACTGCAGGGAAGGCTCACCACATAGTGCTGACGCCAAACCGTACCGAAATATCCGCCGATGGCAATGACCTCGTCTACGTTATAGTTCAGGTCGCCGACAAAAACGGCAATATCGTACCGACCGACACCCGCATGGTTTCATTCAAGGTGAGCGGCGCTGCCGAATTCCTGGCTACCGCCAACGGGGATCCGACCTGTCTGCTCGGTTTCGACAACCCCAAGATGAAATTATTCAGTGGAGCAGCCACCGCAATTCTGCGGGCGGCACCCACTCCCGGACCGGCTACACTCACGGTAACTGCCCCCGGGGTTAAACCTGCTACAATGACTATTGAAGTGAAATAACGGCACACATCGTCATCTACTTCCTGCTTATAATGTTCAAAACCGGAATTTGTCAGTTTTTTGACGAATTCCGGTTGTTTTTTGAGACCGAATTCTTCGGTTATTAATCAGTTTTTATTTAAATTTGTGAGTAGAAAAGAATCCTCAAATCTAAAATTACCCCACTATGGAAATGGAACAAAAAATCAAGAAAGTGTTCAAGGAAAAATTCGGTACAGAAGGCACACTCTATGCCTCGGCCGGTCGTATCAACCTGATTGGTGAACACACCGATTATAACGGCGGATACGTTTTCCCTGGCGCAATCGATAAAGTCATCATGGCTGAAATCCGCCCCAACGAAACAAATAAGGTGCGTGTTTTCTCAATCGACATCGACGAATATGCCGAATTCGGCCTCAATGAAGAAGACGCTCCCAAGCAGCAGTGGGCACGCTATATATTCGGCATTTGCCGTGAAATAATCAAACGCGGCGGCTCCGTGAAAGGCTTCGACGCCGTATTTGCCGGTAATGTTCCCCTCGGCGCCGGCCTTAGCTCGTCGGCCGCTCTTGAAAGCTGCTTCGCTTTCGCTCTTAACGACCTCTTCAACGGCAACACCATTGACAAATTCGAACTCGCCCGCATCGGCCAGTCGACCGAACACAACTATTGCGGCGTGAACTGCGGTATCATGGACCAGTTCGCATCCGTCTTCGGCAAGAAAGACCATCTGATGCGTCTCGACTGCCGCTCGATGGAATTTGAATATTTCCCCTTCAACATCGACGGTTACACCCTTGTGCTTCTCGACTCCAAAGTTAAGCACGCCCTTGTAGACTCCCCCTACAACAAACGCCGCCAATCGTGCGAACGCGTTGCTCAGCGCCTCGGCATCGAGACTCTCCGCGACGCAACCATGGAGATGCTCGACAAAGTAAAATCCGACATCACCGCTGAAGACTATTCTCGCGCGAAATTCGTGATTGAAGAGAAACAGCGTGTGCTCGACGTTTGCGACGCCCTCCAGCGCGGCGACTGCGAGACCGTCGGCAAAAAGATGTATGAGACCCACGAAGGTCTTTCCAAAGACTACGAGGTTTCGTGCGTAGAGCTCGACTACCTCAACGACATCGCCAAGGAGTGCGGCGTTACCGGCTCACGAATCATGGGCGGCGGTTTCGGCGGCTGCACCATCAACCTGGTGAAAAACGATCTTTACGATAATTTCATCGCCACCGCCAAGAAAAAATTCAACGAGAAATACGGCCATGAACCCGTGGTTTATCCCGTAATCATTTCTGACGGCGCACACAAAGTTTCCGAATAATCAAGATTTTAATTTTATGCGGGCGGAGATACATCATCGAGGTATCTCCTCCCGTTTCAAATATCTGAAGATTTATTCCGAAACCTCAAAAAAGTTGCGGCCTAATGAGATAATCCTTAGTGAATATCGCAGATACTGAATTTTATCTAACCTATTTATAATCCCAACCGATTAAACTGACAATGAAACCTACATTATTCGTCCTCGCCGCTGGCATGGGAAGCCGTTACGGCGGTCTGAAACAGCTCGACTCGCTGGGCCCCAATGGTGAAACCATCATGGACTACTCCATTTACGATGCTCTTCAGGCCGGATTCGGCAAAGTGGTATTCGTAATCCGCAAAGACTTCGAGCAGGATTTCCGCGACAAAGTCCTCTCTAAATATGAAGGCCATGTACCGGTGGAAGTTGTTTTCCAGAGCACAGACAAACTTCCCGAAGGATATACCTGCCCGGCCGACCGTACCAAACCCTGGGGAACCAATCATGCCGTTCTCATGGGCAAAGATGTAATCAAAGAGCCGTTCGCCGTAATTAACGCCGACGACTTCTATGGTCGCAATGCTTTCGAGGTCATTGCCAAAGAACTGGCGCGTCCCCGCGACAAAAAAGGAGACTACTGCATGGTAGGCTTCCGTGTAGGCAACACCATGACCGAAAACGGTTCCGTAGCCCGCGGCGTATGCGAGAATAAGGACGGCCTGCTTACCTCGGTCGTTGAGCGTACCGCAATCAGCTACGACAAGGACCATAACATCGTATTCACCGACGAAAACGACCAGGTTCAGACCCTCGACCCCAAGACTCCAGTCTCGATGAACCTCTGGGGCTTCACACCCGACTATTTCGAGTTCTCCGAGCGCGAATTCAAGAAATTTCTCGACAAGGATCTCAACACCCCGAAAGCGGAATTCTTCATTCCTCTCTGTATTGACGCTCTGATTAATTCCGGAGAAGCAACTGTTAAAGTTCTCGATACCGATTCCCGCTGGTTTGGCGTCACATATGCCGCCGACCGCCCCGGTGTGGTAGCAAAATTCGCCGAACTCCATCAGAACGGCACCTACCCCACTAAACTTTTCTAAGCCGATCCCGGTTGAAAGATATAGAATCCGGAATCAAATATCAAACAACACAAATATGAAACCCAGAATTCTCGTTACGGGCGGCACTGGCTACATAGGCTCGCACACAGTTGTCGAGCTTCAGAAAGCCGGCTATCCCGTGGTTATCATCGATAACCTTTCCAATTCTAATAAAGAGGTCCTCGACGGTATCGAGCGTATCACAGGAATACGTCCCGATTTCGTGGAGGCTGACTGCACCGACATCAAGGCTCTCGACAAACTTTTCACCAATTATCCCGGCATAAAAGGTATCATCAACTTCGCTGCAAGCAAAGCCGTCGGCGAGTCGATGCAGAAGCCTATCCTGTACTACCGCAACAACCTCGCCACACTCCTGAACCTGCTCGAAGAGATGCCCATCCATGGTGTGAAAGGCATTGTTTTCTCCTCGTCGTGCACAGTTTACGGCGAACCCGACGTAAATCCCGTAACCGAGCAATCGCCCATCAAAAAAGCGACATCTCCTTATGGCAACACAAAGCAGATTTCGGAAGAAATCATTACCGACGTAATCAATGCCGGCGCTCCCATCAAGAGCGTTATTCTCCGTTATTTCAACCCCGTAGGCGCCCATCCGTCGGCCGAAATCGGCGAATTGCCCAATGGCGTTCCTCAGAATCTGATTCCCTATCTCACTCAGACGGCAATGGGCATCCGTAAGGAACTCAGCGTGTTTGGCGATGACTACAATACGCCCGACGGATCGTGTATCCGCGACTATATCGACGTTGTAGACCTCGCCAAGGCTCATGTTATAGCCGTAGAGCGTATGCTTGAGGACAAAAGCGACGAAAAAATCGAGATTTTCAATCTTGGAACAGGCAACGGCCTCTCCGTTCTACAGCTTATCAACACCTTCGAAGAAGCTACCGGAGTGAAGGTACCCCACAAAATTGTGGGGCGTCGTGCCGGCGATATCGAGAAAGTCTGGGCCAACCCGACATATGCCAACGAAGTGCTCGGCTGGAAAGCTGATACCCCCATTGCCGATACCATGCGTTCGGCCTGGGCATGGCAGTGCAAACTTCGTGAGCGCGGCATAATGTAATTTCGTCCCCAAGCTCATATAAAAATTGCAGGCGTTGATCCGGAAAGTTCCGGCCAACGCCTGCATTTTATATTACCACTGGCTCAAATGGATTATCAGACCGTATGCGAACTGCCGTCGAAGCAATGGGTGCAGATCCGGCATTTAGGCAGACCAATTGATTTGACAAGGTTGTCGAGCGAATTGAAACGCAATGTGTCAAGCCCCAGCTTCAAACGGATGAGATCAACCATTCTTTTATGACGTTCAGTTGTAGGATCAGCATATTCATCGAGATGACGCGTACCTTCCTCCCCTTCAAGTTCGGCTATACACCTGCGCGTTATAAGCTCCATTTCAGTTTTCGACGACGTAAAGTTCAGAAACTCGCACGGGTAAATAAGTGGTGGGCAGGAAATTCTCACATGGACCTTAGCGGCGCCACACCGACGGATATCAGCAACATTATCGCGCAACTGCGTGCCGCGTACAATTGAATCATCGCAAAACGCTACGCTTTTGCCACGCATCAAAGCCTCGTTAGGTATAAGCTTCATTTTAGCGACAAGCTCACGGCGCTGCTGAGTGCTTGGAGTGAAACTGCGGGGCCATGTCGGAGTATATTTCACAATACCACGTTTATACGGTCGGCCGATTGCCTGCGAGAATCCAAGGGCCATTCCAGTTCCGGAGTCAGGAATCGGGCTGACAAAGTCAATGTCGTCCTCATCATCGCTGCCAAGCAGATAACCATTGTCGTAGCGCATTTCATCCACATTCCTCCCTTCATACTCACAGGGAGGATAACCATAATATGTCCATAGGAAAGCGCAGATCTGCATCTCAGCAGCCTCCTCCCGAAGTACCTCAACCCCATTTTCGGCTGAAATCCTGACAATCTCTCCCGGCCCGAGCTGCCTCAGAAGTTCATAACCGAGATTGGCAAACGCGCACGTCTCCGAACCTACAGCATAATCCGTTCCATTGGAAGCCAAGGCGACGGGGGTTCGTCCCAGAAAATCTCTGGCGGCAATTATTCCGTCGGATGTAAGAATCAGCATCGAGCATGAGCCTTTCACGCGACGGTGCACATTAGAGATTCCATCCACGAAATTCTTTCCTTCACAAATCAGTGCGGCCACCAGCTCTGTGGGGTTCACAATATCGTTGCTGTGTTCACAGAAATGATGGCCGCGGTTCAGAAGCACCTTCTGGAGCTCGTCGATGTTGTTGATGCGTCCTACGGTAGTAATTGCAAATTTGCCAAGATGACAGTTTATGATAATCGGCTGAGCATCCGTATCACTGATTACTCCGATTCCCGCTTTCCCGGAAAATTCATGGAGATCGCCCTCGAATTTGGTTCGAAAATACGTGTTTTCGATATTGTGGATTGAACGCGCGAAATGGCCTTCGTTGACGGTTGCCATACCTGCGCGCCGTGTGCCGAGATGCGAATTATAATCGACACCATAAAACAGCTCGTCGACACAGCAGCCTTCGCGTTTCACTACTCCGAAAAATCCTCCCATACGCTTATATGTATATATGTACTTAATACTGGTTTTAAATTTCTATTAAAGAATCGGCTCCGAAATCCCTGATGGCACGACGACCGATTATATTGTCCCACTGCATCGGAGAGATTCCGTTTCCGGGACGCTTTACCGTTATATTATCCTCCGTAAAAATCTCTCCGGCTTTAATTTCCCGGGCAGCCACGATGCTTTTCCGTGCCACAACGATATTTGGTCGCTCCGAATCGCTGACATGCTTACTGGAATCGCCAAGAGCCAACTCAATATTACGTATAGCTTCAACCATTGCCTTCAGTTCATCCGGCTCGAGAGAAGCCTTATGGTCAGGCCCGGGCAAAGACTTGTCGAGAGTAAAATGCTTTTCTATCACTCTTGCACCCATCGCCACAGCCGCTACCGGAACCTCTATTCCAACCGTATGGTCGCTATAGCCAACAGCAGCCGGCGTCAGTCTAAGCAGATCGCCCATGGCTCTGAGGTTAACATCGGCCATCGGTGTGGGATACTGTGTATTGCAGTGCAAAAGAATCACATGGTTACGAGGTGTTCCTGCTTCTTCCAGAACACGCAGAGCCGTTTCAATCTCTTCCAACTCACACATTCCAGTCGAGAGAATCACTTTTTCACCCCGGCGTCCGATTTTCCTCAGATACGGCAGGTTCGTAATCTCTCCCGATGGAATTTTCCAGTAATCCATATCGAGCCCAGCCAGACAATCGATTGAAACCAAATCGAAGGGTGTCGACATAAATCCGATTCCTTCTTCATCACATATCTTCTTCAACGAGGCATAATCGTCGAGCCGAAGATGAATCTTGCGGCACATCTCGAGTTGAGACTCCGCATTGCCCGTGGTTTCTTTCTGATACTCGGCTTTTGGTGCAATCGACGATATTACCAGTTCGGGAACAGCCGTCTGAAACTTCACATAGTCGGCTCCGGCCTCCTTTGCCGCCCGAATCATTTCGACAGCCCGGCCGTAATCGCCGTTATGGTTAACTCCGGCTTCCGCTATAATAATTACTTTATCGGTCATTTAAAAATATCATTTATAAAACACGACCTCCTGAGGATAACGACATATACGCGTGCCCGGACGCCAGGGAACATCCTGCTTCAATGGCAGACCGGCAAAATCGCTCAACATATATAGCGGAATATCCGCACCAGCATGTACTGAACAAACTGCCCCACCACCAAGCCGCGGGTTGATTTCCATCAGCAATGCCCGGCTATCGCCGGAGGTATCCGCCTCGCGAAGGAACTGTAATGTAACAGGCCCACGCAACTGCAATGCTTTCAGTATCCGATGACTCGCATTTTCAATCTCACTATCGTGAATTGTCTCCGTCTCCGTGACTTCGCCTCCCGATACGGCGATGCGCTCTCGTGGAACGGCACACACCACTTCCCCATCGGATGCCACATAACAATCGACAGTATATTCCTTTCTGTGAGCGATATATTTCTGAAACAGATACGTACCGGACTCACTGCTGCCAGCCAACTGCTCGTATTCCGCCTTACTAAGAATCCTGATCCCTTTTGAGGCAGATCCAAAACAGGGTTTTGCAATTATATCACCCTCCACCGGTTCATACTGCGGATTGGAAGGCAACGGGAACCCAAGTTTATGGAAAAGCGCGTCCGCCTCTATTTTATTGAACATCAACGCGCTCATCTTAGCATCAGTACCTCCCGGAGTCCAGACCGAAGCATCGGCCGACGCATAGCGTATGGCAATCTCAACCGCCGGGTCGACAAACGGCAACAAAATATCTATCCGGTTCTCCTCCACAACCGTATGGAGGTGATCCATGATATCCGGATCGTTCCATCGCAGGCCTTTAACCACTGTTGCGACTTCTGCGATAGGCACCTCGGATGTGAGTTCATAACTGAATAGATTCACTGCCATACCGAGTCGCGTTCCGGCACGCTTAATCATCCTTGCCATAGAGACGCGTTTGGCGCCTCCGAGCATCAGAATATTTACCGCCTGCTTCATGTCGTAGTTCGTTTAAAGAGCAGTTAATAAAGGGTCATCGGTTGTATATATCACTTTTGTAGCCAGAGAGGTGCTCGGGCTGACAAATCCAGTCGATTGTTTTCTGCAAACCTTCCCTGAGCGATACCTGCGGACGCCAATCGGTCAACGCCAGTATTTTGGTATTGTCGCCGCAAAGCCTTCTAACCTCGCTTTTCGACGGCCGCAGCCTTTGAGGATCCACTACATATTTTACATCTGAATGCATCAGTTCCGCAATAGTTTCGAGAGTCTCCTTCATCGAAATCTCAGTACCGGTAGCGATATTGATTTCCACCCCTTCGATTCCGTCGGCACGACCTAAAGCGAGAAATCCCCTGCAGGTATCCGTAACGAAATTAAAATCGCGGGTAGGAGTAAGATCGCCCACCTTAATCTCTTTGGCTCCGGAGGCAATCTGCGAGATGATGGTCGGAATGATAGCTCTTGCGCTCTGGCGCGGCCCATAAGTATTAAACGGACGGGCTATGACAACCGGAAGTTCAAAAGCATTGTAAAAACTTTTGGCAATTGCGTCCGCACCGATTTTTGTAGCTGAATACGGCGACTGAGGCTGCCGCGGATGCTTCTCGTCGATAGGCACATAGAGTGCTGTGCCATAGACTTCGGATGTAGAAGTGACTACAACGCGCTCCACATTGCAGTCCTTTGCGGCCTGGCATATGTTGAGTGTTCCTGTCACGTTTGTGTCGACGTAGCTTTCAGGTGCTACATAGCTGTATGGAATAGCGATAAGAGCCGCAAGATGGAAGATGGTATCGACATCGCGGGCTATATGACGGCAGAATGCTGCGTCGCGGACGTCGCCACACACCACTTCAAGATTCGGGTGATTGTTTCCCTCAAGCCAGCCCCAGTTGTTAAACGAGTTATACTGGCTTAATGCCCGTACTTTTATCCCTTCCGCCAAAAGAAGGTCTACAAGATGCGAGCCGATAAAGCCGTCGGCACCGGTGACGAGTGCGTGTTTTATATCTCTTGCCATAAACCTTATATTCTGTTTTACGATTATTTATCCTTGTTTTTTAAGTCGGTAGCCATAGGTCTTGCCATCGACGGGCGATGTGAACGTAAGGTAGGCATCTCCCCCGCTCTGCGACTCAATCTTCAGCTGTGTGACGCCTCCGACTATGAAATGTGAATCGGGAAACGGCGCATATATACCGTTGCCAGCTTCTCCTTCGGCCGCCGGATTATTGTCGTCTGAATTTCTGAAGTTAACGAACAGGTAGCCGTTATCTTCGTTCCAGGTAGCATAGTGTGTGTCAGCATAGCTCTCAACGGCATTCTGGTTGACGCGCACCATTTCAAAAACATCGTTCTGAAATTTCCAGAAAATATTCCCCTCGTAACCGGCATCGGAGGTACCGTCGACGGTAATCTCCGTAAGTTTCCATGTCCCGAACCACGGACCTATGTCGCCGTTGTTACGGGTGCAACTGCTGATTCCTGTCATAACCATAACAGAAACAAGAACAACAGCCAGTTTACGGATAATATATATTGTCTGCTTAAGCATAAATAGCGAAAAAATATTATTATGTTTCGTTAAAGTTTCAGAAGCCCGCGATACTTCACCGTCAGGCATGCGCCGAAGTTATCGCCGTAGAGTTCTCCGTGGTCGAACGCAATCTGGGCGTTAACCGAGAGCCCAGGAACGCGACTTACGTTGTATGTCCCCTCGAACATCATCGACGTATCCGACGCCGGATTAAGAAGAGGCATAAACGGCGTGCCCCAGCTGCGTCGGTATCCGCCGAGCACACGGTAGGAAAAGTCCTTGCCAACATCTCCCTTTATACCGATATGGAATCCACGCACGAGATTGTTAGTAAACTCCATGATTCCGTTCTGATTGTAGATAGGCGAACGAAGAAACGGAGTGCCGATGCTCATGCCATAGTACTGGTAGCCGTTGTATTCGTGGTTATTGTAATAATTGTCGCCACCCTCGGCTCTGCCGGTAATAGTCGTATTGCTGAAGTCATCCGGATCCCAGTGAAACGGACCCGACTGATTGGTAAAATCAAGATACTCAACAACAGCGCCGGACACGATTGCCCTGCGGTTGGCGGAGAATTCCAGGCCCCACAGACCATCAAACCCGTTCAGGAATCCGATTCCCGAGCCGTCTTCCCATGGCTTCTGAAGATATGCCTTGATTTCCATGCCGTTGCGGAGTCTGTAGCGCATATATATATCCCAGCAACCAAGGGCACTCCCTGAAACATACTCCTTACCTTCATCTTTAGGAATCAACATCTTGAAGAACTGACTGAAACTCTTGGAAAGTTCTTTCGACATATATATCTTTCCGGCGGAGTAATAATCGGTATTTCCGCCGAACATCGAGCCTACCTGCATACCGATTGTAACCGAGAATGGCTTTGAAGGCTTGGTGCGGAAATAGCATCGTTTATAAGTATAAAGCGCACCCTGATTGAGATGGCCGCCATAATAGTTGAAGTGATTGCGCATCCAGGCATTGTCAGTGAACTTCCCATAGGAAAGTTCGCCTTGAATCTGAACCCAGCCTTTTGTAAACGGAATATCCTGGAAATCTATGAAGCCTGCTCTTACCTCCGGAATCGGACGCGCGTTGCCGCTCTCAACAAAATCGCCGCTGCTAAGTTCATTGTTAAGCAACGCGGAGCCATGCTCCTTCAGGCCGACCGTAAGAAACACGCCGCGGTATTTCACCTCTCCATACAGTTGCTGAATCCAGAAACGCGACGGATGCTGAGGATTTTGCGCCCACACATTGTCGTTTCCGTCATAACGCAGATAATCCACATTGCTTCCATATCCCGCAATCAAATCCGCACCATATCCATAGCTGAAACGTGAGGCAGTATCCATATCGTGCCAAATATGTCCACGCACAATGGCAGATTTGCTTTGTGTAATCACCCCATGGCGATTCGACGCAATATAATATGGTGCGAAATCATTATTGCCTGCCGCACCGGTCACTCCAGCCTCCCAGTTGACCTCATGGTCTACGGCTTTCATATTAAAACCGACGCAAGCCGACGCGATTGCGATTCCGAATACTATTGTCCGAGGAATTTGCATAAGCGATGAGTCAAATCGTTGTTATATAATCCTTAGAAACTTCACTGCAGAAAATATTACGCCTCATGGATTTAACAGATGAGTCTCTGCCGCATCGAATGTCTCTATATGGCGTTGCTTTTTCTCTTCGAAGATATCCTCGATGGTGAGGAATATACCGGTCTCCTCCACATCGCCGAACTCATCGTTGATAGCCGTTCCGAAAATCTTCATTGTAGGCGATAGACTCATATAGGCATTCACAAGAGGGGGAATATTGATGCCATGATCCCGGATAGCCGCATTAAGTATACGGTAGTCCTCCTTGAAATCATTGCCGGGAAACATTGAGGCATATTTCTCGGCTGGGAAATCCGCTGCAATGGGCTTGAACGGTCGAACAAGTCGGTCCGGATCGGGGAAATGCTTACGTAGAAAATACAGCAGCATGTCGCGGCACTCCCGGTCATAGCTGGGATACATCGTGAACTTACCGAAAAGATGTCGGATTTCAGGATGAAGCACCGTAAGTGCGCCAAGACCATCCCAAAGATTGTCGAGGGCGAACAAGGCCTTTGCTCCAGCTTTCGACGACTGATATTCCAGTCTGACAAACGACCGTCCGAGCTCTATGGTGTAAGGGAGATAGTCTGACATGAAACGCTCTGAAAATCTGAACATATGCGATGTGGCAATCCGGGGGGAGCCATCGGGATTTATCTGGATATCACGTCCAAGAATAAACCTGTAGCCGCCGGTAATCAGCTTTCCCTCCGGATCCCAAACCAAAAGCTGGCGACATGGAGGATCCATCAAATCGAATTCATCAATGTCGCAGGCTTTTCCAGTGCCACCCCCCGCCGTGCGAAAAGCGATTTCCCTAAGGCGTCCGATTTCCCTCATGACGTTGGGCGCGCAGTGAGCGTCCACAATGTATATCTCATTGTTCCCTTTGTTGGTCTTACGCATGAAACGTTCAGCCGTCAGTTCAGCCTCAAGCAATTTTACGTCAACTGGATCTATGATTTCTTCTGCCATGCAGCACTTAAAATTTATGATTTGTGAACTGGATGTGGCGAAGCATCGCACTTCATATGATAAACTTCGCTCTGAATGGAGTCGGCCATACCACGTGCGTCGCGTTTCTTGAAGAGATCGGCATATGGTATCGTGTTGCCGACAGACACCGTATATTTCCTTCCGCGACTTCCGACCATCTCGCCTGGCAGAAGTACCTGCTCGAGGTTGAACGGTATGCCAAGACGCTTCCGGAGATTCGCACAGCGGTAGAATTTCTTCGAATTAACTCCGTCGAAATATAGCGGCACTATATCGCGCTGATGCTTTCTGGCCTGGGTGACAAACGATTTCTGCCAGCGAAGGTCGCATACTATCTTGCGGGACTCTCCGATGAAATCAACCTTCCGGTAGCGCGAACATATACCGGCCGGAAATATAATTATGGGATCGTTGCCGGCCAAATTAGCGTCGAGTCTCTCCATAGCCTCACGCGACTGGCTACCGAACTTGTTGATAGGCAGGAAAACGTTCTCCAGGGGTTTGACCGCCATTAAAAGATCGTTTACAACAAACCATACCTGGCCACCATAATGTTTCTGAACAAGATATGTAAGCGCCAGGCCGTCAAGCCCACCAAGCGGATGGTTAGAGACGAGAATCACACGACGGTTGGCGGGGTCCGGCAAACTCCGGGTGCCGTCCCATTCAACAGTCACGTCGAGCGAGTCAAGCACTCCCTTGCAGAATTCCGCTCCTGTTTTGCCGTAATTCGCCTGCAGAAGTTCGTTGAGCTCATCCTGGCAGATCAGACGCTCCAGCCATTTTACGAGGCTATGTGGTAAAAATCGATACACCCCGGGCACACGCGCACGAAGCACCTTGTCGAGATCGATCTTCATCACTTCTTCCTGATCCATATTGAATTTATAATTCACACTGGATTAACGGCATAGAGGAAGTACAACCGGCACATTCCCGTTCAGCCGCCATCATGGCGTCTTTATATTGGCAAAATTAAGCAGAATTTCATATTTTTGCACACTATAAACTGAAAAATTTCACCGTAATTGGCCACATTTGACTCTTTCATCCGCTTTATCGACAATCTTTCAAAATCTACGGCGACGCTTGTACGTGTGATTCTGATGGGTCGGAGAACTGATTTTCCACGTCTGCAGAGTTGCAGACATGATGCTCTTATCATACTCGGTAACGGCCCATCGCTCCGGGATAATCTCGACCATGATATGACGGTGCTTAATTCACACGATACGCTTGCGGTGAACTTCGCGGCAACGACGCCCGAATTCAAGTCGCTGCGCCCACGATATTATGTACTTGCCGACCCACATTTTTTCAATAATACGGAGGATGCGAACGTCAGTCGGCTGATAGAATCGCTGTCTGCGGTAGATTGGGAACTCATATTGTTCGTACCGGCCCGAAGCGCCCGAAAGGTACGCAGGATTATTTCCAACCCCAATATAAGAATCGCCGGATTCAACATGCTTGCTGCCGAAGGATTCTTATGGCTCTCACAGCAGCTTATGCAACGGCATATGGGCATGCCACGCCCACGCAATGTGCTGATTCCATCGCTGATGATCGGAATTTGGCTCGGATACAGCCGGATTGTGGTTCTCGGAGCCGACCATTCCTGGCTAAAGACACTCAGCGTCGACGACAACAATAAGGTGGTATCCGTCCAACCGCACTTCTACAAAGAAAATCCTCAAGAGATAGAACGCATAACCAAGACATACGATTCAAGACGTCTGCATGAGGTACTTGAAAGCATGTGCATAGCTTTCAAAGCCTACCACTCTATAGAAGCGTTCGGCCGCCACCGCGGAGTGGAAATCCTCAATGCCACTCCCGGATCGTATATCGACGCATTCCGCCGCGCGAATCTGCAGGACTCACTGCCTGAAGGCAAAACTTCGACCAACAGGAAATAACCCCGTATGGAATACACCACAATAGCAACTCCGTCGGAATCGCAGTTCACCGAACAGCGTAGCCGCTTTCTCGCCTTCGCCCATCCGGTCGAAAGTCCGGAAGAAGCAAAACAGATTGCAAAGGACTACACGCGTCGTTTTTTCGACGCGCGCCATGTTTGCTGGGCTTATATGATAGGAGCCGAACGAACCGACTTCCTTTCGACCGACAACGGAGAGCCATCCGGCACTGCCGGCAAACCGATTCTTGGCCAGATCAATTCGTTCGGACTTACCAACGTAATTGTAGTCGTGGTTCGCTATTTCGGCGGTATAAAACTCGGGACCTCCGGACTTATCGCCGCCTATCGTCAGGCCGCACGCCAGGCTATCGAAGCCGCGGAGATAATAACATGCCATGAAATGGGACAGATTACCCTTACGTTTCCATTCGTATCAATGAACGGAGTAATGAAAATCGTAAAAAGCCGGGCGATCACCATAACCTCTCAGGAATTTGACAATACATGCCGTATGGCTCTGGCACTCCCTACGGCCATGATTCCGGAAATATCCCGGCTGCTCACCGACGTGGAGGGCGTAAGTATAATATAGAATTCAGCCCGACTGAATATACATATTGTTTTGCACATCAAGCAATTTCGACAAGCCTGCTCAGTCCCGAAGTCTGCAGGGTGCGCAAAAGCTATGTTGCGAAACATATAAATTCCTATTGCCATTCAGAGTTTTTTCGCTAATTTGCGCTCACAATCGCTTTTCGAAGCGATTCCTCTCCCCAGCCTTTATAATTCATTTCAAAAAACTCTAATAGCATGAAGGTTTATCAATCCAACGAAATCAAAAACATCTCTCTGCTCGGCAGCAAGGGATCAGGGAAAACCACACTCGCGGAAGCTATGCTCTACGAGTGTGGAGTTATAAAACGCCGCGGCACGGTTGAGGCAAAAAACACTGTGTCCGACTATTTCCCCGTTGAGAAAGAATACGGCTATTCGGTATTCTCCACCGTTTTCTACGCCGAATTCCTTAACAAAAAACTCAACGTAATCGACTGCCCGGGAGCAGACGACTTCGTTGGCAACGCAATCACAGCCCTCAACGTTACGGATACAGGTGTAATCCTCGTTGACGCCCAGTATGGCGTGGAAGTGGGGACACAGAATATTTTCCGTACAACCGCATCGCTTAAAAAGCCTGTGATTTTCGCCATCAACCAGCTCGACGGCGAAAAAGCCGATTATGAAAACACACTCGAACAGATGCGCGAAATCTTCGGTAAGAAAATTGTCCCCATCCAGTATCCACTCTCGTGCGGCCCGGGCTTCAACGCCATGATCGACGTGCTGCTCATGAAGAAATACTCATGGGGCCCTGATGGAGGCGTTCCAACTATAGAAGAGATCCCCGCAGAAGAACTTGATAAGGCACAGGAGCTTCATCAGGCCCTTGTGGAAGCCGCAGCCGAAAACGACGAGACTCTGATGGAGAAATTCTTCGAGCAGGGTCATCTATCGGAAGACGAGATGCGAGAAGGCATCCGCAAAGGTCTGGTAGACCGCTCTATTTTCCCGGTGTTCTGCGTAAGCGCACTTAAGGATATGGGCGTTCGCCGCATGATGGAATTCCTCGGCAACGTAGTGCCTTTTGTCGACGACATGCCCGCGCCTGTCGATACCGCCGGCGACGCCATCGCTCCCGACAGCAACGGCCCCCTGAGCATCTATATGTTCAAGACTACCGTAGAGCCACACATCGGCGAAGTACAATATTTTAAAGTAATGAGCGGAACGCTCAACGCCGGTGCCGACCTGGACAACGTAACGCGCGGAGGCAAGGAACGCCTTGCCCAGATCTACTGCGTATGCGGTCAGATCAAGACTCCTGTGGATAAGCTGTGTGCCGGCGATATAGGTGCCACCGTGAAGCTGAAAGATGCACGCACCGGCAATACACTTGACGAGAAAGGATGCGAAATCGCGTTCGACTTCATCAAATATCCCGCACCGAAATATTCGCGCGCCGTTCGACCCGTTACGGAAAGCGACGCCGAAAAATTGTCCGGTATTCTTACCCGCATGCACGAGGAAGACCCGACCTGGGAAATCGTGCAGAGCAAGGAGCTGAAACAGACCATCCTTTCCGGACAGGGAGAATTCCACCTGCGCACATTGAAATGGCGCGTGGAAAACAATGACAAACTCCCCATCATCTTCGAGGAGCCCAAAATCCCTTATCGCGAAACAATCACGAAAGCTGCCCGCGCCGATTACCGCCACAAGAAGCAGAGCGGTGGTGCCGGCCAGTTCGGCGAAGTTCACCTGATTATCGAGCCATATTCGGCCGATGCACCAATGCCGGACACCTATCGTTTCGGCAATCAGGAGTTCAAAATGAGCGTTCGCGACACACAGGAAATTCCCCTGCAATGGGGAGGCAAACTCGTTGTCCACAACTGCATCGTGGGCGGCGCAATAGATTCCCGCTTTATCCCTGCTATTGTGAAAGGCCTCATGGACCGTATGGAGCAGGGCCCGCTTACCGGATCGTATGCCCGCGACGTGCGCGTCTGCATCTACGACGGCAAAATGCATCCTGTTGACTCAAACGAGATTTCCTTCCGCCTTGCGGCCCGCAACGCATTCTCGGAAGCATTCCGCAATGCAGCCCCCAAAGTACTCGAACCCGTATACGACGTTGACGTAATGGTGCCGTCCGACGTTATGGGCGATGTAATGAGCGACCTTCAGGGACGTCGTGCAATCATTATGGGGATGTCGAGCGAAAACGGCTTCGAGAAAATTTCCGCCAAAGTGCCCCTCAAGGAAATGGCATCCTATTCAACCGCTCTCAGTTCGATAACCGGCGGACGCTCGTCGTTCACCATGAAGTTCGCATCTTATGAACTTGTACCCGGCGACGTTCAGGAGAAACTCCTGAAAGAATATGCCGAAAAGAATGCCGACGAATAACACCATCGTCTAACCTTCATTTTATCAATACTTTCGCAAGGCGATGTGCCAGTTTCGGCACATCGCCTTCCTTAACCAGGCAAACGCATCCAAACACATTCCACATCACAATTTTAGGACAAAAATGCGTTTCGGAGTTGTTACCAGTGGAATTTTTGAAAGAAAAATACGTTGTTTTGTAATTTTTTTATGAAAATAACTTTGAATTCGAAAAAAGGTTGTTATATTTGCGGATGCAATGGAAAGCGACGCTGATTTAGATGCTTTTACTCCAAACGACCATAGCGTCGGCTCCTCCATAGCAGAGGAGTTGCTATTATTTTGCACAACATTCAATTACTTTTTTATAACCCTTTAAATTCATTCCACACGATGAAAGAATTAGTAGCTAAAATCAGCGAGCTTTGCGCTGCATTTGAAAAAGAAGCCAAACTTAACGTTGAAAACGGCAATAAGGCTGCCGGCACACGTGCCCGCAAGGCTTCCCTCGAGCTCGAGAAACTCATGAAGCAGTATCGCAAGGATTCCATCGAGGCATCGAAATAATCGCCCCGGATTCCTACACAGACACTTACACAGAAGAACCGACCGATTGCCGGATTACACCGGACAAAGCGGTCGGTTCTTCTGTTTTATCTTCTGTAAAAACTTGAAACAACAGACTTTTACATGTCGTCGTTTCGTGGATTATTATTGAGGATGCGTGTATCCTGCTTTTCAAGACATTTGTCGGCGCGGTTATGGTCAGCACGGTTAATGTCGGCACCTCGATAATCTTTACGCGGCTCTGCCGCTTTTGTAGTGTGTTTTTTGCAAGCCATAATATAAAGGGATTATTATGTAACTGTTCAAAATTATTTTATACTTTTCTGATATAATTATTTCGAGCAGTTACTGATCAGTTAAATTGTCAGATGGACTTTCCATCATCCATATTATTCCAACAATCCCGTGCGGCTGCAGGTTCATCCTACAGTCAACAATCCTATCTGAGCAGGACGCTTACATCAGCAAGATGTATCATCGATTTCAAGCGGCAATTTACACAGTTCGTCAATATAATCAAGTATTTCGTTGCGCCCACGCTTATCGACCGACGATGTCCGGAATACCGGAGGCAGCTCTTCCCACTGATTGAGAAGCTCAGCGCAATATGCCGCCGTAGAAGCCTTGGCAGCAGCCGAAGATAGTTTATCAAGCTTGGTAAATACAATGCAGAACGGCACACCGTTCTCCCCAAGCCACTGCATGAATTCCATGTCGTTGCGCTGCGGCTTATGGCGGCCGTCGATAAGCAGAAAAAGACACGTCATCTGCTGACGGTTGAGTATATAACTCTCGATAATGCGCTTTATTTCCGCACGGCTCTCCTTACTGCGCTGTGCATATCCATATCCCGGCAAATCAACCAGATACCACTGGTCGTTTACAAGAAAATGATTGATAAGCAAAGTTTTACCCGGCGTTGACGACGTCTGCGCCAACGCCTTCTGCCCGGTAAGCATATTTATCAGCGATGATTTGCCCACATTAGACCGGCCGATAAACGCGAACTCATGGCGTGCGTCGGATGGGCATTTCTGATAGTCGGTATTACTGATTACGAAACGTGCGCTGTTTACAATCATTTGATTCTGCAGTTAGTTGTTGAATGTTTATAACCGGCGTAGGTGTCAACGATCTGCCGAGGCCGTAGACTGTTGCTGGCGACGGGCAATCTCAATAGTGCGGTTAAGTCGCTCACGTTCCACCTGAAGGTCGCGTGCCCGAATGGTTGCAGCGCTATAGGCATAAGCCTTCCCGATACCTTTAAGGACAGCCGGACTGATTTTTACCGACTTCTCCCCTTTGACGCCATAGAATATAACGGATGCACCCGCTGCTTGGTTTGCTTCCACGGCATTTCTGGCCACCACACCGATTGTGTCCGACTGAGCAGGCGAAAATGTAATGACTTCCGCCCCGCCGATACGATAATTGCTTTCACCATCGTATGCCACGTTCTGCGTACGGGCGTTGCCGGCGGATGTCTTCAGTCCTATCGACTGATGTTTCAGATTGCCGGCAGGATTGACCGAAGATACAATATAGAACTCCCCTATCTCGCTTACACGGGCCTCGATGCCGGTTGTATTCATGAAGTCCGAACGATAAACTTCCGGCGCAATCCAATAGCCTTCTATCATCCCGGGAGTCTTGATCCATTTCAATTGGGTCTTAAGACTTTTCAGAGTCTCGATATCGGCGTTGTATGTAGAATCCACGGCTACCAATGCTTTTGTGGCTTCGGCTTCGATTACTTTCGGCCGCATTGCCATGGCCACTCTCTGCAATGCAGTCTCTGCCGGGAATGTTTTCTGCAGGGAATCAAGAAGGACTATCGACGAAGCGTAATTTCCGCTGTTGAAGTCATTCTCTGCCATGGCGAGCAGATTGCGCGCGTCGGGATTCTCGGATTTCGATGAGCATCCACTGCCGGCAATGGCCAATCCGGCAATCAAACAAGCCGTATATAATTTGATCTTCATATCAGGATTATATTAAATTTTATCAGTGTCAGACGAAATAAGAAGAGAATCACAGCGCACGCTGAACATCCTTAACGCCCTTGGCCGTAGAAATCTTTTTAATCAATTCCCGAAGTGTCCGCGTATCGCTTACTCCGACTGTCAGATGGCCTTGGAATATACCATCGTGGGAGTCAATCGAAATATTGCGGAGGGTGGCGTTTTTCTCCTTGTTGATAATCGACGTGATATTGGTCACGATACCGATATCATCGCGCCCGACAATTCTCAGAGTGGCGGCAAACTGATCTCCGATCTTTCCCGACCATCTTGTCGCAATCATGCGGTAAGGATAGCGTTCGCGGATATTGCGTGCGTTGGGGCAGTCCGTGCGGTGTATTTTGATTACACCTTCCGACGATATGAATCCGAACACGTCGTCGCCATAGATGGGATTGCAACAGCGTGCGAAACGGTATTTCATCCCCTTGATATCGTTGCCAATAACAAGCACATCCGATGAAGCTCCGCTCTTTCCTGAATCCGAGGCATCAGGGGCCGTATCCTGCGACTGCAGCGAAAACTCCTCGGCCGACACCCTGCGCGGATGTTCCGCTGCCTCATGCAGCTGGGTGTCGAGAGCGACATAACGCTCAGCCACAGCGTTGGTGTCGAGTCGACCGTCGGCTATGTCATTGAAGAAGTCGGTGGTCGTCTTGAACCCCATCTTCTTGATGAGCTTGCTCAATGTAGACTCGTCGATTTCGATTTTACGGTTCTTGAACCGCCGCTGCAGCATCTCCTTCCCGAGCTCCGCCGAGCGGTTGGCCTGCTCCTTGAGAGCCTGACGGATTTTATTCCGTGCCTTTGACGTAACTACAATGTTGAGCCAGTCCTGTTTGGGCACTTGATTCGACGAAGTCAGAATCTCGACAGTATCGCCGCTATGAAGGCGATAGGCAAGTTTCTCGTTTTTATGGTTCACACGTCCACCGCTACAAATGCATCCGAGACGCGAATGGACAGCAAACGCGAAATCAAGCAATGTGGCACCGGCAGGAAGGCGGTAAAGGTCGCCTTTCGGTGTAAATACGAAAACTTCCTTGTCGTAGATATCCATCTTGAAGTTCCGCATCAGTTCCATAGGACCCTGTTCGGCAGTTTCAAGGATATCGCGAACATTGTTCATCCACGTATCGAGGTTAGCCTCACTCTTGATTCCTTTGTATCGCCAATGGGCAGCAAGACCTTTTTCCGCAACCAGATCCATACGTCGGGTACGGATCTGCACTTCGACCCATTTACCCTCGGGGCCGGCCACGGTGATATGCAGACTCTCGTAGCCATTCGATTTAGGAATGGATATCCAGTCCTTCATTCTCGAAGGATTTGGGCGATACATGTCCGTAACCACCGAATACGCCATCCAGCAGTCGGTTTTCTCGCGCTCGGGAGGCGTATCGATAATAATGCGGATAGCAAAGAGATCGTAGATATGATCAATATCGTTCTTCTGCTTCTTCATCTTGTTCCAGATGGAGAATATAGACTTCGTACGACCTTTTATATCGAATTTCAAGCCAAGCGACTCGAGTTTGGCTTTCACAGGCCCGATAAATGCGGAAATATAAGCGTCGCGGGCGTTTTTCCGTTCGTTGAGCTGACGCGCAATCGAGGTATACGTCTCACGGTCGGTATACTTCAGCGACATATCCTCAAGATCGCTCTTTATCTTATACAGCCCGAGCCGATGCGCCAGAGAGGCATACAGATAATTGGCCTCGTAGGCTATAGACTTGACCGACTCCTCATCGGGATGATGGTTGATAAGCCGCATCAATACGAGGCGATTGACAATCATGATGATTATCACACGGATATCCTCGGCAAAAACCAACAGCAGGCGGCGGAAATTCTCACTGTCGGCAGCCGTACCGCGACTGTAGAGTGTGGAAACCTTAAGCAGGCCACGCACCATTTTGGCAATATCGGCGCCCCAGACGTCCTCCACCCCTTCGGGGGTAATATATTCCGACTGACATAAGGGATAAAGCAGTTGCGCCACCACCATATTGCGGTCCGGACTCACATTCTCGCAAAGCGCCACAGCCGACCGGATTGCACGCGTAAGTTGTGAGTTGCCGAAACGGTCGCGGCGGAATGCACCGGCCCGCTCGCCCGAGGCAAGAAGCGGGCGCAGCGCCGCACCATCGGAGGGTTCGGCCACCTGGGCCGTAGCGCGCAGCAGTGCTGCGAAATCAGACCGCAGAGTCTTCAGCTCGTCGGCATGCAAACGGTTTCCACCATCTACTGTCGGACGAATATTGTCGGGGGTTACGGATGGTTTCATTTCGATATACCGATATTCTAAGTCAAGGCGAACACATGATCAGTGAACACCACTGGCGATTCAAATCATTCGGGAGCACGCTTCCCATGCTCGATTATATAATCCTTAACTTCCTGGAACAGACGTGTTGCGAACACGAAGTCATTAAGAGCTTCGTTGGCAGTGGTGAAGATCCGTTCCTTGTCTCCTACCCACTCACGGTATCCCTTGTTGATGAATACGATATTCTCCCCGATGCCAAGCACCGAGTTCATGTCGTGGGTATTTATAATCGTGGTGATATTATACTCATGGGTGATGTCGTGAAGCAGCTCATCTATAAGAATCGACGTCTTCGGGTCGAGTCCGGAGTTGGGCTCATCGCAAAAGAGGTAGCGAGGATTCAGGGCGATGGCGCGGGCAATAGCCACGCGCTTCTGCATGCCGCCGGAAATCTCCGAGGGGTATTTGGACTCGGCTCCCTTAAGATTTACACGCTCCAGACAGAAGCGTGCGCGATCCAGCATTTCGTCGCGACTCATATCGGAAAACATCACCAGCGGAAACATTACATTGCCAAGCACTGTTTCCGAATCGAACAAAGCCGACCCTTGAAACAGCATTCCGATTTCCTGGCGCAGCTTCTTCACCTGGTCGGTCTTCATTTTCATGAAATCACGTCCGTCGTAAAGAATTTCTCCTTCTTCCGGACGCACAAGTCCCACAATGGACTTCATCAGTACGGTCTTGCCCGATCCGCTCTGCCCGATTATGAGATTTGTCTTACCACTGTAGAACTTCGCGCTGACGTCGTGGAGAATAGTCTTCCCGTCGAACGATTTAGTTATATTCCTTACCTCAATCATTGCAGCAGAAGTTTAGTAAGTAGTACATCAAACAGAAGAATCAGAATACTGCTCGAAACCACAGCGTTTGTACTCGCCTTTCCCACTTCGAGAGCGCCCCCCTTCACATAATAACCGAAATACGATGCAACCGATGCGATGATGAACGCAAAGAAAAGGCTTTTGATAAGGCCATACCATACATACCATTCCTGGAACATGGCCTGAAGTCCATACACATATCTGGAGACGCTGATAAGATCTGTAAAAACAGCTACAAACCAGCCGCCTACAAACGATGTCGCGATACAGAACACCACAAGCACAGGCATGAAAACCACAAAGGCCACGATTTTCGGAAGAATAAGATAGTTGGCCGAATTAACCCCCATGATATCAAGGGCATCAATTTGCTCGGTCACGCGCATGGTGCCTATCTCGGATGCGATATTGGAACCGACTTTTCCGGCCAGAATCAGGCAAAGAATCGAATTCGAAAACTCAAGCAGAACGATATCGCGGGTAGCCAGGCCGACCGAATAGGCCGGAATCAGAGGCGACGAGACGTTGAGCTGCATCTGGATGGTAATAACCGCACCGATGAAAAGGGATATCACAATCACAAGCGGAATGGAGTCCACTCCGAGCTTGATTATCTCCTGAATCGTGCGGCGCCCGAATATATTCCATTTGTCAGGCAGCGAGAACGTACGCTTCATCAGAAGCGTATACTGGCCAAGCTGCTCGAGCGATTTTATCAGAACCATAATCTATAGATTTTGTCGGTTTGCATAGTTTGCAACAACAAAGTTAGCGTTTTTTCATAAAAATCCGCCTGCCGAGGCTATCCGGTTGAAGTATTTTTCGTAATTTCGTGAAATTTTTAATCTCCATCATCAGTCAGCTCATGCTAATTATCGGTATCGCAGGTGGAACCGGCTCAGGCAAAACCACCGTAGTCAATAAGATTATCTCCTCGCTTCCCGCCGGAGAAGTAGCTGTAATACCCCAGGACTCATATTATAAAGACTCGTCGCATATCCCCGCGGCCGAACGCAGCAAAATCAATTTCGACGAGCCGGCCGCAATTGAGTGGACCCTCCTGGTCGACCATCTCAAGCGTCTACGCGATGGCAAGTCAATCGAAATGCCTACATATTCCTACCTTACGTGCACCCGCCAGGCAGAGACGGTTCATGTCGACCCTTGCGACGTGGTAATTGTGGAAGGTATTCTTGTGCTGACCGATCCGGTGCTTCGCGACATGATGGACGTAAAATGTTTTGTCGATGCCGATTCCGACGACCGACTGATTCGTGTAATAGCACGCGACTGCATCGAGCGTGGACGCACTCCCCAGATTGTAATCGACAGGTATCAGGACGTACTAAAGCCGATGCACAATATGTATATCGAGCCGACCAAGCGCTACGCAGACCTTATAATACCCCAAGGGGGCACGAATGCCGTAGCCATCGGTTTGCTCACCGATTATATTTTCGGCCGCCTTCGCCAGAGCTCCTGCCACTGAGAATATCCCATCGCGCCACCTGCATGACGCTCCACTCAAGCCTCCAACCAATCTATGGAAAAAATAGAACTTCACCCCGGTCAGGATGCTGTTGTCACGGAAAATGATACAACAGCCACTCCCGCAGAAGCAGCTCAGGAAAAAATGGTGCTTCGCACCGAAAACCTCGTGAAGAAATATGGATCGCGCACGGTTGTCAATCACGTCTCAATCGATGTGACTCAGGGCGAGATTGTCGGATTGCTCGGCCCGAACGGAGCCGGGAAAACCACGACCTTTTATATGACGACCGGCCTCATCGTGCCCAACGAGGGGCAGATTTTCCTCAACGACATGAACATCACGAAGTTTCCGGTATATCGACGTGCGCGTCACGGCATCGGCTATCTGGCCCAGGAAGCCTCTGTGTTCCGCAAGATGACGGTGGAAAACAATATCCGCTCCATCCTCGAAATGACGCCACTGAGCAAAGAGGAACAACGCGATAAACTTGAGAGTCTCATATCCGAGTTCCGACTGCAGAAAGTCCGCAAGAATCTCGGCGACCAACTTTCGGGCGGCGAACGCCGACGCACCGAAATCGCACGCTGTCTTGCAATCAACCCGAAGTTCATAATGCTCGACGAGCCTTTTGCCGGTGTCGACCCAATAGCCGTAGAGGACATCCAGGAGGTGGTCTACAAACTGAAATCAAAAAACATCGGCATTCTCATCACCGACCACAACGCGCAGGAGACGCTCCGAATCACCGACCGCGCATATCTTCTTTTTGAAGGGAAAATCCTTTTCCAGGGAACCTCGGAGGAACTGGCGGCCAATCCCGTGGTCCGCGAGAAGTATCTCGGCCGGTCGTTCATCTTCCACCGGAAGCAGTTCAAATAAGCCACAGCACAACATAATAAAACGCGGGACAGCCCATCGGGTCGTCCCGCGTTTATTGTAAATATTTACTCAATCAAGCGTATACAGCATGTTTGGCTGCGAGCAGAGTATTTTGCATCAGCGACACAATCGTCATCGGACCTACCCCGCCGGGAACAGGTGTAATGTGTCCACACTTTGGCGCAACCTCGGCAAAACAAACGTCGCCGCAAAGCCGGAACCCTTTAGGGCGAGATGCATCCGGCACTCGGGTGGTGCCGACATCAATTACCGTAGCTCCATCCTTAACCATCTCTGCCGTAACCGACTCCGGCGAGCCAGTGGCGCATATCAGAATGTCGGCCTTACTGCAGATTTCATTAAGATTCTTTGTATGGCGGTGACATACCGTCACGGTGGCGTTGCCAGGATTGGCTTTCTGCATAAGAAGCGTAGCCACGGGTTTTCCGACGATATTGCTGCGCCCGATAACCACCACGTTTGCGCCGGCCGTCTTAATCCGGTAGCGGTCAAGCAAAGTCATGATACCTGCCGGAGTAGCGCTGCGGAAACAAGGCAATCCGATAGCCATACGTCCGACGTTTACCGGATGAAAGCCGTCGACATCCTTGCGGTAGTCAATCGCCTCGATAATACGCTGCTCTGAAATATGTTTCGGCAAAGGGAGCTGAACGATGAATCCGTCTACCTCGGGGTCGGCGTTCAGCCGTTCGATTTCCTCAAGGAGCCGTTCCTCCGTCACATCGTCCTCGAAACGAATAAGCGACGAGCGGAATCCGCATTCTCCGCATGATTTTACTTTATTGGCCACATAAGTCTCGCTTCCGCCGTCGTGGCCTACAAGAATGGCGGCAAGATGCGGCGCACGCTGACCGGTAGCTATCATACCGGCAACCTCAGCTGCAATTTCCTGTTTGATTTCTGCTGCGACTTTCTTTCCGTCGATAAGTTCCATATTGTTGAAATAAATAGTTAGGCGGATTTTATGAAAGACAAAAGCGTCGCCTTATTAACGGCGACGCATATTGCGCATCATCTGCATAGGATTTTTCATCGATGTAGCGGCCTTCATCACCTTTCGGGTCTGCTCGAACTGAGTGAGCAGGCGGTTTACCTCCTGAAGGGAAGTACCGGAGCCCGCAGCAATACGCCGGCGGCGAGAGCCATTGATTATCGAGGGGTTAATACGCTCCTTTTCAGTCATTGAGCTGATAATAGCCTCAATTCCCTTGAAAGCATTGTCGTCGATCTCAACATCCTTCAGAGCTTTCCCGACGCCGGGTATCATCGAGGCAAGGTCCTTCAGATTGCCCATTTTCTTGATTTGCTGAATCTGACCGAGAAAATCGTTGAAATTAAATTCATTTTTCGCAATTTTCCGCTGAAGTTCGCGCGCTTTCTTTTCGTCGAACTGCTGCTGGGCTTTCTCGACAAGCGACACAATATCGCCCATGCCAAGAATGCGGTCGGCCATACGGGACGGATGGAACAAATCAAGGGCATCGAGTTTTTCGCCGGTTCCGACAAACTTGATCGGTTTGGTTACCACCGTGCGAATCGACAGAGCCGCGCCACCGCGGGTGTCGCCGTCGAGTTTCGTGAGCACTACTCCATCGAAATCAAGGCGGTCGTTGAATTCCTTGGCGGTATTCACAGCGTCCTGACCCGTCATGGAGTCAACGACGAAAAGCGTCTCCTGGGGCTTGATAGCATTTTTGATGGCTTCTATCTCATCCATCATCTGCTCGTCGACAGCCAGACGGCCGGCAGTATCGACAATCACAAGGTCGAGATGATTCTGCTTCGCGTAGACGATTGCGTTTTTGGCAATCTCCACCGGATTTTTGTTTCCATCCTCGGTATATACCGGAACCTCAATCTGCTCGGCAAGAACCTTGAGCTGATCGATGGCCGCCGGGCGGTATACGTCGCAGGCCACGAGCAACGGGCGCTTCCCTTTCTCGCTTTTCAGTTTTCTGGCCAGCTTGCCTGAGAAAGTGGTCTTACCCGAACCCTGAAGACCTGACATCAGAATTACCGTGGGATTGCCGGAAAGATTAATCTGAGCCGTATCCCCTCCCATAAGAGTAGCCAGCTCGTCGTGAACGATCTTTACCATCAACTCCTGAGGTTTGATGGCGTTGATTACATTCTGACCGAGAGCCTTCTGCTTTACGGTGTCGGTGAATGTTTTTGCGACTTTATAGTTTACGTCGGCATCAAGCAAGGCGCGGCGAACGTCTTTCAGCGTTTCAGCCACATTTATTTCTGTTATCTTGCCCTGACCTTTAAGTATCTTGAAACTGCGTTCGAGTTTTTCGCTTAAATTTTCAAACATAAGGCTTGAGTATTTCTTTAGGGAATTTGGCGCACTTGCCTGAGTGTTAAACGGATTGAGTTCGACAACAGGAGCAACATCAGCGTATCAGCCTGTTGTCCGGTTCGGAGGGAAATACAATCGACGGAACGAACGTACGGGCTTCTTCAAAAGGCATCATGGCATAGGACATTATTATCACCACATCGCCGGGAAGCACCTTGCGCGCGGCGGCCCCGTTCAGGCATATAACGCCCGAACCACGCTCGCCGGCTATCGCATAGGTTTCGAATCGCTCACCGTTGTTGTTGTCCACAATATAGACATGTTCGCCGACTAAGATATTAGCCGCATCCATCAGGTCCTGGTCTATGGTAATGCTGCCGATATAGTCTAACCGCGCCTCCGTTACAGTGGCACGGTGAATTTTGGATTTCAGTACTTCAACTTGCATCATATCGTTTCTATAGCTTTTGTCGGAGGCGGCCTGAATCAATAGCGGATATTGTCAATCAGACGGACTTTTCCGCAATATGCGGTTACGCACCCGACAGGTCGGCCACCCTTTGCATCCTTCCATTCCGATATGGGCTGCATCGACAGAGGGTCGACAATCTGATAATACTCTACCTCCATATGCGGAAAGCTGTTGATTTCATCTGTGACGAAGCGGATGGTCTCCCCGACAGTATGATTCTTTGCCCATTCTACGCTCTGCGAAAGCACTTTGTGAATCACAGGAGCTACCTCGCGCTGTTCGGGCGTCAGCCGGGTGTTGCGGCTGCTCATGGCAAGGCCATCGGCCTCGCGACAAATCGGACAGTCCACGATTTCGAGTTTAAACCCTTCCAGCTCTACCATACGGCGTATCACAGCAATCTGCTGGAAGTCCTTCTCGCCGAAATAAGCGCGGTCGGGTTCCACGGCGGCAAACAATTTGCTGACTACCTGGGCGACACCATTGAAATGGCCGGGACGCATCGCTCCTTCCATCACCTCGGCGACGGGGCCAAGATTGAATACACGGGTATCCGGCTCAGGATACATTTCCTCTACCGAGGGAACAAAAGCCACGTCGACTCCGGCATTTTCGAGTTTCCGGCAGTCAGCCTCCTCAGTGCGCGGATACGTGGCAAGGTCTTCGGCATTATTGAATTGAGTAGGGTTTACAAACACGCTGACAACGACAAGATCATTGTCCCGACGGGCGCGTTCCACCAGCGAAATGTGGCCGGCATGGAGAGCGCCCATGGTGGGCACGAGTCCCACGGTTTTATTGCAGCGGTGCGCTTCGGCTACAATCTCCCGCAGGCGCCCGACTGTTCTTACTGTTTCCATTCTTTCAGAAAAACATTTCCTTTGGCTCCCGATGCTTTTATGCTTCTTTCCGGCAGCCGTTTGATTTTTCGACTGCAAAGTTAAGTATTTTCGTAAAAAAGGCAATTCCATCCCCGGCGTTTTTGGACATTTCAACCCATATTCGTAATTTTGAACTACATTTCTCATACACCCACTCAAACTTATTTTTCCGGATGCTTCAGGAATTTGATTCACAATTACTCGAAAACGCTGTAAACGAAATCTCACGCCTTCCGGGCATCGGACGAAAAACCGCCCTGCGGCTCGCCCTGCATCTTCTCCGCGAGGATATGGAGACCTCCGTGAGTCTGGGAAACGCCATTATAGATATGCGCAAAGGCATACGCTATTGTAGTGTATGCCACAATATTTCGGAAAGCGACGTGTGTCCGGTCTGCTCCGACGCGCGCCGCGACAGAACCACGGTGTGCGTTGTGGAGAATGTGAAGGATGTGATGATATTCGAGCGTACCGGCAGTTATGGAGGGTTGTATCATGTGCTTGGAGGCATCATCTCCCCTATCGACGGCGTCGGACCGGACCAACTTGAAATCGATTCACTGGTGAAACGCGTTGAGTCAGGCGGCATTCAGGAAGTAATTCTGGCACTGAGCGCCACCATGGAGGGCGACACGACCGACTACTATATATATAAGCGGCTCGAATATACCGGGGTGAAAATTACCCAACTTGCCCGTGGAGTTTCGGTAGGCAACGAGATCGAATACACCGACGAGATTACCCTCGGTCGGTCGTTGCAGAACCGCACTCTCTTTTCGTCCTCCATCAATCTTTGAGTTTGGCAGCAAGATACCGCGCGGTATATCCATTGCCACATTGCGCCACCTCCTCGGGGGTGCCGCAGGCCACGATGTTTCCACCTTCTTTACCTCCTTCTGGGCCGAGATCGATTATCCAGTCGGCACATTTGGCCACATCCAGATTGTGCTCTATGATAACGACCGTGTGCCCTGCAGCTATAAGGCGGTCAAACGATTTAAGCAGGAGACTGATGTCGTGGAAGTGCAGTCCGGTAGTAGGTTCGTCGAATATGAACAGCGTCGGCACGGTCTTTTCCATGGCAAGATAATATGCGAGTTTCACACGCTGATTCTCACCACCGGAAAGTGTAGAGGAGGACTGCCCGAGCTTCACATAACCGAGGCCTACCTGCTGCAGCGGTTCCAGACGCCTCACGATTCTGCGCTCAGTCGCACCGCTTGCTTCGGCGAAGAAGGCTATGGCATCGTCGACCGTCATGTCGAGTACATCCGAAATATTCTTGCCACGGTATTCCACCTCAAGCACGTCGCGCTTGAAGCGTTTACCGCCGCAGGCCTCGCAGGGAATGGTTATATCGGCCATGAACTGCATTTCTATAGTTATTATGCCTTCTCCCTTGCATTCCTCACAACGACCGCCCTCGGTATTGAAAGAAAAGTAGGCTGGGGAGAAACCCATCTGCTTTGCGGCCTGCTGCTCGGCAAAAAGCGCTCGAATCTCATCGTAGGCTTTGAGATAGGTCGCCGGATTGGAACGCGAGGACTTCCCTATTGGATTCTGGTCGACGAATTCCACACCACGCACTGAGTTCAGATCGCCACGCAATTGCCGGAATGCCCCCGGGGCATCTGTCGGCTCGCCAAGATGCCGGAGCATACCGCGATAAAGCACGTCGCGTACGAGAGTTGATTTACCCGATCCGCTTACGCCGGTCACAACGGTAAGAACACCGAGCGGAAAACGCACGTCGACGTTCTTTAGATTATGCTCCATGGCTCCGGTCACTTCAATATAACTCGATGAACGCCGACGCGCCTTAGGCACGTCGATTTTCATGCTGCGAGTAAGGTACCGCGACGTATAGCTTCGCTCGGCCGTTCCGATTTCTGCCAGCGGGCCAGAATATACGATCTCACCTCCATTGCTTCCGGCAAGCGGACCCACATCCACAATCCAGTCGGCGGCCTCCATGATTTCCTCATCATGTTCCACGACAATTACGGTATTACCCAAGTCCTTAAGACGTTTCAACACGCCTATCAGGCGTTGAGTGTCGCGTGAATGCAGCCCGATACTTGGCTCGTCGAGGATGTAGAGCGACCCCATAAGCGAGGAACCAAGCGACGTGGCGAGGTTGATTCGCTGACTCTCACCGCCCGAAAGAGTGGACGAAAGGCGATCGAGCGTAAGATATTCAAGCCCGACTTCCTTCATAATGGTCAGGCGGTTTCTGATCTCAATAAGCAGCCGCTTGGCCACAGTCGCGTCATGATCCGAAAGCTGGAGTTTGTCGAACCATACCGACAGCTCTGAAATCGGCATCGTCACGAGCTGCGAGATGGTAGAGCCTCCCACACGTACATACTGCGCCTCCTTGCGCAGACGGCTGCCATGACATTCCGGGCAAAGCGTTTTACCCCTATATCGGGCCATCATTACGCGGTATTGCACCTTATATTGATTCTGCTCCACCATCCGGAAAAATCCGTCGATTCCCTCGAATCCTTTGCCGCCATGCCAGAGCAGGTCTTTCTGCGATTGCGTCAGCTCCGCATATGGTTTGTGGATTGGGAAACCGGTCGGAGCGGCCATATGGATGAAAGCGCGCTTCCATTCGCTCATTTTCTCCCCACGCCAGCAGGCCACGGCATCGTCGTAGACCGAAAGGGCCGGATTGGGGATGACAAGACGCTCGTCGATGCCAAGACATTTACCGAAACCCTCGCACCGCGGACAGGCACCAAACGGATTGTTGAAATTGAACAGCAGATCGGTGGGCTGCATGAACTGCAGTCCGTCGGCCTCAAAGCGAGTTGAGAACTCATGTCGGTGCACTTCCCCGGCGGGGTCCCATACCAGCAGGGTCAGTGCATTGTCTCCCTCAAAAAATGCGGTCTCCGCAGAATCAGCAAGCCTGCTGCGGTCGTCCGCCTCATCACTGACAGAAAGTCGGTCGATAAGCAGTTCATAGCCCGGATTAGCAGCAGGAAGAGAGGTATCTTTAAGCAAATCCACGATTCTTGTATACTCTCCGTCGCGGTAAAGCCGGCTGTAGCCTCCCTGTCGCAATATCTCCAGATGTTGCGGGAAAGTTCTGCCATTGGGTATGAGCATGGGGGCGACAACGGCGATGCGTGTATCGGCCGGATATGCGAAAGCGGTGTCTACGACATCCGTCACTGAATGCTGACGGACCTCCTTGCCGCTTACGGGCGAAAAAGTGCGTCCCACGCGTGCGAACAGCATACGCAGGTAATCGTATATCTCTGTCGACGTACCGACAGTGCTCCTCGGATTTCGAGTGTTCACCTTCTGCTCGATAGCGATGGCCGGCGGAAGCCCCTTAATGAAATCCGCCTCCGGCTTATGCATCTTACCAAGGAACTGACGCGCATATGCCGACAGACTCTCAACATACCGGCGCTGCCCCTCCGCATATATGGTATCGAAAGCAAGCGAGGACTTACCGGACCCTGAAAGGCCGGTAATAACGATGAACTTGCCTCGCGGCAACGCAAGATCAACGTTCTTGAGATTATTGACGCGGGCACCTTTAACAATTATAAATCCGCTGTCGGGTTCCACTTTGTTCCTGATTTTGCTCCCGATGTCGGCACGGGGTGCAACGGTTGAATTCTGTTCTCTTTTCGTTTGTTTATGTAATGTAGTAGTTTTCACCGAAATAATTCTCCTGTTTATCTGCCTGAAAGGCGGGGTTTTGAACCTGCAAAGATACGAAATTTTTCTCAGCCTGCAAAGCATTGCCAGCTCCGTATTCTTTAAATTACGTTAGCGGCATCCTGTTGCTTTTAACGAAAAATATCCTTATCTTTGCACCCGATTATGGACTCGCCGCAACAGGCCTTAAAACCGCCCGCGGAACGCGCCCGCAAAACGATTGTTTGATTGCCACACTTGTTCGTGGCAATTTATTGAAAAACAAATTCCAAAATGATCAACATTACTTTTCCCGACAATTCGGTGAAACAGTTCGAGCAGGGCGTTACCCCCCTCGAAATCGCTCAGTCGCTCTCGCCCCAGCTGGCACGCGACGTTCTTGCAGCATCCGTCAACGACCAGGAATGGGACCTCACCCGTCCCATCGAATCCGACGCCACCCTCCGACTCTTCAAATGGGACGACCCCGAAGGGAAACATGCCTTCTGGCATAGCTCCGCCCACCTTCTCGCCGAAGCTCTTCAGGAGCTTTTCCCCGGCGTGAAATTCGGCATCGGCCCCGCGGTGGAGACCGGATTCTACTACGATATCGACCCCAACGGCAACTCTATCACGGCCGCAGATTTCCCCGCCATCGAAGCTAAGATGCTCGAACTCGCCAAACGCAACGAAAGCATCGTCCGCGCCGACATCTCGAAAACAGACGCGCTCAAAATGTTCGGCGAACGCGGCGAGACCTATAAGTGCGAACTTATCGAAGAACTGGAGGACGGTCACATCACCACATACACCCAAGGGAGCTTCGCCGACCTCTGCCGCGGGCCGCACATCCCCTCCACAGGCGTCATAAAAGCCGCCAAGATCATGAACCTCGCAGGCGCCTTCTGGCGCGGCGACGACAAGCGCAACCAGCTTGTGCGAGTTTACGGCGTCACCTTCCCTAAAAAGAAGATGCTCGACGAGTATCTAACCCTGCTCGAAGAAGCCAAGAAACGCGACCACCGCAAACTCGGCAAGGAGATGGAACTCTTCACCTTCTCGACCAATGTCGGCGCCGGCCTGCCGCTCTGGCTCCCCAAAGGCGCTGCGCTGCGCGACCGCCTCGAGCAGTTCCTGCGCAAGATTCAGAAGAAATACGGCTACCAGCAGGTGATTACCCCCCACATCGGCAACAAGATGCTCTATGTCACCTCCGGCCACTATGCGAAATACGGCAAGGATTCCTTCCAGCCCATCCATACACCGCAGGAAGGCGAGGAGTACATGCTCAAACCCATGAACTGCCCTCACCACTGCGAGATTTTCAAATCCTTCCCGCGTTCCTATCGCGAACTTCCGCTCCGACTCGCCGAATTCGGAACGGTCTACCGCTACGAGCAGACGGGCGAGCTCCACGGCCTCACACGCGTGCGCGGCTTCACTCAGGACGACGCACACATCTTCTGCGCTCCCGACCAGATTAAAGACGAGTTCCTGAAAGTGATGGACATCATTTTCTACATTTTCAAGGCTCTCAACTTTGAAAACTACGAAGCTCAGATTTCGCTTCGCGATCCCAAAAACAAACAGAAATATATAGGAAGCGACGAAAACTGGCATCTCGCCGAAACCGCCATTATCGAGGCGTGCGAAGAAAAAGGTCTCAAGGCTCGCAAGGAACTCGGCGAGGCCGCGTTCTACGGCCCGAAACTCGACTTCATGGTGAAGGATGCGCTCGGACGCCGCTGGCAGCTCGGAACAATCCAGGTCGACTACAATCTGCCCGAACGCTTCCAGCTCGAATACACCGGCGCCGACAACCAGAAGCATCGCCCCGTAATGATTCACCGTGCGCCGTTCGGCTCACTTGAGCGTTTCGTGGCCGTGCTCCTCGAGCACACCGCCGGCAAGTTCCCCCTCTGGCTCGCACCCGACCAGGCTATCATTCTCCCCATCTCGGAGAAATTCAACGACTACGCCTACGAGGTAGCTCGCCAGCTCACCGAAGCCGACGTCCGTGTCACCGTCGACGACCGCAATGAGAAGATCGGACGCAAGATCCGCGACAACGAGATGCGCCGCATCCCCTACATGCTAATTGTCGGCGAAAAAGAAGCCGAAAACGGCGAAGTATCCGTAAGAAAACAAGGCGAAGGTGATAAAGGTACGATGAAAATTACTACCTTTGCCGAGGAAATCGCGCAGCAGGTGAAAGATCTCAAATGATTTTTCGCCTCTGCAGGCGGAAAATGTCGCACCATATCGCTGACAGCAAGCAGATTGCAAAATCAAAGCAATATGATGAACGACTATAGCCGCCGTGCGGTGCCACGAAGAGTTAAGCGGGCATATTCCGGCCTTTCAGCTACGGTTTCGCCCACCATATCTCACATTTAACATTTTTTAATGGATAAAAAACCTCAACACTCCGGCGCACCGCGCCCCATGCACCAGTCAGGCTCCCGGCCGACAGGTTCGGCACCTCGCCCTGCCGGACAGACGGGCAGCCGTCCCGCAGGCTCCAGTCCCCGTCCCGGCGGATTTTCCGGACCCCGTCCCGGCGGCTTCTCCGGGCCTCGCCCCGGTGGATTTTCGAGTCCTCGCCCCGCGTCTCCGCGTCCGCCCATGGGTCCGCGCATGCCCCGCAAAGAGGAACCATATGCCGTCAACGAGCGCATCCGCGCCAAAGAAGTGCGACTCGTGGGCGACAACGTGGAAAACGGCATCTATCCCATTCAGCAGGCTCAGAAAATCGCCGACGATATGGAGCTCGATCTTATCGAGATTTCTCCCACCGCACAGCCTCCTGTCTGCAAAATACTTGACTACTCCAAATTCCTCTATCAGCAGAAAAAGCGCCTGAAAGAGCAGAAAGCCAAAGCCACCAAGGTTGTCGTCAAGGAGATTCGTTTCGGTCCTCAGACCGACGACCACGACTACAACTTCAAACTGAAGCATGCCCAGAGCTTCCTTCAGGAGGGTTCAAAAGTCAAGGCATACGTGTTCTTCAAAGGCCGCTCAATCCTATTTAAGGAGCAAGGAGAAGTCCTTCTTCTCCGTTTTGCCAACGACCTCGAGGAGTATGGAAAAGTAGAGCAGATGCCTGTGCTCGAAGGCAAGCGCATGATTATCATGATTTCGCCAAAAAAGAAAGCCTGAGCAAACCGATCAGGCCCGTACAGCGCCAATCCAACAAATCCGAAATTATCTGTCGCCCTCTATGGCTGCGGCAATAATTCATAAACCAATTAACAGTTATAAAAATGCCAAAGATCAAAACAAACTCAGCCGCCAAGAAGCGCTTCGCTCTCACCGGTACCGGCAAGCTTAAAAGAAAGCACGCTTTCAAGAGCCACATCCTGACCAAAAAGACGAAGAAGCAGAAACGCAACCTCACCCACTTCGGAACCGTCAATCGCGTGGATGCAGGTAATGTAAAGACCCTTCTGGGAATGCGCTAAGCGCCTGAAGTCGGCTTCAAAAAAAAATTTCAGCCAACCTCACTCTCCAGTTCATTTATTTCATTAACCGAATGTGTAGCATAAAGAGCCCCGCCGATGTCGAGGCCGCTCACAATCAAAAAATCGAACAAAAATGCCAAGATCAGTAAACCACGTAGCTTCGCGTGCTCGTCGTAAGAAAATCCTGAAACTCACCCGCGGTTATTTCGGCTGCCGCCGCAACGTATGGACCGTAGCCAAGAACACCTGGGAAAAAGGTCTCACCTACGCCTACCGCGACCGTAAAGATAAAAAACGTAACTTCCGTGCTCTCTGGATTCAGCGCATCAACGCTGCCGCACGCATGGAAGACCTCTCCTACTCCAAGCTGATGGGCCTTATCCACAAAGCCGGTATCGAGATCAACCGCAAAGTTCTCGCCGACCTCGCCCTCAACAACCCCGCCGCTTTCAAGGCTGTAGTCGATAAGGTGAAAAACGCCTGATTCGCGCCACAGTCAATCAACGTATGAAACAAGGCGATGCAACGTTTCGACGTTGCATCGCCTTGTTTCATACCATCCCTATGAGCAACCTGCTGTTTTTGCAGTTTCCAGTTGCCATATACAGCTATTTGAACTCCTGAAGCAAAAAAAGGATGCTATTTAGCAGAAATATCATTTTTTTTTGCGAAATTTGCGTGATATTTAGCAGGAAGACACGTGCAATTGACCATTTAAGTCAATTAATTGCAAAGCAAACAATTACGTGCTCACTGCCAGTCAACAATAAAATGCGACGCTCCGCCATTGTTTGACCATCCCAAAGCGCCACCGACGCTCAGGATGACATCGAAGGGGAAATGTTGCCATTTATATCATTACCTGAATGCAATTCACAGCAGCGCAAATAGCCGCCCTCGCGGGTGGCACCATCGAAGGCGACGGCAATGTAGTTATTTCGTCGTTTGCCAAAATTGAAGAAGGGCAGCCGGGAGCCATCTCCTTCCTGGCAAATCCCAAATACACCCACTACATCTACGACACCCGTTCATCGGCGGTACTTGTAAGCGATACGTTCGTGGCCGAAAAACCGCTGAATTGCACGCTTATCCGCGTGGCTGATCCCTACGCCACTGTGGCCTCGCTAATGGAAATGGCCGCAAAAATGATGCAACCCAACCCTACAGGCATCGAGCAGCCATGCTTTATCGCCGAAGGTGTGGAAATCCCCGACGGTGCATACGTGGGCGCCTTCGCCTATATCGGAAAGGGTGCGCACATCGGCAATGGAGCAAAAATATACCCTCAGGCCTATGTGGGTGAAAACGTTACGGTAGGAAATGACTCGATACTATATTCCGGCGTAAAGGTTTATCACAACTGCAAAATCGGCGACCGGTGCATACTCCATTCGGGTGCCGTTGTAGGTGCCGACGGCTTCGGATTCGCTCCGGTAGACGGCCATTACAACAAAATCCCACAGATGGGCAATGTCGTGATAGCCGACGACGTGGAAATCGGCGCCAACACTACCGTAGACCGTGCCACAATGGGAAGCACACGCGTTGGTAAAGGCACCAAACTCGACAACCTGATTCAGGTTGCCCATAACTGCGCTATCGGGGAGAACACCGTGATGGCCGCCCAAAGCGGCATCGCCGGCTCTACAAAGCTCGGAAGCAACTGCATGATCGGCGGTCAGGTCGGGTTCAGCGGACATATCACCGTGGGCGACAACGTGCAGATAGGAGCCCAGTCGGGTGTATCAAACAGCATTCCCGACGGACGCCGCATGATGGGTTCGCCGGTAGTCGACATCATGCAGTTTGCCAAACAAGTGGTATACGTAAAAAATCTACAGAGCCTTTACGACCGCGTCAAGACACTTGAAAAAGAGCTGAAGGCTCTCGGCGCGCTTGCCGAAAAATAATAATTGAGGCATGAGCGTTTCCTACAGCAACGAATACTAAAAAAATAATATATCCATTTCTGCAACCAATGAAGCAACTGACGCTCGCCGGCGAGTTCTCCGTAAAAGGGAAAGGTCTTCACACCGGCTTAGAAATAGAAGCTACATTTTATCCCGCTCCTGAAAACCACGGTTATAAATTCCAGCGCATCGACCTTGAGGGTGAACCCATAATCGATGCATTGGCCGAGAACGTAGTGGAGACAGGCCGCGGAACGGTAATTGCCAAAGGCGATGCCCGCGTTTCCACCATCGAGCATTGTCTCGCAGCTCTTTATGCCGCGGGAATCGACAACTGTCTCATCAAACTAAATGCGCCTGAAGTACCTATTCTCGACGGAAGCGCCATCGAATTCGCCGAAAAAATAGAGAAAGTCGGCGTTGTCGAACAGGCTGCCGACAAAAATTTTTATGTGGTAAAACACAAAATTGAAGTCCGCGACGAAACCACAGGCGCACACCTTACCGTTCTCCCCGACAGCGACTTCTCGGTTGACGTAATGGTATCGTATGATTCTCCGGTGCTTGACAATCAATACGCCCGTCTGGAAAACGTAGCCGATTTCCGTCAGGAAATAGCTGCAAGCCGCACTTTCGTTTTCGTGCGTGAGGTAGAACCCCTGCTCGCCGCCAACCTCATCAAAGGGGGCGATCTGGACAATGCAATCGTAATCTACGACCGGAAACTTCCGCAGTCGCAGCTCGACCATATCGCCGACCTTATCGGCGTTCCCCACAAGGAGGTGAACGATTTCGGCTATATCAACAACCGGCCTCTGGCCTTCGACAACGAACCCGCCCGTCATAAACTTCTCGACGTAATCGGCGACGTAGCCCTGATCGGACGCCCTCTCAAAGGCCGCATCATAGCCTGCCGTCCCGGTCATAAAATCAACACCACATTCGCCAAGCAGATCCGCAAGGAAATCCAGCGCCAGGAGCTTCAGGCCCCGCTTTACAATCCCTCGGCAGCTCCGCTGATGGACATCAACGACATACGCGAGCACCTCCCCCACCGCTATCCAATGCTGCTTGTCGACAAAATCATCGACAAAGGAGAAAGCTATATCGTAGGCGTCAAGAACGTCACCGTCAACGAGCCGTTCTTCCAGGGTCACTTCCCGCAGGAACCCGTAATGCCGGGGGTACTGCTCGTGGAGGCAATGGCACAGACGGGCGGCCTTCTGGTTCTCGGTACGGTCGACGAGCCGGAGCGTTATTCCACATACTTCATGAAGATAGACAACGTGAAATTCCGCCAGAAGGTAGTGCCCGGCGACACGCTGCTCTTTCATGTATCATTCCTCACACCTCTGCGCCGCGGATGTGCTCTGATGAAGGGTGTCGCCTTCGTAGGCGACAAGATTGTGTGCGAATGCGAGTTTATGGCCCAAATCGTTAAAAACAAGTAATCTGACTTTGCAATGAAACAACCCTTTGCATATATCCACCCCGCAGCCAAAATCCATCCGAGCGTAGTTATAGAGCCGTTCGTGACCATCGACCAGAATGTCGAGATCGGTGAAGGAACTCATATCGGCAGTAATGTGACCATAATGGAGGGCGCGCGCATCGGAAAATACTGCAATATTTTCCCTGGCGCCGTAATCTCCGGAATTCCTCAGGATCTGAAATTCAAAGGCGAGGAAACCGTGGCAATCATCGGCGACCACACCACCCTTCGCGAATGCGTCACCGTAAACCGCGGCACAGCGTCGAAAGGACTCACCAAAGTGGGTAGCAACTGCCTGATAATGGCTTATTCCCACGTGGCGCATGATTGCTCGATAGGCAACAACGTGATTATCTCCAATGCAACTCAGATTGCCGGCGAGGTGCAAGTAGACGATTTCGCCGTAATCGGCGGTGGTTCGCTCATCCACCAGTTCTGCCATCTTGGCGCACACGTAATGATTCAGGGTGGCGCACGCATCAACAAAGACATCCCACCTTTCGTGAAAGCCGGACGTGATCCCATCGCCTATACGGGTGTAAACTCCATAGGTCTGCGCCGTCGCAACTTCACAAGCGAGCAGATTATGGCAATCCAGGAGGTTTACCGCTACCTCTATCTCTCGCGACTCAACGTTTCCGACGCCGTCGACCGCATCGAGGCCGAGATACCCGCCACACGCGAACGTGATGAAATCATCGAATTCATCCGCAACTCCAAGCGAGGAATCGTACGCGGTTACGTATAAAGCCTGCCAAAAAGACAAAACATGCCGCATTCAGGCTATGCCCCCGTCGGCAGAGATGAATGCGGCATGACTGTATATTTTTCAGAGGATGAAAATCACACTTCTAACAGTCGGTAAGACCACCATACCCTATGTGGCCGATGGAATCAATGAATTTCTAAATCGGCTCAAACGGTTTTCTACGCCGTTCGAGCTAAAGGTCGTAGCCGACGTAAAAACCTCACGCAAAACTACCGAAAGCGCTCAGAAGCAGGCTGAAGGAGAGGCGATTCTCGCCACGCTCAGCACATCGGACATCCTTATTCTTCTCGACGAACGCGGCAATGAACTGACCTCACGCCAGTTTGCCGAGTATATCGAGCAGAAGGCTGTCGGCGGAGCAAAATCGCTCGTTTTCGCAGTAGGAGGCCCATACGGTTTTTCCCCGGATGTATACGCCCGAGCCAACGGGAAAATCTCATTGTCAAGGATGACATTTCCCCACGAGCTTGTCCGCCTATTTTTCGTAGAACAGATTTATCGGACCTTCACAATCTCCGCACATCTACCCTATCATCACGATTGACTCCATAGATTAAACCATTCATTCATAACAAACTGACCCCATGAAAGCCCACGTTGCCATTTCGATTCTTACCAGCCTGCTGCTCACTGCTACAGCACTCCCCACTCATGCCGCCCAGGAAAGCATTGCCGACCACACACCCGCAACAACCACAAGCGTCATAGCCCTCGGACCGACCGACACCCATTTCAACTTCTCGACGCTTTGGGAAAAACAGTTCATCAACGACGATGCAAATCAGGACCTTATGTCAATGGCCGTGAGTGCAGGCAATATTTTCATCGGATTGGTTTACTATGACGCCATAGACGACCGCAAAGGGAATCTCTTTATCCGAGAGTTCAATACCACAACTGGCGAAGAGACTGATTTCACACTATTGCTCCCTGAGAAACAAGCCGGTCATATCTACAGCAATCCCATTGTATTCAACGATGAATCCGAAGCCTTATATTGGGGTTGGGTGGTCCAGGATGCGGCAAACAAAGCCGCCGAGCAATTACAAATCTTCAGTATTGATGCTGCTAAAACAACATACTCTTTCGTAAAAACCCATGACATCGGCGTGCTGACAACCGCCTTCACCGGTTTATATCTGGAATCTATCGACAACGTCAGAGGCTCAATCGCCGACAATACCGAAGAAATGCGCTTCCTTTTTGCCGACAATGCAAGCGGAGGTATTCACCAATATCTCATTTTCATCAAAAACGACGACTTCCGTTCGGTAGAAATACCCATTGCTGAAGGGGCCCGACGCAACACATCAGATCACCAGTCAATCACATGGCATCCTACAAAAGATGACATCTTCGCCATACACGATTATTGCAATGATACAAAAAAATATCATTCTCCCCGGGTATTTCAAGCCTCATATTCAAATTCCAAATGGTCTGTAAGCCAATTCGAGGGTCGAATCGAGACTGACGAAATGTTAAGTTTCAGAGCAGAGAATGCTCATGACACCTATACCGGAAATGCTTATTGCCTGGGCATACATGCATTTGAGCATCAAGGGATTCCGATGTTGATAATCCCCGTAGTCAATTCCAACAATAAATCTCAGTTTCAGCTTGCAAGCTGGCCGGAGACGGAACAAATGACCGAAACAAAACATCTCGCTCTGCTTCCTGAAAATCCATTTCATATACAAGGGACCCAATTCAACAATCTTCGCCAGCTTATCAAGACCGAGAAAGTAACACCCAAAGCGGCTTCCCGTGCGGATATCAGCGAATCGGAGACGCGCCTGTATATCTTCTCTCCCAGCGCCGGCATAGCCGCTTACTCCATCGGCTCGAAAGCAGTTGGCACGGGTATTGATAACATCTCCGACGAAACTCCGACTTTCCATATATCCGACCATACTCTGTATGTGGGCCCTACGGCCGATTCCGAAGCAATAATTACCGATACCCAGGGTCGAACCGTTCTTCAGACTTCCATACATGATGGCTATGCCGATCTTTCGCCACTCGGCAGGGGCCTTTACATCATACGAGTGGGACAACATACGGCTAAAATAGCTTTATAAATTTCAGATATGAATAACTCAGAATCCGGGCCCATCGGAATCTTCGATTCCGGCTACGGCGGCCTGACCATCCTCAAGGAAATCCGCCGCACGCTCCCTGCCTACGATTACATATATCTCGGCGACAATGCACGCGCCCCCTACGGCACCCGCTCGTTCGACGTCGTATACCGCTTCACGCTCGAATCCGTACGCTATCTTTTCAGCCGCGGATGCCGTCTGGTAATACTCGCCTGCAATACCGCTTCTGCCAAGGCATTACGAACCATCCAGCAGCATGACCTGCCGGGAATCGACCCCTCGCGAAGAGTTCTCGGCGTAATCCGTCCGACGGTGGAACAGCTCGGCGTTCTTTCCAAGTCGGGCCATATAGGCATTTTCGCCACACCGGGAACCATTCAGAGCGAGAGCTACAATATGGAGATTGCCAAACTATATCCGGGATTCGTCACTGTAGGGCACGCATGCCCGATGTGGGTACCACTCATCGAAAACGGAGAAGCCGACCGCCCAGGCGCCGACTATTTCGTAAAACAGGAGGTTGACCGGCTTCTTGCAAAAGACTCCGACATAGACACCATAATTCTGGCGTGCACCCACTACCCTCTGCTTATAAATAAAATCCGCCAATACGTGCCCGAAGGCATACGCCTGGTAACGCAGGGGGAAATCGTGGCGGAAAGTCTCGCCTCCTACCTGAAGCGCCATACCGACCTCGAACGACGACTACACAAGGCCACATCGCCCGATAGCGGAATGAAATTCATCCTTCCGGGAGCGCCCCTCCAGACTGATAATACCGGCAGCTGCGAGTTCATCACCACCGAGAACTCCATAAAATTCTCCCAGATGGCCAGCCTGTTTCTCGGACATCCCGTGACAGCCACCAGCATTGAAATCTGAGGAGCCTTCCCTATGTCAACCATGAAGAGCGATATATCTCCAGAGGAGTATAAAGAGCGGCCTCTCTACCTCGAGCAAAGAGCCATAGTCGAAGCTCTTTCGCCAAAATACGGCGAAGGAGAAGCCCGCGCCATGGCCCGTATCATTTTCGAGCAACTGAAAGGATGGTCGCCTACCGACACAGCCATCCGTGCCAACGAACCTGTAAGCGAATTCCTGCACCAACAGATTCTCAGCGTGGTAGAGCGTATCCTCGCCGACGAACCTATTCAATATATCTTTGGCGTAGCCGACTTCTATGGAATGAAGTTGAGCGTAAATCCGGCGGTGCTCATTCCTCGACCGGAGACAGCCGAGTTGGTGGACATCATAGTGAAGGAGAATCCATCGAAAGACCTCCGCGTTGTGGATTTCGGCACCGGGAGCGGGTGCATCGCCATCGCGCTCGCGCGCAATCTCCTTTTCCCGGAAGTAACAGCCGTTGACCTGAACCCGGCAGCCCTCGATACCGCCCGCGACAATGCCAAAAGGCTTTTCGCCCGCATCACATTCGTGGAAGCCGACATCCTCGTGCTGAATGAATCCTCCCCTGCACCACTCGCCGGAAGTTTCGATATAATCGTAAGTAATCCTCCGTATATCGCCGAGAGTGAAAAATCAGCGATGGAAGCAAACGTGCTTCTTCACGAGCCCGCGACGGCACTATTTGTGCCCGACAGCGACCCGCTGCGCTTTTACCGCTCCATAATCGACTACGCTGTAGTTCATCTTTCCCCTTCCGGCACGTTATACTTTGAGATTAACCCGCTTTTCGTCAACCAACTTGCCGACATGGCCGCCGCAAAAGAGTTCTCTGCTGCAATCCATCTCGACAGCTTCGGCCGACGCCGTTTTGCCGTACTCAAAAAGAAGAGCGAAAACTGATTCCACCATCCTCACCTCGTCCATACGATGAAAAATAAAGTACAACTCACCCCGGAGAACGCACTGACGCGCCTGCAGGACCTATGCTCGCGCTCGGAACACTCCGAAGGCGAGTTGCGCGAAAAAATGTGGCAATGGGGCATAAAACCGGAGGATGCCACGAAAATCATCGTTCGGCTGCGTGAAGATAAATTTGTCGACGACCGTCGGTTTGCTTCAGCTTACTGCAGGCAAAAACTTTTTTTCTCCCATTGGGGTAAGAAAAAGATTGCATTGAGCCTCGCCGCGAAACGCGTGGACCGCGCCATTATTTCAGAAACGCTTGCTGAAATCGACCCGGTCGATTATCAGGATATATTGCTCGCGACTATGCGTACGCGCGCACGCCAGATTAAAGAGGGAAATACCTATGAGGGCCGTACACGCCTCTACCGCGCCATGCTTTCCCGAGGGTTCGAAAGCCATCTCATAGGGATGATAATACGAAATCCGGAATCCGGGCTATGGAATTTCTGAGAAACCTGGTATCTGTAATCTTTCCTCAGGTGTGCGAAGTCTGCGGCCGGGCGCTTGTAGACGGCGAAAAACATCTGTGCCTGCAATGTATGGCCTCGATGCCCCGCCTCCATTACCATACTTCGCCGGAGAATCCGTTTGTGCGCCGCATGGCGGCAGCAAAAATCGACAGGGTGGCTGTAATGTTCCCTTACGTAAAAGGCAACGAATACGCCTCGCTCATTCAGAAAGCCAAATATAATCATAGACCAGAAATCGACGAGTATCTTGCTGAATGCTTCGCACACCAACTCGGCGCAGATTATTTCCGCGGCATCGACATGGTGATGGCCGTTCCGATGCACTGGCGTAAAAGGCTCACACGCGGCTTCAACCAGACCGACTATATTGCACGCGCAATAAGCAAAACCACAGGTATACCCGTTGGTCGGAGTCTTATCGCTGTCAGAGGTCACACCTCCCAGACACGTAAAGGCGCCATAGGTCGCCTGCTCAACACCCGATTCATATTCGACGTTGTCGACGCCGAGCTGCTATGCGGCAAACATATTCTTCTCGTCGACGACGTGATTACAACAGGCGCCACTATTCTCGCGTGTGCCGATACTCTCCGAAAGTTCGCTCCGACTGTGAACATAAGCATTCTGGCACTTGCCAAAGCACGACAAAGCTAAACGACAAATGTGGATAATACTTGCCATTGCATCGGCCCTCGGACTGGGCTTTTACGACATCTCAAAAAAACTATCGCTGAAGGACAATAACGTTCCCGCCGTATTGCTTCTCAACACGCTCTTCTGCGCGCTGCTGATGCTCCCGGTGGTAGCAGTCAAGGCTGCCGGAGGCAACTGGGGAATGAACAATTCACTCGCCGGCCATGGGCTTATCCTCATTAAATCGATGATAGTTCTCAGCTCCTGGCTGATGGGATATTTCAGCATAAAGCATCTTCCGCTCACAATCGCCGGGCCAATCAATGCGTCGCGTCCGGTAATGGTGCTTGTAGGCGCCCTTCTGATTTTCGGCGAACGTCTCAACCTCCTGCAGTGGGGCGGCGTGGCACTCGGGTTTTTCTCGCTCTTCTTTATCAGCCGTCTCGGCGCCAGGGAGGGGTTCTCATTCAGGCACAGCAAATGGCTTTGGATGAGTATAGGCGCGGCGGTTATGGGAGCTGTCAGCGCCTTATACGACAAGTATCTGCTTCAACGCTTCGCGCCGCTTGAAGTGCAGGGGTGGTATGCAATCTATCAGCTGATAATCATGGGCGTAACAATGGCCGTGATTATGAAAGCGTGGCATCAGCCCACGGTGTTCAGATGGAAATGGAGTATATTGTTCATCTCCATATTTCTCACAGGGGCTGATCTCTGTTATTTCTATGCCCTATCGCAACCGGACGCCATGATTGCCGTTGTATCGATGATACGCCGCGGCAGCGTGATTGTATCGTTCTTCTACGGCGTGATATTCCTGCATGAGAAAGACGTCAAGGCAAAGACTATAGATCTTTGCGTGCTCCTTATCGCACTCGGGCTACTTGTTGCAGGGAGTGCCGCCGGAAGCGACTGACCCCGGCGAAAACAATCAAAAACCGACAAGGAGAGCAAGACGATAGGCAAGGAAAGCGACAATCCATGCAACTGCAGTGTTGTACAGAATCGTAAAAGCCCCGTAACGCCACGCACCCGTTTCCTTCACTACCGCCACAATTGTAGCGATACACGGGCAATACAGCAAAATAAAAATCATGAAACTCAAAGCGACTGCAGGCGTAAAATCAGGCTCGGAAGCACCCTGGAGCGGATGCGTCAGACGATACGACAAAGCCTGCTCCGAAGCCTCGTCGTCGCCGGTATAGAGCACGCCGAGAGTCGACACTACGATTTCCTTGGCCGGTACACCCGCTACAGCGGCCACTGTAGCGCGCCAGGAGAATCCCAGCGGACTAAGCACGGGATTAACGGCCTTGCCGACCATCTCCAGATACGAGTCGTGTTCAGGATCGATTTCATCGCTCTGCATGGCAATCTCCTCCGGCTGCATATCTGCGGCTTCCCCCCGCAAAGGGAAGAAATTCAAAGCCCATACCACGATGGATGCCAGCAGAATCACACCTCCCATCTTACTGAGATACTGCTTTCCCTTTCCCCACATATGGCGCAGGGAGGTTTTAAGTGTAGGAACACGATACGGCGGAAGTTCCATCACAAACGGAGTCTCATCCTTCTTGAAAAAGAACTTACGGAGCAGTCTTGCGGTCAGAAATGCCACAGCTATACCGATGGCATACATCAGGAAGAACATCAGAGCAGCATGCGTCTCGAAAAAAGTGCCTATCAGAAGAACATAAATGGGTATGCGTGCCGAACACGACATAAACGGAGTTATCAGAACCGTGATAATCTTGCTCGACCTGCTCTCGATGGTGCGCGCGGCAATAATCGCAGGTACATTGCAGCCGAAACCCATTACCATGGGTATAAACGACTTGCCGTGGAGCCCTATGCGGTGCATAAGTCTGTCCATGATAAAGGCCGCTCTGGCCATATATCCGGAGTCCTCCATAAACGAAATGAAGAAAAACAGAATCAGGATGTTCGGAAGAAAAACTATTACGCCACCGACACCACCGATGATACCGTTGGCCACCAGATCTTTCAGAACTCCGTCGGGCATCTTTGCGTTTACAAGCCCCGCAATCCATTCCACACCGCTTTCTATCCATTCCATAGGAAACGATCCGATGTAGAACGTAACCCAGAATACGAACAGCATCACTGCAATAAAAAGCGGAAAACCGAACAGTTTGTTGGTAACCAGAGCGTCGATCATTTTGGTAGTGGATACCTCATCGGGCCGGTCGGGCGTCTCAAGTGTTTCGGCAAGCGCTCCGGCTATGAACCCGTATTTCTCTCCGGCAATCATCGAAGAGATATCCTCCTGACCGTTGCGGGCCTCCAGACATTCCCTCGCCTTGTCGCGCAATGCGAGTATATTCTTACCTTCCGGAAGCGGACGCACAACCTGCTCCGCCTCGCTGTCGCCCTCCATCAGCTTGATGGCGAGATAACGCGGCGAGAAATGACGACTTATATGCGGATCATGCTTGATAGCGTCCTTGAGAGTTGTGATGGCCTCCTCAAAATCGTGCCCGAGAGGAACATGGATATGTCTTACCCATTCATTGCGGCGTTCATACACGGATATGATGGTGTCGAACAGGCGGTCGATTCCCTCGCCTGTACGGCTTACGGTCGGCACGATAGGCACACCTATCATCTTGCCGAGCGACTCGTAGTCAAGCCAAACACCCGAACGGCGCATCTCGTCGTACATGTTCAGAGCGATTACCATGGGCTGGTCCATATCTATCAGCTCGGTGGTAAGATAGAGATTGCGCTCGAGATTTGAGCCGTCGACTACGTTTACGATTATATCAGGATTGTTTTCGCTCAGAAAGCGACGCACATACAGTTCTTCCGGACTATAGGCCGACAGGGAGTACGTGCCCGGCAGATCCACGATATTGAACGTATAGCCGTCGTAGCGGAATACTCCCGTCTTGGAATCAACGGTTACACCGCTATAGTTCCCGACATGTTCCTGAGCACCCGAGGCGATATTGAAGAGCGATGTCTTTCCGCAATTGGGGTTGCCGATAAGTGCCACATTGATTGTATGGCTTCTCCCCTCGAAATCAGAGCTATGCCCGCTCCTTGGCTCTGCATGCTGCGGAATCTCTTTCTCCTCAACGGGAGAATTTCCGCGATGCAAATCGGATTCTGCGGCCCTGACATGTGACGGCGGGAGTACTTCGCGCGCCTCCTCGACCGGCACAACTTCAATCATGGCCGCCTCGCTCCGGCGCAACGAGACTTCATAGTTCATCAACCGGTATTTAACAGGGTCGTTGAGCGGGGCCGAGAGAATTGCCGTTATTTCGCGGCCTTTCACAAAGCCCATCTCCATTACGCGCTTCCGGAACGCTCCGTGGCCAAGCACTTTCAATATAACGGCCGACTGGCCGCTCTTAAGATCCGACAATCTCATTGCAGGAAGAATCGTTTCAGTTATAAGACATCATGCCTGAGGCGGAGGCAATCCCCCGCCCATAGTAAGGTCGATGTATCAGCCGCATTTCGAAGTACCGCACGACGTGCAGATCAGGCAGCCTTCCTGATATATCAGTGTTTCCTGGCCGCAGTTGGGACACCGCTGGCCGCTGGCCTTCGTACCGTTCGGCAGATACTTCTTGAGAGCACGCTCCACGCCCATTTTCCATGTATTGATGCTCATGGAGTCAAGCTCAAGACCTCCGACCAGTTTCAGCACCTGATCGATAGGCATTCCGTATCGGAGCACTCCGGAAATCAGTTTGGCATAGTTCCAGTATTCAGGGTTGAACTTATCGGAAAGGCCCTCGATTGTCGTCTTATGACCACGTTTGTTTACGAACTGGAAATCATAGCGTTTGGTGCCGTCGGCACTCATCGCCTTTATAATCTTTCCGTGAGTAACCGATTTCGGACAGAAAATACCGTCCTCGTCGTCGGCTAGACCGGTAAATATTTCATATGGACGGCCGTCCATCAGTCCGACGAAGGCAATCCACTTCTCCTTGTTGTTCTGGAAGCGGACCACGTCGGCCTCAAGTTCTATGGGGCGCTTCAGCGCAAGAGGATGGATGTCGGAGCATTCAGCCGGCGAATCGGATTTCTTCTTTTTGCTTTCAAGCGATACCAATACGCCCGAACGGGAACCGTCGCGATACACGGTGCATCCCTTGCAACCGGAGCGCCATGCCTCCACATAAAGGCGATTCACCATCTCTTCGGTAACGTCGGCAGGAAGATTGATTGTAACCGATATGGAGTGGTCCACCCATTTCTGGATACGTCCCTGCATATGCACCTTTTCCACCCAGTCTATTTCGTTGGCTGTCGCGCCGGCATACGGCGAACGGCTCACGAGTTCATCAAGCTGCTCCTGCGTATAGTCGCTGCGCTCCTCTATGCCGTTGATTTTCATCCATTCAAGGAACTTGGGATGATAGACCACATATTCCTCGAATGCATCGCCAGTCTCATCTACATAGTCGACCCGGACATTGGCATCGTTAGGATTGACCTTCCTGCGGCGTTTATAGACGGGCATGAAAACAGGCTCGATGCCGGATGTGGTCCGCGTCATCAGACTGGTTGTGCCGGTCGGCGCGATGGTAAGGCAGGCGATGTTACGTCGTCCGTAGCGCACCATATCGTCGTATAGCTCAGCCGACTGCTCCTTGAGGCGGAGCATGAAAGGATTGTTTTCTTCGCGCTTGGCATCGAAAATCTCGAAGGCACCGCGTTCTTTAGCCATTTCTACCGAGGAAGTATAAGCGGCCAGAGCCAGCCTACGGTGAACGCTTTCGGAAAAATCCGTAGCTTCAGGCGTGCCATAGCGCAAACCCATGGCTGCTATCATATCGCCCTCGGCGGTGGTTCCGACACCCGTACGGCGCCCCTTTAGCGTCTTAGCCTTAATTTTCTCCCAGAGATGACGTTCGGGTCCTTTTACCTCAAGAGTTTCGGGATCGGAGTCGATTTTATTAAGGATAAGGTCGATTTTCTCCATTTCGAGATCGATGATATCGTCCATTATCCGCTGCGCCTTACGCACGTGTGCTTCAAACTTCTCGAAATCGAATTCCGCCTGCGGCGTGAAGGGGTTCTTCACATAGGAATAGAGATTGATGGCGAGCAGACGGCAGGAATCGTAGGGACATAGCGGAATTTCTCCGCACGGATTCGTGGAGATAGTACGGAAGCCGAGATCCGCATAGCAGTCGGGGAGCGACTCACGGGTAATGGTGTCCCAGAAGAGCACACCGGGCTCGGCCGACTTCCATGCGTTGTGGATAATCTTATCCCAGAATGCCTTCGCATCGACCTCTTTGGTGATTTCAGGATTCGCACTATCGACCGGATAGGTCTGCATGTACTTGCCGTTTTCTGTAGCGGCACGCATGAATTCGTCGTCAATACGAACGCTTACATTAGCGCCTGTAACCTTCCCCTCCGTCATTTTGGCATCGACAAATGCCTCGGAATCCGGATGTTTGATGCTGACGGTCAGCATCAGAGCGCCGCGACGGCCATCCTGGGCGACCTCACGCGTGGAATTGGAGTATCGCTCCATAAACGGTACCAGACCGGTCGACGTCAGTGCCGAATTCTTAACGGGGGTACCTTTCGGACGTATATGGCTGAGATCATGACCGACCCCTCCACGACGCTTCATCAGCTGAACCTGCTCTTCGTCGATACGGATTACGCCGCCGTAAGAATCCGGAGCGCCGTCAAGACCGATTACAAAACAGTTGGAGAGCGAGCCGACCTGATAGCTGTTGCCGATTCCGGACATAGGACTCCCCTGGGGCACAATATACTTGAAATCCTTCAGATACCCGAACACTTCGTCGTGGCTCATCGGATTGGGATATTTGCTTTCGATTCGGGCAATCTCCGATGCAATGCGGTGATGCATATCGTCGGGAGTAAGTTCGTAGATATTGCCGAACGAGTCCTTCAGGGCATATTTGCTCACCCACACACGGGCGGCCAGCTCGTCGCCGCCGAAATACTTCAGCGTTGCGTCGTAAGCTTCATCGTAAGAATAGTGTTTTGATTCCATTCTTTCAGGAGGTAGTTATACTAAAAAGGGAGTTTGGAGTCTCGGAATAAACATACGGCATCTACGACTACGCCTGTCAGCGAGAGCCGGAACAGCCGTTTGAATGCAACCGCAAACTTCGTAAATTTCAGCGAATCTCGCAAGTCGGGAAAGTCGATTTTTTAAAATTGTTGATAAGTTTCCCGAAACGAATGCCCAAAACACAATAAAGCAGTGCATTAGAACTGAATGCACTGCCTGAAAGTTTTCCGGAAGGTCGGGCGGCGGAAACCGTCAGTCGCCATAAAACGACTTTTCTATAGCAGCTATATCGTCCTGAAGCTGCTTTTCAAACGGCAGACGCTCCTCGATATTTTTACAAGCGTAGATTACCGTGGCGTGATTGCGCGAAAGTCGCGTGCCGATGGCGGTCAGAGCCATTTTGGCATGCTTTTTGGCAAGATACATCACCATCTGACGCGCGTCTGAAATCTCACGTTTGCGCGATTTGGTGAAAATAGTTTCCGGATCAATCTTGTAGTGACTGGCCACACACTGCGTCACCATATCGAAATTGATGGTGCGGCGGTGCATCTTCACCACATTATTCATCACCATGCGGGCGAGATCTACGGTGATGTCGCGATTCATGACGGTGGCATGGGCCAGCAACGATACCACGATTCCCTCAAGCTCACGCACACTGTCGGTAACATTTTCAGCGATATAATCCATCACCTCGTCGGGAATCTGAAGACCATCCTGCTCTGCCTTCATGCGAAGCACCTCTCGGCGAAGCTGCAGATCGGGCTTCTCCAGTTCCACAGTCATCCCCCACTTGAACCTCGAAAGCAACCGGTCGGCCATGCCCTGAAGCTGCGTGGAATTGCAGTCGCTCGAAAGTATAATCTGCTTCTGATTCTGATGCAGATGATTAAAAATGTGGAAGAATGTGCTCTGCGTGGCCGGCTTACCGATAAGATCCTGGATGTCGTCGACAATAAGAGTATCTATGCTCTGATAGAAATTGATGAACTCATTGATCTTACCGTTGAATCTGGCTACAGTAAACTGGCTTTCAAACAGACGGGCACTCACATAAAGTATGCGGGCGTCGGGATTGTTCTCGCGCAATTTGATTCCTATAGCCTGAATGAGATGAGTCTTGCCCACACCGGTCGGTCCGAATACGAACAGCGGATTGAACGTAGTGCATTTCGGATCGTTTGCAATGGCCTCGCCTATAGCACGGGCAATCCTGTTGGAGGCAGAACCGCAGTAGTTCTCAAACGTATAATGGGGATTGAGCTGCGAGTCGAACACCTTCTCCACCTGCGTCTGAAACATGCCTCCGTTCAGTTTCTGGCGCCGCAGGAGCGGTGTATTCGTCAGACCGGCCTCATTGATGCCCGTCTCCGGCTTGTTGGAAATCTGGTTGTAATGATAGAACAGCTTCACGCCGTCGCCATAGACACGACGGATGGTAGCGCCGAGAATATTCAGATATGTATCCTCGATATGCTCTTTAAAATATGGCGAGGGAACTCCGAGCGTCAGGCGCCCGTCGGCAAACCCGATTGAAACAATCGGCTTGAACCAGGCGTCGAACTGCTCGGGGCGCAGATTGTCGGCGATAATACGCTGACAATCCTCCCACAATTGCTGATGAGTCTTGTTCGTCATTACGGAGGTGTTTTATCAGGCGTCAGACGTTCCACCATATTCGGCGGGAAACGCAGAGACGCAGACAATAAATATTAGGAGAGGTCGTTTTTCCGGTCAGAAGTCTTGGCGCATATGGTCAGAACTGCTCCAAGACCGCTTAGATTTCTCTCATTTTTGCAATACAAAATTATAGCGATTTTTTTTCTAAAACAATTGAAAATATATTTGGAATTTCGGTTTCAGCCAAAGCACGCTAATTTTCAAGCACTTATAAATAATTTAAACCAACGCTTTCAACAATACAGCATAACATCCATTAAATCATCATATTAAGTATAGATGTAATAGCTTTGGAATATCTGGTAAATTCCACCGACTGTGCTTTATCATAAGACTAAACGGCATTTTGACTCAAAAGCTAAAATTATGGAAACATATTAACTATTCGGAATGATTCTTCATAGTTGAAAACTGCTTTTCTGTTGCAAATACGACTACAAAAATCAGGCGGTGTGTCCTGCACATGAGAATGCGACACACCGCCCATATTTCTTCTGTAGTTCTTCCGGATCAGAACGAGAATTCGAAGCGAATCCGGCGACGGTATTCCTCTCCGGGATTTAACTGCTGCGACGGAAGATTAGGATGGTTTGGAGCATCAGGTGCACCCTGACATTCAATCGCTACAGCATCGTAGTCATGATACTTATATCCTCCCTTACCGACCGGGCTGTCGTCAAGCCAGTTACCTGTGTATACCTGCGCACCCGGCTGGTCGGTCTTGATTGTAACGGAACGCTCACTCTGAGCTGCTTTCAGCGTACCGAGAGTGCGAAGCGAGCCATCGAATCCGTCGACCATCCAGCAGTGGTCGTAACCGCGACACACCCGAAGCGAGTGATTGTCGTCGGCAATGCGCTCCCCTATCTTGTGTGGAGTGGTAAAATCGAACGGCGTACCGGCCACTTCAAGCAGTTCGCCGGTGGGAATCTGTACATCATTGATGGCAAGCATCTTCGAGCAATTCAGCTGAAGGGTCTGCCCGAGGCATGAGCCGGTATCGTGGCCGTCGAGATTAAAATATGTGTGGTTGGTGAGATTGACCACGGTCGGGGCATCGGTCGTAGCAAAATAGTCTATCTGAATCGAATTGTCGTTGCCGACGGTATAGACGGCCATTACCTTCAGATTGCCCGGATAACCGGCATCTCCGTCGGGACTTTCGAGGGTGAAAACCACCTTGTTGTCGCCCTCGGTCACGGTGTGCCACACCTGGTTCTGGAATCCGTCAGGGCCGCCATGAAGATGATTGGGACCATTGTTGACAGGCAGCTGATAAAGCTTGCCGTTCACCGTAATTTTGCCGTCGGCAATTCGGTTGGCGAAACGGCCGGGAGTCTTTCCGGCACAGGGTCCGTCGGCAAAATACGCCTCGGGGTTGTCATAGCCAAGAACTACGTCGAGCTTCTTGCCGTCGGCCTGCGGAATTTTCACAGAAACGATACCGGCGCCTACCGACGAGAGAGTAACCTCCATTCCGTGGTCGTTGGTGATTGTCACCCAGCTGATTTCTCCTTTCGGCGACGGAAATGTTTTCTTTTCGAGTTTCATAGATAAGTAACTGTTCAAAATTATTGTATATCCTCCTGATCTAATTATTTCAACATTTCAACGGTAAAATTTCAGCATCTTTTTCTCTCTTCATCAGTTGTGTAGACATCTACGCTCCTTCTTCATCGAGAAAAACCACTGAAATTTTTCCTCCTGGAAATATCAAAATAATTTCGACCGGTTACTTAGAAGTCTGTTAGTTTTGAGGAAAGAGGCATCCGTATCTTCATGATGCCGCAACGCAGCCATGAAGGATTGACCCGCCGAATGCGAATTTACGAAGTTTTTCGCTAATTTTGTAACTCAATAAAGTATTTTTGTTCCGCAGATGATTTCGGCCAATGAAACATACCGCTCGACGGGAGGTGATTCCAAGTCGCGCTTTGAATATGTGGAGGTTCTGCTTCCCTTGCCGCTTGCCGCAAAATTCACCTACCGGCTTCCGCCGCATCTGGTGGGGAAACCGGCTCAGGGGAGCCGTGTAATCGTTCCTTTCGGCCGAAAAAAATTCTATACCGCCATTGTGGTGGGTTTCGCCAATCTTCCTCCTCAAGGTATCGACATCAAGGAGGTAGTTGTGCTGCTCGACACGTCGCCGGTAGTACGGCATCCGCAGCTACAGTTATGGAACTGGGTTGCGGACTACTATCTGGCAGCCTTGGGCGATGTCTACAAAGCGGCCGTACCTGCCGGACTGAAAATAGAGAGCGAGACGCATGTGGAGATTAATCCCGACTTCGATTTTGCCGACGACCCGGCCATGCAACTCTCTGAGCGGGATGCCGCCATACTTCAACTTATCGCCCACGAAGGGTCGCTGACACCAGCCGCCATAGAAAGCCGTCTGAAAGCCAAAGGAATTGCCTCGGCCATAAATGCACTCATAGAGCGCGGCGTGCTGATAGTGGCGGAAAAACTAAACGAACGCTACCGGCCTAAGAAAGTGCAGATGGTAAAGGCCGCTTTTTCGCCCGACGAAACCGACGAAGCATTCCGCAAGGTGTCCGGCGCAAGAAAGCAGGAGGCTCTGCTGCTTGCATATATAGAGCTGTCGGGCATGATGCGGGGAAAGCCGGCGGAAGTATCGCGTGACGACCTCCTTGCCCGGGCCGACGTGCTACCGGCTATCCTTAGCGCCGTAATAAAGAAAGGTGTGCTTGAAGCATACGCCAAAGAGGTCAACCGGTTCGCCTTCACAGGTGAACCAACCGGAAATCTTCCCCGTCTTACCGATGCCCAGCAGGAGGCTCTCGATGCCATTCACAAGACCTGGCATACCCACGATGTGACACTGCTGCATGGCGTTACTTCGAGTGGCAAAACTGAAATTTACATCCACCTTATAAATTTTGTGCTCCAACGTGGCGACCAGGCGCTGATGCTTGTTCCAGAAATCGCCCTGACCACCCAACTGACCAGAAGACTCCAGAAAGTGTTCGGCTCGCGCGTAGTCATCTACCACTCGAAATTCTCCGACAGCGAACGAGTGGACATATGGCGTCGTCTGCTTACTTCGACCGATCCGCTCGTGGTAATCGGGGCACGATCCGCAGTATTCCTCCCCTTCGCCCACCTCGGCCTAGTGATTGTGGACGAAGAGCATGAAAGCAGCTACAAACAATACGACCCCGCACCGCGATATAACGGACGCGATGTGGCGGTGGTACTTGCAAAGATGCACGGGGCGAAAACCCTCCTGGGGTCGGCCACCCCTTCGATCGAATCCTATTACAAGGCGAAAAACGATAAATTCGGCCTCGTGAAGCTCTCCACACGTTTCGGCAACGCAACCCTGCCGCAGATACGCGTTATCGACATGAACGCCGCCCGTCAGGCCAAGGCTGTAAAAGGCGCGTTCGCCGCGGAAACCATCGGTCTGGCCCGGGATGCCCTTGAGAAAGGTTCTCAGATAATACTCTTCCAGAACCGGCGCGGATATGCCCCTTTGGCCCGATGCCGCCAGTGCGCATGGGTTCCGCGGTGCGCCAACTGCGACGTAGCGCTCACCTATCATAACTCCACGCGCCAACTGCAATGCCATTACTGCGGAGCGGTGTATACGCTACCTAAAGTCTGCCCGCAGTGTCATGAACCGGCCATAGAGATTATCGGCTATGGCACAGAGCGTATCGAGGAAGAAGTTGCTGCCAACTTTCCGGGCTACAACATGCTGCGAATGGACCTTGATACCACCCGCAGCAAGGAATCGTATGGCGCCATAATCGATGACTTCTCGGCGGGGAAAGCCCGGATTCTTGTCGGCACCCAGATGGTGACCAAAGGGCTGGATTTCGGAGGTGTATCGCTTGTGGCGGTTCTGAATGCCGACGCAGTGATAAACTATCCCGACTTCCGCGCCTCGGAACGCGCCTTCAATATGCTTGAACAGGTTGCCGGGCGTGCCGGCCGACGCGAGGGTGCGGATGGAACAGTGGCCATACAGACCTATAATCCGGCGCAGAAAGTGCTCGGATTTGTCAGGCGGCATGACTACGAGGCATTCTATGAGTCGGAAATAGCGGATCGAAAGAACTTTCTGTATCCCCCCTTCTCCCGTATTGTCAATATCTACCTGCGCCATAAGAATGCAGAAACGCTTAAACGTCTTGCCGGAGCCTACGCCACACGCCTTCGTGCCCTCCTCGGGTCGAGAGTATATGGTCCTGAAGAGCCTTCCGTCGGAAGGATTCAGAATCTGTATATCAGAAAAATAATGCTGAAGATTGAGACTACCGCATCAATGCGGAAAGTAAAAGATCTGCTTCGCCAGACGCATATAGACCTGATAGACCAGCCCGACATGAAGCAGATTCTGATTCATTTCGACGTAGATCCGTGCTGAACGCTCCAGATTGGAATTAGAGACCATTGCGTGCTGAAAATTACCAACTTTATAGGCTTAGCGGCAATTTTTCACTCTGATTTTACACCTGTGATGGTGGGACATCCCAACATTTTTGCTTAATTTTGTGCAAATCTATGGAATACCGCCATCTGAAACGGAAACTTTCATCCGCATCGACATATATACGACTGACGCTCTGCCTTTTCTGCATCCTGTCGGCGCTCATAGCGTCGGCACGCGATTTCGTCATCACACTTGATGCGGGCCACGGCGGCCACGATTACGGAGCTCTCGGGAAAACCACCAACGAAAAGACAATCACGCTGAGCGTAGTGAAACAACTCGGCAAACTGATTGAAAAAAATTTGTCGGATGTAAAAGTGGTCTATACCCGCGATACCGATGTCTTCATCCCGCTGGCCGAACGCGCCGAGATTTCCAACCATGCCGGAAGCGACCTCTTCATGTCGGTACACATCAATTCCGTTGACAAACGCAACCGCAACCGCACATCGATTGAAGGATGCCAGGTTTACACGCTCGGACTACACAAGACCGACGAGAACCTTGAAGTGGCTAAACGCGAGAACTCCGTGATGGAACTTGAGGACGACCATACCGCAAAATACGCCGGGTTCGACCCCAATTCGCTCGAAAGCGACATCATATTCGAGTTGAGCCAGAGCAAAAGGCTCGACCAAAGCATAGAATTCGCCGACGAAATCCACCGCCAGCTTGTAAACATTTCCGGACGCGCACCCAAGGGTGTCCGGCAGGCAGGTTTCTGGGTGCTGTGGGCAACCTCGGCCCCTGCCGTTCTCGTGGAGCTTGACTTTATCTGCAATCCGCGCTCAGAAAAATATCTTGCATCCGAAACCGGACAGGAAGAGATGGTCGCTGCGCTCTACAATGCCTTTTGCGCCTATCTCAACACCTACGGTAGCGGCATCACCGGCCGTCGGCTACCGGAGGCAAAACCGATTGCACTGAAATCAGACCGGAAGCAACATAAGGACAATCTCCTGACTACTGCCCGCGAAAAGGCCACCTCTCCCCTTCAATCCGGGGCGGCCCATGAGATAGCCCCGGTAAAGAAATCCAAGGAAACCCAGTTCTATGTGCAGCTGCTCGCATCTGCAACGCCGCTATCTCCGGGGGCGAAAGAATTCAAGGGATTTGAGTCGCTTGAAGTATACTCGGAAAACGGCTGGTATAAGTATGTACTGGGACCCGCCGAAACCCTCGACGATGCAAAACGGCTTCTTGAGGAGGCCCGTAATAGTTTCCCCGAATCGTTCATAATCAAAATGAAAAACGGCGAGCGCACCGGAATGATTAAACCATAGCGCCCACCTACGTACAATAATAAAACTGACACCTATCCCAATATGAAATCAAAGAAAGAGATTATTATCGGACTCTGTGTGGTTATCGCGCTGTTTGCACTCTTCATGGGAATCAATTTCCTGAAAGGCATCAACGTATTTAAAGCCGCCAACTACTACTATGCGACCTATACGGACGCTGCCGGGCTCCAGGTTTCGGCTCCCGTGACGCTCAACGGCTTCAAAGTCGGCCAGGTTCGCGACATCAACTATCAGTTCGACGACCCCGGACACGTAAAAGTAGAGCTCAGCCTCGACCGCGCGCTCCGGCTTCCCTCCGGCACCAAAGCCGTGATATCCCTCGACCTGCTCGGCTCGGCCACCGTGGTTCTGAAACCGACATCAGCAACTACCTATGAGAAAGTGGGCAGCACACTGCAAGGCGAGACTGCCGCCGGCCTGATGGACAACGTGTCGCAGAACCTTATGCCTTCTGTCAGCGCCATCTTCCCTAAAATCGACTCGCTGCTCACCAACCTTAACCTCATAGTAGCAGATCCTGCGCTCCGCTCTTCGGTAGCACGCCTCGACGCCATAACCCTTAATCTCGAGCAGACTATGCGCACCATCAACCGCACGGCCGGACAGCTTCCCCCGGTTATGGGCAACGTCAACGAGATCACAACCAATCTATCTACAATGAGCGGCGCGCTTGCCGAACTCTCCAACGACCTGAAGGAGCTGCCCATCGATTCCACCATGCAGAACATAACCGCACTGTCGGCCAATCTGCGGACTCTCTCGGAACAGCTCAACAATCCCGATTCGTCGCTCGGACTGCTGACACACGACCGCGCCCTCTACGACAACCTCAACAACTGCGCCGCATCGCTCGATTCGCTTCTGATCGACGTAAAACGCAATCCCAAGCGCTACATCAGCATCAAACTGCTGTAATTGCGCCACTCTCTACGATACAATTAAAGATTTCTTACTTCATTCCAATCCATGAACATACAATTCAACGTCGACTACCGCACCCAATGGGGCGAGTCGCTCTATCTTCTGGCCGACATTCCGCAGCTCGGCGAAGGCAATCCGCAGAAAGCGGTTCCTATGAGCCTCTACGGAGACCAATCGTGGAAACTGCAGGTAAATCTTCCGGACGACACCGAGGATTTCAACTACCATTACATTGTGCGTCGCGACCACGGGGGCGCTGACCATCTCGAATGGAACAGCGCCAAAGCCCATACGTTCCGTCGCGCTGCAGGAGCTTCCGACTACGAGATTTTCGACCGCTGGCAGGACCAGCCCTGGGATAAACCATATTACTCAGTGGTGTTTACAGGCTGTGTGTGCCGTCGCGTAAACCGCGCAATGCCCACCGCTCTGAAAGCGGGCGAACTGCTCGTCACCGTCGACGCACCGATGGTGGCACCCGACGAAATTGTCGCACTCTGCGGAGCTCCGGAGGCATTGGGTGGCTGGAACCCGGAAAAAGCCGTCCCGATGTCCGACGCAGATTTCCCCACATGGTCGTGCGCCGTAGTCGTTGCCTCGCTCCCGGCTGAATTCGAATATAAGTTCGTAATCCTCAAGCGCGAATCGCGTAAGCTCGTAGCCTGGGAAGGTGGTCAGAACCGGCATATGGCAGTAAAAGCGCCCACATCGGCAGCCGTGGTGGAAATGACCGGTCAACGTCTTGTCAACCCCAAATCTCCCTGGCGCGGAGCCGGCGTAGCAATACCGGTGTTTGCCCTGCGCAGCGAAAACGACTTCGGCGTAGGCGAATTCCTCGACCTTGAAAAGATGGTCGACTGGGCGGTGGTTACCGGCCAGAAGTTCATCCAGGTACTGCCGGTAAACGATACCACGATGACGCATACCTGGACCGACTCCTACCCCTACAATGCCAACTCATGCTTCGCGTTGCATCCGATGTATATGCGCCTGAGCGAACTCGGCGAACTCGCCGATGCCGACCGGCGCGCCTACTACGACGGTATCGCCAAAGAGCTGAACTCGCTTGAGGAAATCGACTACGAACGCGTCAATAACGCCAAGAATGCCTATACCCGTGAACTTTTCCAGCAGGTGAAAGGCCGGGTAACACGCACCAAAGCCTTCAAGGAATTCATCGAAAAGAATGAGGAGTGGCTCAAACCTTATGCCGCATTCTGCATACTGCGCGACCGTTTCAACACCCCCGAATTCAAGAACTGGGGTGAATACGCCACATACACTCCAGCCAAAATCGAAGCCTTCCTGCGCGACAATCAGCAGGACGCCAACTACGTTTACTGGATTCAGCAGAACCTCGCCCAGCAGCTTACCCGCGTGCGCGAATACGCCCACGCCCACGGTGTATCGCTCAAGGGCGACATTCCCATCGGCATATCGCGCGACAGCGTCGACGCCTGGACCATGCCGAACCTCTTTAACCTCAACAGCCAGGCTGGCGCTCCGCCGGATGATTTCTCGGTATTGGGTCAGAACTGGGGCTTCCCGACCTACAACTGGGAGGAGATGTGGCGCCAGAACGAGTTCGCATGGTGGAAATCCCGCTTCAAGACGATGGCGCAGTTCTTCGACGTATACCGCATCGACCATGTGCTCGGATTCTTCCGCATATGGCAGATTCCTATGGACCAGCTCCACGGACTGCTGGGCGTCTTCAACCCGGCCCTACCCTTTACGTCCGACGAATTGCGCGACAGCTACGACTTCTGGCTCGATGTCGACCTGCAGACCACCCCTTTCATCATGGACTATTTCCTCGGCGACTTCTTCGGAGAATACACCGACGAAGCCCGTCAGCGCTTCCTCGATGATGCGGGGTATGGCCGCTACCGGCTGAAAGAAGGATTCCGAACCCAGCGCGAGGTCGCCGACTATTTCGCAACCCAGCCCAAGGATGAGAAGAACGAACGGCTATGCAACGCCCTGCAGGGTCTGATCGATCAGGTACTCTTCATTGAAGACCCTGTGGAAAAAGGCAAATACCATCCGCGCATCTCCGCCCAGTTCACCTACGTATACCGTCACCTCAACGACTACGAACGCTGGACGTTCGACCGCCTCTACAACGATTTCTTCTATCATCGCCACAACGACTTCTGGTATGGCAAAGCCATGTGGAAGCTCCCGCCCATCATCGACGCCACGTCGATGCTCACATGCGCCGAAGACCTCGGCATGATTCCCGACTGCGTTCCCGCAGTGATGAGCGCACTGGAGATTCTCACGCTCGACATTCAGCGCATGCCCAAAAATCCGCGCGAGGAGTTCGGCAATCCTGCATTCTATCCTTATCTTACAGTCTGCACAACATCCACCCACGATATGGGAGGCATACGCCAATGGTGGGAGGAGAACCGCGACAAAACCCAGCGCTTCTTCAACTATATGCTCGGCGAAGGCGGTGCAGCTCCGGCATTCGCCGAACCGTGGATTTGCGAGAAGATTGTCGACAGTAACCTGAAATCTCCTGCAATGCTGTGTATCCTTCCGCTTCAGGACTGGCTGTCGATCGACGGGCGTCTGCGCCGCGCCGACCCGCGGAAAGAGCAGATCAACGTGCCTGCCAACTCCCGCCACTACTGGCGCTACCGCATGCACCTCACTCTGGAGGACCTCCTCGGCGAAGAACTCTTCAACAAACGCGTGGCTTCTCTCGTAGAAAGTTCAGGCCGCTGAAAGTAAACCCCATAACAGAATTCCCTAAAAGGCGGTGTTCCAAAATACGGAATTTTGGAACACCGCTTTATTTTATCCGGTAGGCAATAGCGATGTCACAAGTCCTTGGAAAAAGCCCGGTTTTACACTGGTGGCACCATAAATATTCCGCCCGATATTGGGTTTGTTCGGCATTTTTATGTAAATTTGTTATGTTACAGCTTTGAAATACACAATATTCAATGTATTTATACATTCTACAACCTTAATAATTAAGCCGGATAAAAGGCACAAAATGTTTTTGCCCTAAACCCGCTACTGTGAATGGAACACGACTTCATATACTTCATCTACGGCCTCTGCTGCATGTTTTACTCCATGATGGCATGGCTGTTCTGGCGCAACCGGCAATCCCGCCTGTCGAAATTCGTAATGGCCCTGATGCTGCTTATAGCGGTTCAAAGCATCAAGGACGTATTTTTTCTGTCAGACGAGTTGTATAGCTCCAGCCAACTATGGACAGCAGTAACGTCGGTCGACATGATTGCAGTCCCTTTCTATGCGTTCATACTTATGGAGTTATGTAATCCGGGCATGACGTCGGCAAGACTGATAGCAATCGAGATTGCGCCATTTGTCGTATTGCCGGTCCTGTATCTGTCAACCGGCATAGAAGCATTCTACGACATAGAAGTAGCATGGGCAGCCATCTTCGGCCTTAGCTACGCCATTTGGACAATATTCGCCATCCGCAGATATAACAGCAAACTCAAGCAGCAGTTCTCCTATGTGGAGAATATCAACCTCGAATGGCTACGCATTATTCTTGTATTTTTCTTCGCCATACTCAGCCTCTGGATTGTAGACTGCCTTTATATAAATATCGATGTCGAGAGTGTATATCTGCTCGGTTCGCTGGTCATGTGGATGTTCCTCTGCTATTTTATATATCGCCACGAAAGCGTGATAAGCGAACTGAAAGCTTCGGTGCCCGAAGAAACATCCATCCAGCCCTCGCCTGCCGACTCCACTCCCGACATGTCGCAAAAAATTCTGCGTCTTTTCGACGAGCAACAGATATATCTTAACCCCAATCTTAAACTATCCGACATCGCATCGATGGTCGGAAGCAACCGCACGTATGTAAGCCGGTTTTTCAATGCCGAACAGAATTCCACTTTCTTCGACTTTGTGAACGGCTACCGCGTCCGAATGGCCACGAGCCTGCTCAGGGAAACCGACGAGAAAATAGAAGTGATTGCCGAACGCGTCGGCTTCAATTCCCGCCAGGCATTTCATCGCGTTTTCTCCAAAACCATCGGCCAGACCCCTGAGAAATTCCGCTCCGGGAATCGCAGCAACTCTGTTTCAGCGCGATAGGCGTAGTGTCACTATCCTGTTTACAAATTGCGACCAACGGTTTTATCCGTTGCTACGCGATATATACAGCATGTGACCGCCCGGCAGAAGCGGAAAACGTAACTTTGCGACAGAGAAACATTACGTACTGTTTATCATACTTCATTAACCACGACAAGCCTTTTGCACTTTAATCAAGACTAAGGGAAATGCATTCCTTCCAATGGAAGAAAAGACGGTGTTTCAAAATACAATATTTTGAAACACCGTCTTATTTTTCCTGTTGACGATGGCACCTGGCGCCAACGACTACTGACGGTCGAAAAAAGGATTTTTAGAAGTGGCACTCAAGGGAATGCAATAATACTGCGAGCACCCCGGAAGAAGATTCAGCCGCTCGGCAGCCATACCTGCCGAAAACCATACACGGCAGTCCACACGATGATCAGCGGCAACCGAAACCGCCGAACCGATGGCGATACCCACATCCACGCAATTGACGGCACACGGTACGTTGGCAGGCTTTTCGTCGCACGTCGGGAACCCGCAATGGGCGCAATTCAGGCCCAGCGGAAGCGACCGTGTGGCAATTACGACTACTGCGTCGGCCTGCAGGATATTGTGGCCGTCGCGGGCATAGACACCGCGCCCCGTAAGGCGGTGAAGCTCAAGCATTGATTCGGAAAGCCGACGTATGTCGTCGCCTGTAACCAGAGCGCATTCAAGGATGTCGACACCTTTCCCTTTTGGAGCTGTACGTGCCGCCGTAAGCATCGCATGGCCCACGGCAACCACTCGCTCTAAGCGCGACGAACGTTCGTTTTCAATCATAATCAGTCGATTATCAGCATTGCGTCGCCATATGCGCCGAACTTATACCCTTGTTCCATGGCTTCCTGATATGCCTTCATAATGAGCTGATAGCCTCCGAAAGCGCATACCATCATGAGCATGGTGGAGTACGGCAGATGGAAACCAGTCACCAGAGCGGTCGAGACTGTGAAATCGTAAGGAGGGAAAATAAACTTGTTGGTCCAGCCGGTATAAGTCTTCATATGTCCGCCCATGCTTACGGCGCTCGCGATTCCGCGAAGGGTGGAAGTGCCTACGGCGCAAACCTGTTTACCGCAGTCTTTGGCATGGTTCACCATATCCACAAGCTCCTGACTGACGCTCATCTCCTCCGAATCCATACGATGTTTGGTAAGATCCTCCACATCGATTTCCCGGAATGCGCCGAGACCGCTGTGAACAGTAAGAAATCCCTGTTCGACACCTTTAATCTCAAGACGCTTCATAATTTCGCGGCTGAAATGGATACCGGCCGACGGAGCTACCACTGCCCCCTCGTTTTTGGCGAATATCGTTTGATACCGGTCGACATCCACCTCTTCGGGCTCCCGCTTTATATATTCGGGAAGCGGCGTGGAACCAAGCTTGAAGAGATTGGCTTTGAATTCCTCATGACTTCCGTCGTAAAGGAATCGCAGGGTGCGTCCGCGCGAGGTTGTGTTGTCGATTACCTCGGCAACCATCGATTCATCGTCGCCGAAATAAAGTTTATTGCCTATTCGGATCTTGCGGGCAGGCTCGACAAGAACGTCCCAAAGTTTATGCTCCGTATTGAGTTCGCGCAGGAGGAAAACCTCAATGCGGGCGCCGGTTTTCTCCTTATTGCCAAACAGACGGGCCGGAAACACTTTGGTATCATTAAACACCATCACATCTCCCTCATCGAAGAACCGGAGGATATCGCGAAAAGCAAGATGCTTGATTTCGCCACTTTTGCGATGAACCACCATAAGCTTGCTGTCGCCGCGTTCGGCCGACGGATATTGAGCTATCAGCTCTTCGGGCAATTTGTATTTGAACTGGGAAAGCTTCATTTCGTCTAAGCTTTGTTATTTAGTATTGTTTTCGGTTGTCTTTTATATGAATTTTCATCAGTCTGTATCTTCCGCGGTGCTACCGCTCGTCGAAAGGCTTGATGTCGGCTTTTTCGTTGAGCATGAAATCCTGAGGCACCTCCATCGGTTTTACAACAATCTCATTGCCATTATCATCCTCGACAGTACATGGCGCCGACAGAAGGATACCCACAGCCTTAGGTATGGATAGAGCATCCTCTATCCGCGCCTCCCCTACCTGCGTGCGGCGTAAATTCTCAAGATACGCTCCCGTATGCAATGCCACGCCGATATCGCGTGCCACCGACCGTATATAGGTTCCTTTGCTGCATACAATCCGCAACACCAGCAGAGTACCCTCGAAGTCAAGAATCTCGATGGAATCTATCACGATTACTTTCGGTTTAAGCTCCACCGTCTCTCCTTTCCGGGCCATTTTGTAGGCGCGGTGACCGTCGACCTTGCAGGCCGAATAGTCGGGGGGAATCTGCTCTATTCTTCCTATAAATCCCTTAAGGACGTTTTCCACTGCCTCGCGTGTGATATGCTCCGTGGGGAATGTGGCGTCGACTGGGGTCTCCCGGTCGAACGAGGGAGTCGTAGCCCCCAGCCGGATGTCGGCGATATATTCTTTCACACCACTCTGCAGACGCTCGATCTCCTTGGTCGCCTTTCCGGTGCATACAATCATCACGCCGGAGGCAAGAGGATCGAGAGTGCCGGCATGCCCCACCTTGAGCTTTCTCACTCCGGCCTTGCGCAGCCGCGAGGTCAAAGCTCCGCGCAATTTCTTCACCACGTGGAACGACGACCACCCGAGCGGCTTGTCGACAACGATTATCTCTCCTTGAAGCGGTTTCATCTCAATATATCAGGCGAGAACAATGCAAAGCACACCTACCACGACACAGTAGACGGCAAACCACACAAGTTTCCCCTTTTTTACAAGATTCAGCATCCAGTTGCAGGCAATGCAGCCCACAATGAAAGCGGCCAGAAAGCCCACTGCCATAGCCGTGAAGCCCACAGGCGATTCAGCCTCGCCCGGAGCGGCGCCGAGCACTTTTACAAGATCGAGAAGCGCCTGGCCGAGAATAGGAATCACTACCATGAAAAACGAGAACTGGGCCACGCGCTCACGGTTGTCGCCGAGCAGAATTCCCGTTGCAATCGTAGAGCCCGACCGGCTGAGACCGGGAAGAACGGCCACGGCCTGGGCGATACCGATTATAAATGCGTCAGACCACGTTATGTCACGACCCTCGCGGCGAGTCGCCATCAGAGGGCGGGTACGGAAAAAGTATGCGAAAGCAAGCAGAGCGGCGGTGACGCACAGGCAGATTCCTACAAGTGTCAGGTTATTTCCGCCATCGGCAGAAACCCCGAAAAATGCTTCGACCTGATCCTTGAAGCATACACCCACTATACCTACAGGGATACACGATAACAGCAGTTTCCAGACATATGCTGTGTTCTCATCGCGTCGGAAAGTAAAAAACGACTTGCACAGCGGTATGAACTTACGCCACAGCACTACTATAGTCGACAGCACCGTGGCCACATGGAGCACCACATCGAACTGCAGCGAATCGGCTCCTGCAAGCCGGGAGCCAAGAAGATGGTTGAAAATCTCGAGATGTCCGCTTGAACTGATGGGAAGATATTCGGCAAGTCCCTGCACTATGCCGAGAATCAAGGCGTCGAGCCAATTCATAGTCTGTTCTATTTGTGAGTCAAGATGAAAACCGGGCCTTAACCGGCTTAGAATTACTTATCGCTTTTGCTGGGTTTCAGAATGATGGCGACCGCCATATTCACAAACCCGATAAAAGCTATCGTAGGACCTACGACTATACGCCTTACACTGAATATGTCGGGGTTGAACTCATCGGTGGAACTGCCGCCGAGCATCAGCAGAAAACCGCCCACAATCAGTATTGCCGCGATAATCATATATATGAAATTCCTGCGTCCGAGAGGATATTCCGATGCCGCCTCCCGTGTGAGCGCCTGGTCGGCTTTCCGGGCGCTTATTGTTGTTTTTTTAATATCTGTAGCCATAAATACTTTGTGAAGTCAGTTATATCAGTCGAACATCTCGTCGTAGCTTTTGTGCAGGTAGCGTCCGGTGGTAATAAAGGCCGCCACAACACATATGATCATGCCAAGCACTATAATCGCTGCGAATACGAAAGCTGCCGATTTCCAGTCGAGCACCGTCTCCACACCCATTCCGAGTGATTGCGCCCATACCATGAAGGCTGCCAGACAGCCCGAGGCAACAATTCCTGCAATCAGCCCCTGCAATGCATTACGCAGCAGAAAAGGCTTACGGATGAATGCGTCCGTAGCACCTACAAGTTTCATGGTGTGAATAAGAAACCTGCGGGAATACACCGTCAGGCGTACCGTATTGTTTATCAATACGAACGAGATTAGAAGGAGTGCGGCTGCCATCACTATGAGAATGGTGTTTATCAGACCGGCATTCCGGTTGAGATCGCTGATAAGCTCGCTGTTGGCGGTCACCTCGGCCACACAGTCGGCCGACTGCCAGCGGGCGCATATAGCCGCCACACTGTCGACATTCGCATAAGCCTCCTTTACCTTTATTTCAATCATCGGAGCATAGGGATTTACTCCAAGGAGTTCCACAAGTTCGGCTCCGTCGCCCTGGGTTTCCTGCGCAAGGACGTCCTCGGCCGAGAGATACTGGTATTCGGATATATAAGGCGAAGCCGAGCAGACGGCAGTCAGAGAATCGGCGGTCTGAGACGAAATACTGTCAGCAAGTACTACCGTAAAACCTATTTTCTCTTTCAACTGACGGCTCACACCGTGGAAAGTGATATTCACAAATCCTACAAGCCCGAGGATAAAGAGAACCAGAGTGACTGAAACTGTCGAGGTGATATGGTCGCCCCATCCTGTCAGGCGATGTTGCCGGGATTCTTTCATCTAATTAACAATCTTTTTCACGAATTGCAGCCGTCGACGGCGCGATGCGCCCTTATCGGCCAAATTGATGCAAATTTACAACCGCAGATAGCCGATGTCAACCCTTTTAACATAAATTAGTGTAAATACTACGCTTCCTCACATAGAAGCGTAGCGGAAGAGGCCCCCACTACACGTACTCTGACGAAATCGCCCTTCTTATGGTCGCCACGCGGGAATACTGCCGCTTTATTCTGGCTCGTGCGGCCCATAAGCTGCTCGCGACTACGTTTGGAGAACCCTTCCACAAGTACCTCGAATGTCTTACCGACATCGGAGAGATTGGATGCGGCCGAAAGCTCGTTCTGCAACGCTATCATGCGGTTGAGACGCTCGGTCTTCACCCCGTCGGGCACATTGTCGGGCATCGTACGCGCAGCCAGCGTGCCCGGGCGCTCTGAATATTTGAACATAAACGCCGAGTCAAAACGAGCCTCACGCATAAGTTCGAGCGTCAGCTGAAAATCTTCTTCCGTCTCGCCATGAAATCCCGTGAAGAGATCTGTGGAAATGCCACACTCCGGAATCCGGCTTCGGATCGCTTCGATACGGCCCAGATACCATTCGCGGGTATATTTGCGGTTCATGGCCTTGAGGACGGCATTGCTTCCCGACTGAACAGGCAGATGGATATGGCGGCATATGTTGGGATGGGCTGCGATTACATCTATCGTCTCGTCGCTCATATCCTTAGGATGCGAAGTGGTGAAACGCACGCGCATTTCGGGAGCAAAGTCCGCTACCGTTGCGAGCAGCCGGGGAAAATCCGTAACCGTACCGTCGGCATCGACGAAACGATAGCTGTTTACGTTCTGCCCGAGCAGAGTAACTTCCTTAAAACCGCGTCGGCGCAGGTCGTCGACTTCGTTGAGGATGCTCTGCAACTCCCGGCTGCGCTCTCGTCCGCGGGTGTAGGGCACAATACAGTAGGAACAGAAGTTGTTGCATCCGCGCATTATGCTGACGAAGCCACCTACACCGTTTGAGCCGAGTCTCGTGGGAATCACATCGCGGTAGGTTTCGGTAGTACTGAGATCTACATTTATAGCCTTGTGGCCCGCTTCGACCGAAGCCATAAGATTTGGGAGGTCAAGATATGCATCCGGACCGGCTACGAGATCCACACCGCAATTCTCGATAAGATCCGTTTTGGCACGTTCGGCCATACAGCCGATCACCCCTATGGCAAACCGCTTGCCGTCCCGTGCGCGGCGACGTGCATTCAGCTCGGCCAGACGCGCGTGAATCTTCTGCTCGGCGTTGTCGCGGATGGAGCAGGTGTTCAGAAGTACCGCATCCGCCTCCGAGGCGTCGGCTGTCTGCTCATATCCGATTGTCTCCATAATCGATGCGACAACCTCACTGTCGGCCACATTCATCTGGCATCCGTAGGTCTCTATGTAAAGTTTCTTGGATTTCATCTTTTATGCTCCTTTTCTCCCCCGAAAAAAGTAGCGGAAGCCCTTTTATGCTCTAAAACAACTTCCCGGATTTTGGGGTGAGACACTTTATTTGTAATTTTGCGCAAAATTACAAACTTTACGGATTTTAGCCAAACCGTCATCGACAAACAAACCCGTACCATAAAAAACCCAGACACAGATTATATTATAATGGCTTACGATTTTATTACGGCCAAAGAAGCGGCCGAAATGATTCAGAATGGCGAAACGCTTGGCCTCTCGGGCTTCACGGCCCCCGGCAACCCTAAAGCCATCACCGAAGAAGTAGCCCTGAAAGCCGCCCGCGAGCATGAGCAGGGACGTGAGTTCAAGGTCAACATTTTCACCGGCGCCTCGACCAACGACCATGTGGACGGCATGCTGGCCCGCAACAACGCCATCAATATGCGCGCCCCCTATCAGAACACTCCCGACCTGCGCAAACGCATCAATTCTCACGACGCTCACTATTTCGACCGCCATCTGTCGGAAATGGCGCAGGAAACGCGCTATGGATTCTACGGCCCGACCGATATAGCCATTATCGAAGCCGCCGCAATTTCTGAAGACGGCGAGGTGCTTCTCGGATGCGGCCTTGGCAACGTTCCCACCTACGCTCCGCGCGCAAAAAAAATATTCATAGAGCTGAACGAAGCCCTCCCCCAGTCGCTGCTCGGCATGCACGACATATATGTGCCGCAGGATCCTCCTCGCCGCCGCGAGATTCCCATCTATGCTCCCAACGACCGTATCGGCCGCCCCACACTGAAAATCGACCCCGCGAAAGTTGTCGGCATCGTGCGCACCAATTCGCTCGACGGCGTGAAATCCTTCACTCAGCCCGACGAGGTTTCCGAGCGCATCGGTGCCAACGTAGTGGAATTCCTTATCAATGAATACCGGCAGGGGCGTATCCCCAAGGAATTCCTTCCCCTCCAGAGCGGAGTGGGCAATGTGGCCAACGCCGTGCTTAATTATCTCTGCCTCGACAAGGAACTGCCTAACTTCATGATGTATACCGAAGTTATCCAAGATTCCGTGCTCCAGTTACTGCGCTCGGGCAAATGCACCTTCGCCTCCACATGCTCCATGACATTCTCCGACGATGTTGAGAGCCAGCTCTTTGCCGACCTCGATTTCTTCCACGACAAGATTATGCTCCGTCCGGCCGAGATTTCCAATAATCCCGAAGTAATCCGCCGTCTCGGCGTAATCGCCATGAACACAGCTCTTGAAGCCGACATATTCGGTTGCGTAAACTCCACCCACGTGCTGGGCACACGAATGATGAACGGCATCGGCGGCTCGGGCGACTTCTGCCGCAACGCCTATATCTCCATCTTCTCGTGCCCGTCGGTGACTAAAGGCGGCCTGATCAGCAATATCGTCCCGATGGTGTCGCACATCGACCACAGCGAGCACTCTGTCGACATCCTCATTACCGACCAGGGCATCGCCGACCTTCGTGCGAAAGATCCCGAACAGCGCGCCCACACGATTATCGAGAATTGCGCCCACCCAGACTACCGTCCGCTCCTGCGCGAGTATCTGCGCCTGAGCAAAGGTGGACAGACACCCGCCACACTCAACGCCGCATTCGCTTTCCATACGGAATTCGCCTCGTCTGGCGACATGCGCAAAACCGACTTTTCAAAATTCGCCTGATTCACTGCAACGCAACTAATCAATACCGGCGTGCCTCAGTCCGCAACGAGGCGCGCCGGCTTGTTTAGCCCCCGTGCCCCTGGCTCACACCTCTTTCGGTTGCCACGCACGTCAATACAACTATTTAACGCTTTTTTGCGTTATATCTTAAAGACAACCATTATGGATAGCATGTATGAACAATTGATGGGACTCCCCCTTTTCTCCGGCGTATCCCATCAGAAAATATCCGAAATCATCGGCAAATATCCCTTCCACTTCCTGAAATTCAGCGATGGAGAGACAATCATATCCCATGGAGAACCCTGCACCCACCTCTTATCGGTAATCGCAGGAGAAATATCCACGGAAATAATAAGTTCCGACGGCAAATTCCGATCCACTCAGACACTGGCCGCTCCCGACACCATCTCGCCAGAATTCCTTTTCGGCCGGAGTACACTTTCGCCGCTTACGGCCGTCGCCAAAGGGGCGGCGGGGATAGTGAGAATCGCCAAACCGGATTTTCTTCAGATTCTTACATCCGACAGTATATTCCTCTTCAATTATCTCAACATGCTCTCGCTGCAGGCGCAGATGAACGTCGACGGAGTAATGGCGCTCACCTCCGGCTCGCTCGAAAAGCGGATAGCATTCTGGATTCTCGCTCTGACGCAACCGGGCGGACGCGACATAGTGCTCCAGTGCCGCCAGCGCGATATGTATGCGGTGTTCGGAGTGCAGCGTCAGTCGCTTGTCAGCGCTCTCGACCATCTCGCATCCGACGACATTATCAGCTACGACAGTCGCGAGATTCACGTGTTCCAGCGCAGAAAGCTGGTTGAAATACTTACGGAATGACAATCATAAGCCGAAATTTGTTTATATGCCGGTCTATATTGTCTCAAAAATGTTTCATGATTCACCATTGATTATAAGCACATTAAGATTTTAATGTGTTTATATTGTCTATACAGCGGCAATATAACGCCGCCATACTATTGCCAACGGCAAATCCTTGCCATAACTTTGCAGTGCATCGAGGAAACAGCAGCCCGAAAGAGTCGGGGCCCGATGCACTTTTTTCCACCAAGGATTAAAGGCAAAAGGATTCTTCTGATCTGAAATCATTAGCAATTCTAAGGCAAACAAAGAAATTCAACGGCAATTGATAGGCCGCCGTCACCGGGGCGAAGGAGCCGAATCCCACCCCGGCGAAACATTGGCGGTAACGGCAATTTTTATTCTTTATTTAATCGTGTTTTAAGATAGGTTTGTAGCGCCGCTTATCGCTCTTGGAAGAGCCGATATGACGGCAACAGAAAAAGCGGAGCGTCGCCGGGAGGCGGCGCCGCATTTTTTTATATCCCCTCCGTAAATGTTGAACCATACTTTCCAGACGTGTGTTATTCTTTCAAAAAGCAAGCAAGCCGCGCCGGGTGCATTACCTCCAGAGTGACTTTAACATTGTGCCTTCAACCAAGTGCCCTCGACAGCTTTCTTACTTATGAGAGATGATTTTAAACGTTTATTTATTTTGCAACTAAATTACTATTAAAATGAAAAAGACCTTAGCCTCAGCGGCTGCAGTTGCATTCATGGCAATGTTCTGCGCCGGCAACGCAAACGCTCAGCAGGAAGTTGTTGTCGAAGAGGAATCTATTTCCGTGGTCGACGCCGCCAACTGCAAGACACATTATTATGTCGACAAGCACGACAACTGGTTCCTACAGCTCGGCGCAGGTATCGCCGTCCCGATGGTTGAAAACCATCTTGTTTCCGGCGATGCCAAACGCCATATCACCGCCACATATAATATCGGCGTAGGCAAATGGTTCTCCCCGTATGTCGGCTTCCGCTTCAGCGGCTACTATGGCCCGCTTCACTGGGATAACGACTCATACAGCAAAGCCAAGATGGCCAATCTCAACTTCGACTTCATGTGGGATATGTGCAATTCTCTCGGCGGTGTGAATGCCGAACGCCCCGTAAGCGTGATTCCCTTCATCGGCATAGGAGGCGCATACGTATGGGACATCCAGTCGGACGGTACCAACATCCCGCGCAACGACGGCAGTCTGCGTACACGTCAGTGGACTCTCCCCGTATCGGCCGGTATCCAGCTCCGTTTCCGTCTCTGCCGCTACGTTGACTTCTTCCTTGAAGGCCGCGCAGGCTTCTACGGCGACAATTTCAACGGCGCAGCCTGGAACGACCCCGTCGACGTGCTGATTACCGCTACCGGAGGTTTCAACATCAACTTCGGAGGCGTGAAATACCAGGCTTACAACGCCTGCAAAGACCTCGCCTACATCAACTCGCTCAACGGTCAGGTGAATGCCCTCCGTGGCGACCTCGCTGCAACCGCCGCTGCACTTGCCGCAGCCGAGTCACAGCTCCCCTGCCCCGAAGTGAAAGCCGCTGAATGCCCCGAGTCGACTGCAGCTCCCATGATGTCGACTGTCCGCTTCACAATCAATTCCTCGAAGATTACCGACGAGGAGATGGTCAACGTCTACAACACCGCCCAGTATCTGAAGGATAATCCCGATGTCAACGTAGTGATTAAAGGTTATGCCGACAAAGACACCGGCACAAGCCAATACAATCAGGCCCTCTCCGAGCGTCGTGCGAAAGCCGTCTACGATGTCCTCACAAAGACCTACGGCATCAACGCAAATCGTCTCAGCATCGATGCAAAAGGCAGCTCCAGCCAGCCCTATTCGACCAACGACTGGAACCGCATCGTAATCTTCGTTCCCGGCAACTGATTCTTCCAGAAAGGTTAACTGCCCCAAAGCCGTAAACCGACAACTGAAACATCCCACAACATTTATCAGGCGGAGCGCCACGGCGCCCCGCCTGTTTTGTTTGGAAATAAAAAATTAGTTAACTTTGCAAGAGTATTATACCAACCGAAACAAACTATAGTTTTTATGGAAACGAAGAAACTAAAAATCAGAGATTTGACTCTCCGCGACGGGCAGCAGAGCCTTTTCGCCACCCGTCTGCGCCAGCAGGACATCGACCCGCTGCTACCACTATATCACGATGCAGGCTTCTATATTATGGAAGTATGGGGCGGAGCGGTTCCCGACTCTGTAATGCGTTACCTCGACGAATCGCCGTGGGTTCGCCTGCGCACCATAAGCGAAGCCATCGAAGGAAAGTCGCTTCTTTCGGCTCTTTCGCGCGGCCGAAACCTCTTCGGTTATGTCCCCTATCCCGATTCCGTTCTCGAAGGTTTCTATAAAGAGGCCATCAAAAACGGTCTCAACGTGATGCGTATCTTCGACGCCCTCAACGATATCGACAACGTCAAGGAATCCATCCGCCTCATCAACGAACTCGGCGGAATAGCCGATGCCGCCGTTTGCTATACCGTAGATCCGAAAGACGAAGTTGCCCCCGCTCCCAAAAAGGGATTCCTGGCGTCGCTCTTCGGCAAAAAAGAGACTCCCAAAGCACCCGAGAAAATCTTCACCGACGAGTATTTCGTCAACAAAGCCGTGGAGATGGAGCGCCTTGGCGCGAAAATTATCACGCTCAAGGATATGGCCGGCCTTGTCAACCCCCTGCGCGCCGCATCGATTATCGGCAAGCTGAAGCAGGCAGTGAAAGTCCCCGTTGACTTCCACACCCACTGCACCCCCGGCTACGGCCTGGCCTCCTCGCTCATGGCTATCCTCAACGGTGTTGACATTCTCGATACCAACATATGGTTCTTCGGCGAAGGCTCGGCCGCTCCCGCCATCGAACTGGTCTACATTTTCTGTAAGAAACTCGGTGTGGAGGTAGACGTCGACATGGAGAAAGTGGGCGAAATCCGCGACCGCCTGGAAGGCATCCGCCGCAACCTTGCCGACGTGGACCTCAACAAAGACAAATTCCCCCGCCATTTCAATCCGCTTACCGACAAACTCCCCGCCGAAGTCGATGCCCTCTTCGACCAGGCCATTGCTGCCGCAAAGGCTCTCGACGAGGCTACCCTGCTCGACTGCTGCCATGCCATCGAAGATTACTTCGGATTCCCGAAACCCAACCTCCTTGTCAAGGAAGCGGAAGTGCCCGGCGGCATGTACTCCAACATGGTCGCTCAGCTCAAGGCGCTCGGTTCGTCGGAGCTTCTTGAGGATGCCATGAAGCTCATCCCGAAGGTGCGCCGCGATGCAGGTCTGGTGCCTCTGGTTACACCTACCTCCCAGATTGTAGGCGCTCAGGCCGTGAACCTCGCAATCGACCGCAAAAAAGGCAACCCCGACTACACCAACACCTCCAACCAGTTCATCTCGCTTGTAAAAGGCGAATACGGTCATACACCCGCCCCGATCGATCCGGCGTTCCGCGAGAAAATCACAGGCGACGCCACCGAACGCCCCTACGACGTATCGAAATACCGCAAGCCGGAGAATCCCGTTGTAGAGGAGTTCGGCGGAGTAAAGCTTGCCTCCAACAACGAGGAATATCTCCTGCTCGAACTTCTGCCCAACGTAGCCAACAAATTCCTCCGCAACCGCCGCGCCGAAGAATACGCCGCCAAGCAGCCTAAGGAAGAGCCTAAAGCCGAAGCCCCCAAGGCCGAAGCTGCCAAAGCCGATGCAGAACCCATCACCGGCGAAGTCTTCTCCGCACCGATGGGTGGCCGAATCATCGAAATCAACGTAAAAGCCGGCGATACGGTCAAGAAAGGTCAGGTAATGCTCGTCTACGAGGCAATGAAGATGGAGAACGACCTTGAGGCCGAACGCGACCTGAAGGTGAAGCGCGTGTTTGTCAATGTCGACGATGTAGTCGGCACCGACGCTCCGCTCATCGAGTTCGAATAAGTATCTGGTCGAAATTATTTTAATATTTCCGGAAGGAAATGTTGAAATAATTAAATCTGGATGATATAAAATAATTTTGAACAGTTACTTAACAGCCTGAATTAACGATATGCAATAAAAAGGCGGTGTGTCAACCGGATTCAGATTGACGCACCGCCTTTCTTTCAGTGCCTTGAATGTTCTCTCAGAGAAAAAGAGGATTATTTAAGCAGACCGCCTACTTTCTCCTTGGCCGACTGAGCGGCATTTTCCACCGCTGCATTGGCTTTATCTGCAGCATCCGATGCTGCGTCGGAAACACCCTGCTTTACATTTTCAACAGCCTCACCTGCCTTAGCGGCCACAGCCCCTTTCACGGAATCGACCGCGGCTGCGCCGGCAGTGCGGAGTGAATCGGTAGCGGCGTTTTTCAGAGAGTCGGCCGAAGCGGGGAATTTATCCACGGCCGCCTTTACCGCTTCGAAAGTAGAAACAAGTGCGGGAGCCTTTTTCTCCACTATGGGCTGGATGTCGGCAAGATATTTCTTTGCTTCCTCCACTTTGCCCTCAGCGGCAAGTTTCTGTGCATAGGCCTGAGCCCGGTCTACGTAAATTGCAATCGAATCTGCATTCGTGCAATTCTCGATTTTCATCTTGAAATCATTGGACTCCTCGCTTGCAGCCTTATCTGCTTTGGAACACGAGGCAAACGAAATCGCTGCCAGAGCGGCGACTGCCACTAAAATCTTTTTCATTGACTTATAATTTAAATTCCTTAAATTATAACAGCGATAAAGGCAAATTGTTGACAAAACCATAATCATAAGGCAAATTTACCTGATGAATCTATAAAGCTACCGGTCGATAAGTAACTGGTCGAAACTATTTTAAATCATTCAGTATGTCACGAAACATCGTTCTGTCGGTCGTAAAAGGTATCGCCATCATTCTGATGGTCGTGGGCCACGCCGAGGCCCCAGACTTCCTTACCCGCTGGATCTACACGTTCCATATGCCGGTGTTTTTCATCGCCGCAGGCTACTTTTTCAGCCGCCGCTATCTGGACGACCCGTGGAGCTTCTGCGCGAAGCGCTTCCGCGGACTATATATCCCTTTTCTTAAATGGAGTCTGGTTTTTCTGCTGCTGCACAACCTATGGTTTCATCTTGGCGTACTCAACGAGCAGTTCGGCAACTGGACCGGAGGAGTGACCCACCCCTATACGTTCCATCAGGCAGCTCAGCGCCTGATACTGATTGTCACCTCCATGAGTGGATACGATGAGTTTATCGCCGGGGCATTCTGGTTTTTCCGGGGGCTGCTCGTGGCGAGTATCCTGTTTTTGGTTCTCTACCGCATTGTCGACAGCCATACGAAGCTCGGTGCAGGCGCAGCCGTGACTCTGATATGCCTTGCAGCCTTGGCATTCAATGCCTTCCGCCTGTTCAACGGCCTCAAGATTCCGTTTATCCCCAACGGCGGACTGCGCGAAGTGTGGGGTCTATTCTTTTTCGGCGTGGGCGTGCTCTACCGCCGGTTCGAGCCAAGGGTGAAGGAAACATGGTGGCTGACGGCCATCTACGCCGCTGCACTATGTGCGGCAACACATCTACATTGCTGCGGAATGAACAACACGGGCAAGCCCGTCGACCTGCTGACACTCCCCGTCACCGGCACCATCGGATTCCTGATGCTGATTTACATATCCCGGCGCATAGCGCAGTCCGGAGGCGCCATAGCACGCATTCTGGCCTATGTGGGCGACAATACGCTCTACGTATTCATCTTCCATATCCTCGCATTTAAGGCCGTCAGTCTGGTGAAAGTGCTGTGGTATGGTCTCGACCCGGGGCATATCGGCTGCCACATGGTAATCCACTACCGCAACCACGAAGACCTCTTCTGGATTCTCTACTCCCTGGCGGGAGTAGTACTCCCCCTCATCGGCCTGCGCCTCTGGCAGATGTGCCCGCGCCCCTTCCGCCGCAATTCTCCGGCCACCGCCTGACGACAACCTGCGATACTGCGCACAGAATGTCGTAAACTTCGCACGAAATGGAGGCCATAGAGATAAATGTTAAATAATTGCTGTTGCGGGAAAACAATCAGGCACCGGTTAGCGTTAATGAGGTAAAAGCTATTTAACTAAAACCTATTTATTGTTATGAAGAATTTTGATATCATTCTTGCCGTTATCGGCGGCGCTCTGGTTGGCGCTTCGCTCGGTCTGCTCTTTGCTCCCGAAAAAGGTGAGGACCTGCGCGGTGAAATCGCCCGTTTCCTCGAGTCGAAAGGTATTACCCTGAAGAAAAACAAGCTCGACCAGCTCGTCGACGAACTCAAGGAAGAGATTCAGAAATAATCAAAACAAATATAAAAAAATACAGCTATGAGAGCACTTACATTGCTTTACGCTTTTCTCGGCGGCGCAGCCGTAGGAGCCGGGGCCGCCCTCCTTTTCGCTCCTGAAAAAGGTGAGGAACTTCGCGAAGAAATCAAACATTACCTCAAGAAATATGGTGTATGCAAATGCACGCAGCAGGAAGAACTTGAGGAACTTGTCGACAAAATCGCCGAAGACATAAAGAAATAACGAGTTCTCCTCCACTCTCCTTAAAGATAATGGGTTAATATTGCCGGACTTACGTTTGATTAAGCCCGGCAATATTCACAGACCTGGAAAAATTTATCTACACCCTCTCTGTGGTTATCACTTAATTCATAGTCTCAGCAAATTCATCCATGAAATCTTCGGGTACACTTTCATCGCTCAAGGAACTTCTGATTCGTCTGTGCAGACTCTATATCGAGAATGCAAAACTTACACTCACCGAAAAGCTCACGCTGCTGCTCTCGGCGGCTCTGCTTGTAATTATCTCGCTTGTATTTGGGGTGTTCGCTCTTGCTTTCTTTGCCGGCGCCGCGATTGAAGCGCTTGAGCTCGTCATGGTTCCCTGGCTCTCCTATCTGATTCTGGGAGGTGTATTCGTATTGCTCATGCTCTTGACCGTCTGCATGCGCAAAACGTTAATCATCAACCCGATTGCCAGATTCATAAGCCGCCTGATATTCGATGTGCAGCCCAAAGACGACCCGGAGAATTAAGCCATTACCCTACATCAATCGTTCTGCCTCATGACCACTAAAAAAATATCCCGGACGAAAGGCCACGGCCATCCTCACCGTCCCACTGCAACCGACGCATCCGCGACTACGTTCAAAGGCTACGATCTCGACGAGCTGAGATATAAACTTGTAGTGAACCGTTTAAAGATTTCCCTGACACAGGACCGTCTTCTGATGCTCGTATCACCCCGTATGCAGCGCAACGCCAACACTCTTACGGGCTATGTCTCAGGCGTCAATTCCTTTATACGCTATTTCGACATCGCCATGGTGGCGTTCACTATATTCCACAAACTGACATCGATCTGGCGCTTCTTCTTTCCCCGTCGCCAGAAATAATTCCGGGAATGTCCTTCCTTATGTAGCCGCCGGCAATCTAAATTCATCGAAGGGATAGTGTTTCTCGCAGAAACTGATTATCTTTGCATCTACAAAAAGATTTCAAGCCATTCGATGAACAACTACACAGAAGTAACCTTTCACTTTCACATACCCGCTGCCGACGAACAGCTTACGTCGGATACCGCGGCAGATGTGCTTTCGGCCATGCTCGCCGATATCGGATACGAAAGCTTCGTACAGCAGGGCGATGCTCTGGCTGCTTATATTCCGGCCTCGCAATTCGATAGGGCAACTCTCGACGAAACAATACAGGCGTTTCTCCTTCCGGTTGCCGTTACCACCGAAATTAAGGAGATAGAGGGTGTCGACTGGAACGCCGAATGGGAGAAAAACTACTTCAAGCCTATTGTGGTAGCCGACAAATGCTGTATCCACAGCACATTCCATACCGACTATCCGCAATGCCAATATGATATCGTAATCGACCCCAAGATGGCCTTCGGTACCGGCCACCACGCAACCACATCGCAGATAATCGCTCGCCTGCTCGACACCGACCTGCAGGGAAAACGCGTGATAGATATGGGAACCGGCACAGGCATTCTGGCCATACTCGCCCGCATGCGCGGTGCGTCGTCGGTAACCGCCATCGAAATCGACCCTGCCGCCGAGGCCAACGCACGCGAAAACATGCAGCTCAACGGCTGTCGCGACATCGACCTGCGCCTGGGGGGCGCAGAACAGCTCGCTGGATGCTCAGCCGACCTTTTCATCGCCAACATCAACCGCAACATCATACTCAATGACCTCAGCCGCTACGCGGCTACTCTCGCTCCGGGAGCAATTATGCTGCTGAGCGGCTTCTATGAGGCTGACATCCCCATGATTCTGCGGAAAGCCGCCGACGAGGGCCTCGCCGACGGCGGTCACACCGTGATGGGCGACAACTGGGCATGTCTCACTCTGAAAAAGGCAGCAAAATGAGTCTCCGAAAGTTCATCATCGCGCTCTGCTTATTCCTTTCCGGCGGCATCTGCGGCAGTGAGGCGTGCGCTCAAGCTGCTCCCGACACTATTACGGTTGAAAATGTGGAGACTCTTGTGCCGGTTGAACCAAACCGAGTCACCGACCCCTACGACCCCTTCACAGAACACGGTTATCTCGGACATTTCACGTGGGGCGCCCAGCTATCCAGCGGCGTAGACATGACTACCCACGATATGACCAACTTTTCAATCGGAGCTGAATTCGGTTATAAAAACCGGTGGTTTCGCTTCGTAGGTGTAGGCGCATCCATAATGTCGATGATGAACAACTCCTCGCGCTGCTATCCCGTATACGCCATGGTGCGCACCTCCTTTTCCAAATATCATAAGCTTTGCTTTCTTGAACTGCGCGGGGGAGTATCGTTCAACAGCATACTCGACTCATCGCACGCCACAGGCGCTTACGGATCGGCCGGAATCGGAATCACAATGGCCCACGGTCGCACATTCTCGTCGCATGTCGTGCTTCGTGCGGAAGTCATGCCAATCAAGGCCAGCTACAGCGACCCGTCGCTCGATTTCAGCTATACACTCGCCCTTGCCTGCATCGGCATCGGCATAGCGTTCTGAGTCATATTGATTTTTACTGAGTAAACCATAACGCCGGCTCATCGGGATTCCTCCTCGTTGAGCCGGCGCAATGTATGTAAGGATAAGATATTGTTAGAACTTGAAGAATTCCTTGGCGTTCCCATAGGCCACTTTGGCCACAATCTCGCGCCCGATAAAGTCGATTTCCGATGCAGGGAGGAGTCCCTGCTCGATGTCGTTGCCTATGAGGTTGCAGAGCGTGCGACGGAAATACTCATGGCGCGGATAGGAAAGGAAGGAACGCGAGTCGGTCAGCATGCCTACAAACCGGCTTAAAAGTCCGAGATTAGAAAGGGCGTTCATCTGGCGCTCCATACCGTCCTTCTGGTCGAGGAACCACCACCCCGATCCGAACTGAATCTTTCCGGCACCGTAACGGCCGTCCTGAAAGTTGCCAATCATGGTGGCCACAAGTTCGTTGTCGCGCGGATTCAGGTTGTAGATTATGGTGCGAGGCAGTTTGTCGCGCAGCGCCAGACGGTCGAAGAAACGGCTCATCTGCTCGCCCACGGTGAGATCGCCTATGGAATCGAAACCGGTATCAGGCCCCAGAAGGCGCATCATGCGGGTATTATTGTTGCGCAGAGCACCATAGTGGAACTGTTGGGTCCAGTCGGCATCGTGGTCCATTACAGCAAACTCCACAAGCATGGCCGACTTGAATTTCGAGATCTCGATGTCGGTAAGTTCTTTTCCGGATGTCACCTTACGGAAAATGGCGTCTACCTCCTCCGGGGTATATTCATCGGCATAGAAGCCACCGAGGCCATGGTCGCTCAGACGGCAGCCAACCGAGGCAAAAAAGTCGTGGCGCTTCTGCAAGGCCGCGATAAGATCGGCGAATCTTTCGATGTTCATACCGGCCACGTCGGCAAGTTTAGCGATGTATGCGGTATAGGAAGCAGCATCTTCTACGGCCATAGCCTTGTCGGGGCGCCAGGTGGGGAGCATCTTCACCTTGAAGCCCGACTCGCGGGTGCGGATATGATGTTCGAGCGTGTCGACCGGATCGTCGGTGGTGCAGACGGCCTCCACACGGTAATGCTCCATCAGGCCGCGGGCCGACCGGTCGGGCTGCTGAAGGCGTTCGGAGCAATAGTCGTAGATTTCGCGGGCCGTGGCCGGCGAAAGAAGTTTGTCGACCCCGAAGGCGGTGCGAAGTTCCAGGTGCGTCCAGTGATACAGAGGATTGCGCATCGTGTATGGCACCGTCTCGGCCCACTTCTCGAATTTCTCCCAGTCGGAAGTGTCTTTACCCGTAATATACCGCTCGTCGATTCCGTTGGTGCGCATGGCACGCCATTTATAATGGTCGCCCTCAAGCCATATGCGGCTCAGGTTTTCAAATACGTGGTTGTCGGCCACATACTGCGGATTGAGGTGGCAATGATAGTCGATAATCGGCTGTGGTGCCGCATATTCATGATAGAGACGCTGAGCCGTGGCGGTCTGCAGCAGGAAGTTTTCATCGTTAAACTGCTTCATGGCAAGATTAAGCTGGAGTTAATAACAGATTGCTTCACAAAGTTAAGCAGAATTCTTCAACAATCTCAGCCTAAACGCGAAAAAAGCGTTACCTTTGACACCATAATATCTGTTTCCGAATGAACGAAGAATCACTCAGCCAGCTATATCTAAAGGATACCGCTTTCGGCGAACTGATGCAGCGGCGTATTTTCAACGTACTGCTTGTAGCTTCCCCCTACGACGCCTTCATGATGGAGGAAGACGGGCGCGTGGAGGAACAGCTTTACAACGAGTATGTGGCGCTCAATCTCTCGTCGCCTCCGCGCATCACCCGTGTGGCAAACATCGACGGCGCCCTCGAAGCCATGCGGGCCAAGCATTTCGACCTGGTGATTGCCATGCCCGGCATGGATATTTCCGCCACTTTCTCCACGGCGAAGACAATAAAGGCGGAGTTTCCGGCGGTGCCGATTGTGGTTCTGACGCCATTTTCAAAAGAGGTATCGCGCACACTCGCCACTCAGGATTTCGCAGGCATCGACTACGTATTCTCCTGGCTGGGCAATGTAGATCTCCTGCTGGCAATCATAAAACTGCTGGAGGACAAGATGAACGCCGAGCACGACGTGCTCAACGTGGGAGTGCAGATGATACTTATGGTGGAGGACTCCGTGCGTTTCTATTCCTCCATTCTCCCTCACTTATATAAGTTTCTGCTCACACAGAGCGTGATTTTCTCTACAGAGGCTCTTAACGAGCACGAGAAGATGCTGCGCATGCGCGGACGCCCCAAGGTGATTCTCGCCCGCAACTACGAGGAGGCGATGCAACTTTATGAAAAATTTGCCGACAAGATGCTCGGTCTGATTACCGACGTATCGTTCATGCGCCAGGGGCAGAAAGACCCTCTGGCGGGCATCCGCTTCGCCAACCATGTACGCGCGCTCGATCCCTACCTCCCGATTATCGTGGAATCGACCGAGAGCACCAACGGTGCACTGGTGAAAAACTTCGACGGCATTTTCCTCGACAAGACATCGAAGAAGCTCCCCGTCGACCTCGGCAAGACCGTAAAGGAGTGCTTCGGCTTCGGCGACTTCATATTCCGCGACCCGGCCACAGGTCAGGAAATCATGCGGGTATCGTCGGTCAACGAGCTGCAGAAGCGCATGTTCGACATCCCCTCGGAGTCACTGCTGTTTCACGCCCGCCGCAACGATATCTCGCGATGGCTCTACTCGCGCGCAATGTTTCCCATCGCCGATGTGGTGAAGAACCACCGCTTCAACTCGCTCGACGAGGCGCCGGCGGTAAAACGGCTCTTCTTCGACCTCATCGTAAAATACCGCAAGATGAAAAACCGGGGCGTGGTGGCAGAGTTCCGCAAAGACCGTTTCGACTACTACAGCAACTTCGCACGCATCGGTCAGGGTTCACTCGGGGGCAAAGGTCGTGGCCTGGCATTCATCGACTCCATCATCAAGAAACACCCCGAGTGCGACAACTACCATGGCGTGACCATCTCCATACCGCGCACGGTGGTGCTCTGCACTGATATCTTCGACGAGTTCATGGTGGAGAACGACCTCTACCCCATCGCGCTGAGCGACGCACCCGACGAGGAAATCCTCCGGCGCTTCCTGCAGGCACGTCTCCCCGAACGCGTAATCCAGGACCTCGAGGCTCTGACCGATGTGGTCGACCGCCCGCTGGCGGTACGCTCGTCGAGCCTGCTCGAGGACTCACACTACCAGCCTTTCGCCGGCGTCTACGCCACCTATATGATTCCGCGCGTCGGAAACCGCGAGATGATGAGCCGCCTGCTCCGCGATGCAATCAAGGGAGTGTATGCCTCGGAATTCTACGCCGAAAGCAAAGCCTATATGACGGCCACCTCCAACGTGATCGACCAGGAGAAGATGGCCGTGATAGTCCAGGAGGTTGTAGGCAAGGAATACGACGGATACTATTTCCCGTCGTTCTCGGGCGTAGGACGCTCGCTCAACTACTACCCAATCAACAACGAGATGCCCGAGGAGGGCGTCGCAGAGGTTGCCGTGGGACTGGGCAAATATATTGTAGACGGAGGAAGGGCATTGAGATTCTCGCCTGCCCATCCCCGTAAAGTACTGCAGACCTCGACACTCGACCTTGCCCTGCGCGACACCCAGCGCGAGCTGTACTGCCTCAACCTCAACGAGGTGAACGACGATTTCCGCGTCGACGACTCATTCAACCTTACGGTTTCATCAGTTCAGGACTTCAGGGATACTGACGCGCTCGACCTGCTTGTATCGACCTACGACGCCAACAACCGGATAATCCGCGATACCGCCATGGGGCCCGGACGCAAAGTAGTGACATTCGCCAACATCCTCACCCACGATGCGTTCCCGCTGGCCGAGGCCGTGAAATTCATGCTTACGGAGGGTCAGAAGGAAATGCAGCGCCCCGTGGAAATAGAATTCGCCGGCAATATCGACAATACTCGCGGAGGAAGCGCCGATACACCCAAAGGACATCTATACTGGCTGCAGATCCGGCCTATAATCGACCGCAAGGACGATATAAACGCCACAATGCTGACGTTGCCCACCAGTCAGTTGATTCTTAAATCAAACACAGCGCTCGGACATGGCACCACCGACAACGTGAACCATATAGTGTACGTCCGCACCGAGACGTTCTCCTCCGAGCGCAATGTGGAGATTGCCGAGGAAATAGCAAAAATCAACAAAGATTTCGTAGCGCGCGGCGAAGGCTACGTACTCGTCGGTCCGGGCCGCTGGGGCTCGAGCGACCGCGCACTCGGCATCCCTGTGAAATGGGCCGACATCGCCGGAGCGCGCCTCATCGTGGAACTCACACTCGACAACTACCGCATCGAACCGAGCCAGGGCACGCATTTCTTCCAGAACCTCACATCGTTCGGCGTAGGCTACTTCACCGTCAACCCCTTCGGAGGCAACGACTATATCGACATCGACTGGCTCAACAGCATGCCGGCCGAATATGAGAGCGAACGCGTCAGGGTTGTAAGGCTTGACGCGCCTTGTATAATCGGAATCGACGGTAAGAAAGGAAGGGGTGTGATAGTCAAACCCGGCTACAGCGACATGCCTGAAGAGAATATCCTATAGATTTCGCACTCAAGCCTCTGCATTGCAAGTATCAGAGTTTCAATGCGGACTGAAACGCCCGTGCGCGCTCGGCCCATTGGCGCGGTACGCTGTCAATCGGCATCACGGCGAAATTTCGCTGCGCGGCCGACGGAGGAACCGTATAGACAAGGTGATAGAACGCCGTATCGACATACGCCTTACCTACGCTGTCGCGCCGCAGACGCACTTCGGCCATTGCGCCCCCGCGGGTGTCGCGCGTCTTCATGTTTGAAATCAGATTGCCGAGGGAATACACGGTCACACGTCCGGGCGCATAGCGGTCGGAAGCAAGCCGAAGTGGCTGAACCACATGCGGATGTCCGCCGATAATCATTTCCACGCCGCAACGGCGCAGAAAATCGGCATGCCGACGTTCAGAAGCTACAGGAAGGAGCACATACTCCTCTCCCCAGTGCATGCAGGCGGCTATGAGTTCAGCTCCGGCCTCGCGCAACATCCTTACGTCGGCGTCGATACGGTCGTGGTCGATATAGTCGACCACCACATCACCCTTCACTTCGAAGCCGTTAGTCCCGTAAGTATAATTCAGAAAACCGACCTTAAAACCATTGATATTCCTTACCATCGGAAGCACGGCGGCTCTGGCAGCCTTATCGCGATACGTTCCGATATGGTCTACATGGGCCGAATCCAATATAGTGAGCGTATGCAGCAATCCTTTGTCGCGGCGGTCGAGGGTATGATTGTTGGCCGTAAGAAAAAGGTCGAAGCCGGCCTCGCGGAGCGCGTCGACATACGATGCAGGCGCGTTGAAACAAGGATATCCGGTAAAATTGTGTGTGCCGATCGGGGTTTCGAGATTGACCACAGCATAGTCGGCCGCACCGACAATCGGCGCGATGGCGTCGAAGCATCCGGAATAGTCGTATGCCCCGTCGGCCATGCGTGCAGCATCAATCTGCGCCTGATGCATCATGGCATCACCGGCAAAAAGAAGCGTGGCCTCAGCGGGAGCCGTGAGAGCTCCCACCAGATTCATGGCGATTGCAAGAATGGCCTCGTTCATTTGTCAGAGTTTCTTCGACTTCGCTTCCACAATCAGCATCGGACCCGGAACTATGAAGAGTTCCAGACGCCGGTTGGCCTGACGGCCCTTCATTGAATTATTATTCATTCCGGCCATCGGCTCACTGTCGGCCATCGGGTAGCCCTGAAGCATATCTGTCTGGGCGGCTTTCGTATCGAAATAGTTGTAGAGCGAAACAATGCGCTTCTCCGTAAGGTCGTAAAGGTATCTGTCGGACCCTGTATTGTCGGAATGCATGGCCAGAATCACCTTGAACTTGCCGTGCGTACGGAAATAAGATAAAAATGGCTTCAGTGCGGCATCGGCCGAAGCCGTGAGCAGTGTGTCGTTTGGCGCGAAAAGCTTGTCGGCCGGGATGGTAGCTATAACAACCTCTCCTCTGCGCATTGTCTCGACCTTATAGCCCATTTTCTGCAGACTCTGGGCCTCACGCTTCATGACGGTGCGGATATAGTTTTTCTGTTTTTCAGGCACTTCCGGCACCATAAGCGTCTCGTCGAGCGTAAGTTCGGAAATATCGACCATCTCCTGGTTCGCGCCGGAAGCCTTCTGGGCGCCGGCATCGAACGGGGGCACCATACAGGCCGTGAGCGCCAGAGCCACGGCAATCGGACGGACCGTCAGACGCCAAGCTGCCGATATATTGAATACGTTCATGTCCCTTGCTTAGATAATGGAGTCCTCATAATCCATTTCGGCGCGTACCATGAGGGGAACATCCTCCGGAGCGACACTCGCACCCTTGTCCTTGCCGAGCATACGCACAACGTAGTCGACCACCTCCTGCTCAATGTCGTCGGGCTCATCGTCCGGATCCGACTCCAGCTCGAGCAGACCGTTTTCATCATAGAAATCCCATATCATGTCGATAACATTGAACACCTCATCATCGGGATAGGCCGTGCGACCGTTTTCCACCAGTCGGGCATTGATGAATTCTATAGCCTTCTGTTCGTCAAATTCCATAACGGTAAAAATTTCGTTTTACAAAAAACTCATGCCGCGAAGGGCGCTACACCCCTTGCAGGCTCAGATATCGAGCAGTCCGTCGGGCAGGTCGAGAGTAATAATGCGGTTTTCAGTATCGATGTCCACAACATACTCGTCGGCTACAGGCACCATCACGTTGCGGCCGTAGGGCGTTTCTATTATAAACAAATAATTGTCGGTAGTATCATCGAGATCTATGATTTTTCCGACGGTCTTTTCAGAAGAATTAACAGTAAAGCCCACGAAATCCGACGCATAGAAACCATCCTCGGAGCATTCATCCGATATAGCCTCTTCACGCAGCGCATAAAGTATCGACTGGCAGAGAGCCGCAGCCTGACGCTCGTCGGAAATTCCGTCAATAGAAATCAGGTCGGTCTCCGAGCTTTTCGGGCGCACCGAATTCAGAAAAAACGGCACATAGATACCATCCACATCAAGGAAAACACACCTCAGCGCGGCCAGATCGACATCTGCCGTAAGAAGCACCGTGATTTCGCCGTTGATACCGTGGGGCTTCAGGAGCCTTCCAACGGGGGTGAGCATTTCCGGGGTGATTATTGGCTGCATTGACTGAATATCCGTTTAAGTTTATACGCCTGCCCGGTTATTTCTTCTTCTTTTTCTTTCCGGTCGCCACAGGCTGCGCCTTGAATTCATGAAGGCGGACGGTATTGGCATCCAGGCGTATCCTCCCCTCGGAAATATTGTAGAGGTCGGTGAACACTTTGGCATCCTCCACACCGTCGGGATTCACAGCCAGCATCTGCTTCTTCATATGGTTGGCAAGAAGGAGCACCAGAGCGTCGCGCTCCGGCCCCTCTTCCATCTCAGCTGCCTTACGCACCATATCCTGAGTGATTTTGCCGTAATGACGCATGGCAAAACGATGCTGGTTGTAGCCCACCGGTTCGGGCGAAGTGGCAAGATCGGCCTGGGAAATTACCTCGCAGGGGAAATCCACGTCGAGACGGAAGCCCGACATAATCATCAGATGGTCCCAGAGCTTGTGGGCGTTTTCGGGCGCACGAAGTTCCGGAAAGAGATTACCCATGGAGCGTATTATCGACTGTGCACACGCCGTGCGCTCGTCGCGGTTCTCGATTGTAAGACAGAAATCCACCATCCGCTGGATGTTTCTGCCATATTCCGGCAGAACGAGATCAGGCAGATGGGTATTGTAGGTAAGCATTTGTATAGCAGGAGGGAATGTATTACAGCTTGATAAATCGGGCGTACCGCCGGGATTATTGCGTGAGTCTTGCAATAATCCCGGATGGCTTACACCCTTATTAGGAATAATGCGCGGAGGCGATTACATGTTCATGCCGCCGTCGACCTGGATAACCTGACCGGTGACGTAGCCCGACATGTCGGAAGCAAGGAAAGTAGCCACATTGGCGATGTCCTCGACCTTGCCACCGCGGCGCAGAGGTATCTTCTTGCACCATTCGGCACGTACATCTTCGGGGAGGGCGGCTGTCATGGCGGTCTCGATGAAGCCGGGAGCAATAGCGTTGGCGCGGATGCCGCGCGAACCTACTTCCTGGGCTACGCTCTTGGCCAGAGCGATAAGGCCGGCCTTGGAGGCAGCATAGTTCGACTGACCTGCATTTCCGTGAACGCCGACCACCGACGCCATATTGATGATGGAACCGCTACGCTGACGAAGCATTACGGGGAGCACGGCGTGGATGAAGTTGAACGCGCTCTTGAGGTTGACGGCGATTACGGCATCCCACTGGGCCTCGGTCATACGCATCATAAGACCGTCTTTGGTGATTCCGGCGTTGTTTACGAGAATATCGATGGAGCCGAAATCCTGATGAATCTGTTTTACGACCTCTTCGGTCTGGGCGAAATCGGCGGCATTGGAGGCATAGCCTTTGACTTTCACACCGAGAGCGGCAATCTCCTCTTCGGTCTTCTTTCCGTTTTCGTCGATTACGAGATCGGTGAAGGCGATGTTGGCGCCTTCACGGGCAAAACGCAGGGCAATCTCCTTGCCGATGCCGCGGGCGGCGCCGGTGACGATTGCAGTTTTTCCTTCAAGTAGTTTCATTGTTAAGTTCTTGTTTATATACGGATATATAATGTTGTCTGGTTATTCCGGCGAACCGGCGTCAGGGCTGCCAACGCTGATGGCATCGAGAATGAAGTCGACGGCCGAGGAGAATGTGTCGTCGCGCGACATTCCTACTACCTCAAGCAGACGGTCGGAGGCCGTGGCGTCGACACCGAGCATCATCAGCACCACGAGCGGCACCACCCTCTCGGCCACGTCGGCGCGGAACTCGCCGGAAGCCACACCTTGCGCCACCACGTCGCGAAGTATCTCCACCTCCTTGATGGCGGCAAGACGGCGGATTTTCCCTACCCGTTTCCCTTCGAGCAGCGACATGAGCGGACGCGGGTCTGCGCTTCGCTGGGCAGCCTCGCACCGCAGCGTCTCGAAACGCGCGAAAAGTATGCTGCGCAATTTCTCGCGGGCCGTGAGGTCGCTCTGCTGAACGGCTCTCTCGCGAGCCACGGCCTGCTCCCCCTCGCGCTCTATCACGGCCTGATGTATTTCGCGCTTATTGCGGAAATAGGTGTAGAGCGTGCGCCGTCCGCGGTCGGAGGCGGCGGCGATATCAAGCATGGTGGTGTTCTCCACCCCCTTTCGGGCGAAAAGCTGGCGGGCGACTTCGATAAGTCTGTCGCGGGTTTTGCTGACCATAGGGCAGGGAGGGTTGTAGCTAAAGTGCTAAAAGCTTGGCGAAGTTACGATAAAGATTTGGTATTCGCAATAGGATTATTTTGGTTAACTTTGCACCGATAGAGACTACTATGCGCAATCCCGACCGACAGACCACCTTCCGCTTCCGCCAGTTTGAGGTAAGCAATCAGCTGAGTGCCATGAAAATAGGCACGGATGCCGTGTTGCTCGGTGCCTGGGCGTTCGAGGCGTTGGGCTTCGGCGCCAGCTCCGACCTTAGGACCCTCGATATAGGCTGCGGCACCGGTGTGCTTTCGCTGATGCTTGCCCAACGTTTCGCCCAGCGGTTTACAGGTTTGTCGGTACTCGGCATCGACATCGATGCTGACGCCGCCGCAGAGGCGGCCGCGAATTTCAGCCGGTCGCCCTGGGCTGCTCGACTGGAGGCGTTCCAGACCGATTTCCGGGAATTTGCGGCTTCGGCCGAAGCTGGCACATACGACCTGATTATCTCCAATCCGCCATTTTTCACGGGAGGCGCCCAGGCTCCAGACGATGCCCGTCGCATCGCACGCCACCAGGAATCGCTCGGTCTGCACGACCTGATGGATGGTGCAGCGCATGTGCTTGCCCCTGAGGGGATATTGGCGGTGGTGCTCCCCGCCGACAAAGCCGACGAGGCGCGCGCCGAGGCCGCACTCGCCCGACTCGAACCGACGCGCGAATGCATCGTCGCCACCACGCCGCGCAAGCCGCCGCGGCGCATCCTGATGGAATTCCGCCACAGCGGCATCGCAACCGCAACTCAACGCGAGAACCTGCTTATCCATACCCCAGAGGGCGGTTTCTCCGACCGGTACAGCCGATTGGTAGAACCGTTCTACCTTCCTAAAGCATAATATTTTATAATATGACGACTATAAAACCTGCCACTCCCCTGCTCCGCCCGAATTCCGGGGCTCTCGCGCTTGTGCTGCTCTTCGCACTGTTCGCCTTCTTCCTGATTCTGCTATCCATCGTCAGTCCGCTGCTTGTCAAGGTAATCGGTCGACCGGAAAGCGCCATGCGCATCGCCATGGTACTTCAGGATGTGTTCGTTTTTATCCTGCCTGCCATAGCTGTGGCACTCGTGGCCAGCCGTCTCCCGGCCCGTCTGCTCGGGGTCGACAAGGCTCCCACGCTTCTGCAGGTACTTCTTGCCATCGCGACGCTTCTCTGCTCCATCCCGGCGATGAACATGATAATCCAGTGGAACGAAGGATGGCATCTTCCCGAATCGATGGCCGCTGTAGAGGAGGCCATGCGACAGATGGAGGATACTGCCAAAGCCACCACCGACTCGCTGATGGCTGGTGCCTCGGTATGGTCGATGATTGTGTCGGTACTGATTGTGGGCGTGATGGCCGGATTCAGCGAGGAGATTTTCTTCCGTGGAGCGTTTCAGCGCGTCATGCAGGCCAACCGCCTGAACGGCCATATCGCCGTATGGACAGCCGCGGCAGTGTTCAGCTTCGTGCACTTCCAGATGTTCGGCTTTGTGCCCCGTATGCTCCTGGGTGCTTTCTTCGGCTATGCCCTTTGGTGGACCAACTCGCTGTGGGTACCCGTCATAGCCCACGCCTTCAACAATTCGCTGGTGGTAATCACCACCTGGCGCACGGCCAATGACCCCGACTCCATCCTCGCGGTACTCAACGACGCCGGCTCCACCGAAATCACCGTCGGTTCCGTAGGCCTCGCCATCGGTTCGGCCATCCTCACCGCCTGCCTCCTCCGCCTCCTCTACCTCACCAGCCGCCCCAAATAAAAATCTACCCACATCTATATTATAATACACGACGCCCCGCTACGGAGCATGGATCCTGAACATGCTTCCATAGCGGGGCGCCCGTTCTTTTCGCGGGGCGAAAAGAACCAAAAGACCAAGGGCGCAAGTTGCGTTCTTTTCACGGGCTGAAAAGAACCAAAAGGCCCAGAGGCGCGGAGAAAAGCTTTACGGCGAGGACGGCCGCGGAGGCCCGGAGGGACCGGGTTGTGTCCAACCCCATGTGATGGCCCGCAGGGCCGAGCATGGGGACAGGAGGGACAGCGGCCGAGGGAGCGCTAGAAGGCGCGCAAATAGAGGCGGAGGGAAAACGAAAGAGCCATTGAATAAATCATGAGAATTTTGAAAAAATTGGAGGGGAAAGGATTGGAATAAGCGAAAAATAGCTAAATTTGCGCTTTAATTGTCTGAAGGGCCGCTAACGCGGCGACGGACGATACATAAACCAACTGAACGGCTTATGGCAAACATGCTAAGATTCACCAAGATGCATGGCATCGGGAACGACTACATCTACTTCGACTGCACCCGCGGCGAAGAGCGGTCGGGAATCCCGACGGATGTGCTCACCGACAACAGTCGCCTCGGGCGACTGTCGGAAATACTCTCGGACCGCCACACCGGAGTGGGCGGCGACGGAATCATCCTCATACTCCCCTCAGAAATCGCCGACTTCACAATGCGCATTTTCAACGCCGACGGCTCGGAAGCGAAAATGTGTGGCAACGGCATCCGCTGCGTCGGCAAATACATCTTCGACCATGGTCTGGCGACCAAACCCCATCTTACGCTCGAAACTCTTTCGGGCGTAAAATTTTTAGACCTCTACCCTGCCGCCGACGGTAAAATCGCCACTGTAAAAGTGGATATGGGCGCACCCGTGCTGACACCTGCCGAAATCCCTGTAAGCGCCCCCGGCCATACCGACGGGATGAACCTCCGGGCCGAAGTCAACGGCAACGCCTACTGCATAAACGCCGTATCGATGGGAAATCCCCACGGAGTGATATTCACTGAGGAGATTACCGACGCGATAGTGCTCGGCGACGGACCGCAACTCGAACGCCACCCGATGTGGCCCGACCGGGCCAACATAGAGTTTGTACGCCCCACGGGAGCACACAGCGTGGATATGCGCGTATGGGAACGCGGCAGCGGCGAGACGATGGCCTGCGGCACCGGAGCCTGCGCTACGGCTGTAGCCGCGGTAGCCGCCGGCCACTGCCAGTGGCCCGTAGAGGTGAAGCTCCTGGGAGGCACCCTGAAAATCGACCGCGACCTCGCCACCGGCCACATACTGATGGAAGGTCCAGCCACGGAAGTGTTCCGGGGCACGATGCCTATTCCTGAAATATAAACGCCAACAACAAATACACCATATATTATATGTTTCATATAAACGACAACTTCTGCAAACTCGCCGAGAGCTACCTCTTCTCGGAAGTGGCAAAAAGAATAAACGCCTATAAGGAAGCCCACCCCGAAGCCGACATAATCCGTATGGGCATCGGTGACGTGACGCGTCCGCTCTGCCCGGCCGCTATCGGCGCCATGCACTCCGCCGTCGACGACGAAGCCGACGCACGCACCTTCCACGGCTACGGACCCGAGCAGGGCTACGCATTCCTGCGCGAGGCTATCGCCGAAAACGACTACCGTGCCCGCGGCATCGACATCGACACCGACGAGATATTCGTGAGCGACGGTGCCAAGAGCGACACAGGCAACATCGGGGACATACTGAGCCGCAGCAACCGCGTGGCCGTCACCGACCCGGTATATCCCGTATACGTCGACACCAACGTGATGGGCGGCCGAGCCGGCGAACTCGATGCCGAGGGCTGCTGGAGCAACATCGTCTACCTCCCCGTAACCGCCGAAAACGGATTCGTACCCGCATTACCGACGGAGCCGGTCGACATGATCTACCTCTGCTATCCCAACAATCCCACCGGCACGACCCTAACGCGCAGTCAGCTGAAAGTCTGGGTGGACTACGCACGCAAAAACGGAGCCCTGATACTCTTCGATTCCGCCTACGAGACGTTCATCCGCGATGCCGACGTGCCCCACTCCATCTATGAAATCGAGGGAGCAAAAGAGTGCGCCATCGAGTTCCGCAGCTTCTCGAAAACCGCCGGATTCACCGGAGTGCGCTGCGGGTATACCGTGGTGCCAAAAGCCCTCAAAGGCCTCGACAACGACGGCAATGAGGTGGGACTCAACCACCTCTGGAACCGCCGCCAGTGCACCAAGTTCAACGGCGCCAGCTACATCTCGCAGCGCGCCGCAGCTGCCGTCTACACCACTGAAGGGAAACAGCAGACCCGCGAAACCGTAGATTACTACCTGCGCAACGCCCATGCCCTGCTCGACGGACTGCGCAAGGCTGGGCTGGAAGTGTTCGGCGGCGAGAACGCCCCCTACGTATGGATCAAGACACCCACCGGGATGGACTCCTGGGCATTCTTCGACGCGCTGCTCGACCGCTGCCACGTGGCCGGCACCCCCGGAGTAGGCTTCGGTCCCGCGGGGGAGGGATATATCCGCCTCACAGCCTTCAACACCTACGAAAACACCATGGAGGCCGTGAAGCGCATTGCATCCACAACGTTCTGACACCTGAATACATTCATCAACATCATACACATTTTTTAATCAACTGTCAAGTTTAATTCAAATCATTATGTCGTCACTTAGATTCAAGGCTGTCGCCGAAGCGTTCGACCGCAAGGTCGTACCCGTGGAGATGCCCAAGGAAAGTCCGGAAGTGTATTACGCCGACGCCGTGTTCAACCGCCAGCGTATGTTCGAGTATCTCCCCAAGAAGACATTCGACCAACTCATCGACGCCATCGACAACAAGCGTCCTATCTCGCGTGAACTGGCCGACAGCGTGGCCGCAGGGATGAAACGCTGGGCAACCGACAACGGCGCACGCCACTACACCCACTGGTTCCACCCCCTTACAGGTGGCACCGCCGAGAAACACGACAGCTTCATCGAGCACGACGGCAAGGGAGGCGTAGTCGAGGAGTTTACCGGCAAACTGCTCGTACAGCAGGAACCCGACGCGTCGAGCTTTCCCAACGGCGGCATACGCAACACCTTCGAGGCCCGCGGCTACTCGGCGTGGGACATCTCCTCGCCCGTGTTCATCCTTAACGAAACCCTCTGCATACCCACCATCTTCATATCCTACACCGGCGAATCGCTCGACTTCAAGACCCCGCTTCTGCGCGCCCTCAACGCCGTTGACAAAGCAGCTGCCGAGGTTGCACGCTACTTCGACCCCGAAGTGAAGCACGTGATGAGCTACCTCGGCTGGGAACAGGAATACTTCCTTGTCGACGCATCGCTCTTCAGCGCACGCCCCGACCTGGTGATGACCGGACGCACCCTGATGGGACATGAGAGCGCCAAAAACCAGCAGCTTGAGGACCACTACTTCGGCTCCATCCCCCAGCGCGTGCAGGCTTTCATGCTCGACCTCGAAATCGAGTGCCACAAACTCGGCATCCCGGCCCATACGCGCCACAACGAAGTGGCTCCCAACCAGTTCGAACTCGCCCCAATCTTCGAGGAGACCAACCTGGCCAACGACCACAACCTGCTGATAATGACGTTGATGGATACCGTGGCCCGCAAGCACAACTTCCGCGTGCTCCTTCACGAAAAGCCCTTTGCAGGCATCAATGGCTCCGGCAAACACAATAACTGGAGCCTCGGCACCGACACAGGTACCCTGCTCTTCTCGCCCGGCAAGACCCCGCGCGAAAACCTACGCTTCATGGCCTTCTTCGCCAACGTGATGGCCGCCGTATACCGTCACAACGGACTGCTGAAAGCCTCCATCTCGTCGGCCACCAACGCCCACCGACTCGGCGCTAACGAAGCGCCCCCAGCCATCATCTCCATCTTCACCGGCTCGCAGATTGCCGAAGTGCTCGACCGCCTTGAGAAGAGCACCGACGACGACCTCATCACCTTCGCCGGCAAGGAAGGAATCGACATGGGTGTGGCCCAGATACCCGAAATCATGCTCGACAACACCGACCGCAACCGCACGTCGCCCTTCGCCTTCACCGGCAACCGCTTCGAATTCCGCGCCGTCGGGTCGAGCGCCAACTGCGCCTCCGCCATGATAGCGCTGAACGCCGCAGTAGCCGAGCAGCTCGCCGAATTCAAGAAACGCGTCGACGCACGCGTTGACCGCGAGGAATCGCTCTACCATGCCATCCTCGAGGAAGTGAAGGCCCTGATTGTGGAATGCAAACCCATCCACTTCGACGGCAACGGCTACAGCGACGAATGGAAGGAAGAAGCAGCGCGCCGTGGCCTCGACTGCGAGACATCCGTGCCCCGTATTTTCGACGCCTACCTCCGCCCCGAATCGGTGGAGATGTTCGAAAAGACCGGCGTATTCTCGAAACTCGAGCTCAAGGCCCGCAACGAAATCAAGTGGGAGACCTATACTAAGAAGATTCAGATTGAATCGCGTGTGCTCGGCGACCTTGCCCTGAACCATATCGTACCAGTGGCCACACGTTACCAGAGCATGCTGGTCGACAACCTCGTGAAACTCAAGACCCTCTTCCCCGTGGCCAAAGGAAATGCCCTGACGGCACGCGATCTCGGCACCATCGAAAATATCTCCGAACACCTCTGTGCGATCAAGGAGGAGACAGAGCGCATGACCAACGCACGCAAACAGGCCAACCACCTCACCTGCGAGCGCGAGAAAGCCATCGCCTACCACGACAATGTGGTGCCCGCCATGGAGCGTATCCGTCAGCATATCGACAAACTCGAGCTGATGGTCGACGACGAAATGTGGCCTTTGCCCAAATACCGCGAAATGCTCTTCATCCGCTAAGAGCGAATCAGATACATTGCCATTACAATGGCGGCGGGGGCAACATCCGGTTGCTTACCGCCGCCATTGAAATATCTCCCAAAGCCGTACATAAAGTTAGCCTCTTTAGGCTTAAAAGCACACAAAATCAGTCAATACGGCCAACGCCCGAAGACTAAACCGACATTCCCGACCGACATTATTACGAGAAATATTCGTAAATTTGTCGAAAATTTTACCCAAAGGGGAATTCCCCGCCGACCAACCGCACATTTCGTAATGAAATTCACAAGGACACTGACAGCCATTTTGGCCATACTCCTCGCAACGACTCCGGTCGCCGCGAGCGAGCCGGCCGATACAATGACCGTTGCGCCCGCTACAGTGAAAATGGCACCCGATACGATAAGGCAGGAACGGCCCGGGCTGATTCAACGGATAATAAACTACTTCGGCGACGCCAACAAAGAGCGTCCTGAAAAGAAATTCGACGTGACATTTCTGGGCGGCCCCAGCTATTCCGAAGCCACAAGCCTTCAGGTGGCCGTGATAGCCGCCGGACTCTACCGCACGCGCCGCGACAGCCTCACCCGCCAGAGCAACGTATCGGTGTTCGGCCAGGGAAGCATAACGGGGCTGTATCGCGTGGGTATCTTCGGCGAGCACTACGCCCCCGCCGATCGCTGGCGCATCAACTATAAGGCCGACTTCGCCCACTACCCTCTGAAATTCTGGGGACTTGATTTCGACAGTCAGCGCAACGACGACAACGAATGCTCCTATACCGAATTGCAGAGCGAATTTCATGTGGAATGGCAATGGAGATTCGGACAGCACATATTCATCGGTCCCTCCGCCAACTTCAACTACGGCAAAGCCACACGCATGGATATGCCATGGCTTTGGGGCGGCGAGAATCTGCGAATGTTCAACTACGGATTCGGCCTGATTTTCTCGCTCGACAACCGCGACTTCCCCACCAACGCCAGCCGTGGCATTCAGCTCACCGTAAAACAGAACTTCTACCCTCGTTTCATCGGCAACGACTACGCTTTTTCCGAAACGGAATTCATCTTCAACGCCTATAAAAAGTGGTGGAGCAGCGGCATCGTGGCATTCCAGGTGCACGGCTGGAGCACTTACGGCAACACCCCATGGACACTCCTTCCCACCGTCGACGACTCCGACGGCATACGCGGATACTACGAGGGACGCTACCGCGCCAAGCAGGAAGCCGACGTGACCGTCGAGGTGCGTCAGCACGTATGGCGCCGCAACGGCATCGTTGTGTGGGCGGGACTGGGAACAGTGTTCGACCGTTTCAGCCAGATTGACTCCGACCGGCTCCTCCCCTCCTATGGCATAGGCTATCGCTGGGAATTCAAGAAGAGGGTGAATATCCGCGTGGACCTCGGATTCGGCCGACACAGCACCGCCTTCGCCATGGGCATCCACGAAACATTCTAAACGGCTATCAATGAATTCAGAGATACAAAAATCATCCCGATATACCCGCAATGCGGCCATACTTCCGGTAATTCTGTTTTTCTGGACACTCGCATCGCTGATTATCCCCAATGCGGTGCTCGACATCACAGACCGCTACGACTGGGCGACAGCCACATTGAATATATTGCTGCCGGTGTCGGCATATGCCCTGCTGCTTACCTACCGTCGCCGAATCGGAGTGGCGGTGGTTATCACCCTGCCGCTGATGATTTTCGGAGCTTTCCAGCTCGTGTTGAGCTATCTCTACGGGGAGGCCATCATAGCGGTGGACATGTTTCTCAACGTAGCCACCACTAATGTAGAAGAGGTCAACGAACTCCTCGGCAACCTCATCTACGCCATCGGAGCCGTGGTGGTGCTCTACCTGCCGCCGCTCATCGCGGGAATCATAGGAATAATAAAAAAATGGCGGCTCGGAGAGAGATTCTCACAACGCGCGCGCAAACTCGCCATTGCGGGCATCGGCTGCTCCGCCATACTGACGGGCATCGTAACAATCAGAAACTCATTCGGCTCGCTGCGTCACACACTATTTCCGGTCAACGTGGTCTGCAACCTTGCGGAAGCCATAAACCGAACGGTGAAAACCAACCATTATGAACAGACTGCCGCCGGATTCAGCCACCGGGCACGTAGCACCCGCGGCGCCGGCGAGCGCGAAGTCTACGTAATGGTAATCGGAGAAACATCGAGAGCAATCAACTGGCAACTCGCGGGCTACGGCCGGCCCACCAACCCACGTCTGAGCGAAGATCCCAACCTGGCGTTTTTCAGCCGTTCCATCTCCGAGTCGAACACCACCCATAAGAGCGTGCCGATGCTGATGAGCTACCTCTCTGCCGAGAACTTCGACTCAATCTATTCTTCCAAAAGCATCATATCGGCCATGAAGGAGGCCGGATTCCACACCTACTTCTACTCCAACCAGACGGCCAACCGGTCGTTCACCCAGTTTTTCGGCGATGAAGCCGACGAAGTGCGCTATACCGAACTCGGTGGCAAGACTCACCCCTACGACGATGAACTGGCCATATGGCTTCGCGAGGCCGTGGCTGACACAACGCATGCCAAGCAATTCTTCGTGCTCCATACCTATGGGTCGCACTTCCTCTACAAAGACCGCTATCCCGCCGAGTACACATATTTCACGCCCGACAATGCGCTCGACGCCAACCGTGCCAACCGCGAAAGCCTCATAAACGGCTACGACAACTCCATACGCTATACGGACGGCATGCTCGCCGACGTAATCGGAGCACTGCGGACTGTCGACGGACGTGCGGCGATGGTCTACAGCGCCGACCACGGCGAAGATATCTTCGACGATGAGCGCAACCGCTTCCTGCACGCTTCGCCGCATCCGACCTACTACCAGCTCCACGTGGCTTCGCTGGCGTGGATGAACGACTCACTTGCCAGCAACCGCCCCGACTATGCCGCATCCCTGACCCAAAATGCCGGCAAACCCGTCTCTCCCCAGAAATCACTGTTTCCGACCATGCTGGAAATGGCCGGAGTGTCCACACCCCTGTTGCACCGCGAACATTCCCTCGTGGATTCAGCCTACCGCTACGAAGGCCCTGTGTATCTAACCGACGTAAACCAGTGCGTACCGCTTCATGAGGCCGGAATCAAGGAAAGTGACCGCAAAATAATCGACACGCTTATAAGATGCCGCGACTGACGATGTGAAACGTTTTGTAGAACATCACGCAGCAGACAACACGGCAAAGTTTTCCAAAATAATTTTCAAACATCTGATTCTTAATGCTATAAAATTTAAATGCCCTCAAATTGTTTCCCAAAATGTAATTTTTCGAAATTTTCTTGTAGGATTTTTTGGCAACAAAAAGATATATTTCTACCTTTGTAGTCGTCGGTTCGCCGCAAGCGCTCCGACGACATTTTTTGTGTTACCACAACCGCTCTCTCACCCCCGATACCAAGCAAATCCAGAAAACAAGAAGATGATACAAACCGTAAAAAAACGCGACGGTCGCGTCGTGGGCTACAACGAAGAGAAAATCAAGGCCGCCATCCGCAAGGCCATGTTGCAAACCCCTCTCGGCGAAGACGAGGCGCTGATCCAGAAAATCGCCGACCGTATCGGCATTTCCGGCAAGGAGCAGATGACCGTAGAAGAGATTCAGGACCGCGTGGAACTGGAACTCATGAAATCGCCGCGCAAGGAAGTGGCCAAACGCTATATCGCCTATCGCGACCAGCGCAGCATAGCCCGACGTGCCAAGACCCGCGACATCTTCCTGGAAATCATCGAGACGAAAAACAACGACATCACCCGCGAGAACGCCAACATGAACACCGACTCGCCCGCGGGAATGATGATGAAATTCGCCTCCGAAACGACCAAGCCCTTTGTTGACGACTACCTTCTCTCGGCCGAAGCACGCGACGCCGTGCGCCACGGGTATCTTCACATCCACGACAAGGACTACTACCCCACCAAATCGCTCACCTGCGTGCAGCACCCGCTCGAAAAGATTCTGCAGAATGGATTCATCGCCGGTCACGGCGAATCGCGCCCCGCCAAGCGAATTGAGACCGCGAGCGTAATCGCATGCATATCGCTGGAGACCGCGCAGAACGAGATGCACGGCGGTCAGGCCATACCCGCCTTCGACTTCTATCTCGCTCCGTTCGTGCGCTCATCTTTCATCGAGGAACTCAAGAAAGCCGAGCAGATAACCGGGCTCGACCTGAGCGATGCCTACAACGCTCCGCTCGACGACTACATCAGCAAAACGCTCGACGGACTGGAGGGCCGCGAACGCGCCATACAGCATGCCATAAACTGCACCGTAAGCCGCGTGCATCAGTCGATGGAGGCTTTCATCCACAATATGAACACCATCCACTCGCGCGGCGGCAACCAGGTTGTGTTCAGCTCGATCAACTACGGCACCGACACCTCGGCCGAAGGCCGCTGCGTAATCCGCGAACTACTCCATTCCACCTACGAAGGTGTAGGCAACGGCGCCACAGCCATCTTCCCCATCCAGATCTGGAAAAAGAAAACCGGCGTGAACTACCGCGAGAGCGACCCCAACTACGACCTTTACCGTCTGGCCTGCAAGGTGACCGCACGGCGCTTCTTCCCCAACTTCGTGAACCTCGACGCCACATTCAACCAGCATGAGGACTGGCGCGCCGACGACCCGCGCCGCTACGAGCACGAGGTAGCCACCATGGGATGCCGCACCCGCGTGTTCGAAAACCGCTACGGAGCGAAAACATCGATTGGCCGAGGCAACATCAGCTTCTCCACCATAAATATCGTGCGTCTGGCCATCGAATGTATGAACATACAGGACAAGGACGAGCGCATCGAACGCTTCTTCACCCGTCTGGACGACCTGCTTGAAATCACGGCGCGTCAGCTCTGCGACCGCTATAACTTCCAGAAGACGGCCCTTGTGAAGCAGTTCCCCCTGCTCATGTCGCGCCTCTGGAACGGAGCCGAAAACCTCGCTCCCAACGATACAATCGAGAGCGTAATCAACCAGGGAACGCTCGGCATCGGATTCATCGGCCTGGCCGAATGTCTGATTGCACTCGTAGGCAAACACCACGGCGAGTCGGAGGAAGCCCAGCGCCTGGGCCTGCGCATCGTAAGTCATATGCGCTCCAAGGCAAATGAATTCTCCGAGCGTTACAACCATAACTTCTCGGTTCTCGCCACTCCCGCCGAAGGCCTTTCCGGAAAATTCACCACGAAAGACCGCAAAACTTTCGGCAGCATCCCCGGTATCACCGACAAAATCTACTATACGAACTCAAACCACGTGCCGGTATACTACAAATGTTCGCCGCGCCATAAAGCCAAAATCGAAGGTCCCTACCACGAGCTGACCCGAGGCGGCCACATATTTTATGTGGAAATCGACGGCGACGCCACCCACAACCCGCAGGCTATCGCCGACATTGTCGACCTGATGGACACCAACAACATAGGCTACTGCTCGGTGAACCACAACCGCAACCGCTGCATGGACTGCGGATATGAGGACGCTCAGGAGAACCTTGAAGTATGTCCCACCTGCGGCAGCCGCCATATCGACAAACTTCAGCGCATCACGGGCTATCTCGTAGGCACTACCGACCGATGGAATTCGGCGAAACTCGCCGAATTGTCGGACCGCGTGGTCCACAAGTAACCACATCTCACTCCAATGCGATGGAGCTTTAAAGCCAACACACTAATGCACATACCTTTATGAAGGTTCTGGATATAATCCCGGGCACGTCGGTCGACGGCCCGGGACTTCGCACATCAATCTATCTGGCCGGATGCGACCACCATTGCCCGGGCTGCCACAATCCGCAGTCGTGGGATTTCAACGGCGGCACGGATCTGAGCGTCGACAGAATCATGGAGGAAGTCGAGGCCAACGGATTCAACGTAACCCTGACCGGAGGCGATCCGATCTACCATGCCAAAGAATTGCTTCCGCTGGCCACACGGCTGCGGGAGCGAGGCTATGATATATGGCTTTATACCGGTTTCCTGATGGAACAACTGCTCGAAATGCCGGATGCCCGCGCCCTGCTGCCATGGATCGATGTGGTTGTCGACGGACCGTTCATAGAGGCGCAGCGGGATGTTCACCTGATTTTCCGAGGCTCGGCAAATCAGCGACTCATCGCCGTGGCACCTACGCTCGAATCCGGGCGTATAACTCTCTTCGAGCCATACGTCTAATTCTTCCGACCGAAGCCTTCCGCCATGAAACCCTTTCTGCAATCGATAGCCCGGACATATCTACACCATGAGAGCAACACTCTCGTGGATACCTGTTTTGTGTTTCCCAACCGACGGAGCACAGTGTATTTCACGGACTATATGCGCGCGGAAGCTCAAAAGGAAGGCCGAAGGATTATATTACCGGAAACGACGACCATAGTGGATTTCACCGAGAGTTTCTCGCAAAGCAGCATGGCCGCCGACCGCATGGAGATGGTGTTCATCCTTTTCGGCGTATACCGCGACGTAGTCGGAGCGGGAGCCGGAGCCGAAGCCGCCTCTTCGATTGATTTCAACCGATTCATACAGTGGGCCGACGTATTGCTCAACGACTTCGACGACGTGGATCACGCACTGGCCGATCCGGAGAAGATATTCTCCAACGTAGAGCGCCTCAAAGAAATATCATCCAACTATCTTACTGCCGAACAGATTGAGGTACTGGGCCACTATTTCGACACCACAAACCTGCGCGCCGACGTAGAGCGGTTCTGGAATCATATCGGACCACACGATTCCGAAGGCAACCACAAGGCCTCAAAGGGCTTTCTAAGAATATGGCAGGTGCTTGGCGAAGTTTACCGCAACTTCATAGAGCGTCTGGAACAGTCGGGACTGCACTCGCCGGGAATGTCGGTGCGCCGCGCCGTAGCCGCCATAAAAGAGATGGGCGCTCCGGACTTCAGATGGCGCCGATATGTGTTCACAGGCTTCGATACCATAACGAATGCCCAGCTGGCGATAATGAAGCGGATGCAGACCCTGCGGCATCCCGACGGCACCCCGCTTGCCGATTTCTACTGGGACCTCTCGTCGCCGGCTTTCAGAGGCGACCACCAGTCGGATGGAGCGCGCACCGTGGAACGATATTCAAAAATGCTGCCTTCGCTCTATCCATGCGTGCCCCCCGTGGAGGATTTTCCACCCATACACGCAATAGGAGTGCCTTCGCGTGTCGGGCAGGCCAAAGCCGTAGGCGAACTGCTGGAGAAAATCCGTGTGCAACGTCTGAAACATATACACGAAACGGATGGAGGAGCCGACCCAAATACAGAAGACAACCTGCTGCGCGACACTGCCGTCGTCCTGCCGGAAGAGAATCTGCTGACGCCACTGCTCAGTTCGCTTCCCGACGACATCGGCAAGCTGAACATCACCATGGGCTACAAACTGCGCAACACGGCGGCGGCAGGTCTGCTGCGCGACATCGCGCTGATGCAGCGCCATACATCGACAAGCAACGGGCAAAAGACCTTCTTTGCCGACGACGTGGCGAGGGTGCTTTCCAATCCGATTGTGCAGGAACGCTCGCTCGACGCCTGCATTCACGCGCTGTTCGACCTTCAGACCCGCCACCTCATTTCGGTGCCGAAATCATTTTTCGCAGAGAACGACGAACGCAGAGAGCTGCTTCCGATATTCACACCCCTCCCCGACCGCCTGACAGTCGGAGAAGCGTTCGATTACCAGCACGAGGTGGTTCGCTGGCTCGAAACCGCCCTCGGCGCAGATTCACAGAAGAAGGTCTCCACCCCGGCCGATGAAACTGATTTCGATGATGATTCCTCACGCGAAACGGTTCCGGTAGCGGATGGCCCGAACGACGCAAATGCCGTTCAGCATGCTTTTCTGCAAGCCTACGGCGAAGCCATCGACCGCCTGAAGGGATTCTGTGGAATATATCTCCCACCCGACGCGCCGATAGACAAGACAACGGCATTCACCCTCGCCGACCGAATGGTGCAGGGCGAAATGATTTCATTCGAGGGGTTGCCGCTCATCGGTCTGCAGATAATGGGTGTTCTCGAAGCCCGTTCGCTCGATTTCGACACTCTAATTATACCTTCGATGAACGAACGTGTATTTCCGCGCGTACGTTTTACCGCTTCGTTCATCCCCCCGGTACTTCGCCGTGCATTCGGGCTTACCACCCCCGACGAGCAGGAGGCAATATTCGCCTATCGGTTCTACCGCATGATTTCGCGCGCACACAACGTATATCTTCTCTACGACGCCCGCGCAACCGGCCGACGCACACAGCCCTCGCGCTATATCCACCAGCTTGAGCACATATACCGGCCGATGGGATTCAGACGCTCGACGTATGCCTATAGGATGCACAATCCGGAAGAGACTGCATTTATCGTGGAAAAAAGCGAGAGCATCCGGCGGCATCTCAACCGCTACCGCACGAGCGGCCCCGAAGCGCTGTATCTGTCGGCCAGCCGTATAAATCAGTATCTGAGCTGCCCCATGTCGTTCTATCTGCAGTATGTGGCAGGCTATTCGCGCGAGGACCAGCCCACGGAATGGATAGACGAGAGCACCTACGGCACGATAGTGCACGAAGTGCTTGAGAATGTATACGACTCGCTGCTGAAGGATTCGCCCAACGGCGTACTTGTGGAAGCATCGACCATCGACGGCTTCCTGAACCGCAATGACCGGACCATTCAGGTGCTGACCACGCGGGCCATCAACAGAAACTTCCTCAACCTCCCGGACGACCGCCTCGACTTTTCGCTCTCCGGGCAAAACAAACTGACAGGTAGCATCGTAGCACAGTATGTAAAAAAAACTCTGGAACGCGACCGCGACCTCACCCCTTTCGTGTATCTACACGGCGAATGGGGCAAGGGGGAAGAGGGGCCTCTGACCCTGACCGACGACACGGGCAACTCCATGACATTCAATTTCACATGCCGAATCGACCGGGTTGACCGAGTGCCGGATTCCGACGGCACCCCTCGCCTGCGCATAGTCGATTATAAGACTGGAGGAGACTCCGACGAAGCTCAGGACCTCGAATCGGTCTTCACAAACTACAAATCCAAAGGACTGCTCCAGCTCATGCTGTATGCCCAGGCATATGCGGCAAGGAAAAACTGCGATGAGCCGATTTCTCTGTCGCTGTATTCGCTCCGTCGCCTTATGCTTGAGCCTGTGGGCCCATACAAAATCCGTATAGCGCCCTTCAGACCGCAGACCGAAAGCGACATCGCCCTCAAACAGATGCCCAGATCGACGAAATGGAGAATACTCGATTACCGTGACTATTCCCCGCAACTCAACAGGCTGCTCATAGGTCATCTCAACGAACTTTTTTCCGACGAGCCGTTCAGATGTACCGACGATATATCACATTGCCGACTCTGCCGGTTCACCTCAATATGCCGCACCGACAAAGACGACTGAACAAACCTCACAACATCCATCCCTACCCTTACCACGACAATGAAACACCGCAATAAACTGATATGCGCCCTGACTGCCACCATGTCGCTGCTGACACCCACTGATTCCGCTATTCAGGCCGCGACCAATACGCCGGCCCGATCGGCGATTATGGCCGACAGCCTGCAGAGAGTTCTCCTGAATGCCAAAACCGCAAACGACAGCCTCGCGCTTCTGACCGATATCTACGACCTTTCGGGTCGCGGCCATCGCGATGAAACAGGCAGAAAGATTGTGGAAATCGCGCTCCGGTCTGGAAATACGGCGGTGGGTCTGGACGCCGTAAGGAATCTGGCCAACAACCATTTCAAAAACGACTCCCTGCTAAATCTGGACATGGAGCTGGCCTCACGCTTCCCCGACAGCGACGACCGCAAGGAGACGCTTACCTTCATCGCCATGATGAAAAATCTATACAGTGTGCGCTACAGCACTCCGGAAGAACGCGAGACCCAACTTCGCAAGCTTCTGCGGGAGGCCAACGCCGGCAACGAAACCGACGTATATCGCAGTATCGTTCTGCTGCATGCCATAAGTCTGTATATCGGAGAATCCTCGCAAGGCGATCTGCTATCGAAATATCTCGACCGACTGGGACGACTAATTGAAAATCTACGGCCTGAAGCGACATCTCTACGCAACATCTACTACGTGCAGGCGGCCATGGTCTATACCGAAAATGAAGAGTATTCAAAAGCCATCAACGCAGATACCAAGCTTCTGAAAAGCATCGACGACCTTGAATCCGGCCGCACGGGCCTCCGGCGCAAATACCGTTCGTACGACGCCAACCGCTATATCGCCTATACAAGGCTCCTTGCCAATTATCCACATCTTTCCAAAAGGGATATAGAAGATTATTACCGGAAAGTGATGGATATTGTGGCAACCGATTCCACAGCCGCCACAACCAACCGCATATCGCTCCGCCCGCAGATATATTACGCCATGTACCGGCAGCAATACGACAAAGCGCTCGAATTGCTGAAACAGGCGATCGACTATCCCTATAACGCGTCATGCCGCCGGCAGATGCTCAAAATGGCTATCACAGCAGCCGAACATACCGGCGACCACGAAACGCTCCTCCAGGCTTCGCGCGACTACAATACGATGCTTGAAAACACCCTTAGCCAGCGCAATGAGGAGAAGTACAAGGAATTGCAGCTTGTATACGACATAAACCAGATGCGCGCCCAGCACAACCGTGAATCCATGGCTCTCGAACGGCGCATGGCTATAATCGGCATAGTGGCGGCGGGGATTCTGCTCCTACTTCTTATGCTGACGCTCTGGCTCTGGATTCATTCGCGCAAACTCGCGCGACATCTTGCAGCATCCAACACCGCACTGCAGGCTGAAAGCGAAAATCTCAGGCTGGCCCAGGCCGACCTGATGCGTGCCCGCGACGATGCGGAGGCGGCCAACCATATCAAGACCGACTTCATTCAGAACATGAGCGGCGAAGTGACCGGGCCGCTCAACATCATAACGGAATACACCAACCTAATTGTAGACTGCTCGGAAGCCAACGACAAGCCATATCTGCGCCATTTCGCAGACCTTGTGAATTTCAATGCCGAACTGCTCAAGACAACGGCCAACGATGTGCTCGACCTGTCGGAAATCGACACGAACAACGTGAAACTGATATTCAAACGTGAGCTGATCCGGCCTATCTGCGAGGCCGCGGTTGATTCCGTCCGCCATAAACTCAACCCAGGAGTGAGCATCCGTCTGGAGAATAACCTTCCCGACATATCGCTCAACACAGATTCCCGACGCCTGATGCGCATTCTGATTCAGCTTCTTTCCAACGCCGCAAAGTTCACCGAAGAGGGAGAGATTTCTCTGGGTTATACCGTCGACAATGAGAACGGGTGCGTATACATCCGAGTGACCGACACCGGTATCGGAATAAAGCCCGAAGCGGCAGAATACATATTCCGCCGCTTCGTAAAAATCAACAAATCAAGTCAGGGTATCGGCATCGGGCTCTCCATAGCGCGTCATTTCGCCGATATGCTCGGAGGCAGTCTGGCCGTAAACACCAAATATACGCTCGGGGCGCAGTTTGTGCTTACTCTGCCGCTGAACTGAGCATCAGCGCAGCCGGTCGGCAGCGCGGAGCAGACGTTCGTCATGACGGATACCCCGATAGGCCAGTACCGCCGAAACCAAAGCCCCGAGAAGCAGGAAAATGCTTCCAAGCCACTCCACTCTGGCGCCGGCGCCGGCGTCCCACGAAAGGAGGTAGCAAACTTCCGTAACCATTACGACCACGATAAGAAGCATCGATACAAGCGTAACGGTGCGCTGACGGGCCGTATTCTTATAAAGGAAAATGGCTATGAAAAGAAGGAGTGCCACCACCCCGTCGACCACAAACAGCACCGGGAGATCGGCTGGGCGAAGGAAAGTCGCGCTTTCCGGCGACATATCGTCGGCTATCGAAGCCATCGGAACAAAGCAGAATACTGCGGCCAGGATAGCCGCCATAAGCAACCATACGGTTTGCCAACGTTGAATTACCATAATCTATAAGTCGTTTTACAATTAATAATCAGGAAGAATCAGGAAATCATTGGGCCTCAGTCGGATTCGTCAGCATCGTCGGATTCGTCTACGTCGAGAACCTCCCCGCTGTCAAGCTCATCGTCGACACGGCGCACCTGAGAGAGCATCGAACCGTATTCCTCCCAGTCCGGGTCCTCAAAAGCCTCGAACTCAAGCGGCAGAGCCGGGAAATCGGCCAGAGCCTCGTTGAACTTACGCTGGAAAATATGGAGGCTCAGCGTATAGAATACCATCGTGCGGCTGCCGTTACCGGTGTAGACACCCGTCAGCACCGCCACAGGGTCGGCCTTTAGCACACTCTGCAGAGCATCGACCACAGCCTCAAGCTCATGACCGAGGCTCTCAGGCGGCATACCGCCTGCCGCCGGCTCATAAGGCCATTCCACCTCTACGCGGAACCTGAAACGCGGATTCTCGCGGAAGCGGCTCACGTCGGTGCGCATGGTGCACATAACCAGATTTTCACCCTCGACACTTTCGAAGGGAGCAGTAATCCAATTTGACATAATAATTCGACCAGTTACGTATAAGTCAATATTACAACAATAATAGCATTTCAAAGTTAATAATAAATCCCCGAAGATTGGCTAAATTTGCACTCCAAAATGAAATCAGACACACCATTGATATATCCTGAAACATTTGAAGACAAAATCGGCTTCACTGCCATAAGGCATGAACTATCGGCAAACTGCTCCGGAGAAAAAGGGAAAGAGTATGCTGAGGCAATGCGTTTTTCCACCGATCCGGAGGAGATAACCCTCGCATTGGAACGAACCGCAGAGATGCTCTCGATTCTCACCTCGGGAGAAGCGTTCCCGCTGGGTGGTCTACATAATGTGGCACCGGCATTGATGCGCTGCCGCGTGGAGGGCGCCTCGCTTACTCTTGAGGAACTACATCGCCTGCGCCAGACGCTCGTCAGCTCCGCCGAAGTTGCGGGATTTTTCTCCTCGCATACATCCGACGAAGCAACGCCAACATTTCCGCGTCTCAGCGAGCTTTGCAACGACATCGAGTGTTTCCCCTCGATTCTGAAGACGATAGGGCGCCTGATCGACGACACAGGCGAGATGCTCGACACCGCCTCGACTGAACTCGGCAGAATCCGCCGCGAGCTTCAGCGAGTGCGCGGCTCTGTGGGAGCCATAATGCGACGCGTAATGGCATCGGCCGCCGAAGCCGGAATGCTCGACAAAGATGCCGCCCCCACCATACGAGACGGGCGGCTCGTGCTGCCGATAGCGCCGATGCATAAACGGAAGATCCAGGGGATCGTACACGATGAATCGGCTACCGGCAAGACATGCTATATCGAACCGGCCGAAGTGGTGGAAGCCAACAACCGTACACGCGAACTTGAAATCGAGGAATTGCGCGAGATAGCGCGCATCCTACAGGAGTTCACGGCCTCGATACGCCCCGACATCCCGGCGATACTCCGCAGTTACGATACTCTCGGGCATTTTGATTTTATTTCCGCCAAAGCACGCATGGCGCGCGACTGCGACGCCACGCTGCCTCATATCGAAATGCGGGAAGCCCTGGAATGGTATCATGCCGTTCATCCGGGACTGCTGCAGTCGCTGCGCCGACAGAACAAGGAAATCGTTCCGCTCGACATCCGTCTGACCCCTGAGAGCCGCATACTGGTGATTTCGGGGCCGAATGCCGGCGGCAAGTCGGTGACACTGAAAACCGTGGGAATCATTCAGTACATGATGCAGTGCGGAATGCTCCCACCGCTCTACGAAAATTCGCGCATGGGTATTTTCGAAAGCATCTTCATCGACATCGGCGACGACCAGTCGATTGACGACGACCTTTCGACCTACAGTTCCCACCTGCGCAATATGCGCGTGCTGCTCGGAGGCAATGAGTCGTCGCTCATCCTCATAGACGAATTCGGAGGTGGCACGGAGCCTCAGATTGGCGGCGCAATCGCCCAGGCACTCCTCCATGCGTTCAACGACCGGCATATGTGGGGCATCGTGACCACACACTACCAGAATCTGAAACATTACGCGTCGGAGACTCCCGGCCTGATAAACGGCTCCATGCTCTACGACCGCCAGAAGATGCGTCCGCTGTTCCGGCTCTCCATCGGGCAGCCCGGGAGCTCGTTTGCAATCGAGATAGCCCGTAAATCCGGGCTGCCAGCAGATATCATCGACGAAGCCGCGCAGATTGTGGGAAGCGACTATGTGAACCTCGACAAATATCTTCTCGACATTGCCCGCGACAAACGCTACTGGGAGAACAAGCGCATGCAGATCCGCCAGAAAGAGAAGAAAATAGAGCAGACACTCGAGCGCTACGAAAGCGAGGCTGAAACTCTGCGGGCCAACAGGCGCACCATTCTCGCCGAAGCCAAGGAGGAAGCGAAGAAGATACTTGAAGGGAGCAACGCCACAATCGAACGCACCATACGCGAAATTCGCGAGAGTCAGGCGGATAAGGAACGGACACGCGCAGCCCGCGCCGAGATGCAGAAGGAGCGCCAGCGACTGGCCTCCGATACTCCCGCAGCCGACCATACCCTTCTGAAAAAAGCGCCCAAAGCGAAGAAACCGAAGCAAACCGGCGCCACGGCAGTGGCGAAACCTCTTGCCGTAGGCGATTTCGTAAAACTCGACGGACAGGGCGCTTCCGGCACCATTATCGACCTGCAGGGTCAGAACGCCACGGTGGCTTTCGGCCAACTGAAAACCAGCGTGAAACTGAGCCGCCTGACCCCCACCCTTTCCCGACCGACGACGGCCGCCGGTGCGGCATCGTTCGTAAGCGAACAGACCACCTCGGCCATCAGGCAGAAACAGCTACAATTCAAACGCGAGCTCGATGTGCGCGGCATGCGTGTGGATGAGGCTCTTCAGGCCGTTACATATTTTCTTGACGATGCCATTCAGTTCAACCAGGGAGAAGTGCGGATTCTCCACGGCACCGGCACAGGGGCTCTCCGTCAGGCCATCCGCCAGGCTCTCGACGCCACTCCGGGAGTGGCGTCGTACCGCGATGAGCACCCGCAATTCGGCGGAGCGGGAATCACCGTGATAACCCTGGCATAGAGGCCGATGTGGCTTCTGCTCCCGCTGAAACGCACAAATAAACTCACCCTACGTTTGCAGAATAGAACCAAAAGAATTAAATTTGCGTTATAAAAGCAAACGGAAGCAGCGGGGAGAGCCCCCTGCCCCACACCGGAGGCCGACATAGAAAATCCAATCCGGTACACCTTTTGAAATATTGCCGCATCAAAGTTGATTGGGAAACTCATCAAATTTTTATGAAATGCCGAGACAAACCCGACGCGCGATGGCGGGCCCCGGCGGCGATTCCGATTGCCGCAGCCGGAGAGGCTTTACAGCCCCGGCCAGGCGGATTACAAAGCGCGGAGGGAGCTCAAAACCTGTCATTCGGAGTTTCATCGCATCCTTTGATGTGGCTTTTTTATACAGCGAGGGCGATGTGTCAAAATTCAATAATTTGACACATCGCCCTATGTTTCATCCGGATGGCGAGGGCGCTGTCAGCCATCGACCTTTGGTCGCTTTGCTATGCAAAGAATGGCCCAGATGGTAGGAGCCTGAGGGTGAGGGTGAAGGGAGTTGACTAAGGTCAATGACCGAACCCGAATCCCTCAGGCGACGACCCAGATGGGCTATTATGACACGCCCTTCGTTTCTTTTTGTAGTGTCGGCGCGTCAGTCGTCCGCGCCGTTGCCGCTCAGGTCGACGGCATAATATACCTTGCGTCCCGTAGGATAAATACCGGAGATGAACATCACGCGGTCGGAGGCTCCGGAAGCCATTATCTCCTTGTAGACCTTCTCTACATCGTCGGCCGAGGCGATGCGGACGCCATTGATATCAAGTATTACAAAACCTTCCTTAATGCCGCTACGGCGGAAAAGGCCGTCGGACGTCAGCCCCGACACCTGTACGCCCCCGGCAACGCCGAGCTGACGGCGCGTATCGGCAGAAAGCTCCTTGAAAGCGCAACCGAGAGCCGAGAAATCGTCGGCCTTCGAAAGGGCTGTACCTCCCTGCGAGTTGCGGAGCGTCACGTCGAGCGATTTCCGCTTATTGTCGCGCACAATCTCCACCTTGATCTTGTCGCCCGGGCGGTACTTGCTGATTTCGCCCTGCAAGTGTGCCGCAGTATGCGTGGGAGCGTCATTGATGGCCACGATAACATCACCCACCTCGATACCGGCCTCGAGAGCCGCCGAGCGGTCCTGCACCTCGCCGACGAGGATACCGTCGTTGACAGCCGTGATATTCTTCTCCTTAGCAAGCTGAGGAGTAAGTTCCTGATATGCCACTCCGATCACAGCCCGCTGCACGGCACCGAACTGCCGGATGTCGTTGACCACCTTGGTGACCATCGACGAAGGGATGGCGAACGAATAGCCTACATAGTTGCCCGTCTGGGAATAGATGGCGGTGTTGATCCCCACGAGCTCACCCTTCACGTTGACCAGTGCACCGCCGGAATTGCCCGGGTTTACAGCCGCATCGGTCTGGATATAGCTTTCGATACCCATGGGGCGACCCATGGCCGCCTGACCAACACTGCGTGCCTTGGCGCTGACGATACCGGTGGTGACGGTAGATGTAAAACCGAAGGGATTGCCAACGGCCAATACCCATTCGCCTACACGAAGTGCGTCGCTGTCGCCGATAGGAATCACCGGAAGATTCTTTGCGTCGATTTTCAAAAGTGCCACATCGGTGGCCGGGTCGGAACCCACCACAGTGGCGTTATAGATACTGTTGTCGTTGAGCGTAACCTCAAGGCGGTCTGCGCCCTCAATCACATGGTTGTTGGTGACGATATATCCGTCGGAAGCCACTATGACACCCGAGCCGAGGCCGCGGGCCTGCTCCTGCGGTTTTTCCTGACGGCGCTGCTGCCGCGGCTGCTGACGTCGCGGCGCACCGAAAAAGAACTCGTAGAGCGGGTCGGAGAAAAAGTCGTCGCTCTGCCCCTGTATCTGCCGCGATGGGGCCGAAGCGTAATTCTTGATGCTCACAACGCCGTTGATCGTGCTTTCGGCGGCATGAGTAAAATCCGTGGGAGGAGTAAGCGAATTGCTGACTGTGAAAAGCCCTCCTGAGGCACCCGTCGATGCCGCCGTCGTAATCTCCGGAGTCTCGGTATGAGACTGAACGGAATTAATGGCCATGGCAGTTAGAGTGGCACTTGCCACAGACGCACCGCAGGCCGAGAGAATGATTTTGGAATATAGTTTCATAACGTGATTTGAATATACTTCGGAACAACACTGCCTACGTAGCGGAGCATCGTCCGAAATTAATATTTTATTGTGAATCGTTGACCAATTCGACTTCAAATTAACGCAAAAGTTCAATACCTTCATATGCTTTCGGGGCGACCTTAAACATATTTAGCCAAAGGCCTGCCGAATTAAGTGAAATTGACATAACAATGTTAAAATTCCGTTTATCTCCCATGGGATTACCGTAAGGCCGGTCGATAAATCCTCATTAAAATACGCTAAATATAACTCCTTAAGTAAACCACATATCCCTGCGGTGTGTTTTGCAGATAGAATTAACTTCAAAGCTACAACTATGAAATACAGCCAGCCTCAACTTCCTTACGCCGCCGACGCACTGGAACCGGCCATAAGCCGACGCACGGTGGATTTCCATTACGGAAAACATGAGAAAGCCTACATCGACAACCTCAACAATCTTATCGAGGGTACCGAATTCGCCGACCTGCCGCTCGAAGAGATAATCCACGACGCCAAAGGACCGCTTTTCAACAACGCCTCTCAGGCCTGGAACCATATATTCTATTTCTTCTCGTTCTCGCCCGACGGTGGCGGCGAACCTGAAGGAGAACTGCGCGAGGCCATCGACCGCGATTTCGGATCGTTCGAGAATTTCAAAAAGGAATTCGTCGACGCGGGCGTCAAACTGTTTGGCTCGGGCTGGGTATGGCTCAGCCGCGACAACGACGGAAAACTGTTCATAACGCAGGAGGGCAACGCGGGCAACCCCATTACCAAAGGCCTCACCCCTATTCTGACCTTCGACGTCTGGGAACATGCCTATTACCTCGACTATCAGAACCGGCGTGCCGACGCGCTCAACGCGCTCTGGGACATCATCGACTGGCCCATTGTAGAAGGCCGCTACTGACCCCGACGGCACAGGTGCCGCCATATACATTAAAAAACAACCCATACACACAAGAGCACTTAATTGTAAGCATAATGTGATGAATGGAGAGAACGGCACCTGTGAAGGCCCCGTTCTTTTTTTGCATCCTACAATAAAAAGTTGGAAATTAGGGCAGAAAGTGTTAACTTTGCGGTCGCTTAGGGGGAAAAAGCACCCTTAGGCAAACCCAGTGTGATGGGAAATTAAAAGTTTAATTTTGAGTAACACAGTTATTTAACCGCAACATGAAAACTTACCAACTTACAGCCGAGCCCCGCGTAGAACTGGGCAAGAAAGCCGCAAAGACCCTCCGCAGCGAAGGAAAAATTCCCGTAGTTCTCAACGGCGGCGAGCCTTTCGAGCTCCCCTACAAAGGCACACTTCAGCCCGGCGAAAAAATCGTTGAAATCGAAAACGGCCGCGGCATCGTAACTACCGACCTCACCGTAACCAACGAAGCCGTACGCAAACTCATCTATACCCCCGACATCTTCGCTATTGAGCTCGCCTACAACGGCGGCAAGAAGATGGCCGTGCTCCGCGAGGTGCAGTTCCACCCTGTAAAGGACAATATCCTCCACATCGACCTTCTCGAAGTCACCGACAAGAAGCCCGTGGTTATGTCCGTACCCGTGAAGATCGAAGGCCACGCCGAAGGCGTTAAAGCCGGCGGTAAGCTCACCCTCTCGATGAAGAAACTGAAAGTCAAGGCTCTCTACACCGACGTTCCCGAGCGTCTGGTCATCAACGTAGACCACCTCGGCCTGGGCAAGACCCTTCAGGTTGGCGAACTCCACTTCGAAGGTCTGGAACTCGTATCGCCCAAGGAAGCCGTTGTCTGCGCCGTTCAGCTCACCCGCGCCGCCCGTGGTGCCGCAGCAGCTGCCGCCGCCGGAAAATAAAGAGATGCGGGCAGCAAGCCCACAACTCACCTCCTACGTAATGAAATCAGTTTTATAGGATGAAATATCTTATAGTGGGTCTCGGAAATATCGGACAGGAATATCAGGGTACCCGCCATAACATAGGATTCAGAATATTGGATGCCTTTGCCGAGGCATCCAATATTTCTTTTTCCACCGAGCGCTATGGCGACGTGGGGCGCGGACGACTGAAAAACAAGCAAGTCGTACTGCTCAAACCGTCGACCTACATGAACCTCAGCGGTAACGCCGTGCGCTACTGGCTGACAAAGGAGAATATTCCCATTGAAAATCTGCTGGTGCTGGTCGACGACATCGCCCTCCCATTCGGAGCAATCCGTATCAAGCCGAAAGGAAGCGACGCCGGCCACAACGGGCTGAAAAATATCGCCGCGATGCTCGGAAGCGATGCGTATCCGCGGCTGAGATTCGGTATCGGCAACGATTTTCCACGCGGATGCCAGATCGACTATGTGCTCGGGCAATTTACGCTCGACGAGCGTCAGCGGTTACCGCAGCGCACCGAGGTTGCCGTCGACGCCATAAAAACCTTCGTTCTGGCCGGCCTGCAGACGGCGATGTGCGATTTCAACAACAAATGAAAACCGAAGTAAGAATCGACAAATGGATATGGGCGATGCGCATCTTCAAGACGCGCACCGTGGCGACCGACAGCTGCAAAAAGGGGCGGGTGATGCTTCGCACCCCTGGAGGCGATGTCGTGGCCAAGCCATCGAGAATGATTAAAGTGGGCGACGTGGTACTGGTGCGTAAACCGCCCGTGACCTATTCCTTCCGCGTCAAGGCGCTGACCGAAAACCGGCTGGGCGCACGGCTCGTGCCTGAATATATGGAAAACATAACGCCGAAAGAACAATACGACCTGCTCGACGTAATCCGCATAAGCGGTTTCATCGACCGCAGGAAAGGTCTCGGCCGTCCCACCAAACGCGAAGGCCGCGACCTGGCGGCGTTCACCGACCAGATCTACATGGACTCCTCCGTCGACGACTTCGACGATGATTCTGACAACAACGATTTCGACTTCGACGAAAGCGACTTCAACGACTAAGCGGCCGCGCCGCCTACATAACAACAGAGCGCCTGAATCCTGGGATTCAGGCGCTCCGCATATAAAATCTGGAGGAATCAGCCTTCGATGGCGTTGTTGTTCAGGTAGCCGCTGACTGCTTTCCAGCAGAGAGCCGCAATGAGAGCTCCTACGAGCGGACCTACAACCATAATCCAGAAATCAGGCCAGGCTTCAGGACACCATAGCGCCGGACCGAAACTGCGTGCGGGATTGACCGAGCAATTGTCGACGGGAATTCCTACAATATTGACAAGACCGAGCGCAAGACCGATTGCCACACCGGCGAAATTGCCGAACCCTTTCTTGGAATCAGTGGCTCCGAGAACCACAAGAACAAAGAAGAAGGTAAACAGGCACTCGACTACGAGAGCCATACCGGCATTGGCTCCGGGCTGGAGAACGTTGGTGGCCAGATTGCAGTCGCCCGTGATTCCGCCGAACTCAAATCCGGGAGCCATATCGACCATCCAGAAAAGGAAGCCGGCACCGATAGCTGCGCCTATCAGCTGCGAGACCACATAACCACAGAATTCGCCGAACTTCATACGTCCGCTCAGCCACATGGCAAACGAAACAGCCGGATTGACATGGCAGCCGGAAATATTGCCGATGCAATACACCAGGCACAGCAGAACCAGACCGAAACAGAGGCCGATACCGAGTACCCCGATTTTTGGACCAGCCAATACGGCACTGCCGCAGGCAAGGAGCACCAGAAACATCGTTCCGATACACTCCGCGAGATATTTTCTCATAATCTCAATGTTTTTAATAACGTTAAAATAAAAAGTAACTTTTCAAAACGATTTTATAACGTCACGGTCCAATCATTGAATAATTGGTGGTGACGTGAGCCGAAATCCCGACTACAATCCAGGATTCAGCTTCAAGTATCAAACAAACGTTCGCTCGAATCAAACGTTATATAAAATAAAGACACCCGCAAATAAGAAAAGTTTAAAAACTTATATAAATTTGTAAATAAATTTCATTTTGCCATATATGTCAGACCAACAGCACATGCCGATAGAGCAGCATCCGTGGGCTCCTTACATTCCGCAGGATGCACGCATTCTCATAATGGGGACTTTCCCACCCCAGCCCCACCGGTGGAGCATGAATTTCTACTATCCCAACCGTACCAATGATTTCTGGAGAGTAATGGGTCTTCTATTCTACGGCAATCCTTCGGCACTCTATGTCGAGGGCACGAAAGATTTCGACCTCAACGAAATAAAAGTGCTGCTCAACCGGGAAGGAATCGCACTGAATGACTCCTGCCATAAAATCCGGCGGCTTCGCGGCAACGCATCCGATAAATTTCTGGAAGTAGTGGAACAGGTAGATCTTGACGCGTTGCTCCGGGCAATGCCCGGACTGACCGACATTGCAACCACCGGCGAGAAAGCCGCCGGAGTGATAGCGACGCTTACCGGAACCGCAGCTCCCGGTGTAGGAGAATACACCGAGTTTGAATATGGACCGGAAAAACGTCGTCTGCGCCATTGGCGCATGCCGTCGACATCGCGAGCCTACCCTCTTCCTCTCGAGCAGAAAGCCGCCGTATACGCCCGGCTGCTCAAGCCGCGTGAGGCCAACTGATTCCATAATTTATACAATGATGCCCAGCCGACATATTAAATCGCAGGAAGACGGCATTGTCGCGAAATTTGCTTAACTTTGTCGCACCATATCGGCCACCGTCAGGGAGCGGCCGCAACACCACAGAACAATTAAGCAAATTTTTGAACAGTTACTTATGATCGACCTCCTCATAACGCTGGCAATATCCGACTATTTCAGCGCCAAATTTCTTCTGGAATTCTTCATCGAGAACGCGAGCTACATGCTCGTATTCTGGTTTATGGTAATCGAAAGTTCATTTCTCCCCTTCCCGTCGGAAGTGGTGGTTCCTCCGGCCGCCTATCTGGCCGTAACGCGCGGCGACATGAATATATTCGCTATCGTTGTAGTGGCAACTGCCGGAGCCGTAGTCGGTGCACTGATAAACTACGGGCTGTCGGTTTGGCTCGGGCGCCCCATAGTATATGCTTTTGCCAACAGCCGCCTGGGGCATGCCTGCCTGATCGACCAAACCAAGGTTGAGAACGCCGAACGCTATTTCGACCGCCATGGAGCCATCTCGACCTTTATCGGCCGACTTATTCCGGCCGTGCGTCAGCTTATCTCGATTCCCGCAGGTCTGTCGAGGATGAACCTCGGAGTATTTGTGACATTCACCGCTCTCGGAGCAGGCGTATGGAACGCCATTCTGGCCGCTCTGGGCTATTGGCTCGGTAAAACCGTTCCGCTGAGCACCCTCTGGGAGAATGTCGAGAAATACAACCACTATCTCACACTGGGAGGATTCGCGCTTCTGATTCTCTGTCTGGCCTACATCTGCTGGCAGGCCATGAGGAAGCGCAAATAGACCGTCAGCAGAGACCTACCGCACCCCTTAATCTGAACCATTAAAGAAAAATACCCCATGCTCGTATCCCCCTCCATTCTTGCCGCGGACTTCCTGAATCTCGGCCGCGACATCGAGATGCTAAACACAAGTGATGCCGATATGATCCACTGCGACGTGATGGACGGCGTGTTCGTGCCCAATATATCGTTCGGATTCCCGGTAATAGCGCAGGTGGGGAAAATGGCGCGGAAACCACTCGACGTACATTTGATGATTGTAGAACCGCAAAACTATATCGGTGCCGTGCGCGACGCCGGAGCGGCGATAATGAACGTGCATCAGGAAGCGTGTATCCACCTTGACCGCACCATCCAGGCCATCAGGCAAGCCGGTATGAAAGCGGCAGTGACACTCAATCCGTCGACCCCCGTAGGAATGCTTGAGGACGTAATCGGCGACGTGGATATGGTACTGCTCATGTCGGTGAATCCCGGATTCGGCGGACAAAAATTCATCGGCAATACCATAGAAAAAATCAAACGCCTGCGGGCTCTTATATCAGCATCCGGCTCCAAAGCACTGATTGAGGTGGACGGTGGTGTCAACTCCGAAACGGCACCACAGCTTGCGCTTGCCGGGGCCGACATTCTCGTAGCCGGCAGTTATGTCTTCAAATCCCCAGATCCACATGCGGCAATCCGCCACCTCAAATCGCTCTGACACCTCACATCGCTCTGATACCTTACCTGTATTTTGAGGCCCTATAGGGCCTATAGCGTTAGCGATGATGCAACAGCATTTAGAAAAAAGATTGTATAATCCAAAATAAATTCTTAAATTTGCACCCGCTCAGGCAGAGGGATGCATCCCCCGGCCACAGCAAAACCATACAAAACCACTTAATTTATCTAATTTTAGATGGCAACAAAAATCAGACTGCAACGTCATGGTCGCAAAAACTATGCGTTCTATCCTATTGTTATCGCCGATAGCAGGGCACCACGAGATGGTAGATTTATTGAAAGGATAGGTTCTTATAATCCGAACACTAATCCTGCTACAATTACTCTCAACTTCGAGCGGGCTTTGTATTGGGTAAATGTAGGCGCCCAGCCTACCGACACCGTTCGCAGCATCCTTTCCAACGAAGGTGTGCTCCTGATGAAGCATCTTCAGGGTGGTGTGAAAAAAGGTGCATTCGACGAGGCCGAGGCACAGAAGCGCTTCGACGCCTGGAAAGCTAAAAAGCAGCAGGCAGTCGACAATCTGAAAACCACCATGGCATCGAAGAAAGAACTCGCCGCCAAGGAACGCCTTGAGGCAGAAAAAGCCAAAAACGCTGCCAAGGCAGAGGAAGTGGCTAAAAAGAAAGCTGAAATCGCAGCTGCCAAAGCTGCTGAAGAAGCTGCCGCCGCTCCCGCCGAGGAGGCTGCTTCCGAAGAAGCAACCGCTGAAGCCGCTGAATAATCCTTTCAGCAGGTATACAGCCGGTTTATCAACTTTTACCCAACGGAGGTACGTCGGACAACCGACATACCTCCGTTACCATTTTATGCTTTAGTGCGCCATTAAATATCCTGGCGCGCTATTTTCACGTCTATAGAAGGGGACGAGCACGCTGCAATGGGTTAACACCAACAACCCTCGGAGAATCGCGTAAAATCGATCGATATACAATCTGAAATCAAATACGAGAACCTCACAGAATCAAGCAAATTGCGGACTGGAAGCCTAAACCACGTCTATGATAGATCCACTCCGACACATTTATAAAAAATTTCGTTACAACAATATAAATTATAGTTAATTTATATTAATTCGTTAGTAACTTTTTCACTTCCTATTGTTGTAAAAGTATACCAGAGGGTAAAAATACGGATTTCTCACCTTGAAAATTAGAGAGATAGCAGCAGATAGGCTTTAAAACAGCAATCCGAAATATTTCTCATTTGCAAATTTGCATACTCAAATGCAAATAGCAAAACCAAAATATAATTTTCAAAGTAAAACAACGAATCTATTTTACAAATATTTGCATTGGGTTCTATTTGCAAATTAACAATAGACTAAAATTTGCAAATAAATTTTCGATTGTCAATTGTGAATTTTCAAATACAGAAGCTGCCAAACCTCCTATTCCAACCCTAAAACGCAGAAAATTTACAAACGCCCATAGCAAATTCCAATATACAACGGAATTAACGAACCCATTATCAGGGATGGAAATACGCCGTTAACACACATTATAATTTAGCATAAAGCACTAAAGCTCATACCCACTACATGAAACTTATAAATTAATTATTTAAAGAAACGGCCTCACAGCGCCAAAATACCACGCTCTAAAATATTAAATTAACATTAAATCCAACCAATCAATTAAATACATTTTAAAACAAAAGCCATACTTTAAAACAAGCAACCATTGATAATTGCAAATTGAAAAACGCACCCTTCGTATTAACAATCGTGAATGAGATTCTATTTACATAATAACATCAGAACTATCAACGTTTGCAAACCAATTCCAAAATTTAAATTTGCAGTTTTCATTTTAATTAATTACATTTGCATCACCATTATTCACACCCGAATTTTATAAATTCTCAAATCACAACACATGGATTTTGTAAACAGACTAAAACTGTTCATGGAAAACGGCGACATCTCAATCTCTCAGTTTGCCGATACATGTCGCATACCCCGCCCTACCATGTCGCAGATTCTGAATGGCCGCAATAAAAAAGTGTCAGACGAACTGATTGCCAAAATCCATGCCGCATATCCAGAACTTTCCGTGCTGTGGCTGATGTTTGGCGAGGGGACTATGCTGATGCAATCAAATACGCAAATCTCAGAGCCTCAAAATGCACGCACCAGCCCGGATTGGGCTGCGCAACCATCTGAACCCCAGCCATCGGCAAAGACAAACGATGTAGCTCCGGACCTCTTCGCCAACCTGGCAGAAAAATCGGGCGATAAGGAAATTCCTTTCATCAACTCGGAAAACACCGGAAACGCCTACCCTCAACCTTCGACAGGCGCTAACACCGCGCCCGACGCAATGGAAAAGAGGAGCGTCTACGTCCACACCCACGAGTTGATCGACTTTGACGACAGTACCGACGGCGATTACGACAGCAACCCGTCAGCAAGAAATATTGCGTGCAACAATGGAAACGGTGGCAATCCAACGGCAACATCACCTACCTCATCCGCGGCGCCCTGCTCCACCACACAGAACGACACATACACCACCACAGATGGAGCCGCATCAGCCGCCCATACCACCGGAAGCAAACGCAACATATCGCTTGCCACAGCAGCCGACAAACGTATTACCAATATCGTGGTGTTCTATTCCGACAATTCGTTCCAGTCGTTCTACCCTACATCATTTTAATACTGCAAGAATATCACCACTCTACACAAAGGTGAATATCGGAAATGAGGGGATGATTGGCGGATACAAGTTCGAGGGTAATTAGCTGCGATAACCGGAATGATTATCGTAGATGTGCGGCGTTTATCCTCCCGTGCCGGGATCGGGAAATACAGCAGGTAATCTTTTGTTTACAATAAAAGAGAATCGGAGCTTAGAAAAGATGAACAGAGCTTATCCCCTTACCGGAAAATAAGACAAAGATTGCTCTGCATACAACGAAACAAACGTTTACAACAAAAAGCAGAAGCATCGGCCGTGCATGCGGTGGCCGATGCTTCTGATGTAAAATAACGAGAGTCTGGCTGCGGAATCCCGAATCAGAATGCGGGATTACACGCGTCGGATGCAGGATTACTTGCTGGCAATCGAGCAGGAAACCGACAGACGCAGACGACCTTTGGCACGACGGCGTGCAAGCACCTTGCGGCCATTGGCGGTTGACATTCTTTCACGGAAACCGTGTTTGTTAACTCTCTTACGATTAGAAGGTTGGAACGTTCTTTTCATTGCGCTATGATGATTTTGTTATATTGTTCACAATTCAGAGTGCAAAATTAACACATTTCCCCCACTTTTCCAAATTTCCAGACTGCCCAGATTCCAAAAAGTAATGATAAGCCACGTTCCGAACTTTTTGACTGAAGGGAGGCGGCCTCTTTGATTGCAGGGATGTTCCCCTCTTCATACGCCATTCCTAAAGCACCGACGTAGGGTTATTCGGCTGCACAGGGATGCATCATCCGTTTGGGGTGGCAAGATAGGATTTCCCGCCATTTTCAGGGGTGTTACAGCCAATCAGAACGGGGAATGATTACTGGCCGGGGCGCGAACGCCGCGAGGCATCAAGCCGGAGCAAAATGAACAGCAGGAAGGTGAATCCCCACAGCGAGGACCCTCCATAGCTGAAGAAAGGCAATGGGATGCCGATTACAGGACAAAGCCCGATTACCATACCGATATTGATGCAGAAATGGAATATCAGGTACGACGCCACGCAATAGGCGTAGACACGCGAGAAAGTGGTAGGCTGCCGTTCGGCGATGGAAATGACGCGCAGAATAAGCATCAGGAAGAGCAGAATGACGGCAGATGTGCCGATAAAGCCCTCCTCTTCGCCTATAGTGCAGAAAATAAAGTCGGTGTGCTGTTCGGGCACATATTTCAGCTTTGTCTGCGTACCCTTCAGGAATCCCTTTCCGGCCAAGCCGCCCGATCCTATGGCGATTTTACTCTGATTTACATTGTAGCCGTCGTCGCGAGGATCGTTCACATTACCCAGCGCAACAAGAATACGTTTCTGCTGGTGGGGCATCATATGGTCGAACACCATATTGACGGAGAACAGGAACCCCACGGACAATACAGCAGTAGCGACCGTGATAAGCAGGCCGCGCCGCTTCATGCGCAGGAACTCGAAAAGCAGGTAAACCATCGATACTCCGATTACGGAGAAGAAAAACACGTATCCGGGAATCTGCCATCCCCATATGGAAAGCAACACCTCCACAATCGACGTCGCAGCAAACCATAACAGCACGTTGCGCGCAATCTCAAGATTCTTCACATATATGCCGAGCATCCCCACGATGAGCGCCATCACCATACACATTACCGAAAATTCCCCTGCCGGAATACCCAGAACAAGCGATTCGGAAAACTTGATGGCCACCACAAATATTACCACGGCCACCAAAGCGGCAAACAGCACCAGTCCACTCATCCCCTCACGATAGAGCACGAAAAACAGCGAGAGATATACCAGAGCCGAGCCCGTCTCCTTCTGCGCGAGAATCAATATGATGGGGGTAAAGATAATCAGCAGGGCACGCATATAATTGCGCGGCGACGCATTCAGGCGGAAATTATATCCGCTGAACAGTTTGGCCAGCGCCAGCGCGGTGGCGAATTTGGCGAACTCAGCCGGCTGAAGACTCATCGGACCGAGCACAAGCCATGAGCGTGAGCCCTTGATGTCGGGAGCTATGAAAATCGTTACAACGAGCAGACACAGCAATGCCAGATATATGGGATAGGCATACGTCTCGTACATTCGCGCGTCGATAAGCAAAAGCACGACGCCCAGAACAAACGAGAGGCCAATCCAACGCACCTGCTTGCCGGAAAATTCATCAAATGAAAATATGCTCGCATGGTCGAAATCATAGCTTGCGGCATAGATGGAAAACACTCCTGCCGTGACCAGCAGAAGATACAACACTACAGTGAACCAGTCGACATGACGGAACACCGATTCAACCGAACCCTTCGCCGGGGCTTTTCCGCCGGAAATATAGCCGCTTGACATCTCGCTGAATTTCGGATTAAAGAATTAGCTGTACGTATTTACCGGGGACCCGTCAGTGCTTCTTGACACCACTATATATTATAGTGTTGGAATTGAGCATGCGCTCCTCGATATATTTGCGTTGAGGCGATATCGCACCCTTAAGATACTTTTCAATGATCAGGGAACCGATAGGTACGCCGAACGTAGCACCGAAGCCGGCATTCTCCACATAGACGCACACGGCAATCTTCGGGTCGTGATACGGAGCAAAACCTATAAACGCCGAATGGTCGCGTCCGTGGGGATTCTGCGCAGTTCCCGTCTTTCCGCATACCTCGATATCAGGCAGATTGGCCAGGCGGCATGTTCCACCGGTAACCGCCATGCGCATCCCCTCGGCCACATCCTCGAAATAATGCTGATCGATAGTGGGAATACGTCGCGTACGATACTTCGCATCTATTACCGTATCCTCGATTTCCTTGACGACATGCGGAGTGATAAACCATCCGCGGTTGGCAATCGTGGCGGAAAGGTTCGCGATCTGCAGAGGCGTGGCGAGAATCTCGCCCTGTCCTATCGATACGGAAATAATGGTGTTGGCGCTCCAGCGCCCCTCGCCGTAGATTTTGTTGTAGAACTTGGCGTTGGGAATAAATCCGCGCCCTTCCGACGGCAGGTCGATACCGAGAGCGTAGCCATAGCCGAGCGATACAAGATGATTCTTCCACACCTCGAAAGCATCGGCCGAAGTGCCGTATTTCGAACGCTTGTCGACCAGCGCCTTGAAGCCCCAGCAGAAATACGCGTTACACGACGTCTGGAGCGCCGGCTTGAGCGCTATGGGCGAGGCGTGACCGTGGCAGCCCACACGCAGACCGCCATTGATATAGCCGTGATAGCATGGATAGGCCGTATGCAGGTTGACAATATCCTCCTCCAGGAGAATCAGGGCCTGCGACGGCTTGAAAGTCGACCCCGGCGGATAAGCACCCATCAGCGAGCGGTCGAACAGCGGCTTCTGAGGGTCGTTGTTGAGCGCGCGGTAGTTCTTGCCACGCTCGCGGCCTACAAGCGACGACGGACGGTAAGTCGGACTCGACACCATGGCGAGAATCTCGCCGGTAGCGGGTTCGATAGCCACCACCGCACCGATTTTATTCACCATGAGCGACTCGGCATATTCCTGAAGCTTTATGTCGATACCCAGACGCAGATTACGCCCCGAGACTGGAGCCACATCTCGTGCACCTTCCTCAAAGCGCCCCCTGATGCGGCCGCGCGCATCTCTGATAAGAATTTCCTCACCCTTTATGCCGCGGAGGAAACGGTCGTAGCTCTTCTCAATACCCAAGTCGCCGCAATAGTCGCCGGGCTGGAAATAAGGATCGCGGTCGATGTCGGCTTCGGAGACCTCGCGGATATTGCCGAGAATATTCGCCGCCACGTCGTAGTTGTACTCGCGCAGGATGCGCTTCTGGATAAAGAAACCCGGATAACGGTAAAGCTTCTCCTGAAGCTTGCCGTAGTCTTTGGCCGAGAGATGGGTGATAAGCATCTGCGGTGTGTACGACGAATAGCTCCGCGATGCCTTCATCGCCGCCAGGCGCCGGTCGAACTCCTCGCGCGAGATGGTGAGCGTACGGCAGAAATCGGCCGTGTCGAAATCGTGGACGTCGCGCGGAATCATCATCACGTCGTAGGCCGGCTGATTGAACACCACCAGCGAATCGTTGCGGTCATAGACCATGCCACGCGAAGGATAGACCGTTTTGCGGAGGAAGGCATTGTTGTCGGCATAGTCCTTGTATCTGTCGTCCTGAATCTGAAGTCCGAAAAGACGAATCAGATAGATGGCTGCAATCACCACAAGGAAACCGCCGACCACATATTTTCTTTTTTCAAGCTGATAGTTTTTTCTCATTCGTCAACAGAGATGGAAAGAGTCGACCGGCCGTTATTTGCGCGACCGGACATTAAAACCGTCGAAAGCGAGAATCACGATAAAAGTAAGCACCGTGGATCCGACGATACGCAGCAGCATGTACCAGAAGTCGAAAAAGGAGAATGCCTCCGTTACGAAATAAAACGTGCAGTAGAGAGCCGTCAGTGTAAGGGCATACTTCATGAAAACGCTCCAGCCGAGAGTGGAAACCGACGGCTCGGGATTAGGAAGGTCGTCGACACGCGGAACATACAGCCGCATCACCGGTGTGCGGCACACTGAAAGCAGAGTGCACGACAGTGCGTTCACCCCCTGTGTATTCGAAAAGACATCGACCGTAAGCCCCAGCAGGAACCCAAGCGTCATCACCCAGTTGACGTTCAGGTTGAGAGGCAGCCTGACGAGCGAATATATGAACACCAGAGGCACAGCCACACCGAACAGACAGATATGATTGAACACAATCACCTGGCAGAGCACCAGTATGACCGACAACAGCGCGAATTTCAGAATCTCTTTAGTCATCTAACTAACGCAAAGAATGTTGGAGGCTATCGGGCAGCCGTCTCCTTTGGCGGGTACAAATCGGTCTCAGCCTCCCTGATATCGACTATATCCCGGTTGGAGATAACCTTTACCGTCGACAATGTGGAGAAATCCGTAAGCAACCGGATTCGCAACGTGTTGAAATTATCATCGTTGCCGCGCGTCGGCCCGATGATTGTGCCTACGGGAATCCCTTCAGGAAACATTGCAGAATATCCCGAGGTGATGATTGTATCGCCCTTGCGGAACTTCACCTGCTTGGGAAGTTCCTCAAGAATAGCTTCCGTAGGACGTTTGCCATCCCATACCAGGGATCCGAAGGCATCGTTGCCACGCAACTTGCAGGAAAGTCTGAAATTGGGATTCAGAAGAGAAATCACGCGGGCGTGATGCCGGGAGGTGACATTTACCACACCGACAACGCCGTTCTGGTCCATAACCCCCATTTCCGGACCGATTCCGTCGGCCTCACCCTTGTCGATCGTAATGTAATTGTAGGGATTGCGGACACTGTTGTTCACAACCGAGGCAATCACAAACCCGAACCGCCCGAGCGAATCGAGCGAGCGGAGCGAGTCCTGCAGCAGCTGCTGGTGCAGAAGCTTGTTCTGATGCCGGAGGTCGAGCACCTCCTGTTCGAGAGTGGCGGTGCGGCGCTGCAGATCTTCGTTGATCGAGCGAAGATTAATATATCCCGTCACGCTGTTGGTGGCGTCGTACACGCCTGACACTACGGCATTGGCCGACGTGAGGTATACATGATGCTGATAGGGATTACCCTGAAACAGCAACACGCAACTGAGCACCACATAGAACGCGAATACGAACCATGAAGTGTAGCGTATCAGGAAATTCAGAAGATTTCTCACCTGTTGCGGCTCCGGTTAACGGATAAGGAAAGAGAAATTCTCGATATTCTTCAGAGCGACGCCGGTACCCTTGGCGACGCAGAGCAGCGGGTCCTCGGCTACGTGGAACTGGATGCCGATTTTATCGGTGAGACGTTTGTCGAGACCGCGAAGAAGCGCTCCGCCGCCGGCAAGCCATATACCGTTGCGGACGATGTCGGCATATAGTTCGGGAGGCGTCTGCTCAAGAGCGCTCAGGATAGCCGTCTCAATCTTGGTAACCGACTTCTCGATACAATGCGAAATCTCCTGATATGAGACGGGAATTTCCATTGGGAGCGCCGTCATATGGTTCGGGCCGTGAACCACATAATCCTCCGGCGGATTCTCAAGTTCGGTGAGCGCCGAGCCGACATTCATCTTGATAAGTTCGGCGGTACGCTCGCCGACCTTCACATTGTGGGCACGCTTCATATGTCCCTGGATATCCTCCGTAAGGTCGTCGCCTGCAATCTGAATCGAACGGTTGCTTACGATACCACCAAGCGAAATCACGGCGATTTCGGTGGTGCCGCCGCCTATGTCGACAATCATGTTACCCTCGGGCGCCTCAACGTCGAGACCGATACCGAGAGCAGCTGCCATCGGTTCGAAAAGCATGTAGACATCGCGGCCGCCGGCGTGTTCGCTCGAGTCGCGCACCGCACGGATTTCAACCTCGGTGGAACCGGAAGGGATGCCGACCACCATACGGAGCGAGGGTGAAAACCAGTTGCTCTTCGAGCTTGCCTTCTTTATCAGACCGCGGATCATCAGTTCGGCGGCGTTGAAGTCGGCGATCACACCCTGACGGAGCGGACGTACCGTGCGGATACCCTCCGGTTCGCGGCCACGCATCAGCTGGGCTTCCTTGCCCACGGCGATAACGCGGTCGTTGCGGTCGAGCGCCACGATTGAAGGCTCGTCGATCACAATTTTATCATTGTGTACTATAATGGTATTGGCAGTGCCAAGATCGATGGCAATTTCTTTTGTGAGAGAAAACAATCTCATTTTTTTCGAGAATAGATAAGAGGTATGAGATGTGGCGGTCATGACACCAAAGCGCCCCGGCCGCCGAAAATTAATGCTTGAAATGGCGGAACCCGGTCATGACCATCGCCACACCGTTTTCATCGCAATACTTGATTGACTCGTTGTCGCGAATCGAGCCACCCGGTTGGATTACGGCGTCGACACCAGCATTGTGGGCAATCTCCACGCAATCCGCGAAGGGGAAGAATGCATCCGAGGCCATAACAGCCCCCTTCAGATCAAATCCGAACGTATGAGCCTTATCGATGGCCTGACGCAGAGCGTCGACACGCGACGTCTGGCCTACACCGGCTGCACAGAGCTGCTTGTTTTTGGCAAGCACGATGGCATTGCTCTTGCAATGCTTCACGAGCTTGTTGGCGAACAGCAGGTCGTCGACCAGCGAAGCGTCGACGGGTTTTACCGTGACGGTACGCAGATCGTCGGGCGACTCGACTTTGAGGTCGCGCTCCTGCACCAGGGCGCCGTTGAGCACCGAGCGGAACTGACGTGTGGTAGCGAGTTTCTCCTTCTGGCGCAGGATGATGCGGTTTTTCTTCTGACAGAGGATACCGAGCGCCTCAGGCTCGTAGGCCGGCGCTATAATAACCTCGAAGAAAATTTTGTTGATTTCCTCGGCCGTAGCACCGTCGATAACGCCGTTCGTAACGAGCACGCCTCCGAATGCCGATACCGGATCGCCGGCGAGCGCATCCTTCCACGCCTCGGCTACCGTAGGCCGGGAAGCCACACCACAGGCGTTGTTGTGCTTGAGAATGGCGAACGTCGTCTCGGAGAACTCGCCGATAAGCGATACGGCGGCGTCGATGTCCAGAAGATTGTTATATGAAATCTCCTTGCCGTGGAGCTGTTCGAAAAGATGGTCGAGACGACCGAAGAAATAGCCTTTCTGATGAGGATTCTCGCCGTAGCGCATCGTTTTTTCACCGTCGATAGCGATACGCAGCCCCGAGGAGTGCTCGCAGGTAGAATCGAAGTAGGAGAAGATTGCGCTGTCGTAGGCCGACGAAACGCCGAAGGCCTCCTTGGCGAGGAAACGACGTTCGGCAAGCGTGGTAGCAGCCCCGTTGCGCTTCAGAGCCTCGCGAAGGTAGGCATACTGATTTTTGGAGGCCACTATGGCCACATCGTTGAAATTTTTGGCAGCGGCACGGATCAGGGAGATACCGCCTATATCTATTTTTTCAATAATATCTGCCTCCGGTGCACCCGATGCCACGGTAGCCTCAAAAGGATAAAGATCGACAATCACGAGATCAATCGAGGGAATCTCATATTCCTTGATCTGGGCCGCGTCGCCCTCATTGTCGCGCCGGTTCAGAATCCCGCCGAACACTTTGGGGTGAAGCGTCTTTACACGTCCTCCCAGAATCGAGGGATAGCCCGTAAGGCCTTCCACAGCGTCGCACTCATAGCCGAGACTTTCGATAAACGAGCGCGTTCCGCCTGTAGAGAGGAAACGAACGCCATCGGCATTAAGAAGACGGAGGATTTCTTCAAGACCATCTTTGTAAAAAACCGAAATCAGCGCGGTTTTTATTTTTTTCATTTCATCCATTTCGGAAAGGGTGAAAAAATATTTATTAATCAATCATTTAATTGGAAACGTCGGAGTATCGGGATAATTCAGCGGAAACCGAAACACGCCGGGCCACGCCACTTTTTCCTTATCGAAGTGCAAATTTAAGAATTAATTCGCGGAATAGTGTCACCGCCACGCATTAAATAAATAAATTTTTCCGAAATATTTTCACAAAATTTGCAATGGATAAGATTCGGCCGACGGGAGCGGGCGAACTATGGATAGAATACCGGCGTTATAGATATAGTTATCTTAACAAATTATAAGACTATGAAAACAGGAATATTCTATGGTTCGGCTACCGGTACTACCGCACAGATTGCCGAAAAAATAGGGAAACTGCTGAACGTAGACAGCGCCGACATACACGACGTCGCCAATACCGCCCCCTCGGAAGTAGGCAAATACGATGTGCTCATAATGGGATCAAGCACGTGGGGCGACGGCGAACTCGAAGACGACTGGTACGACTTCATTGCCGGCGTCGAGGCGCTCGACCTCAAAGGGAAGAAAGTGGCCCTGTTCGGCTGCGGCGACGAAAGCATGACCGACACCTTCTGCAACGCCGTAGGCGAACTGCACGACCGGCTTGAACCTACGGGCTGCACATTTATCGCGCCTTACGACACAATCGGCTATACATTCGAGAAATCCAAAGCCAAACCCGGCGATGCTCTCGAAGCCTACGGACTGCTGCTTGACGAAGTCAACCATCCCGAACTGACCGCTCCGCGCCTGGCCGGCTGGACAACCATTGTAAGGGAAAGCGCATCCTGAGGCGTCCCCACCGCCCGCAGGCACACTCCCGCAACAATTCCCGCGTATCCGCGCCGAATCCCGGCAGAATCCATATCGGAGCCGAAAATTGCAGCAACATTTTTTTGCACGAGTTGTAAAGAATAGCTAACTTTGCATAAACTGAAAAGCCGAGAAATGGATACGTTGTCAATGCATGTGGAATATCTGCTTCGGGACCACGACTGCGTCGTGCTCCCCGGATTTGGCGCATTCATATGCGACAACCGTCCGGCAGCTTTCGATTGCGACGGCGAGACTCTCCTCCCTCCGGGACGCCGGCTGGCATTCAATCCGCTGATCAACCGGAACGACGGACTTCTGGCCACCTCAATCGCGCGACGGGAATCGATCCCGTTTGAGGCCACAAGCAAAAAGGTTGCCGAACGCATAGCCCATCTGCGCGGTGAATTGCAGCGCGAACAGCGAATGCAATTCGGCAGGCTCGGCCAGTTCTTGCTCAACCCCGAAGGGATAACGGCCTTTGTTCCGGCCGAACTCGCAGGAATCAACGGAGCCTACTTCGGCCTGAAGCCAATAGCCCTCCAGCTCCTGCAGGAAGCTGAACAAACGACAACAACCCAGGTGGCCACCGAAGTAAACCTGCGCGGCGCCCACCGCCGGCGCTGGCGCGCGGTTCGTGCCTACGCATCGGGCATCGCCGCCGTATTGGCCGTTGCCGTCACCATCGGGATGTTCCTGCTTAATCCCGTACGGATAAGCACGCCCACCACCGAGGCGTCGCTCGCACCGGGCATTGAGCGTACCGAGCCACAAAAAGCCAAACTCCCGGCTTCCGCGCCCGTTGTCGCGCCTGTGAAAGCCGCTCCTGCCGAGGGTATGGAGCCTGCAAAAGATATAGAACCTGCGAAAGCCATTGAAGAGCAGCCCGAAGCGATTGAACCCGCTACGACAAATGTATTGCCGAAAACGGAACCCGCATCTGCCCGCTTCAACGCCGACGACAGCTACTGCGTGATTGTAGCCTCGTTTGCCACACGCTCGCAAGCCGAAACCTATATGGCCGAACACTCAGGCAAACAACTTGGCGTAATCGAGAAAGACAGCCGTTTCCGCGTATATGCCGCCACGGGCTCGAGCTATGAGCAGGCCAACTCCCAGAAAAAATTTATCGGCAACGCCGACGCATGGGTGTGCCGCCGTTGAGGCAGACATTTTGCCGATGGTCGCGCATCCGGGCGGAAATTATTTCCAAATACAGTCATAAATATGGAAAACCTGCACGACCTCCTTATTAACCGGAGAAGCATACGAAAATATACCGGCGAACCGGTCGACCCCGACCACGTTCGTCTCATCCTCGAAGCCGCACTGATGGCTCCCACCTCGAAAAATGCCCGCAGCTGGCAATTCGTGGTGGTAGAAGACAAAGACACCCTGCAAGCGCTCGGTCAATGCAAACCCAGCTATGCCACGTCGATTGCCAATGCTCCGCTGGCAGTAGTAGTATGTGCCGACATGACCAAATCCGAAGCCTGGATTGAAGACGCATCGGTGGCGGCCTCGTTCATGATGCTACAGGCAGCCGACCTCGGGCTGGGAAGCTGTTGGGTGGAAGTCCGCGACCGCTATCGCGAGGACGGCGAGCCCTCGGAGGAGTATGTACGCTCCCTGCTCGGAATCCCCGAAGAAAACTCGGTGGTCTGCATCCTCTCCATCGGACATAAGGACGAACAGCGCCGGCCCATCGATACGGCCAAACTGCTTTGGGAGAAAGTGCACATCGACAGATGGAAGAAATAACCCGACACGCAAACCGTCCGACAGTAGCAATAGTCGGAGCCGGGAACGTCGCAACGCACCTGGCTATGGCACTTGCCAAATCAGCCGATGTGGTGCAGATTGTCAGCCGTCACAACGACACCGCCCGACGGCTGGCCGAACGGCTCGGGCCACGATGCTCCCACAGCGGAAATATTGACGACCTTACGGCCGAAGCCGATTTCTATATAATCGCGGCTCACGACGACGCCATTGCCGAAATCGCAGAATCGACGCCCGACTATCCCGGCATCTGGGCTCACACGTCAGGCAGTGTAAGCGCCGAAGTGTTCAGCGGGAAGAAAAGCCGCTTCGGAGTGTTCTATCCGCTTCAGACCTTCAGCAGAGAACTGAAAGTGGATGTAAGGAAGATTCCATTTTTCATCGAAGGGAACTCGGATGAAAGCGCGCTCGCACTGCGAGCACTCGCACTGCGCATCGCCGACAACGTGATGAACGCCGACAGCGAACGCCGGCGACTGCTGCACGTTGCGGCAGTCTTCGCCTGCAATTTCGCCAACCTGATGTGGATGGAGGCCGACACACTGCTCCGACGCGACGGCCTCGACATACGTTTCCTTATGCCGCTCATTGAAACAACCCTCAACAAGCTCCATTCACTTCCTCCTCGCGAGGCTATGACGGGACCGGCACGACGTGGCGACGCAGAAGTAATCCAGCGCCATGAAACAATGCTCGACGGACGCACCCGGGAGATTTACAGCCTGCTCTCCGACACGATACTGGAGACATACCACTCTCCTCTCTCAGCCTCCTCAACATCAGCCACATCCGTCACATAAGCAACATAAGAAACATCCACTACGCCAGATACAACCAAATGAGCAAAACAGCATTCGACCTCAGCAAAATCAAAGGAATCGCCTTCGACGTCGACGGCGTCCTGTCGCCCTCGGCGGTACCTCTGGGCGACGACGGCGTTCCGCGCCGCTTAGCCAACACCAAAGACGGCTTCGCACTGCGAGAGGCTACGCGCAAAGGGATGAAAATAGCTATAATCAGTGGAGCGGTGGCGCCCGGACTGCGCGAACGGTTTGCAATGCTCGGCATCGACGACGTCTACCTCGGTGCAGGCAAAAAGATTGACGTATTCAAATCCTGGATGGCCGAACGTGGACTTAAGCCCGAAGAGACGGCATTCGCAGGCGACGACGTGCCTGACTGCACCTCCATGCGGCTGGCTGGACTGGGCGTAGCTCCGGCCGATGCTTCGGTCGACGCGATGGAAGCCGCCGACTACATTTCGCCGGTGGCCGGAGGATGCGGCGTTGCCCGCGACATTATCGAGCAGATTCTACGCTCGCGCGGCGAATGGCCCTCCGACGCCTCGGCCAACGGATGAAGTCGGCGCCCTACAATAATATATATTACCGAACGATGGAAAAACTTCTTGACGGGCTTCGGCTCGTGCTGGCAAGTACCTCGCCACGCAGACGCGAGCTCCTATGCCAGATAGGTGCACAAGTGCGCATTGCCTCCACCAAAGAGGTAGACGAAAGCTATCCCGAGAATATTGCCCCTGAGGAGGTTGCCCCCTACATTTCAGCAAAGAAAGCTCATGCGTATGCCGACTCAATAGAATCTGGCGAGACGCTCATCACCGCAGATACGGTAGTGATTTGTGAAGGCTGCGTACTCGGCAAACCGCACAATGAGCTCGAGGCCGTAGAAATGCTCCGCCAGTTGAGCGGACGCACCCACTCGGTAGTTACGGGCGTCACCATAATGAACGGCGCACGATACCGCACCTTCGGCGTAACCACCGAAGTAGACTTTGCCCCGCTTAGCGACAGCGAAATACGTTATTACGTGGAAAAATACCGCCCGCTCGACAAAGCCGGCGCCTACGGTATCCAGGAGTGGATCGGCTATATCGGCATTACGGGAATCCGTGGCGACTACTACAACGTGATGGGGCTTCCCCTTCAGCGGCTATACGCCGAACTGAAGGAACTGCATTCCTAAGCATCGCTGCCGGACGCCTTAGGCACAAGCAATGCGCCAAGTTCCCACACGGCGTAGACGGGGATAAAGACTGCCATCAGCGTAAACGGATCGCCTGTAGGAGTAACTAAAGCGGCAAGGATGAGCAGCACGACAACTGCATGCCGGCGGTAGCGGTTGAAAAAACGACGCGATAGCAGCCCCATCTTTCCCAACACCCATGCCAGCAACGGGAGTTCAAACAGCAGCCCCATAACGAGAATGAGGGTAAAGAACATGTCGATGTAGCTCGAAATAGAAATGATATTGGGAATTGCCTCCGACAGCTGATAACCGGCAAGGAAACGTACGGTGAGCGGAAATACAAGCAGGTATCCGATAGCAACGCCTATGCAGAACATCACGAAACCCATGGCAAAGGCTGTGGCACCCCGCCGCCTCTCAATCGGATACAGAGCCGGACGCACGAACCCCCATAGCAGAAAAAGAATGACCGGCAATGCGGCCACAAACGCCAGCCAGCAGGCCGACGACATATGGATGAAAAACTGCGATGCCAGTTCGGTATTGATCAGGTCGACATGAAATCCTTCGGACGACACCATGCCTGCCTCCGGCCATAAGGCCGCGATACGGTCGAGCACCTGATAAGAAGGGAAATCACCACGGCACGGCCATAGAATCAGCCCATGGAAAATATCCGGCATCCATATGAAAAAACATACGGCGAATACCATCCAAACGACAATCGCACGCCAAAGCACACCTCGAAGCACATCGAGGTGTTGCCAGAACGACATTGAATCAGTGTTTCGGGGCTTCGTCGGATTTGCCATCGTCGGAAGAATCGGATTTGCCGTTGATTTCGTCGGACATGTCGTTTAGTCCCTCCTTAAATCCGCGGATTCCCTTGCCGACGCCACGCATCAGTTCAGGAATCTTCTTGCCGCCGAACAGCAGAAGAATCACCACGGCGATGATAATGATTTCCCAGCCGCGAAGTCCGCCCAGGAAAAGGAGAATGAGAAGATTGGTCATAACCTGATAAATTAAATCGATACAATAATCTGATAACTAACCAAAAAGGCAGTGGACTTCCCTTGGGAATGAGCCACCGCCTTTTTTAGCCGTTAATATCGTTGGGAGTCAAGGACCGGATTGGGGTCAGGCCTTCACACGCTCCAGATAGTTGCCGTTGCGGGTATCGACGCGCACCTTGTCGCCGATATTGCAGAAGAGAGGCACGCGGATTTCAGCGCCAGTCTCCACGGTTGCGGGCTTGAGCGTGTTGGTGGCGGTGTCGCCCTTGATGCCGGGTTCGGTGTAGGTGATTTCAAGCACCACGTTGGCGGGAAGCTCGCAGGTGAGGATCGTGTCGGAAGCGGCGTGAACCATAGCCTCGACGATATCGCCCTCCTTGAGGAACTGAACGCCTTCGATGCTTTCGCCGGGAAGAGCCATCTGCTCAAACGTCTCGGTGTGCATGAAGTTGTAGCCCATATCGTCTTTATAGAGATACTGATAGGGACGGCGCTCGATGCGGACTTCGTTGACTTTCACGCCGGAGTTCCAGGTCTTGTCGAGGATACGGCCGGTTTTTACGTTGCGAAGTTTTGTGCGTACGAAAGCCGGACCCTTACCGGGCTTAACGTGAAGGAATTCCACGATGAAGAAATAGTTGCCGTCGATGTCGAGGCACATGCCGTTCTTGAAATCAGCTGTTGTTGCCATAAAAAATTCTGGATTGTAATATCTTGTATTATTGTGTTAAAATTCAAGCGATAAAGCGCGGCGGCACACGCCTGCGCAAATTGCGATGCAAAATTACCAAAAAACGCCTTAACCTGCAAATCCCCACCAAATTATTTCCGGCTATTTCATATACGCAACTTTTTTAGCTAACTTTGTAAGCACCTATGGCACAATTCAATTCATATATAGACTTTCTTGATCTCACGGCAGCCACTGATTATTGCCACCAGCAGGGAACTCCGTGCAACTATAAGAAAGGAGAGCGTTTTGTGCAGCAAGGTACAATCGCACGTTATGCAGCCCTAATAGTGTCGGGATATTTCAAAGTAACTACCCTTAATGAATCGGGCGATGAGGCCGTGATTAATTTTGCCTTCCCGGGCCAGTTCATTACAGATTTTCATTCATCATTACACGGAGAGCCATCCCAGATGTCAATGATTGCCGGAACGGATTGCGAAATACTGCGAGTGCCGTTAACAACCTTCAAGGAGTTTCTTTCTCCCACGCTGCTCGATGAATACAAATCGCTGTTCAATATGGTATTCATGCGGTTGCGCAATCTCTATCGCAAGTCGCCTCGTGAGCGTTATGTGGAATTGTGTGAACAATATCCCCACCTTGTCGAGACAGTAACATTGAAAGATTTATCCTCGTTCCTTCTGATTACTCCCAACCATCTCAGCCGTATCCGGCGGCAACTCGCAAAAGATCCGGAAACGGACATCAAAAAACAAGGCGGTCTATACATTTGTTAAGACCAAACCCATTTACCACTGCTAATTTTGCACTTGGGAAGGGTTCGACCATTCCACGACATTGTGGGAAATAAGCAACCTTAAACTATATGAAGAAGTTATTTTTAGTTTCATCAATTATCATTCAGGCGTGTATAGTGTTCGCACAGAATTGTTGTGTGAATGATACTATTGTCCGGGAAATTCAGTTCCCTCTGACCGAACAGGACACCAAAACCGAATTATTTTATTACAACAACGAATGGATTGCAGGGGCATTAGATCTGGTGCCAGCCGACTCCATTCAAAAGGTGGAGGTTAAAAACGACGAGTATGGAAATCGCGCCTTATTTTTAACCCTACCGCCCGAAACTCTTGCACAAATAAAAGCGGAAGTGCGCAAACGCTTCATTAATGTGGACCCCCGCTGCGAATTTCCCGGAGGCAACGGGAAACTCAAAGAATGGATTGATGAAAATATCCGCATTCCCGAAGGATTCAAGGGTCGCGAAAGAGTAATTGTTTGTTTTACCGTTCATCCCGATGGCTCAATAAGCAACCCGAAGATTATGCGCCCGAGCAAAAACGAGGCGGCAAACCAAGAGGCTTTACGACTTGTTAATGCGTTGCCAAAATTTCGGGTCAAATACTTTACTCCCCGAAAGTACAACTTAAACTATAGTATTCCCATCACATTCAGGGAGCCGGGCGCGATATTTATACGAGGAGATGAAAGCGACACGCATAATCAGGCTTCTACTTCATCTGACGGCGTGAACGAGCCGGTGATTATTGGCTCTGATCAATCGCCTTATTACTTAAATGGAGGCGAAAAAGGTTTGCTTAGCGACCTATATACCACAATTTTGGCAACCGCTCCTGCGACACAGGATTCTGTCAAAGGACGTGCTGCTGTCAGTTTCGTTATTGCAAAGGACGGTCAAATAGATCCTAATTCAATAACAGTAGTCAGAAACTGGTCTGTACCCGACGATTATCTGAACGTCGCCATTGAAGCTATCAAAAAATTAGGGAAATTTGAGCCCGGAAAACAGCTTGGAACGCCTAAAAGGGTGGCGTATACCATTCTTGTAAAATATCCTGTCCCTCTTGATAAAATCAATCCGGCAGAGTAAATAATCATGTCTTTTACAACATAGAAGGCGGTGTGTCAAAATTCAACAATTTGACACATCGCCCTATTTTTTACCCGGATGGCGAGGGCGCTGTGAGCCATCGACCTTTGGTCGCTTTGCTATGCAAAGAATGGTCCAGGTTCTTATCTCACACATCGAATTAAGGAAAATTAGGAGGATGGGAGGGAGAAAGCGACGCAAGAGATGTCCCGAATTTCAAACTATTATTGTAAATTTGCAGATTGAAAAAGAAGATATGCACACCACGCCAATAAATTCAGAGTCAATCGAGGCATTGAAACGGATTCTGAGCACAGCCCACACGGCAGTGCTCACATGCCATATATCGCCCGACGGCGACGCCATGGGTTCAACCCTGGGGTTTTGCCGCGTGCTTCGCAACAAGGGGTTTAACGCCCGCGTGGCCACGCCCGACACACCGCCGAAGCACCTCACCTTTCTTCCGGGCGCGGAGCATGTGGTAAGCTATTCGCGCAATCCGGCGTATGTATCCCAGCTGATTACTACCGCCGATGTGGTCTTCTCGCTCGACTACAACGAACTTAAACGTGTCGACCAGATGGCAGGAGCAATCGCCGCTGCCCCCGGAGCGAAGGTGATGATCGACCACCACCTCCATCCGGCCGATTATCCCGAAGTGGTTATTTCCCGCCCTGAGGAGTCGTCGACTTCAATACTCATATATAAGGTGCTCAAGGCACTCGGATGGCTCGACTCACTCGACGCTGATGCTGCCGAATGCCTCTACACGGGCATGATGACCGATACGGGCAATTTCTCGTACAACTCCAACAATCCGGAAATCTACACCGTGGTAGCCGACCTGATGCGTCGCGGCATCGACAAGGACGCCATCTACCGCAAGGTATACTATTCGGCAACGGCCGACCGGCTGCGCCTCAACGGCTATGCACTGTCGGAGAAAATGACCGTTTTCCCCGACCACCGGGCGGCGCTGATTACACTCACCCGCGAGGAACTGAACCGCTACCATTATCAGAAAGGAGATACGGAGGACCTCGTGAACCGTCCGCTCACGATTGCCGACGTTACCTATTCGGTTTTTCTTCGCGAGGAGTCGGACTACATCAAGGTCTCGACCCGCAGCAAGGGAGATTTCCCGGTCAACAGACTCTGCAAAGAATATTTCAACGGCGGAGGCCACCTGAACGCCGCCGGCGGAGAATTCTACGGCACCCTTGAGGAAGCCGTCGCGACAATCGAACGCGCAATGCCTGAATTCGACCGATTCCTTCCCAAATGAGACAGGTGCACACCCTACATGCAAGACAATACAGAATCAAACATCACACCATACCCACTACCCCACCGATGAACCTAAACCTCAAGATACTGGGCGCCACGGCCCTACTGACCGCGGGAATTCTATCCTCCGGCTGCAACGACAGCAAAAGCTACGCCGAGCTCCTCACCGAGGAAAACCAGGCCATCAACGCCTATCTTCTGAACCAGAAAGTCGAGACGACTCTCCCCGACGACGGAAATTTCCTAACCGGAGAAGACGCTCCTTTCTATAAACTCGACGAGGAAGGGAACGTATACATGAAAGTAATCGACGCCGGCAATCCGGAATGGATGGCCGAATCCGACGAGCTGATTTACTTCCGCTTCACACGCTGGTCGCTTCTGAGCTATAACCCCTATACAAACGAACACATCGACGGCTGGGGCAACTCCGACGACCTCGGCCTGGGGTCGGCTTCGTTCCGTTTCGGCAACTATACGCTCAGCAGCAGCTCGGCGTGGGGGTCGGGCCTGCAGATGCCGCTCAACTACATCGGCCTTGAGAGCGAATGCTATCTGATTGTAAAATCGCAGTACGGACTCACGTCGGAGATTTCCAACGTGACGCCCTTCCTCTATCATATCCGTTACTTCAAGCGCGGCGCAACCGGAGCCGACGACGAAACATCCACAGGCACCACCACCGCCCAGTAACCTTACCCACCACACTGCAACCTAACCAATCAATCCACAACGAAATATTCGAATGTCGCTTATAAAATCAATCTCAGGAATCCGCGGCACCATCGGCGGCCGCGCCGGCGAGGGCCTCAGTGCTCTCGACGTGGTTAAATTCACATCGGCCTATGCCGCTTTCATTCGCAAAAATACCACACGTACCTCCAATCTCATAGTAGTCGGTCGCGACGCACGCGTGTCGGGCCCGATTGTCAGCGGACTTGTTTGTTCCACGCTCCGCGCCATGGGATTCGATGTCGTAAACATCGGACTGGCCTCCACCCCCACCACCGAGGTGGCCGTGGCCTCGCTACAGGCATGCGGCGGTATCATCATAACCGCCTCGCACAACCCCGCGCAATGGAATGCCCTCAAGCTACTGAACCAAGACGGTGAATTTCTCAACGACGCACAAGGCAAGCAGGTGCTCGCCCTGGCGGCCGCCGACGATTACGAATACGCCGACATCGCCCACATCGGTGCAGAGATGACCGACAATACATGGAATCTCCGCCACATCCGTCAGGTGCTCGATCTTGCTCTGGTTGACCGCGACGCCATAGCCCGCGCCAACTTCACCGTGGCCGTCGACGCCGTCAACTCCGTAGGCGGTGTGGTGATTCCTCAGCTTCTGCGTGCCCTGGGAGTGAAAAACATCGTGGAACTCAACTGCGAGCCTACCGGCAAATTCGCCCATACACCGGAACCGATTCCCCAGAACCTCACACAGATTTCCGACCTGATGAAGAAAGGCGGAATCGACGTAGGATTCGTGGTCGACCCCGACGTCGACCGTCTGGCAATCGTGATGGAAAACGGCGAGATGTTTGTCGAGGAATACACACTCGTAGCCGTAGCCGACTATGTGCTCGGCCATACACCCGGCGCCACGGTGTCGAATCTCAGCAGCTCGCGCGCGCTGGGCGACGTGACACGCGCCCACGGATGCGAATATCATGCGTCGGCTGTCGGCGAAGTAAATGTAGTCACCAAGATGAAAGAAGTCGGCGCCGTAATAGGCGGCGAGGGCAACGGCGGCGTGATATATCCGGCCGCACACTACGGCCGCGACGCTCTTGTAGGCGTAGCCCTCTTCCTCTCACTCCTGGCCAAATCGGGCAAGAAGGTGAGCGAACTGAAAGCCGGCTATCCCCCCTACCAGATTGCCAAGAACAAAGTGGAGCTGACCCCCGAAATAAACATAGACGCCGTACTGGCCAAACTGAAGGACACCTATGCCGGCGAACGCATCACCGACATCGACGGCGTGAAAATCGACTTCAAGGATTCGTGGGTTCACCTGCGCAAATCCAACACCGAGCCGATAATCCGCATTTATGCTGAAGCGGCTACCATGGAGAAGGCCGAAGCTCTCGCGGAAGCCGTGAAGCAACAGCTTATCGAGGCATGCTGAAACCGTAACCGAGGTTTAACTCCGTGGTTCCTCCCTCCCTGTACTTTCTCTCCCCCCATTATCCATCTACCGTAACGAAATGACAAATTCCCTCAAATGCATGGCTGCCCTTGCGGCAGCCTGCGTTGTATACATATCGGCAGCCCGGGCCCAGGAGCCGACAATGGCGTTGCCGAGAGTATCCGTGGCATGCGTCCGCGAGGAACCTCGCCATTCTGCCGAACTGGGCACCCAGGTCGTAATGGGTACACCCGTGAAAATCACCGGACGACACGGAGAATGGATGGCCGTCGAGACTCCGGAAGGTTATCATGGCTACATAATCGCCAACTCACTTCAACCGCTTACCGACAATGATTTCGACCGCTGGAAGCAGTCGAAGCGAGTTGCCGTCAGCTCCACCGACCAGACTTATATCTTCTCCCGCAGAGACCACGACCCGGCGCTTAGGGTGAGTGATGTGGTGAACGGAAGCATTCTCCAGACAGATTGCACTACAGAAACGGCCGACTCGCTGTTCACTCCCGTACGACTTCCCGACGGGCGCCAGGGATATATACGCACATGCGATGTGATGCCGCTTCCATATTGGGCCGACCGAAAATGGAGCGCTGAAGGCACCATCGCCTTCGCCATCGCCATGACGGGCACACCATACCTATGGGGAGGCACGACATCGAAGAGCGCCGACTGCTCGGGTATGACCAAAGCCGCTTTCCTCTCGCAAGGGGTTATCCTACCACGCAATGCATCCCAACAGGCTCTCGTCGGCACGGCCGTAGATTTCAGCAATCTAAGTAATCTCATACCGGGCGACCTACTGTTTTTCGGCAATCGCGCTACCAAAAAAGTCAACCACGTAGGGATGTATATCGGCCACGGAAAATTCATCCACGATTCCGGACGGGTGAAGATCAACTCACTAAGAAAAGGAGATTCCGACTACACACCCCTCGCACTGCTCGGCGCCCGACGCCTTGATTCAGCTACACTACAGCGACTCGCTCTAAAAAATCATCCATGGTATTTCTAAACCAGACATAGGAATCTGATGTCGGAACAACCGGCCGACCATAAGCAACCGTTCAAAATTATTTTATAAAACTATAGTCTATTTTTCTTAATTTTGTAGACTGAAGGAATTATCTACATCCACGATAATCCGGCCACAACCACAATATCACACATCCCACGACAATGCCTCAGATGAACCACGATAATTTCAACGACCCGGACCGGCTTCTCGATCCCGACCAACTGTATGCCGACCGCGCACGTCAACCGCGCCAACGGCGTAAGCCGGACGAAGACACCCGCGGGCGCCATCCGGACTCCGGCAAACCTACCGGCAACACCCGTAAGGAAAGCCGCGAGCCCCGCCAGCGAAAACCGCTACGCCAATGGGGCATAGTGCGGTTCTTCACCGACAGCCGCCTTTTGGCCGTGGTCGGGGTGGCTCTGATGCTTGCCGCCGTATATATAACGGTTGCTGTCATCGGATTCGCGAGATCCGGAAGCGCCGACGCCAGCGTCGCGACCACGATGACCGTCTCGACAATAGTTGACAACAGCGTTGCGGTCGAAAATCCCGCCGGCCCTGTGGGAGCCAAAATCTCGCATTCCATGATTGTCGGCGGCCTCGGACTCGGGTCGCTCGCCATAATCGTGTATCTCTGCCTGATGGGGCTCAGCCTGATGGGATTCCGCCGCACGCGCTTCTGGTCAACGACATTCAAGACACTGCTTGTGGCGATTACCGCCTCGATTATTCTCGGGCTCATATCCTTATGGATGGGCTGGGAACTTAATCTCGGCGGATACCACGGGCACTACATGAATATCCTAATTGTGAGATACCTCGACTGGGTAGGGGCCATCCTTATCAGCGTACTTCTTGCAGTCGCCACTTTTTATGTCTACATCAACGACCTTGTAGCGGTAGCCAACAGGTACAAAGCTCTGAGGCGTGCACGCCGCGACAAGGCTGAGCAGCAGCGGCTCCAACGCGAAGCCGACCGCGAACGCGTTCGCCAGGCTATGCTCGACGCCGACTCGTCGGACGACGTACCCGGCCGCCCCTCACACGAAGAATCCACTGTCGAGGAGCCCGAACCACCGACTCTCTCCATGGGATTCGACGATCCGTTTGGCAGCACCGACTCGCCGGAGCCCAACGACGTATTCTCGACAACCGCCACTGAAACTCCAGAACTCCACACACCTTCCGATGAGCTGCCTGTGGAAAAGCCAACCGTGCAAACTCCCCCCGCTCCGGAAGCCACAACCGAAAGCGAGCCGGACAAGCCGGAAGGCCCGAGCCTGGAGGTTGAGACAAATACCATCGAGGCAGCCGCCCATCATGGCGTCGACGAGAAGTTCGATCCGACCGCCGAACTCTCGCGCTACGTGATGCCCGGCCTCGACCTACTTAAAGACATACCCGTGAAGGCCAACAGCGTGGACCGCGAGGAGCAGGAGGAGAACAAAGAGCGCATCACCACAACCCTCAACCACTATGGCATATCAATCAGCCATATCCACGCTACCGTCGGCCCGACCGTAACGCTCTACGAAATCATCCCGGCCGAAGGAACGCGCATCGCTAAAATCAAACGCCTGGAAGATGACATCGCGATGAGTCTGTCGGCTCTCGGCATCCGAATCATTGCCCCCATACCTGGCAAGGGTACCATCGGCATCGAGGTGCCTAACAAAGATCCACAGACAGTATCAATCCGCTCCATCCTGGGCTCGAAGAAATTCCAGGAGTGCAAATACGAGCTTCCGATGGCCATGGGCGCCACCATATCCAACGATGTATATATAGCTGACCTCTGCAAGATGCCCCACCTGCTTGTGGCCGGTGCAACGGGTATGGGTAAATCGGTGGGACTCAATACAATCATCGCATCGCTGCTATACAAAAAGCATCCCGCCGAACTGAAATTCGTGCTTGTTGACCCGAAGATGGTGGAATTCAGCCTCTACAGCGTGCTCGAACGCCATTATCTGGCGAAACTGCCCGACGAGGAGGAGGCCGTAGTCACATCGATGGACAAAGTGCTTGCCACACTCAATTCGCTCTGCGTGGAGATGGACCAACGCTATATGCTTCTGCGCGACGCCAATGTACGCAGCATTCTGGAATACAACCAGCGGTTTATCGAAAAACGACTCAATCCCGAAAAAGGCCACCGTTACCTCCCCTATATCGTGATGATAGTCGACGAGTTCGCCGACCTCATAATGACCGCCGGCAAGGAGGTGGAAAAACCCATAGCGCGTATCGCACAGAAAGCACGCGCCGTAGGAATGCATATGATTATAGCCACACAGCGTCCGTCGACCAACGTGATTACCGGTCTGATCAAGGCCAACTTCCCGGGCCGCATCGCGTTCCGCGTCAGCCAGATGGTCGATTCCAAGACCATCCTCGACCGCACGGGAGCCAACCAGCTGATAGGCCGCGGCGACATGCTGTTCAGCCACAACGGATCGATGGACCGCGTGCAGTGCGCTTTCATCGATACTCCCGAAGTACAGGCAATCTGCGATCATATCGACCGTCAGGCTGGATTCGAGCATGCCTATTACCTGCCGGAGCCTCAGCTTGACACTGAGGGAGGCGGACCGGTAGGCGCTCTTACCGACCGCGACCCGCTATTCGAGGAGGCTGCCGAAATCGTAGTGAAAACCGGACTTGCCTCCACATCTTCGCTCCAGCGGCGCTATTCAATCGGCTATAACCGCGCAGGAAAGATTATGGACCAGCTCGAAGCCGCCGGAATCGTAGGTCCCGCCCATGGTGGCAAACCCCGCGACGTGCTTATCGACGTGACCCAACTCGAGCCCCTTCTGCGCACACTCGACTGACGAACCATAACAATTAAAGGATTGTTAAAAGATAAATGAAACTCCGAAAAATAAAACTATCGGTTCTTTTTCTAACGCTGGCCGCCACACTGAATTTCACCGCAGCGGCAGCAACACCCACGGCTTCCGAGATACTTGCCAAAGCCATCGCAGCACTGAAAGCCGCACCCGGCATCGACGCGCAATTTACGGCATCGACTCAGGGCTCACATGCCAAAGGGAGCATTCAGATTGGCGGCAATTGCTTCCGCCTCACCACCAACGAGATGTCGGTATGGTTCGACGGCCGCACGCAGTGGGCCTACTCGCCTACGATGGGCGAAGTCAACATTTCCGAACCGTCGCTGGCCGAACTCGGTCAGATCAATCCGTTTGCCGTTGTCGACGGACTACAGAAAGGATATAAGGCCCGTCGGCTGAAAGCGCCCTCCGGTCTCGACAAACTTGAGCTCACTCCCGCCGACAAAAAGCGCGCGGCGTATGCTAAAGTTATCCTCACGCTCAACGCCTCGACCTCGATGCCGACCCACATCTCCGTGACAGCTTCCGACGGCACGCGCGCCGACATCGCCATCAGTTCGCTGAAAAAGACGGCGCAACGGCCGCGCTCGTTTTTCACTTTCAATCCCCAATCGCATCCGGGAGTCGAAATCGTCGACCTGAGGTAGCGCGAAAAATCCAAGAATCAGAAATCAACCACATAGACAACAGACATACAACCATGGCTGAACTTATCACCAAATGTGCAATCGTAGGCGGAGGCCCCGCAGGCTACACCGCCGCAATCTATAGCTCACGTGCCAACCTTTCTCCCATCCTTATCGAAGGGATGCAGCCCGGCGGACAGCTCACCACCACTACCGACGTGGAGAATTTCCCCGGATTCCCTGAAGGAATCAACGGAACGGAGATGGTTATGAAAATGCGCGAGCAGGCCATCCGCTTCGGTGCCGACGTGCGTCTGGGAGTAGTTACCGACATCGATCTCAGCATGCGTCCTTTCCGTCTTTCGCTCGACAATGGCGACAGCATACTGGCCTCCACCCTGATTATCGCCACGGGAGCCAATGCACGCTACCTCGGGCTGCCTGGCGAAGAGCGGTTCATGGGGATGGGAGTCTCGGCTTGTGCCACCTGCGACGGCTTTTTCTATCGCAAACGCGTAGTTGCAGTGGTGGGCGGTGGCGACACTGCCTGCGAGGAGGCTGTATATCTCGCATCGCTTGCACGCAAGGTATATCTCATAGTCCGCAAACCTGCGCTGCGCGCATCGAAAGTAATGCAGCAGCGTGTGTTCGATACTGAAAACATCGAGGTACTTTTCAACTCCAACCCCGTCGACCTCTACGGCAGTGAAGTGCTTGAAGGCGCAAAAATCATGGAATTCAAGGGTACGGAACGCGAGCGGATATTCGATCTCCCCCTCGACGGCTTCTTCCTGGCCATCGGCCGTACGCCCAACACCGACCTTGTGCGTGGCAAACTCGACATCGACGAAGCCGGCTACATACGCACCCAGGCTCCGACAACCGCCACAAGCGTCGCTGGTGTATTCGCCGCCGGCGATGTGGCAGATTCCATCTATCAGCAGGCCATCAATGCCGCAGCCTCGGGCTGTCGCGCCGCGATGGACGCCGACCGATTCCTTATCGACGGTTAATCGTCGGTTGCCCCGGACAATCCGCCGGGGCAGTGCGGACGGAGGCGGCAAACCCACTCTCAATGGCGACAAGACCCTCTCTCGAAACATCTCTCCTATTACCTGTCAACTCAGAAAAATATCGCCTTATGGACCATACGATGCCTAACCTTGATGCTTCGCTTTTCCGCATCAATATGCCTTCGCCCCGCCCTGCCTCCGGCCGACTGCTCGTTGCCGAGCCGTTCCTCCGCGAGGAGCATTTCAACCACGCGGTGATTTCTCTGGTCGACTACGAACCCGGCGAGAAATCCATGGGAATAGTGCTCAACAAACCTACCGGCGTCACCCTCGGGCAAGCCGTAGAAGGAATTGACGACGAAGTCGATATTCCCATATATTGCGGCGGTCCGGTGGGCAACAACAGGCTCTTCTATCTCCACTCCCTTCCGGGAGAGTTTCCCGACTCTCGTCCGCTTACTGCCGACTTGTATATAGGCGGCGATTTCGAGCGCGTGAAAGCCTACGTCAACATGGGTCTCCCGACCGACGGCCGTATAAGATTTTTTGTAGGCTACAGCGGCTGGGACGCCGGTCAGCTTGACCGCGAAGTGCACCAGCATGTATGGGCCGTGGCGCCGCAACCCGAAACATCACGGATTCTGAACGTGGAAGGGGAATCATACTGGTATAAGGTAGTGCGTTCCCTGGGAAGCCCCTACAGAAACTGGCTGTACCACCCTACAAATCCGAAACTCAACTGAGCCCTGTCTCACCAAACCAAAATCCCCGATTTCCTGACATTTCAGCCGAAATGTTAAAAAATCGGGGATTATTAATATCATTTAAATCAGGAGTGAAAAATTCTTGCCCATGTTGCGGCTAACTTTGTAGCACAGACAAAATTTATAAACTAAGTAACTGGTCGAAATCATTTTGATATTTCCGGGAGGAAAATTTTCAGGAGATTTTTCTCGATGAAGAAGGAGTGTAGATGTCTACACGACTGATGAAGAGAGGAAAAGATGCGAAAATTTTACCGTGGAAATATTGAAATAATCAACTCAGTAAAGTATAAAATAATTTTGAACAGTTACTTATCATATCCTGACCAGATGGAAACAGCTTTTGTAATCTCCGCTCATGTAATCAACACCATCAACTCGCTCCCCGCCGAAGAGCGCATTGCCGTGACAACCGCCCTGGCTGCGGAAATGATTCTGGGAGCCGACACACGCGGGCGGCTCACACCGATGCAGGAAGTGCTCTACTCGATGATACGCCAGTATGTGGAGCGCGACACAATGCGGGCAACGTCTCCGACGCCAAAAGGACTGGACGCCACAGATTTCGAATCCACATTCCGCCCGGCGGCCGCGGTCTGACATAGGGCTCAGCGCACCGCGCGCATGCGTACCTTATCCGAAGGGTTAATCTTCTTTCCCTTGAATTCCCTGGCGATATAGTCGGAAAGGTCGGCATGCATGATACGGTTGCTCCGTGCCACAACATCGCCACGGGTTAGCGGCTGCATATAGTCGCCACCCTTGGCAAGATAATCAATGGTTGCAATACGATAGGTGCGCTCGGGGTCAAGAGGTTCGCCGTTGACAATCACCCGTGTGCATTTACCCGTTGCGGGGTCGAACTCCACGTCGACACCACGGCTGACACCGTCGCCTCCGCGCGAAGCCATCACATTAAGCGCGTCCAGCAGATCGGAACCTTTAATTGTCTCTACAAGAATCCTGTTGTCGAACGGCTGCAGCATGATAATCTGTCCGCGTGTGATATTGCCGGCAGGGAGATTGCGGCGAAGGCTCCCCTTGTTGGTAATGGCCAGATCCACATTGCCTGCGCCTTCGAGGCTCGAGGCCCGGTCGAGCACAAAATCACTGAGGAAATTAAGCAGCGGCGCTCCATCGGCCGAGAGCTCGCGGGCTGTACGGCCGATTTTCTCGCCCATTAGTTCGTCGACCTCGGCACGATATGGCTTGAGCAACGAATCTATGCTGGAATCCGTACGCGGGTCCAGACGAGCGTCGACCGAAATCTGGCGATAATCCGGGGCCTTTTTGCCGATAGAATCCAGATCTATCTCTATCTCGCTTATCCACAGTCCGCTCTTGCCGTTCTGCGCCACAAGCACATCGCGGCCGTCGGCATTGCGCACCCATTCCTGACCGCTGCCCGGACGGATAAGCGTATGCGAATGGCCGCCAAGAATTATATCGATATCCTCCGAAGCCTCGGCTACGGTACGGTCGGAGGGGGGCACTTCGTCGTAGCCGAGATGGGTGATGGCGACAACCATATCCACCCCTTCGTTGTGCTTCAGGTGCCATGCGGTAGCATTGGCAGCCTTAACGGCGTCGAGATACTTCACGCCGTCGTAGTTGCCTTCCGAAATCATACCTTTGGGATTCAGGTTAAGGCCGATGAACGCCACTTTCTTCCCGTCGTATTCCTTGATTACATACGGCTTGAAATACTGCCGTATATCTGAGGCCGAAAGGTCGTAGTTGGTGGCAAGCCACTGGGCGTCGCTGAGCGCAAGATTGCGCTGCAGGGCATCCATCCCGTTGTCGAAATCATGGTTGCCGAGAACGGCGAGATCGTATCCGAGTTCGTTCATCATCTTCATCTCCACCTCCCCTCCATAGAGGGTAAAAAAGAGCGTGCCCTGAACGGCATCGCCGGCATCAATCAGCAGAACATTCGGATGCACCGACCGGATACTGTCGATGAGAACCTTGCGACGTGCGATGCCTCCAAAACCCTTGTCGGTGGGATCAATCTGACTGTGGGTGTCGTTCGTATGTACCAGAACCAGCGATTCCGCCGACATACAGCCTGCTGCGAGAACCGCCATGGCGGCCAGCGCGATTTTACGGTATGAGTATTTCATATCTGAGATGGCGTTTGAGGATAAAAAATATACGTTAATATAAGAGATAACGCGAATTTACACTATTTTGCCGAGCGCGGCAATCGACCTGGGGATAAATTCGATTAAAAAGAGTATCCATCCGGCCGAAATTACCTAAATTTGGCATTATGAAAGGTTTTGGAAAACTCAAATCTATTTTCGTCCGACCATCCATCCCGATGATGCCTGCAACAGCCGACGGAAGCAAGCTCCCCCCGGTAATAGCTGTCGCGCCCGATAAATTCAAAGGCACGCTTACGGCCGCGGAGGTTTCCTCCATCATCGCCGACGGGCTTCGCGTGATACCCGACATCGATCTGCGCGTCTATCCCATGGCCGACGGCGGGGAAGGTACGGCCGCCATCCTCGCCGAAGAGATGCATCTGGCTCCCGCATCGGCCGAGGTTCACGACGCCTACATGCAGCCCTGCACAGCACAATATTTTACTGACGGACACACAGCCGCGGTCGACTGTGCGGCCGTGGTCGGCCTCGCCATGCTCGGCGACCGCCCTCTCGATCCTTGGCATGCCACAAGCTATGGTTTCGGCGAAATAATCCGTCATATCCTTGATTCTGGGGTCGGCGAGATATTCGTGGGAATCGGAGGAACCGCTTCGACCGACGCTGGAGCGGGGATGCTCCAGGCCCTCGGCGCAAGATATTTCGACTGCTGGGGAAATCCCATAGGCAACGGGAGAGCTGTCGAAGCCGCCGACCTCTGCAACATATTCAGTGTGGACTTCAGCCGGATGGACCGCAGGAATCTTCGGCACCGGATTACGGTGTTGGCCGATGTGAACGTTCCTCTTACGCCTGCCGCCACCGACATGGAGGCCTGCCACTCGATGTCGGCACTTTCGTTTGCCCGACAGAAAGGGATGCCGGAAACCGATCTGCCTGACCTCGGGCGCGCCCTGAACAATTTCAGGCATGCCGTGGATGCCACCCTCCTTGCGCCGGCGGTCGAACCACCCTTCCAGGGCGCCGGTGGCGGCCTTGGCTATGCATTCCGCAGAGTGCTGAAATGCCCTACTCACGCCGGAGCAAAGTATATGGCCACACACTACGGCATATTCTCATCCGATCCACTCCCCGACATCGTTATAACCGGCGAAGGATGCTACGACGAACAGTCGTCGGAAGGGAAAGTGGTCGGCACACTTTGCGACGAAGCATCGCGTCGCGACATTCCGGTCGTAGTGGTTGCCGGTCGGTCAACCATCAGTCGCGCCGGCCTTTTTCAGACGTCTGCATACATCGACGCAGAGACTCCGCTCAACCATTCCACAGCGGAGGCCGCCCTCCGGGCCTCCCTCCCATACGTCGCCGCCTCAATAAAACGCCTGCTTCTCGAAGCTAAGAAACTATAGCGCGATTGCACACTTTTAGTGCATTTGTGCAATCCCATACCGATAATGCCGTTTTATTTTACAATCAAACCAACATTATAAATTAAATATTTTAATCATACAAAAACGCATAGGTTTTAAAATCTTCAAAAACATACTGCTGCAATAGGAAATTTTAACCAAAAATAAGTGGGCGCGGAGAGGTGATAAGTCAAAAAAAAGTATGATATTTGCGGATGGATAGGTGTAGCCCGTCGCGACACATCCGCAATATGTTTGGCCATGAAAAAAATTGAGACATTCGCCGACCTCGTGGCGCAACTGTCAGCGAGACACGAGTCGAAACGTATCGCAGTAGTCTGCCCGTATGATGAAAGTACAATCGGCGCCGTCGCCATGGCGCTCAAGCGCAATGCCGCCCGGTTTGTACTGCTCGGCACTGCCGCCCGTCTCGCAGTGCTTCCCGCAGAATGGGCAACGCGACCCGACGTGGAGATTCTCGAGACTGCCACCGATGCCGACGCCGCGCAGGCGGCCACCGCCATGGCGCGCAACGGAGAAGCCGATGTTGTGATGAAAGGACTTATCGGCACCGACACGCTGCTGAAAGCCGTACTCAACAAGGAGACCGGCATACTCCCCGCCGGCAATGTACTGACCCATCTGGCAGTGGCCCAGCTACCGGGCTACCATAAACTGATATTTTTCTCGGATGTGGCGGTAATCCCCTATCCGACATTGGCTCAGCGTGAGGCAATTCTGCGCTACGACCTTGCCACATGCCGGCGCCTTGGGATCGAGCATCCCAACGTCGCCCTGATTCACTTCACGGAAAAGGTGAACCCCAAATTCCCCAACTCGACCGACTATCTCAGCCTGATTGAAAAAGCAAAAGCCGGAGCGTTCGGCAATGTCGAGATGGGTGGCCCGATGGACGTAAAGACGGCCTGCGACGCCCACAGCGCCCAGATAAAAGGAATCGAAAGCCCTGTATGCGGCAATGCCGACCTGCTTATTTTCCCGAATATCGAATCAGGCAACACGTTCTACAAGACCATAACCGTTTTCGCAGGCGCCGTAATTGCGGGAATACTGCAGGGTGCCATGGTACCGGTTGTCCTACCGTCGCGAAGCGATTCCGCCGAATCGAAATTCTATTCGCTCGTAATGGCAGTTCTCACGGCCTGAACGATAGAACAGGTTTTTATCCCCTACTCCAATCATACGAAATGAAAATACTTGCAATAAACCCCGGATCGACATCAACCAAAATAGCCGTATACAACGACAGGAACAAGGTTTTTGCCACGACACTGCGTCATTCTGTCGACGATCTCGAACCCTTTCCGCGCGTAATCGATCAATTCGAGTTTCGCAAGCATTTAATTCTAAACTCACTGGCCGAAAATGAGATTCCTTTGGAATTTGATGCCGTGATTGGGCGCGGCGGTCTTTTGCGCCCGATTCCTGGAGGCGTCTACGAGGTCAACGATGCGATGGTAGCAGACATAAAGAAAGTGCGCCGTAGCCACGCGTGCAACCTCGGTTGCCTGATCGCCCGCGACCTGGCCGACGAGCTCGGCTGCCCGGCATACATAGCCGATCCCGGGGTAGTCGACGAACTCGACGAGGTAGCACGCATCACCGGGTCGCCCCTCATGCCGCGTATCACGACATGGCATGCGCTCAACCAGCGTGCCATCGGACGCCGCTACGCCCGTCAGCTTTCCGAAGCCAATTCCTCGCAGCCCCCTGTACGCTATGAGGAAATGAACCTGATAATCGTTCACCTCGGCGGAGGTATCTCCGTCGGAGCCCACAAACACGGGAAAGTGGTAGATGTAAACAATGCCTTCGACGGAGAAGGCCCCTTCTCCCCCGAGCGAGCCGGAACTCTTCCTTCGGGAGCGCTGATTGACCTCTGCTACTCCGGGCGCTACACCAAGGACGAGCTTAAAAAGCGCATAAGCGGCAAAGCCGGACTGGCGGCACATCTGGGGTCGACCGACATCCAGGCGATTGTGGCACGCATCGAGAAGGGCGACGACTACGCGCGCCTCGTGCTCGACGCAATGATATACCAGATTGCAAAACATGTGGCGGCTCTTACGCCGGTGTTCCGCGGGAAAGTCGACGCGATACTCATAACCGGTGGAATCGCCTATTCCGACTACGTTATGAGTCGTCTGCTGCCCCAAATCGATTTCATCGCCCCCGTTGAGATTTTCCCGGGAGAAGATGAACTCGAAGCCCTCGCCCTCAACGCGCTCGGAGCTCTCGACGGCTCGCTCCCGGTGCAGACCTACGTTCAAAAAAAAACTAATCACCAGACCATCGCCGACCCCCAGCTCAACTGATGATAACGCCTCATCCTCAACTGATTGACGAAATCGTAGGCATCGGCGTAGCCAAAACGCACGCCTCGGTGGGACGAGTGGCCCTGCTGGCAATAATGGCCGGAGCCTTTATTGCCCTGGGCGGAATGCTGTCGGTTGCCGTCGGATTCGGATTTCCTGAAATTTCTGCCGGAAATCCCGGCCTGCAGAAACTTCTCAGCGGGCTTCTCTTCCCGGTAGGACTATTGCTGGTTGTAATGTTCGGCGCTGAGCTCTTTACAGGCAACAATGCGGTCCTTATGCCGGGCCTGTCGGTTGGGAAATTCGGGCCAGTCGACGTGCTGCGGCAGTGGTTTGTGGTGTGGATTTTCAACTTTGTCGGGGCCTTGGCATTTACATGGCTTTTCGTGGATTTTAGCGGACTGACATCCTCCGAGCCCTACCATTCGGCCATCATAGGGATTGCCACCGCCAAAGCCAATCTGCCGTTCATGGTAGCCTTTGTGAAAGGGATTGCGGCCAACTGGTGTGTATGTCTGGCCGTGTGGCTCGCCCTGATGGTCAAAACTCTTCCGGCCAAAGTGCTCGCCTGCTGGATTCCGGTCGGAGCGTTCGTGATTCTCGGCTATGAGCACAGCATTGCGAATATGTTTTTCATCCCCGCAGGGATGCTGCAGGGTGCCGACGTAAGCATCGGCCAATTGTTTCAGAACCTTCTTGCCGTCACCCTCGGCAACATTATCGGTGGCGCCATACTCGTAGGAATGCTATATCACAAACTGCATTTCCGGGAGCCAAGTAGCCAGAAAAGCTGACGAAATCAAAAAAAATGCAGAAATTTCAGCTTAACTCTTGCCAGATTCAAAAAGAATACCTACCTTTGCATCGTTGAAAGGAGATAACGAGAGCGTTATCAAAACCGACAACAAAAATGGCGATTTAGTGTAGTGGCCTAGCACGCCACCCTCTCACGGTGGAGACCAGGGTTCGATTCCCTGATTCGCTACAGAAGGAGACACCAACCGGTGTCTCCTTTGTTTTTATATCCCAGCAAACAACCCGAGTTTTAACATTCTAAACGCCTGACCTTAGATTGTAGGGATGCACCAGGGTGCATCCGCCATTTCCAACACACCAATGCATTTATTATATCGGATGCACCAGGGTGCATCCCTACTTTCTGAAAGCCGCCTCGTTACAAATATAATATAGCGCGGTGCACCGGACGAATCCGATGCACCGCGTTAATTTATCGTTAGTCAGGACAATCAGTCGGCCGAAAGAGCCGAGAGGGAGGCTCGGAGCGTGGCGAGCTTCGACTGAGCATCGGCCTGCTTGCGGCGCTCGCCCTCGATTACGGCGGCGGGAGCTTTGCTGACGAATTTCTCGTTGGCAAGTTTCTTCTCCACCGAAGCGAGGAATCCTTCGTAGTATGCGATATCCTTTTGCAGGCGTGTCTTCTCGGCCTCAACATCGATATTGCCGGCAAGAGGCACGGCATATTCCTGCGTACCGACCATGAAGGTTGCTGCAGCGGCATCCTTCTCGGCATCTCCTTCAATAGCCGAGAGGTTGGCAAGTTTGGTGATTAGTGCGGATATCTCGCCGGCAGGTGCGGCTGCACCGACCACACGGAGCTCCAGAGTCTCCTTCTGCGGGATATTTTTCTGGGCACGCACGGCGCGAACGCCCGTAACTATTTCCTTGGCCGTTTCCATAGCGGCAAGCACATCGGCATCGGCACCCTTTCCTTCGGGCACGGGAGCGTACATGATGCTCTCGCCATTGCGGCGTGCAGCAAGGTTCTGCCAGAGTTCTTCGGTGATGAACGGCATGAAGGGATGCATCAGGCGAAGGAGTGCGTCGAAGAATCCGAGTGTAGCCTCATAGGTAGCCTTGTCGACCGGCTGACCGAAAGCTGGCTTCACCATCTCGAGATACCATGCGGAAAATTCATCCCAGAAAAGGCGATAAATGGCCATCAGCGCTTCCGACAGGCGGAACTTGCCCATAAGGTCGGCCACTTCGGCAGCTGTGGCGCCGAGACGGGCCTCAAACCACTTTGTGGCGGCCTTCGCGGCCATCGGCTGCTCGACGTCGGCACTATCCCACCCTTTCACAAGGCGGAAAGCGTTCCAGACCTTGTTGCAGAAATTGCGGCCGGTCTCGCAAAGCTTGTCGTCGAACAGGATGTCATTACCCGCAGGAGCGGCGAGCATCAGGCCCATGCGCACGCCGTCGGCGCCGTAGTTGGCGATAAGGTCGAGTGGGTCGGGCGAATTGCCCAGCGATTTGCTCATCTTGCGGCCAAGACTGTCGCGCACTATGCCGGTAAAGTAAACATTCTTGAAAGGCATCTCCCCCTTGAACTCATATCCGGCGATAATCATACGGGCAACCCAGAAGAAGATGATGTCCGGACCCGTTACAAGGTCGGAAGTGGGATAATAGTAGCGGATCTCCTCGTTGTCGGGGTCAAGGATGCCGTTGAAGAGCGAGATAGGCCACAGCCAGGAGGAGAACCAGGTGTCGAGGCAATCCTCGTCGGGACGCAGGTCGGTCATCTCCAGCGCGGGGTTGCCGGTTTTCTCGCGGGCGAGCTGCAGAGCCTCCTCGGGCGTCTCGGCCACAACGTATCCACCTTCGGGGAGGAAATAGGCCGGAATACGGTGACCCCACCAGAGCTGACGGCTGATGCACCAATCCTTGGTATCGGTCATCCAGTGGCGGTAAGTGTTCTTGAATTTCGAGGGATAGAAACAGATGTCATCATCCATCACAGCCTTCAGAGCCGGCTTGGTCAGCTCTCCCATCTTGAGGAACCACTGCATGGAAAGTTTAGGTTCGATTACCACCTTGGTACGCTCCGAGTAGCCCACCTTGTTGTCGTAGTCCTCGACTTTCTCCACCAGACCGCGCTCCTGCAGGTCGGCTATAATCTCGCGGCGCACGTCGAAGCGGTCATGGCCCACATACATGCCGCCGGCTTCGGAAATCGTGCCGTCGGGATTAAAGATGTCGATGGTGGGAAGATTGTATTTCTCGCCGAGCATATAGTCGTTGACGTCGTGAGCCGGAGTTACCTTCAGGCAGCCTGTACCGAAGTCCATCTCGACGTAATCGTCCATGATGATGGGCACCGAACGGCCTACCATAGGCACAATCACGCGTTTCCCCTTCAGCCAGCTGTAGCGCGGGTCGTTGGGGTTTACGCAGACGGCTGTATCGCCGAGGATGGTCTCCGGACGGGTCGTAGCCACCACAATATAGCGGTCGGGCTCGCCGTCGACAAAATATTTCAGATAGAAAAGCTTGGAATGCTCGTCGCGGTAGATTACCTCCTCGTCGGAGAGGGCCGTGAGCGCGGCGGGGTCCCAGTTTACCATGCGTACGCCGCGATAGATCAGCCCTTTGCGGTATAGTTCGCAGAACACGCGGATTACGCTGCGCGAGCGGAGCTCGTCCATGGTGAATGCGGTGCGGTCCCAGTCGCACGAGGCGCCGAGTTTACGCAGCTGCTTGAGGATGATGCCGCCGTGGTGCTCGGTCCAGTCCCACGCATGGCGCAGGAACTCCTCGCGGGTGAGGTCTGTCTTCTTGATGCCCTCGGCCTGGAGTTTGGCCACCACCTTGGCTTCGGTGGCGATGGAGGCGTGGTCGGTGCCGGGAACCCAGCAGGCATTTTTACCCTCCATGCGCGCGCGGCGCACGAGGATGTCCTGAATCGTCTCGTTGAGCATATGGCCCATATGGAGCACGCCCGTGACGTTGGGCGGCGGAATTACGATGGTATACGGCTCGCGGCCATCCGGTTCGGAATGAAACAGGCGGTGCTTCATCCAGTAGTCATACCATTTGTCTTCCACCTCGGCGGGATTGTATTTCGTAGCAAGCATGATGTGGTTAGCTGGTTAAATCGTTTGTTGTTAAGGCTTCAGGATACGCTCCGCGCCTGGCAGCAACGGCCACGCCCTGAAAATTGCGGTGCAAAATTACGAAACTTTTGCGGAATTTACCTAACTTTGCCTATATTATAATAATGTGCGAGCCAATCGTTATCGCCAACATCAACCAAAATCCAGCATAAGCATGAACAAAACCGTAATTCCGTTAGCCATGGCAGCTACGCTACTGACGGGACTCGCAGGCTGCACAGGCACAGGCACGCAGCTGATCGACAAGCCCGAATTCAAGTCGGCCAACCGCACTTTCGACATCGAGGCCCTCGAAGCCCTCGGGCGCGTGAGCGGTCCGGCCGTATCGCCCGACGGCAAAAAGGTGCTCTATGGCGTAAGCTATGAGAGCGTCGAACAGAACAAGAGCAACAACGAGCTCTATGTGATGAACATCGACGGCACCGACGCCACACGCCTTACGCACACGCCCCAGTCGGAAGGTCAGGCCGCATGGATCAACGGCGGCAAGGAGATAGCCTTCGTGGCTGAAAAAGACGGCAAGCCCCAGATGTGGGTGATGAACGCCGACGGCACCGGCCGCCGCGTGGTCAGCCGCCTCGAAAACGGCGTGGCCGGATTCCTCGTATCGCCCGACGGAAAGAAAGTGCTCGTTATCTCCAGCGTGAAATACGGACGCACCGCCGCCGACGTATATCCCGATCTTCCCAAAGCCAACGCACGCATCATCGACGACCTGATGTACAAGCACTGGGACGAGTGGGTTACAGAAATCCCCCACCCCTTCATCGCCGATTTCGACGGCTATAGCCTCAAGAACATCAAGGACATCATGGACGGCGAACCTTACGAATCGCCTATGAAGCCCTTCGGAGGTATCGAGTCGTTTGCCTGGAGCCCAGACAGCAAGCAGGTTGTCTATGTATCGCGCAAGAAGACCGGCATGGAATATGCCGTATCGACCAACAGCGACCTGTATCTCTACGACATTGAGAAGACCACCACCCGCAACCTCACCGAGGGGATGATGGGCTATGACACCGCCCCCGCGTTCTCGCCCGACGGCACTCAGCTGGCATGGCTCTCGATGGAGCACGACGGCTACGAGAGCGATAAAAACCGCATCTTCGTGATGGATATGGCAACCGGCACGCGCACCGACCTCACCGCCAACTGGGATTATACCGCCGACGCCATCGCATGGAATCCCAACGGCAAATCCATCTATTTCCTCGCTCCCTATCTGGGTGTCACCCCGATTTTCTCAATCGACGTGGCCACTAAGGCCGTCAGCATGGTTACCTCCGGTGCCGACATCGCCGACTACGCCGCTTTGGCTCCGGTCGACGACAAGACCATCGTGACGATGCGCCACTCGATGCTCTACCCCAATGAGATTTTCTCGGTGACCGACCGCAAGGCCACCGCTCTGACCGACGTGAACCGCGACGTGCTCTCGCAGATCGACGCACCCTCGCTCGAAAAGGTGATGGTTCCCACCACCGACGGCAAGGAGATGACCACCTGGGTGGTACTCCCCCCGAATTTTGACCCTGCCAAGAAGTATCCCGCAATCCTCTACTGTCAGGGCGGCCCGCAGCAGGCTGTAAGCCAGTTCTGGAGCTACCGCTGGAATCTCATGCTCATGGCCTCCAACGGCTATATCGTCATAGCCCCCAACCGCCGCGGCCTTCCCGGTTTCGGCACGGAATGGAACGCTCAGATTTCCGGTGATTATCCCGGCCAGAACATGCAGGATTACCTGAGTGCTGTCGACTATATGAAGCAGCGTCCCTATGTCGACGGCGACCACATCGGCGCTGTCGGCGCAAGCTACGGCGGTTTCTCCGTCTACATGCTGGCAGGCATCCACGAAAACCGCTTTGCCGCCCTCATAGCGCACGCCGGCATCTTCAACACCGAAGCACAGTATCTCGAGACCGAGGAGATGTGGTTTGCCAACTGGGATCTCGGAGGAGCATTCTGGGAAAAGGACAATGCCGTTGCCCAGCGCACCTTCGCCAACTCGCCTCATAAGTTCGTCGACCGCTGGAACACTCCTATCCTCGTTACCCACGGCGAATACGACTACCGCATCCTCTCCTCGCAGGGTGAGATGGCCTTCAACGCGGCGCGTCTGCGCGGTGTGCCGGCCGAAATGGTAATCTTCCCCGACGAGAACCACTGGATTCTCAAGCCCCAGAACGCCATCCTCTGGCAGCGCGTATTCTTCCGCTGGCTCGACCGCTGGCTGAAACCCGGCTCCCCCGAAGCCGCCACATCTGCACCCACCACCGAAGAAAGCGATGTAGCCGCCCACGACGCGGGCACCGAGGCCGAAGTCGCCGCTTCGGAGGAATAATAAATCATCCATATCTCAGAAACAATGTCTTATCCCAACACAAAGCCCATCGGCGTGAAAGCCATAGTCGGCATCGTAGTCGGCATTGCAGTATTCGTTGTAGCGATGGCCTTCGTTATGCCCTGGTACAACGTCTGGTCGCAGGAAATGGAAGGCAAAGCAGAATTCGCCAAAGCCGAGCAGAACCGCAAAATCAAAATCGAGGAAGCCAAGGCCAATCTCGAAGCCGAGAAACTGAACGCTCAGGCCGAAGTAGAACGCGCCAAGGGCGCTGCCGAAGCCATCCGGATTGAAAACGGCAGCATCACGCCTACCTACATCCAGTATCTGTGGGTTCGTCAGCAGTCGGACCTCAGCGACAAGACCGTAATCTACGTGCCCACCGAGACCAACCTACCCATTCTCGAATCGACGCGTATGCTCAACCAGGCGCAAAAGCCCTGATTCAGACACCGTCCGGATGCCGGACGCTGTTGAACATCGCTCCCATATCAAAACGTCGGGGTGTCAAAATTCAGAATTTTGACACCCCGACTCATTTTTATCCGGATGGCGTGGGCGCTGTCAGAATGGTCCTTTTTTTGTTATTGCAGTTGCGCAGGCAAACTAAAAGCGCTAAATTTGTCCTTATTCTATGGAGCATTTCTGGAACATAATGAGCTCTGGAGTTCTCATCGGCATTCTGATGTCAGCGCCGATGGGACCGATCGGCATGCTCGTAATCCAGCGCACGCTCAACAAAGGCCGCTGGCCCGCTTTCTACACAGGAATCGGGGCCGCCCTCTCCGACCTGACCTATAGTCTGCTTACGGGGCTGTGTATGAGCTTTGTGACGGATTTCGTGCTGTCGCGCCAGATGCTGCTTCAGATTGTGGGCAGTGTGGTCCTCATCGGGTTCGCCTTCTATCTTTTCAGGAAAAACCCGACTGCAACCCTTAAAAAACCCGACGAAGTTGCCAACGGATTCTGGAAAGACTTCTGGACCGGCTTCCTGTTCACATTCGCCAATCCGCTCATAGTATTTTTTATAATAGGATTGTTCGCACGGTTCAACTTCCTCCTGCCCGAATTCCGTTTCTACCACTATATAGCCGGCTACGGCGCCATCGTAGGGGGCACCCTGCTCTGGTGGTGGCTGATAACATATTTCGTCAACAAGGCACGTGCACATTTCAACGTGCGCTCGCTCTGGATATTCAACAGAATCGTTGCATCAATTCTGTTTATTATGGCCATTGTGGGACTGTGGAAAGGAATCGCCGGCTATCTGGCCGTCTAAACTCCACGGAAGTCCCGACTCCCGACATCTATCTCAAATCACCGACAATGAAAACCAACACTCTGCTTCATATCCCCTTTCGCGAAGGTCTCGACGGAATGAGTCTCGACGCCGTGGGCAACGCTCTTGAGGAAGGTGGCGCACGCTTCTCCGTAGAATCGCTCAACTGGCCCGAAACATTTCCCTACCGCCCCCTGACGGTTGTAACGGCAGCTCACACTTCCGAGGCCATCTACATCGACTTTCTGGTGCGCTGCAATTACCTCCGCGCGGCCAACTACACCGACAACTCGCCCGTGAGCGAGGATTCGTGCGTGGAATTCTATCTGCAGCCGAATCCATCGTCGCCCCACTATTTCACTTTCGAGTTCAACTGCATAGGCATCCTCAATTCGGCCGAATGCGTCGCTCAGGCCGACTGCCGCCCGCTTTCAGCCGACGAGCTTCAGACCATCGGACGATATGCCTCGGTTGGCCGGCGTCCGTTCGAAGAGGTGGAAGGTTCGTTTATCTGGAGTGTGGTGGTCGCCATTCCGCTCCGACTTCTCGGCATCCGGTACGAAGGCAAGCCGATTGCTATGCGCGGCAACTTCAACAAATGTGCCTCGGCCACATCCCAGCCGCATTTCCTGAGCTGGGCACCCATCGATACTCCTGAGCCCGACTTTCATCAGCCGGACTTCTTCGGAGATATAATTCTCGACTGAAACGCATGCCCTGCACATGGGGCGCTTCAACTTCCCAAAGCTTTAAATCTCAATCATGAACGAAACGACACTTACCAACAACCGCGTGTTGAAATACCTCGGAAAAAATCCGGAGGACATCACCCGCGAGGACCTCGTCGACTTTGTGGTAAACAACGGCGTGGAAATGATCAACTTCATGTATCCCGCCGCCGACGGACGCCTGAAAACGCTCAACTTCGTAATCAACGACCTCGACTATCTAAACACCATACTCACCTCAGGCGAACGCGTAGACGGCTCCAGTCTGTTCCCGGGATTCATCGAGGCCGGAAACAGCGACCTCTACGTCATTCCGCGCTACTCCACGGCCTTCCTCGACCCCTTTGCCGAGATTCCCACGCTGAGCATGCTGTGCAACTTCTTCGATAAAGACGGCAACGAGCTGCCTTCCTCGCCCGAACGTGCCCTGCGCCGCGCGTGTGCTGAATTCCGCAAGGCCACAGGCCTTGAATTCCAAGCCATGGGCGAACTGGAGTATTACGTCATCTCGCCCGACGAGGGGATGTTTCCCGCAAGCGACCAGCGCGGTTACCATGAATCGGCCCCGTTTGCCAAATTCAACGATTTCCGCACACGGTGCATGCAGTATATAGCGCGTACCGGTGGAAAAATCAAATACGGACACTCGGAGGTCGGCAATTTCACCCTCAACGGAATGAACTACGAACAGAACGAGATAGAGTTCCTCCCTGTTCCGGCCGAGCAGGCCGCCGACCAGCTCATGCTCGCCAAATGGGTGATCCGCAATCTCGCATCGCGACTCAACCTGAACGTTACGTTCGCCCCGAAAATCACCAACGGCAAGGCCGGCTCGGGGCTGCACGTGCACATGCGCCTGATGCGCGACGGCCGCAACGTGATGCTCGACGCCGACCGCCGGCTCAGCGACGACGCACGCCGTCTGATTGCCGGACTCATAACTCTTGCCCCGGCTCTTACAGCCTTCGGCAATACCAATCCCACAAGCTACTTCCGCCTGGTTCCGCATCAGGAAGCGCCCACCAACGTATGCTGGGGCGACCGCAACCGCTCGGTACTCATCCGCGTGCCGCTGGGATGGACTACCTCGACCGATATGAGCGCTGTGGTGAATCCGGCGCAGAAACCCGCGCAGACCGACGCATCGCAGAAACAGACCATCGAGATTCGCAATGCCGACGGCTCGGCCGACATATACATGCTGCTGGCCGGACTTGCAGTTGCCGCTCGCCACGGTTTCGATATGGCCGACGCTCTCGATGTGGCCGAACGCACCTACGTGAGCGCCAATATACACGACGAGGCCAACGCCGCTCTGCTCGAACGGCTCGAACAACTCCCGGCCAACTGCGCCGAGAGTGCGGATGTGCTTGAACAGCAGCGCGAACTATTTGAAGCATCGGGGGTATTCACCCCGGCAATGATCGATGCCATCGTGGCTCGTCTGCGGGCCTTCGACGACGCCAGTCTCTCCGAACGCGCCCACCGCGACCCCGACCTGATGGGGCGCCTGGTAAGCCGCTATTTCCACTGCGGATGAATCCTGCCGCCTTGCAACCACTCAATCAAACGCAACAAAGAGATAAACACAAAAGATGAGCGACGTTATCCGACTTCTGCCTGATTCGGTGGCCAACCAGATTGCCGCCGGAGAAGTTATCCAGCGCCCGGCTTCGGTAATCAAGGAGCTGGTTGAAAATGCAGTTGACGCCGGTGCAACCACCATTCAGATTATTCTCCGCGACGGCGGCAAGAATCTGATTCAGGTAATCGACAACGGCTGCGGAATGTCGGATACCGACGCGCGTCTGGCCTTTGAGCGCCATGCCACTTCGAAAATCAGGCAGGCAAGCGATCTTTTCGAACTTCATACCATGGGGTTCCGCGGCGAGGCTCTGCCATCCATCGCCGCGGTGGCACAAATTGACCTGCGCACAATGCGCAAGGGCGATACCGTCGGCACTCATCTGGAGATTGCCGCATCCAAATTCCAGCACCAGACCGCCGAAGCCTGTGCCGCCGGAACGAATCTGTCGGTAAAGAATCTGTTCTTCAACTTTCCGGCCCGACGTAAATTCCTGAAAAAAGACGCGGTAGAGCTCACACACATCCTCCACGAGTTCGAAAGGCTCGCGCTGGTGAATCCCGACAAGACCTTCACGCTCGTGCACAATGAGGTCACTCTCCATCAGCTCCTCCCCGGCACTCTGAAACAGCGCATTGTAAGTCTTTTCGGCAAATCGCTCGAGAAGCAGCTCATACCGGTGGCAACGGAAACGTCGCTTGTGAAGATTTCCGGCTTTGTAGCCAATCCCGAAAACGCCCGCAAGCGCAACGCCCTGCAGTATTTCTTCGTGAACGGCCGCAACATGATGCACCCCTATTTCCGCAAGGCGGTGCTTCACTGCTATGAGAATCTCATACCGGCCGACCATCAGCCCTCATACTTTCTGAACTTCGAGGTCGACCCGCAGACCATCGACGTCAACATTCATCCGACCAAAAGCGAGATTAAATTCGAGAACGAAGCTCCGATATGGCAGATTCTTGTAGCTGCCATAAAGGAGGCGCTCGGAAAATTCAATGCCGTCCCCTCCATCGACTTCGACAGCACCGACCGGATTGATGTACCCGTATTCAACCCCAATGCCGAAGCGAATTTCGGCGACATGGTGTCGGGCGACTACAATCCTTTCGCGCAAGAGCATGCGACTCCCCGCGCTGCCGGGAGTATGGGTTCAGGCCTGCCGTCAAAGCGACCCAGCCGGCCCCTCGACGATTGGGAAAAACTCTATGAAGGCTTCTCGGGTGGTGTCGAGCCGTCGGATTTTCTGTTTCCCGATGAAGGAGGCGATGCCAGCGCACTCAATATACCTGACGAGCAACCCGTTTCCGATTCCAACAGCGAGCCGGTCGAGGCTTCCGGCCTCAATTCCCGCCAGGATTGCGGCGAGACGCTTCCGCTCGACGGCACCACGACGCAGCCGGTATCGCTCCTCCAGCTTAAACAGAAGTATCTTGTAGTGCCTTCCCATGCCGGCCTCATGGTTGTCGACTTCCACCGGGCGCATGTAAAGGTTCTCTACGAGGAGTTTTTCCGCGAAGGCAGGATTGTGGCAGGCGTATCGCAGGCAGTGCTGTTCCCGGAGGTCATGCACCTCACCCCGACGCAAAACAGCACTTTAAGCACCATGGGCGAACAACTCCGTGAACTCGGGTTCCAGCTGGAATATCTCGGCGACAGCGCCTGGAGCATAAACGCAGTGCCTGCCTCAACGGCTAAATTCAACGCCATCGACCTGTTGCAGAAAATGATTGCCGATGTTGCGGAGGAAACGGAGACCCGCGAAAATACCCTCCCCGCCAAAGTGGCGCTTGCTATGGCTCGCGCCGCTGCCGTTCAACCCGGGCAGCCGCTCAGTCAGGCGGAGGCGGAGACTCTGCTGAGCCGTCTTTTCTCGCTGCCTGATCCGGGATATACACCGACCGGGCAACCCGTATTTTTCACTCTCGACATGGCTGAAATAGCCAAGCGCCTGTAGACCGGACGTATGCCACACCATCCAGCATAACATCATCACATGAAATTACCACTCCTATATATTTTCATAGTCTCCGCACTTGCCACGCCGACGGTATGTCCTGCCGCACACTCCGACGACAATCCGGCTCACACCTCGGTAGGACGCAATGAAGTGAAAAAGGTTCTTCAGCAACTCGACCGCGAAATCGAGCTTCGCGACACATATAAAAACATGCGACAGACGCGGCTCGATTCCATCCGTATCCAACGCAACAATGTCAGGACCGACTCGCGCCGTTGGTTCGACCTCACAATGGACATCGCCGGCGGCTACAGTTCGTTCGACAACGACTCGGCACTCGTCTACTATACCCAGGGGCTCGACCATGCGTCGGCTATCGGCAATGATTCGCTCGCGACGGAGTTCCGACTGCGGCGAGCCACCTACCTCTCGATTTCCGGATATGTGCACGACGCTCTCAACGAACTTGAACTCGTCGACACAACCTCTATGACCTCCGGGCAGAAGCGCACGTATTTCGACGCCACACGCCGTATGTACAGCTTCATTTCCAACTACTACGAAGGATTCCTCTCTACGGCCGACTACTGGAACAACCGCGCCATCGAGGCCCAGGGCAAATTGATTCCGCTTCTGCCGAAAGGTTCTGTAGAATATATGCTCAACCTCGGCGAATATCTCTACGGCACCCGCCAGTATGCCCGAAGCCGCGAGGTAATGACGGCTCTGATCAACAAACTCACACTCGACACTCCGGGATATGCCATCGCCTGCCATAAACTCGCGTCGCTTGCCAACACGGCCGGCGACCAGTACGAGCGCATTTATTACCTGGCGCTTTCGGCCATTGCCGATACGCGCCAGGGCAACATGGAGGTAACCTCCATCCAGGAACTCGGCGGCCTGCTCTTCCAGAACGGAGATTCGGAACGCGCACACAACTATCTGCTCGCCGCCATGAACAACGTAGTCGAAAGCCGTGCGTCGGTGCGTCTCTCTCAGACTACCGAACTGCTCACGGTAATCGAAAACGACCATATGCTGCAGATAGCACGCTACAGGCGCCTGGTGGTATTCATTTTCATCATCCTCGTGGCTTGTATGCTGGCTCTCGTGGCCGCGATATGGTTCCTGCGCCGCCAGCTCCACCGCCTCGACGGCCTCAAACGCCATCTCGAAGAATCGAACCGTGCTAAGGAAGTCTACATGAGCCGATTCCTCACGCTCTGCTCCATCTATATGGATAAGCTCAAGCAACTTGGGAAAATCGTGGACCGCAAAATATCCGCCGGACAGACCGAAGAACTGGCACGTCTGGTAAAATCAAACAAATTCATGGAAGAGCAAAGCCGTGAATTCTACAGCGTGTTCGACGACGCGTTTCTACATATATACCCGCGTTTCATAGAGCAGGTAAACGACCTTCTGAAACCCGACAGCCGGATCACTCCGGCCGAAGGCGAACTGCTCACGCCGGAACTGCGCATTCTCGCGCTGATGCGACTCGGCATCGACGATGCACCCCGTCTGGCCCAGATGCTGAATTTCAGCGTCAACACCATTTATGCTTACCGCAACAAACTGCGTAACCGCGCCATCAACCGCCAGACGTTCGAGACCGACATCCTCAACATCGCCGCATCCTAAGCCTTACCCATCCGCGAAATGGCCGCCACAGCCTACTTGTTCTGCCCTGAGAACGATATCGCTCTCGCTTCGGGCCGGGAGATTTTCACGCCCCCGCGCCAGGCGGCGCTGTTAGGCCGCTACGGAGCTCCCCTGCTCTGGTGGATAGGGGCACCCGACGATATTGTACTCATCCCCTCAGATCTCACTCCCGAAGAAGCCGACTCTCTCGGCCAATGGGAAATGCAGATGAAAGCACGTTTCGGCGCCGGGCCTCGTCTGCTGCCCTCCCTGCAAGGAGAAAAAATCGACTCCCTTCGCCCGTGGGGATGGAGCGGCTACTCAGCCCGATGTCTCCGGCGCTTGGGCGCGCCTTCTCATCTCCTCGACGAAATCCGACCCGGCTTAGACCGCCTCAGGCAACTAAGCCACCGCAAAAGTTCCGTTGAGATTACACATCGCCTTGACGAATCTCTGGATTTCGCGAGCTTCGGCATTCCTCCCTCGGTCCGACCGCTGGAGATACACGACACCACGGAAATAACGTCTATTCTTTCCGCCGGTAGGCCGTTGATTGCAAAATCCCCCTGGTCGTCGAGCGGCCGCGGCGTGTTCAGCAGCCGCGATATGTCGGCGCCCACGTTTCTGCGCCGGTGCGACGATACGATACGCCGACAGGAAAGCGTGATGATTGAACACCTCCACCAGGTTGTCGCCGACTTCGCCATGCTTTTCGAGGCAACGGCTACAGGCGTAACGTCCGTAGGCCTTTCGCGTTTCCACAATTGTCGTGGAGCCGCTTATGCAGGCAACGACCTCGCAACCGATGCGGAAATCCGCTCAGATCTCTCTTCCATGATTCCAGGTAGCCTGCTCGAGGCAGTGGAAGAATCCTTACGCGCGATTCTGGCCGAGATGACGGTCGGACGCTACCGCGGACCGCTCGGCGTCGATATGCTCATAGCGGCCGGTCCTGACGGGAGCTGTTACCTCGTGCCATGCGTGGAACTGAATCTGCGATGCACCATGGGATTCGTGGCCCACGCGCTGAGGAAGCGTCTCCCCTCCGCTTACCGCCGCATGACCGTCGCCCCCTTCCGCACCGGTGCGCCGGAAAGGAACCAACTGCCGTTGGTGCCCCCCAACCTCCATTTTTCCATTGTGGCAGAGCGGTAAAGCTCCCATGTAAACGGCTCAGGAAACGACATCGGGATTTTTAATGTCATTAACATGGCCGATATTTCACGTTATCAAAAAATGCGTTAAATTTGCAAATTAATAGCTGTGGCCGTATGATTGCAGCTTAACTCATATTTTCTTATAATCAGCATACGAAAAAGTGAAACTACGCAAATCAGCTCTGCCGGCTCTCGCATTGGCCGCCACAATCGCCGCTATGGCCGCCGGTCCCAACAATATTGTGGAGGAAGTGGCTTGGACCGTAGGCGACCAGCCTATATATAAAAGCGAAATCGAAGAAGCTTACCAGCAGATGCTCTACGAGAAGACTCCGGTAAAGGGCGACCCCTACTGCGTGATTCCCGAACGTCTCGCTCTTGAAAAGCTCTTCCTCCACCAGGCCGACATCGACACGGTCGAAGTGCAGGAATCAATGGTCAACCAGGCCGTCGACCAGCGTATCAACTACCTGGTCACAAACCTCGGCTCGAAGGAGAAAGTAGAGGAATACTTCCGCAAGCCAATGGCCGAATTCCGCCAGCAGATGGCCGAATCGATGCGTAATCAGTACCGCATACAGCAGGTGCAGAGCAACATCTCGAAAAACCTGAAGGTTACGCCGTCGGATGTCAGAAAATACTTCAACACTCTCTCGGAAGACTCCATTCCCTTTGTTCCGCTCCAGGTAGAGGCTGAAATCATTACGGTCAACCCGCGTATTCCCCAGGAAGAAATCGACGACGTGAAAGCCCGTCTGCGCGACTATGCCGACCGCGTAAACAAAGGGGAATCGGAATTCTCCACGCTCGCCATCCTCTATTCGGAAGACGGCAGCAGCGTGCGCGGCGGTGAAATCGGCTTCATGGGCAAAGGACATCTCGAGCCGGAATATGCAGCCGTTGCCTTCAACCTCAACGACCCCAAAAAGGTATCGAAAATCGTCGAGACCCAATACGGCTACCATATCATCCAGCTCATCGAGAAACGCGGCGACCGCGTCAATACGCGCCATATCCTCCTTCGACCGAAAGTGAACCAGAAAGACCTCACCGATGCCATCGAGCGCCTCGACTCGCTCAAGAAGGAGATTGCCGACGGAAAATTCACCTTCGAGGAAGCCACGGTAGTCTCGCAGGACAAGGATACACGCAACAACCACGGCCAGATGGTCAACTCGGAGAACAATACCACGCGCTTCGAGATGTCGCAGCTCCCGCAGGAGGTCGCCAAGAAAGTGAGCACGATGGAAGTCGGCGACATTTCCGACGCATTCATCATGATGGATCCGAAACGCAACCGCGAGATTGTGGCTCTCGTAAAACTTACCGCCCGCATCCCGGCCCACAAGGCCAACCTCTCCGACGACTATCAGACTATCAAAGGCCTGTATGAAAATGCCGCCAAACAGAAGATGGTCGACCAGTGGATTGCAAGGAAAATCAAGGACACCTACGTGAAAATCGAGGACAACTGGTCGGACTGCGAATTCGAGCACGACGGCTGGGTGAAAAACAAGAAATGAGCCATCCCTCCTACTCCGACTCCCGGAAAGTGCTCCGGCGCCGCGGTCGCGGCAGTCTCGGCCTGGGCTTTCTGCTTGCCGTAGCCGTTGCGGCGGCTTCGCTCATTGCCGGCGCGCAGAACAATACTCCGAAAAAACAGGCCGCTCCAACCCGGCGCCAGACGATTCTCACTCCCGACACAGCCCCCATCAGGCCGGCAATCCCTTCGGCCAACCGCTATCAGCGCGACAAAGTGTTTCTGGAGCGCGCCGCCGAACTGCGCGCCGAACCCGGTACGGATTACCAGACCGTGGTTGGCGACGTGCTTTTCCGCAAGGGCGATATGTATATGTACTGCGATTCGGCGCTCTTTTTCGACGGGGGCGCCGAGGTCCGCGCCTTCGGCAACGTGAGGATGGAGCAGGGCGATACTCTTTTTGTCTACGGCGACGAACTCAACTACAACGATACTACCCAGCTGGCAATTCTCTATGCAGATACGGGCAAGAAAGTGCGTCTCATCAACAAGGACGTAAAACTCACCACCGACATATTCAACTACGACCTCGGCATCGAGCTGGGCTACTATGAAGTCGGCGGTATCCTCACCGATAAAGAAAACCGCCTCGACTCGTGGTACGGCGAATACTCCCCGGCGTCGAAGGATGCGCTCTTCCGCGAGAACGTACATCTGAAATCGCTCGGCGAATCCGACACGCTCGACATCTACACCGAGGAGATGCTCTACAACACGCTGACCCACATCGCCATTCTCGACACCACATCGACCATCATCTCCGGCGACGGCACAATCTACACCCGCTCGGGCGTCTACAACACCGAGACCTCGCAGGCCGACCTCTACAGCCGTTCGCTCGTGGTTGCCAAAAACGGCAACACACTTACGGGCGACACGCTTTTCTACGACCGCAATCTCGGTTTCGGCGAGGCCTTCGGCAACATCGAACTGACCGACACCACCAACAAAATGATTCTCAACGGCGACTACGGCTACTATTTCGAAGTGGCCGACAGCGCGATGGTCACCGGCCGCGCCCTCGCCAAGGAGTACTCGACGCCGTCCGACACCCTTTTCCTCCATGGCGACACTATACGTACATTCATGTTCATAGTGCCCGAACACGCGCTCAACGACTCCGTGACCGTGCCTGCCGACACTACACACCACCTCATCGCATCGCCCCACGTGCGCTTCTACCGCTCCGACCTCCAGGGGTTGTGCGATTCGCTGACGTTCGTTCAGCGCGACTCGATGCTGTGGATGAACTACCATCCCGTGGTCTGGAACGATACCAAACAGATTTTCGGCAACGTGATTCAGGTGCATATGCGCGATTCCACCGCCGACTGGGCGAAACTTCCCGATTTCGGGTTCATGGCCGAATGGCTCGACGAGGAATTCTACAATCAGCTTACGGGCAAAACGATGTATGCCACCTTCGAGCGGCGCACCATCAAGCATCTCGACGTGAGCGGAAGCGTACAGGGAATCATGCTCCCGATGGAGAACGATTCCACCTACAACAAGATTGCCAACTTCGAGAGCTCTTTCCTCTCGGCCGAATTTAAAAACCAGACCATCGACTGGCTCAAGACCTGGCCCGAGACGCCGGGCACAATGACACCGCTATATCTGGCCAAGCGCAGCAGTTTTTATCTCCCTCAGTTCCGCTGGTTCGAACCGCTCCGGCCCACGGGTCCCGACGATGTGTTCAACATCTCCTACGAGATGCTCCAGCTGATGCAGGAACCACCATTCGGCGGCAAGAACTCCGGACGCAAGTCGACCGCGCCCGCCAAACCGGCGGCCAAGCTTTCCGCCGCTCCGCAGCCGGAGGGTACGGCCCGAGATGAAAAAGAAACCTCGGAAGAGCCCACAGCAGTAGCCGAACAAGATACAGCAACGACCTCCAAGACCGAATAAACCTCCCCTCAACCATGCATACCCATACATCCGACCTTCTGCGTTTTCTCGACGCTTCGCCCTGCAATTTCTGGGCCGCGAAAAATCTTGCCGACCGCCTTTCGACTACTGGTTTTCAGCCGCTCGACATGCGCGACGAGTGGAATCTGCGTGCCGGCGGACGATATTTCGTAACGAAAAACGATTCGGCGGTGTTCGCCTTTGCAGTCGGGTCCGACCCGCTGGCGGGGTATCATATAGTGTGCGCCCACAGCGACTCCCCGGGGTTCCGAATCAAGCCGAACGCCGAGATGCCTGCTGCGGGCAATATGCTCCGGCTCAACACGGAGGTCTACGGCGGTCCGATTCTCTATACCTGGTTCGACCGTCCACTCTCGATTGCCGGACGCGTGATGCTCGAGAGCGACGACCCGATGCAGCCGGAGATGCGGCTGGTGAAGTTCACCCGTCCGCTGCTCACCATCCCACATCTGGCTATCCACTACAACCGCTCGGTCAACGACGGCAACCCGCTGTCGCGCCAGCGCGACATGCTCCCGCTGGCCGGAATCCTCCACGACGGCGAGCCGCGCGAGGGATGCATCCGCCGGCTCGTGGCCGAAGAACTCAATGTAGCGCCGGAAAAGATTCTCGACTACGACCTGACTCTTTTCGACACAACGCCAGCCACCCTCTTCGGCATTCACGACGAACTGATTTCCGCCGGGCGTATCGACGACCTCGAGATGGCTCACGCAGCCTTGACGGGTCTGCTTGAAAGCGTGCAAGCCGACCCGGAAACCAGCACGACACGCGTAATGGCGATTTTCGACAACGAGGAATCCGGCTCGGGCACCAAGCAGGGAGCTGCCTCCCCCGTTCTGCGCACCATCCTCGAGCGCATCAACCGCTCAATGGGCGGCGACGAGGATACGTTCTGCCGCGCCGTGGCTGCGTCGTTTATGGTGTCGGCCGACAACGGACACGCGACTCATCCCAACTACGAAAGCAAGCAGGATCCGACCAACCACCCCGTGCTCGGAGGCGGTCCGGTAATCAAAATCAACGCCAACTGCAAGTATATGACCGACGCCGACTCGTCGGCCGTATTTCAGGCCATCTGCCGCAAGGCCGGAGTGCCGGTGCAGATGTTCGTCAACCACAGCGACGTGGCCGGAGGCTCGACCCTTGGCAACATCCTCACCTCTCAACTCGAACTGCGCGGCGTCGACATGGGTGCTCCCCAACTCGCCATGCACTCCTGCCGCGAAACCGCCGCCGTCGCCGACCACCTCTCCACCATCTCCGCCTTCCACACCTTCTTCTCCCTCTGATACCATACAAGGCGCTCCCTTGAGGGTAGATTCGAACTGTTCCCGCCACTCATGGTCCGGATTCAGTCCGAATCTGAAAATAATTTTGGAAAAATAGGGCAGAAAAATTTGGCGGTTCCAAAATAATGTGATAACTTTGCAGTCGCAAATGAGGCTCAAAGGAGCCTTGTAACAACGATGGTTCGCTAGCTCAACTGAATAGAGCATCTGACTACGGATCAGAAGGTTACAGGTTTGAATCCTGTGCGAATCACCAAACGACACAAGCCACCGCAGAAACCTGCTTTAGCAGCTGACGCAATATAACGGCTGAATGTCGACCAACAACGATGGTTCGCTAGCTCAACTGAATAGAGCATCTGACTACGGATCAGAAGGTTACAGGTTTGAATCCTGTGCGAATCACTTGCTTCCGGCGGTGTATCGGCTTATTGGCTGAAACACCGCTTTATTTTTCCTCCCCTATCCATATATGCCCGAACGCCATACCGCTATCTCAACACGCATATTCACAATACCGGCCTCCATGGCCGTTAGAGGCCGGATGATGCGCTCGTTGCGATGGCCGGTTGCCATTCTCGCCATTCCTGCCGCTATATCGGCTTTATTGGCGTTCTCCGACTGGCGTTTCCTCGTGGTGCTCTTTCTTCTGGTTCTGGTGGGCGGCTCTGCCGTATACGCTTTCGCATGGTTCCATACCGCCATGAGTCCGGCCGCCATCAAGGCCATGAGCCCCCACCGGGTCGAGACCGACGACACTGAAATACGTATCATCCCGGAAGATGGCAAGTTGCTGAGTAGCATCCCCATCGGATGGGTAATAGGTATCGACGAAATCGGCAAATATCTTTGTGTCAGATATCGCGATTGCGGCAACGACGCATCGCCATCGATGCTTTATATTCCGCTCGATGCATTTCCGACGCCCGACGACGCCGCGCGTTTCCTCGCCATAGTCGCCCCACTCAATCGGACAACCAATCAAACTATATGAATAACGACCATATTTCCAATCGCAGCGCCAACGAGACGTTGCGCCGCTACATTGTGTTTACCTTCGGCCTGATGCTGAGTGCTCTGGGCGTAGTGCTCCTCACGCGCTCAGCGCTCGGCACCTCCCCCATCTCCAGTATGCCTTACGTAATGAGTCTGCACACACCTCTCTCCATGGGTACTTTTACGGCCCTCCTCAACGTGGCTCTGATAATCGGAATTCTCGGACTGCTCGGCCCCGAGCGATGGCACGACAACAGGATGAACCTTCTGATGCAGTTGCCCGTTTCGGTGCTTTTCGGTGTTTTCATCGATTTTTTCATGCTTCTTACCTCCGGGATGTCGCCTGCCGCATACTGGTTGCGCATAGCCACGCTTACAACCGGCAGCCTCGTGATGGGCGTCGGCATCTGCCTGCAGGTGGAAGCCGACGTGACGATGAACAGCGGCGAATATTTTGTAAAAGTGCTCGCCAACCGGCTTGACCATAATTTCGGAAGTATCAAGATTTTCTTCGACCTCACATTGGTGAGTCTTGCGGCGGCCGCATCGTGGCTGATGGCCGGACACATCGACGGTCTGCGAGAGGGCACACTCATTGCCGCAACCCTCACGGGGCCGGCAGTCAAACTGATAGCGCCGTATATGAGTCCGATACGGCATTTCATTGCCGGAACGCGTATGGCCCAATCCCGAATAGACGCCGACGAGCGAGGTGATTTGCAACGAAATTCGTAACTTTGCCCATATGAAATTCGTCATTGAAGCCACTGCGCCATCCACCAATGCGCGCGCCGGAGTAATCACCACCGACCACGGCACTATTCCCACCCCGATTTTCATGCCCGTAGGCACCTGCGGCGCCATGAAAGGCGTCCACATGCGCGAACTGCGCGACGATATAAAGGCGCGCATCATCCTGGGCAATACCTACCATCTCTACCTGCGCCCCGGCACCGACATTCTCCGCAAGGCCGGCGGACTCCACCGCTTCGGCGGCTGGGAGGGTCCGATACTGACCGACAGCGGAGGTTTCCAGGTGTTCTCGCTTTCAGACAACCGCAAGCTGACCGAAGAGGGGGCGTGGTTCCGCAGCCATATCGACGGATCGAAGCATCTGTTCACCCCCGAGAAAACGGTCGATATCCAGCGTGCCATCGGCTCCGACATCATGATGGCTCTCGACGAGTGCCCCCCGGGAATGTCTGACAAGGCCTATGCCCGTAAGTCGCTCGACCTCACACTGCGCTGGCTCGACCGCGGCTGGAAGCATTTCAACGAGACCGAACCGCTCTACGGCCATAGCCAGAGTTTCTTCCCCATTGTGCAGGGGTGCACGTATCCCGACCTCCGGCGAGAGTCGGCCATGCGCGTGGCCGAACTCGGTGCCGACGGCAACGCCATCGGCGGCCTGGCCGTGGGCGAACCTGCCGAAGTGATGTACGATATGATAGAGGTGGTCAACGAGGTGCTTCCCGCCGATCGTCCGCGCTACCTGATGGGCGTCGGTACCCCCGCAAATATCCTCGAGGCCATCGACCGAGGCGTCGACATGATGGACTGCGTGATGCCCACGCGCAACGGCCGCAACGGAATGCTTTTCACTCCCGACGGAATAATGAACATGCGCAACCGCAAATGGGCCGAGGACTTCTCGCCCATTCAGCCCGACAGCGAATGTTTCGTCGACCGGGTGTATTCCAAAGCCTACCTGCGCCATATTTTCATAGCCGGAGAACTTCTGGCCATGCAGATTGCATCCATCCACAATCTCGCCTTCTACCTCTGGCTCGTGGGCGAGGCGCGCCGCCATATCCTGGCCGGAGACTTCGCCACATGGAAACCGGCGATGGTAGAACGGGTGACACGCCGTCTCTAACAGCTCCGCTCATAGCCATTGAACTTCTCCCCGATCCAATCAACACCACGATGAAAAAGTCCAAAATAAGAATTCCGATAAGAATGCCGGCATGGATGCGCGACAAATCGCCCATCAGTCTGCTCGACGGATATATCATCCGCAAGTTTCTCGGCACGTATGTATTTTCGATTGCCCTGATTCTTGCCATCGTGGTGATGTTCGACATCAACGAAAAGCTTGACGCCTTCCTTCAGGCGCCCCTCAAGGCCACCGTATTCGACTATTTCCTCAACTTCCTACCCTACTTCGCCAACCAGTTCAGTCCGCTGTTCGTGTTCATCACGGTGATTTTCTTCACCTCGAAACTCGCCGACAAATCGGAAATCATAGCCATGCTCTCGTCGGGTATGAGTTTCCACCGCCTGCTGCGACCCTACATGATTTCAGCCGCCGTAATCGCGGCGTTCACTTTTGTGCTCGGCGCATATATCATCCCTCCGGCCAATGCCAAGCGAATAGACTACACCAACACCTATGTGCGCAACCGCCGCGTGGACTATGGCGACAACATCATGATGCAGGTGGCTCCCGGCCGCATCGCCTATATGAGCCGCTATGACAATACCACCAAAACGGGCTACCGCTTCTCGCTCGAGGAGTTCAAGGATAAGAAACTCGTGTCGCGTCTTACGGCCACATCCATCCGCTGGGACACCCTCTACCAGTGGAGCGTCAGCGACTATATGATACGCGATTTCGGAGCCGACCGCGAGATTATCCGCCGCGGCATGCAGCTCGACACCGTAATCCCCTTCGAGCCGCGCGACTTCCTCATATCGCGCAACGACTGGGAGACGCTCACCTCGCCGCAGCTACAACAGTATGTAGAGCGCCAGCGCCAGCGCGGTGTGGCAAATATCCAGGCCTTCGAGATTGAGTACGAGAAACGCTACGCCATGTGCGCCGCTGCCTTCATCCTCACTGTAATCGGCATGGCCCTTTCGTCGAAAAAAGTAAAAGGCGGCATGGGCATGAACATCGGCCTCGGCCTCGTATTGAGTTTCAGCTACATTCTGTTCATGACCGTCACGTCCTCCTTCGCCGTGTCGGGCATCACCTCCCCCTTTGTGGCTATGTGGATTCCCAACGTCCTCTACGCCATCATCGCCGTTGTCCTTTATTTCAAAGCCGCCCGCTAACCACTATAAATCTAACTATCAGCAGAGGCTGTGCCGAACGGATCGGCACAGCCTCTGCTGGTAGTTAGGCCGGATTAATCGGGAATAATCGGGTTAAATCGAGATTTATCCGGATTAATCGAGATTACTCGGGGATTATTCGGGGAGGATTTCGTAGGCGGAAGCTACGATGTAGTAGCTCGAGAGATAGGGTTTGCCCTCCTTTTCGGCGCGGGCGGCGATGCGGGCGCGATAGTCGGCCATCTGAGCTTCGAAGGTCTCGATTTCACCCTGACCCTGAGCCTTACGCTCGGTCTCGCAACCGGTGGCAGCCTGAGCAACTGCATCGGCCTGCTCCTGACCGGCCTGTTCGGCTACCATCTTGACCTGCTCAGCATGCTGGGCTTCCATCTGCTTGACGGTCTCCTCGTCAATACGCGATTCAACAACGACGCCGGTAACGCGGATAGGTTTGTGGATGCTCTCCTGGGGGAAAGCGCCACCCATTTCGGGCGTGGCCTCGCAGCGAATCATGGTGTTTTCGTCGGCGCCGAGCACGAAAGCCTTCTTGCCGCCATGTTTGCAGAGGTGGGATACGACGCCCTCGATTGTAATGGTGTCGCCGAGGAAGGCCTCGGGATTGGCAACGATGGTGTCGACGCTAAGAGCTTCGGCAACCTCAACTTCATTGGTGTTCTTACTGCCACAGGATGCGGCAAGCATCATGCCGAGACAAGCCACGGCAGAGAAAAGAATAGATTTTTTCATCATTTATAAATAATTTATTTTCAATTTATTACATCTGAAACATCATATATCATATCCGTTCAGTCGCGCAACACGATGAACGGGATGAAGGCGTAGACACCGCACACAAGCGTCAGCACTACGCCCGACCATGCGAGCGCACCGCGGCGGCGACGAACGGCAAACGCGAGAACCAGAGCCAGCACGATGTTAAGCCATAGAGCCTTGGCGCTCCAGCGGCCAAGCCGCGGATAGGCCAACGAATCGCTCGTAGAGGTGAACGACAGCACGTAAGGGAAAATGTAGTCGGCCACCACCGATGCTGTGGTGCGCGGGGCCACATAGGTGTACTCACCGAGCAGGCTGTAGCCCGCAGGCGTACGCTCCACGGCAATCCAGCGCGTGGTGTCGCCCTTGGTGATTCGGAACGTGAAGTTGAACAAATTGCCCATCACAAGAATATTTTCCTTGCGCGGGTCGACTTTGCCGACAGGGAGAGGCATCACGCTGTAGCCCTCACGCTCAAGGAAATAGGCATTGTTTTCCGTATCGGTTATGAACCCGAGAATGTCGCGGTTCATCTCCTCGAGGATGAACACCTTCGAGGCCTTCACGCCCTCGGGCATCGCCACCGGAGCCACGTACGGCCGGCCGGCACGCTGCTTCACATGGAATACCCTGGCGGCATCGTCAATCATCAGGTAACCCTCGTCGTAGGCCTTGCGAGAGGTAACGTTGGCCGAGAAATCGCGGCCGGGGAACTTGAATCCTCGGCGCTCCATCGCCTTGGTGAAACGCGCCGAGCGCGTGGGATTCACCTCGTTGGTGGCCATGTCGACAAACTCGATGCCACCCTCCGCGGGGAATCGGAACACCTGGTCGGCATCCGAGAGGTCGACGCGCACGGGCATCGACTCCATCATCATCCATACACCAGGCTGAGCCTTGACCACGTCGCGCGAGGAGGCATTGAGCATCAGCTCGTGAGTGCGCAGTTCGTGGGCTGATACAGCCTTTCCGGCAATCGACTCGGGAAGAGCGTCGTGGGCGAGAAGTTCCTTGTAAAACATCTGCGGCACGAGCGAGTCGCGCTCCTCGCGCGTTATCTCCGCACCGCGAATAGAGCCGTCGGCGGCCACGCTGTCGAGAATCCGTATCACCGGCTTCTCGCCGGGAGCAGACCGCGAGACAATCCATTTGCCATTTACAGGCGAAAAAGCGCAGAACGGACTTCCAGCTGGCGAAGGAGTGGCCAGAGCGTAGAGCCATGGCAGGAACCAGCTGAGCACAGCCACCGACACCAGAATCAGGACTATTCGTGAAAATATCTTCATAATCAATCTATAAGCCCCTCCTTAAAGCGATTTACAGAAAGCGAGGAAAGCAGAATGAGCAATAATGTGAAAATCAAAGCGCCGACGAGCATCCCATTGTAGGCCTGCGGGGCCGGCTGCATGAAGTAGATGGCGAGGACACCCAGACCGAGCAGACCGAGAACAATCCTCCTCCCCCAGCGGCCCTCCAGACATGTGGCAGCCGTGAAGAGATAAGCGTCGAAGCCGGCCAGATACCAGGGGATAGTGGTCAGCATCACATGCCACGTCATTTCCGAAGTGACCACACCGCGATAGTAGATGCCGATAATCAGAGCCTGGAGGAGAAAAATTACAAGCAGCTGACCGAGACCAGTGCCGATCATCGTGGCGATAAGCCGGTTCTGGGGAAAGGGAAGATGAAGCGTGAGTTTCAAGCGTTTCTGCTGCATTTCAGGGGCCATCTGGGCCACACCCAGGGCGATACCGATCAGCGCGGGTACGTATTTTATCGCATCGATGAAAGTCTGGTCCTTCATCAGCATAATCAGCCACACGTGCTCCACGCCATGTGACGTGCTCACCCTCCGGATGCACATTATCGCATATACAGCGAACAGCACCGCCACGAGCAGCGATACCCAGAACACCCTCCGGGTCTTGAGCCATTCCTTTAAAAATATAGCTTTAGTCATATATATCCTGGTTTCGATATAATTTTCGAAAATTTGCGTTCATGTATCAATAGCGCCCGGTAAGACCGATGAAGGCATCTTCGAGCGATGCAGGCGCTTCAGCCTTGAGGTCGGCTGCCGCAATCCCCTGCGCAGCGAGCATAGGCCGCAACTCGTCGGGCATAAGAAACGAATAGAACTCATTCTCGTTGCCCGTATGCCAGGGCGAGAATATCCCCTCGCCTTCGGGCAGTTTCCCCTCGCTGTAGCTGTAGCGTCGGAGAGTCGACATCAGCTGGTCGACGGGCATCTGAGTGAGGATTCGTCCGTAGTCCATTATGATGCAGTCGTCGACGAGGCGTTCAAGATCCTGGATGATATGGGAGGTCATGAATACGGTCTTCCCTTCGCTCTTCACGAAATCGCGCAGATACTCTATAAACAGACGGCGGTAGCCCGGATCGAGACCCAGCGAGAAATCGTCGAGCACAAGCAGGTCGGCGTTCTGGGCGAGAATCAGGCCGAGGGCAACCTGCGAACGCTGGCCGTTGCTCATCGACGAAATTTTCTGGTCGGGCGTCACCTTAAGCTTTTCCATAAGCCCGTAGTAAGCCTTGCTGTTCCAGTTGGGATAGAAGCGGGAATAGAAGCGCTCGATCTGGCTGATGGTCATGAACGCGTACTGAACGTGGCCTTCGAGCAGCAGGGCGATCCGGCTGCGCGTCTGAGGCGACATGCGTGTGATGTCTTCGCCGAAGATGCGGCATTCGCCGCTCTGAGGCTTCAGGAATCCCATCAGAATGTTGATGGTGGTGGTTTTGCCCGTGCCGTTCTTGCCAAGCAGACCAAGAATGCGACCTTTCGGAACCTCGAAACTGAGATTCTCGTAAATCACACGCCCCTTGCCATAGCGTTGCGACAGGTTTTTAACAGAGATAACTGATGACATAATTTTAAGCAATCAATGCTGAATTTCACTAATCCGCACACCGGAATCCGGGCGCGGATTCAATAATGCGCTACAAAGATAGCGCATTTCGCAGGAAAAAACATGGCCGCCACGATGATTACAGCCACCGTAGCCCGGCAAACGGCAGTCAGAACCGCACACTCACCACAGCCTCGGCCATGTTTATATTGCCGAGAGCATTGTAGTGGCTATGATGCGCGCGCAGCTCCACACCCCCGACAATCCCGCCGGGGAACTCCCGGTCGTAGGCAAGCGAGGCTCCGGCTGAATTGACGTCGGCCGAAGCCATGGCGTGATTCTGCAATACCGTCCGGCCGATTGCCGAATCCGGGTCGAGGCCGTCGAGTTTGCAGCGTAGGGAAGATGCAGCCGTATGTGCCCCCTCCATTGCGAAGCGAAGCATATTCCGGCCGAATATCCACGACACTCCTGCCCGGAGAGCAGGCCGCCACGCACCCGTCTCCGTGGCCCGATTCGGGCGCCGGTAGTCGGTATGTGTATAAGCATACTCCACCGACGGGCGGAAATCGAGTTTGAGGCAGTCCGACAGACCGACCATCGCCGGCAGCGCCACTGCGGCTCCGCCCCGGTCGGCCCAGTAATTGCGGCGCGAGCCTATTTCCAGATAGGTGTTGCCGACTGTAGATCCGAACACATTCTCGTAGCCGAGCCTGCGCGAGGCGCCGAAACGCAGTTCGGGCGCTATGCTCCATTTGCCGACGGCGCGCGTATAGGCCACAATAGCCGTAAGCCGGTAGGTATCGGCCCGCGTCAGATCGAGATTATTGTAGTTGCGGAGCACCTGCTTCATGCGCAGATAACCGAACTCCACGTTGGCCATCAGTCCGGCACCACGGCGCGGAAACAGTTGAAGACTGCCGCCGAAGCCGAGCCCCTTGTAGGAGGCATCGAGGTTGCTGCTCCCGCTGAAACGAGTATAGACGTTGCCGAGCCCAAGCATGGCATACGCACGGATGTCGTTGTTGGGATTGAAGAACTCCACGCTGCTTTCCTGGTTGTAGACCCTCAGGTCGGCGCCGAGTCCGACAGCATACTCCCCGATTGCACGGGTGCCTCCTACGGCAACCTTGAGGTCCGACACCACGATTTTGTCGCGCGGGTCGCGGTTGCGGTAATCGATTGCGGCCCGGTATGAAGCCTGTGCGCCCCAGCTCCACTGGCCCGACCTACCGGCATAACCTCCGGAAAATGCATAGCGCCGAGTCTGGAGATTTCCCCCGACGGAGTCGCCGAACACGTAGGGCGATACAAGCTCGTAGTCGGCGGCGTTGTTCCAGACCACATCGCGGATCTGCCCGGTGGTAAAACCGGCGCGGCCCCATACGGTTGTCGACTCCGAAAGCCTCATGTATGATGACGCAAGTATATTGCCGAGCGTATGGCCTCTCCCCTGCTCCACCACGCGGGCCCGGTCGGCACGGTCGAGCGAGCCTGCCGCCTCAATACGTGAGTAGGAACAATCGTTCCAGAATCCCATCGCGGCGGGATTTGACAGGAAAACTCCTACAGGGCGCATCTGCACCGGCGCCTCCATGCGCGCGACACGCGCAAGCGCACCGACGGAATCCGACGGAGCGGTAGCCGAGGCTCCAGAGGCTCCCGAAATAAGCAGAGTAGCAAAAATTATATTGTGTAATCTCATGTCTGAACGAGATTTATAGATGGACAAGAGTAAAATCCGCCCGCGAATCGTTGGTATCCTGAAGCACCTTGACGCCGGCCACTTCGGCAGCCTCCTTACGGCGGAACACGTGTCCGAAGCGGTTGGGGTCCTTGTCGACGGTCGATATGCTCGCATAGCTTATATCGACGGAATTACCGAGTGCGCCGTACACCCATACTACATCGTTGCTGAGGTTCACCCCGTCGAGGATCCACTCGTTGGGAATAAGATACGCGCGGTCGTTGGTCATCTGCGCACCTGTGGTGTGTATATACTCATAGGCACCATGATACTGCGCCAGATACGTCTCGGCGCTCATCCCTTCGGGGAATTTCACCAGAGCATACGAGCGGTTGCACTGGTTCGACATAATCCATATCGTGTTGGAATAGCAGAACCACTTGTCGAGGTCGGCCACCTGCGGATTGTCGGTATCCTGGCGGTTGTCGTCGTGCCATTCGAAATCGGCGTCGGTATGGTCGAGAGCTCCGGCCACCTGCGCGCTCCAGTCGATTGCCTGATCGACAATCTTGATGGATTCGCCTGGAGCGATGGGATGGTCGGTGCCGCTTCCGGGAATCACCCATATCGTGCCCGCCGTAAAGTTCACCTGGCGGTTGTTGGCCGGCGTAAGGATCTCGAAAGCGTTGGTGCGCGAGTTCACAAACGCCGACTCCGCTATCCCTATGCCGTCGGCATAGACCGTGCGGTCGCTGTTGTTGTAGATACGGATGTAGCTATCACGCAAGCCGCCCGTAGCCGTGGCGTTGGGCGACCCTGCGGCGTAGATTTCGGAAAACACGAGCGAACCGCCCGGATTCGAATAGAACCACGTAAGGGCCACTCGCGAAGCAACGTTGATTGTAATGGCCGACCCTACGGTGCGCAGCGTTTTCTCCACCGTAACGCTCTCCCCCTGGCTTTCTGCCACAGTCACGCTGCCGGTGTAGTCGTAGACGCCGAGCGGGAGCGTGGCCAGCGTACTGCTCATGGGATTCACGGTGTAGGTGGCCCCGGTATTGAGTTCGCGCAGATTCAGAGTAGCCGAAAGGATGCCCGAGGGATCCAACCCCTCCGGCCAGATATTGTCGAAGGCCACGGCGATGGTGTCCTCTTCCTGAGTATCGGAATTGTCGACACATGAGGTTATGGCGGCGCCAAAGGGCGCCGAAAGCAGCGAAACCGCCAGAGCGCGGCCAAGCAGGTGTAGTTTTATATTCATAAGCGATTTATTGTTCATAATTTAAGGTTGAGTTCCATACCGAAGTAGGGGGAGGTATAGCGGCGCTGAAGCATGCCGAACTGGTAGTAGTCGGGGGTGATGCTCAGCAAGCGGTTCACATAGAGGGCAATACCGATGCGGTCGTTCCAGAGTTTCTTGGTGGCCTTGATATTGAAGGTTGTGGCCACGGGCACGCGCCGCTCCTCGAAGGAGGTGGCTGTGTACGTGCGCTGCAGCTGTCGCAGATAAGGGTCGTCCAGACACTCGGGCGTGAAGGGGTGCAACGTGCCGTCGGTACCCACCCAGCTGTGGGGAGTTCCGTCGCGCCAGAGCTGACGCTGCGAGGTGAACCACATGTTCTGAACCGACACCGAAAAATTCAGTCCCAGCCTCGGCACATCGGTATCGAACGTGAAGTTGGTGTTGAACGACTGGTAGGTGCTCCCCTCGCGGTCGTCGTAGAGACCCACGAGTTGCAGCTCGCGCCCGTTGACAACGGTCCCGGGGCGGTACCACAGGTCCTGCGAGTTGCTCAATACGGTTTTCAGCCACGCGCCGCTCACGGTGATACGCGTGCGCACCAGCGGTATACGCACCGAGGAGAACGTGAACTCCACGCCCTCTTTCTTCACGCGCGACGAATTGTCGGGACTGCCCACAAGCGCCGTGCGCCGGTCCTCCTCGTAGGGAAGGTCGCTCAGCTGCGGAGCGCGCCCGGCGGCGTCGGGATCGAACGCCGAGGCGTCGTAGCGGTTGTAGGCGTAGTAGAACACGCGCGGCGCCATTCGGAAGGCGTCTTTCATGTCCTCGCGGAAATAGTCGACCGACAGGCGGTTCCCGCGATAGGTCACGTCGGCGCGCACCTCCCATTTCAGGTTGCGGGCGGCGCGCAGCTCGTAGTTTGTGGGATCGTCGACGAAAGTTCGCACACTCATGGTGCGGTAGGCGGGGTTGTTGTGGAAGTAGTTGAGCTCCACATAGTCGTTGTAGACCGGGTCGGGATAGAGAAACGCCGCCACGGGCATCTTGGTGTGCTGACCGATGCCTCCGGCCAGCTCGAACACGAGCGGAAATCCTGCTACCTCGGCCGACGGGAGCGTCCATTTCAGATTCACGCGCGGATCGAGATAGGGGCGGTTGTGCAGGTAATAGCGGCTGTCGAGATGGAGCAGCTGGGTCTCGCGCAGGCCGAGCTGAAGCTCGAGCATATGGCGCCCAAGGTGCATCTCGCTCACGTTCTCGATCCATACCGAGGCCTGGTGCATGGCCGGAACGTCGCTGAAAGCGCGCGGTCGCCCCGTGTTGCCGGCTGTAATGGGCCGCTCAAGGTCGTAGACCTGGCCGCGGCCGAAATTCTTGCTCATATCCCATTCCACGCCTGCCTTGAGCGAGTTGGAGATGCGCGGCAGATTCCAGCGGAACCGGCCCGACGCCTTCACCACAGCCGTGAAGGGCTTGCCGTACACATCGAGCAGGGCTTCGTAGACCATCGGTAGGTATCCCACTGTATGGCTGCCGGGCGTGGTCGACATCGGCATGGGGTAAAGGCGGCTCGACGCCACGGTTTTTTCCTGATGCAGATGGTCGGTCGTGTATTCCATTCCGGCCGTCAGCGTGAACGACTGGAAGAAGCGCTGCAGCGGAGCGCGCACCACCAGGGTGTTGTTCCAGCTCAGGGCGTTGCGGTCGGAGGTATAATAGTCGATGGTGCCGTTTACGGTCAGGTCGGGGTCGTTTTTGTCGCGCTCGAAGGTGCCGGTATAATTGAGCGAGCTGGCCCAGGTGGTGATAAACTGCGGGGAGGTCCATTTGCGGTTGGAGCGCACGGAGGCCGTCACTCGCTTGAAGTTCTCCCGGCTGTCGCGCGGGTCGATACGGCTGTCGAGATAGTCGGCCGAGAAGTTCATCGTCCAGCCGTCAACCGGCATCTGCACGCCCTTACCCACATAGAAGAGCTGGCTCTGCATATCGGCCTTGAAGCGGGCCTGCAGAGCCGAGGCACCGCTTTTGCGGCGGATGTTCACCAGTCCCGAAGTGGTTTCGCCATATTCGGCCGAGGCGATACCGCGCACTACCTCCACACTCTCGATATCGTCGGTAGAGATGGATCGCATGTCTACTCCTTTGCCGGTGGTGAGGCGGTCGGCGCGTGTGGCGTCGGCGGTCTGTTGCATCTCGGCGTTGGTATTGGTCTGGACGCCGTCGACCACGAAGGCAGTACCGAGCGACGAGGTGGCATAGTTGTCGGTCTGTGTGATATTTTTTGCCTGACGCAGGTCGGCCAGATTTGCCTTCCCCATTTCCGGATCCTTACTCACTGCCCCCGGGAGCATTTCCATCAGGTCGGTAAAGCTCGAGGGCTGCAGATGCTGCATGGCTGTCTGGTCGATGAGCGAGGCCGAGGTCATGCCGCGTCCTTCGCGGGCCGTGACCACTACCTCACCTATCTGGGTGTAGGTCGGTTTCAGTGCTATCGTGATAACCGAAGTGTCCGCACCGATTTTTATTTCGCGATGTACGGCGGTATATCCTACGGCGCTCACCGTGAGCATCCATTTCCCCGGGGCCGGATCGGCCGCGAATACCCCTTCGGCGTCGGTGAGTGCTCCGATATTGCTGTCGCCCTGCGTAAGTGCCATCGCGGCAAACTCAACGGGGGCTCCGGTATCGGCATCGGTGACGACCACGCGCAGCGGCGACGCCGACACTCCGGCAGCAGCCAAAGAGAGCACTCCCGCCGTAATATATTTGTAAACAATCTTTTTCCTCATAGAAGTCATTTAAACTTTTTCTTCGAAAAGAATTTGAGACAGTTTTTGAGCGGATTTAACCCGAAATTGAGGGAGCGATGCGGGCATCGTGACCGAAAATGAGGGTGTAATCAGCCGAAAAGAGGCCAAATTCTTGAAGAATACATCTTGTGAAGCCATTTGAAGACAAAGTTTAAATGACTTCATATACAGGTCTGTAAAACCGGCACAGCGCGAGGGATTTTCCCGGGTGGCTTTCGCCGGTTTTATTATTTTAACGATTCCTTGTGCGGTTTATTGTGTTATCTGCAATCATTCCGGTTAAGCATCCTTTATTCATAATATAAAAGCAATTAAACTACCCTTACTATCAACCATTTTAAAGCATTCAGCGTCATATAAAGCAAAGCGGCGCACCGGAGAGAATCCCCGGCACGCCGCTTTCTGAAAAAATCTTCTATGTTTATTTGGCTCCAGCGCGCGAGAATGCAATGTCGCGGTCGCCGATTTCACAACGCATTGTGTTGTTCTTTATATGGATATCTTCGATTTCCGTAATGTTGGCGAATGCATTCTGGGCGGCGCGGTTAATCTGCTGGGTTGCCAGCACGGCAGCTCCCGGTTTCAGTTTCTCGACCATCGGTGCCGAATCCTCGCTAAGTATATTGTAGTTGAGCTGAACGGCATCCGGGTCTACGCTTACCGAGAGCGACGTCGCATCGAGGCCCACAAGGATATCGTCGTGGTCGCGCACCTGATAGGTACCGGTTATCGTGGCGGTTCCCGTGGCGGTGATTGTCAGAGGCGTTACAACCGACTCGTTGAACTGCATGGTGTTCTCCACCGTAATGATGGCCGTCATGGTGATGGTTCCCTCCGTGGCAACCTCGCCGGGACTGAACTCCATCATGCGCACCATCGTGGCCGAAGCGGCTCCGGTGTCGAGCAGACGTTCGGGATTGCCCGTCCACTCACCCTCCACGGCCTCGGCCAGACGACCCTTGGAGTCGCACGAGCTGACCACCGTCAGCATCACACCCATACAGCATAAAGCTATGAGAACTTTTTTCATAAACATATCGTTGCGTTTTAATTTATTAATCAAACTCATTCAATCCCTTCTTCAAAAAAGCCTTCCCAAATCAATAAATACTCTTTCAAAAGGAGCTTTACCTGTTTGTAAATACTTTTTCAAAAGGATTATACATTTATAACACACAAACCTCCACAACGTTCACCCCCGCCCCGAGAAATAGCATCCCATCCGCTTTCGTACCTGGTGCCGGAGGCTTGCCTCCGGATTTCTACTTTCAATCTTCCCTTATTCCCATCAAATCTGTTTGCGCTCCGGGCTTCAGCTCGCTTGTCCGCCGCGGAAGTAAAATTTTTGTCCCTCCTCCGAGCTTCAGCGAGGTTTTTCCTAAGAGAATTCTGGGGGGTCCAAACCAACAATTTTCCGACCAAATTGTAGGGACGCACGGCTCGTGCGTCCGCGTTAACAACTGAAAATAAGACGTTAAATTCGGACGCACGAGCCGTGCGTCCCTACATTTCGGTGGTTCTGTGAGCGAGCTTTAGCTCGCCGCTTCCGTCCGGATGGCTGGGCGCCCTGAGAAAAGCAGGCGAGGCGGCTGCATAGCTGCGGCGTCACGGAGCGGCAGTGTCTGAGCGCAGCGAGTTCTGCCGCTCAGCCACAGCGCGGCCGCCCTCGCCGAGAAGCTTTTCTCCGCGCCCCTTGGTCTTTTGGTTCTTTTCGACCTGCGAAAAGAACGCATCTTGCGCCCTTGGTCTTTTGGTTCTTTTCGACCCGTGAAAAGAATAGACGCCCCGTTATGGAAGCATGTTCAGGATCCATGCTCCGTAGCGGGGCGTCGTGTTATATTATTCTTTACCATCGCCGTATAGGCGGCTTTAATGCCAAATTTTTTATGAGAGCGGAGTGTTTTAACTTTTGGGATTATGGCGGTTTACGCAAAAGTATCTATCTTTGCGGCAGAAACGGAAAGAGTTCTGTTTCAATTTTACATATTAGAAAAGCGTTTTAGCTGATTCTCAATCGAAATTCGCCAAATTTTTTACCGGGAGTCCAGCAGTCAAAAACGCTCATGCGTGCTTATATCCACCCCTGCACGAGGGGTCGACATATCGGCATGGCGTGAGGGGTGGACTGTCTATCCGGTAGGGCGTTTGGCGATGCCTCGATTGAGTAGTCAGTAAACATTGTCCTCACGCTTTTTTGTGCTTTGACCGAAGCATTTATCAATCCCTTAATTTAATCTTGACCCGACTCGAGGGGGACACGCAAAGGGTTCTTAACCAATCTCATAATTATCATGTTGAGACCAATCAAACCACCCGTCAAACCTTTGCGCATCCCCCTGGCAGCCACCCTGCTGCTCTGCTGCGCGGCGCTCGGCGTCATGGAGGCTACGTCGGCCGACCGCCGAAGCGCATCACTCCCGGGCCTCGACCAAGGGATTACGGTACCCACCGACATCCGCGACGCCGTTCCGTCGGATTGTCCGAACCTCCTTTACTGCGCGACTTGCGACGGCGAGAACTTCCTCGAAGGTTGGACCGGCACGTATACCCTTCAGAAAAACACGTCCGGCAAATTCTATCGCTACCAAATCGAGCAGGTTACTTCGCCTGAGCTTGACCTTTCGGGAGCAGTACGCCCTGTGATATTTCTTGAGGATTCAGATGACGGAAGATTCAGCATCTCTACCGACGGCAAGAATTTCGTAAGCTGTCTCAAGAGAAAGAACTATATTGAAATACCTCCGACTACAAAACACATCCGAATAAATGGATTGTTCTATACAACCGCCTTATATATAATCGACGCGGGCAAAGAGGCACCGGAATATTCCACCGAAAACGATGGTCCGGGGCATATCGAAGCTTACTATCTTGATGGGAAGGTCACTTCCTATCGGTCGTCTTATGATGTGCCTGCAGGGAGTCAGAAAGTACACTTCTACGCCTTAACTTCCGAATGTTTCAGCCATGGAGGAACACGCATTAGATATCGCGGTAATACTATTCCCATAATAGCAAAAACGGAGAATGAATTTATACGCGTCCCGGCTGTTACTAATTTAAGAGGAGGCGAAACATATCGTAACCATTTCCTACCTGTGGGCACTAAGGCTGTTTATGCGTTTGCGAATGACCCTACACAAGAACTTAGCTCTGGCTCTCCTTCGATTAACGACGACGCCAAAGCCTTCTACACAACAACGCCGGAAACACCTACAAGTCCGCTGAAGAAGGCTGCCTGGTACGACATCAACGGCGACGGCATCCTCGATTTAGTAGGCAACGGCGTATACATCTGGACCGGTAACGGCTACAACGGTTTCAAGTTCGGAGAAAAGACCATCTACGGAAACCTCGTGAACGTTGGCGGTGACAACGGCATTTTGTGGTACAGCAACTATGTGCGCCATATCGACACCACCAATTTCTCGGCTACTGTTCTGGACGGCGACGAGGCCGACACAAAACATGTGTATTATCCTGCCGACGTGAACAACGACGGCCGCTACGACCTTATGCGCCTCAGCGGCGGTGACGAGGTGGCCGACCCCAAGCGGTTTGTATCGCTGAGCCCCGACGGCAAGAGCCTGACAGTGAAATACGATGTGATGCCGATTTCGGAATACCTCAATATGCCGGTTCAGGGCTCCACGGGCAATATTCAGAGCGCTCTTGCCTCCATGTCGGGCATGGGCATCTACAGTCCGCCCGTCTACGAAAAATCCAAGGGCGTGAAATTCGAGTCGCACGACATCAACAACGACGGTATGCCCGACATCGTGGACTACGTTCACGGCAAAATCTACTACAATATCGGTGAAAACCGATATGCAACGACCGATTTCGGTGGTCAGATGATAGTGCGCGACCTCAACGGTGACGGCATTGAGGACTTCATTATCGCCGACGATGCCTCGAAAACCATTACCTCCCACATCCAGATTCTCGAAGGCGGTATTACCGAAAAGACTCTCCTTTCCGGCTACTACCTCGCTGGCGACATCTATAGCGCCGATTTCAATGCCGACGGACTGGTGGATATCCTCATCCCGATAAAAACCGACAATGGTTATCAGTCAGCCTGTACGTTCGTGCTTATTCTTGAGAACAAAGGCAACGGATCCTTCAAGCGTCATGAATGTCCACTGACCGAAAAATGCAACGTGTTCGATATGCGCGATCTCGACAACGATGGCGTCTACGAACTCTGGCTCGCTCCACAATCATCCAGGTCGACGGTTCAGCAATTCCCGATCAGTAACTTCAAGCTTGCGGCCACCCCGACTTCTTACGAAAGCAGTAACGGGATCAGCGTTAAATTCTCAGAGAATGGGCCGGCAATTTTCCCGGATGTAACCGACCCCTCACGCAACATGCTTTACTTCGATTATCGTGGTATCGTTTTCGAGCCGGCGGCCAATACGGTGCCCAAAGCGCCGGCGCGCCCCGACATCTTCTACGAGCCTTCCACGGGGATGATAAAAGTGTCCTGGCAGCCTACCACCGACAAGGAGACGCCGGCGGCCGATCTGACTTATTCGCTCCGCATCGGCACAGCTCCCGACCTCGACGATATCGTGACCGCCGACGCTCTGCCCGACGGACGCCGACGCAACCTCACCGGCGGCAACATGAGCTACAGTCTGCAACGCAAGTTCGACACCCGCTCGTGGCCCGACGGCAAAATCTATATCTCCGTCCAGGCTGTCGACGGTGCAAACGGCGGCTCCCCGTTCAGCGAATACGCCGTTCTCGAAAAGCGTGAGCCAACCTCAGGCTTCCTCCTCTCCTACGAGAAACCGTTTGCCGTGAACGACGTCTGCACCGCCACGCTCTCCATAATGCCTAAGGAGGGTTACACATATCAGTGGGACTTTGACGGCGCACGCATCATCAGCTCCGACGAGAGCACCCAGACATACAAGATCGCCTACGATACCGGCGGCGAAAAGACCATCTCTCTGACCGTGACCGCCAACGGCTACACCTCCCCTACCGTCTCGCAGACGCTCGACGTCCATCCCGGCAATGTAAAACAGCATGAACTAATAATTGACGGCTACCGTACAAATCCATATTGGGCCGCTGACATTGACGAAGATGGCGAATACGAACTGTTTCGCGAAAATTTTGTGGAATCCTCAAAGCCGGGAGAGTACACCTCGATTCAGCGGCTGTTTAACAACCACTCCTCTATCAGGACTTTCTCTAATTCTAATGTTGTCCACGCCGACATCAACGGCGACGGACATGTAGACATATACAATCCCGGAGGCTCCGGAGCAATCAACATGGAAGACAAAGACATGGAGATTGTAACAGATCTGTTCGAACTCCCTTCGTATAATAATAAGTGTTTTTTTGATCTGGACAACGACGGGAAAATGGATTATGTTGGTGGTCTGAAACCTACACAAATTTATATCAACAACGGCGACTATAAGTCTTTCACAAAACTCACTCCCTATACAGGCAACGAATACATTTGGGCGGCTATATGGCAGGATTTCAATGGCGACGGACTGATTGATTTCGCCACGACATGGAACGATGAGAACAAAAATCCGGTGCTTAACCTGCATGAGAACCATGGCGACTACACCTTCGAGAAAAAGACATTCGTTACTCTCGATCCAGAATGTCGGATACGAGCCGTCCGCGACTTCGATAACAACGGTACGCTTGATTTGCTTATATCAAGAACCATTGCCCGCGACAGATATACCCTCTCTATAATCTGGGACAATGGTGAAGGAGGCGAGACGCTCCTTGCCGGAAAGATGGGCGACATCGATTCGTTTACAGTAGTCCTGGACTATCAACTTGACAATGGCCGAATTTGCTATTCACACGATTTGGACAATAACGGTTATCTCGATATATACGCTCTGGCGCCGAAAGAGATACAAACCGAGCGCGGAATCTGGGGTTACATGATTTACCAGTTGCCGGGTCATAAGTTCGAAATAAAGAAGTACGACCACGACGCGAATGATTATGGATTTGATCTTGAATCTGCCGGAAGTTCCGAACTATTTCTCGCAAACGACGGTCATAAATATCTGACTGGTAGTGAGATTACAATCAAAGCACCCAACACTCGTCCGGAGGCACCGAAGAATCTGCGCCACTCGCAGAATTCGAGAGCTGTAGTGCTCGAATGGGATCCTTCCGTCGACAAGGAGACGCCTGCGGCCGCCATGCGCTATAACGTAAGCATCAAGCATAAGGGCGTTGAAGGCGAAGGTGCATATCTCTTCTCGCCTTGCAACGGCGGAAAGAACGGAGTGCCCGTGCCGACCCATAAGCCTCTGTTCAGTTCCTCCCGTCTTACGATACCGATCTTCAACATTCCCGCAGGAACGTATGAGGTGAAAGTGCAGGGTGTTGACCTGATGCACGAGGCATCTGATTTCTCCGAGGTATATGAGATGACCGTCGACGAAGAGTGCAGCTTCGACATCCCCACAAGCGGTTTTGTCGGCTATCCTGTGAAAGTTAGCATATATGCTTCGATTGCAACCGATCCCGACTGGGACGGCGGCGAGGCTAAATCGTCCGGCTCCGGACGCTACAACGTCGTATGGAATACACCTGGCAGAAAGTGCGTCACCATCGGCGACAAGACTGTCTACATTCAGATTAACCCCGCTCCCGACCCCACGTTCACCCTTCCTGAGGTATGCCATCGCGGCGACCGCGTGAAAATCTCGGCTCCCGACGCGGGCAAGGGCAAGTGGGAAATCCATCTGGCCAACAAGCCCTACGACTGGGAACCGCTCTCCGACACCGACGACTCGCGTTTTGCTACGCTTGAAATCATCGACGACGATAACGCAGTGCTGTCCTTCCGGGTTACTAACCGCTACGACATCCGCCACACGCTTTCGGAGGGGATCGCCACGGAAGAGCATACGGAGACCGTAGAGGTAGTATGGAACAACACCCCGACAATCTCGCTTGTCGACATCGACGAAACCACCGGCAAGCACCGCATCCGCTGGCAGGCTCCGTCGGCCACCGACACGGACGTCACCGGTCTGAACCTCTACAAGGAGACATCGGTGGCAGGGAAATACATCCTGCTGGAACAGCTTGCTCCGAACGTGACATCCTACACCGACCTCACCTCTACACCCGACGCGAAGGCTTCGCGCTACATGATGACGTATGAGCTCACCTACGGCGAATCCGACCGCAGCGCCGCCCACACGCCTATCCACGTGATGATCAACCGTGGTATCGGCGAGTCCTGGAATCTAATCTGGACGCGCTACGAGGGTGTCACGGTCGACTCCTACCGGATTCTGCGCGGCAACTCACCCGAATCGCTCGCTATGATCGATGAGGTTTCGGGCAACATGACTTCGTTCTGCGACGTGAATCCTCCCGCCGGACCGCTTTTCTACGCTGTGGAAATCATCAATCCGGCAAGTGCCGCCGCTCCGCAGAAGGCCGCTTCGCGCGCCGCAGCGACGGGCACCTACTCCCGAAGCAACGTAGTGGTGGCCACAGGCGATGCATCGGTCAACCTTGTAGAACGCATCGAGGTATTCTCCGTCAACGGCGAGAACACCATCGACTACTCGCAGACTCCGACGCTTGATCTCCAGGCACGCATTTATCCGTACAATGCTACCTTGACGTCGCCCAACTGGATTATAGTCTCCGGCGATGACATAGCTACCGTCGACACCCGCGGCCGCGTTACGGCCACCGGACGTGGCAATGGCCAGGTTACCGTCCGCGCCTGTGCCATCGACGGCTCAGGCGCTTCCGGTGAATTCATCGTCACCGTAAAAGGCGTGGTTTCGGGCATCGAATCCGTGGATGCCGCTTCGGCCGGACGACTCGCCGTAAATCCGCCGGTTGCCCAGACCGAAATCCATGTAGCCGGGCTTCCCGGCGGCGAACAGGGCCGCACGCAGCTATATATCTTCGGTGTAAACGGCGTGATTGCTCAGGAAGCGACCCTCTCGGGCCGTGAGGCCACAATCAACGTCAGCACGCTCACCGACGGCGTCTACATCATCAAGGCCGTAAGCGAAAACGGCTCCGCCGATGCCCGCTTCATCAAGCACTGATTTACACCTGCTATCTTAATCCAATATCCTCCTTCGCCATCGGGCGAAGGAGGATATTATTGTTTTTTAGGGATTATTGGAGGGAATTGGATAGCGGGAAGCGGGCGGATGTGAGTTTTTATTCGTACTTTCGCAAAGTTAAAAATGAGATAAGACATTTAGACTACCAAAAACAGGGAGTGTGTTACAAAATTCCTTGGAAGTAGGGACGCACGGTTCGTGCGTCCAAGTATACAAATTTAATTTCAGCCAATTATACGGACGCACCAACTGCGCGTCCCTACGACTTAATAACCAACCATTTAGACAAATCTATACCGAATGAAGAATGCAATAAAGAAGTTTAAGGGCTGGGGGCTGCTCCCCCGTATTATCATCGCTATCGCGGCAGGCGTGGGCGTGGGACTCGTCGCACCCGAATGGCTGGCTCGCACGGCAGCAACGTTCAACGCCATTTTCGGCGAGTTTCTCGGATTCTGCATCCCGCTGATTATCCTCGGATTCGTGGCTCCGGCCATCGCCGACATCGGCGTGCGCGCCGGCAAGATGCTCGTAGCCACAATCGCCCTGGCCTACGGCTTCACGCTCATGGCAGGGTTCGGCGCCTACTTCACGGGCGTCTGGCTCTTCCCCTCGATGATCGAGCCGGCGAGCTACGTGGCTCAGGAGGCCCAGGCGGTGCGGATTCAGCCCTACTTCACCATCGCCATGCCTGCGGCGCTCACCGTAATGTCGGCCCTGCTGCTTGCCTTCATCACCGGACTGGGGACCGCCTTCCTCCCTACCGACGGTCTGAAACGGCTGCTGGGCGAGTTCCGCTCGATAATCGACATGCTGATACGCAAGGCGATAGTGCCGCTCCTCCCCTACTATATATTCTGCATCTTCCTCAACATGGCCGTGACCGGCGAGGTTGCCACCGTGGCGTCGACGTTCATCAAGATCATCGCCGTGATATTCGTGCTCCATGTAGCGGTGCTCCTGTTCCAGTACTCCGTGGCCGCGCCCTTCTCCACAACCACGCGCAACCCGCTGCGGCTGCTGTGGTCGATGATGCCCGCGTACTTCACGGCATTGGGCACCCAGTCGTCGGCCGCCACCATCCCGGTGACACTCGAACGCACAATCGCCATGGGCGTGGACCGCGACGTGGCGGGATTCACCGTGCCGCTCTGCGCCACAATCCACATGTCGGGGTCGACGCTGAAGCTCACCGCCTGCGCCCTCGCCCTGATGATAGCCCACGGCATGCCATACACCACCGGGATGTTCGCCGGATTCATAGCGATGCTCGGAGTGACCATCGTGGCCGCACCCGGTGTACCCGGAGGCGCCGTGATGGCCGCCCTCGGGTTGTTTACTTCACTGTTGGGATTCACGCAGGCCGACTGCGCGCTGATGATAGCGCTCTACATAGCCATGGACTCGTTCGGCACGGCCTGCAACGTGACCGGCGACGGCGCCATCTCGATAATAATCAACCGTTGGTTCGGCCGTCGGACTCAGCCGAACCGGAATCAGACGGCTGAAGCATAGCGAGGAACTGCTGCTCGTCAATGATGGGGATACCGAGCGAAGCCGCCTTCTCGCGCTTGGCCGGACCCATATTCTCGCCTGCGAGAACATAGTCGGTCTTCTTGGAAATCGAGCCGACGTTCTTGCCGCCGTTAAGCTCAATCATTGCCTTATATTCATCGCGGCTGTGGAGGGCAAACACGCCCGAAATGACGAACGACTTACCCTGCAGCAGGTCGGTGCGCCCTTCGTTGGCCTCCTCCGACTGCCGCATCTGCAACCCGGCGGCACGCAGACGCTCCACAATCGACCGGTTGATGGGATTCCCGAAATAATCGACGATGCTTTCAGCGATGCGCGGCCCGATATCCTTCGTGGCAGCCAGTTCGGCGGCCGAAGCCGCCATGAGCGTGTCGATGTCGGGGAACGCCCGAGCCACCTTCTTGGCCACGGTATCGCCCACGTATGGAATCGAGAGCGCATAAATCACGCGGTCGTAGGGCACGGACGTAGTGGCCCGAATGCTTTCAACCGCACGCTCGGCCGAGCGACGGCCGAACCCTTCGAGGCGTTCCAGCTGCGAGGGCTGAAGGTCGTAGAGGTCGGCGATATTGCGCACCAGTCCGGCGTCATAGAGCTGCTGGGCAGTCTCCTCGCCTATCCCCTCGATATTCATCATCTTGCGGCCCACGAAATGCTCTACACGTCCGGCAATCTGCGGTGGACAGTTGAACTTGTCGGGGCACTGCCATGCGGCCTCACCCTCTATGCGCACAAGCGGCGCACCGCACGCCGGGCAGTGGCTGACGAACTCAATAGGCCGCGCACCAGGCTGACGCTGCGAGGCGTCGACACCCGTAATCTTAGGGATAATCTCACCACCCTTCTCAACGTAGAGCATATCCCCTTCGTGGATGCCGAGACCCTTGATAATATCTTCATTATGGAGCGACGCGCGTTTTACAATCGTGCCGGAAAGGAGCACCGGCTCAAGATTGGCCACCGGTGTGACGATGCCCATGCGACCCACCTCGAACGAAACAAAGCGCAGACGCGTCAACGCCCTTTCGGCGGCGAACTTATAGGCCATGGCCCAGCGCGGCGACTTGGCCGTATAGCCCAGGTTGAGCTGCTGGCGCAGCGAGTCGACCTTGAACACCAGGCCGTCGGTAGCCACGGGGAGCGAACGGCGCGCCTCGTCCCAGTGGGTTATGAAATCGTCGACCTCCTTGAGCGAATGGAGGCGCGTCATGATGTCCGACACCTTGAAGCCCCAGCTCCGGGCAGCCATCATATTGTCGAAATGATTGTCGAACGGCAGCTCCGGACCGAGCAGATAATAGAAATACGCATCGAGACCGCGTCGGGCCACCTCGCGCGAGTTCTGCGTTTTCAATGTGCCAGAAGCGGCGTTGCGCGGATTGGCGAAGAGCGGTTCCTCGTTGAACTCACGCTCTCGGTTAAGCCGCTCAAAAGCGCTCCAGGGCATGAGAATCTCGCCGCGGATTTCGAAAAAGTCGGGCCACCCCTCGCCTTGCAGCTGCAATGGAATGCTTCGGATTGTCTTCACATTTTCAGTAACGATGTCGCCGCGCTCGCCGTCGCCGCGCGTCACGGCGCGCACCAGGCGACCGTGCTCATAGATAAGCGAAATCGACGTGCCGTCGAACTTCATCTCGCCCACCACGGTGAACTCCTCGCCGCCGAGACCGGAGCGCACGCGGTCGAACCAGTCGTCGACGTCGGAGATGCTGTAGGTATTGCCCAGCGAAAGCATCGGAAAGATATGCTCGGTCTGCTCGAACGCCCCCGAGAGGTCGCTGCCCACGCGCTGAGTGGGCGAAAGCGGGTCGGCCATATCTGGATTCTCGGCCTCAAGCCGCTCAAGCTCCTTGAGGAGCATGTCGAACTCTCGGTCGGAAATCTCCGGCGCGTTGAGCACATAGTAAGCATGGTTATGGTGGTTCAGCTCGGAGCGGAGCTGAAGGATGCGTTGCTGGTCGGCGGTCATTGCATGTTCATTTTAAGATAATTGAGAGCGCGGAGCACATTGCAGAGTGGAGCGCTCCAGTAGTTGCGGAAATCATCGGCCATAATGGCGAGAGCACCGTTGACCTTCTCGTCGGTGGCCTCGCGGATGGAATTGATGAAATCGTAGAGCACCTGGAAAATATCGGCCAGCCCCTCGGAGATGCTTGCCGCCACGGGAGTGTCGGAATACTTCATATCCTCCTCGAAAACCTCGAGATATACATCGTATTCGCCGAAAAGGCCTTCCATGCTGCGGCGCACCGACTCGTAATAATCCTCTTCGAGCACGCGCTCGATGTAGGTATCGTCGAACGAGAGCGAAACCGTGCGTAGGTCGGTGGCTGCGATATATATACGCGGAAGCAGATGGAGCATCGTGTCGAGAAACTCGTCGCGCTGACTCTCGCGTGCGTTTTCCACGGCAATGCAGAATTCATTGCAGAGACCGATAAAGGCTATCGAGTTGGAATTTAAAGACGTATTCATTTTTGTTTACTGGTATTCTTTTTGCTGGCGCCGGGGCTGGCGCCGTAAAGGCCATGCTCAACGATATAATTCTCTACGCCCGGAGGGAGGAGATTGTTCACCGGGGCCCCCTCCGCCAGGAGGCGGCGCAATTCGGTACTGGAGACATCGAACGTTTCCATCTCCACACACCCCTCGCGCGGGAAGCCAGGACGCGGATATACGATTGGGCTGAAATGCTCCCATATATATTCGTGCTGCCGCCAGCGGTCGAAAATCGCCAGATTGTCGGCGCCGATGATGAGGCGGAACCGATGCTGAGGATAGCGGGAGGCGAGCAGACGGAGCGTATCGACTGTATACGAGGGCCGCGGCATCGACAGCTCCACATCGCAAGCGTGCAGACGGGGATTGCCCTCGCAGGCGATGCGCAGCATGGCCATGCGGTCGGCGTCGGAGGCCATCGCGCTGCCGAGATGCTTAAGAGGATTCTGCGGCGAAAGCACCATCCAAACCTCGTCGACAAGTCCGCGCTTCACCATGGCATCGGCCAGACCGATGTGGCCGCAGTGAACGGGGTTGAACGAGCCGCCGAAAATGCCTATCTCCATCGCGGGTAAATAATTCTTGCGGACAGAGTAGCCGTTCAGGCCTCGATGAAATTCTTCATCAGTTTCTCAACCTCGGCTATGGCCTCGGGAAGAGTATCGTTGACCACCACATGGTCGTAGTCGCCGCGATACTGCATCTCGAAGTCGGCGCGGCCCACGCGCTCGGCTATTTCGGCCGGACATTCGCTGCCACGGCCTTCCAGTCGTCGGCGCAACTCCTCAAGACTCGGCGGTGCGATGAAGATGCTCATGGCATCGTCGCCGAACTGTTTCTTGACATTCACGCCACCCTTAACGTCGATGTCGAGAATCACGTTGTGGCCGGCATCGACACGATTCTGGATTTCGCTGCGGAGCGTGCCGTAGTAGCGGCCGGGATACACCTGCTCATATTCTACGAAAGCGCCCTCTGCAATAAGGTCGCGGAACTGCTGGTCGGTGAGGAAATGGTAGTTTACGCCGTCGACCTCCCCCTCGCGCGGATGGCGGTTGGTGGCCGAAACGGAAAACTGAAGGTCTAGCTCGCCGCGGTCCATGATGTCGCCGATAATCGTCGACTTGCCACACCCCGACGGAGCGGAGATTATTATTAACTTACCCTTTTTCATAGGTCGGAAGTATCTTAGAGACTTTCTAAAAATTCTCTTAATTGGAATGCTTGCTTCAAAGACTGAGATTTACATGGCGTTGAGCACCTGCTCCTTGATCTGCTCGAGTTCATCCTTCATCTTCACCACGAGAATCTGCATTTCGGCATGATTGCTCTTCGAGCCCATGGTGTTGATTTCACGGCCCATCTCCTGGGCGATGAAACCGAGTTTCTTGCCCTGGCCCTGCGGGCCGGCGAGCGTTTCGAGGAAGTAGTCGAGGTGCTGGCGCAGCCGCTGTTTCTCCTCGTTGATGTCGAGCTTCTCAATGTAGAAAATCATTTCCTGCTCGAGGCGCCCCTTGTCGTAGTCTACCTTGGGAATGGAAGCGAGGCCATCGGTGATGCGCGTACGGATCTTTACAAGACGCTCCGTCTCGTAGCGCGGCACCTCGGCGAGCAAGTCGGCGATACGGGCGATGCGCACGCCGAAGAACTCCTCCAGCTTTTTCCCCTCCACAGCGCGATAGGCGCAGATAGAGTCGAGCGCCGCATCAAGCGCCTGCATCACGGCATCGCGCTCCTCGCCGCTGATTTCCTCCACGGTATCGCTCTTCACGGCATCGGGGAAACGCAGCAGCGTGGCATACCAGTCGTCGGGCTGCGGAAGCCCGAGTTCGGCCGCCATGGCCTCGATATGCTTCTTATACCCGCGCAGGGCCGGCAGATTGAGCTGTACGGCTCCCGATTCGTCGGTGGTCTCCACATGCATCGTCAGTTCGACCTTGCCTCGCTCCAGACGCCGGGCGGCGACGTTGCGCACGTCGGCCTCAAGCTGACGATAGCCCGAGGGGATGCGGACGGTAAGATCCATCTGCTTGCTGTTGAGCGATTTTATTTCAAAAGTAAACTTTTTAGACCCGTAAGTACCCACGGCACTACCGAATCCTGTCATCGATAATAGCATAGTGCTGAATATCCTTCGTTTTGATTGGTTTTCTCGCGGCGAACCCCGGCGGGACGGCGCCGGAGCTGAATTTGCCTTTTTCTTTATCGCAAAATTAACGAAAATCGGCCGAAACACGCTAACTTTGCATAGAAAAAAATTTCCCGACATGCCAACAATACTGAATATAGAGACATCGACCGAGGTATGCTCAGTAGCACTGACGGCCGAAGGCGCCGTGCTCGAGCACTTCGAGGAATTCCAGGGGCGCAACCACGCCACAGTGCTCAGCGGATTCATAAAAGGGTGCCTCGACCATCTGCGGCGCCACGAAATGAAACTCGACGCCATAGCCGTATCCATCGGCCCCGGCAGCTATACAGGCCTGCGCATCGGCCTGAGCGAGGCCAAAGGACTTGCGTATGCCCTCGACGTGCCGCTGATAGGCGTCGACACTCTGAAAATCATGGCCGTCAACGTGATGTTCGCCCACGACGTGGAGCCCGACACGCTTTTCGCCCCGATGATCGATGCCCGCCGCATGGAGGTCTACACCGCCGTCTACGACCTTGCGCTGAATACTCTCGCCGCTCCAACCCCGCTCATCCTCCAACCCGATTCATATTCAAAATGGCTCGCCGAACGGAAAGTGCTCTTCTTCGGCAACGGAAGCGACAAAGCGCGCCCGCTTTTCGAATCCAACCCCAACGCCACATTCATCGCCGATGTCTCTCCCCTTGCGGTCGATATGATGCCGCTTGCCACGCAGGCCTATCTGCGCGGCGACTTCCTCGACCTGGCCTACAGCGTGCCGGCCTACCTGAAAGAATTCCAGGCGACCAAGCCCCGGCAGCTCGTATAACATCCACACCGTGTGTGCAATTATTTGCCGACGGGAGATAGGGCTTTTCGCGAAATTTTGCGTAAATTTGCACATCTGATAAAAACAACTGATACTCAAAAATATGGCAACAAAACCGTTTCACTACCAGGAAATGTTTCCGCTCGGTCCGGACACCACGGAATACTATCATCTGACCTCCGAATACGTCCATACCGAAAACTGGGGCGGCCATGAATTCCTTGTCGTAGACCCGGAAGCTCTGACCGTACTCACCCGTCAGGCCACCCACGACAACGCATTCATGCTGCGCCGCGAACACAACAAGATGCTCGCCAAGATTCTTGCCGATCCAGAGGCATCCTCCAACGACAAATTCGTGGCTCTCACCATGCTCCGCAACGCCGAAGTAGCCGCTAAAGGGCAGCTCCCTTTCTGCCAGGATACCGGTACAGCCATCGTTCACGCAGAGAAGGGCCAGAACGTATTCACCGGCTGCAATGACGAGGAACGCATCTCCAAGGGCGTCTACGACACCTATACCACCGACAATCTGCGCTACTCGCAGAACGCACCGCTCACCATGTACGACGAGGTGAACACCGGATGCAACCTTCCCGCTCAGATCGACATCCACGCCACCGAAGGCAATGAATACCATTTCGTATTCGTGGCCAAGGGCGGAGGTTCGGCCAACAAGACTTATCTCTATCAGGAAACGAAGGCCATCATCAACCCCAAGACCCTCGTTCCTTTCCTTGTAGAGAAGATGAAAACCCTCGGCACAGCCGCCTGCCCACCCTACCACATCGCTTTCGTAATCGGAGGCACCTCGGCCGAGAAGAACCTCGAGACCGTGAAAAAAGCCTCGATCAAATACTACGACAACCTCCCCACCAAGGGCAACGAATACGGCCACGCGTTCCGCGACATCGAACTGGAGAACGAACTCAAGAAGGCCTCCGAACAGATCGGCCTCGGCGCACAGTTCGGCGGAAAATATTTCGCCCACGACATCCGCGTGATCCGTCTGCCGCGCCACGGCGCCTCCTGCCCCATCGGCATGGGCGTAAGCTGCTCGGCCGACCGCAACGTAAAAGCAAAAATCAACAAGGATGGTCTCTGGATCGAACGCCTCGACGCCAATCCAGGCGAACTCATCCCCGAAGAGCTCCGCAACGCAGGGGAAGGCGACGTAGTGAAAATCGACCTCAACCGCCCGATGCCAGAAGTGCTCGCCGAACTCGACAAATTCCCCGTTGCCACCCGTCTGAGTCTCAACGGCACCATAATCGTAGGCCGCGACATCGCCCACGCCAAAATCAAGGAGCGCCTCGATGCCGGCGAGCCTATGCCTGAATATCTCAAAAACCACCCGATTTACTATGCCGGTCCGGCCAAGACCCCGAAGGGGATGGCATCCGGCTCGTTCGGTCCGACAACAGCCGGCCGCATGGATCCCTACGTCGACCAGTTCCAGAAAGCCGGCGGCTCGATGATCATGATTGCCAAGGGGAACCGCAGCCAGCAGGTGACCGACGCCTGCAAGGCCAACGGCGGCTTCTACCTCGGCTCTATCGGCGGTCCCGCCGCCATCCTCGCCCAGAACTCCATCAAGAAAGTCGAGCTCCTCGAATACCCCGAACTCGGCATGGAAGCCATCTGGAAAATCGAGGTGGAGAACTTCCCCGCCTTCATTCTCGTGGACAACAAAGGCAACGACTTCTTCAAGCAGCTTCCGCAGCAGTGCGGCTCCTGCCCGCTCAACAAGTAACAACACAATAATATCCATCCACACATAAATGGCACATAAAGCATTACTTATGATTCTCGACGGATGGGGAATCGGCGACCGCTCGAAGAGCGACGCCATCTACACCGCCCATCCCGCCTACTGGAATCAGCTTCTCGAAAAATATCCCCACTCCGAACTTCAGACCTCCGGCGAAAACGTCGGCCTCCCCGACGGCCAGATGGGTAACTCGGAGGTAGGCCACCTCAACATCGGCGCAGGGCGCGTGGTATATCAGGACCTCGTGAAAATCAACAAAGCCATTGCCGACGGCTCGATTCTCAACAACCCCGAAATCAAAAACGCTTTCGGCTACGCCAAAGAGCACGGCGTTGGCATCCACTTCATGGGTCTGACCTCGACCGGCGGCGTGCACTCCTCGTTCGACCATATTTTCGCCCTCTGCGATATCGCCAAGGAGTACGGGCTTGAGAAAGTGTTCCTGCACTGCTTCATGGACGGCCGTGACACCGACCCGCGCTCCGGCAAAGGCTTCATCGAGCAACTGACGGAGCACTGCAAGCAGAGCGCCGGCACCATCGCCTCGATTATCGGCCGCTACTATGCCATGGACCGCGACAAACGCTGGGACCGCGTGAAAGTGGCCTACGACCTTCTTGTGGAGGGCAAAGGCAAGCAGGCCACCGACATGGTTGAGGCCATGCAGGAGAGCTACGACGCCGACGTGACCGACGAATTCGTGCTCCCCATCAACAACTCGACCGTCGACGGCACCATCAAGCCCGGCGACGTGATAATCTTCTTCAACTACCGCAACGACCGCGCCAAGGAACTCACCGTAGTACTCACCCAGCACGACATGCCCGAAGAGGGGATGCACACGCTGCCCGGACTGCAGTACTACTGCATGACCCCTTACGACGCCTCGTTTACCGGCGTGCACATCCTCTTCCCCAAGGAGAATGTGGAGAACACCCTCGGCGAATACCTTGCCAACAACGGCAAAAAACAACTCCACATAGCCGAAACCGAGAAATACGCCCACGTGACCTTCTTCTTCAACGGCGGCCGCGAAGCCCCCTACGAAGGCGAGGAGCGTATCCTGGTTCCGTCGCCCAAGGTTGCCACCTACGACCTCAAGCCCGAAATGAGCGCCTATGAGGTTGCCGACAAACTGGCCACCGCCATCCGCGAAGACAAATACGACTTCGTGGTCGTAAACTTCGCCAACGGCGACATGGTAGGTCATACCGGCGTATACGACGCCATCGAGAAAGCCGTAGCAGCAGTCGACAACTGCGTGAAGACCGTAATTGAAGCCGCCAAAGCCACCGGCTACGAAACTATCATCATCGCCGACCACGGCAATGCGGACAACGCCGTAAACCCCGACGGAACGCCCAACACGGCCCACTCGCTCAACCCGGTGCCATGCGTATACGTTTCCGACAACGCCAACGCCACCGTTGAGAACGGCCGTCTGGCCGACGTGGCACCCACCATCCTCCACATCCTGGGGATGCCCCAACCCGCCGAAATGACCGGCCACAACCTCGTGAAGCCCTGAACCTGCATCAGATTCAAATAAACGAAGCGGCGCCCGACGGCGCCGCTTCGTTTATTTGTAAACCTCTATCTGCCACTTCATGTAGAATTGATTTTCAAGGGTATTTATCACTGAAAAATCAACTGCATAATAAAATGACGACACACCCATCCTTGAGGAAGAAGAGGAATTTGGGAAGTTGCTTTCAGGGAGTAAGAGGTGTAGAAAAAGCGTATGTTTTAAAGATTCAACCGAATATTAATAGTTAAGTAACTGTTCATAATTATTTTATACTTTCCTAATCTATTTATTTCAACATTTCCGCGGGAAAATTTTCGAATCTTTTCCTCTCTTCATCAGTCGTGTAGACATCTACACTCCTTCTTCATCGAGAAAAATCTCCTGAAAATTTTCCTCCCGGAAATATTAAAATAATTTCGACCAGTTGCTTAAGCATTTTCATCTTTTATGATAACAATAGGTCTAAACGATAACGACACCATTATAAACATACGCGCGGTTGGATATTTTAGCGTTAGTAGGCTGACAAGCGAAGATTATTATTACCTTTACAGTCAAGATTAGAAATAATGTGAGCATTATGAAATATAAAGTGAAAGTAACGGTGCTTGACACCAAGCTATATTCGGAATATCAGCAGCAGTATTGCGCCAATCCCTGTTCCGGCAAATGTCCTGTATATAACAAAGGAGACGAGTTTGTTTTCTACCGCGACGATGAGCGTGACGACTACTGGCATTGTGGTCTGAACACACTTGTCAAGACAGACGGCAACCCTGATGATATAGCCGGAGGGCCGAAAAAACCATTTTGCTCAGAGGCTTGGGATGCCATATCCCGTTATATCTACACAGGTCTGCAAGGTGGTTCGATAATGAAGGGCTGGATGCGCGACGATAACACCATGATAACGTGTTGTAATGATGGCACTCGCCCGGTTATCTTCAAGATAGAACGCATCAACTATGATTGAAACAGTGGTAATCAGAGCGGAGCAACTATGTGATTTTGATGAAATCCGAACAGTTGTGAAGACAGCGTTTGCCGCGGCGGAACATACAGATGGGGATGAGCATAATCTGGTTGATAGATTGCGTTGTACAGAAGAATATATCCCCGAACTTTCTTTTGTAGCCGAAATCAAAGGTAAAATTGTAGGATATGCAATGTTCTCACAAATAAATATCGGGATTAGCAAAGCTATTGCACTGGCTCCATTAGCCGTGCTTCCCGGTTTTCAGAACCAAGGAATTGGTCGGGCACTGATAGAGGCCGGACATCTAAAAGCGAAAGAGGGCGACTATTATTGCTCGGTCGTACTCGGATCTCCTGAGTATTATTCCAAGAGTGGTTATCTTTCAGCATTACCATTTGGGATTGAAGCACCGTTTGAGGTATCGACACAGTTTTATATGGTCTTTCCGTTTAAACGCAAATTACCACATGGTACAGTCAGATATTCACAAGCATTTGGAATATAGTTTTGAAATATAAATCGCAAGATAGTTGTCAAGGGAGGACCTTCGTGTGGTAGAGCGGTTCGTTGGGGAAGAAATCGAAATAGCCGTAGGAACCGGAATCGATTACAAAACAGAACGGACCTCTCACCACAAGCTTTTCGGCCGTAAGAATAGTTGATTTTGCCATGCTTTCGGAATCGATAGCAGGCTCAAGCCAATAGGCACGGCTATGAGTACGTGGTGTCGAGATTTCACGAATCCCGAAATATGCGCGCTGGGAGCCGCCGTCGGCAAACGTCGCGTCGAAATTCAATGCGCCATTGACACACGCATACCGCTTTCCGTCGACAACCCGCACATGCAAATCCAGCCCTTCCGGATTGGTAAAGAGATAATTGCTGCGATAGCGAAGTATTCCAAGCTCACGATTAATCCATTCATACCCTTCAGGCAGATTGTCAGAAGCTATAATATCCTCATAATCAGCATTGCGCTCCATGCCATACAGCTCGTAAGGCACAATATTAACCTCATAGGGATCCTTGACCGGATTGAAATAGGTGGTATTCATATGATGGTCCACCGGAATAATCATCATCCAGGGATAAGGATTAACGTTTCTGTACTCACCATACCAGACCCGCGGAATATCGCAATAGATTGTAGCACTTTTTCCGGCTTTAATCGCATATGACTCAACCAGAAGGAACTTACGGCCGATTTCGCGTTCAAGCACTATGGAGATACTCCAGACAGCGGCGGCCGACAAGCCGACAAGCATCAGCACTACCTTGAGAAGGATGCCAAACCACCGGGGCAGCCCTCCGGGCCAGCATCCGAGCAGAGCCAGACCACCGATAAACGCGAGTATAACGCCGTAGCTCATTATGCGCGTCACGCCAAACACGCTCATTACGCCGACCGAAGCGACGACGCTACCGGCAACCACAGCCGACACCATCCAAAGGCTACTGCGCTCACGTTGAGGTCTGAGCCAATCGATTGCTCTGCGCCATACAGTGCGAAACGACACAACCGGGAGTTTCCATACAGCGAATACAGCCAATGCGAGCAGATAGACAACGCCGGGCATTACCGACGGGCCGGGCATAAGCCCCTTACATGTAGGAAATACATTGCGCCAGTCGAATTCAATCACCGTATACCCCACACGATACATATGTCCGGGCATATGAGTGAGAATCTCGAATCCTATGAAAAGCGCCACAACCATAAGCAGACGCCTTACAACCGCCTTTCGCGATTCCGACAGCAAAGCCGGCACGACAAATGCACAGCATAGCACGCATGCAATCAACTCATGCAGAGTGGCAGCAAGTACCGTAAGAAACATCACAAGGACAAAAGCCCACGCCGGACCGTCGACAATAAGATTGCGGTTACAGAAATAATAGACCAGCCAGATCACCGCACACGAAGTCCACACATATCCGAGCTGATACGACACCAACATCATAGTGGAATCCCAGGGGAAGAACAGCGACATCAGCAGCGCGAACGCAGAAGCGAGCCAGGGGCGCGTGGCCATAAATCCCACGAAGCTCGTATTCAGAGGCTTTCCACGCCACTGGCCGCCAACAGCCAGAGCCATAGTTTTGCAAGCACCACCATAGAGAAGCACAAAAACTCCGGCGTTGACCAGCGAAAACAGCCAGCGTGGCATCAGGGCGAGCACCGGAACCGGGAGTTTGTCAATCACCCTGCCGTTACAGTAATTCCACAGATGTACCATCTGATTCCATATTCCCGGAAGATTAAGGTCGGAACTCAGACCCTGACGGCGCAGAAAACCCGTGACGCCATACTCGTTATCTTCCTGATACGGGATGGTGAAAAACGTCATGAGATACAGTCCGACCACAACCATAAGCAGAACCACTGCCGGAATTAAGGCCCGACGTACAGGATATTTTTTTTCAGTCATTTATCAGCATGATGAATTGCCCCACAAAGATACTGAATAAAAATGAAAAAGCAGATGCGGGAGACCATTGAGGGGGCCGCATCTGCTTTTTCAGAATTTGATTATGTAGAATACAACGTCGAGGCGTATATCTTACGATATCTACGTGGGGGCGCCTTTACGTGCGGATTGATCAAATCCAGCGGGTGTAGGCGAAGTCCATGCGGTGAGGCAGGTTGGGGTTCTTCGGATAGAGACGGTAGCCGTAGCGGAACACGCCTGCATCCTTGAGCTTCATGTTGAGCTGGTAGGTGAGCACGTTGCCTTCCTCCTTGACTACGTCGAAGGGTTTGGTGTACCAGAATTTCTCCTCGCCGTCTTCCTTCTTGTAGACTACCATCTCAAGGCCGAGATCCTTGCCCAAGCCGTTGGTGTCGATGATGGCGCGGGTTGCGAAGTCGTTGCCGGTTGTGGAGTTGGTGATGTCGGAAGCCTGGATGTCGAACACCTTGATGCCATCCCATGCGGCGGCCACCTTTTCCTTCCATGCCACGATCTCCTTGGCAAGAGCACAGTCGTTGGCCTGAAGTTTCTTCGAGCGGGCTGCCTCCTTGTCGTAGAAACGGTGGATGTAGTCCTCAATCATGCGTTTCATGGTGAAGTGAGGAGCGATGTCGCCGATGGAGCGCTTGATATACTGCACCCACTCGGGCGAGTAGCCCTTCGAGTTCTTGGCGAAGTAGAGCGGAATAATCTCGTTCTCAAGCATCGAGTAGATTGTGGCGGCATCGAGTTTATCCTGCTGAGCCTGGTCGGTGTAGGTGCGCTTGTCGGTGAGGGCCCATCCGGCCTTCTCGTTGAAGCGGTAGCCTTCGTACCACCAGCCGTCGAGCACGGAGAAGTTGAGCACACCGTTCATCTCGGCTTTCTCGCCCGATGTACCGGAGGCCTCGAGAGGACGCGTTGGGGTATTGAGCCAGATGTCGACGCCGGTAACGAGGCGCTTGGCTACAATCATGTTGTAGTCCTCCAGGAAGATAATCTTACCGAGGAACTCGGGCATGCGCGAAATCTCCATGATGCGCTTGATCAGACCCTGACCTGCACCGTCGGCGGGGTGAGCCTTGCCGGAGAATACGAACTGAACGGGGAAATTCTCGTTGTTGACAATCTTCGAGAGGCGCTCAAGGTCGGTGAAGAGCAGGTGGGCACGTTTGTAGGTGGCGAAGCGACGGGCGAAGCCGATGATGAGGGCGTTGGGATTGATTTTGTCGACAATCTTCATTACGGCAGAGGGATCACCCTGGTTGGCGAGCCATTTCTGCTTGAAGTCGCGCTTCACGAAGTTGATGAACTTGTTCTTCATCGTGCAGCGCATGTTCCAGATCTCCTCATCCTTCACCTTGAAGATACCTTTCCAGTTCTCGGGGTCGTCGGCGTGCTCGAACACGGCCGGACCGAGTTTCTGCCAATAGAATTCCTTCCACTCCGAGGCGGCCCAGGTGGGCATGTGAACGCCGTTGGTAACATAGCCCACGTGGCTTTCCTGCCAGTTGTAGCCCTTCCAGATACCGGCGAACATCTTTTTCGACACCTCGCCGTGGAGCCAGCTTACGCCGTTGGCCTCCTGGCAGGTGTTGAGAGCGAACACGCTCATCGAGAAGCGCTCGTTGGTGTTGGGGTTCTCGCGGCCCATGTTCATCAGGTCGTTCCAGGAGATGCCGAGTTTCTGGGGGTATTCGCCCATATATTTGCCGAAGAGACCTTCGTCGAAATAGTCGTGACCGGCAGGCACGGGGGTATGAACGGTATATAGGCTTGATGCGCGCACCAGTTCGAGAGCCACATTGAAATCGAGATGCTTCTCCTGAACGTAGTCGACGAGGCGCTGCAGGTTGAGCAGAGCGGCATGGCCTTCGTTGCAGTGGTAAAGCTGACTGTTGATGCCGAGCTTCTTAAGCATCAGCACGCCGCCGATGCCGAGCAGATATTCCTGCTTGATGCGGTTTTCCCAGTCGCCGCCATAAAGCTGATGGGTGATTACGCGGTCGAACTCCGAGTTCATGTCGAAGTCGGTATCCATCAGGTAGAGTTTCATGCGGCCTACGTTCACGCGCCATACGTGGCTGTAGATTGTACGACCGGGATAAGGCACCTCAAGAATCATGGGGCGGCCGTTCTCTTCCATCACCTGCTCGATGGGGAGCTGGTTGAAGTTCTGGGGCTCGTAGTTGGCGATCTGCTGACCGTCGACACTCAGGCTCTGGGTAAAATATCCGAAGCGGTAGAGGAAACCGACGGCGGTCATGGGCACACAGCTGTCGGAAGCCTCCTTGATGTAGTCGCCTGCAAGGACGCCCAGACCGCCGGAATATATTTTAAGGGCGTTGCAGAGGCCGTATTCCATCGAGAAATACGAAACGGAGGGGATATCCTTGCGCATGGGCTTGGCCATGTATTCCTTGAATTTGCCATACACCTGCTCGATGCGGGCCATAAGGTCGGCGTCGGCGAGAATCTCGTCGAGACGCTCCGACGAGAGTTGCTGGAGCAGCATCACAGGATTTTCGCCCGTGGAGCGCCACAGGTCGGGATTCAGGTCGCGGAAGAGCGACTTGGCGTCGCTGTTCCATACCCACCAGAGGTTTTTAGCCAGAGTCTCGAGGTGTTTCAGCTTCGAGGGAAGGTCGGATTTGATTGTAAGATCACGCCATGCGGGAGCATTGGTGTTGCTGACTTGAAGTTTCATTTTTTAGCTTATATGATACGTTTTTACTATTTCGGAATGATTAAGCCGTGGGAAACGGCCTCAGTTGCGGCGCTTGTCGGCCGCGCCGAGAGCCCGGCGGAATGCGTCGATGTAATAGGTTATGAAATAATTCCACTCGGCACGCTCGGCGGTATCGCGGGCGGCCTTCGAGGCCTTCTCGCGGTAGTCGTCGGGAGTGTCGGCCAGATGGCGGAGGTCGGCTGCTATATTTGCTACGACCTCACCGTAGTTGGAATCATTGCGCTGAACCACTTCCACTCCGCTTACTGCGAAATCGCTCTTCGAGGAGGAAAGAATCCACTGGCCGAAGCCGGAAAGCGACGTGGTGATGGTGGGGATTCCGAAAGCTACGCTTTCGAGAGGAGTATAGCCCCACGGCTCGTAGTACGACGGGAAGGCCGTGGCGTCGAGTCCGCAGAGTATTTCGTAGTAGTCCATATTGAATATACCGTCGTCGCCGTTGAGGTAGCTCGGCACGTAGACCACCTGCACCTTGGCGGGGTCGGCCGAAGCGAATCCGAGCTGACGGATACGACCGAGAATGGCGTCGGAGTCGGTGTTGTGCAGTTCGTGGGTAACGGTGGGTTCGCCGAGCGCCGAAGACTCGGCGGTGCCTGCGGCAAGGCGCGCCTGCAGGTCGGCACGCGGAGCTTTCATCCATGCGGGCACAAGCACGAAGGCGAGAACCGGCCTGGAAGCCGGAGCGCTCTCCAGCGTCTTTATGGAATCGAGGAAAACGTCGATTCCCTTGTTTCGGTATTCGCATCGGCCGGAAGTGGCCACGATGAAAGTTTCGTCGGCGGGAGTATGGCCAGTCAAAGCCTTCGCTACATTGAGAAGAGCCTCGCGGGCCGTGATGCGTGCGCGGCGGGCCTTTACTCTAACGGGAGCCAAATCGCCCTGAAAACCGTTGGGCGTCACGATGTCGGGACGGCGGTCGAGCAGTTGCTCGCATTCGGCGGCGGTAATGTCGCTCACGGTCGTGAAGCAGTCGGCCGTATGGGCGGCGGCCTTTTCGAGAGAGTGTTTCGACTCCATATTCAATTCACGCGCCATCTGGTCGCCGTTGTAGGCAGGCAGATAGTCGTAAAGCGGTTTGCCGTTGCCGCAGATGCTACGCCCTATCGAAGTGGCGTGGGTGGTAAAGATTGTTCCGACATAAGGCACTTTCCAGCGGGTATAGAGAAGACCCATTCCCGTGGTCCATTCGTCGAAATGCGCGAGCACATTCTTATGGCGCAGGCGCTTATGGTTGCATATGCTCTCTATCACCATTCCGGCGGCGAGAGCGAAGCAGCAGGCCTCGTCGTAGTCGCCGTAGCCGTGGAGCGAGTCAACGCCGAAACGCTCCCACATCTCGCCGTAGTAGTAATCCTTGTCGGCATACATGCCGTCGAATTTCACAAGAATCACAATAGGCTTGCCGGGGATGTTCCAGCGGCCCACACGCACGCTTATTCCATGAGGAAGCACTGCCTTGTCCTTCCACGGACGCAGCAACGAGGGGACTTCAGTAAAATAAGGCGATGGATTGTCGTCGGTCCATACATCAGGACCGATAAAGATTGTCTTGTCCTTGTAGAGGTTCTGAAGGGTAAGGGCCTTGGTCGAGAGCACCGTATAGATGCCTCCGACTTTGTTGCACACTTCCCAGCTGGTTTCAAATACCAGATCGAGATTCACAGGTTCCAGTTTCATAACTGCAATTCGATATGCGGAGCCACGGAGGACTTCCGAATTTCGGGTTAAACTGTCGGTTACTGTTCAGTCACAAATCAAGCGCTTGGCTGCTACGGCTTCCGACGCCGGTCAGCGCCATCGGCTTGCAGGAGAATCGCAGATGCCGTTGCCGCCACAGCGGTAAGTAACGAATCTTCAATTCTTTTCCGTTTTAGGGTGCAAAGATAGCGATAATTTTGCTTTTAGGCATAAAAAAATTCAACTATTTTCGTTTTTGGCGCTAATCTTTAGTTGTGCATGCAGGTCGTCTGACTTATAATTTTTATCTTTTAACCTCACGTTTGATTCCATGTTTTGGGCATTGCAAGTTTTTTGGCTATATTTGCCAATGCGATTAATTGAAATAGCTTAATTGTGGCAAATTGCGCCACAAGCAAATTTTCTTACTTACATTGTCCACTTATAATCTAACCCTGATGAAACAATTTTCCATGGCAATTCTCGCCTGCTCCCTATTTGCATCCAACCATGCGGTAGCCGAAGATGCATCGGCAGCCCTATCGCCCGACGCTGTCTACGACTCGTTTCCCACTTACAGCGGCACCGACCTCGGTCTGACAGTTGCCGACGGCCAGGCACGCTTCCGGCTATGGTCGCCCAAGGCCTCAGCCGTACGCCTATATATCTACGACAACGCCAACACGTCCACCCGGTCGGAGACCATAGAAATGCAGCCGGCCGACGGCGGCACATGGACTGCATCGCTCTCGCCGGTGCCCTACGGCAAGTTCTACACCTTCAGCATCCAGCAGGACGGCAAATGGCTCGCCGAGACCCCCGGCATCTGGGCCAAGGCCGTAGGCGTGAACGGCCACCGCGCCGCCATCATCGACTTCGCCGCCACCGACCCCGAGGGGTGGAGCGCCGACAAAGGTCCGGCCACGAAGGCCATCACCGACGCCGTGCTCTACGAGATGCATCACCGCGACTTCTCCGTTCACCCCTCATCCGGAATCACCAACAAAGGTAAGTTCCTCGCCCTCACCGAGCAGGCAACTCGCTCGATTCTCGGCGACAAGACCGGCATCGACCACCTGAAGGAACTCGGGGTGACCCACGTACACATCCTCCCCTCCTACGACTACAACAGTGTAGACGAAACCCAGGCGCCGCTCAACCAGTACAACTGGGGCTACGACCCGCAGAACTACAATGCTCCCGAGGGATCCTACTCCTCGCGGCCGGCCGACCCGTCGGCCCGCATCGCCGAGATGAAGCAGATGGTGAAAGCGCTCCACGACGCCGGCATCGGCGTGGTGATGGATGTGGTATACAACCACACCGCGCAGAACAACGACTCCAACTTCTCGCTCACCGCACCCGGATATTTCTACCGCCACAACCCCGACGGCACTTACAGCGACGCCTCCGGCTGCGGCAACGAGACAGCCTCCGACCGCCGGATGATGCAGGATTTCATCGTCAACTCCGTGAAATACTGGGCGCGTGAATTCCATATCGACGGCTTTCGCTTCGACCTCATGGCAATCCACGACATAGAGACGATGAACCGCGTGGCTGCCGCACTCAAGGAAATCAATCCAGACATCTTCGTCTACGGCGAAGGTTGGACGGCCGGCGGCTCTCCCCTCCCCGCCGAGCGACGTGCCCTCAAGGAAAACGTAGCCAAAATGAACGGTGTGGCCGTATTCTCCGACGATATCCGCGACGCCATCAAGGGTCATTACTCCGACGCGGCCGACCGCGGTTTCGCCACCGGCAAACCGGGTCTTGAAGAGACGGTGAAAATCGGCATTGTCGCCGCTACGCCCCATCCTCAGGTCGACTACTCGAAAGGCAACAACTCAAAGTTCGCCTATGCCTCCTCCCCCATTCAGATTGTGAACTACGTATCGTGCCACGACGACCTCACGCTCACCGACAAACTCGCTAAATCGATGCCCGACGCCTCCGCGGCCGAGCGCATGCGCGCCGCGCGCCTCGCCCAGACCATAGTGTTCACCTCGCAGGGCACTCCCTTCATGTTTGCCGGCGAAGAGGTGTTCCGCGACAAAAAAGGAGTGCACAACTCCTACAAGTCGCCCGACTCCATCAACGCCATCGACTGGACACTCAAGCATGCCAACGCCGACCAGTTCAACTACTACAAGGAACTGATCGCCCTGCGCAAGGCCCATCCGGCGTTCCGCATGACTTCGGCGGCCGACGTAGCCCGCAATATCCGCTTCGACAAGACGACCGCACCCGGACTCATCTCCTACTCGATTCTCAATAACGCCAACGGCGACTCGTGGAAAGAAATCAAGCTGATTTTCAATGGCTCCGACAACAATATGGAAGTCAAGGTGCCCGGAGCCGACTGGCTTGTCGTGGCCCGCGACGGCGAAATCGCCCACGAAGGGCTCCGCGATACAGACGGCAACGCCGTGCGCTCGAAGGGGGGCAAACTCACCGTTCCTCACCGGTCGGCACTCATCCTCGCCCGCGAGAAATAATTTCCAGCGACCGGTGGTATTAACCACCAACGATATCAGGAAACGTCCTTCTAAAAATTATTTCAGGCCTGCTTCGCAAGATTTTTGCGGAGCAGGTCTGCTACAACCACGGCGTTGTTGTGCAGCTCGTCGTGGGAGGAATACAGCAACGTTACAGTCGGTTTCCCTGCTACGGCCTTCAGAAGCTCGCCGAATGCTGAGCCGGATTTCAGCTCTGCCGCGTAGCGGGCTTTGAATTCATCCCAACGGTCGGCGCTGTCGGCGTGAAACCACTCGCGCAGTTCGGTAGAAGGCGCGATATCCTTGTCCCACCAGTCGTAATGGAAAGTTTCGTGGGAGAGCCCGCGCGGCCACAGACGGTCGATATATACCCGGTAGCCGTCGGAGGCATCCGCCGGAGCGTATGCCCTCTTGATTCTGATTTCTGTCATAAGTAACTGTTCAAAATTATTTTATACTTTCCTGATCTGATTATTTCAACATTTCCGCGGTAAAATTTCCGCATCTTTTCCTCTCTTCATCAGTCGTGTAGACATCTACACTCCTTCTTCATCGAGAAAAATCTCCTGAAAATTTTCCTCCCGGAAATATTAAAATAATTTCGACCAGTTACTTATCGTGTGTTTTTCTAAAAAAGATGCTTACCCTACGTAGGGATTGTGCAGCTTTTCCTCACCTATTGTTGTGGCCGGCCCGTGGCCGGGATATACCCTCGTATCGTCGGGAAGCAGGAAAAGCCGCTCGCGTATACTCCTCACAAGCTGATACATGCTCCCGCCGGGAAGGTCGGTACGCCCGATGCTTCCGCGAAACAGGGTGTCGCCGGTGAGCACCATGCGGCTTTCGGGAATGTAGTAGCAGACGCCCCCGGGAGAGTGTCCGGGCGTCTCGATTACCTCAATACGCTCGTGTCCGAGGTTAAGCGAACTGCGTCGGTCAACCAACCGGTCGATTTCCATCGGACCGGGTTTGACCGGGAGGTGGAACCTTCGCGCCTGGTCGTCGCGCATCTGTGCCAACGGCGCGTCGTCCTTATGGCCGAGTACAGGCGCCCCATAGCGCTCACGCAGATGGTCGATGCCGAAAGTGTGGTCGAGGTGGGCATGGGTCAGCAATATGTATTTCAGCGTCAGGGCGTGGCCGGAGATGAAGTCCTCAATCAGGGAGGTTTCCTCGGCATCGGCCATACCCGGGTCGACGATGGCAGCCTCGGCGCTGGCGTTCCATAATATATATGTGTTCTCGCCGAAGAGGTTGAATTCAAATCGCTGTAGTTCCATAAACAGGTGTGTGTTTTGCTGTTTGTTCTTCTCTTATCAACACATTGCCACGTAGACAAGTTTTTTCGTCGCGAAATATTCTTCGTCGAAATAGTTGCGCAACTCGTCGACAAGTTCGTCGGTACGGGCGGCGCGCAGTTCGTCGGAGATGTCGCCACCCTTGAGGCATATCAGCCCGTTGGGCACCCCGTTGCGCTGCTTGCCCCCGACGTTTTTCTTAATCAGCGGCAGCAGCTCGTCGAGACGCATCACAGCGCGCGACACCACATAATCATACTTCTGACGGCATTCGCCTATGTCGCCGTGCTGGAAGGTTACGTTGGTCAGGCCGATAGCCTCGGCAATGGCCTGCGCCACCTTGATTTTCTTGCCGATGCGGTCGATGAGATGGAACCGGCACTCGGGGTACATAATGGCCAGCGGAATGCCCGGGAAGCCGCCGCCGGTCCCCATGTCGAGGAAAGTAGTGCCGGGAGCGGGCTGAAGGAACTTCGCTATGGCGAGCGAATGGAGTATGTGGTTGGTATACAGGTTGTCGATATCCTTGCGGGAAATCACGTTGATTTTGCTGTTCCAGTCGGCATACAGCGGGCCAAGCTTCTCAAACTGCTCGCGCTGCTTCCCGCTCAGGCCGGGAAAGTATTTCTCTATTACATTTATGCTGTCCATTCGTTATGGTTTCGGCTACGGTTTCTACTTCGGGTTCGATGTGTAAAGTTAGCTATTCCGCCGGAATGTTTTGATGTTTTCAGTCATTTTTTCTTATCTTTGCATCTTCAACGGGCGGAGGCTTCGGCTGTAACCGGACCAGGCTTCTGCCTTCAATTTGTTTTGATTTAATCCATCTTATCATATTTCCCTTTGCATTATGGCCGAAGTGAAAGAAAACGAACTCAACGAAACCGCATCGCGCGGTCTGAATTTTGTAGAGCAGATTGTGGCCGACGACCTCAAGGCCGGCAAAAACGGCGGACGCCTCAACACGCGTTTCCCGCCCGAGCCCAACGGCTACCTCCATATCGGCCACGCCAAGGCCATCTGCATGGATTTCGGTGTGGCCGAAAAGTTCGGCGGCACCTGCAATCTCCGTTTCGACGATACCAACCCCATTAAGGAAGATACCGAATATGTGGATGCTATCCGCGAGGACATCCACTGGCTCGGCTTCGACTGGGGCGACCGCGAATACTATGCCTCCGACTATTTCCCCCAGCTTTTCGACCTTGCCGTGCGGATGATCAAGGAGGGGAAAGCCTATGTCGACGACCAGACCTCGGAAGAAATTGCCGCCCAGAAGGGTACGCCCACCACGCCCGGCACTGAGAGCCCCTACCGCTCGCGTTCGGTAGAGGAAAATCTCGACCTGTTCATGCGTATGAATGCCGGCGAATTCCCCGAAGGAGCGCGTGTGCTCCGCGCCAAAATCGACATGGCGTCGTCGAACATGCACTTCCGCGACCCCATAATGTACCGCATCATCAAGCACCCCCACCACCGCACCGGCACGAAATGGAACGTCTACCCCATGTACGACTTCGCCCACGGCCAGAGCGACTATTTCGAGGGGGTGACCCACTCGATCTGCACGCTTGAATTCGTGCCCCACCGCCCGCTTTACGAATATTTCGTAGCCGAGCTGGCCGACGAGTCGTACTGCCCGCGCCAGATTGAGTTCAACCGCCTCAACCTCACCTATACGGTGATGAGCAAGCGCAAGCTTCTGCAGCTCGTCAAGGAAGGCCTGGTTGCCGGATGGGACGACCCGCGCATGCCGACTATCTCGGGTATGCGCCGCCGCGGCTTTACGGCCCGCGCCATCCGCAATTTCATCGACCGCATCGGCTACACCAAAATCGAGGAAGCCATGATCAGCGTTTCGCTGCTCGAGCATGCCGTGCGCGAAGACCTCAACGCCATCGCCACCCGCGCCATGGCGGTTATCAATCCGGTCAAGGTGGTTATCACCAATTATCCCGAGGGGCAGACCGAGACCGTAGAGATGGAAAATAATCCGGAGGATCCGCAGGCCGGTACGCACTCCATGCCCTTCTCGCGCGAAATATACATCGAGCGCGACGACTTCATGGAGAATCCTCCCAAAAAGTTCTTCCGTCTGGCTCCCGGTTCGGAAGTGCGCCTCAAGGGTGCATATATCATCAAATGCGAGGACGTGAAGAAGGATGCCGACGGCAACATCACCGAAATTCTCTGCACCTACGATCCCGAATCCCGCAGCGGATTGCCCGGAGCCTCGCGCAAGGTGAAAGGCACGCTCCACTGGGTATCGGCGGCTCACGCCAAGGACGCCACGGTGCGCCTCTACGACCGCCTTTTCTCCGTGGAGAATCCCTCGGCCGAGACCGACAAGGATGTCCGCGAACTGCTCAATCCCGGTTCGCTCGTCGAGGTAAAAGGCGTGAAGGTAGAGCCTTTCATCGCCGAAAATGCCGAAAAGGGCTGCAAGTTCCAGTTCCAGCGCGTAGGCTATTTCACCCCTGACTACGATTCCACTCCCGACAATCTGATTTTCAACCGTACCATCGCCTTGAAAGACAGCTGGGAAAAGGCCCAGGCAAAGGGGTAAACCCCTCCCTGCGCCCGCGAATACCTTTAATATCATCTATGCTCGACGGCCAGCAATCTGACGAACAATACATGAAAGAGCTCTACGAGCGCTTTCGCAAAGGGGTTCTCGCCAACGACGCCTCGGAGTTTTACGACGAGGACGAACTCCTCGACATATACGACTACGCCCAGGACGAGGGCGACGAGATGACGCAGCTCTATGTGCTGCTCACCGGCGCACGTCTTTATCCGGGCAGCGATTTCCTCGACGAGCGGAAGGCGTTCTTTCTCTCCGCCGTCAACGAGGATGCCGCCCGCCAGATGTTTCTCCGCAAGGGGCGTCGCGACTCTGCGCTCTGGCAGGTGCTGGGGCTCTCGCTCGACTCTTACCCCGACGGCAATCCGGAGGAGGGCCTTTCGCGTATTCTCTCCACGGATTTCACCCTCCCCTGCGAGGGAGTAATCCGCATCGTCGACATGCTGCGCGACCTCGACCGTCTCGACCTGCTCGCCCAGAATCTCAACATTATCGCCGAGAAGGCCGAGGACCCCAACGCCCTGTTCTACGAGGCTGCAGAAGCTTTCTATTCCGACGAACGGTTTCATTCTCTCGCCCGCGACATCGCCGAGGACCTCACCACACGCGAACCGTTCATGGCCGACAACTGGGTGCTCCTCTCTAAATCGGAAATGGCACTCGGACACCGCGACGAAGCTCTGGCGGCCGTGGACTACGCTCTGGCACTCGACCCGCTTTCGGAGCGAGCCCGGCTCATGAAAGCTATTTGCCTTATCCCTGCGCCCGACTCCCGAGAGGAGCGCGTAGACATCAAGGCAATCGACAGCGCAATCGCAATTCTGCGCGACGTGCTCACCGACAACCCGGTCAACTCCATCGCAGTAAAGGGCGTGGCCGACGCCTATGCCCGCAAGGGAAATAACGCGGCGGCCCTCGAAGTGCTTGAAGCGTTTATGAAGGCCGACAAGGCGAACGCCTACACGCTTCTGGACGTAATGCGGCTGCACCCGGCCGATCCGGACAGGTTTTTCCTGCTGTTCGACCAGGCCAACGGCGCCTCGGAGCGGCCGTGGATCGATATGGCCGGACAGATTGACTCCGACGGGTATCATCTCGGCGCGTCGCAGTTGCTCGGATGGTACAACGCGCGTCACGGCCTGCGCGAGGGGATGGAGTTCTACCTCCTTACGCTCTACCGCTCACGGCAGTTCGAGCGCTATATCGACGTGTTCACCGACTGCTGCACTCCGGGCAAACTCGCTCCGGGGGAATCGTTCGATCTCTCCACGATGGCTTATCTGCTGCTGGCCGCCTCATATCTCATGACCCACGAATATGACTCGGCCGAACGCATCTGCTCGCTGCTGCTCGCCCAGCCTCCTACGCCTGAATCAATCGACGACCATATCCGATGGAAAGGGATTCAGGTAACGCTCTCGTTCATCCGCAAGCTCGCCTCCGAAAAGTCTCCGGTAATCGGCCAGCCGGATTTCGACCCTGTCTGCTTCCAGATTGGGGTAAGCTGACGGCTACGTGCCCGTTTATTTAATCTCTTTCGTCCCACGCCATGAAGTTCTCCGACATACCCGGCCATGAGTCGGTCAAAGAGCGCCTCCGCTCGATGGTCGACAACAACCGCCTACCCCACGCCCTCGTGCTCGAAGGGCCTCAGGGAGTGGGCAAGTTCGCTCTGGCCAGGGCGTTGGCGCAGTATATCCATTGCGAGAACCGCAGCGGGGGCGATTCGTGCGGCGTCTGCCCGGCCTGCCGCCAGCATGCCACATTCAACCACGCCGATACTTATTTCTCCTTCCCGGTGCTGAAAGGTGGCTCTGGCTCGGATACGGTAAGCGACGACTATATCGCAGAGTGGCACAGCCTGCTCCAGGAGAATCCATACATGAATTTCGAGCGCTGGCTCCAGCTGCTCGACAATCCCAACGGGCAGCCGGTGATTTACTCGGCCGAGGGATTGGCGGTAATCAGAAAATTCTCGCGCACGAGCTATTCCACGCGATTCAAAATTCTCCTGCAGTGGCTTCCCGAACGCATGCAGCCCGACTGTGCCAACAAGCTTCTGAAACTCATTGAGGAACCCTTCCCCGACTCTCTGCTCATCTTTACTTCCGACAATCCGGGCGCAATTCTCCCCACGGTATATTCACGCATGCAGCGTGTGGAAATAAAGCGACTCCCCGACGATGTCGTGGCCGATTATCTGGTGCGTAATCATGACGTCGCCCCCGCCGACTCACTGGCCATAGCCCACCTTGCCGAGGGGAGCATCACCCGCGCCGTGGCTCAGATTTCCGCCTCGGGCGAATCGGCGCAGTTCCTCGAACTGTTCACCCGGCTGATGCGCTCGGCCTATCAGCGTCGCGTGGCCGACCTGCGCAAATGGTCGGTCGATGTGGCAGGTCTGGGCCGTGAGGCCGAAATCCGCTTCCTCGCCTACTGCGAGCGCATGATGCGCGAGAATTTCATCAACAACATGCGCGTGCCCCAGCTCGTCTACCTCAACGCCGCCGAGGCGCAGTTCAGCAGCCGCTTCTCCCCTTTCATCAACGAGCGCAACGTAGAGTCGCTGCTGAGCCAGTTCGCCTCAGCGCGCACCGACGTCGCCGCCAACGGCAACGCCAAAATCATCCTCTTCGACCTCGCCGTCAAAGTAATCCTTCTCCTCAAGCGCTAAACCCCATCGGGAATGGCGTCCACCTGTCCATCGGCTTCCACTTCTTTCTGTAGCCCTCAAGTCAAATTACTTACCCGCATTTGTCAACCATAGGAAAAGCATAAAGTTCTTGTAGTCTTTTATTGGCTTGTCAGCCATAGTTCCGCAAATAATGTTTAACTTTGGGGAAACCAGAAATACATGCAACTATGCGAAAGCCCCTACTCTCCGCCGCAATCACATTCTTCGGGTTGGTGTGTACAGCCCAATCGACCGACGAGCGTATCGCCCACGCGATGAACACGAGCGATTGGTTTGCATTAGACTCCATTTATAACGAAGCGCCAAAAGACTCCATCAACCCGTTTCTTGAGGTTCTCTCGCGCGGGCTTTTAGGCAACCGACTTAACCGGCCGGATGTGTCGATTCCCGCGTTCGAGGATTTGCTCAACAACCACTCCGCCAGCCTGGATCTGAGCAATCTCCTCAACTCTGCGGTAATGCTTTCTATGGATTACAGCAAAGTCGGGGAAAACAGCAAGGCTGCTTCGGTTTTAACCTCCGTGGTTGACGCTACAAAGCAATATCTTGATTCTGCGGCTGTAGAAGGCATGCAACTTTATATCGACCGATATAAAGCCCTCTCGGCCTACAGGCCCTATTCCATTTCCATTGCCGGAATTCAAGGGGCAATTCCGTTCAGCATCACTCCCGTAGGCAACCCGGAGAAAAACTCAGTGCTTATGATGCTTGACAACAGCTCGGTCAATGGGATTAAAGCCGAAATCGCTTTTGATACTGGCGCAGGAGTCAACATAATTTCTGATTCTCTGGCACGCAAGTTGAATTTAATTCCTCTTGAAGCCTACAATAACGTAATGGGCATAGGCCGTCAGACTACACAATATGCCATTGCAAAAGAAATCAGGCTCGGGAATATCACGGTTTCGGATGTGCCTTTTGTAATTGTGGATTTTGCTGTAGACAACGAGGAAGCCAACCGATACATGGACTGCCTGGGCTTAGTTGTCGGAAGCGAGCTTATGCTTCAGCTAAAAGATCTGACCATCGACTTTGCGACCAGAGAAATTACCGTTCCGGCAATCGCTCCTGAAAAAAGCGATGCGCGTCCGAACATGAACTTCTCGCCGCAGATGAATCTGACAACCAAGGGTATCATCCACGACAATCCGATGTGGATCTGTATTGATACCGGCGATGCCTCTTTCGGTTCGTTGAATGGCGAGTTCTTTGAGAAGAATAAGGAATATGTTCTTGCCAACTCAACACCTGAAACCGTCAGGATGGCGGGTATCGGCGGAGTGCATATATCCGACGCATATAATCTCTCTGATGTCAGTATCACATTGGGAGGGAGCACCGTTTCAGTGCCGGAAATTACAGTCAATCCCGGCGCCAATCCACTTGCCGCCGATTACGAATGCAATCTCGGCGTGAAATCACTGATGAGGTTTGGCAAAATCCATTTCAACATGGTTGATTTCACCATTACCGCCGGAGCCGAATAAATCCGCACTATTTTTCCAGGGGATTTGCAGGCTATTCCACAAGTTTTTCGTAAATTCGCCATCGCATGAGGGCGTATGTCCGCATTTTTCCGGCAGCCCACGGCATTATTACATATCAATACCATAAAAAACGTAAAACCCAAACACATATTCCTTTTAAAAACATGGCAGACAATAAAGAAAAACTGTTCACGCAGTTTCCGCCTGTAAGCTACGACACGTGGCGTGCCAAGGTGGATGCCGACCTGAAAGGTGTGCCCTTCGAGAAGAAACTCGTATGGCGCACCAACGAAGGTTTCAATGTGCAACCGATGTATCGTCGCGACGACATCGCCGACCTCAAAACTACCGACTCGCTTCCGGGCGAATTCCCCTACGTTCGCGGCACCCGCGACAACAACAATTGGCTCACACGTCAGGAAATCCTGGCCACCGACCCCGCCGAGGCCAACAAAGCGGCTCTCGACGTGCTCCAGAAGGGTGTAAACTCGCTCGGCTTCAAGGTTAAGGAGCCATCGGCCGAGGCTATCGCCACTCTGCTCAACGGCATCGACCTGAAGGCTGTGGAGGTGAACTTCACCTGCTGCCCCACGAAGGCTTCGGCTCTCGCCCGCCTGCTCGTCGACTATCTGAAAGCAAACAATGCCGAGGACTCGTTCCACGGCTCGATTGACTTCAATCCCTATAAGCGCGCGTTCCGCCACGGTGCCGAAATCGACAAGGACCAGGTGGTGGCCGACGCCAAACTGATGCTCTCGATCTGCGCTCCCGTAAAGGGTCTCCGCTGTCTTGCCGTCGACTCCGTAATATTCTGCAACTCCGGAGCGTATATCTTCCAGGAACTGGGCTTCGCCCTGGCCTGGGGTGCCGAATGGCTTACACTCCTCACCGATGCCGGCGTAAGCGCCACGGAAGTCGCCGACCGCATAAAGTTCAACATGGGCATCTCCAGCAACTACTTCATGGAGCTGGCCAAATTCCGCGCGGCCCGTATGCTGTGGGCTCAGATTGTGGAGAAATACGACGGTTCGAAGGAATCGGCCCGCATGATGGCTCACGCACTCACTTCGACATTCAACCAGACCATCTACGACGCCCATGTAAATCTGCTCCGCAGCCAGACGGAGGCAATGTCGGCCGCTCTTGCAGGCGTGGACTCCATCACCGTGACACCGTTCGACACCCCCTATAAGACTCCCGACGAATTCTCGGAGCGCATTGCCCGCAACCAGCAGCTCCTGCTCAAGGAAGAGAGCCATCTCGACAAGGTTGTCGACCCCGCCGGCGGCTCCTACTACGTAGAGACGCTCACGGTATCAATAGCCGCAGAGGCCTGGAAGCTCTTCCTCGATATCGACGCCAAGGGTGGTTTCACTGCCTGTGTAAATTCCGGCGAAGTGCAGCAGGCGGTCAACGCTTCTTCTGCCAAGCGCCATCAGGATATGGCTCGCCGCAAGGAGATTCTTCTCGGCACCAACCAGTATCCTAATTTCAATGAATTCGCCGCCGAGAAGATCGAGCGCACCGAAGGATGCTCTAAGGAAGGCTCCTGCGGATGTGCCAAGGACGGCGACGCTTCCAAGGCCCTCGCTACAGCCCGTATGGCAAGCGACTTCGAGGCACTGCGTCTGGCCACCGAGGCTGCCGCAAACCGTCCGAAAGTGTTCATGCTGACTATCGGCAATCTGGCCATGCGTCTGGCCCGCGCACAGTTCTCCAGCAACTTCTTCGGTTGCGCCGGCTACGAGATTATCGACAACATCGGCTTCGACACTGTGGAGCAGGGTATTGCCGCCGCTCTGGAGAAGAAAGCCGACGTGGTAGTGCTCTGCTCGAGCGACGACGAATACGCCACCTATGCCCCCGAAGCCTACAAGCTGCTCGACGGCAAGGCAGAATTTGTGGTCGCCGGCGCTCCCGCCTGCACCGACGACCTCAAGGCGCTCGGTATCGAGAACTTCATCCACGTGCGCAGCAACGTGCTCGAGACTCTCCAGCAGTTCAATTCCCGTCTTCTCAAATAATCAGCTCAGAACATAAGCCATGAAACCCGATTTTAAAAACATCGATATTTTAGCCGACGCATTCAGCGCTACGGCAACCGCTCCGGCCGCTGCCGGCGAGGACTGGCTCACCCCCGAGCTGATCCCCGTGAAACCCGTCTACACAAAATCCGATCTCGAAGGGATGGAACACCTCGACTACGTAGCCGGCCTTCCCCCCTTCCTGCGTGGCCCGTACAGCGGTATGTACGCCATCCGTCCCTGGACCATCCGCCAATATGCCGGATTCTCTACCGCCGCCGAATCCAACGCCTTCTACCGCCGCAACCTCGCGTCGGGCCAGAAGGGCCTCTCGGTAGCCTTCGACCTGGCTACTCACCGCGGCTACGATGCAGACCATCCGCGCGTAGTAGGCGATGTAGGTAAAGCCGGCGTGAGCATCTGCTCGGTAGAGGATATGAAGGTGCTCTTCGACGGTATCCCCCTTAACAAAATGTCCGTGTCGATGACAATGAACGGCGCCGTGCTTCCCGTACTCGCCTTCTACATCAACGCCGGCCTTGAGCAGGGCGCCAAACTCGAAGAGATGGCCGGTACCATCCAGAACGACATCCTGAAAGAATTCATGGTGCGTAACACCTATATCTACCCGCCTGAATTCTCGATGCGTATCATCGCCGACATATTCGAGTACACCTCGCAGAATATGCCGAAGTTCAACTCCATCTCCATTTCCGGCTACCACATGCAGGAGGCCGGCGCTACCTGCGACATCGAGCTCGCCTATACCCTCGCCGACGGCCTGGAATACCTCCGTGCCGGCGTCAACGCGGGTATGGATATCGACTCCTTCGCTCCGCGCCTCAGCTTCTTCTGGGCAATCGGCATGAACTTCTTCATGGAGATTGCCAAGATGCGCGCCGCACGCATGCTCTGGGCCAAGATCGTAAGCCAGTTCAACCCGAAGAACCCCAAATCGCTGGCTCTTCGCACCCACTCGCAGACCTCCGGATGGTCGCTCACCGAGCAGGATCCCTTCAACAACGTTGGCCGCACCTGCATCGAGGCCATGGGCGCCGCCCTCGGCCATACCCAGAGCCTCCATACCAACGCCCTCGACGAGGCCATCGCGCTTCCCACCGATTTCTCGGCCCGTATCGCCCGCAACACGCAAATCTATATCCAGGAAGAGACTTACGTCTGCAAGGAAATCGACCCCTGGGCCGGTTCTTACTACGTTGAATCGCTCACCAACGAGATCGCACACCGCGCGTGGGCCCATATCCAGGAAATCGAGAAACTCGGCGGAATGGCCAAGGCCATCGAGACCGGTCTGCCCAAACTGCGTATCGAGGAAGCGGCCGCACGCACGCAGGCCCGCATCGACTCCGGCCGTCAGACCATCGTAGGCATCAACAAATACCGCCTCGACCACGAGGACCCCATCGACATCCTCGAAATCGACAATACCGAAGTGCGCAACGAGCAGTGTGCGCGTCTCGAGCAGCTTCGCGAAGGCCGCGACGAAGAGGCCGTACGCAAGGCTCTGGCCGACATCACCGAATGCGTTCGCACCAAGAAAGGTAATCTGCTCGACCTCGCAGTGAAGGCCGCAGGCCTGCGCGCTTCGCTGGGCGAAATTTCCGACGCCTGCGAGGAGGTTGTCGGCCGTTACAAAGCAATAATCAGAACAATCTCAGGAGTGTATTCTTCAGAAACCAAAAATGATCCCGACTTCATCCGCGCACAGCAGATGACCGAGGAATTCGCCAAGCGCGAAGGGCGCCAGCCCCGTATCATGGTGGCTAAAATGGGTCAGGACGGTCACGACCGCGGCGCCAAAGTTGTCGCAACCGGCTATGCCGACTGCGGTTTCGACGTCGACATGGGACCGCTCTTCCAGACTCCCGCCGAAGCTGCCCGCCAAGCCGTGGAAAACGACGTTCACATCCTCGGAGTATCCTCCCTTGCCGCAGGCCACAAGACTCTCGTGCCACAGGTAATCGAAGAACTCAAGAAACTCGGCCGCGAGGACATCATCGTGGTAGCCGGCGGTGTGATTCCTGCACAGGACTACGATTTCCTCTATCGCGCAGGCGTAGCGGCCATTTTCGGACCCGGCACACGCATTCCCGTCTCAGCAATCCGGATGCTTGAAATCCTCAACGCCCAGACCGAGGAAGCCTGAACATTCTGAAATTCCAACATGAAAGGCGGTGTACCGGGTTCGGTACACCGCCTTTCCTATGTATTATTGAAAGAGAAATTCGCGGAAGAACGGAGTTACTTTACGGGTTTCATGTCGTAGCTCATCATGGCAACGGTAAAGCCCCAGTAGATGAATGCAAGAGCGGTAAGGAAGCTTACCATCATCATGTTCTGAACGTAACCGGCCTCAAGGAAGAAGAAACCGATAATCAGAAGCAGAATACCATTGATGAGATAAAGCCACCAGTAGCGGTTGGCTCGCGTGCTTACCGAAGCGATAATCGATGCGATGCCCCAGAAAATGAACACGATGGCAAGGAAATACGGAAATACGATTTCAGAAAGAATCACACTTCTCACGAGCAGGAAGCCTACGAAAAGGTCGATAACACCACCGGCAAGCCACCATCCCCACCCGCGGGGGCGGTTCTCACCTGCCGAAACACAAAGCTGAACGATACCGGCCATAACCAGCAGCCAGCCGAAAATCTGCGATGCTACAGCAAACCCTGCAGCGGGCCAGAACCAGTAGGCAAAGCCACCGAGCACCAACAAAATCCCTACTAACAGGACGATCCACCAATACTTGGACTGTCCCCAAAAGTTTAACGATAAGGTCTTCATAATGTAAAATATTTTGAAACATGAATTTCGAAACGTGCCGACATTGAAGGCGGTAACCCTTTTCCCGGCGTTTGATAATATAACATTCAATTAGCCGAAATAGTTGAAATAAACAAACAATAGTTAATGAAAATAACCGGTGAGCATCCGACATCGGCTATCAACTCCTTCTACCCTGGCTGGAACAGCAAAAATTAGCCATGCGCGCCATCGAGAGGCGCCTTATCCAACCGTATGTTGATAAGTTTATGTGCAAAATTCGACCTCAAACCACAAAGAAAATTTGGGTGTCAGTCAATAAATCTTTAAATTTGTAGAATGAAGAAAACTGCGATCAGCGGCTTTCATAACAACAGAAAAAAATAAAACAATTCAATTATATATACCAAAAATGGAAGTAACAGGCAAAGTAATCCTCGCCCTCCCCGAGATGAGCGGCACATCGAAAGCTGGAAATCCCTGGAAGAAACGCGAGTATGTGCTCGAGACACAGGAAACCTATCCCCGCAAAATACATTTCGACTTCTTTGGCGAACGCGCCGACCAATACCCGCTTAATCCCGGCGATGTGATAAAACTCAGCTTCGACATCGAAAGCCGCGAATACAACGGACGCTGGTTCACGAGTATCCGCGGATGGAAGAGCGAACCCGCCACAGCTGCCGCACCAGTAGCCGCACCCGGTCAGGCTTTTCCCGAACCTCCGGTAGCACCGTCGGCCCCTGCCGCCGCCTATCCCGCCGATCTCGGCAGCAACAAAGAAGATGATCTTCCCTTCTGATTATCTTCCCGCATAACGCCATAATTCAAACAAACACTTCTGCGGCCCTCGGACTTTAAGTACATCCGAAGGCCGCAGATATTGTATATTGTATATCGCCATTGCGGCGAACGCCGAACGCGTGAGGTGCGAAATGATTCGCACCTCCTGAGTTACTTAAAATCGCGCAGTTAATTAACATTTCAACCTTATTATTCACCTACACCCCCTAAGGACCTTAAAAGGCCTTAAAGACCCTAAAGACATTAAAGGCCCTAAAGACCTTAAAGACCTTAAAGACTTTAATGACCTTAAAGGCATTAAGGGTAGTTAGGGGCCGAGAAAGTTTTTTAGCGCGCCGGTAAAAAATACAGGAGGGGGAGAAAAGCGGTAAAAAAGAGGAGCCCCGGCGGGTCGGTTGACTCGTCGGGGCTCT